>PVBE010155382.1_pt1 | contig 129193 bp, 129 predicted proteins | sample 1631181 | NCBI WGS metagenome assembly PVBE01 (sample SAMN08397723, study PRJNA350692) | Marine metagenome, whole genome shotgun sequencing project. | isolation source: water | place: Pacific Ocean | collected 2012-04 | reverse complement strand
ACGAAATCATCAACAACAACTAGAATCTTCCTCATGATTTAAGCGAAACAAACCACAAGGAGGTAGTTCTATCGGAGAACAAGAATGAAAAGAATTATCCTGACGCTCGTTCTGAGTTTTCTATCTTTTGGAGTTAATGCGGCACTAGTCGACCGTGGCGAAGGCTTTATCTACGACGATGTTCTGGACATCACGTGGAAGCAGGACGCGGTTCATGACCAGCAAACAAGCTGGAACAACCAAGTCGCCTGGGCAGCCGGTTACAGCAAGACCCATTCTGTGTATGGGGTCTTTAATGACTGGCGTCTGCCGACTACGCTACAGCCCGATGCAACCTGCAATACTCAAAATGGCGGTATTGCGCCCGACTACGGTTGCATCGGCAGTGAAATGGGTCATTTATTCCATGTCGATGGCATTAGTACTTCACAGCCGGGTCCATTCAACTACGTCCTCCCCAACTTTAGCTACTGGTCCGGCACGGCGATCGATGATTTCTACCCGATGAATGCGTGGCTCTTCGATTTCAGCACCGGCGGCCAGGTCGTCCTACCTATGCAAACCGATGGCTATGCATGGGCTGTGCACGACGGAGATATAGCCGCTTCAGTAGTGCCCATCCCCGCCGCAGTCTGGCTGTTCGGCTCGGGTTTAGGGTTGCTGGGGTGGGTGCGCAGGAAAGTAAATTAATGATTTAGAAGAAGAAACCACAAGGAGGTGGTCTAACGGAGAATAATAATGAAAAGAATTATCCTGACGCTCGTTCTGAGCATGCTATCTGTAGGCGTGAATGCGGCCTCCATTGTAAGTTGGGGGGATGATATCTATGACCAAGTCAGCAACACCCCAACCGGTAGCGACTTTACCGCCGTCACCGCCGGTCTGTATACCTATGCAGCCCTTAAGACCGACGGATCGATTGTGACCTGGGGGCGTAATGACTATTCTCAGGTCAGCGGCGCTCCGGGCGGAACGGGCTATATCGCCGTTGCTTATGGGCAACGCCACGCTCTCGCCTTGGCAGCCGACGGGTCGATCGTGCCCTGGGGAAATAACTCCTATTGTCAGTGGGCTTGCGCTCCGAACGGCACGGGCTTTACCGCCATTGCTACTGGGCATCACCACTCTCTCGCCCTAGCGGCCGACGGGTCGATTTCGAGTTGGGGGTGGGACGACGCCTATGGCCAAGTCAGCAACACCCCAACCGGGACGGGCTTTACTGCCATTGCCGGTGGGGCCGATTATTATAGCCTCGCCCTGGCAGCCGACGGATCGATTGAAGCTTGGGGGATTGATAATTGGCAAATCCCTGAGGACAAGGGCCAAGTCGCCTACGCCCCAAGCGGCACGGGCTTCACTGCCATTGCTGGCGGGAGATTACACGGCCTCGCCTTGGCAGCCGACGGATCAATTGTAAGCTGGGGGAGTAACGAACATGGCAATCGCGACACCCCAATCGGGAACGACTTTATCGACATTACCGCTGGGCTTTACAACAGTTCGGCCCTTAAGGCCGACGGATCAATTGTGAGCTGGGGGTGTGACTGTGGACCGGGCCAGGTCAGCAACACCCCGACCGGCACCGGCTTTGTCGCCTTTGATAGCGACTGGAGTAGTTCCATAGCCCTGCAGGCCACCGTCGTCCCCATCCCAGCCGCCGTCTGGCTGTTTGGTTCCGGATTGGGCCTTCTCGGCTGGATACGCCGTAGAAAGGCTGCCTAACTTAGTTACACCATAACGATTCATAAAACCCCGCCGAGTGCGGGGTTTTTTGTGCTTTTTGCCTGCTGCACTCACGCTGCAGTAATTCCCACCAATGCGCGCGAAACGGCGCAAATAGGTGCGAAGCCAATTTACTTGGATTGGTTTACTTACGCGGATCTTTGCGCAAAATCCCGCAACACCACAGACTTAAAATCCGTTTCGAGAAATCGAGTGCGAGTTCAAGTCTCGCCCCGGGCACCACTATTTACTGAGCTCGTTACTATTCTGGGGCATCATCGGGGAGAGCAGGTCGAAGTCTGGGAAGACTCTATAGAGACCTACATAGTATTTCATTACATTCCCATACCGGCAGCCGCTTGGTTGTTTGGCTCTGCCTTGGCCGGCCTGGGCTGGCTGCGACGAAAGCGAGTTGCCTGATTCAATGCAAACCCCGCCTTAAGCGTATTTATCGCAGGGCTAACTTACCGGCCGCTTCAGTATGTAGCCGATATTCGCAAGTTTCAGGAATGCTAATTTACTGCCACGGCCGTGCACGTAGTGCTGCACAATTTCTGTATTTTGCGGATTGACCATATCGGCCAGTTGCCGTTCGGAGTAATAGCTAACGATCGGATGCCCTATGTTGATCCATTCCGGCCCGACGTGCAGCCGGCCGGGGACGAACGGCCCGACCATTTTCTTCAGCCAGAACACGAGCCAGATCATAAAGCGTGGCTCGAAAGTTGGCTCCATAATAAAAAGGTACCCGCCCGGGCGGACCAGCCTTAAAGAATTGGCAATCGTCAGTCTTGCGGACGTGTTGCATTCGGCACGATTCTATTCGATGACGTGGTGGAGTACGGCTCCGAGCACCGCGTAGTCGTATTTACTATCGCGGCTATCCACGAAGTTCTGGTCAAGTATGGAACCATGTTCCGTCTCGCACCCCGTCGCCTCGGAAGTTGCCCTCAGGCTCGAGGCGGACACGTCCAGGCCGGCCAGATGCTTAATCGGCGTGGACCCCTTTACCAGTTTCAGCGTTTTGCCGGTACCGCAGCCAACATCGATCAATGATTCGCCCGGTTTAGCGTGCTCGTTCAGAAATGCCGTCATGAACTTGAAACGGTACTGACCGTATTTCGGAACATACTTGTCGAAATACTCCTGAGTTTTCTGGTCGTCAGTCAGGTTTACTTCAGTATCCATGCGTGTGGAATCTCGTGAGTTCATGCGTAAGGAATCAGCGCTCGCGGGAGCGGAGATTTAAAGTCCAGGTTTTGTGTGCTGCCGGCTGCCTTTTTTCTTGATAGCCCGGGGTGTATCAATTCTAGATATGAATGTGAGCGACCGGGCTGTATAAAAATGGATCAATAGCGGCCCAATATAATGATTTTAATAAGGTTAACACCAGGCCGCCCGGCGCTGACCGTAATGTATTTGGGCAGGCAAAACCACCTTGCCCTTTGCTCGAAACGCTCTGGACAGGACTCCTTTGGCTGAATCTGTTCGCACTGGGAGCCCAAAAATTCCGCTGGTCTGCCTTGGAAGGCAAGTACGAGTCGAGTCCTCTCAAAAAAAGCCCGCGCGCTTAGGCGCTTGCGAGTTCATTTATGTTCAATTGCCGGGCCGCATCATTCCCGGTATCGTGATTAGTTAATCAGCACAAGGCGCAGCGCGCCAGGGAAAAAGCTGTGGATACTAAAACACTCAATTCAGGGACATTAGCCCTCATTCCTGCCGTATTTTTCATCGCCGCGATGACATTGCTGGCGAGCACCGCACGCGCCGAACTTCGCTGTGACTGCACCGAGGTAATCGATGCCTGTTCTGCCAGCGTCGCCCTGGACGACATGGACGTCGAAATCGAGAGCGATAACGATGCCTGTTCCCGCGTGGACTACCTGATTGACGGCCAGCCGTTCTCCGCACTGGTTGTCGGCGGTGAAGCAAACGTCGTGTGGCGGGGTCAGCCGCTGCGTGATGCACAGATCGTGGTGGAAAACTGCCGGGTGTGCGCAGACCGGCATTCCAGTCGGCCCGTCGCCGGCAATACGACCGATCCGGAAGATGCAGCCGACGAAGACGACAGTAGTGCGAAAGCGCTGGTCAAGGTCATGCCCAATTACCCTCGCAATGCGTGGACCAACCAGGTGGAAGGTGATGTCATAGTCGAGTTCACCGTTAACCAGCAGGGCACGGTGCAGAACATCAAGATCGTCAGCTCCAGCAGCCCGGTGTTCTTAAATAACGCCATAGATGCCATTTCACGTTTTCGCTATACGCCCGCACAGGAAAACGGTGAATCCATTCTGACCTCCGGCATGCGAGAGATATTCAGTTTTCGCCTGCTGGGTGGCACCGATCCCGTCGTTACTTCAAGCTCACCTTAAAGAACGCAAAGCTTTACACTTTAGCCCGTCCCGGGCGGGTGCCCGGTTGCGCAGTGCGCCTCCAGGCGCCAGGTTGAGCAGTGAAGGGGGAAGTCCTTGGCAAACTCGTCTTCGTGGCAGGACATGCGTCGCGTTGTACGCGAATCGATCGGCCTGATCGGTTTCCGGATGACGCTGCGTTACTTAGCGATTTACCTGTTGTCCTACAAGCCTTTTAGCGATAAGTCGTATGACCGGCAACACGAAACCGATACCGGCGGTATGGTGCCGACCAGCGAACTGGATATTGAAGATGAAGCAACAAAGTGGCAGTCGAACCTCTACCTCGGTTCGCCGGCCCGCGTAACCCGTCACCTGGTCCGCTCGCTGGACATTAGCTGCGCCGACTACAGTTTTATCGACTACGGCTCAGGCAAGGGCAGGGCGTTGTTCGTAGCGGCCGAGTTTCCTTTTAAAAAGGTTATTGGTGTCGAGATTTCGCAAGCCTTACACCGGGTCGCGGAAACAAACCTGGCAAAGTTCAGGGGTAAAACATCCAGTGAGATCGAACTCTGGCGTGGCAACGCCCTCGACTACGAATTACCTTCCGGGAACCTCGTGTTGCACATGTACCATCCGTTCGGACCGGATGTGCTGAAACTGGTACTTGAGCATATTCAGCGTGCTGCCGAAGAAGAGCCGGGCAGAAAAATACTGATCCCGTATCTGTTTTCTATCGGTGTGGCTAAAGCGGTGTTCCGGGAATACCCGGCATTCAGGCTCGTGCGCGACGAGTTGTGTGTAAACAACCTGTACCGCTGGACACTGTACGAATATAAACCGGCTGGTTCTTAGTCGTCGTCCTCGTCACCGTGATCGTGATTGCCGTGCTCGTGCTTGCCGTGTTTACCGCGATGGTGTTTGCGCCGTTCGCCCCATTTTCCACGCATTTCCTGCATGCGTTCCTTGCTGCTTGCACGTAGCTCGAGGTATTTGGCCTGCTGCTCATCGGTAAGGATGCCATACGCATTGGCCTGCATCTCGGCCAGCAAAACCACGAGCTCGGCTGCGGCCTTGCCGACATCCTTGCTGACCTCTTCGGTCAGGTCGTCGTAGGCGGGATCATCGGGGGCCAGGGCCATAAGCTCTTTACGCTTCGCGTCACCACGTTCCCGCAGCTCTTTCAGGCGCGGGCCGTAAATCCCCATGAGTGCCGCCATTTCCTGCTTCTGATCTTCGGTCAGACCAAAATCTTTACCCATCCCGGGCATCATCCCCATGCCTCCGGGTCCGCCGGGGCGGCCACCGCCAAAATGCCTGCCATGCCGGGCACCGGAATCACCATCCGCGCCTGATTTGTGGGCGCCCGCCTGGGCGGTCAGGGTGATAAAGCATGCCAGCACGCTTAAGCCGGCTAATTTCGCTAGACGAGTCATGACGAATCCTTACTGGTTAGCAATTCATGAATCATAACCTTGCTAACGCGCTATCACAGCCCGGATTTACCCGTACAATCACCAATGATCAGCATTTAGCTAAAGTTTTTATTTACAACGCTTTAAGCTGACTATCTAAAGTAATACTTGGCTATTGCGTCCCGGGGCCTTAAGGGGCTACGCTGCGCCAGCACAGGGCACGAAGGTTCAGGGACTCTCACGCGCGTATGGACACTGCAAGCTACAGGCTCGAATGGCGGGAACTGGCCCTGTGGCGGGGCGATCGCTGCCTGCAGTCAGGACTCAACGGTCAGCTTGAGGCCGGCCAGGCATTGACGGTGCGGGGCCCGAACGGCTGTGGCAAAACCACGCTGATCAGGACCCTGTGCGGGCTGAGTCAGCCGGAAACAGGTGAAATTCTCTGGCAGGGCATTGCTATCCACCGCAACCGGCCCGATCTCCATGCCAACCTTGCCTACGCGGGCCATAGCAACGGACTGAAGGGCGACCTGAGTACCCGCGAAAACCTGCGCTTCGCCGCGGTACTGCGCGGTCGCCATACCAACCAGAACGAACTCCTGCACGGGCTGCGGCTGACCGACTGTGCTGATTTGCCGACCCGTAACCTGTCGGCGGGTCAGCGACGGCGCGCCGCACTGGCCCGGGTCCTCGGTTCGGGTGCCCAGTTATGGATTCTGGACGAACCCTTTACCAACCTCGATGCAGCCGGCATCGAATGGCTCGGTATACGTTTTAATCACCACCTGTCGCTGGGCGGGTTACTGCTGATGGCTGCACACCAGGCCAGCCAGGTCGACCCGGACCGGGAAACCGTGCTGGACCTGCCCGGGATCAACGCATGATTCGCGCCTTCTTCATGGTCATGCGGCGTGAACTGACCGTCGCCGTGCGACGGTGGTCCGACCTCGTCATGCCGCTGGTATTTTTCATCATCGTCTGCACGCTGTTCCCGCTTGCCGTGGGGCAGGACATAGAAATACTCAACGATATCGGCCCCGGCGCTATCTGGGTTGCCGCATTGCTTGCGACCCTGCTGTCGCTGAATACGCTGTTCCGGGACGACTTCGAGGATGGCAGCCTCGAGCAACTGGTGCTCGACAAAGAACCGTTGACGTTTTTGTTGCTGGCTAAAACGGTGGCGCACTGGCTGGTTACCGGGTTACCACTGGTCGTACTGTCACCTGTTCTCGTGCTCGCATTCGGTATGCCGGTAACGGCGATACCCGGTGTTGTGCTCACGTTACTGGCCGGCACGCCTGCCCTCAGCCTGCTCGGGTCGGTGGGCGCCGCGCTCACGGCGGGTTTACGCCAGGCCAGCGGCCTGCTCGCGCTGTTGCTATTACCGCTCACCATCCCGGTACTTATTTTCGGAGCCCGGGCAGCCGATATGGCCGCGTCCGGTGAATCCATTGTGGGGCCTTTATATATGCTTGGCGGCATCAGCATGCTGGCGCTGACGCTGACGCCGTTCGCGACGGCGGCCGCGGTTCGGGTCAGCCTCGATTGAACAGCGTCTCGCAACGCGGCGAAAGGCGCTGGGACCGGGCGTTTCCGCGCTGGTCTTGCAGCTTCGCTGTAGTAATATGGCCGCGCGCCGAAAACGGGCGGCGCTGAGAGCACTGAGAAAATTCCATGTGGAACTGGTTTTATAAACTGGCGTCGCCGCCACACTTCTACCGTACCGCCACGGTACTGGAGCCGTGGTTGTTCTGGCCGGCACTGGTGCTGCTGGCCATTGGTCTGTATGGCGGCCTGGTGATGGCACCCGCGGACTACGTGCAGGGCGATGGCTACCGAATTATCTACGTGCATGTGCCGAGCTCGTATCTCTCGATGTTTACCTACGTCACCATGGCAGTAACGTCCGCTATCGGTCTTATCTGGCGCATGAAACTCGCATTTTGTGTCGCGGCCGCCTGCGCCCCTATCGGTGCGGCATTTACTTTTATGTCGCTTACTACCGGCGCAATCTGGGGACAGCCGATGTGGGGTACCTGGTGGGTCTGGGACCCGCGGCTTACTTCGCAGCTGATTTTGTTTTTTCTTTACCTCGGCTACATGTTCCTGCGCCAGGCGCTGGCGGAAACGCGCCAGGCTGACCGGGCCAGTGGCGTGCTCGCGGTTGTGGGCGTCGTTAATATTCCGATCATTCATTTTTCGGTGGAGTGGTGGAATTCACTCCACCAGCCGGCCTCCTTAAGCAAGCTGGAAACACCCGCGATTGCAGGCGACATGCTCTGGCCGCTACTGGTTATGATTCTTGCCTACCAGTTACTCATGCTGGCGCTCCTCATGACCGGAATCCGCGCGCAGGTGCTGGAACGCGAGAAAAATGCCCGCTGGGTAGGCGAACTGCTCGACACAACCGGGCATGAAGCATGAACGAATTTTTCGCAATGGGTGGCTACGGCACCTATGTATGGAGTGCATACTCCATCAGCTTTGTTGTGCTGGCTGCGGCCGTGTGGTTCGCACGGCGCAACCTGGCCAACACGAGGGAGCGCCTGAAACGGCAACGGCTTAGCAAACAGGATCGGACACCATGACTCCACGCAGACAACGCATGCTGGCGGTAGTAGTTATTTTTGTCGGCGTCAGCATCGCAGCGACGCTGCTACTGCGTGCGCTCGATATGAACACCATGTATTTCTTCGGGCCTGAAGAAGTGCTCACCGGTAAAGCACCCCTGGACAAACCATTTCGCCTGGGCGGACTGGTCGTTAACGGCAGCTTCAAACGTGAGCCCGGCAGCCTCGAAGCAACTTTTGAAGTCACTGACAACGTCGCACGCGTTACCGTTTCCTACACCGGCGTATTGCCTGACCTTTTCACCGAGGGGCAGGGCATGGTTGCGAACGGCAGGTTACGTGAAGACGGGGTGTTTGTTGCAGCTGAAGTGCTCGCCAAGCATGACGAAAATTACATGAGCCCTGAAATCGCCAAAATGCTCGACAAGAAAGGCCATCCGGGCAGCCCGATGGACACGCTGGTCGAAGACCCGACCTGAAGCAGCGCAATGATCCCTGAATTCGGTCACATTGCCCTTGTCATTGCCCTGTGCATTGCCGTGCTGCAGTCAGTATTGCCGATGGTCGGCGCGCAGCGAGGCAACGTCGCGTGGATTGCGACCGGCCGGCCGCTTGCCCACGCACAGTTTCTGTTCCTGGCGATCTCCTTTGGCTGCCTGATGGCAGCTTTCCTGCAAAACGACTTCTCTGTTGAGTACGTCGCGAAAAACTCCAACACGGCTTTGCCCACCATGTTCAAAGTTGCAGCCGTGTGGGGCGCGCATGAGGGTTCATTATTGCTCTGGTCGGTCACACTGGGCCTGTGGACCAGCGGCGTCGCCGTATTCAGCAAGAGCCTGCCGAACGCCATGGTGTCGCGGGTGCTCGCCGTGATGGGGGTGATCGCAGTCGGATTTATGCTGTTTATCCTGCTGACCTCCAACCCGTTCGACCGGCTGTTCCCGGCACCGTTCGACGGCGCTGACCTGAATCCGCTGCTGCAGGATCCTGCGCTCATCATCCATCCGCCGATGCTCTACATGGGCTACGTCGGTTTCTCGGTTCCATTTGGTTTTGCCATTGCGGCCATGCTGGCCGGTAACCTGGACCAGCAGTGGGCACGCTGGACAAGACCATGGACGGCAACCGCCTGGCTGTTCCTGACCATGGGCATCGCGCTGGGTAGCTGGTGGGCCTATTACGAACTCGGATGGGGCGGCTGGTGGTTCTGGGATCCTGTGGAGAATGCGGCCTTCATGCCGTGGCTGGTCGGTACCGGGTTGATGCATTCGCTCGCGGTTACCGAGAAACGCGGCTTGTTTAAAAGCTGGACTTTGCTGATGGCCATCGCGGCTTTTTCGCTAAGCCTGCTCGGTACTTTTCTCGTGCGTTCCGGCGTGCTCGTCTCGGTGCACGCGTTCGCAGCTGACCCCGCCCGCGGCTTGTTTATCCTTATATTCCTCGGCATCGTGATCGGTACATCACTGACTTTGTATGCGTACCGCGCCAGCTCACTGGAAACCCAGGTCGGTTTCACCCACTTTTCGCGCGAGACTTTTATCCTGCTGAACAGCATCCTGCTGGTGATCGCGGCAGGTGTCGTTTTGCTCGGCACGCTCGGGCCGCTTGTTTTTGGTGCGCTCGACCTCGGTTCAGTCTCGGTAGGACCGCAGTACTTTGAACTCGTATTCCTGTTTCCGATGTTGCCGTTGTTACTCGCGGTCGGTGTAGGTATGCACACTGCGTGGCGCAGCGCCAACCCGCGGGAGTTGTTCCGCCGGCTCAGGTGGCCCGCGCTCGGCGCGCTCGTCGCGGGCATGTTTGTTCCATGGCTGGTCTTCGGCAGCGTATCTTTGCTAACGGCGCTCGGCGTAACCATCGGTTTGTGGACAGTTATTGCGTCACTGATAGACCCGGCGAAGAAGCTGCGTGGCAAAGGCCCGCGCATTACGCGCAGCATGGTGGCCATGCAACTGGCGCACCTGGGGCTGGGGCTGACCGTGCTCGGTATCACGGTAACGTCTGCGTACACGGTAGTCACCGACGAGGGCATGAAACCCGGCGAAACGGTTGACATCGCTGGCTACACCTTCCGCTTCGAGGAAACGCTGCCGGTGTCGGGACCAAATTACGAAGCGATACAGGGTGTGTTTACCGTGTCCCGCAACGGCGCCGAGTTAACTCAACTCAGGCCCGAGAAACGCGTGTACCGCGTGCAGACCAGCCCGATGACCGAAGCCGGTATCAAGGCCGGGTGGGGCCGGGACCTGTTCATCGCGCTCGGCGAACAACTCGGCAGGGGTGCCTGGAGTGTGCGCATACAGTACAAACCACTCATCCGGTTTATCTGGTTCGGTTGCATCGTGATGGCGATCGGCGGACTGGTGGGTATCAGTGACCCGCGCTACCGTCAGCGCGCACGGGCAAAAGCAGCCGCCGATGGCGTGACTGCAACCGCATAAGCTAACAACCCGTGGCCGGCAAACTAAAATTCCTGATACCCATCGCTGTGTTTGCGGGTATGGTCGCGATTTTTTACAAAGGCCTTTACAGCGATCCCACGCTCGTGAGTTCGCCGTTCATCGACAAAGCAGCGCCCGTTTTTAACCTACCCACCCTTTACGATGATCAGAAACACATCACCGAGGCAGAATTCAAAGGCAGGATCAGCCTGTTCAACGTCTGGGCGAGTTGGTGTCCTGGTTGTGCGCGTGAACACGAGATGCTGCTAATGATCGCGCGCGACACCGACATACCCATTTACGGGCTCAACTGGAAGGACGAGCGCCAGGCCGCACAGAAGTGGCTGCGGGAACGGGGTAACCCGTACACGGTGAACGCGGTGGACCGGGACAACGTTACCGGTATCGACTGGGGCGTTTACGGCGCGCCGGAAACCTTCCTGATCGATGGCGAAGGCATCATTCGTTACAAGCACATCGGTCCGCTGACGCCGGAAATCTGGGCAGCCGAATTCCTGCCGCGCATCGAAACCGCGCGCGCGACGCTTGCAGGTGCGGACAGTTGATCCGTGCAACCACATTCGGTTTGTTGATAGGACTGCTGGGGCTGTCGTTCACGGCGAGCGCAGTCGATCCGTCGGACAAACTCGAGGACCCGATCCAGAACGAGCTGTACCTGGCGATTACCAAGGAGGTTCGCTGCCTTGTTTGTCAGAACCAGAGCATCGCGGACTCGACCGCGCCACTCGCGGCCGATTTGCGGCGTGAAATCCGCCGCATGGTCGAAGAGGGTCAGGACGAAACCAGGATCAAGAATTTCCTGGTCGAACGCTATGGCGACTTCATCCTGTACAGACCGCGCTTTCGTTCCTGGAATATTGTGCTGTGGCTTGGGCCGGTTGCGCTCATGGTAGTCGGTTTTATCGCACTGGCAATGAACATCAGGCGACGCAAGAGCCTGCCTATCGATGAGGACGCGCCTTGAACGGAATGATATATGCAGGCGGGGCCGGCCTGACGCTGCTCGCGTTGTTGTTCGTCGTCGTGCCGCTTCTGAAATACCGCAAGGAGGGTGCGGTCGGTATCGTGTTACCGATCCTTATCATCGTTTTTCCGCTGGCCGTCGGTAGTATTTATTCGTCCGTTACGACTTACCAGGCGGACGCCGAAACGGTTGTGGAAACCGTGAACCAGGTGGCGCCGGCTGATGAACTGGTGCTCGATCTCGCGAAACGCATGCGTACGGAGCCCACGCTGGAAGGCCTGACGATGCTCGGTACGACTTACCTCCGGCTGCAGCGTTACCAGGAAGCAGTCGATGCCTGGCACCAGGCATGGGAAATGACCGACGGCAAAGATGTCGACGTGTCGATAAGCTATGCAGAAGCGCTGGTACTGGCAGACCGCAGCACACTCAAAACCAGTGCGGTCGATTTGCTGGAATTCGCGTTACAGGAACGGCCCGATAACGCCAAGGCAAACTGGTACGGGGGCTTAAGCGCAGCGGCTCGCGGTAACAACGAACTGGCAATCCAACGCTGGACGCTGGTGCTCAATGACCCGCAATTGCCCCCGGATGCACGGATGGCCCTGCAACAGCAGCTCGCCACGATGGGGACAGCCGGATTACCCGTTACGGTAACAGCCGGAACCGTTATCAGCGCCACGATCGATATCAGCCCCGAACTCGCGGCACAGGACACGGCAAACCTGTTTTTGTTTCTCATTGCGCGCGACGTTAACCGACCGCGGCCGCCGCTGGCCGTCAGGCGCGTTCCCGTTGCCGGGTTTCCGCTGACCCTTGAACTCGGCGATGCGAACCTGATGGTGCCCGGCAGCAACCTGGGGGACGTCGAACAACTGGAAGTGATCGCCCGCATATCACAAAGCGGCGAACCGGTTGCTGCCAGCGGTGACCTGTATGGCAAAATGATTCCCGCTATAGATGACAACGGTAAACTGAAGGCCGATATACTCATTGACTCCATAGTCGACTAAGCAATAACGCCGGCCTGTTTTGTGAGCATCGATACGAACGCATTACACGCGCATATCCGTGAGCTGATCGGCACGCCGTCGGTCAGCAGTGTATCTGCCGAGTGGGACATGCCGAACGCGCCGGTCATCGCTGCGCTGGCCGCACGGCTGGAGGGGGCAGGGTGGCAGATCGAAATACAGGACCTGCCCGGCAAACCCGGTAAGCAGAATTTAATTGCAACGCTGGGCAGAGGCGAGGGCGGCCTGATCCTGTCCGGCCACACCGACACCGTGCCGTACAACGAGGAACTGTGGTCCAGCGACCCGTTTACGCTGACCGAGCGTGACAACCGCTTTTACGGTCTCGGCGCCGCCGACATGAAGTCCTTTCTCGCGCTGGCCATGGCGGCTTGTGCCGACATCGATCCGGCCAACCTGAAACAACCGGTGATCCTCCTGGCCACCGCCGACGAGGAAAGCAGCATGGCAGGCGCCCGGGCGCTGGTGGCCGCGGGCAAACCGAAAGCACGGTACGCCGTGATCGGCGAGCCCACAGATTTGAAGCCCATCCGCATGCACAAGGGCATATTCATGGAAGCCATCCGCGTGCAGGGGCAGAGCGGCCATTCCAGCGATCCGGGACTCGGCAGGAACGCACTGGAGGGTATGCATAAAATCATCGCTGAATTAATAACTTGGCGCCAGGAGTTACAGCAGAACTTCACTAATGATGCATTCCGAATCCCGTACAGCACGCTGAACCTGGGCCATATACACGGCGGGGATAACCCGAACCGCATCTGCGGCAGCTGCGAACTGCAGATAGACCTGCGATTTATACCGGGTCTAAATCGGGATGAATTACGCACAGAGTTGCATAAACGTGCTGAAAATGCTGCTCAAAGCGCTGATCCCGCGCTGGAAGTGAGTTTCACGGCACTGCACGAAGGCACGGAGCCCATGGATACGCCGGCAAACGCAGAAATCGTGACAACGGCGGAAAAGCTTACGGGCGCATCTGCAGAAGCGGTGGCATACGCCACCGAAGCGCCTTTTTTGAGCCTAATGGGCATAGAAACGCTGGTGATGGGTCCGGGCTCGATCAACCAGGCACATCAGCCGGACGAGTACCTGGAACTGGACCAGGTAAAGCCAACCATCCGTTATCTGCAGCAGCTCATCGAAAAGTACTGCCAGTAGCTACCGACCCGTTAAGGGAATGGAGGCCTGCACCGGTTAACCGGAGTACGGGGAAAGGGTGCGTTTAGGCGGGTTCCATATCCGGGGGCCCTGGGGAGATCGAGGGTCTATTTAACATAATATACATTATGCGCATTAATTAGCCTTCGATGACGCCTGCCCCGCCAAGTATATTCAAATACCGGTTCTCAGAAACTGCCCGAACAGCTAGGAGGCTCCTCCCCAGCCTTCGGGTAAGCCAGTTTGCTTCTGGCGACGCAGTGGCCGCCCAAACGGCCAGGCACTGATCTATTTAGCGTTCAGGGGTGGCATGACGAGGCGCACGGCAGCGCGGTGTCGATCGTGTCTGTACCGACGAAGGCCTCGCCGGCGTAGGTCTCCCCCTCCAGGGTGACGGAAGTGTCGCCGCAAGAGATACCTGTTTTTCTCGTTACAAAGCCGAGTATAAGGTCGACATCTCCATCACCGTCGACATTCCGCGCTACGGGCGGGCTCTTGACGTTCGGTACCTGCTCAGGGCCGAAACGGACCTTATCCTGCGCAACCTGGGTCGCATCGAAACCGCTGTCCGTCAGGATCGCGACACGGGTGCGATTTTGTCCGGAGCTGGTTCCGGTGGGATCGACGATGTTAGCCGCATCAAACGGCTTGATGTCTATACCTACCAGCCGTGCAGGATTAACGGTCAGAGTCATATCCATCACCCCGGAATGAGTTGAGCCAGCTAACCTGCCATACGTGGATATGGCAGCCTCCAATATATAGGCCCCGGGCGGTAGAGCAAACTGATCATTGAATATCCAGTTCCATGTGCCCGTGTTTTTAGGCGCACTAGACGCCGCCTCGTAAAAAAAATCCTCGTTAGTGTAGACCTTGAAATAGAAGTAGCCACTGGTGTCGACCGGTTCCCCGTTTATTGCGCTCAGGAGCGTAAAGTCCACATTGCCCGCGACGCTTATAGTTGAAGTTTCCGTCAGGGTGAAACGGATGCGGTCCAGCCCCCACACCCCGGCGTACGCATTCGAGGTAGCCGAACCGGATGTGCTGCCGAAGGAAAGCAGATCAAGGTGGTACTGGTTAGCGCTGATCGTCACGTCGGCGTTGGCTTCCGCATTTCCGCCACCACTGCAGAATTCGGCATCTGTCACAGAGGCGGTCACGTCGAATGCCGCGCTCCCCGGATGATAAAAATTGTCATTAACGTAACCGCCGGGACTGCACTCCAGGCGGGCCAAGAGATCGAATTGACCGTAATCCGTGAGCACGGCGGCCTGTGCAGAGCCCTGCACATGCGCGATGACAAACAGTAAAAAAGCAGAGATCTTTCTAATCATTATATTTCACCCCCTTTCTAAATCCTTTTAAAAAAAGCTTATGCACCTGGATAGTTATAGTTCTGAAGCACACCTGCCGGGTATTCATGCCAGCCAAAAGCAGTCACGCTCCCGGGTTCCGATTCCGGATCGGCGGCGATGCGGCTTATGCACAATGCTGCAGTGCCGCGTATTAAGTTTATTCTGGCGCTGCTAAGACCTGCTTATCATCCTGCAAAATGACCAGGAATTGAGGCGATTTAAACAAAATATCCGATATTATTTCGTGCTTATGGGCCCCATAAGCGCAAAAACGGCCCGCATTCGCGGGGTTCTCGGGTTGAGCGGTGATCCAGGCGTTTATCGGGCGGCGGCTTTCCTCGTGATGCCTGCGAAGATGGTCCTCTTGGCTTCCCGGGTTCTCGCCCCCTCCTCTTCCGCCCTTAGGCCCTGATTCAGCCCGTTTCGTAGAGATAGCCGATGTAGAAATCGGTATCGAACTGCTCATCGTCTGGCAAGTCTGAACTCACGTTACCGCCATAGCCAAACATCAGCGAGCCGTTGTCACCCACACCGACAGTGAGCGCGAAGCGCCAGTTGGTGTTGTCCTCGGACTCGCCGACTGCCTCTTCGCGGTACACCTCGGCCATCAGCTCTACCGAATCCGTGAGGCTGTAGCCGACCCAGGCACCATAGAACACACCATTTGGCCCTGTTGACGTCATGTCATAGCCGACCTGCCCGGTGAAAATCCAGTCGCCGCTTTCGACCGACCCCACTACCGGTACAGACAGCACGCGCACGTCTTCGATGATGCCGCGGTCCTGCGACGAGCCACTCAGCGGAACACCGTAAGCCGGCGCGAGCACCAACGCTGTGCCGTCCCCTTCGTAAAACTGCCATTTAAACAGCAGTTTGCCCTCGCCCAACCCGGCCTTGCGTTCGCCCTCTTCCGGGCTCACGACCGCACGCGACCACCCGAATCCGACATGCATGTTATTACCCAGTCCGTATTCGGTCTCAAACTTGGGCGCCGTAAAGCTGTCACCTGCATCAGTCTCTTCACCGCTGAATGCGACCGTCAGTTCGTAGACACCTTCTTCTACGATGCCGGTGTCGTCGGTCACTAGGGGTGATCCGGCATGCGAAGGCAAGGCCAAAAAAATAGCTGCAGCTGCAGCCACGCGTATACAGGTGCCACGGGGGCATCGAAAGTCACTCATTCCCAGGTGTCAGGATTAGGGGCGCAACAGTATACATATTTCTTTTTAATGCCTTAACCCCGGTTTAAGGTCAACCGCTGCGACAGCCCGCCCGAATTATTCCGGCTTGCGGAAGGATATGGTCAGCACGCCCTCCACGGGCTCTTTCAGGCCCTTGGCCTGCAGGGAATAGCGGGCCTTGACCTCCCGGCCTGCCGGTTCAGGCTTTACGGCGATACGCAGGGACTGTTCGAACGCCGTGCACACATCGTCCGGTTTGAGCAGGTCGTATTCCTGCTTCACCCGGACCGCGGACTTGTAGTACTTGACCTGCGGGTAACCCATTAATTCAGATTCCAGGGATGACCTGTTGGTGCCCGGTACGCCGTATATATGTTCCGCTACCCTGAACTGATCGGCGCGCGGCTCCGCAACCGTTTATTCGACGCTGGGCTTCGGCGACCTGGTGCCGACAGGTCCGCTGCGGTTCATGGCAGGAATGGAAAGCGTAACCGGGCTACTGTTGATTACCTGGTCGGCTTCGTTTACTTACCTGGAAATGGTGCGCTATTGGCGCACCGATGACTGATTGCCGAATAGCGGTCAGTCTTTTTTCATAGGGTCATCGACACCGAGCCGCTCGTGCATTACCGGGCTCGTCGTCGTGTACTGCAAATTAACTTTCTTGCCGGGCTCTATAACTGCTTTCGCAGCGAAAGCAGCCAGCGCGGCCTCGTGGAAACCGCTGAGTATCAGTTTCTTTTTACCCGGGTAGGTGTTGATATCACCGACCGCAAAAATGCCGGGGATATTGGTTTCAAATTTCGCGGTATCGACTTCAATCGCCTTCTTGGCAATATTAAAGCCCCACTCCGCTATAGGACCCAGCTTGGGCGCCAGACCGAAGAATGCCATCAGGTGATCGGTCTCCAGCGTAACGGGGTCCTCGCCCTTAACCGTGATCTCGACAGACTTGATCTGCTCACCATCGGCTGCAAAGGCCGTGGCTTTGGCATTCTCGAGAACGCGTACTTTGCCGTCACCGGCAAGTTTTTTTAGGGCATCGACCGTAGCCGGTGCGGCGCGATATTCTTCCCGCCGGTGCACCAGCGTCAGTTCCGATACGGAATCCGCAAGTGCGAGCGCCCAGTCAAGTGCCGAGTCCCCTCCTCCGCATATCACTACTTTCTTGCCGGCAAACAGTCCGGGCTCCCTGATACGGTAGTGGACGCTGGCGCCTTCCAGGGCGTCAATACCTTCCATCCGGAAGCGCCGCGGCTGAAACGAGCCCACGCCACCTGCAATGAACACGGTTTTGGCATGGAATTCCTGGTCATTCGAGGTGGCGACGCGGAAATAGCCGTCCTGGCGTTCCACCTTGGTTACTTCCTCGCCCAGGTGAAACGTCGGGTCAAAAGGCTTGACCTGTTCCAGCAAACTTTCGATTAGCTCCTGACCCGTGCATACGGGCACCGCGGGAATATCGTAAATCGGTTTGTCCGGGTACAGCTCCGTACACTGCCCGCCGACGGTAGGTAAAGAATCAAGAATGTCGGCTTTAATGCCGAGCAAGCCGAGTTCGAAAACCTGAAACAACCCGCACGGGCCGGCGCCGACAATGAGCGCGTCTGTCTGTTTGGCCATCCTGGTATTCCGTTTTGCTGTTTACCGGGTCCGCATTTCCGTGACGCTCCCGGCAAAGGGCGGCAATATTACTGAAGCAGGTCTTGAGCAACAACAGCCCCTGTATCATATGGATATGCCCGACGCTTCTAATACGGCGTCGGCCAAGCATTCAGGAGAATTCGTCAGGATCGAAATCGACCACATCCCATGTATTGGCTTCTTCTCCACGCGCAGTCTGGCGAATCGCGTCAACAATCACCCGGTCATTCCAATCCACGGTTTTTGCGGCAGCTTCTGCCAGTTTGTCCGGTATCACCACGGTGTCGCCAAAACTGCTGATCGCGACTACGGGGATTTTAAATGCCTGGGCCACAGTTAACTCGAATGTCACCAGAGCTGAAAGCCCCGTGGACCCGACCGGACAAATAACCACTTCCGCATACTTGATCTGGGTACGGAGTTCCTCCTGTTGCGCCTCCCGTCCTCCCGCGCCCTGCTCGGCCTCGGGATTGCCGCAGTTAATGTAGAAGAATCCACCACAACTCTCCAGGTATTCGAATACGCGCGTATAGTCTTCACTGTCCCTAAACTCATGGGTAACGAACAATCGGATCGGGTCTTTTCCAGTCATCGCATCTCTTCCATCCTTAAGCGGTGGGCCTGGCTCCGCCGACCGGGGCAATTATCGCTATTTTCTCAAAAACGGGTGAAACGGCAAGCGCGGACAGCTTAAACTCCACAGGTCATGCGCCTCCTGCTTTACAACATTCGTTACGGCATGGGTAACGGCGCCACCAGCGCCGTATCGCTGCCCGGAGCCCGTTACCTGTTCGCAGAGGCGGGTGAGCTGGCGCGCATAATCGAATTTATCCGTTCCCAGGATCCGGACATCGTCGGCCTGATCGAAGTTGATACCGGTTCGATGCGCAGTGGACGGGTCAACCAGGCGGAGGTCATTGCCGATGCGCTCGGGCATTACAGTTGTTATGAAAACAAATACAGCGAAGACTCGGTCAATCAGCGCTTGCCCATCGTTCGTAAACAGGCAAACGCATTTCTGGCAAGTCCCCGCGTACACGGCGAGCGCTTCCACTATTTCGATACCGGCATTAAGAGGCTGATTATTGAGCTTGAGCTCGATGATGTTGCAATTTTCCTGGTACACCTTTCGCTTAAATACAGGCACCGCCAGTTTCAGTTGCGGCATCTTTACGAACTGGTCAAACGCTGCGACAAGCCGGTTATCGTCGCCGGAGACTTCAATACATTCTGGGGAGAGGATGAGATTTTTCTCTTTATGAAAGCGGCGGGCCTGCACAGCGCTAATTCGGAAAGTCTTCCTTCGTACCCGACCCGCGCGCCGCGCATGGAGCTCGACTTTGTACTTTGTAGCGAAGGAATTTCGGTAATCGATTTCGAAATTCTGAAGGTTCCGCACTCGGACCATCTGCCGCTGGTCTGCGATTTCGAGGTCCGCTGATCATGAGCAGCAAGCAACCCGAACCAGATTCCCCGGTACGCAACTGGACACTTGAAACTGATCCGTCGGATATTGCCTGGTTAGGTTTACGCACCGCTGGCAGCACCAACGTACTGTCGCGCCAGGTGCTGCTCGAGCTCGACACAGTCCTGGATGCTCTGTATACGGCGCCACCAAACGGCCTCATAATTTTTTCCCCCAAGGAGACGGGCTTTATAGCGGGCGCTGACGTTAACGAGTTTCCCGAGCTGAAATCGGAAGACCAGGCCTATGAGCAGGTGCGTGCGGGTCAGAGAGTGCTGGACAGGCTGGCAGCCTTACCCTTCCCTACTGTAGCCGCAATAGATGGCGTTGCTCTCGGCGGTGGGCTCGAACTGGCACTTGCATGTGACTGGCGCATTGCGATTGAGTCGGAACGTTCGACGCTGGGGCTGCCGGAAGTTCAGCTCGGTGTTCATCCGGGGCTCGGCGGCACCGTCCGTGCCGTGCAGGTCATGGGTGTGCGCAATGCAATGCAGTTAATGCTAACAGGCAAACCGATCAAACCGGCTAAAGCACTACGCCAAAAACTCGTTGATCGTGTCACCACCCGGGACTCCTGGCGAACCGATGCGGCAGAATTTGCCCTTCGTACGCCTGTGAGTCGTCGCATGCCGTTGCCGGACCTGTTGCTCAACCTCGCGCCTGTGAGACCGCTCCTCGCCAAAATATTGCGCAAGCAGGTTGCGGTAAAAGCGAATCCAGGCCACTACCCTGCTCCCCAGGCAATAATTAATTTGTGGCAAAAATACGGTGCCGGCCCTCCTGGTTTTGATGCGGAGGCACTGTCCTTTGCCCGGCTCGTATTTACCCCCGCTTCGCAAAACCTGGTACGTGTATTTTTTCTGCAGGACAGACTCAAGGGGCTGGCAAAGATCGCGGATATTGAATTCCGGCACGTGCATGTGGTCGGTGCAGGCACGATGGGTGCGGATATAGCGGCCTGGTGCGCCATCCGTGGCATGTCGGTCACGTTGCAGGACCGCGAAAAACGCTTTGTTGATGGCGGACTGGAAAAAGCGCAGTCCGTCTTTAAACGTAAGCTTAAAGATGCCGATCGAATTGCCGAGGCCAGTAAACGGCTGGTGGGCGACCTGACGGGTGAAGGCGCGCATAGCGCTGACCTGGTAATAGAAGCGATATTTGAAGACCTTGAGGCGAAGCAGGCGTTGTTTAAGGAGATTGAGGAACGCGCAAGACCTGACGCACTGCTTGCCACCAACACTTCCAGCATTCCGCTGAAACTGATCGCCGGTTCTCTGAACTCGCCGCAGCGGCTCGTGGGCCTGCATTTTTTCAACCCGGTGGCCCTGATGCCGCTTGTTGAAGTAGTGCATACGTCAACAACACTGCATGCGGCTATCGATGTGGCTACAGCATTTGTTAAACAGATTGGCAAACTCCCCCTGCCTTGCCGCGGATTGCCCGGGTTTCTCGTGAACCGGATCCTGGCGCCTTACCTGGATGAGGCCATTCGTCTGCAGGAAGAAGGTGTTGCGCCGGAAAGCATTGATCAGGCGGCACGGGATTTCGGCATGCCGGTCGGACCGCTCGAGCTCGCCGATAGCGTCGGACTCGACATTCTTTTACATGTTGCCACGATCCTGGCAGATACGATTCATCGCCCACTGCCTCCGGCATTAAAACAACTCGTTGCAGACAAGCGTCTCGGGGAAAAATCGGGACGAGGTTTTTACTATTGGGAAAACGGGAAGCCACGTAAACAGTCAGACACCCCACCGGCAGGAGTGGAAGTTCAGCAGCGACTAATACTGTCACTTGTCAACGAAGCGGCAGCCTGCCTGGAGGACCACGTGGTAGCCGATGCAGACCTTGCAGATGCCGGAACTATATTCGGTGCCGGATTCGCGCCCTTTCGGGGCGGCCCGCTCCAGTACGCACGTACCGAAGGGTTGCCCCAGATCCGTGCGGCACTGGAAAGCCTGCAGAGACAATACGGGGACCGCTTTGCGCCATCTGCGGGTTGGGGCGCCCTGGAGTCAGAGGGGAGCCCAAACCCGTGACACATAACCTTTTCCGGTCCGGTAACAGCCCGTACAATAGGCACCGCCGTAATGCGGCATCAAACAGAGACGAAAGCGAGCGCTGCTAGTCCGATGGCAACAGAACTAACAAATGAAGTCCTCCAGCGCTTTAGCCCCATGGATGGGCTCAAGCACCAAAACCTGGTCGCACTGACCAAAAAAACCAACATCCGGACGCTGGATGCCGGCCGTACCCTTTTTAAGGCAGGTGACACTAAAAAATGCACGCTCTACCTCGTTAGCGGGATACTGGAACTGCGCACCGATGACGGTGACCTTACCAGGATAGAGGCAGGCTCCAAGGAAGCCCACACTGCTATATCCCCTCACCTGCCCCGCGGCAACACCGCTCGAGCTGTCGATGAAATCGAGTATCTGTCTATCGACACAGACCTGCTCGACGTCATGCTGACCTGGGATCAAACAGGCAGTTACGAAGTGTCCGAGCTGCATCAGCGAAATGAGGATGGCGGCGGGGACTGGATGACCATACTTTTACAGACCAAGGCATTCCAGCAAATTCCGCCAGCGAACATCCAGGCCATATTCCTGCGTATGCAACAGGTTAATTTTAAATCCGGCGACATAGTCATTAAACAGGGTGATGACGGCGATTTCTTCTACGCCGTCGTCCGCGGACAGGTAAACGTCGTGCGTGAGACTCCACTCAACAAGGAAGGCATCAGGCTCGCGGAGCTGGGCCCGGGAGATACCTTCGGCGAAGAAGCGCTGATTTCCGAGAGCAAGCGCAACGCAACCATCTCCATGCTAAGCGACGGCTCGGTGATGCGGCTTGCCAAAGAGGACTTTCAGAAACTCCTGAACGAACCAATGCTGGATTGGGTTGAATACGCGGAAGCCAAGCAGATCGTCGCCGACGGCGCCCAGTGGCTGGATGTGCGTTTGCCCAGTGAGTACGAAAGCCATCATGAACCGGATGCTATTAATGTGCCGCTTTATTTTATTCGCCTGAAACTGAGCCAGCTCGATAAAGACGTCACTTATGTCATTTGCTGTGATACCGGTCGCCGCAGTTCAGCCGGTGCATTTATCCTGAACGAACGCGGTTTCACCACGCATGTTTTGCGCGGCGGACTGAATACTACGGATATTGTTGAATAAACCCGTCCGGGTTTACATTGTGTGCGTTGCCTTGTTGCCGCCCAGTGCGCCTGCCAGGTAATTGTCGATCTTTTTCTGCGTTTCGCCGTTGTCCTGGTCGCTGAACTGCACGCCTATCCCGGCCATACGTTTGCCCTGCGCACCTTTAGGCGTCATCCAGATCACCTTCCCCGCAACCGGAATCTTGTCTTCTTCACCCATCAGGTTGAGCAGCATAAATACCTCGTCACCGAGGCTGTAAGCGCTGTTGGTCGGTATGAACAGGCCACCGTTGCGCACAAACGGCATATAGGCGAGATACAGTGCGGATTTGTCTTTGATTGTAAGGGTCAATAACCCGGGTTTAGTCATCGTGTCTACCTATTGGCGGCCAAAGCCACCGTACCAGTCCATCAGGAGACCTGCGATGTTCAATTCTGCGTTGATTCCACCGTTAATAACGCGACGCAGTTCGCGTATCCGCGACATCTGGTCGAAACAGGCATGCACCGTGCCGGGACCGTATTCGACCCCCACCGGGGCTTCCAGGACCTTGTCCGGCGTAACTCCCAGCCCTTCACGCACCCGCCGTGAGAGCCGCCAGTAAAGCCAGCGCAGGGCCAGATCAGGCTGTTTTTTCCAGCGTGCCGCTATGACCACGGGATTTTCCCGGCTTTCCTCCAAATCCTTTATATCTGCAGCAAACTGGCTGGCTTCCCCGGCAAAGTCGGCTTCGTGCAGTTGCAGGGTAGCCAGCGGCGCCCCGCCCGTAAATTCCAGCAATGGGCCAAGTTCCGCCCCGGGTACCTGCTCCGCGAGCCAGTCAAGCGCCTGCGTAGCCGGGGGCAACGGCACGCGAATTCGCTGACAGCGGCTCACGACGGTTGCCGGCAACCGGGCCAGTGATTCACTGATCAGCACGATAACCGCACCGGCCGGCGGCTCTTCCAGTGTTTTCAGCAGGCTGTTCGCCGCTTTCAGGGTCATCGCGTCCGCCGGGTATATCACGGCAACCCGGCCAGCCGGGCCGTGGCTGGTCAACTCAAGAAATTCGATCAACTCGCGGACCTGGTCGATCCCGATCAAAGTCTTTTTCTCCTTCGAGTTCTTTTTCTCCACGAATTCGAGCGCGACAAAATCGGGATGGCCCGCTTCTGGAGCTCCTTTCGCCGACGAGCTTGGCCGCGACGGGTCCGCGCCAAGCAGGCTTTCAGTAAGCCAGAGCGCCAGTTGCCTGCGCCCGGTGCCGGCCCGTCCGTGCAGCAACAGCGCATGCGGACAACGCCCCGCTGAGGCAAGATCGTCGAGCCGGGCCCGCGTTTCGGCCAGCCACGGTAAAGAATCATATTTTTTTTCTAAATCAAACAGAAAGTTACCCTTATCTTCCAGAATCTATATTCGGTCTAGCTCTGCTTTGATTGCCGCCTGCACGGTATTCAGCGGCTGGCTGGCGTCAATAAGCTTAACCCGTTCCGGCTCGCGAGCTGCGATTTCAAGGTAAACCGCGCGCACCCGGCCAAAAAACTCGGCCTGTTCCTGTTCAAACCGATCCTGCCAGGCACGCCCGGCAATGCGTTCTGCCGAGACTTCAATCGGCGCATCCAGCAACACAGTGAGATTTGGTTGCAAGGCGCCCTGCACTGCCAGGCGGAGATTGTCGATAATAGCGGGATCCAGCCCCCGACCGCCGCCCTGGTAGGCAAAAGTCGCATCGGTGAAGCGATCGCAGATTACCGTTTCGCCCCGCTCCAGTGCGGGCTTTATCAAAGACTCCAGGTGTTCCGCGCGTGCAGCAAACATCAACACCAATTCGCCGAGATCAGACAATTCATCCCTGTTGGCGCTGAGTATCAGATCCCGAATGCGTTCGGCCATCGGTGTGCCGCCAGGTTCGCGGGTGACCTGTACGGTTTCTCCAAGCACCCTGAAATGTTCCGCGACAAAATCAACATTGGTCGACTTGCCGACACCTTCTATACCCTCGATGGTAATAAAGCGGCCGGTCATTGGGTGGCACTCCGCGCTTCCCGGCGTGCCTGTCGCAACCGCGCAATGTAGGCTGACACCGCGGCATTGTGCTCCTGCAGGGTTGCACTGAATACATGGGTACCATCTAGCTCGCCGGACGCGACAAAATACAACGCGGCGCCGTCATCCGGATGTGCCGCCGCCTGCAGCGAATTTTCGCCCGGCAAGGCGATGGGTGTCGGCGGCAGTCCGCCGCGCGTATATGTGTTGTATGGATTATCGGTCAGCAAGTGCTCACGTGTAAGGTTGCCGTCAAAAGCTTCACCCAACCCGTAAATAACCGTAGGGTCGGTCTGCAAACGCATACCTTTTTTAAGCCTGCGTATGAACACACCTGCGATCTGTGCCCGTTCGCTGTCCACCGCGGTTTCCCGTTCCACGATTGAGGCCAGGATAAGCAGCTCGTATGGGTCCTTAAAGGGCAGTCCGTCGGCACGGTCGTCCCAGGCTGCGGCCAGCTTTTCCTGCATCAGTTTATTGGCCTGCTGCAGGATAACTGCATCGCTCATGCCACGAGGCACCATGTAGGTATCGGGAAAGTACTGCCCTTCCGGATGCCCTGCCTGGAGCGCGTCCGGCAATCCGTCGCTGTCTGCATTGATGGGATCACCCAGTGTCATGTGTACCGCGGGGCTCCCGGCCAGCGCCGCAAAGAGGTCCCGCGAGGTCCAGCCCTCGACAATGGTGACGGGATAAAGCTTCACCTTGCCGGCGACCAGCCTGGCGAGCAGTTCGCTCGGACTGATGCCGGGTTCGAGCAGGTATTCGCCCACCTTGATGTTCTGGGCCTGGCCGGTCAGTCGCCCCCATGTAGAGAACACCCGCGGCCAGCTCAGCAGCCCGCGTTCGGCAAGATCACCCGCAACGCTCTTAAGGGATGCGCCTTCTCGAACTTCGTACATTTCCTCTGCAGCAAGCGTACCGATAGGCGAGTTCAGCCAGTACTGTGCAGCGAGGCCGGCAATAACAGCCGCGACCACCAGGGCGACTGCAACCGGGGTCAGTCTTCTCATACCGCGCACTCCATAACTCCGGATTCAGCCAATAACTGCATAAGCCGTGATGTCACAGCACTGCGTTCATATTGTTGACCATTGAGCTCGGCAACAGGCCACGCACCAATGAGCGAGTTTGTCAGGAACAAGTCATCAGCTTCGTTGATATCCGCTTTACTCACCCGCACCTCCGCGACGGAAATATTATTCTGTTCGGCAAGGCGCATAACCCGGTCACGCATCACACCCCTGATGCCACACTCGCCCAGGTCGGGCGTCAGCAAACCACCACCACTTACCAGGAACAGGTTGGTCATCGTACCGCATACGACATCGCCCCTGTCGTTAAGCATGAGTCCTTCCTTAATCCCGGGGTCGCTCCATTCAGCGCGAGCTACAACCTGCTCCAGACGATTAAGCGTCTTGATTCCTGCAAGCGCCCGGTTAACAGCAATGGGCGTCTCGCAGTAACGTATGCGAACCGCATCAACCGCCGTGCCGCCAGGCTTGCTTTCCGAAAGCCCGATAATGCGGGTAGCCATCCTGACCTGCGGTGGTGCATAACCGCGGGGTCCGCCGCCCCGTGTCAGCAGTATTTTCAGTGTTCCATGCTCACAGTTGCCGAGTAGCCGAATTTCTTTTGCCAGCAGTTCATCCCCGGGATACGGAATGCCAAGCCGGGCGCAGCCTTTTGCCAGCCGCTCAAGGTGTGCATCCGGAAACCGCGGTTGTCCGCCGCGTACGGCAATGGTCTCGAATAAACCGTCGCCGTAGGCCAGGCCCCGGTCATCCACTGCCACCGTATCGGCACGGTTACCGTTTACGAGCCAGGCGGTCACGCCCGATCCCGCTGAGAGTCGAGCGCCAGTAACATTCCTTTCGCCTTGGCACGGGTTTCCTCGAGCTCGGCCTGCGGATCGGAATCGGCGACGATACCGCTGCCCGCCGCGAGTTCTATTTGCGAACCGCGGACAACCAGCGAACGAATCAGGATATTCAGGTCGCAGTCACCATTCAGGTTCAGGTAACCCATCGACCCGGTGTACGCATTACGGGGCGTATCCTCAAGTTCCTTAATAATTTCCATGCAACGCACCTTGGGGCAACCGGTAATTGTCCCGCCGGGAAATACCGCGCGAATAAGCTGCCCCGGTGTCAGGTCGGGGCGCGCGATTCCGGTTACATTGGAAACGATATGGTGCACATGGCTGTAGGATTCAACCACCATATGTTCATCAACATTTACGCTGCCGCCGACACAAACGCGGCCCAGGTCATTGCGTTCAAGGTCAATCAGCATAATGTGTTCGGCCCGCTCTTTCGGGTGAGTCAGCAGTTCCAGCTTGCGGGCTTCCAGTTGCTCCGGCGCCTCGGTACGCGGGCGGGTCCCCGCGATCGGCCGGGTATCGATGCGCCTGCCGGTTTTCCGGACCAGTCGTTCCGGTGACGATGACAACAGATCGAAATCAGGATGCTGAACAAGGCCTGCGAAAGGCGCCGGATTTGTTTCACGCAGCCGGGCATAGATGTCAACAGCCTGGACGCCCGGCTGTAACTCGCTGCGCCAGCGTCGCGAGAGATTGGCCTGAAAAATATCCCCGGCACGAATATATGCCTGGGCCTTGTTAACCGCGGCGATAAAGTGCCCGGGATCATCTTCATGTACAACACCGGCTGACATCGACGCAGGTGCAGCGTCGGTAACCGCATCCAGATCGGCCCACATGGAACTAATTAAATGGGTATGCGACGCTTCGGCGACCGCAACGATTTCCTGTCGCTCATGGTCAACAATCATTGCCGCCGCAATCCGGGTCGCGAAAGCAACAGGTAAGGATGGATCGGTTTTAAGCCTTAAACCGGGCTCCACCTCGGTCGCCAACTCGTAGCCCAGGTACACGAACCAGCCGCCGGTAAACGGCAAATGGGCCAGTTCTTCACCCGGGCCAGCCCAGTTACGCAATTCGCTGGCCCACCACCTGTCCAGCGAGCCAAGAAAAGTGCCGGTTATGAATGATTCCGGTCCGCTCAGGTCACCCGGCTGGCGCAGGCTTAATGTTTCACCGGGAAACGCGAACAGGATGTCAAAACGGGCCAGCGACGGCGCTGACGCGACGCTTTGCAGCAGGTAGGGATAACGGTCCGGATTGAGGCGGCTGAGGCCGGTTAAATCCGCGTAACCGCCACGGCGGCTGATACTGTAAGCGCCGGACCGGGACTGGCTATATCTGTCAGCCGCGGTGTTCACCATTGGCGTCAGGTAAATCGTTTGAAAAGCAGGCTGCCGTTCGTGCCGCCGAAACCAAATGAGTTTGAAATAACCACATTCAATTCTGCGTCCCTGGCTGTATTTGGCACGTAATCCAGATCGCACTCTTCACCCGGGCTCTCCAGGTTAATGGTGGGCGGAATGACCTGATCGTGCAGCGCCATGACGCAGAATACAGCTTCGACCGCACCTGCTGCACCCAGCAAATGGCCCGTGGTCGATTTGGTCGAGCTTACCGCAAGCTTATTCGCGTGATCACCGAAGGTCGACTTCAGTGCCCGCGTTTCCGCAACGTCGCCCAACGGCGTTGAGGTGCCATGCGCGTTAACGTAATCGACTTCCGGTGCGTCGACACCCGCATCCTTAATCGCAGCTTCCATGCACCGGGCAGCGCCATTGCCGTCCTCGGGCGGCGCAGTTATATGGTGTGCATCACCGCTCATACCAAAACCGCAAAGCTCGGCGTAGATTGTCGCGCCGCGAGCCTTTGCGTGTTCGAGTTCTTCCAGCAGCAGGCAGGCGCCACCATCGCTCAGCACAAACCCATCACGGTCTTTGTCCCATGGCCGGCTGGCGGCCTCCGGGTCATCGTTGCGGGTTGACAGTGCACGTGCGGAACAGAAGCCACCGATACCCAGCACCGTCGTCGCGTGCTCGGCGCCACCGGCAATCATGATATCGGCATCACCGTAAGCAATGGTGCGCCCGGCAATGCCAATACAGTGTGTTGATGTTGTACAGGCGGTGACGAGGGCTAAATTCGGCCCACCCAGGCCATACTGGATAGACACGTGCCCGGAAATCATGTTGATGATGCTGCCGGGGACAAAAAATGGCGATATACGCTTGGGATTGTTGTCGGACTCGGAATACTTGTTGTAATTGCCTTCGATGGTGCCGATCCCGCCGATCCCGGAACCCATCGCGATTCCGATACGGTTGCGATTATCGTCACTGATCTCGATCCCGGAGTTCTCGACGGCATCATGCGCGGCCGCAATCCCATAGTGCATGAACGTGTCTATCTTGCGGGCTTCTTTCGACGCCATGTAATCGGAAATATCGAAGTCCTTAATGGAACCGGCGAACCGGGTACTGAACCGGGACGCATCGAAGCCGGTAATCGGGCCAATGCCACTCTTACCTTCGACTGCATTAGTCCACGCGGTCTGTGTATCGTTACCGACGGGCGCAATCGTGCCCATGCCAGTAACGACGACGCGTCGCCTGCTCATGGTTGGAATTCCGCTTAGATTGCCTGCCGTGTGGCCAGCTTAAAAGCTAACCGCCGGAGTTCTTATTGATAAAATCGATCGCCTGCTGAACCGTGGTGATCTTCTCGGCTTCCTCGTCCGGAATCTCGGTCTCGAATTCCTCTTCGAGCGCCATGACCAGTTCCACCGTATCGAGCGAATCCGCTCCAAGATCATCGACGAAGGAAGACGCATTTTTTACCTCTTCCCCTTTTACGCCGAGTTGCTCGGCGACGATGTTTTTTACTTGCTCTTCAATGTTGCTCATAGTCTTCTAGTGCCCTCTACAAGGATCATGCTGGTCATAACACAATGGATGGCTGCGTATTCTAAGGGACGCGGCATTTTGTGGGAAGTCCGGTTTCTATCTAAATGGCAAATCTGTGCCCGAAGGCTCAATCCCTTACAACACGGAGACTTCCAGCCTCCGACTCTTAAATCATGTACATTCCGCCATTAACGTGCAGCGTTTCTCCGGTGATATACGCCCCGGCGGAAGAGGCAAGAAACAGCACCGCACTGGAAATATCGTCCGTGCGCCCCAAGCGGTTCAGCGGTACCTGCCGTACCAGCTCGTCTCGCTGTTCATCGCCCAGCGCCTCGGTCATGTCCGTCTGGACAAACCCGGGGGCAATAACATTCACCGTGATACCACGTGATCCGACTTCACGCGCCATGGACTTGCTGAACCCGATGATACCTGCCTTCGCAGCCGCGTAGTTCGCCTGGCCCGCGTTACCCATAACGCCAACGACGGACGCAATACTAATAATCCGCCCGCCCCGCGCTTTCATCATCCCGCGCAGGCAGCACTTGGATAGTTGATAAACGCTAGTCAGGTTGGTCGCAATCAGGTCGTCCCATTCCTCATCTTTCATGCGCATCAGCAGGTTATCCCGGGCAATACCCGCGTTATTTACGAGTATTGTTACTGCGCCTTCCGTGCCGGCAATTTCTTTAACCAATGCAGCCGATGCTTCCCGGTCGGCAACGTCCAGAACTGCCCCGCGGCCCTTGCAACCGGCCTGTGCCAGCCGCTCGCCGATCGCACCGGCACCAGCTTCGCTCGTTGCCGTACCTATTACCATTGCGCCCGCCGCCGCAAGGTCGTCAGCGATAGCCGCGCCGATGCCACGCGAAGCGCCGGTGACCAGTGCCACCTGACCCTCAAGCGAGAAACGGTCATCAAGAAAAGCTTGCCCGGACATGTGCTGTCCCTGTTTGAAAATATATTTTCAGAGTCAGCCCTTGTGGCTGCGCGCCCGGATTATACCTGCTGTCCCGCGTTACGGAACGGTTGTTTCCTGCTGCGCAAAGTGCGTCTGAAGCCCGGCAGGCGGCTGCATAACAGATGCAAAACTGATGGTATTTTTACCCTAATTTTTAATGGCTTATTCCATATACCTAGTGAATAATTTATAATTTATCGCCTGACCAGTTGCGCGTTGCCGGTTGTCTGGCAGTATCCGCGCCCTAGGCAGGACGCCACCTGCATTCCAGCACAGGAAAGACAATGCAAAGCTTCAAAGTAGTAAGAAAGGGATTACAAAGAGGCTTCACGCTGATCGAGATTATGGTTGTCGTGATTATCCTGGGGATTCTCGTCAGTCTTATCGCACCTAACGTATTTGGCGTGCTGGATGATGCCGAAGTTACCGCGACCCGTATCCAGATTCGCAACCTGAGCGTTGCGCTGGACACCTATCGCATGAATCACTCGCGTTACCCTACGACCGAGCAAGGGCTCGAGATTCTAATCGAACCGCCGGGCCGTAACCGGGGTTATATAGATTCAATTCCACGCGACTCATGGAACAACGAGTTTGAGTACCGCGCGCCCGGCGAGCGTGGCGACTACGATCTCTACTCCTATGGCCGTGATGGCCAGGAAGGCGGGGAAGGACTGGACGCCGACCTCGGTAACTGGGCCGACGAATAACCCGGGGGTGCAGCGGAAATCCGTCATGCGCCCGCCCCGCTCCCCGGCAATTCGTCGTCTTTCGGGTGGTTTTACCCTGCTTGAACTGGTCGTCGTGATCGTTGTCATCGGCGTACTGGTTTCCATCTTTACGCTATCGTTTGGCTCATTCAGCGAGGACGAAACCGGCGAGCATGCCCGTCGCCTGGAAGTGCTGCTGACACTGGCTTTCGAAGAAGCCGGGATCCAGGGACGGGAACTCGGCATCCGCTTCTATCAGAGCGGCTACGAGTTTTCCGCCCAGGAAAGCTATATTGACAAGAACGGCGGCCAGGCGTGGGCATGGCTGCCACTGGATAACGACCAGTTATTGAAACCGCGGGATCTTGGCGAAGACATTCGGGTCGAACTCGAAATCGAGGGGAAAGAAGTCTTGCTCAAGTTTGAGCGCAGCGAGGGCATCTTTGCCGATGAAGACGAGGAGGACGCCGACGCAGATGAAGCCGAGCGCTACCGGCCACATATTTTCCTTTTGTCCAGCGGCGATGTCGAACCACCCTTCCAGGTGCGCTTAAGGCCGGCCTTCGCTTCCAGGGGCATCGTCCTTGATGTAGAGACCGAGGGCACCATTGAAGTCATCCCCGATGAATACTGAAAGACAGGCAAACGGCTTCACGCTCATCGAGGTGCTGGTCGCGCTGGCCGTCGTCGTCGTTGCGTTCATGGCGATGTACGGCAGTCTGCAGCAGATGGTCGGGGCCGCGATATTGATGCAGGAAAAAACCTTCGCGAGCTGGGTAGCCTTCGACGAGATCACCAGGATGCGCATTAGCGGCAATTTTCCGACGGGTGAGAAAAGCCAGGGCGAGGCCGAAATGGCCGGCATTACCTGGCTCTACTCCATGGAATTCAACCCTCGCAGTAACGACATACTGCAGGTCATTGTCCGGGTCACGACCGAGGACGAACCCGACCGCGAAGTCGCCCTCGCAACCGGCGTACTGCGACGCCCGCCCGGTACTACCCAGAATAACCAGCCTATTCCCAGCCAGCCGATTCCAGGCGAGAGCAGCAAAAATTCCAGCGCAAGCCTGCTGAAGTCAGGCGCGACTGACGGCAGCTTCGTGGATATTGGCGACGAGCAAGCGGATGAGGGAGTGCGGCAATAGTGCTGACTTACCCTAAAAGTACGGCACCGGGTTTCACGCTGATCGAACTGCTGGTCGCGATGGCCATATTCGTATTCCTGGCCGCCGCCATGTACGGCGGCACCCAGTACATCATGTTGCAGCGTGAAATCATGCTGGTACGCCAGGGTGAACTCGAATCACTGCAGCGGACTGTGCGCTACCTGCAAACCGACCTCACGCAGATCTTCCCGCGCGATGTCCGGGATGAACTCGGACGCGACCGGTTGCCCGCCCTGTTTACTGATCCCGGCAACGATATCGCGATGCGCTTAAGCCGGGATGGCTGGCGAAATCCGGCAGAATTCAAGCGTGGCACTCTGCAGAGAGTCCAGTACCGCTACAACGAAGACGAGAGAATTCTGTACCGGGATTACTGGCCGGTGATGGACCGCGTACTCGGGATGGAAGCACGCGAGCAGGAAATACTAACCGGTGTAGAGGAATTCGATATCGAATTTCTTGATGAAAAGGGCGAGTGGCAACAGGACTGGCCGCCGGCCAATTCCAAGGCCACCCTGCTCCCCAGCGCGGTACGTTTCCGTTTCCTGCTGGATTCCTTTGGTGAAGTCATTCGCCTCGTCGAGATGGCAGGCTGATGCAAAGGAAGCACCTAAGCACGGTACCGAAGCAACGCCAGAGTGGCGTGGCGCTGGTGACCGCGATCCTGCTGGTCGCGCTTGCGACCGCGATCGCGGCAAAACTTTCCTGGGACAGCCGGGTCAGTATGCGGCGCACCGAAACCCTGCTCGCCCAGGAACAGGCTCGATTGTTTGCGCTCGGTGCCGAAGCGGTGGCCATTGAAGTCCTGCTCGACGACGGCAACCCGAACGCCGACTACTACGTAGAAGAAGATGCGGAAGAGGAATGGGCAACACCCCCCGACTCCCCGTTCAATCAACCCGTAACGATCGGTATCGAGGACCTGGTGCTCGGTCAGATGCAGGGCTGGCTGCAGGATGCCCATTCACGGTTGAACCTGAATAACCTCGTTAGTCCTGCGAGCAGCGGCCAGGGTCCTGATCAAAACGCTATCGACCAGTTCGACCGGCTGTTTAACGACCTGCAATTAGACCGCAGGATCCTCGACAACATTATCGACTGGATCGACAACGACACGGTGCCCTACCGGTCGGGGGCCGAAGACGGTGCCTACACGTCACTGGAAGTGCCGTTCCGTCCCGCCAACGACTACTTCGTCAGTGCGAGCGAATTACGTTCCGTGCGTGACGTGGACGAAGAGGTTTACGATACGCTCAGGGATTACGTGACGGCGTTGCCGCCGGGATGGTGCGGCACAGGCCTCGGCACCACCTCCGTGACAGCCGTAAACCTGAATTTTGCGTCCGCGCCCGTCATCCAGGCGCTGGGCCCGAGTATCACCGAATCGCAGGCAGAAGTCTGGGTCGAGGAAGCGCAAAACACGGGTTTCAAAGATCTGGGCGAGGTGAGCGGACTGCCCCCCGATGTACAGCAGGGCGGTTATGCGGCCGTTAATAGCAGTTGTTTCGAGCTGCGGGTCCTTGTCGGGATTGGCAGTTCCGTGCTGTCTATGTACAGTTTGCTGGACCGTTCCGCTTCGAATGATGTAATCACCCGTATACGCTCCTTCGGTATCGAGTAGAAATGGCTGAATCACTGGTAATACGACTGCCCGACGCGAGTGCCGGCCCCGCCGAATGGGTGGTCGTGGATAACACCGGCGCGCGCATCAGCGATCCGGGCAGTGGCAGCCTTAACCAGGCAAGCGTACTCACCGAAAACCGCAAAGTCGTTGTCCTGGTCCCGGCGACCCGCGTGTTGCGCCTTAGCGCGGACATACCGCTGAAGTCGGCTGCCAAAATTCGCCAGGCGCTGCCCTTCGCGCTCGAGGAGCAGCTGGCAGGCGACGTCGAGGCACAGCACTTTGCCTGCGACAAGCGCAATGACTCCGGCCTTATTCCTGTCGCAGTCGTTGCCATCGACCTCATGGACGACTGGCTGGAAAAGCTGGCCGAGAACGATATCAGGGCCGATGCGGTGTATGCGGAAAGCGACGGGATCGCAACGGTACCCGCGACGATATCGGTCTATGTTGATGACGACAGCGTCATCATCCGCGACACCGCGGGCCAAATCACCGTGGCTGATGCCGCCTCCATGAGCATCGTGCTTGACCTGCTGCTCGAGCAGCAGACCGCTGATCTCGATGATGAAGAAGAAGATGAAGAAGATGATGTTTCTGTCGCACCCGTCAATTTGCTGATCTATTGCAAAGCGGACGTACATGAACGACACCAGGAGTCGTGGGAGCGGCTGCGTATGCGCGCCGAAAACCTGGACATCAAGATCCTGGCCGAAGGCGCTTTACCGCGCATGGCGGGTGAAGTCGTTGTCAACCGTGGCGTCAACCTGCTCCAGGGCAAATACGCAAGAAAGGTAGAGCTAGGCGCCCACTGGAAACACTGGCAACCCGCCGCAACTTTGCTCGCCGCATTTGTCCTGCTGGTCCTCATCTTCCAGGGCGCCAGTTACTTTCAACTTAGCCGGCAGGAAGCGGCGCTGGACCAGGCGGCTGACAGCGTACTGCGCGCAACGTTTAACAATCTCGGCGAGGTGGGCGATCCCTGGAATGAATTGAGCTCCCGGCTGGGAACGACAAGTCCGGAAGCAATTGTTAGCGGACCCGGCTTCGTTGAGGCGCTCGAAGCGCTATCAATCGCATTTGCGGAAACACCCGGAATAAAGATGCAGACGCTGAGTTTTCGCAGCGGCATAGTTGACGTGCAACTGGTAGCACCGAACGTGGAAGCCCTGGACCAACTTCGCGCGCTGATTAGTGGACCGGGTAAGTTTACTGCCGAAATCCAGTCAGCCAACCCGAAGGACGATGCAGTCGAGGGCCGGATGCAAATCATGGCGAGTACGCAATGATTATCCTGGAATGGTTTGAGCAACTGGCTCCGCGGGAACGCATCATGGTTGCGGCCTGTGGAGTGGTCGTTGTGATCGCACTGCTCTGGTTGGCCGTCATACAGCCTATTTTTGCCGGCAGTGCACGACTCGAAGAACGGGTTGCAGAAAAACAGGCGCAACTCACCAGCCTGCAGGAAATAGCCAGCCAGGTGCGGCCCGGGCAGGCTTCTCAGCGCAGCTCGGTGCAGGGCCGCAACGAGTCTATCGTGATTATCATTGATCGCACTACCCGTAACCGCCAGCTGGCAGCCTATTTAAAACGTAATCAACCCGAAGGTGATACCGCGGTGCGCCTGCGGCTCGAAGGCGCCCCGTTCGATGTGCTCGTCGAATGGATTGGCGAGTTGCAACAGACCTATGGCATGACTGCGGCGACGGCGAATGTGGACCTGGCCGGTTCGGGGCGTGTTAACTGCACCCTGCTGCTGAGTCGTACCGGAAGCTAGAACATGGAGAAGCACAAAAAACTCGCCGGAGTGGGCCTGGCCCTGGCGCTTCTTTTTATGCTTCGTATGTTTCCTGCGCATGTCGCTTTCGCGATTCTTACCCCGGCCGAGGTCACCGGTTTCGGGATCAATGGCACCGTGTGGCAGGGAAGCGCCCGGATAATTAACGCGAACGGCCAGCAGTTACGCAACACAGAATGGGATCTCGCATTGTCACGGCTGTTTATTGGCCGACTCGGCGGTGATTTCAAAACCCGCTGGGGTGACGGCTTCCTCGAAGGATTTGGCACGATAAGTGTTTTGGGAACCATTGCGCTGACAGACGCTCGCGCGAGCTTTAGTGCAGCTTCCCTTGAATCCGTTATTGGAATTCCGCGAGTCGGCGGCCAGGTCAGCCTGCAACTCCGAGAACTCCAGGTGAAAGAAAACTGGCCCCATCGCCTGGTCGGCACCGGGGAAATTCGTAATTTCTCCAGCCCGCTGATGGGTAAGGGAGCAGCCGATATCATCGGCAATGTTTCCCTGGATTTCGATACAGGCACCGAAACCGATGTCAATGCCATTACCGGCAAGCTTGCAGACATGGGCGGCCCGCTCGAGCTCAAGGGTACTATTCTGCTGCAACCCCCGGGCAGCTACACGCTTAAAGCGCGGGTAAAAGCCCGTGACAGCGCGCCCGAAGCGTTAAAGAAAAACCTGGAATTCCTGGGCATGCCGGAGAGCGACGGAATGCGAATCTTTCAGATTGCCGGGTCTATTTAGTCAGCCAATTCGACTTCCCGGAATACGCCCAGCAACGGAAAATACAGGACCGTTCGGACCGTGCGTTCTGGTTCGAGTAACTGCATGGCGTTTCTGTAGTTCGCAAGCTGCGGTGTGTAGCGCTTGATCTCATTGTCGATGAAGCCTTCAAGGTTGCCGCCTTCGTGAGCGCTACTCTTGTAATCGACGATCCAGCGAATGCCGTCCGCATCCACAAAAGTCCGGTCGATCACGTAAGACTTCAGCCTGTTCTCCCGGAAAACCGACACAGGAAACTCCGCGGCTGCCGACTCATGATCGCCCGCAAGTATCCAGCGGCCCTGCTCGTCATCCAGCATTTGCCGTAAGGCCGTTTCCACCCTGTCCACACTGTTGTCGAGTTCGGACTCCGGAACCCTTTCCGACAGCAGCATGTTTGCAAACACGGGTCGCAGCAAATGCAGGCGTTCCGTATCGAATTTACCCAGACCCTCGTTAGCTATGCGCTGCAACCAGGCATGTACCACGGTGCCGATGTGCTGAGCTACCGGGCTGACCCAGTCATAGCTGACCGGCCGCATTTCATCGTCGACAGCGACCGGCGCCCGCGGACGGTATTCCCCTGGGGCCGACGGCACTTCCCAACCCTCCCGATAGCGGCGGATGCGGGGCGCCAGCCATGCATCGGGTTTGGCCGCGGTACCCGGCACGCTGGAAAGACCCTGGTGCCCGGCACCGATCGCAGGCCACAGGTATTTCAGCAATGAATCGGCGGCGGGCGATGCCACTCCTTTCTCCGGGTCGACTTTAAGCCCGAAGAAAAGATGCAGGCGTTTTCGTGCACGCGTAGCCGCCACGTACAGCAGACGAGCCTGCTCATTCTCGTCCTGCTCCGCGTTCAACCGCCTGGCCAGTTCGTAAATGCCGTCCTTTTCTTCGCCCATACGCTCCGTCGGCGCGATAACCAGCCCGGGCGAACCATCGTCCTGCACAACTTCCTGCCACGCGAGCACGGGTTTCTTGTCGCGCTGCCGGCCGGCCTCCAGTGCCGGCAATATCACGGTATGAAACTGCAGGCCCTTGGCCTTGTGGATAGTCAGAAGCTTGACGCGCTCGTCCCGTTCTTCGACCTTGAGCCGGTCTTTGGCCAGCTCATGCAGTCTGAAAGCATCGGCGCAATCGCCGCCAGTGTCGAACTGATCGAGAACCGCGAAATAGGCGAATGCCCGCTCGAGGTCAACCTCCTCTTCCAGGAACGCGGGGCCACCGAGCTCTACCCACACGCCCTCCACCACGTCCCGTAACGGCAACGAGCCGCGACGCGCGAACACCGGAACAAGCACGGACCTGAGGCGTTCGACCCGACCCTTCCCGTCCGCCGACATGCCGTCGAAGCTGGCATCGTCGCTGAGCAAATCCCAGACGCAGGTCTTCTTGTCGCTACCGGCCAGCGCTTCCAGGTCGGCCAGATTCAGGCCGCACCAGGGCGCTCGCAACAAACCGAGCCAGGCCGTACGATCGCCCCTGTGGCTCAGCGCGCGCGTCAGGCAGAGCAAATCCTGCACGACCGGCGATTCGATGGAATTCTCAAGCCCGGTGCCGGCAAACGGAATCTTCTCTTTGCGTAACTCGTTCACTATCAGCGCGGCTTGCCGGCGGCTGCGCACGAGTATGCCGATGTCTTCGTCCGGCCACTTGTCGAGGGTTCGGGCAACCAGCGCGACGACCTGCTGCGCTTCGTCGACACGGGACGGTTTAATGAGCGCATGCTCCAAAACGTTGGCCGCGTCGTCCTCGACCCGCGCGGCAGTCCCCGGCGCATAACTGACCGCCCCGCTCGTCAGGTCATCTTCAGCGGGTAGCACCTGCGCGAAGATCCGGTTTATCCATTTCATCACTTCCGGATCGGATCGGAAATTCGTTTCCAGAATGATGCTTTGCAGATCCAGGTTGGGTAATCCGCCACGTTGCAATTTCATGAACAACCCAACTTCCGCTTTGCGGAAGCGGTAAATGGACTGCATCGGGTCGCCTACGACGAACAAGGTGCGCCCATCACCTTCCTGCCATCCACCCGTTAACGATTTAACGAGTTTCAATTGAGCCGACGACGTATCCTGGAATTCATCGATCAGGATGTGCTGGATACGAAAGTCCAGTCTTAGCGCCAGGTCGGTCGGTGCTCCGTCTTCATCTACCAGCGCATCGATCGCACTCTGTGCGACGGCCGCATAGTCGGATTCCCTGCGTTCGTCAAATACGACCAGCAGTTCGGCAGCAGCAAGTTGCAATACTTCAAGCAGTGACTCAAGGATTTCCCACTGCTCATCCGGGTACGCAGCCGCGGGCAACAGACGCACGACATCGAATGCCTGCGCTACGGCTGTCGCACCCGTCAGCGAATCGAACAGGGCAATGGCGCGCTTCTTAAATTCTTTTTGCGGACCCTTATCGGGCGGGAATCCCTGCCGCTTGTCCACAGTTTTACGAATCCCGCCGCTCTTGGTCAGCAGAAATTCGGCCAGCATTCGCCAGATGTCGAGGTTTTCGGGCAGGGGTTCGGGAAAGCCATCCGCATCGGCAACGGCTGACCAGGGGCTACCGGCGTCAGCTTCGAGGAGATTTCCTGCGGCATAAACGGCGAGCTCGAAAATATCCTTGCGCTGCGAATCTTCCAGGGTCGCAAAAGCCGTCCGTAACTCACGCGCTACGAGCGCATGCAGAACCTGCTCCAGTTCGGCGCGTATATCGCCGGCCTGATTTGCAGCATGCATCACGACCACGAAACCCAGCCACTGGTCGCGTCTTTCGAGCATACCGGCCAGCAGCCTTACGAGATGGTCGCCGCGGTTATCCAGGTGCAGAAACAAGCTGCGTAAAGCTGCACCAGTGACCCCGTCGGAACTCAACTGTTCCACGGCCCTTTGCGCAGCGAGCCGGTAGAGTTCCACCGGGTTTTCACTCACGGTCGTGGTGCCGCCCCCGCCGAGCAACGGTGCAGTTGCGCTGAGCCAGGCGTTAGCCGAGTCGATAGTACGGATACGCAGTCGCGCCGGGTAACGTGCAAGCTGCCAGCCGCATTCCCTGTCGCGCTCAAGTACAGCGTTCGCCAATTCGATGGTTTCATCCAACCGTTCATCCGCACCGGGTGGCGGATAGATGGCTTCGATAATCCGGTTGCGCATCTCTGCCGAGGCTTTGCGGGTAAAGGTAACCGCGAGTATTTCCTCGGGATGCTCGACAGTTACAAGCAGGCGCAGGTAACGCTGGGTCAGCAACTCGGTCTTTCCGGAACCGGCCGGTGCCTGGACGATGAAGGACTTATCCGGCAGCAATGCCAACTCGCGCAGGTGCATGTCGGTTATGCGGGCCGGATCGATATCACCCATGGTTCTCGTCCTCATCAGTATCGAAACCGGGCAGTTCATAAACGCGGGTCAGGACGGCAAACTGTCCTTCGGCATCTTCCGAATGCCTGGGGTTAATGCTGCAGTCGCCCTGCGTGAACTCGTGTGCGAGCGACAACAGGCAATCCCGCCACGCGCCCATCAGTGCGTCCCAGCTTTCGATTTTTTTGCCGTCGCCGTCCGTAAACTTGTGACGCAGCTTATCGACGGAAACGAGTCCGTCGATTTCGATTGCCGAATCTGCAATCCCGTCGTACTTCACGTCGTGCGCAGAGATCTGCGCGAAAGCGATCCCGCTGACAGGTTTACCGACGAAAGTGGCGTAGACGGGTAACTGCATGTCCCCGGGTTTGCCCGGATTCCAGCCGCCTTTTTTTACCTGCCCCGTTTTGTAATCCACGACCAGCAAAGACCCGTCAGCCAGTTCGTCCAACCTGTCAAGTTTCAGACCGACCCTGAGCGGGCCGACCACAACTTCATTGCCTTCTTCCGATTTCAGTACCCGGAAGTCTCCGCGCAACCGGTCAAGAGCAACAAAGCGAATAAGCTGAGGCAATATTCGTTGCGTCTCCAGATCCGCAACCGTGCGCATAAACGGTCGCCGCATTCCGGGTAATTCTCGAACGCGCTGCGCCAGCAATTCGTTGAGGCAGTCGGACAGGTCTCGATCGGTCAGGCCGGCCAGCGTCTCCGATGAACGGTAAGACCGGTAGAAATCCTCGAGCACGCGGTGTGCGAGACTCCCTCTTTGCTTGTAACCGATGCCGGTGACCGGTTCATCTATTTCCTTCGCTCCGAGCCGCAATTCCAGGAAGGCCCTGAACGGACAGGTTGCCTGCAGGCGGAACAATGATGTTCCACCGCCGGCACGAGCGCCCTCTCGCCAGGCCTGCGGCCTGTCTTCGTCCAGCCTGTCGACCACGGCACTACGGAACATACCGTCGCGCCACAGAGATTCCTGCCAACGGTCAACGGATTCTGTTTCCGGTATTTCGCCGATCAAATCGCAGACATGCAATCGTTCGCCGTCACGCATTGCTGGCCAGCTAAAAACTGTTTCGGGGCTGCTTTGTCGTAAGCGCCGGATAAGTGCATCGGCATATTCGAGTTCCAGTTGCGGCATGCTCCGCGGCATTCCGCAGCGGCGCTGCAAGCCGAACGGCAACAGCGGATTCAGGCTCGCGGGTCGCGGCCAGGCCTCGGCGGCCAGGCCGGTAACCCACAGCCGGTCGAAGCCGTGGCCGGCAGCCTCAAGAATGCCCATGACCTGCACAACACCGCTGCCCGCTTCAGGCTGGTGCAGACGACCGGCCGCCAGGCTGACGAGTAGTTCCCGCGCCATTCCCCAGTCGATCTCACCGCAAATCCGCGAACAATCGGCAAACTCCCGGAGCAGTTCCTGCCAGGCTTCGAGCTCCTGATGGGCTACGGAATCCAGGCTTTCATCGCCCGGCCACTGAACGACTCTTAGCAACCCGGCTATATACCGCGTCCACGCGGCCGGAGTCCTGTCGCTCCTGTCACTGCCGGCTTCGAGCGCAGCTGACAGCAACTCGCCGAAACCGGGAGCACCATGCGCCGCAAATGCTTGCGCGTCGCGCACGGAAAAGGACGCACCCAGGCGATCGCGGAGTCGCAGATCAAGCAAGGCGCGCGCACCGGCCTCCCTGCGCCCACCGCCCAGAAACGGAGTCCGCAGGGCCAGGCTGAACCGCTGGTAGTCGGAGCTCTCGTCCAGTAATGACAAAAAATTAAGCGCGGCGGCTACCCGCGGCTGATTAGCGAGCGGTTCGCCATAAGAAAAATTTACCGGTAATTCGTAACCGTGGCGGGTACGCCAGTCCGGACAGAAAACGTCCATAAATACGCGCCGCGCTTCCGCCGCGCGCGCGTCAAGATCGGGGACGATCACACAGGCATCGAGCGAGGGGTCGGCCTCAACCTGGGCACGCGCCCACCGTGCCGCCGTTTCCAGCTCATCGTCGTCGTTGAGACACTGCACCCGTTGCTCGTTGCGGGTTGCGGGCTGCGGCTCCTCGCTAATCGTGACCGGTATCCCGCGCTCTGCGATGGCGTCTCTGAAGTTTTCGCGAGCCGGGGGCCACACATCGAAACCTGCAAACACGAGCGGCGCCAGGTTGTCGAACAAACCCGCGTCGATGTCTTCGCGCAGAACCCCCGGCAGCATCGGAATATCGACCCAGCCAGCGGCTTTACAGCGGTCTCGATACTGGTTGAACCAGCGCAGAAACAATTGCTGATCCGGCGACAGCCCGGCATCGACCCATTCCGGTGCGGCCAGTTCATCCCACTCACAGAGCAACATCCAGGCTTGCTGCGCCAGCGGAGCAAAAGGCCCGCCGATGCCGGTCGTTCCCCGGTCACTTCGTGCGATAACGTCCCACAAAACCTGCACGTCGGTCCTGCCCAGTAACTGCAGGCGAGCTGCCCGTCCCTGCGACAACTGGGATATCGCCCAGAGCTTTGCGAGCCAAGCTTCCCAGCTGAACACATCAGGCGACTGCCAGGCATTGCGCCCGTTAGCGAGTTGGGAGCCGCCATAGGCCAGGGCCAGGTTGCGGGCCAGACGGTTATTGGCGGTGACGACCGTGGCACCGGATTCGAGCGCTTCCAGTAAGGGCCCGTACATTAATTCACTTTATAGATATATCTTGTAAACAATTGTTTTAAATGTATATATCTACTGACTTAGGACCTCATGCATCCGCCGAAACACATCTTCAATAACCTGGGATTCCGGCAGGAACGTGATCCGGAAATAGTTGCAGTACTCGACATTGAAACTGGAACCGGGGGCGACCAGCACATGCTGCGACTCCAGCAACTCCAAAGCAAATTCATGGTCATCGAAGTCAGGTAGTTTATCCGGGTTTGCGCCGACAAACGCATACATTGAACCGCCGGGTGTTACCAGGTCCAGGTAGTCGCTTGCCGCAACACCATCAATTACGGCCTGGCGCGACTCAAACAGGCGCCCTCCCGGCCTGACCAGTTCCTTCAGGCTCTGGTAGCCGCCCAGTGCTGTTTGCACGCCCCATTGCCCGGGCACGTTACTGCACAGGCGCAGGGACGCCAGCAGGTCCAGGCCGTCAAGATACTCTTCGGCCAGGTCGTTCGTGCCGCTAAAGGCAACCCACCCCACCCGAAAACCGCAGGCGCGGTAGACCTTGGACAAGCCGCTAAAAGTACCGCACAGCGTATTTTTTACCAGCGGTGCAATCGGGATGAACTCGGCATCCTCGTAAATCATTCCGTCGTAGATCTCGTCGCTGAATATCACCAGGCCGTGCTTCTCGGCCAGCGCGACCATGCCTTCGAGCACGTCACGCGTATAAACGGCCCCGGTGGGATTATTGGGATTAATGATGACCAGCGCGCGGGTACGGTCTGTTATCCGCCCCTCAAGATCGTCCAGGTCCGGCTGAAAGCTGTTTTCCGGTGTGCACGGATAATGCACAGCTACACCATCGTTCAGCGTTACCGCCGCCGTCCACAATGGGTAGTCCGGGCTGGGTATCAACACCTCGTCATGCGGATTTAACAGGGCCCGAAGAGTCAGGTCTATCAGTTCGCTGACGCCGTTGCCGATAAAGACATGCTCGGCGGTGACGTTCATTACGCCCCGCTCCTGCTGCTGCATAACCACGGCTTCGCGGGCCGGGAAAATGCCTTTCTGATGACAGTAGGCCTCGCTCGTCGGCAGGTTCTCGATCATAGCCATGCGCATGGTTTCGGGCGTACGAAAGCCGAACAGTCCCGGATTACCAATATTCAGTGAAACAATCTCGTAACCCTGGCGCTCCATTTCGTGCGCGCGCTGTGCAAGCTGCCCGCGAATTTCGTAGCGGACCTCCCGCAGGCTCCTGCTCGTTTCAACTTCAGAATTCATCGGTACTCCGTGCCATCAGGCGGCATCCGAGTCGAACTCATGGTAAACGCCTTTGGCCATATTTAGCAGGCAAGCGGCGATTGTAGCGACCACGAGCAACACTGTAATGACCAGGAACGGCTGGAGATAGCCCCCGGTGATGCCGACGAGGACACCGGTCAGCACCGGCCCCATTGCACCGCCAAAGGTATCCAGGACGTTTATCGCGCCGAGGATTTTGCCGAGCGCCAGCATGCCGAACAAATCGGCGGCGAGCACCTGTATAAGCGTGTAGATGCCGCCCCAACCAAAACCGAAAAGCGAGAGTCCGCCCCATACGAGCACGGCATTCTTGGTCAGCATTGCGCCCACCATCGTCACAATACCGCCCAGCATCATGACGAGGCCGGTCAGCAGTACTCTCTTGCGTCCGAAGCTTTCGGCCAGGTAGCCGCTAAGGAGCTTGCCTACAAGTCCGCCCAGGAACACGATCGACACCGCGGTACCTGCGGACGCTTCGGAATAGCCTTCGCTGCGGAAAAACAGGAAGGTGTGACCGCTCATGGCCAGGATACTGTAGAAAGTGCACATCGCGATTGTGGCCAGCGCCCAGAAGTTCAGGCTTAGCAATACCTCTTTCAGCGTGTAGCCGCTCAGCCGCGGTAGTTCCGACTGCTCGCCCTGGTCGGTCCCACCTTCCAGCGACGGCGAATCCTTCAGAAAAATCATGAGCAGCGGCACGGCCGCCAGCGGTATCCACGCAATCCAGTTAAACACCTGCTGCCATTCAGTCAATGTCATCAGGTACCCGTTCAGCTTGGGGAACACAGCGTTACCCAGGCTGGTGCCCGCGAGCACGATTCCGATGGCGAGGCCGCGCTTCCTGGTGAACCAGCCCGAGACCAGGTAGATATTGATCATGAGACCGCACAGGACCAACACCAGGCCGAGTAGCGCAGAAACAATGTAGATATCCGTCAAGGTGTTGACATCGCTGTACATGAAATTGCCGACAGCGAGCAGCACCAGGCCGCTGAGCAGGAGTTTCTTCGCGCCGATGATGTCGCAGAGCCAGCCGCCGAGCATGCCCAGTATCCCGGCGGTCGCAAACATGATGGACAGGCCGCCCTTGAACGCGCCGAGGGAAATTTCGGCACCCGCCTGTTCGCCCAGGTGCGCTAACAGTTTTTCATCGAATACTTGCAGCCCGCCCAGCGTCATGCCCTGCGATATGAAAAGCACGGCGAAGGCACAGGCCACGATGACCCAGCGGTAGGTGTTCGAGTCTTGAATAGCAGACGCCATAACGCTTCCTGCTCGCATTCTGAATGGCTGACCAACGGGCGATTCTACACGGAACGGCGCACTGCAGCTTGCCGGACTCGCCCTGCCGGTAGCTCTGGGGCATCATTGGGGCAAGAAAAAGGTTACTGCCATGCTAAAAGAAATCGCCATTGTCACCATTGTCGCAACCAACATAGGCCAGGTGCAGACCGGCTGGGAGAAATTCCTGGGCTACACGGTAGCGGATCGCGGCACCGTCAGCGCGGAACTCAGCAAACACTGGCAAACACCGGAAATGGAAGGCGCACCCTATATCACCCTGCAGCCTGCCAACGCGGCGCCCGTTTACGTACGCTTTGTCGAAGATGCAACCGCCGCGGGTTACCGGGCCATGACCACCCACGGCTGGAACGCGACCGAACTGCTGGTCAGCGATCCCGACATCCTCGCCCGCACGATCGAGGGCCGTTACTTTGAAACGGTCGGCAAACCCAAGGACCTGTGGGACGCGCCCGATGCACCCCGCGCGATGCAGGCTTTAGGTCCCGGGCGGGAGTTGCTATACCTGACACGGAACAACCGACTGGCCGGGGCCCTGGGACTGGACGACACGATGCCGCCGGTTGAGCGCGTGTTCATCATGGTCGTCGGTGGGCCCTCGATGGAAGAGTTCCGGAAATTTTACGGCGACACGCTGGGGCTGGCTGTCGGCGATGCGACGCCCTTCCAGTTGGGCGTGTTTGCGAGAATGAACGGCGTCGATGCGGGCATTACCTATCCTCTCGCGGTCGTGCCGACCGCACCGGGTTACCTGATCGAGCTCGACGAACTGCCCGAGTCTTTACCCGCCCGCAATATCATTCCCGGCCATTTACCGCCGGGCGTGGCCATGGTCGGTTTCAACGCCGATAACCTATCCGCTGAGCTTCAATGGCGCAGCGCGCCCCGCAGCCTGGATGATTTCCCTTACAACGGCCGTAAGGCCGGCATCCTCGTCGGTCCCGCCGGCGAACTGATCGAGGTTATCGAAACGCCTGCGGGGGAATAACTAGGGGATGGCGTCAGTTTTCGCCTCGCTGGGAACAAGCCGGTAAACCAGCAGGTAAACGATGATCGAAACCACCAGCCCGAGTAAGGCCGGCACGGTGGTCTCGGCATCAAAGACGATACTGCGCGAATTCATAACGGCGGCTACCGCCCCCACCACGTAACCGGCAATTGCCGCCGGGCGCCATACCGGCAGACGCTGCAGTTCATCCGCATGGAATTTGCGCCTCATTACAAAGTAGTAGTGCGCGATGACGGGACCGATCAGCGGCGGCACGATGCTGGCCAGCAAATTGATCCAGTCGAGAAAGTACGTATAAATATTCAGGCCGACGATGGTACCGATGACACCGCACACGACCGTCATCACTTTTTGCGGGCGTTTGAACACGCTGCTGGTCTGAATGACCGGCAAATAAAGATTCGCGTCGCCCGTAGTCCACAACGCGAGGCTCATTCCGATGATGCCGATGTACATGATGACCAGTCCCTGCTCGCGCAGGTAGGTCGTGAAATCGAAGGTGCCGGAAACAACGCCACCCAGTGCGCCGACGACCTGCAGGAACCACTGCGCAATAATCATCACGATGAATGGAATTGCAATCGCGACCCAGGCCTTGCGCGCGAAGCGTGTGTACTCCGGCATGACTATTGCGCCGACAACCCACGAGCCGATCACCATGTTCATCGCGGTCAGGAAGGTCAGCGGGTTTTCCGACGCGGCAACCTGGTCCGCAGACATCTGCAGGAATCCATTCCAGCCGCCTGCCTGGTTGATGTTTAACCACCCGGCATACAGGCCGACCGCAACCAGCACCGCAACGGCCGGAATACTGACGAGTTCGAGTCCGCGCACGCCGAAATAGGTCGTCACGGTAAATAACAGGCCGGACGCGATAGCGACCACATAAAAAGTGGTGCTGTCCGAATCGCCTGCCCAGGCCGTGCCAAATGCGCCTACGATGATCCCTTGCCAGCCGATCAACAATAGCGCGATCACCAGAACAGGCACGTAGGCGCCTATCTCGCCGTAAACGAGCTTGTACAAAAGCCCGCTGTTGCACGCGGTTTTGTAGCCGATGTAGCCGATTACCGCGCCAATTACAAAGTTGGCGGCATTACCGGCGAGCGATGCCTGCACCATGTCCGGCCAGAACACCTGCCCGGCGCCCAGTAATCCGCCCGTGAACAGGCCCGTAACCAGAAAACCCCAGCCGAAGGCCAGGGTCAGTAGCGGTCCTGTACCGCGCCGCTGTGATTCGCTCAGTGGCGTTACCGGGTTATCTTCGCTGTTACGTTCTGCCTCGGCGTCGTAGCGCCACCACTCGCTGAGTTTGTCCAGCATGACTTCGCGCCCCGAACCCAACCTGATTAAACCAACGTTAACATGCCAACAAACTTTGCAGGAGCGGCTTTAAATGATGACAGGCTTCCGGGCGGCAGAAATACGCCCGGAAGGCTAAAAATCGGAATATATTTCGGAGAATCCAAAGGGTTCGGAGATAGCCGCGAACCTGCGATGTCGGCTAAATTCGCCAATAGGGGAAAACCTTCCCGGTGCGTTTCGAAACGCTCGAATTAATTGTGCCGAATTGCAGCCATCCGTTTCGAATGCGGCGGGTTCGCGGCTAAAGCCGCTCCTACAAGTAGCTTTTCGCCGCCGGCGAAAAAGCTACTCGCCGTCGCCGAGCAACTCCGTCAACTCATAGTAGGTCTGCATGTACCCACCGATGTCACCGCGCAGAAAGGTGAAGTTCCCGTCTGCGGTACACCAGAGGTCGTAATCGGGATGCGGATCCGGCAGGCCCGGCGCCGAGACCATCTGGAAGTGATAGGAATCGAACTCCCCTGCTTCGACCGTAATCTTTTCTTCGCCGACGTATTTCACGTGCATACCTATCTTGAACAGCATCGGCCCCGTCGCACCGCGATGGTCGGGCGAACACAGCAGCATTTCATCCAATGCCTGAATTTCGCCGGGCTTGTCGCGATCGAACAGGCGCATGTGCCAGGCATCGCATGCAATCGCATGGTTCTGAAAAGTCTTCGGCCAGCCTTTGGTGTCCATGCGCTGGGTCACGCGACCCTCAAGAGTTGTGAATGTCTCACACTCTATAAAACCGTCACCCATCCGGAACCACCCGCTGCCCATGAATTTGTCATCGACTACCAGGCGTACGGAACAATCGGTCGGCCGCCAGTCTTTGTCCAGGCTGTAAGTTGCATCACGCATCACGTTCGGACGGTCGTCGATTTCGCTGTGGACAATAATTGTCCGGCTGCCGTCGCCAAAGGTGTTGGTCATGAAATACTCACGGCCGCGAACCTGGCCTTCCCGGCCTTCTTTCTTACTGGTGTAACGAATGGTGCCGCGAACAGACAAATGATCGCGCTGCAGAATACTGTCGCTCATGTAGCTCTCATTGTGTTTTTCAGGCGCTAAAATCAGCGGGCGTCTATTCTAGCTAATAAGACGCACATCGAAAATCCATCAGATGTATATAGAAGTCGACAAATCCTGTGGATTTGCGGCATAAATTCCAACTTTAGCCCTCCAGCAGCAATGCGTGGCCACCGGAGGCCTGTTGTCATTCAATATCCGTTTCGACTTCAGCGCCGGGCGATTCCGCGGGTTTGACGTCCTTATCCCGGGCTTCCCGGGTCGCGTCATAAGCTGCAAGGGTATCTTTGTCCAGGCGCCTCACATCCATGACCATATGACGCCGGTCAAGCCCCGAGCCCAGCACCAGGCGCTCCCCCGGACGACCGCAAATACGATCGTGCCCCGCAAACGCGATGGTGGAGTTAAAACGCAGGCTCGTTGAAGGCGGCGCGATGGTTAACAGGTAGGCGCGACTTTTAGAGGGCGCATAGATAATCAGCTGGGTCCGGTTGACCGCCACCCAGTTGCTGACATCGCGCGCATAGAAACATCCTGCCTTCAGGCCCTCTGTGCTAATAGTTTCTGCCTTTGGTCTTTTGCTGTCCGAATCATCCAGGTCATCCGCATCATCATCTGCATAAACCGCACTTACCGGTACCAGCATTACAACAAGCGACAATAGGTATGCACTGGTTTTCATTTTCGCCTCCTGCTCAGGCGGCTGACTCGCGCGGGCGGTCTTCCGAGCGAATCCATTCGCTCCACGAACCCACATAAAGGGCCGGCGTTTCCATTTGATCCGGAACAAGTCCTGCAAGTTCCATCGCGAACACAATATGACAGGCGGTAACCCCGGAACCGCACGTGCAGGCAACCGCTTCCTGATCTCCTGCACCCAGGCGTTCCTGCAGGATGCTTTGCAGTTCGCCCGCATCCAGGAACCGGCCGGCATCGTCAATACACTCGTTGTACGGCAGATTCACCGCACCTGGGACGTGCCCCGCCACCGGGTCTATGGGTTCGTGAATACCCTCAAACCGCTTGGGCGCACGCGCATCCAGCAGGCACAGTTCGCCTGTACCCACGGAAGACTGCACTTCGGCCGTCGAAATCACCGGCATCGAGCCGGGCTTAACCGGGTAACGAGCAGATGCCAGTTCCGGTTGACCTGCATCCAGCGGAAGTCCGGCTTCTTCCCAGGCCGGGAGGCCGCCATCGAGCAACAAAGCCTTTTCATGCCCGGCCCAGCGCAGCAGCCACCAGAGACGCCCCGCGATACCACCGCCCACATCGTCATAAACGATCACCCTGGTCGCCGGGTTGACGCCCCAGCCGCCCAGGCGCGCCGCAAATATTTCAGGTTCAGGCAGCGGATGACGGCCCGATTCAGGTGTGACGGGCGACGCGAGGTCTTTGTCCAGGTCCGCGTAAAAAGCCCCGGGGATATGTCCTGCCTCCCATGCCTGCCTGCCGGCCTCCGGTTTCTTCAGGTTGAAACGGCAATCGACGATTACCTGGTCTTTCCGGTCGAGTTCCCCGGCCAGTTGTTCCGGCGTAACAAGCAGGTCTGCTCTCTTCACGGGCATGCTTCAATTCCTCCTGCCGGTGCTTGTGATTAACGGCCCGGATAGTGGAAAATACCGGCCTTTTCGTGGCCGCATCACGATGGCCGGTACCTTATTTATAGCTTATCGCAACCCCACCCGGTAGCGAGCAGGAGTTTCAATGAACAAGATTCTCGTTTGCCTCAAGCGCGTGGTCGACTACAACGTGCGTATCCGGGTCAAACCGGATGGTGCAGGCATCGTGACCGACGGCATCAAGATGAGCATCAATCCCTTCGATGAAATCGCACTGGAAGAAGCATTGCGTATCCGCGAAGCCGGTAACGCCGAAGAAGTTGTAGCGGTCACGATCGGCAGCCAGGACAATCAGCAGCAGCTGCGTACGGGTCTCGCAATGGGCGCCGACCGGGCGATCCTTGTAGAAAGTAACGCCGAGGTAGACCCGCTTGCAGCGGCACGGGTTTTACACGCGCTCGTAGAGAAGGAATCGCCGGAACTGGTCATCCTGGGTAAACAAGCCATTGATGACGACTGCAACCAGACCGGTCAGATGCTGGCCGCGATCTGGGGGCGGCCACAGGCAACCTTTGCATCAAAACTTGAACTTGCAGGCGGAACCGCCAAAGTCACACGCGAAGTAGACGCCGGCCTGGAAACAATCGAAATTGATCTGCCGGCAGTGGTCACTACCGATTTAAGGTTGAATGAACCGCGCTACGTCAAACTGCCGGACATCATGAAGGCCAAGAAAAAGCCGCTGGAAGTTATCGCGATAGAAGAACTGGCTGACGACCTGCAGCCACAGCTGACGTCCGCAAAATGGGCGCCCCCCGCGCAGCGCGCCAGGGGCATCCTGGTGGACGATGTAGACAGCCTGATTGCCGCACTTAAAGAGAAGGACCTGGTAGCCAAATGAGTAAAGTTTTAATCATCGCCGAGCTGACCGGCACCGCACTCAACCCAAGCACCGCCAAATGCGTAACGTGTGCGCAGGCACTGTCACCGGAAAGCGTGGATATCGCGGTATTCAGCGATCAGTGTGGAGATGCAGCGACTACCGCTGCCGGCATCACGGGTGTCAACAAGGTGCTTACCATTGAAGCCGAGGTGAACGGGCATCCGCTTGCAGCAGTACTCGCCCCCCAGGCCGTGGAACTCGCTGCTGACTACGACTGCGTATTCGGACCCTCGACCACCTTCGGCAAAGACATCATGCCGCGCATCGCCGCCCTGCTCGGCGTGGGCCAGGTAAGCGACATCATGAGCGTTGAATCGCCACGGAGTTTCACCCGGCCCGTTTACGCGGGTAATGCAGTACTTACGGTCGAGGTCCCGGATGGCAAGACCATAGTCGCAACAGTGCGGACGGCCTCGTGGAAAGATGCGCCTGCGGGTGGTTCGGCAACTATAGAAAGTGTTCCTCCTGCCGCCGACCTTCCGGCCCATACACGCTTTGTAGAAATGACGTCGGAGGGTAGCGAACGACCCGATCTGCAAACTGCGAAAAAAGTTATCTCCGGCGGACGCGGTGTTGGCGGTGCCGAAAACTTCGAACTGATATACAAACTGGCCGATATACTCGGCGCGGGCGTCGGTGCATCACGCGCGGCGGTCGATGCCGGCTATGTTGCCAACGACATGCAGGTCGGTCAGACAGGCAAGATCATCGCGCCGGATCTTTATATTGCTTTCGGTATCTCGGGAGCAATCCAGCACCTGACCGGCATCAAGGATGCAGGAACCATAGTCGCGGTCAACAAGGATCCGGAGGCACCGATCTTTGAGATCGCGGATATCGGGCTGGTAGGTGATTTATTTGAGGTGATTCCGGAGTTGGAAAGCAAATTGTAGCGATACGGCGATTGTTCCAGCCAATTAATTTACTGCAAAGCTTTAATGTGGTCCGATAGTCGAAGCGCTAAAGCGACAATCGATAAAGTCGGATTCGCATAGCCACCGGTTGAAAACACACCACCGCTTGCGACAAAAGTATTGTCCACCGAATGCAGCCTGCAGTCCGAATCTACAACACCGTCGGCGTCAGTAGCCGACATTCTTGTCGTGCCCATATGATGGCAGCCGCCCCAGATTGTGCGATCCCACTCAATGCTGTCATCGAGCAACCAGTCGCCCAGCTTCACCCGCCCGAAACCTTGCAGGGCGAGATCCTGCCCTAACAATTCTCCGGTCACCCGCAGGGTGCGCTTGTCAATTGGCAATATGCGGCAGTCCTGCACCATGCGCGGCACTCCGAGGCTATCCATGTCCTCGCCAAGCGTTATGCGGCTGGCCGGGTTCGGGGCCTGCTCGGACTGAACATAGATATCAGCTTCGGTTCGCAGGAATTCGCCCTCATATTTTTCATCCCACAAACGCTCCCAACCCCCCCGGACCACCGAATCAAAATCTTTTAGCGCCAACCAGACCAGATCGTCGAAGTCTTCACGCAGCTCATATTCGAAGCCGTATTCCCAGGCATCGCGAGAAATCTCTAATTCTCTCGTCGCTTCGCCCATGGCGTAATAACCGGACTGCCGGTCAGGTATTCCGGTAAATCGCACGCTGGCATTCAGTATTTCCTGTTCCTTCTGACTTCGGAAACTGGGGCGTATGCCGGCCACTACATCGGCGCCCCCATGCTCGTGTAGTTTGAAATATTTCAACAATCTTTCATCAGGGTTTACGACACGCCCGATATTGATGTGTGGATGCATCATGAAATAGCGGCCCACCTGGTCGCCCTGGTTACCGAGACCCGCAGGCACCACGTCGTTTGAAGCCAGCAACAAGCGGGCAGACTCGAGAGCACCGGCCGAAATCACGAAGTAGCGTGCCTGCAGGCGAGCCTGGTTGCCGCCGGGCTCTTTAATCGTTATGGCCCGGGTGTTACTTGCAGCTGCATTCGCATGCAGCATGGTAGCCGTGGCGTGCAAATACACCCTGATGTTAGGCGCTGATTGAAAGCTCTCTTTGTATGGATTTGCGATACCGGTTGGATCCTGCGACCGGCGAAAATAGATGTCATCGAAAAATTCCAGCTTTAGTTCGGGATAGGGCCAGTTCGCATCCTGCATACCCGCCTTGCTGTACTCGTAAAGCCCGCCTCCCACCAACCGGTTGGCCTGCGCGTACCAGTCATCCAAATCCGCTCGACTTATGGGCCAGCCGCTTTGCGCCACCCATTCACGCCTTTCGAAATCGCGTTCCTCCAGGGGAATGGACTGCCCGCCCCAATGGTTGGTCGCCCCGCCAAAATACCTCGGCCGACAACCCGCGGTCAGGTAATCACCCTTTCGCATCGCAGGCGCGGTTAATTGCATATAAACCATCTCCTGCGACATACCGCCGGTTTCCAGGAGACAAACATCCAGGGAGGAATGGGCAAGCGCATCCGCAATCGCAATACCGGCCGCCCCGGCACCAATTACGCAGACATCCGTCTCAATCAGCTGGTCGCGCGGATGTTCACGAAAATCTAAAAACATGGCCAGGATTCAGGGCTGTGCGCATAATGCAGCCAGCGCACACTCGGCTTCAGCAAATACCCAGCCCTCGATTAGCAGTATTTTTCCAGACCGGAAATCTGCCTCACGCTTGGTGATAAAAGCAGCCAGTTGCACATTAACCGCGCGGCCTGCATCGAAGCCGGCCAGTTCCTGCAATTTATTCGTATCAGCCGGAAGCAGCGATCTGCAGCTGTGGCCCAACCGACGCAAATTATCCAGGGTGCCAATGGATGACAGCAATCCCGTATCCGCAGCGCTCGATGCAACGGGCCCGGCGGAGCCGAATAGCGCGGCGATCAGCACAAAAAGCTCTCGCCTGCTTAATTCGGTCGCCATTATTTATATGCAGCAAACATCAGCCACCAAATATCTTGGTGTAATCGACACCGCTGCGGTTGAGAATCCCTATAACGCCTTCGAGAAACACGCCCGCCCAGATCATGAAAACGAACACGCGAACTTTAAACAGGCTTTTATCCAGCGCATCGTCTTCCTCGGTACTCAGCTGATTACCCTGGCGCACTGACACCACCGCGTTTATGAACGGACCCAGATGCCGCCGTATCATAATTCCGCAGAGGACCAGGCCGGAAAACAGGATCAGCTTGCCCGCCACCCACGGGTAGTCGCCCAGATTATTGCTGTCCCAGTGCCACCAGACAGAAATCGGTAAACCAATCACGACAGCCCAGCGGATAAACATGTCGAATTTGGTGATGGCTGCATGCGCAGCGCCACCGTGCGCGAAATGGAGGTACAGCACGCAAAACAACCAGATCGGGCCCAGCAGGATAATGCCAACCATCTGGTAAGCCGGATGCGGCACACCGATAAACTCGGTAAGGATACCGCCGACGGTCAGCATCAGCGCCATGCAGCAGCGCGGGACCAGATCGAGGTCGAGCATGATCTTGGACGCGATTGCACGTGTCTCGGGCTGCAGGTCTCTGCGTGCCACAAACTTGCTCGAGTAAAACACGCCCAGATCGCCGCCCAGCCAGTAAACGAACAACAACAGGTGAATAATTACGACCAGCGCGTGGCCTGCTCCGAGATAACTGGTATTCGGATCAATCATTAAAATCTCCCGCCCCTGTGAAGGGAATTAAAAGGCTTAACCCGTCTGCTCGAGCGCCGTTTCGGCGTTGCTGACTGTGAATTCTCCGGGCCCTTCGATGTTCACGTGGGTTGCGACGCCGTCATCGATAATAATCGAAAAACGCTGACCGCGGGTGCCCATCCCGTGGGCGCTGGCATCCAGCTCAAGACCCAGCGCCTTGCTGTATTCCGCATTACCGTCGGCCAGCATCTCGACCTTGCCATCCGTGCCCTGGTCCCTGCCCCATGCATCCATCACGAACACATCATTGACTGCCATGCAGGCAATTGCATCGACCCCGTTGCCCTTAAGCTCCGCCGCATTCTCGACAAAGCCCGGCAGGTGCTTCATCGAACAGGTGGGCGTGAATGCGCCCGGCACCGAAAAAAGCACAACCTTCTTACCGCCAAAAAGTTCGTCCATACTGATGCTGCCCGGACCGTCGTCCGTCATTACCTTAAGACTTCCATCAGGCATTTTATCGCCGACCTTAATAGTCATATCTTTAACTCCCGGAATACTCGTTAAGTGTTCTTGGTTATTCTTGGGGCCGCCGGCCCGAAGACCGTGCATTTTAACCTCAGCGACGTGGTGGTTGGGAACCCGATGGTCGTCAGTCGATTAGAAACGTCGCAAGTGGCGGATAAAAGGCGATGAGCACCAGGCCCGTAAGCATCAGTAGTACGAACGGCAGCACCGCCCGGCATATCGTCCAGAACTCCTCCCGGAATACCCCCATCGCCACGATCAGGTTCAGCCCGAGCGGCGGCGTCAGGTAGCCGATCTCGAGGTTCACGACCATAACGATCCCGAAATGAATCGGGTTCATGCCGTTGTCTGTCATCAGCGGCGCCAGCATGGGCGCCAGCACCAGGATGGCGGAACCGATGTCCATGAGACAGCCGACCATGATCAAAAACACATTGGTACCGATCAGCAGTAACGCGGGTTCGGTAATGCGTTCGCTTAGCCAGCCCACCATCGCTTCCGGCACCTGCTGGTAGGTCAGGAACATGTTCAGGCTGAACGCCAGCATCAGGACCGGAAACAGTGCGCCGAGCAAACGACCAGTCTGCAACATCACCGCGCCAAGATCCGCAACCTGCAGTTCCCGGTAGATGAACGCTTCGACCAGTATTGCGTACACGACGGCAACGGCCGCCGACTCGGTCGGCGTAAAGATGCCGCTGTAAATCCCGCCGAGGATCAGCACCGGCATGAACAGAGCCCAGATACCGTCACGCAGGGATGCAAGCAGTTCGCGGGCCGACCAGGCCTCGTGATCCCCTCGCCGGTTACACCACAGTGCGTACCCGACCATCAGCAGGGTCAGAAGCAAACCCGGGCCGATGCCCGCGATGAACAGCTCAGCGATGTTCGTGCGCGTCATGACCCCATACAGGATCAAAGGGATGCTCGGCGGAATGATCACGCCCAGCGTGCCGGCGGCGCACAGCGCCCCGAGCGCGAATCGTTTGTTGTAACCGGCGTCGATTAGCGCCGGATACATCACGGCACCGATGGCGACGAGTGTCACGGTGCCCGAACCGGTCACGGCTGCAAACACCGCACAGGACAATACCGCTGCGATCGCCAGGCCACCCGGAATGGGCGCTGTCAGCGCCCGCATGAAACGGATCAGCCTGCCCGCAATACCGCCGCTGGCCATGATGTTCCCGGCCAGTATGTACAACGGTATGGACAACAGTATGTCCTTGTTCAGAGCACTCCAGGCGTCGAGGATGATGCCGTCGACCGGCTCGCCGGCGAACACGAAATACGCGTAACCGGTAACGCAACCCAGAATCACGAACAGGTTCTGGCGCAGCAGCAGGAGCGCCAGCACGATAACGACAAGCCCGGCTGCGCTCATGCTCCGCCCGCCTCGCCGACGGCCTGTATCGCACCCGTTTCCGCCGGTCGCAGGTCGGGTATGAATGCGTACAGCATGTGACGCAGCGCCGCGGTATAGAAAGCCGCGGGCAGCATCGCCTGCACCGGCCATATCGGCATATACAGGTCGAGCGATACTTCACCGAGCTGCCAGGAACCCAGCACAACAGACAAAGCCACCGTGCCGATGGCGATACAGAACAGACTCATGACCCCGTGCTGCAGAAAACCGAGCACCTGGTCCAAGGACGCCGGCAGCCAGCCATCGGCAAAGCGCGGCCGCAAATGCGCCCCGTCGGCTGACGCCAGTCCGAAGCCGGTCATGACGACAAAGACATTGGCCCAGACTCCTACCTGCGAGGCCCAGAAGAGTCCAGCGCCCGTCAGCTCACGGCTGACGACATCTGCGAACACCACGCCGATTAATGTGGAAAACGAAACAATTGCCAGCAGTTTCTCGACCCGGCGGATGATCGTCAGTAATGCCGTTGCGAATGTGTTGGAAGGGTCTGCCACGGCTTACACGGCGGGTTTCAGCATGCGGATCTGCGGCACAAACAGGTTAACGAGGATCGCCGACACGATGTGCATCCCCGCAGCGGCGACAAAAACCGGGGTCCAGGAATAATGCTCGATGGTCCAGCCCGCCACCGCCGTAAATGCCATACCGCCGAAACTGCCTACTGCGCCGTACATGCCCCAGATGGTGCCGACATCACGTGACGGAAACAGGTCTGCGGGCAGTGTAAACATGCTGGACGCCTTGAACTGGATCGCAAACATCGCGACTGCGATCAACGCCAGTGCCACCTGCCAGGACTCGGCCGTTGCGGCGGGCATGGCGGCAAGCACGAGCAATGCGCCAATCCAGATGACCGTCTTGCGGGATCTATCCAGAGTTATTCCCTTATCAATCATCTTCTTACCAAGATATCCTCCGGTAATTCCTCCGATATCGACGGCCAGGAAAGGAATCCAGGCGAATAAAGCAATGGCCTTCAGGTCGAAGCCCCGTTCCAGACTCAGGTAGAGCGGTAGCGAGAACACAAAGAAATAAAACCCGCCATCCGAAACAAAGCGGCTGATCATCAGGCCCCAGACTTCCCGGTAGCGCAACGCCCAGTACCATGGGCGTGCGACCGGCGTTGCTTCCGTTTCTTTGCCCGCTGCTATCAGATGTCGCTCGGCTGCGGGCAGGTTCGGGTGGTCCTGCGGCCGGAAAAACCAGCGCTGCCACAGTATTAACCAAAGAAAACCGATCGCACCGGGGATCAGGAAGGCGGCCTGCCAGCCGAGGTAAAGGATAATCACCGCGATCATGGGCGGCGCGATGATTGCACCGAGCCCCGGCCCCATTGTGAAGATGCCCACGGCCAGGCTGCGCTCCGAGCGCGGGAACCATTCGGCAATCGCTTTTGTCGCGGCCGGGAAGTTGGCCGCCTCGCTCAGGCCCAGCATGAGGCGGAAAACGAAAAAACTCACGAAGCCGCGGCCCAGTGCATGCAGCATCCCTGCGATACTCCAGGCAACGACGGCGAATGCGAACGATCGCTTGGTTCCCAGCCGGTCTATCAGCGGACCACAGAACAACTGGCCCAGTCCGTAGGCAAACAGAAACCCGGATGTAATCAGCAGGTATTCGCTCGTGCTGATTGAAAACTCTTCCATCAGCAACGGCGCCGCAACCGTCAGCGCCTGCCGGTCGATGTAGTTAATCGTGGTGATCAGGCACAGCAGGATCGCGATGCGCCAGCGATAGGCAATAAGGGGTTGGTCCGTATTGTTCATCGACGGCTCATCTTAAGGCAACACTGAACCGTCGTAAGCGTTGAACCCGCCGAGGTGCTGCTCGCCGGGTTCATCCCCGAGCCCCCGATTGGCTCCCGTTATCAAAACTGTACTCATCCGGTTATTTCTGCCTGGCTGGTGTCCCTGTGCGCTAAATGGCCGCGATTATTGCAAATCCTGGTGATTTCCGGGCGATACGCCCCGGCATCCCGCCACCGCGCGCTGGCCGAACATGCCGTTTCCAGCCTCTGAAACCGGTCCCTTGAGGCTGCGGGACCCGGGAAGACGTTGCCGCCGGGCGACTGGCTGTTTAGGATAGCGGGTTGGGGTACCAGGCGGCTGCAGGGTTTGCTTTGGTGTGGAATGACAAACTATAAATATCGATCCGGCGCAGGAGTTCACCGGACCCATAGCAAGGAAACTTTATGAGCGCTGTAGCAGAAGCGGTTGCAATCGCACCCGAAACGAGCGAGTTCCTGGCACGAGACCACAAGCTGTTTATCAACGGCCAGTGGGTAGACGCCCATTCCAGGGAAAAACACGCGGTATACGATCCCGCTACAGAGGCACAAATCGCCACCTTCGACATTGCGGATGAAACCGATGTCGACATGGCAGTCGCGGCCGCCCGGAAGGCATTCAAGGGTGAATGGTCGAAAATCAGTTCGCATGAGCGCTCGATCATGATGATGCGACTCGCCGATGAAATCGACGCCAACCTCCAGACGCTGGCAGAGATTGAAGTGATGGACAACGGGCTGCCGATGGCGCTGGCCAAGTACACGATCTCCGGCCATGCCGCAAACTTCGTTCGCTACTACGCGGGCTGGCCAACCAAGATACTGGGTGACACGATTCCCGTATCCCCGATGGGCGTGCCCAACGGCGAATCGCTGACCTACACGAAGCGCGAACCGATAGGTGTCGTCGGCGCGATTATTCCCTGGAACGCGCCGATCGCAATGTTCGTGCTAAAGCTGGCACCTGCACTCGCAGCCGGTTGCACGATGGTTATCAAACCTGCAGAACTCACCCCGCTCATCGCGCTGAAACTCTGCGACCTGATCAAGAAAGCCGGCATCCCTGATGGTGTGGTCAACGTGATACCCGGCGCAGGCAGAGTTGCCGGCGCGGCGATGGCGACACACCCGGACATCGACAAGATCTCCTTCACCGGTTCCACCGAGGTAGGCCAGAGAATTGTCCAGAGTTGTCTCGGCAACCTGAAGAAAGTCACGCTGGAACTGGGTGGCAAATCGCCGGTCGTGGTGTTTCCCGACGCCGATATCGAGGCCGTCAAGGTTGGCGCCATACGTGCCGCATTCTTCCTGCAGGGACAGAACTGCATGGCCGGTACCCGGCTGTTCGTACACCAGGACGTATTCGACGAAGTCATCCAGGGCGTTGCCGCTATCGCCAACGCTATGAAGATCGGCCCCGGCCTCGACCCGAATAATGATCTCGGCCCGCTGATTTCGGCAGATCAGCGCGAGGTCGTCATGAGCTATATCCAGGCCGGCAAGGATGAAGGCGCCGAACTGATTTGCGGCGGCGAAGCGCTGCCCGGCAAAGGTCACTTCGTACAGCCCACGATTTTTACGCACCCGCACCAGGACATTAAGATCGCCCGCGAGGAAATCTTCGGGCCGGTGCTATTCGCACAACCCTTCAGCGACTCCGACCTCGAAGCCATCGCGGCCGAGGCCAACAAGTCGATCTACGGTTTGTCGGGCAGTGTCTGGACGAAAGACATCTCGGTGGGGCTGAAAATGGCGTCGCTAATCGATTCGGGCCAGGTCAGTATTAACTGTCACGCGGCCGTTGACCCCGCCATCCCCTTCGGCGGCAACAAGATGTCGGGCTGGGGACGCGAATTCGGCAAGGAGGGCCTGGAGCCCTACCTCAAGACCAAGTCGACGACCGTTATATTCTGATCGTCGCCGTCGTTTACCTTATTGCAGGAGCGCCTTTAGGCGCGAACCTGCTGAAGGACCGGTGGGTTCGCGGCTAAAGCCGCTCCTACAGGTGCATCCAAGCTGCGTACACGAATTCTGCTGTAGGAGCGCCTTTAGGCGCGAACCCACCAGCGCGCCAGGTTTTGGCACTTGCGGAAGAAGTATCCGAGTTGGATCCGCATCTACAGCCTCTGCAACAGGCGCCGCGCTCACGTGTCGCAGATTCGCGGCTATCTCCGAATCCTTTGGATTCTCCGCAATAAATTCCGACTTGTAGCCTTCCAGGTGTGTTTCCGCTGCCCGGAAGCCTGTCGTCATTTAAAGCCGCTCCCGCAGGCATACGTCTGCCGACCTAAGGTTCCAACTGGTCAGATTTATCGCCGTGCATCATGGTGCGGTAGAAATCGGTCTGGAACAGTGAGGCCGGGTAAGTCGGTGGTGGTGGCGCCAGCGAATCCAGTTCATCGATCTGCGTTTGATTAAGGCAGATATCCAGGCAGGCCATGTTGGTATCGAACTGCTCCTGGGTGCGGGCACCCAGGATCGGAATGACGCTGCCCTGCCGCCGATGCAGCAACCACGCAAGCGCAAGCTGGGCAGGCTCGCAGCCAATGGTTGAGGCAAGTTTTGTAAGCCCTTCGGCAATCGCCAGCCGGTGCTCTGCGAGCATTGCCGGCCCGTAAGGCGCCTTGTTCAGCCGGGCATCATCTGCCGCACCCTGTTCAGCATCCCGGTTAAATTTACCGGTCAGCAAACCCCCGGCCAGCGGACTCCAGGCCGTCAGGGCCATGTCATGTGCCTGCGCAAGATCAAAAAACTCCGCCTCTATACTGCGCTCAACCAGGTTGTAGTGCATTTGCAGGGCCGTAAACGGCGTGAGGTTGCGCTCTGCTGCGAGCGTATTGGCCGCGGCGATATACCAGGCCGGCAGGTTGGAGGCACCGACGTGCAGGACCTTGCCTGCCCGCACGAGATCATCGAGTGCGCGCATTACCTCGTCTGCGCGGGTTACCTGGTCCCACCCGTGGACCCAGTAAATATCGAGATAGTCGGTGTTCAGGCGCTGCAGGCTGTCCTCCAGCGCCTGCACCATGTTCTTGCGGTGGTTGCCGCTGCAGTTCGGCTCGGCCAGGTTGGTGCTCATGCTGTATTTACTGGCGACGACGACCTGCTCACGCTCGCCCGCGATGAATTCCCCGAGCATGCGCTCGCTGGTGCCCCGGGTATAAATATTGGCGGTATCGAGGAAATTGCCGCCAGCCTCACGGTAGCGGCCGTAGATTTTGCGTGAGACCTCCTTGGAGGTGCCCGTCCCCAGGTCTTCGCCGAAGGTCATCGTGCCGAGGCACAACTCAGAAACCCGCAATCCGCTTCGGCCTAATATCCTATATTTCATATTCTTATCACCTTTTTATAGAAATAGCCTTATATTAAAACCTGCCATTTTGCCGGAGTCAGATTGCAAACCAACCGGTTACAGCCGGGCCAGGCAGAGTTCCGACTGGTTATTTCCCTAATTATTCAGTCTAGCTTTTGCCTGCAAACGCTAAATTAAGCCAAAATAACTACCAACAACACCCTCGATAACAACAACGCTAACCAGAAGGGAATGCCATGCAACACGAAACCGCTGCACAAGCCATAGAGGAAGTCGCTCCGGCTGTCGACTATACCAACCCGGACCAGCTCATGGCCCTGCTCCAGGAACAGGGCACGGATATCGGGATGAAGCTCATCTCCGCGATCCTTATATTCCTGATCGGTCGGTGGGTAGCCAAACTGATTGTCAACGCCGTCAGGAAGGCGCTCGACAAAACGGACATGGAGGACACCCTCGAGCGTTTCCTCTGCAACATGCTGAACGCGGTACTCCTGGTCGTGGTGATTATCGCGGCTATTGGCGCGCTCGGGGTCGAGACGACCTCCCTGTTAACGGTCGTTGGCGCCGCCGGCCTGGCCATCGGCCTGGCCCTGCAGGGCTCCCTGTCCAACTTTGCGTCCGGCGTGCTGATCGTGATGTTCCGCCCCTACCGGGTCGGCGACTTCATCGATGCAGCGGGTGTTGCGGGTACGGTCGAGGAGGTACAGATTTTCACGACCATCCTGAAGACACCCGATAACAAGCAGATCATTGTGCCCAACAGCCAGATCATGGGGGGCATCATCACGAACGTATCGGCCAACGATACCCGGCGGGTAGACCTCGTGGTCGGCTGCGGTTACGACGACAATATCGATACGGTCTACCGGGTACTGCGCGAGATCCTGGACTCGGACGACCGGATTCTGAAGGACCCTGCCCCGACCGTGGACCTGAACACCCTGGCCGACAGCAGCGTGAACTTCAACGTGCGGCCCTGGTGCAAGAAGGAAGACTACTGGGGCGTATACAACGGCGTGACCGAACAGGTGAAACGCAAGTTCGACGAGGCGGGCATCAGCATCCCCTACCCGCAGAGCGACGTGCACATGTACCAGCACAGCGCCGACTGAAAATGCGGTTGGGCAAATAAAAGCCGGCGAAAGCCGGCTTTTTTCTAATCTAATTATCCGGGCCTGGTTTGCCGGATGGTGCTGACCAGTAAGGCCGTGCCATCCTCCTCGCCAGCCAGTAAAACAAGTAACCGAAGCCAAGGGCCACTGCGGCAAGAACAATGACCATTAACGGAGAAGGCGGCGGCTGATCCCCGGATTTCAAAATACCCAGGCTGGTCGCCACAGTAAGTGCCGGAATAACAATACCCAACAGCCAAAAAACGGTTACAAAGCCCGTCAAAGACAATAATGCGACTTTTTTGAGCGGAGGGGGTTCCGGATTGTTATGACCCCGCTCCAATTCTCCGGTTTCCATGTTTTAACTATCCCCTGTCTTTGTCAGCATCCTGGCAAAAGGCCCGAATCCAGACATTATCCAGATTAATTGCAACCTGCCCTGTCACCGCGTTTCACGCAGCAGATACTCAATAATCGTCGCATCGCGCTCTTGACTCATCTTGTAACCGATCATCGGTGGATAACGCATGCGATTGCCCGGAACCATCGTGTGCGGGTCCGCAATAAACACCCGCATCAGGTCGGGCGTCCAGACAAAGCCCGACTCACGCAATTCTATAAATGAGTCCGAATACGGGAAGTGATCCACAACAGCCGCGGGATTGCCGAATATGCGGTACAGGTTGGGGCCTACCCGGTTGTGACCGCCCGGCTCCAGCGTATGGCAGAACCGGCACCAGGTGAACTGTTCCTTCTGTATCGCCAGTTCTTCCTCGGTACGATCCGGCAACGGCATTGCATAAAAGTCGGGCAGGTCGGTGCCTACCAGCATGGCCTCTATGTCCGTATCGCTGAACTCGACGTCGGTACCAAACGGTGTAACGCCAAACCAGAGGTAAGGGAAATACAGCGCCAGCGCGAGCAAACCGCCGATGACTGCAACATGAAATAAACGTGCTCCGGCTGAAACGCTCATCAGACTCGCTCCCCGGGGAACAAGCGTCGCAGGTCTGCGTTGTATCTAATATTCTGCCAGATGGTTACAAACGACCAGAGACCGAAAATTTCCAGGTAAAAGAAGGCCAGCGCACTGTGCGAGTATCCGCTGGAAACGCGCAAAGGTTCCGAGGTCTCGACCAGCTGCGGGAATATGCCGCCGAAGAAATTAACCTGCCTAGCTTCGCCCCAGGCATAGAAAATCCCGATCAGGAACTCAGCTGCAAAAACCAGGATCAGCACAAACAAAATTGTTCGGCTAAACGCAAATGAATCCTCCGGCATACCTTCCGGCGGCTGCGGTTTGGGCCCGGCGGCGAACCAGTACAACCGAATCAGGCACAGCGCACCGACGATCCAGCCCAGGCTGTCATGCCAGAGTTGCAGGTTTTCGCGCTGCCCCAGCGGCGTGCGCGGCAGGTTAGTGATGTTGAAGAACATGATGAAGAAAGCGACGAAAATCGCCCAGCCCAGAATCGTGGCCGTACGGTCCTGGATGCCGGGTGCAGCTTGCTGATTCATTGCTTATTTCCTTCCTCTCGCGGGTCTTTGGTGCGGGTCATACTAGCCGATGGAGAAAGCGCGCGCAGCACTGCAATATGCCTGCTGGCGCCGCTCCGCTGCATCTGCGAGACCCTTGCTGCAGGCTGGTTGTACCAGTTTGTAACAAATGTATGTTCACCTATTGGAATTGACCGCCAAGCAGATTACTATCATCCACCAGTCGGACATTTAGAATAAGAATAAAAATAATGAGTTCAACTCGTCCTATCCGCGCCCTCCTGAGGGGACTTGATGTCCTCCACGTACTGAACCGCCATAACGGTGCCACGGTGTCCGAAGTGGCCAGCGAAATCGACCTCCCCCGAACCACCACCTATCGAATCCTGGAAACGCTGTGTGTAGCCGGTTACGCCTACCGGGCGGCCAGTGACGACCGCTATCGCCTCACCATAATGGTGCGGGGCCTTAGTGACGGATTCGACGACGAGGCCTGGGTAACTTTGATAGCCCGCGAATACCTTTATAACCTCTGCCAGGAACTGGTCTGGCCCTGCGCGATTGCAACGCTTTCGGGCAACTCGATGCTGGTGAGGCAGACTACCGATCACCGCAGCCCGCTGGCCGTTGAAAAGCGCGGGCCGGGGTTCCGGGTCAGCATCCTGACCTCCGCCGCTGGCCTCTGTTACCTGTCATTCTGTCCTAAAGAACAACGGGACACGCTGCTGGAAATGCTGGCCAAGTCCAAAGAGTCGCAGAACGCCGCCGCTCGTAACAAGAAAAAAGTTTACGAGATCCTGGTCGAAACCCGCAAAAATGGTTTTGCTATCTGGCATCGTAAACGCCGGGTTGCGGATGAAACCAGCCTGTCGGTACCGATCATCATCGAAGAGCGGCTGCGGGCTGTCCTGACCATGCGCTTTGCAAGTACCGCGATACCCGAAGCCGACGCTATCGAACGCTTCGTGCCGAAGCTACGCAAAACGGCCCAGGAAATTGCTGACGAATTCCTGCGTCAGCACCAGCGTGAACCGGTCGCCTTGCCGATCGAAATAGCCATCGCTGTCAATTCCTAAACAGCAGGCCGCTCAGACTTACGGCGTTTCGCTAAGCCGCTTGTCGGCGAGCCGGCGGGCCTCGGCGATTTCGTCTGCCGTCATGTAGTTCGCATTGATGATACTCATGAACGGTGCTTCGTCGGGTCGTTGTGCTTCCAGCACATAATGCAGTTTTTGCGCCTCGACCCGGTCAACCGGTGTCGCCTGCCCAAGCTGTAACAGCAGCGCCAGATCTGACATACCGGACGACAGATTGCTATCAGCAGCTTTGCGCATCCACTTGATCGCCTCATCGTAGTTCTGCGGCGTGCCCACGCCGGAAATATAGGCGATGGCCATGTAGAAATAGCCCCGCGTGTTGCCCTTGTCGGCCTGGCGCTTGAACTCCGCAAATATCTCCGCGTCCGTGCGTACTTCCGTTTCCCGCGATTGGTAGGATTCGAGCAGCACGACGTCCGCGTCGGGCCCGGCCAGCTCCCGCGCCCTCGCCTCCCACTCATCTGCTTTTGCATCGTCCTGCGGCAGGCCCAGCCCGCGGCGGTAGCCTAGCGCGACATATTTGATCGCATGCGGATGGTCGCTCTTGGCAGCTTTCAGGTACAACTGCATAGCCTTCTCGTAGCTTTGAGGTACGCCGCGGCCGCTGAAATACATCGACCCCAGCGCCTTGGTCGCGTTCACGTGACCGTTGTCGGAAGCCCGCTGCCACCAGTAAGCACACTTGTCGTTGTTGCGCGCGACGCCTACACCGCCCTCGTACATACCGCCCAACTGCATCTGCGCCTGGGGGTTATCGTTTTCGGCGGCGACAAGGATGTCAGTCAGGTCGTCAGCTGGGGTCGACATCGAAAACAGAATGGCCACGATCGAAAGTGGAACGGCAAGAACACGCATAATAATATCCTCCGCAGTTGTCAGCCCTGGTCTGGACGATTGTTGTTTGGTGCAGGGTCCAAATTCTTAAGCTATAGATAGCACGAACCACCTGCGCTGGCTAATCCTTGGGCTTGACCGAGCATTTTAGCTGTCGGACTGTTTTTCGCCCCAGGCTTTGAGCCACGCATCGGCTTGGGCACGGGCTTCGGCTAATTGCCCTTCGCTCATGTACTTGGCGTTGACCTCACTAAGAAAAGGTTCGTCATCCGGCAGCAGCGCTGCGAGCGCGTAATACCATTTTTGGGCTTCGACACGGTTCACTGGCATGCCTTGTCCGAGCTGGTGGAATAGTCCCAGGTGACGGATGCCAGAGGTCACACCCCGTTCGGCCGCCTCACGCGCCCATTTTTCGGCCTCAATGTAGTTCCGCGCCACGCCGGTGCCGGAAGTGTACGCGACGCTGACGTAATAGAATCCGCGTGCATTTCCTTCTTCCGATTGGCGCAAAAATTCTGCGAAAATTTCTTCTTCGGTTTGCAGTTCTCTTTCCTTCGACTGCATGGAATCCAGAAACACGACATCGGCATTCGGGCCTTCCAACTCGGCTGCCTTTGCAGCCCATTCGGCGGCTTTGGCATCATCCTGTGGCAGCCCGAGGCCGCGCTTGTAGCCCAACGCGACAAACTTAATCGCATGTGGATGGCCGTGCTCGGCTGCAAACAAATGAAGTTCCATGCCTTTTTTTAAATCTTGCGGCACTCCACGACCGCTTATATACATGGACCCCAGTCCCTTAGCGATATCGATATAACCGTTGTCCAGTGCGCGTTGCCACCAATAGGCCGCGCGGGTGTCGTTGAGCGCAACCCCCATACCGTGTTCGTGCATCCCTCCCAATGTCAGCTGAGCCTGGGCATTGTCGTTTTCGGCGGCAATAAGGATATCAGTCAGGTCGTCAGCTGGGGTCGACATCGAAAACAGAATGGTCGTGATCGAGAGTGAAATGGCAAGAATACGCATAATAATATCCTCCAGTGTTGTCAGCCCTGACCTGGATGATTGTTGTCGGGGCAATGTGCGCCAGCTACCACTTCAGAATCAGATAGCGCCGATATCGAACTGGTGGCAAAACCAAGCACAGGCTGAAAAATAAGAACCAGCATTAGAATCAGTGCAGGACACCGCACCAAATAACCTTAACAACTCGAGAGAGGCGGTACAAGTTACGGTGTAGTGGCGAAAACCCCGGTCGATGCTGCCAGAGATCAGACAACCAGCAGCGGTAACGATACGAATTCTGATTAGCCACTCGCTGGCATAACCGGTAACACCTCTTCCCAAACTACCCTTGCCACTCCATTGCCCTTGCAGTCGCAGTGGCTCTAACTTATTTTAGATAGAATAAACCCTGCACTCAGCAATGACTTGCGGGCTTTTGAACCTGGTCGGGAGATCGTGATGGCATGGTGGGCATGGATAAGTCTTGGCGTACTGCTACTCGGTGGAGAATTAATGGGGATAAACGCCGCATTTTTTCTTGTGTTTATCGGGCTGTCTGCGATTCTGGTGGGCGTAGCCGATTTGCTCGGCCTAAATCTGCCGGCTTGGGTCGAGTTTATGGCCTTCGCAGTTATCGCGGCAGTATCGATGGTGCTGTTTCGCCGGCGGGTATACAGCATGATGCATTCAGAAGACGATAGCATCGACATGAGCCCTGCTGGCGACAGTATTCAATTAACCGCAGATCTGCTCCCAGGCGATTCAGGTAGGACGGAATATCGTGGCACGACATGGACAGTCAAAAATATAGGGAACGTCACGCTGAGCAGCGGTAGTCATGTAAATATTGTGAAAGTTGATGGCGCCACGCTCAACGTTTCATAGCAAAGTTATTCCACATAAACGATCCACTGAACGTAAAACAAATAAGTAATTAGGGGAAAAATAATGGGTTTTGGAGTCGCAATGACTATCGCAGCGGTGGTGCTTTTTGTTCTATACAAAACTGCCGTCGTCGTTCCACAACAAAGTGCCTATGTAGTCGAAAATTTGGGTAAATACAGCCGCACCCTGCGCGCCGGCTTTCATATACTGGTGCCTTTTATTGAAAAAATTGCTTACCGGCATAGCCTGAAAGAAAGGGCGACGGATATTCCGGAGCAGATATGTATCACGCGCGATAATGTGCAGGTCGGCGTTGATGGTGTTTTGTATTTGCAGGTACTGGAACCACAACGCGCATCCTACGGCATTACGGACTTTGTCTTCGCGATTGCCCAGCTGGCCCAAACCACCCTGCGTAGCGAGATCGGCAAGATCGATCTCGATCGGACCTTTGAAGAGCGCTCCATGATTAACTCCAACGTGGTTGCAGAGCTGGATAAAGCCTCCGATCCCTGGGGCGTTAAAGTGCTGCGTTACGAAATCAAGAACATCAATCCCCCGCACGATGTTTTGAGCGCGATGGAAAAACAGATGCGCGCCGAACGTGAAAAACGCGCCGTGATACTGACCTCAGAAGGTGAGCGAGACGCCAAGATCAACGAGGCCGAAGGTGATAAGCAGCGTGTTATTAAGGCATCGGAAGGCGAAAAGCTTTCACAGGTCAACGAAGCTCAGGGCCAGGCAGAAGCAATTCTGGCCATTGCTACAGCAACGGCGGAAGGCTTGCGCCAGGTTGCTGCTGCTGTTTCTACCGAAGGCGGTCAGGAAGCTATGCGTCTGCGTATCGCTGAAGAGTACGTCGAAGAATTCGGTAAGCTTGCGCAGAGCTCCAATACACTTGTGCTGCCTGCCAATCTGAGTGACATCGGCTCGATGATTACATTAGCGACCAGTATTTTTAGTGGCGCATCGGACAAGCCGCAACCGACTATTGATAATCGCGGGACAGCCTAATGTAATCAATATACGCCATGCCCGCGGCTGAAGTGATTAAAAAGGCGGCCCGCATCATCTTAAACGGTGGCGTTATCGCGTACCCTACTATCCGACTTGCAGGTCTTCGTGGAACCGTGAACTATTCGATCATTATTCGTCGAATGCTAACGCCCCACCGAGGATCCTACTATGCACACAAACAACCTGGCCCACACAGATCAGGGGATTACAGAGTTTGACGACAATGGGTCACGCAAGCCACTGAACGACCTGAAAGCGCTTGCTGAGGAGGGCCTGATCGACTCAGATAGCGCCGTGCAACTCGCAGAAGTGGAACAACGGTTTTCTGTAGCACTGACTCCGGCTATGGCTGACCTAGTTGATCCGCACAATCCAGATGATCCGATAGCGCGGCAAAGCAGTCCTGGTAACGAAGCGCTTATTGCAGCCCTCGACAAAGCCGTGAAAAGAGCGAGCCGGTGGAAGCGATTCAAAAATAGGTTACGCAAACGAATTCGTGAGAAGCGAGAATAAAAAAGCCCCGCAACGCGGGGCTTTTTTCGGGTCTGAAGCCTGTTGCAGACACGTGGCCTAGCGAAACACCGGCGGTTCCGGCGCAGTAAGTCCTGTTTCGGACTGGCAGTTCGCACGAATCTCGTCGATCGACGGACCGAAGTTAAAGGTCTCTATGTCGCCACGGGCCGCGCGCATTTCATCACGAAGTTTACTGGTCGCAGCCTCGTCCACGGCGCCGGCTTTAATAACAACGCCGTAGTCTTTGGCACCGTCAACAGTTGCGAGAACACGATTAACATCGGCAAGCACGAGCGCCGGGTCGCGTTCCAGCGGGTCGCCCCAACCACCGCCGCCCCAGGTGTTGAAGTACAGCAGGTCGCCGACATTCACACTGATGCCGTCACATTTCGACGGGAGCCATTCTTCACTGCCGTCGGTGCGCACCAGTCGTTTAGTCGAACGCATACCGACCTGCCCGCCAATCACCCCCCACGGATAGGTTAGCCAGCGCTCATCATGAATCGCGATCTCACCGTCCGACAGGAAGCGATAGGCCACGCTCAGGCCGTTACCGCCCCGATGCAGCCCGGCACCGCCGGAGTCAGGAATCGTCTCGTAACGCTCTATGCGTAACGGGAAGTATGATTCGATAAACTCGTTCGGCACATTTGTAAATCCGGGCCACAGGGAGTGTCCGTCCGGGCCGTCGCCCGCCGGTCTGCCGGGTATCCCTCCGAAGCCGATCTGAAAGAGCTGGAACCACTCGCCGTTCTTGCCTTCGCGGGTGTCGTGACCCGAATAGAACAGGTGTGGCGAGTCGGAAAAACCGGCGGCATTCAGCATCTGCTCCGGCAAACCCATGCCCAGTAGCGCGCCGAGCACATCAAAAATACGTCCCAGCGCATGCGTACGGCCCGACAGCGCTGCCGGGAACTTTGGTTTCAGCAACGTGCCTTCTGGTATGCGCACGTCCACGAGATCATAGAAGCCGTCGTTGAACACGATGTGCGGGTCGACGACATTGATCGTAAACGACCCGAAGAACATCTTGAACATGTCCTCGTTCAGGTAGAAATTTACCGAGCTCTGCGCCTGCGGATCCGTGCCGTCGAAATCGAAAATTGCGACATCGCCTTCACGCCACATCGTGCACTTGATCTTGTAAGGGCCCATGCCCATGCCGTCGTCGCACATATAATCTTCGAATACCCGGGGCTCCTCCGGGATAAAGTTCTGGATGATGAACTTCATCGCGTTGAAGTTACGCTCCAGCATGGTGTCCATCGCGCTGAAGAAGATGTCGTCGCCAAAGCGTTCCGCCATCTCGACACACCGTCGCGCAGCCGTTTTACAGGCAGCAACGAGCGCGTTCAGGTCGAAGCGGTTCCACTGCGAGGTCCGCACGTTGTGCAGGATCAGCTCCAGGATATCGCTCTGCAACTCACCCTTCTTGTAAAGCTTGGTCGGCGGTATACGTATGCCTTCCTGGTAGATCGTGGTCGCCTTGATCGGAATTGATCCGGGCACCATGCCACCGTTGTCGGACATGTGGCCAAACATCGCTGTCCAGGCGATATGGCGGCCGTCCTTGAACACCGGCAGCAGTACGATCCAGTCAGGCAGGTGTGATACGGCCGCGTTACACATGTACGGGTCGTTCGTCAGGATGATGTCGCCTTCTTCGATCTCCTCGTCGTAGGCTTCCATGAACGGCCCGATGAAGGAACCGAACTGGCCGACCACCATCTTGCCCTCCCGGTTTGCGATCATCGGGAAGCAGTCACCCTGCTCGCGTATGCCCGGTGACATGGCTGTACGGAACAGCACCGCATCCATCTCGATGCGCGCATTCTTCAGTGCATTCTCGATGATATCGGCGGTAACGCCCTCGACCTCAACCTTGTTGAGAGGAGTGTCGTTGGTTTCGATAATTCTTGCTGGCACGATAATTCTCCTCTTACTCGCTCGGGTTAATCAGCAGGTTGCCGATCTTGTCGACCCTGGCCTCGTGGCCGGGCAGGATCACCGTGGTCGAATCCATTTCCATCACAATGGAAGGGCCCGGCACCACGATACCCTCGTGCAGTTTGCTACGGTCATACAACTGAGCGTCGTACCAGTCACCGTCGTAGTAGAACTTCGACTGGTGAAGCACGCAATCTTCCAGTGACGCGCCAGCTGTTCCGACTGTACCGGCAGCTATATCCGCAGCCTGCGCTTTTACGACTGCACGAATCATCAGGATCTCGTGCCCGTCGCCCAGCTTGAAGCTGAACAACTGGTCATGCTCTGCATCGAACTGATCGGTGATGATCTCCACGCCCTTGCTTTTCAGCTCTTCCTCGCTGAAATCCAGGGTAATTTCGAATGCCTGGCCCGCATACCGGACGTCAGCCTGGTAGACAACTTCATGTTCTTCGCTCGGAATGCCATCGGCAACCAGCGACTCGCCGGCGCGCGTACGCAGTTCCTGCAGGTCAGCGAGCAACTGCTCGGTCGTCGTGTCCTCGGCCATCTTGATATAAGTACGGGTCGCTTCGTCCTGCACGGCCGTGGTTGCATCGCCATAAGCGCACAAAACGCCGGGTCCGGGAGGGACTACCACCGGCCAGGAACCGGCCAGTATGCCCATTGCATTCCCGTGCAGCGGCCCCGCGCCACCGAACGCCACCAGTGAGAAATCGCGGGGGTCATAACCCTGCTCAACCGAGACCAGTCGCAGCGCGCCGAACATCGACTCGTTGACGACGCGCACGATGCCTTCGGCCGCTTCCATGAGACCGATACCGAGTGCGTCAGCGATGGTCTGTACCGCCTTTTCGGCCGCGTCTTTACTGATTTCCATTTTGCCGCCGAGTTGCACGTCGGAAGGCAGATAGCCCAGTACGACGTTGGCATCACAAACGGTCGGTTTATCGCCGCCCTTCATGTAAGCAGCCGGGCCCGGCACAGCACCGGCCGACTCGGGGCCCACGCGCAGCGCCTTGGTCAGTTCAGGCACAAAAGCAATTGAGCCGCCACCGGCGCCTACGGTGCGTACATCAACAGACGGGGCGCGGACTTTTACATCGCCCACGAAGGTTTCGCGACGTACGCGCGCTTTCGAGTTCTGGATCAGCGCCACGTCAGTCGACGTGCCGCCCATGTCGAAAGTAAGAATATTGTCGTAGCCCGCGCGGCTGCAAAAATAAATTGCACCGGTTACGCCACCGGCCGGACCGGACATGAGCATGTTCACCGGGGAATCCGCCGCTGCGCGGCCTGACGCGAGGCCGCCGTCGCTGCGCAGGAGTGACAGCAGCAGGTCATCACCCATCTGCTTGTTGAGCGCACCCTGCAGGTTGTCTATGTAGAGTTGCATCTCCGGGCGGACATACGAATTCATGACCGTTGTCTCGGTGCGTTCGTATTCCTGCATTTCCGGCACAACTTCGCTTGATACCGATATCGCGGTATTGCCGAACACTTCCTTGGCGATCACGGCGGCTTTCTTTTCATTGGCGCCGTTGATGTAGGCGTTCACGAAACAAATTGTCAGTGCTTCGACTTCGCCAGTTGCTTTCAGTGTTTCGAGGTCTTTGCGCAAAGAGGCTTCGTCCAGTTCGCGAACGATTTCACCTTCGGCGCCAATGCGCTCGTCTGCCCCGATTGTCAGTTCAAGGGGTGCGAGCAACGGGTTCTTATTAAAGGTTACCCAGCCACCCAGGCCACCCGGGCAAAAGGAACGCGCAACCTGCAGTGTCTGCTCATAGCCCTGGGTGGTAACAAGCCCCACCTTCGCGCCCTTGCCTTGCAGAACAGCGTTGGTCGCAACGGTCGTGCCATGCATAACGCGGCCAATTTTTGTCGGATCAATGCCCGACTCTTCGCATATACGCGCCACGCCGTTCAGCACACCGACCGATGAATCTTCCGGAGTCGAAGGAACCTTGGCGGTATAGGTTTCGCCGGTTTCTTCGCTGATCAAGAGCAGATCGGTGAATGTACCACCGACATCTACGCCAAGACGGTAACTCATGGTTTCCCCTTGCTGTGTTTCTCTAAAACTCAATCAAACAACTGCTGCAGGTCGCTGACCTGGCAGTCATAGCCAAATATTTCAATCACTAGTGGCGCAGCATTTTTATTTGAAAAATAGCCGCCCCGTGCGGATTCCTGAGGATTTCCAGCGCCTTCTTTCTGTCTTTAACTGGCTTCCCTGTATTGTTCGGCAATCTGCGGGAATATGCCCGCCTTGGGCAACATGGCGGGCGTACCGCGGCCACCCAGCTGTTCATCAAGCCAGTGGCTTATTTCGATAATCTTCTCCAGGGACACGCCGGTCTCCACGCCCGACCGGTCCAGCAAATACAGCAAATCGTCGGTCGGGATATTGCCGGTCGCGGCCGGGGCAAACGGACAGCCGCCGATGCCCGCGATACTCGCGTCGAGTGAATCCACGCCGCCGTCGACCGCCGCCTGCGCATTAGCCAGGCCGGTGTTCCGTGTGTTGTGGAAATGGAACCGGAGCGGCGTGCCGGGGTATTTTTCTTTAACGGCACCGATCATCTCGGTGACCTGTGCGGGCACACCGACGCCGATGCTGTCGGCAAATCCGAGTTCGACCGGATCGCCTTCCATGATTCGATCGGCGATATCGAGTACCCGCGACAACGGCACCTCACCCTCGAAAGGACAACCGAAGGCCGACGACACCATGCAGTTGGCGCGGATGCCGGCCTGTTTGGCCTCTGCAGCAATCTCGAGCCAGGCGCCTATGGACTCTTCCACCGAAGCGCCGTTGTTACGCTGGTTGTAGGTTTCGGAGGCAACAACCGCCATCCCTACCTCGTCGATCTGCACGTCACGCGCCCTTTCGAAGCCACGCTTGTTGAGAACGAGTCCTATTGCGGTGAAATCATCCATGCCAGGCAGTCCGCGGATCACGTCCTCGGCATCGGCCATCTGCGGTACACGCTTGGGATGCACGAAGCTCGTCACTTCCATGCGGCGTATGCCCGCGTCTATTGCACGGTTTATTAACTCCAGTTTGGTCTCGGTCGAAAGGATTTCCGGCTCGCTTTGCAAACCGTCCCTTGGTCCGACCTCAACTATTGATACTTGTTTCGATCCCACAAACTTAAACCTTGCGGCAGGCCTTAATAAGGCTCAAAATTCAATCGTGCATTGTAACCGACCCATCCGCGACATTGTATATGCCGTGCGATCTGTAGCGGTGCAGGTAAAACCACAGAATTCAACGCGTCCGGGAACCAGGTGCCCGGGACAGCTCTTAAGGTGAAACATGTCAAAAGAAGAACTCCCTAACACGGGGCCGCTCGCCAGCCTCCGGGTCATCGAAATGGGCACATTACTGGCCGGCCCCTTCTGTGGCCAGTTACTGGGTGATTTCGGTGCCGAAATCATCAAGGTCGAAGCACCGAACCAGGGTGATCCGATGCGCGTCTGGGGCCGGGAAAAGGCCCACGGGCAGTCGCTCTGGTGGCCGGTCGTGGCGCGCAACAAGAAATCTGTGACGCTTAACCTGCGTGAAAAGGAAGGCCAGGAAATTGCCAGGGACCTGATCGGCAAAGCGGACTTCCTGCTGGAAAATTTCCGTCCCGGAACGATGGAGCGCTGGAACTTAGGTTACGAAGAGCTCGCAAAAATTAATCCCGGACTCATCATGGTCCGGGTATCGGGATTCGGTCAGACCGGACCCTACTCGGTACGTGCCGGTTTCGGTGCGGTCGGTGAATCGATGGGCGGGCTACGTTACGTCTGCGGCGACCCGTCGACACCGCCGAGTCGCATGGGCATAAGCATCGGTGATTCACTGGCCGCAACCTTCGCGTGCATCGGTGCGCTGACTGCCCTGCACCACAAGGAAAAAACCGGTGAAGGCCAGGTCGTCGATTCCGCAATTTATGAAGCGGTACTCAACATGATGGAATCGCTGATCACCGAGTACGACAAGGCCGACTACATACGCGAACGCACCGGCGCTATCCTCCCCAACGTTGCTCCCTCAAACATATATCCGACCAAAGATGACAAGATGATCCTGATTGCGGCCAACCAGGACACCGTGTTCAAGCGCCTGACCGAAGCGATGGGACAGCCCGAACTGGCCGAAAACGAACGCTATGCAACCCATGGTGCGCGCGGCGCCGTCCAGCAAGAACTTGATTTACTGATCTCCGGCTGGACGCAAACGATTGATGCAGACAAGCTCGAAGACCTGATGGAAGAATTCGGAATCCCGTCGGGCAAGATTTATACCGCGCCGGACATGCTCGAAGATGCACATTTCAAGGCTCGTGATGCGATTATCACAACCATGCACCCGACCTTCGGGGAGCTTCGAATGCAGAACGTGGCGCCCAAGCTTTCAAAAACGCCGGGCGGGGTACGTCGTCCGGGACCCGAACTCGGTGAACACAATGACGAAATTTACGGCGAAGTGTTAGCCATGACGGCTGAACAGATGGCCGACCTGAACAAACGCGGCATCATCTGAGCCAGAATCGATACCAGGAAGGATAATCAATGCTCGGGGCCATCCGCAGCGTCACCGTGAGCGCGCCGGACCTTGCGGTCATTGAACGGGCCTACGGAGAATTCCTTGACTACCGGGCCACCCGGCGCGGCAAAGTCAGTCCCGGAGAAGCCGAAGCCTGGCAGGCCGGGCAATTGGCCGGTGCGCCGCTCCTGATCATGAGCCCGGCTACCACAGATGACTTTGAGTTTAGATTTATTCAGCAACCCATTGATTCTAAATACGTTCCACTAACAAGCTACGGTTGGAACGCGTCGGAGATCATCGTACGCGATGTCGATGCGATGGCAGAACGCATCAAAGGCTCGCCGTTCGAAACAGTGGGTGAGCCCCGCAACCTGTCCTTCAGCGATGACATACGGGCCATGCAGCTACGCGGGCCTGCAAGCGAGATTGTCTACCTGACCGAGTTCAAGAAACCGGTGCCGGGTTTATCGGTGCCCCGCGCCCGATCCGATGTTGATCGCACCTTTATCGTGATCCTCGGTGGCAGGTCCATGGATGAGTTGCAGGACTACTACCACGACACCTTCGGCGTGCCCCGGGCACCGGTCGTCGAATCGCGTATCACGATGCTGTCGAAAGCGCTCGGCGTTTCGATCGAAACAGAATATCCAATAGCAGCGATGGCGCTGGAAGGCGAATCGCTGATCGAGGCCGACGAAATGCCGGCCCAGGTCGGGCCACGAAGGCAGGAGGACGGGTTGTTGCCGCCGGGTATTGCTATCGTCGGCTTCGATTGCGATGCGATCCCTCCCGGCGCAACCCCGGTCGAAGGCACGCCCGGCCGCTACATCATGCTCGGCCCGACCGGCGAAATCATCGAATTATTTACAGCGTAGGTACACCTGGCGACTCCGTTCAACAGCAGTCAATACGCCTTAGAGGTCGATGGGGACTTGCAGCCCGACTTCATGCAGGCTGCAAGTCCCTCGCCATTGAACGTTTCCGGGCCAGTGTCAGGCCATCGCCAATCGGGACCATCGACAGGTCGACGCGATCATCGCTCAACAGCGCCTCGTTCACTTCGCGAATCGCGCAGGTGTCGTCATCGCTAACGTCCGGATCGATGACATTGCCATCCCGGAGTACGTTGTCGATCGCGATGAGGCCCCCTGTACGTAGCAACGTCAGTGCCGACTCAATGTAGCCCGCATAGCCGGTTTTGTCGGCATCGATGAATACAAAATCAAAAGTGCCCGCGTCACTGGCCTCAAGTCTTGCCAGCGTCGCAGCCGCGTCGCCCAACTCCAGGTGTATACGCCCGGCGACGCCCGCTTCTTCCCAGTAGCGCCTGGCAACAGCCGTCCATTCCTCACTGACATCCAGCGCATAAACCTCTCCGTCGCCGGGTAAGGCAAGCGCACAGACCAGCGCGCTGTAGCCGGTGAATGTGCCTACCTCGAGATAACGCTTCGCCCCGATAGCCTTAAGCAGGAACGCCATAAACTGCCCCTGTTCCGGCGCTATCTGCATATTAGCCATCTCCATGTGGGCGGTTTCTTCGCGCAGGGCGGCGAGCACCGGTGATTCGCGGAGTGATACCGACAACAGGTAGTCGTACAGGGCGTCATCCAGCGGCAGGGTCTGGTTGCTCATGGCATTGATCTCTGGCTCGGCACAACAATAATCATGCCCAAGATCGAGCAAAAACCAAACTTCCCCGCTACAATCGCGCACCATGTGGCGCGGGCCGCTGCCCCGCGTACCTTCAGAAAGAAGCGGTGATGAATCCGGAAACCCTGAACCTTCTGCTTTGGCTGGTCCCCCTGTTGCTGGTAGCGGGTGCCTTCGCTGGTCTGCTTGCGGGGTTGCTGGGTGTCGGCGGCGGCATTGTTGTGGTGCCGGCTCTGTATCATATTTTCAGTTACCTGGGGGTTGATCCCGAAGTACGCATGCACCTGGCTGTCGGGACATCGCTGGCGACAATCATTCCCACCAGTATCCGGTCGGTACGTGCGCACCATTTGCGTGGAAGTTTTGACCGGCACCTGTTTAGCCGTTGGGCTCCTGCGATGATAATCGGCGTACTGCTCGGAACCTGGCTCGCAAACCTGTCGAACTTCACCACGCTGACGCTGGTCTTCGCGACCGTCGCTTTGCTGGTATCGCTGTACATGGCCTTTGGCGACCCCGACTGGCGTATTGGCGACCAACTACCCGGACGCGCCTGGAATCAGTGCATAGCGATAACCATCGGCGCGATCTCGGCGATGATGGGTATCGGCGGTGGAACCATGAGCGTGCCCGTACTGAACCTCTTTGGCACGCCCATACATCGCGCGGTGGGCACGGCGGCCGGTTTCGGCACGGTCATCGCCATACCCGGTGCACTTGGATTTATTGTCGGCGGATGGAATACCCCGGGACTGCCTGAATTCAGCCTGGGCTACGTCAACTGGCTGGGGTTTCTGTTAATCGTGCCGGCTACCGTTGCACTGGTACCGACCGGCGCTCGCCTCGCACACTCGCTGGGTCAGACCGGATTGCGGCGCGCCTTTGCGTTATTTCTCGGCCTGACATCGGCACGCATGTTCATCGATATCTTTTAGATCCGTGACGCCCTCAGTCTGCGAGCTCGAATCCCAGCTCCATGACGGTACCCAGGGATACGCTGAAGACATCATTAGAATGTATTTTTTTGTTCGGGTCCGGTTCGACTGCATCTGCTTCAAATGCGATGACGTCGCCCGGGCTAAACGCGTAACTCTGGGACAGGCTCGCCAGGCGCTCGACACAGGCGTCTGCCGATGGCCCTAATGAGCCTGTCCAGGCCAGCACTCCGTTGATACGCACCAGCGCCTCCAGTGCGCCCGGGTTGGCAACTTCATCCAGGGTCACCAGCGCCGGCCCCATCGGCAACGATCCCGGAAACTGGCGGGCTTCCGTGTATTGCCGCCAGGCTTCAAGATCAGTGGGACTGTCCTGCGCCGGCGCAAGGTCTACAACCAGCGTCCAGGCCGAAACTGCCGCCCCTGCTATGGGCGTACCGGCCTGGTAAAGCGGCCTGCCAAGGACAGCTGCGAACATCGGGTGTGCAACGAGTTCTTTCTGGCCATGCATACGGATTTGCGATGCATGGCCCACCGCGGTATTTGGACTCTTGATGAAACTGGCAGAAAAGCCGTCACGCTCCGCCTGGCTGATAAGGATCAACCCGGGTCGCCTTATCGGCGCCATTAACGCGGTGCCTGCGAGTGACGACAGCGCACCGCCGGCCTTCAGGCGTTCCTCGCTCTCACCGACCTGTTCGACAAGATTCTGCGCGTGCTCAAGGCCGCGCTCACCCGCCGCCAGGATGCTAACCGTCGACTGGGGAATCCACTGCGAGGCCGACAGCGAACCCGGTGCGGCGGTTAAATCAAGAATTGTTCCCGTATCGAGCAACACCCCGGGGCGGCCAGCAACTTCCCGGGCGTCAATAGTTACAAGCTTCATGCACCCACCTCGTCATCGCGACTTTGACGCTTAAGAGCATCGACTTAGTTGTCTGCTACCGTTACAACCAGTCCATCGAGCTCATCGGTGATTTCAATCTGGCAGCTTAACCGGCTGTTTTTGCGCCGTTCCAGTGCCGAATCAAGCATAGCATCTTCCATATCATCCATCTCGGGAAGCCTGGCCAACCAGGCCTCGTCGATGTACGCATGACAGGTTGCACAGGCGCAGGCACCGCCGCATTCAGCAAGAATGCCATCAATGCCGTTGTCGACGGCGGCTTCCATGATCGTGTTTCCGTTCGCGGCCTCGACTTCCCGGATGCTCCCTTCCGGTTCCTTAAAAACTATTTTTGGCATTTGCTTGGCTCACATTAGCGCGCGCCGGCCGGGGCCGGATATACGAGGTTATTAACTTTATGAGGAAATGCGCCGGGCGATACTGACTCGCGGGCGGTGATTCACTGAATCAGACTTGCCTGGGTTTCCCCGAGGGCCGTTTGGGCCCGTTTCATAGCTTCTTCGAAATGACTCAGCCGGTCTTCTTCACTTTTTACGAACGCAATCCATGAGTTCGCCGTCTTAGCCGATTTGGGGTACTTAAGCGCTTTGCGGAAGGTCTTTTTGGCAGAAGACAGCTTGCCGGTTTCATACTGGCACATGCCGTAAATAAGGTAGACATTGCCCTGATTCTTGAGCCCGCCCTTGTTCAGGGCCTTTTTTGATGAATCGATGCAATCTTTGTACTTGCTGAGATTCAGGTAAGACTGCGCAAGACGGGCATAAAGCTCGCCATCGTCTGTTATCCCGGCGGCTTCTTTCAGTGGCGGAATGGCTTTGAGGTCTTCAGCCGCCATTTGCCAGGCCTGGGAGAAAAGCCGAAGATTCGAAATGGTACGCTCTATCTGTTCGGCATCGAACCCTTTTTCCAGGACCCGCGCGCCCTTGTAAGGCGCCTCTGCCTGTAAAAATAACTGTGCTAACTGAACCAGTTCCGCACTCTTTTCGAGCAGTCCCTGGTCGTAGGCCGCCAGGTACGCGCCCAGTTGCCTCGGTTCATCCTTGAGTTCGTAATACACGCCCGATAGCTGGGTCCAGTACTCTTTCTTGGGCCAGCCGATTACAAGCTGCTCCAGCACTTCCTTTACCTTGGGGTAGTTGTCCTGTTCCCAGTAGGCAACCCGGAGCAGCAACCACCAGTTTTCTTTCATTTCCAGCTCGTTTTCCCGGGCCAGCGCCATCGCTTTATCGACCGGCGGGATAATCTTGGCAAAATCCGCTTTTGTCGGGTTCGCTTTCGCGGCCGCTATCGAGTAGTAAGCTGTACCGATGAGCGCATACATATCCGAATCGGGGCCCAGCATGTCCATATATCGATTGGCATATCCGATAGCGGCCTGGTAATCCTCCTTAACAAAGGCCAGTTGCGCCAATGTACGGATCGCCTGCTGCATAGCCGATTCCGGCAAGTCAGGCTGCTCCAGAACCATTTCATAGGCATTTATCGCTTTGCCGTAATCCTCGAGGGCAAAATAAAGATACCCGTACATGCTGTACATGTTGACCTTCTCGTAGTCGGACAGCTTGGGCATTGCCTTGACTTTATCCAGCAGCTTAACTGCTTCATTGTAATTCTCTGCATCAATCAGTTCGGACACTTCGAGGATTAGGTCGCCGACCTTGACAGACATTGACTTGGACTTACGGCCGGACCGGGGTGCCGATTTGTTTTCCTTTTTTTCTTCCTGGGCGATAGCGATGCCGCCAAAATCCACGGGCAGCAAAACTGGCGCAGCAAGCAGAAGTACTGCCGCCAGTAACACATATCGCGGAACTCGTGACATCGGGTTCATCTACTAGTCTTCCATCTCGAAAGTAATAATATGCTGAACGCCGGGCACTTCTACCGGCTTACCGTTTTGCACGCGCGGCTTGTATTTCCATTTAAGAACAGCGTTTACAGAGGCACGCTCAAAAAGTGAACTGGTGCACTCAACGACTTTTACATCTTTCGTCGAACCGTCTGTTGTCACGGTGAACACCATCAGGCACTGCCCCTCCAGCCCCCGGGTCTGCGCACGGCGCGGATAGATAGGGTTGATCTTGACGATCGGCAGATAGTCCCCTTCACCTATCCATGCCCCTCCCTGGGCAAGGTCAATGCCGATTCGATTGCCCCGGGTACTGATGTTCAGGGTCTGGCTCGTATCGAGGCTGTCCTGCATAACCGGCGGTAAATCCGGCGGTGCTTCTTCAACCTCCGGCGGGGGCTCGGGTTCGTTTTCATCCTTGTTAACGATCTCTTCCTGTTTGACCATGATGAAATCACCCAGATCAAACATGCTTTCTTCGACCAATGCCTTTTTACCGGTCGCAATCAAGACCTGCATGACCCAGAGCAGGCTAAAGGTAACCAGAATACCGGTCATCAGCGATACGGAGAAACGCTGAATCATGCCCGCACACTCCTGGCAACGGCACCATGGCAACTATACGTTGTTACGCGGCTACCCATTAATCGCCCTTATCCGCCGAGATGGAAATGCGGGTTATACCCGCCTGCCGCGCAGCATCTGCAACCAGTACAACCGTTTCAGAATACGCATCTTTGTCCACCTGCATTACCAGGGAACCCTCGGGATTCTCCGCCAGCAGGCGCTCAAAGTTCGCCTTTACCGCACGCTGATCAATATTCTTGCCATCGATCCAGATCCTGTTTTGTGAGCTTATCGCCAACAGGATATTGGCCTTGGGCTTAGCAATGGCCTCGGGTGCTTCCGGTCGTTGCACATCTATGCCTGCCTCCTTGACGAAGGACGCAGTCACGATAAAGAAGATAAGCATGATAAACACGACATCCAGCATGGGTGTCAGGTTGATCTCTGTTTCCTCTTCTTCTGCCGAAGCAATTATCGATTTACGCATAGCCTTGCGATTTCCTTATCCGCGCCCGCCCTAGTGATCAATCTCAAGGTCTTCTTCAAGGCCCTCGATCCTGGTTTCAATAAGACGCGTGATAATGGTGATGAGAAATACGCCTGACAGCGCGCCGACCATGCCCGCCATCGTGGGAATTGTGGCCTTCGACACGCCCGATGCCATGGATCGCGCGTTACCTGTGCCTGATATAGCCATCACGTCAAACACCTCGATCATGCCCGTAACTGTTCCCATAAGGCCCAGCAACGGACAAAGTGCGACGAGCGTCTGAATGACCGGCACCCAGAAATTTGCAGACATCGAGTAGCGCGAGATCATCGCTTCGCGTATCTGGTGAGCGCCCCACGACTTGCGGTCGGGGCGCGCGCGCCATTCCTCGCGTAACTCATTGCCCAGGGTGGTCAGGGTAGTCCTGAAAAATATCAGGCGCTCGACGATCAATACCCACATCGCGAAGATGGTTATAGCTATTAGACCCAGGACGTCGCCGCCAAGTTCCAGGAAATCCCGGACCGCTTCGATTGGCATCGCTATGAAGTCCATATACGGAACCCTGCCTGCAATCTGTAGATGCGACCAAACAATAGCCTGGCGCTATCCGCCATGACGCTCCGCGTGCTCGGCGATAATGCCGGCGCTCTGCTCCTGCAGCACCTGTACAATTCGCTTGCTGCGCCCGCTCACGAGCGTATGCAACAAGACCATCGGAATCGCGACCGTCAGGCCAAGCACTGTAGTTACGAGTGCCTGCGAAATACCACCGGCCATCAGTTTGGGGTCACCCGTACCGTAAAGCGTAATCGCCTGGAAGGTCTGGATCATGCCCGTCACCGTACCAAGCAGGCCCATGAGTGGTGCCACCACCGAGATAATCTTGATAAACAGCAAGGCGCGATTCAGCGCAGGCGTTTCCTTGAAGATTGCCTCGGACAGCTTCAACTCCAGCGTTCCCGTATCCTGCTTACGATTGTCGTTATAGACACCCAGAACGCGGCCCAACGCGTTGTCGGAACTCGGCGTCTCGGTAGCGAGTTGCGCAGTTACCTTGCGGCTCGCAATACCCAGCACCACCATCCGTTCCGCCGAGATCATCAGGCCGATAATGCCGAGCGCGATAATCAGGTAACCGACAAGGCCACCCTGCTGAATCCGCTCAGTGAGGTTAGGCCGGGCAATCAGTGTGCTGAGCACTCCGCCCAACGTCGGATCAAGCCCGAAGCGCACCATACCTTCTGTTTCTTCAAGCAGGTCCGAAGTACTGCCGGTAAAGCGGCCCTGTTCCGGCTGGCGCGGCAACTCGGAAAGGTTGCCACCTCCGTAGCGCAGGTATTTACCATCCGACACTATATTAAAGAGACCAACACGAACAACGTCCATCTGTTCTTCGCTGCCGTCAACCGTTCTTACACTTGCGCTGAACTTGACGACCTTGCCGCTTTCCGTCATTTCCCGCTGCAGCTCAAACCATAAACGTTCAATTTCTTCCAGTGAAGGTAGCTGGGAGCTGGAGCCGATTGTCTTGGCCAGCCCTTCGAGGAACTCGGTACGGTCCGGATACTCGACGCTCGTCAGCGAGGTCTCGAAGCGGGTCCGGGCGTCGCCGGCAACCTGCTGCATCACGCCGAAAAGCTCCTTCAGGGATCCCAGTCGTTCATTGAGTTCGTCTTCCAGCTTGCCTAACTCTTTCTTGTTGGCTTCTGCCTCGGCCTCAAGCCGGACACTGCGACGCTCTTCAGCAGCCTTCTCGGCTTCGGCGTCACTCAACAGGCGCTGCTGACTGGCACGCTCCTGGCGGAAACGGGCTTCACGCTCGCTGTGTTCCTTATTGTCCTGCACGCGACCCTGTTCTACGGCCCGCAGCAACTGATCCATGTTCAATGCCTGTTGCGCACTTGCGCCAGTCGACACGGCCAGCGCAGTCACCGCAGCAAGCGAAACACTTATATATTTGATGCGTTTCATTAGCCTGCCTCCGGTGCGCTTACGGGCAGCAGCAAGAGATCGGGCGCTACCTGCTTCTTGGCGATCTTCAGGCCGGCGCGGATTTCATTCTTGTAATCGTCCGCTTCCTTCCAACTGCGGGATTTCTGATCCCAGACACCTGAAATAGCCCCATCTTCTGTCTGGTAAAGAAGCGCGATGCGGCCGATACGGAGGAAATCAACCTGGCGGTCTTCACCATTGATTTCCAGCGTGTCGGGATAGAATTCAATCGTTCGGCCATAGTCGTTTTCGATCTGGTAGGCCTCGGTAACCTTGCGGAACTTCTCGGCGTCATTGACATCCGGATCCTCCATAAGGGCTTCCAGAGTGAGCACTCGCTCGTTGCGTTCGGCCATGAGAAAGGGGACATCCAACTGAACGAATACTTTTAGCGATTCGATCATGCGGGTCATGGAGGGAACAATCTGGCGGCTTATAACTTCGACCTGATCAATCGAATCAACCAGCTGCCCCATCTGGATCTTCTGTACCTCGATCTGCCGCTGTTTAAGCGTGTTATAGATCTTCAGGCCTTCGATCTCCTTGAGGAGCCGCTTGTAGTGCTCTTCTTTCTTGCGGGTATCGCTGACAACGCCGTCTATACGTTGCTGTGACTCCTGCGCGAGCCGGGTTCTTTGCTTTTCAGCATTCAGCACCTGGTCCACAGACTGGGCCGACCCGGCCAGCGGTGCAGTCAACGCAATTGCAGCACTAACCGCGACCAGGCGGGATGTCCACTTGGTAGAACTCATTGAAGCGTCCCCTTCGATAAATAAATCGGAGCATTCAGACAACTAGAAAATGATGGTCGATAATGGTTTATCGTGGTTTGCGACCAGTGCGTACCATACTACATGTGCAGTCGGGCGCGCACCTTTAAACGTAATGGCGCAAAGCGTTTCCACCAGCCGCCCGGCCCCCCGCACGGCATCGCTGAATTTCCCCTTCTTGTTGCTAAATCCGTGCCAACAACAGGCCCGAAAAGACTTAATCCCTTAAGCCTTTGACCCTGCAAACAGCGGATATATTCGATCCGGCTCATCGCGCCCCGACAGGCGCCTGAAATAACTGGTAAAGCACGAGCCGGTCAAAAAAACCGGGCGGAAGAATATCATAAGGAACGCACTGCGCCACCCCCTTAAACAGGAACCTGCCCGGCTCATCCGAACGGCAGCCGGGGGAAACCATGCGGCCGCAAAATGCCGCTGTCACCTGCAAATTTTATCGCCTAAACAATAATTTGCAGGCTATTGCTAACAATTATACAAACTGGCCGATGCTGAGAATCCTGTTTCCAGGTCCCCAGCCACCTGCGCATCGCAACACGCGCCGTGACTATCAAAAAATGTGACCTACGTTTGCTTAGAATTCAAACGCTTGAGGTTGACAATAACCAGTGATTGGAGGAATATCCCGCGAATGTCGTACACCATCGCAATTCAGATGACCGCAGACCGGGCGCCCGGCGTGGGCCGCATCCTGGTGTTGCTGCTGCTCCTGGAAAGCCGGGAGAAACGGTGGTGCGGGCACCAGACAGGGTAAAAGAACCCACAAGTCATTAAGACCCCGCACCCCACCAGGTAGCGGGGTTTTTTTATGCCGCAGATTGCAGATAACACGGCGGATTTGGATAGTGTAGAGAGCAGAAACGGAGAGCAAGTGATGAACGAGCGCACAGATGATAAGGGTGATGATCGTGTAATCATCTTTGATACCACCCTCAGGGATGGTGAACAGGCCCCGGGCTGCAGCATGACGCTGCGCGAAAAGCTGCGGGTTGCCAATGCTCTGCGTGAACTACAGGTTGATGTTATTGAAGCCGGCTTTGCAGCCGCCTCCCCCGGCGACTTCGATTCGGTTCAGGCAATTGCTGAACAGGTAAAAGGCCCGGCTATTTGCAGCCTTGCCCGTTGTCACCCGGAGGATGTTGCGCGTGCTGCCGCAGCGGTAAAACCTGCGGAACGCAGTCGCATACATGTATTCGTCGCCACGAGTGAGATTCATCGAAATCTCAAACTGCAAATGGCCAAGGAAGAGATCATTCGCCGGGCCGTCGAATCCATACAAGTTGCGCGGGAGCATTGCGACGATGTCGAGTTTTCACCTGAAGATGCGTCGCGCACCGAACCGGGCTACCTGGCAGAAGTCGTGGAGGCTGTTATCGAAGCGGGCGCCCGGACTGTCAACATCCCTGACACTGTGGGTTACACGGTACCCGGCGAGTTTGCAGAACTGTTCACTTACCTGCTCAACAACGTGCCTAATATCAACGACGCGGTATTAAGCGTGCATTGCCACGATGACCTGGGAATGGCAGTCGCAAACAGCCTTGCCGCGGTCACAGCGGGCGCACGGCAGGTTGAATGCACGATCAACGGAATCGGCGAGCGCGCGGGCAACTGCTCGCTCGAGGAAGTCGTGATGGCGCTGGATACCCGGAAAAACTATTTCGGTATCGGCACGCACATTGACACCTCCCGGCTCTATCCGACCAGTCGTCTCGTTGCCAGCATCACCGGCATGCATGTGCCGCGCAATAAAGCCATCGTTGGTGAAAATGCATTTGCCCACGAAGCCGGCATACACCAGCACGGCATGCTGAAAGATGCATCGACCTACGAAATAATGAAGCCGGAAAACGTTGGCCTGAGCCGCTCCAATCTCGTACTCGGCAAACACAGCGGACGGCACGCTTTTCGTGAGCGGGTTGGGCAGCTTGGCTTCGAACTGGATGAAGAGGAGATCAATCGTGCCTTTGATGACTTCAAGAACCTGGCGGACCGCAAGAAAGAGCTGTTCGACGGCGACATAGAAGCCATCATCATGAATGTGGGCGAAACAAGGCCGGGGCCCTGGACCCTGGAGGAGCTTCAGATTTCTGCAGGGACGGGTAAGATTGCAGGTGCTGCAGTCAGGATGAGTCATAGCGACGGCCGTAACATTAACGAGGCGGCAGTCGGTGACGGGCCCGTTGAAGCGGCGTTCAAAGCACTGGAACGCGCAGCCGGTTTTTCCATGGAACTGCAAAACTTCGAGGTCCGCAGTGTAACCATGGGTGAAGATGCACAGGGTGAGGTAACCGTGACCGTGGAATATAATGGCCACAGTTACCGTGGCCACGGCATCAGTACCGATATCGTCGAAGCGGGTGCGCTGGCCTACCTTGAAGTGATCAACCGCGTGAGCCGGCGCATGGAATCCGGGGCGGATAAACCGGCAGCTCCGTCGGCAGACGCAGCTGCGATCTAGCCACGCAGGGCTTAAGGAAGATAGAGGAAAGCAATGCCAATAAATAAATGTGACTGGATCTGGCAGAACGGCAAGATGGTGCCCTGGGACGATGCCCAGGTGCACGTACTGACGCATGGGCTGCATTACGGATCATCTGTCTTCGAAGGCATACGGGTCTACCCGACTCCGGATGGCCTGCGCGTGTTCCGTCTCTTCGCCCATACGAAGCGCATGTATGAGTCGGCCAAAATCCACCGCATCAAAATCCCCTACTCGCCGGAGGAAATCAACGCGGCCTGCCGCGAGGTAGTAACGCGCAACCAACTGACAAATGGCGCGTATATACGCCCGATCGCGTTTCGTGGTTACGGTGAGATTGGTCTTGCCCCGGACAGCGACAGCCCGGTCGATACGGTCGTCGCGGCCTGGGAATGGGGTGCATACCTGGGCGCGGATGCCCTGGAAAAAGGTGTGGACGCCGGTATATCGTCCTGGCAACGCGTAGCGCCCAACACGCTTCCTGCGCTGGCCAAGGCCGGTGGCAACTACCTGTCAAGCACGCTGATCAGCCAGGAGGCGAAAGCCAACGGCTATCATGAGGGCATTGCGCTCGCCACAGACGGCACGGTCAGCGAAGGCGCCGGCGAGAACCTGTTTCTGGTCAAGAACGGCAAGGTGTATACCCCGCCCTCGGCGGCCGCGATCCTGACGGGCATCACACGCGACACAATAATTACGCTGGCGAGCGATGCCGGAATCGAGGTTATCGAACAGGCAATCCCCAGGGAAATGCTATACATCGCAGACGAACTGTTCATGACCGGTACCGCTGCTGAAGTAACGCCCGTGCGTTCCGTCGATCGGATCGTGATTGGTGAAGGCAGCCGTGGCGATATCACCCGCATTCTGCAGGAACTGTTTTTCGGCCTGTTCAGCGGCACCACGGAAGATAAATGGGGCTGGCTCGAACCGGCAGAAGAAAGCACGGGCGCAAGTAAATCGGCAGCCGGATAGTGCTAACAAAAAAGCGCGTGCGCACAAGCCGGTCTTAGACAGGCCGCAGCACTTAACGACAGGAGACCAAATCCGCCATGGGTGGAAAATCGCTTTTTGAGAAAGTTTGGGACGATCATGTCGTCGTACCGGAAACTGAAGACACGCCGGCAGTGTTTTACATTGACCTGCATATCGTGCACGAGGTAACGACGCCCCAGGCATTTAACATGCTACGGGAAAGCGGCCTGCCCGTGCGACGACCTGACCTTGTGCTCGCGACTATGGACCATTCCACCCCGACGGTGCCGGTCAGCGACCTCGGTGCGGGCCTTGATGCCGTATCAGACCCGGAACCTGCCGAACAGATACGGGCCATGGTGAAAAACTGTGAGGAATTCGGGATCAAGCTGCATGGCTTCGGCAGCAACCAGCGTGGCATCGTGCACGTGATCGGCCCCGAGATCGGTGCGACGCAGCCGGGTAAAACCATCGTGTGCGGCGACAGTCACTCGAGTACCCATGGCGCGTTCGGCGCGATGGGTTTCGGCATCGGCACGACCGAAGTCCTCCATGTGCTCACAACGCAGTGCCTGCTGCAGCGTAAACCGAAAAGCATGGCGGTCAACGTCACGGGCGAACTCAAACCCGGCGTAAGTGCCAAGGACATCATCCTCGCGCTGATCGGCAAAATGGGTGTCGATGGCGGTACCGGTCACGTCATCGAATACCGCGGTGAAACCATACGCAGGCTGAACATGGAAGAGCGGCTGACCATCTGCAATATGACTATCGAGGGCGGCGCTCGGGCCGGCATGATCGCGCCCGATGAAACAACCTTCGAATTCCTCAAGGGCCGGCCGCAGGCGCCCCAGGGCGCTGACTGGGATGCCGCCATCGAGCGCTGGCGCAAACTGTGTTCGGATGACGACGCCGTGTTCGACAAAGAAATCAGCCTGGACGTTTCGGACCTCGAGCCGCAGGTGACCTACGGCACGAATCCAGGAATGGTTATACCCATCAGTAAAAACGTGCCGCGTGACACGGGCGATGCCAGCTTCCGGAAAGCCATTGAATACATGCAGGTCGAAGCGGACAAGCCCATGCTGGGCACCCGGGTGGACGTGGTATTTGTCGGCAGCTGCACCAACTCCCGCTTGACGGATTTGCGTTCTGTCGCCCGGATTCTCGAAGGCAAGCGAGTGGCTGACGGAGTGCGCATGCTGGTCGTGCCTGGTTCACAGGCAATTAAAGATAGGGCCGAGGAAGAAGGCCTGGAAAAAATATTCACTGCTGCCGGTGCCGAGTGGCGCGAAGCCGGTTGCTCGATGTGCCTCGGCATGAACAGCGACAAACTCGGCAAAGGCGAACTGTGCGTAAGCACCAGCAACCGCAATTTCGAGGGGCGGCAAGGCCCGGGTGGTCGCACCGTGCTGGCCAGTCCCGAGACGGCTGCCGCGTCAGCAATCGCAGGCGTTATTGCCGACCCGCGCGAAGCTTTGTAAACGGATACCGATCATGGAAAAAATGACTCAACTGACTTCCACTACCACGGTTCTGGCTATCGATGATGTCGATACTGACCAGATCGTCCCCGCGCGCTACCTGACGGCGACGACACGCGACGGTATTGCTGACGCACTGTTTGTGGACTGGCGCTTAGACGCGAACGGCAACGAAATAGCTGATTTTCCGCTGAACCAGCCCGGCGCGGCCGACCGCAGGATACTGGTGGCCGGCCGTAACTTTGGCTGCGGTTCGTCGCGCGAGCACGCCCCGTGGGCACTCCATGATTTCGGTATACGCGCCGTCATCAGCAGTGAGATCGCCGATATATTCAGAAACAATTCCCTGAAGAACGGGCTTGTACCGGTAGTCGTCGATACCGAGACTCACCGGTGGCTGCTGGACAACCCGGGCGTGGAAGTCACCGTGGATGTCGAAGCCAGGGAACTGCATTTGCCGACCGGCAAAACGGTTGGTTTCCCGATTGAGCCCTTTGCCCGGCACTGCATACTGGAAGGTGTCGATCAAACCGGCTTCCTGATGCAGAACCTCGAAAACATCGTCAAGTTCGAACAGAACCGATCCTGGCAGCCATGAAAACAACCATAGCGATATTGCCGGGCGACGGCATCGGCACCGAGGTTACGCGCGAGGCGGTAAAGATTCTTGACGCGGTCGCGCAGAAATTCGGGCATGAATTCGACCTGCCGGAAGGACTGGTAGGCGGCGCCGGACTCGACGCCGAGAACAACCCCTTTCCGCAAAGCGCGGCCGATATTTGCGCGGGCTCCGCAGCCGTCCTGCTCGGCGCCGTGGGTGGCCCGAAATGGGACGATGTGCCGACGGAATCACGCCCGGAACGCGGCCTGTTACGCCTGCGGGCGGCCCTTAACGTATTCGCCAACCTGCGCCCGGTTGCGCCCCACCCGGTACTGACCGGGACCTCGCCCATCCGGGCCGATCTGCTTGAAGGTGTCGACATCATGGTCGTGCGCGAGCTGACCGGCGGAATTTATTTCGGCAAAAAGGAACGTACCGCAGACAGTGCGACGGATGTGTGCACCTACACCCGAAGCGAAATAGAACGGGTACTGCGCATCGCCGGTAAACTCGCAACCGGTCGGCGCGGCAAAGTCACGTCGGTGGATAAATCCAACGTCCTCGAAACATCACGTCTGTGGCGCGAGGTCACGAACGAACTGATGCCTGTAGAGTTCCCGGATATCGAGGTCGAACACCTGCTCGTCGACGCGGCCGCGATGCACCTGCTGTCCCGGCCCGCCGATTTCGACGTGATCGTGACCGAAAACATGTTCGGCGACATCCTGACGGACGAAGCCTCGATGCTGGCCGGATCCATGGGCATGCTGCCCTCCGCTTCCCTGAATGACGGCACGGTGGGCCTGTATGAACCCATACACGGCTCGGCCCCGGATATCGCGGGTCAGGACAAGGCCAACCCCTGTGCAGCCATACTGAGCGCCGCGATGCTGCTTAGGCATTCGCTGAACCTGGAAGAAGAAGCCAAAGCCGTCGAGGACGCGGTCACGGACGCCCTGCGCGACGGATTGCGGACGGCCGATATTGCCGCAGCCGGTGAGCCCGCCGTAGGTACGGCGGACATGGGTTCGACGATCGCTGCTGCGCTAGCCTGATACCAACGGCCGACATATGAATGCCCTGAGTAGCAACTGCCGGACCGGGGTGTTGCTCTGTTTATTGACCGGCTGCTTCAGCGCAGCCTGTCTGGCGGCGCAGGAAGAACTAACGGTGCCTGCCGCCGGCATCGCGTTCGTTATAGATACTGCCGCTGGTGCAACCGCCTGCCAGCAAACCGGCAGCACGAAGAACTAAAGCGCGCCAGGCGCTATTTATTGCGAATCTCCTGCAGCGCCTCGTTGGCCTTAAAGGCAACGATCATCAGTTCGCAGACGATGCGAGCGCCGACGACAACGCCTACCATTCCGCCCAGCCCGCCCCAGAACGAGGTGCTTAACATCGCTCCAACGCCCGTCACCACCGCGCTCACCAGGAGTATCCAGTAAACGACCGTGATGATTCTCGGCGTCAGCATCGTGTCGAAGAAAAATATGTCGCGAGTTTCCATGTAATAAAACCTCCTGTGTCAGGCGAAGATGCAGCAGCCGGGATGCCTGCCGGCGGCGGCTGTCCCGGATTCGTTGTCACCCTAAGGCAGCAGTCCGTGCGCTACAAGCAGATGCCCCAACAGACCCGGCCTGGCCGTTCGGGCCTTTGTATATCACAATATATCTTAAGTATAGTCATTAAATTATTGTTTTTAATTAGTAAATCAGCCCATGTCGGTGCTGGCGGCCGGTTCCCGAAACTGTGCACAATGCCTTGAAATCCTGTTCTAATGTGTTAGTGTGTTAGTGCATTAATATATTAGGATAACGGAATTTATGAAAGAGCATCGGATCTATGACTCCGGCGAAGAAATCGCGGCCGAAGATGAGCTGTTCAACGCGGTATTGAAACTGCGTTCGAGCGCCGAATGTCGTGCATTTTTCCAGGACCTCTGTACTCCGACTGAACTGCAGGCAATGAAAGACCGCTGGGCCGTTGCCGAACTGCTGACCGGGGGGTTCACCTATCGGCAAATACGCGACAAAACGGGTGTAAGCGTGACGACGGTCGGTCGTGTCGCCCGCTGCCTGGCCGAGGAACCGGCCGGCTATGCCGCCATACTGAAACGAATGGGAAAACTTTAATCATGACGCAGCCGCAAGCACGCATAAAAATAGCGATCCAGAAATCCGGACGCCTCACAGAACACTGCCTGGAACTGCTGCAGCAATGTGGCCTCAAGTACTCGCGTGGGCGTGATCAGCTTATCGGCTTCGGCGAAAATATGCCGGTCGACTTCCTGCTGGTGCGCGACGACGATATTCCCGGGCTGGTGCGGGACGACGTCTGCGACCTCGGTATCGTTGGCCTGAACGTACTCGAAGAAAAACGGCTCGGCTATGCCGCCGAAGGTATAAACGAACCCTTCCAGGTGCTCCAGAAACTCGATTACGGTCACTGCCGCCTGGCGTTCGCTTACCCGGAAGAATCACCCCTGGAGAAAGCAGCGGAGCTGGATGGCCAGACCATTGCGACGAGCTACCCGAAGATCGTTGGGGACTACCTGCAACAGAACGGGCTCAACGCACAGGTCGTGGAATTCTCCGGCGCAGTCGAGATAGCGCCGAGCCTGGGCCGTGCGGAGCTGATCTGCGACTTGGTCTCGACGGGCGCAACGCTGGCCGCCAACCGGCTTGTCGAAGGCGAAACGATACTCGACAGCGTCGCCTGCCTGATCCAGACACCGGTGGCTATACCCGCGGAAAAAACCGAGTGGGTAAACCGCCTGGTCGAACGCATTGCCGGTGTCCAGCAGGTTCGCGGTTGTAAATACATCATGATGCACGCGCCACGTTCAGCGCTGCACGCTATCACCGAATTGCTGCCCGGCGCCGAGTCGCCGACCGTATTGCCACTCGAAGATACGGACGATAAAGTTGCGGTGCACGTTGTCTGCCGTGAGAACGTTTTCTGGGAAACCCTCGAAAGCCTGAAAAAGGCCGGCGCGAGTTCCGTACTGGTCATACCTATAGAGAAGATGCTCGCATGAGTGTCCTGGTAAATCGCTACAACTGGAATGCGCTGGATGCGCAGGCACGTGCTCGCATTTTGGAACGCCCCGCCGTTACAGCCAACCCCGAAACTGTCGCGGGCGTCCGCAGGATCGTTGCCGATGTTCGTGCAAACGGTGACAAAGCGCTGCGTGCGCTGACAAAACAGCTGGACGGGGTCGAGCTTGATGAGTTTCGGGTCAGCGATGCTGAAATACGCGCAGCCCGCGAAGCCTTGACGGATGAGCAAATCACCGCGCTGCGCACCGCCACCGCCAATGTCACGGCCTACCATGAGGCCCAGGACAACGCTCCGGTAAGCGTGGAAACAAGCGACGGTGTCCTGTGCGAACGTATTGTGCGGCCGATACAAGCCGTCGGGCTCTATGTGCCTGCCGGCACCGCACCTCTGCCCTCCACTGCGATTATGCTGGCCGTACCGTCGCGTCTTGCAGACTGCCCCTTGCGGGTCATGTGCACACCGCCCCGGCCGGACGGCAGGGCCGACCCCGCGGTCCTGGTCGCAGCAAGCGAATGTGGCATTACAGAGATCTACAAGCTGGGTGGCGCACAGGCGGTCGCCGCTATGGCCTACGGTACCGAAACGGTCCCCAAGGTCGACAAACTGTTCGGGCCCGGCAATATCTGGGTCACAGCCGCAAAAACGGAAGTGGCGGCCGACCCGGGGGGCGCGGCGCTGGACATGCCGGCCGGCCCGACGGAGGTGCTCATCATTGCCGATTCGAAGGCCGCTCCGCGTGCCGTTGCGCTCGACCTCCTCTCGCAGGCAGAACATGGCACCGATTCGCAGGTGGTGCTTATTACCACGAGTGAAACGCTCGCCGATGCAACGGCTGCCGAAATCGACGCCGCACTGCCGGATCTTTCGAGGCGCGCGATCATGGAGCAATCGATGCAGCACAGCCGCGTAATTTTCGTGGAAGATATAGACGCCGCTGTCGCCGTGTCGAACGAATACGCACCCGAACACCTGATCATGCAGGTGGGCAATGCGCGCGACTGGCTGACGCAGGTCACGAATGCCGGCTCGGTATTCCTCGGCGCGTGGACGCCCGAATCGGTGGGTGACTACTGCAGCGGCACGAATCACGTGTTGCCGACCTACGGCTACGCCCGGGCTTACAGCGGACTGTCGGTATGCGACTTTCAGAAACGCCTGTCGGTGCAGGAACTTACCGAGGGCGGCCTCAGGGGCCTGCAACCGACGGTAAGCACGCTCGCTCGCCTCGAAGGTCTTGATGCGCACGCTCGCGCGGTCGAAGTCCGGATAGAAGACCTGGACGCCGCTGTCGGCAAAAAGGCGGCCGGATCATGAGCAGCGCAATCGAACTTGCGCGGCCGGAAGTCCGGAAGCTCGTACCCTACAGGGCCGCAAGCTACGCGGATGGACTCGTGCGCCTGAACGCGAACGAAACGCCGTGGCCTTCTCCGGTAAGTGCAGCGGACCTGAACCGCTATCCGCCGGAGAAACCCGAGCTGCTAACGCAACGGCTTGCGGAATATTACGGCGTGTCGCCAGACAAACTGCTCGTTACCCGCGGCAGCAGTGAAGCCATTGATCTGCTGATTCGCGGTTTTTGCGCAGCGGGCCAGGATGCGATCGTGACGTGCCCGCCCACCTTTGGCATGTACCGGGTATACGCTGATGTACAGGGCGCACGCGTTAATGAAATACCCTTACAAGCTGACCAGGGTTACGCGCTCGACGCCGACCAGATTACCCGCAACTGGCCCGACGACGGCAAGCTGTTATTTATCTGCTCGCCAAACAACCCGACCGGCAACCGCCACGACACGGACGAGCTGAACCTTATCTGCAATTTGCTGAGCGGCCAGGCGTTGGTCGTCATCGACGCAGCCTACACGGAATTTGCGGACGAAGACCCGACTTACGAGCTGCTCGCCGCCAATGACAACGTTGTCGTGCTGCGTACCCTCTCCAAGGCCTTCGGGCTCGCTGGTGCGCGCTGTGGTGCGCTGCTGGGCGCAGCCGACGTGGTCGGCATGCTGAGCTGCCTGATGCCGCCCTACGCCCTTTCGACGCCCTGCATCGAAGCGGTGCTGGCGTGCCTTGGTCCGGATGCACAGGCGGAAGTAACTACGCGTATTGAGGTGCTGCGCGGAGAGCGCGGGCGTTTAGCTTCCGCCCTCGGCGAACTCAACGGAATTGAAAGCATCTACCCGAGTGAAGCGAATTTCCTGCTTGTGAAAGCAACCGACTCCAGGCGTTGTTACGAACTTGCCAAAGCCGGCGGCGTACTGATCAGAAACTTCGGCTGGGAGCCGGGGCTTGAGGGCTGCCTGCGCATTACAGTCGGCACCCGCGATGAAAATGACCGTTTAATCAAGAGTCTTGCAGAATTATGAGCACACCTATACGCGTAGCTTTCGTCGATCGCGACGGAACGTTAATTAAAGAGCCGGACGACAACCAGGTCGATCGCATCGACAAGATCGAGTTGGTGCCGGGGGTTATTCCTGCCCTGTCGCGCCTGCGTGATACAGGTTTTCGTTTCGTCATGATTTCCAACCAGGATGGCCGGGGAACCGACAGCTTTCCGGAAGAGGATTTCCGGATTCCGCAGGATTTTACTCTCGCATTGTTCGCCTCGCAGGGAATTGAGTTCGATGAAATCTTCGTTTGTCCGCACTTCGCGGCCGACGGATGCGAATGCCGTAAACCGTTGCCCGGGTTACTGGGCGACTACTTTGATCGCATTGATGTTGATCGCGCTAACAGCCTGGTGGCAGGTGACCGCGAAACCGACCTCAGCTTTGCCCGCAATATCAATGTGCCCGGCTACCTCGTCGATCCCGAAGACGCCGGAAGCTGGCCGAGTATCGTCCGGCAGGTGCTGGATGCGCCGCGCGTCGCCAATGTTGAACGCAAGACCAAAGAAACTGACATCAACGTGACCGTGGACCTGGACGCGGCGGGACCGGTCGATATCGACACGGGTATCGGTTTCTATGACCACATGCTCGACCAGATCGCCAGGCACGGCGGTTTTTCCTTACGCTTAAGTTGTAAGGGCGACCTCGAAGTGGACGAACACCACACCGTTGAAGATGTGGCGCTGGCGCTTGGACAGGCGATCAGGGAAGCACTCGGCGACAAGCGCGGCATCGGCCGGTTCGGGTTCGTCGTTCCCATGGATGAAACCCAGGCGAAGATCGCAATTGACCTCGGTGGCCGCCCTTACCTCGTGTTCGACGGCGAATTTCCGCGCACCGAGGTAGGCGGTCTGCCTACAGAACTTGTGCCGCATTTTTTTCGTTCGTTCGGCGACACGCTGGGTGCTTCGATACAGCTCAGCGTTAGTGGTGAGAACACGCACCACATGGTCGAGGCGTGCTTCAAGAGTACGGGCCGTGCGCTGCGCGATGCGCTCAGACGTGAAGGCAGCGAGCTGCCGAGCACCAAGGGAACCCTGTAATGGCGGTTGACGTTGCCATCATCAAAGGCGGAGGTGCGAATATTGCATCACTGCGGTTTGCGCTTGAGCGACTGGGCGCGACGAGTATGCTGACCACCGATGCCGGGCAGATACGTTCTGCACCACGGGTCATCCTGCCGGGTGTCGGCGCGGCGGAAGACGCGATGGAAAAACTGCATCTGGCGGAGCTGGACACCGTAATACCGACACTGCAACAGCCGCTGCTTGGTATTTGCCTGGGCATGCAATTGCTGTTCGATGGCTCGGAAGAAGATGACACCCGGTGCCTCGGTATGATCGCAGGCAGAGCACGACTGTTCGAAGCGAGTGACGACAGGCCGGTCCCCCACATGGGATGGAACAGCGTGCAAAAGGACAATGCACCAGCACTGCTGGAGGGTATAGACAACAATGCCTATTTCTATTTTGTACACAGCTACGCAGTGGATGTGACACCGGCAACTATCGGCACTGCCAGTTACGGTCGTGATTTCAGCGCGGTGGTCGCGCAGGACAATTTCATGGGCACGCAGTTTCACCCGGAAAGGTCCGGAAAGAACGGCGCACGTTTATTGCAGAATTTTCTGACGGGAGTCAGTTAGGGGAGCGACCAATGGAAGTCATACCGGCTATAGACCTGCTTGGCGGCAAAGTCGTTCGGCTGTACAAAGGTGATTTCGACCAGGTTACCGAATACCCGGGTGCGCCGGTTGAAATCGCCGCAGGCTATTCAAGTGCCGGCATCGAATCGCTGCATGTCGTGGATCTTGATGGCGCACGCAGCGGCAATCCGGCCCACCTCGATATCATTACCAAGATTACGTCTACCGTTGGTATGGCCGTACAGGTCGGGGGCGGAATCCGGCAGATTGAGCAGGCGCGCGCGATTATTGCAGCAGGCGCAGAACGTGTCGTGGTGGGCTCAACTGCTGCGAAGGAACCGGACACGGTCATAGGCTGGTTCGGTGAACTCGGGCCGGACTGCATCGTCGTCGGTGTTGATGTCAGCATCGAAAATGGCGGCGATCCGATCGTGCAGACCCACGGCTGGACGGAAAGCAGCAACCAGATCCTGTGGTCGCTCATGGATAAGTACATGGAAGCCGGCGCGCGCAACTTCCTGTGCACGGACATATCCCGTGACGGCACACTGGAAGGCCCGAACATGGATTTATATCGCGAGTGTAACGAACGTTACCCGAAGGCCCGGATTATTGCGTCGGGTGGCATCAGTTCGGCGGCGGAACTGCCCCTGCTGGCGGCAACCGGTGTGACCAGCGTGGTGACGGGTAAAGCGTTGCTCGACGGGCGCCTGACGATCGAGGAGATAGAAGAATTCTTGCAAAGCGAATAATTCCCTGTCTCGACGTTCGCGATGGCCAGGTCGTTAAAGGTGTACAGTTCCGTAACCACGAAGTCGTGGGTGATATCCTGGGACTGGCCGAACGTTATCGTGATGAAGGCGCCGACGAACTGGTGTTTTACGACATCACGGCAAGTCCGGACGGTCGCTCAGTTGATCGAAGCTGGGTCAACCGGGTAGCCGAGATACTGGATATTCCTTTTTGCGTCGCCGGCGGGATCAGGTCGCTTCAGGATGCGGAAGAGGTGCTGAATTTCGGTGCAGACAAAATATCGATCAACAGCCCTGCCCTCGCCTGCCCCGATCTGATTAACGAACTGGCGAAACGGTTCGGCTCGCAGTGCGTGGTCGTCGGCATAGACAGCCGTGACGAAGAAGGCGTCTATCGCGTTTACCAGAACACCGGCGACCCCGATAAAACCAGCCAGTCCGGCCGGGAAACCGTGGATTGGGTGCAGGAAGCAGAAAAGCGAGGCGCCGGTGAGTTTGTGCTGAACTGCATGAACCAGGATGGCGTGCGCCAGGGTTACGACATCAGGCAGTTAAGCCTCGTACGTGACAACTGCACCGTGCCCTTGATCGCATCCGGCGGCGCGGGCACTAAAGAACATTTTTTGGACGTATTTGCCCAGGCGCGCGTAGACGGTGCGCTGGCTGCCAGCGTGTTTCACAAGCAGATCATTGAAATCGGTGAGCTCAAACAATATCTCGCCGGACAGAATATCGAGGTAAGACCATGAACAACAGCAGCTCTGACATCAGTTTCATCGCGGAACTGGAGGAGATTATCCGTTCGCGCCGTAACGCGGATAGCGATGAAAGCTATACGAAGACACTGTTTGATCGTGGCACACCCTTTATCGCCCAGAAGGTGGGCGAAGAAGCGGTGGAGTTGGTGATCGCCGCATTACAGGGCGACAAAAAACGCACCACGTCAGAAGCGGCTGATCTTATTTATCACCTGCTGGTACTGCTGGAAGCAAATGAACTCAGCATCGGGGATATCGCGGCCGAGCTATCCGAGCGTCACACACAAAGCTAGTTGGCTAATTTCGCCTCTGAGTTTCGTAGAGTTTGGCAGTCTTGAGACCGGTAGTTATGACCGGTTCGCCGTTTACTAATCTTGGGCGGTAGCGCGCCTTATCGGCCAGTCTGTGAAAGGCTGCTCTGTCAAGATTGGATACGGTCGACTTCACAATCTTGAAGCTGCCGAGATGCCCGTTCGCTAAGACATCAAATTCAACCTCAACCTTACCATCCGCAAAATGAGCCAGGCCACGCTTGAGCCGCGCAGGTCTGTCAGGCCAATTATGGTAGATACGAGAAGCTCTGCGGAAATAATGATTGGCTTCATCCGGGCCGAAATCCGGATTTTCCGCAAGCAACTTCCAAGCTTGCCGATAGTAGTTTATTCCCTCTTCACCACTACCGAATACCATCTGTATATCACCTGAGGTTGCCAGCGCCTCAATCTGCAAAAGATAAACTTCTTTGGTGTTAGGGAAATCTACAGCCAGCGCCTGCTCCATTAACTGCGCCGCATCGTTGTCCTCTATCTTGTCGTGTAAATAGCCTTTAGCAATTAGAATGGCCTGCTCTGCAATTTGTGGGTCGCGTAGACCTCGGTGGACTTCCAGAATGCGGATAATGCGCTTACGTACTTCCCGCTCGTCACCCAACTGGCTTGAGAAATTGCACCATCTGGCATATATCTCAAGACCAGCAATCAGTTCAATTGAGTCCTCTCCGTACAACTTTTCACGCGCAGCCAGCCCTCGATCCGCGGCGTAGTCTCCTTTACGTTTACGCTGATACTGTTTGGCTACTTCAAGATACGCATCGAAGATCATGGCCTCACGCGACAAGTCATAAGGTTTTAAACGCTTATTAACTCGCACGGCACGGGCATATATGTCATAGGCTTCCGCATCATCATCCCGATCAGCAAAAACCTGGGCTTTGAGCATGAGGAATTCCAGCCGCATCATATCGCCCCCCTGCTTCCCGAGAATGCTCTCGGCATGCTCGATGGTTTCGAGGGCTGCGGCAGATTTACCGAGCTGGAGTTCAACCATGGCCAGGTGCAACAGTGGGGTCAGGAGTTGCGGTGAAGACCTGTCCTGAGCCGCCATGATTTCGACTCGCTTGCGTGCCCATGGAAGCGCCTCTTCCAGATTCTGATCGTGCCAAGCTGCCGCGAGCTTGCTGTCGGCTTCTGCAAATTCCTGCGCGGTATCAGCCAGTGCATACTGGGTCTGCGCCGCGAAAACCAAAAGCATGGCGGCACATTGATGCCACTTCCGGCAAGGCGTTCCGGTTATCGGGTTAGCCATTTCCCCTGCCCGTTTGTGCCGGCCCGGACTCCGGCGGATTCTTACTCTGCGGGCTGGGCCTTCCAGGCGCGCACGGCAGTATTGAACTGCTCGGCGAGTACTTCCATGTCATCAACGGCCTGGTTATGCGCGGCTATGCGTTCCGCAGCTATTTCCGGTGCTTCACTTTCCAGTCCATCTGCCTCCTCCTGCGCGAGACATTCGAGATAGACATTCGTACCCGCCATGTAATCTTTTACCGCCGTCTGGGCAGCCGCTAATTCAGCTTCGGTCGCCAATGCGCCGTCCGGCACAGAAGGTACCTCCGGGCGGCCACATTCCGCGTAACCTACGGATGCAACCATCAGCAGGCTTGCCGGCAAAATCTGTAGCAGTTTGTTCACGTTCATCCTCTTCCTCCAAAAGATGCGTCGAAACCCTATCATGTTCCAGCTACAGGCGTTATCAGGATGCCCTGACAGCCTTACCAGGGTATGACCCGACCGGTCCATTCGTAGTAAACACCGGTATCTTCCGGTTCCAGTCCGTCGATCAAGCGGATCATGTCGTCGATCGCGGTGCGCGGAGCAAGCCGCCCTATTTTTATCATCGTCTTGTAGTTCGACGGCACGCTGTCCGGGTCCTCGGCATTCATGTAGTCCTCGGTATCGACCGTGCCCGGTGCCATGATGCTTATGATAATACCCTTGCGTTTCAGCGTCAGTGCATAAGTCTTCATGAGCATGTTCAGGCCCGCTTTACTCGCCCGGTAAATCGGGGCAATCGGTATCTCGTTCTCGACGATAGAACCGCCCGTCGAGGTCATGGCAACAATTTTCTTCTGCTCACTCGCGGTAACGTGCGGCAGAAATGCTTCCGACACCATAAGTTGACCGAGGATATTTACCTTGAGGACTTCCAGCGCCCATTCGTAGTCTACTCTGCCGAACCGCACGGGCCCGAAACGAAAGGTATTGATCGCCGCGTTGAGCAGCAACACATCGATCGGCGTATCACTGTATTTTTCTGCCAGCGCCGCGATTTCGCCCTGGTCCACGATATCGAGTTCCTCGACGACGATATTGGAATTCTCGGCGGCCAGCGCGTTCAGGCGGTCCGCTTTTTCCGGAGAGCGGCAGGTTGCGATGACGTTCCAGCCCAGGGCGGCATACTCCTCCGCAAAAGCCAGCCCGTGGCTGGCATTCGACCCGGTGATCAGAACGGTCGGTTTGTCGCTGCCGGCGAATACAGATTCAGCGACCGCGTTTCCCGAAGGTGCCATACCCGCAATGGCGAATAGCATGCAGGCCACAAAGAATCCCGAACGCCGGGCGCCCTGGTTAACAATACTCATCTGCCTTCCCCACAATTGATTATTGTTCGATGCACTAGTGTACGCGATTAACCGGCCCCTGTTCGGCCACGCAGCAGGCTACATCGAGTCGCAGATATCCCTGCTCCCGCTGTCCGATTCCTCGAACTTCTGCCACGCGAATGCCGGCAAATCCTGCAACATCGTGGAACATTCCCGCATCTCCCGCATCACCGGCTCAGCCTGCAGTTCACGGCCACGCCGAATAGCCGTGGACAGCGCCTCGTCCCGTTTACCCGCCTCACAAAGGGCCTGAATTTCTGCAGCCATCGCGTCTGCTTTCACGCGCAGTTTCTCGAGCTCGGCCTGGTCGATTTTCTGCACGCAGGCCTGCATCTTCTGTGCCTGCTGCATCATTTTCTGCATATCTTGCTGATCGATGCGGCCAGGGTCCTGCGCCGCCGCGCCCGCTGCGATTAACAGTGTGCAGATTAGGATTACCCGCTGCATGGCCTTTCCTCCAGTGTCATTCTGCCCTGATACGGGGTGATGGTTGTGTTTATTGTCAGATAACGACTTCTTCCGCCGGTTCACGCAGGTTATAGCGCGAACTCATGACGTAACCATAGGCGCCGGCGTTCGCAATCGCCAGCACATCACCCTCGCGGGTCGGCGGCAGCAGGCGGTCGCTGCCCAGCCGGTCGCCAGTCTCGCAAATAGGTCCCACAACATTCACGATCTCCGTAGCCGCTTCACCGACCCGGCTGATATTCGCGATCTCATGATACGCGCCGTACAGGGCCGGCCGAATGAGTGAATTCATCCCGGTGCTGATGCCGACATACTGTATGTCACCTTTGCCCTTTACCTGCGTCACGGTCGAGACCAGTACACCTGCCTCGGCAATCACGTAACGACCGGGTTCCAGCCACAGCTCGAAGCCTTCCAGTTGCTCGCGCGCGGCAGCCAGGCTGGCATCGAGCGCGGCCATGTCCAGGGCTTTCTGCCCCGGCTTCTCGGGAATACCAAGACCGCCGCCCAGGTCCAGGATTCGAACGTCCGGAAAATGATCTGTGGCTTCAATCAACGAGGCAGCCACGTCCTCCCAGTTGTCAGCCTGCAGAATGCCGCTGCCTGTATGTGCGTGCAGCCCTGCGACTTTCGCTCCGCATGCCGCGACAAGTTCAGCAGCCTCACCCAGCTCGAACAGCGGTATACCGAACTTGGCGCTCACACCGGCGGTTTTAACGTGTTCGTGATGGCCGCGTCCCTGCCCCGGATCCAGCCGCAGAAACACCTGTGTGCCCGCAAAAATGTCGCCCCATTCCCGCAGGGGATGCAGATTATCCAGCGTGACCCAGATACCCTGCTCCAGGCCGTACTCGTATTCGGAACGCGCCGCAAAATTGGGCGTAAACAGGATGCGCTGCCGGTCTATGTCGGGGAACAGGTCCAGCACCAGGCGTATTTCCCCCGGCGACACCACTTCGAAATTCAAACCGCCGTCGTACACGCAGCGGAGCACGTCAGGGTTGGAATTGGCCTTGATGGCATAAAATACCTGGTCCACTGACTTAAGCGCGCGCAGGCGTTCGACCGCTGCCTTGACGGAGGCGAGGTCGTACACGTATGCGGAGCTCTTCGCCATGGCTATCTCGACCAGGCGCTCGCGTTTTTCGATCCACCAGGGCGTAGGCAGCACCGCTGGCTCCGGCTGCTCTTCCTGCAGTTCTTCCCAGGTTTCCCCGAAGACCGCATCAATCTTCGGCGGCTTGACCAGCATCGCATGCAGGTTCTGCACGAGCCGGTGCGCCTGCTCTTCATCGACAACGAAACTCAGGTTCAGGTCGCTCGCAGCCTGGCTCAGAAGGTGAATACGGTTTTCCTGGAACACCTCCAGCGCCGGCCCTATCTCGTGCAGCATTGCGCGGATTTTCTGGCCGACCAGGCTCACCACGGCTACGTCCGGCAATATCCGGACACGGCAGAGGCGCTCGAGGTTGAGGCGCAGCCGCTCCATCATGGCTGCATCCATGGAATTGGCGCTGGGGTCGAGGGTAACGGTGACATTGCTCTCAGATGTAGAAACCAGATCAATAGAAAGCCCTAAGTCACTGAAACATCGGAAGGCTTCACTCAAAAAACCCACTTCCTGCCACATACCCAGCGTTTCCATGGAGACCAGCGTTATGCCGCCCCGGCGGGATATTGCCTTTACCCGGGGGGCGTCGTCGCCCGCGTCCTGCGAAATCACGGTTCCCGCTGCATCCGGCCTGGCGGTGCTGCGTATCCACAGCGGTATACCGGCACGTCGCGCGGGCGATATTGCGCGCGGATGCAGGACGGAACCGCCGGTCGAGGCAATTTCCTGCGCTTCTTCATAGCGCAATTCCCTGAGCAGGCGGGCGCCGGGCACGGCGCGCGGATCCGCGCTGAACATGCCGGGCACGTCAGTCCATATCTCCAGTCGTTCGGCCTCAAGCCGGCTCGCAAAATAGGCAGCGGACGTATCGGATCCACCGCGTCCGAGTAAAACGGTTTCCTCGCGGCCATTGCTGGCGATGAAGCCCTGCGTCAGCACGACGCCTTCGATGGCACCCAGTTCCGCCTGCAAATGCGGATCAGCATCGTAGGAACAGGTGCCGGACAAGAAGGATGCGCGTTCGGATGCGCCAGCGACATCGAGGGTGCACAGTGAATCGCGCGCGTCATGCCAGTGCACAACCAGTCCCTGTGATTGCAGGTAAGCCGCGCCCATGGCCGTTGACATGAGTTCACCGAGTGCCAGGACCTTGGCATGTACCCGGTGGCTGACCTCGCGCACGAGGCGTACGCCGGCAACAAGCTGTTCAAGCTCGTCCAGGGGCTCCCGCAACAGCGCTTCGCCATCGAGCTCCAGCTCACCGGCCAGCTCCAGGTGGCGTGCAACAATTTCAGCGAGCAGCGCCTCGTGCGTGCCCTCCGCCGCCTGCTGCAGCAACTGCTCCAGCTGCGTCGATATCCCGCCGATCGCGGAATGCACAACCAGGGGCCGGAAGCCTTCTTCAAGCCGCTCCCGGACCAGGTCATGAATGACCGCCCAGCTGGCCGCGGACGCGACGCTGGTGCCGCCGAACTTGAGTACGGCCCACCTGACAGGTTGATCAGAATTCACCAAAAGATTTACCTATAACACCATATTTAAACTAGAAAAAAGCCCGCTTCGGTCATACCGTTGCGGGCTTTGTCTGGAAGTAATCTCGTGCTTTCCGAGCCTTTTATCCTTCGCGCACCCCGCCGTGACGGCATCCGGTCTTGTCGACCGGCCGCTTCATCATTTTCCGTTTGTCTTTCAACGGGGTATTCATGGGTGCGAAGTAAACCGGAACCACCGAGGCGCGTCAACCGCAGGGGTCCTGTTCAGGCTATTCATTACCACCGGTAACGGCGCCCTGCGATGCAGAGCTCACGAGGCGTGCGTATTTCGTGAGCACACCTGTCCGTTCGAGCGGTGCAGGCGGCTGCCAGCGCTCCCGCCTCGTGGCCAGCTTTTCTGCGCTGATATTGACCTCCAGTGTGCGAGTCTCGGCATTAATGGTGATCTCGTCGCCGTCCTCGATCAGGCCGATCGGGCCACCGACGGCCGCTTCGGGCGTTACGTGGCCGACCACGAAGCCGTGGCTGCCGCCGGAGAACCGGCCATCGGTAATAAAGGCCACCTGGTCGCCGAGCCCCTTGCCCACGATCGCGGCGGTCGGGCTCAGCATTTCGCGCATACCCGGGCCGCCCTTCGGACCCTCGTAGCGGATCACGATCACGTCTCCCGCGACGACGGTACCGTCCATGATCGCCTGCAGGCCTTCCTCCTCGGAACCAAAGGTTTTTGCCGTACCCGTGAAACTCACGCCTTCCTTGCCGGTGATCTTGGCCACCGCACCTTCGGGCGCGAGGTTGCCGTACAGGATCACGATATGGCTGTCCTTTTTAACCGGGTTGTCGAGCGGGCGGATGATGTCCTGGTCCGCGGGGTAATCGGCCACATCCGCCAGGTTTTCCGCCATGGTCCGGCCGTTCGCGGTCAGGCAATCACCGTGCAGCAGGCCGGCATCCAGCAGTCGTTTCATGAGCGGCCGGATCCCGCCGATCTGAATCAGTTCAGACATGGAGTAGATGCCGCTCGGTTTCAGGTTCGACAGCAGCGGAACGTGTTCACCGATGCGCGTGAAGTCATCCAGCTCCAGCGGTATCCGGGCTTCGCGCGCAATGGCGATAAGGTGCAGGACCGCGTTGGTCGATCCGCCGAGTGCGATCGCTACCGTAATCGCATTCTCGAAGGCTTCGCGAGTCAGGATGTCAGACGGCCTGATGTTCTGGTTGATCAGATTAACGACGGCAGCCCCCGCACGCTCGCAGTCGGTCATTTTCTGCTCGGACACGGCATCCTGTGCCGAGCTGTTGGGCAGGCTCATGCCCAGCGCTTCGATGGCGGACGCCATCGTATTAGCCGTGTACATACCACCGCACGACCCCGGCCCCGGGATCGCCGTGCGCTCGACCTCCAGCAACTCCTCGTCGCTGACGGTGCCCGCGGCCACGCCGCCGACAGCCTCAAACACGGACACGATATCGCGCCGCTCGGGTCCGGGCTGAATCGTGCCGCCGTAGACGAACACCGACGGCCTGTCGAGTCGCGCCATCGCCATCAGGCAACCCGGCATATTCTTGTCGCAGCCGCCGATCGCGACGAAGCCGTCAAACCCCTCGGCGGCGACAACGGTCTCGATGGAGTCGGCAATGACCTCGCGCGACACGAGCGAATAGCGCATGCCCGGCGTGCCCATCGAAATCCCGTCGGAAACCGTGATCGTGTTGAACTGCACGGCCTTGCCACCCGCCTCGTTGATGCCACGTGCGGCCTCGTCGGCGAGCGTGTCAATGTGCATGTTGCACGGGGTCACCATGCTCCAGGTCGAGGCAACCCCGACCTGGCTCTTGCTGAAGTCGTCGTCGCTGAAACCCACCGCGCGCAGCATCGCGCGGCTGGGCGCCTGCTCCACGCCGTCAACCACGATACTTGAATACCTGCGGCTCGCCTTGTCCTTGTCGTTACTCATAATCGCGCCAGTTCCGGATCGGGCGAGCATTGTACACGTGCGCCCGGCCCTTGGCAGAAAGGTTTTGGTGTCAGACGCGCAGCACCTTGCCGGGATTCATGATGTTATGGGGGTCGATCGCGCGCTTGACGGACCGCATCAGCTCCAGTTCCACCGCGCTGCCCAGTCGTTCGAGTTCGTCAACCTTCAGAGAACCGATACCGTGCTCGGCACTGAAGCTGCCATCCATCTCCACCGCCAGTGTATGCACGATTTCATTCAGGCGATCCCACATATCCAGGAAGGTCTGCTCTTCCATACCTTCCGGCTGACTCAGGTTGTAATGCAGGTTGCCGTCGCCCAGGTGACCGAAAGGCACCGGCCGGATGCCGGGTACTTCGGCCCGGACCCGTTCGCCGGCAACCGCCAGGAATTCGGGTATGCGTGAAACCGGCACCGAAATATCATGCTTGATGCTCGCCCCTGCATGTTTCTGTGCTTCAGAAATATTGTGGCGCAGGCTCCAGAGCTCGGACTGCTGCGCGTCGCTGGCCGCGATGACACCATCGCTTACCAGCCCTGCCTCCATGCAATCGGCGAGGAGTTCGGTGAGCTGCTCGTCCATGGTCGCCTGTTCACGCGTGCTGCCGACTTCCAGCAGTACATACCATTCATGCGCAGCACTCATCGGATCCCTGCTGGCCGGCATTGCCTTAACGACCATTTCAATTGCGAGGCGCGGCACCAGTTCGAAAGCCACCATTTGGTCACCGATACGCTGCCGCGCGCGCGTGTAAAGGTTGACGGCCGCCTGCGGCGACTCAACCGCAAGCCAGGCGGTCGCCCGGCTTCGCGATGCCGGAAAAAGTTTCAGCGTGGCCGCCGTGATAAACCCGAGCGTGCCCTCCGCGCCGATGAAAAGCTGCTTCAGGTCATACCCCGTGTTGTCCTTGCGCAATGCCTTAAGATCATCAAACACTGAGCCGTCCGGCAGCACCACTTCGAGTCCGAGCACCAGGTCTCGCGTGTTCCCGTAACGCAGAACATTGGTACCGCCGGCATTGGTGGCGATATTGCCACCAATCTGGCAGCTGCCTTCCGCGGCGAGACTGAGCGGGAAAAGCAACTCGTGCTCAGCGGCAGCGGCCTGAACTTCGGCGAGCACACAACCGGCTTCGACGGTCATGGCGTAGTTATCCGTGTCCGTTGCACGGATCTTGCGAAGGCGCGAGGCCGACAACAACACCTGGGGCTGGTCGGAGTTCTGACCGGGTATGGCGCCACCCGCAAGCCCTGTGTTGCCACCCTGGGGCACAACGGGGATGCGATGCGTGTTACAGATGCGCAAAATAGCCGCAGCTTCTGCGGTCGAAGCGGGAGCCAGCATTATGGGTGTTGCGCCGTGAAAGAGGCCCCGCCATTCCGCCAGGTGTGGCTCAAGCGTCGCAGGGTCATCGGTCCAGCCTGACGCCCCTGCAGCATCCTTCAGCTCCTTAAGCACCTGTTTGTCGAGTTCCATCGTCACGGGTTCACCTGCTTTACGCCCCCTAGTGTTAAATAGATTACGTTTTTAACAGCATTCATGGTATTTATCTGGCGTACGGGTTGGATAAGGGGTTATCCGGTTGTCTGACGTTAGTGGAACTTACAAGATTGACACGACCTATCTGAGCCTGACCGGCCAGGATCTCTGGGTCGATCTCAATACAGATCTCGACACGCTGAGCCTGGCAGAGCGCAGTAATGTAATCGAACTCGATCGAAAACTGCATACTCAGTGGGGCCTGGGGCGCAATTTTATCCTTGGCTGGGCGCCGCAGGACACCGGCATAGAGTTGCTCAGTGTGCCGCACTATGTCGTCGCCGATTATGCATTGGCGGAACGCTACGGCAGCAACGCGCCTACGCATGAAACAGGCAACCAGGATGCCGCTAACTTTGTAATGGAACTGCTTGCCCGCAAGCGGCAACTGACTGACCGGCAAATGCAGTACGCCGCCCAGCTACTCCAGGTTGAACCGACCTACATAGAACTGCGTCAGCCGCTCAGCGATTCAGGCGCCGAGATTCGGATCATCGAAAAGCTGGTTACACGCTATGGCGTCAGCTACGTGCCGAATCGCGCGGTGGCGCTGTTCGATATCGTCGGGTTCAGCCTGCTGAGCCCATTCGAACAGATGACCCAGCTAAACAGCCTTTCCTATTCACTGAACTCGGCCCACAGCAAAATGCTGAACCGCGAACTAAACGTGAACTTTGCGCGTTCGAGCACAGGTGACGGTTTTTATATCTGGAACCGCGACCTCGGTGTCACGTCAAACGCCAATCTCTATCACCTGATGCACCTTGTGCTGGCGGACAACGCAATTGCACGCAGCAAGGTCCACGGGCGAACGGTGCCACTGCTTCGCGCAGCATTCCACGTAGGGAGTTGCTACGAATTTCACCAGGCCGAGGGCCTTAACCCGACCGTGTTCAGCGACATCGTGGGCGATGTGACAATCGAACTCGCGCGCATGGTCGAAAGAGCACTGCCGGGACAGGTGCTGGTAGGCGAATTCAATGCGGTGCTGCCGGGCGAACAGCCTGATACGACAGTAGAACTCGATTCAGTGGGTTTCATTAACTACGCGCAGGCGAACCTGTCACAGCTCAACGGCCTGGTGCTGTCCGGGGAGGCAATCGAATCCATCAAGTGCTATCTCACCGGCAGACAGTCGGGTGATGGCGAGTTCAGTATTCGTAAGCTGAGCATTGAGGACAAACACGGGCTATTGCATCACGTGTTCAATGCCAAGATTAATATTTACCGTAACCATGCCGACCCGATACTCCTCGGCATCGAGGACAAGATGCTGCGCGGGAATGATTTCGCCATGGTCACTGCAGAGCACATTATGCCCCGCCTCAGCCACTAACAGCTTGTTGAAAACCTCAGACGGCACGGTGCTATTGATCTGAAAGCTCTTTGGTCTGGGTTTGGCACTTAAACAAAGCCCGAACCTTCATCTTCTTTCGTAAGCACCTGCGTCTGCTCAGGTTCGAAGTCCGGTATTGGCTGGGCACCGATATCGACTTCGTTGAACTCCTTCGCGAACATAACCCAGAGCGTCAGGAACAGGGCTGCGATGACGGGCCCGATAACGAAACCGGAGGCGCCAAATACCGTCAGGCCACCCAGTGTAGACAGCAGCACCAGGTAATCCGGCATACGTGTATCCCGCCCGACCAGGAGCGGCCTGAGCACGTTATCAACGAGGCCGATAACCAGGACGCCGAACACGGCCAGGATGATGGCCTTGATGTAGGCACCGCCTGCGATCATGAACAACGCGGCCGGCCCCCAGACCAGGCTGGCACCAACAACGGGCAGCAGTGACATGATCACCATGACTGCGCCCCAGAACACCGCGCTCTCAATCCCCATGATCCAGAAAATAAACCCGCCCAGCGTGCCCTGAATGATGCCGATGACAAGGGTTCCCTTTACCGTCGCGCGCGACACCTCCGCAAACTTGGCAAACAGGGCCCGTTCGCGTTCATCACCGAGCGGCAAGGCATGAATAATCTGCTGCAACAGAAAGTCTCCATCCCGCAGGAAGAAATAAAGTACGTAAAGCATCAGGAAAAACATGATGCTGAAGCGCACCGCATTTTGCCCCGCCGTTATGGCCAGTGAGCCAATAAACCGGCTTCCCGTAACGACCGCAGACGACAGGTTCGCTTTAACTTCCTCGGGAGTAATACCGGCACGGTCGAGCAGCTCGTTTACCGCCGGCAAGCTTGAACGCAGCCATTCGAGGACCACCGCGGGATTAATCTCGCCGCTTTCGACCCGGCCGTACAAGTCGGCTGCCTCGGTTACGACAGTCGACGCGATAAACCAGGCAGGAATAATGACGGTAATGCAGATAAGCATCAGCGTCAGCAGTGCGGCCGGCGATTTACGGCCCTTCACAATGCCCAGAAAACGGGTATAGGCCGGATGGAAAAGCACGGTAAGCGTGGCCGCCCAAAATATGGGCTGAACGAAATCTGCCAGCAAGCCAAAAAATGCAAATGTGACTAGTGCGAGCAGTCCGATAAATGATGCGTTTTGCAGATTCACCTGATCCCTGCCACTTTTCAAAGTCGCCGATGCTGCACCGCTTATGTTACACGGTCAGAAGCCGGAATAGCGGAATTAGGGCAGGCTCGAACACGTGCCCGGTGCGCGTACCCGGCGGGAATTCGGCGCGGATCATCGCTCCGGAAGCGGATATCGCTTATAACCACATCAGTCGTGGCCGGTAAACGCCCGTGACCCCCCGGTCGAATGCCCCGCCGGCATACCGGCGAAACCAGTAAAAGCGTTTATACTGCTCGTTTACGCGGTCTCCGGGATACCAGCTACGGCTATCGGCCTTGTCCGGCCATCATTGCCAAAAAGGAGTATGGCAAACGTGCGAACAACAACGACAAGAACCCTTCGATCATGCCTCGCGGTGGCAGCTCTTTCTGCCGCAATTGCATTGCCGGGCAGCGCATTTGCCTATGTTGGCCCGGGCGCCGGAATCAGCGTACTCGGCGCACTCTGGGGTCTGATCGTAGGTGTGGGCATGGCCATTGGTGTAATTCTGTTCTGGCCTATCCGAATGATGATCCGCAAGTCCAAAGCGAAAAAAGCCGGTGAAGAAGCGGTTGCTGCGGATGGCACGACGACGGCTGATGCGGTCGACGAATCCGCGGAATCAGAAAACACGGCCTCCTGACGTTGTATGGGATTTCTGGATTTACCGGCGCCGGTTTTTTCAGCTATGGACGGCGTCCTGGGAATGCTCCCTGCGTTTCTCCGGCTTAGCCTCTGGGCGGTGATCACCGCCGTCATCTCCATGTTTCTTTACTGGCGGTGCTCTGCCCAGGAAAAAGTGGGCCGCGCCAAGGAACGTGCGGTTACGGCACGCAAGAAAATGGCCACCTACGACGGACACGAATTCGATGAGATGTGGCCGCTGGCCCGGGAATCGCTCGCGGCTTCTGCTAAACACTTTACCGTCGTGCTGGGGCCCGCAGTACTGAGTTCTGTGCCCGCGCTCATGCTGATTATCTGGGTCAGCAATCATTTCAGTTATACGCTGCCCGAGGCGGGCGCAATGATCAGCCTTGAAGCCACGCCGGAGAATGCGCTCGCGCTTAAGCAAATCGAATGGCCAGGCGACAATTCGCCCGTTGAGGTTCAGGATTCCGGGGGGAAACCGTTGTTCTCGCTGCCGCTTCCCGCTGCTGTGCCGGTCGTACACAAAAAAGCATGGTGGAACTCACTCATTGGGAACCCGAACGGTTATCTCGGCGAGGATGCGAGCGCCGCCGAAGTGCGCCTCGATCTGCCGAGGGTTAGCTACCTTAACTTCGGCCCCGGGTGGGTACGCACCTGGGAATTTTCCTATTTCCTTGTACTGATTATCTGCTCGCTCGGAATCAAGGTAACATTCCGTATCCACTGAGCTGCGGATGCAGGCTATGCCCTCAAACGCGAGTCACGACGACGCATCTATTTTCCAGGTCTCAAACAGCATGGCGCTGTTTAGCTGGCTGATATGTGACCACCCTGGTGCATGGAAAAAGATTGCAGAGCTGGAAACCAGTATCGTCGCGGATACGATTGAGTCAGTAACCATAGACCGCCCGGTGTATGTCTCCGGGCTGGCGCGCTCCGGCAGCACGATCCTGCTGGAATTGCTTGCCCAGGTTCAGGGAGTGGTGAGTCACTGCTACAAGGATTTTCCGCCCATCTACACACCCTATGCGTGGCACAGCCTGCTCCGGCACATGGCGCCCGGTGATGCCAAACCCGCCGAGCGTGCGCACAAGGACGGGATACTCGTCACACAGGACAGCCCGGAAGCCATGGAAGAACCTCTCTGGATGAGCTTTTTCCCGGACGCGCACAACCCGGACGTCAGTAACGTCATTACACCCGGTTGTGACGACGCCGGATTTGCAGAGTTCTACGACTCAACAATCCGCAAACTGCTCGCGGTGCGTGACGGTACGCGTTACCTCGCTAAAGGCAACTACCAGTTGACCCGACTTGAATACCTGCTGGATCTTTATTCCGATGCAAAATTTGTGCTGCCAGTGCGTGAACCGGCTGCTCATATCGCATCGCTGGTTAAACAGCACAATTTGTTTGCACGGGGTCAGCGCGTCAATGAGCGCCCCCGGAAGCATCTGCGCCGCATGGGCCACTTCGAGTTCGGCCTGGACCGGATCCCGATCAACACGGGCGATACCAACCGGACTGCAGAAATCTCATCACTGTGGAATAGCGACCAGGAATTGCTCGGATGGGCTCGATACTGGAACCAGGTTTACGAGTATGTTGCCGAGCGACTGGAGGCCAATCCGGCGCTCGCCGAAGCAAGCCACATCGTCGTATTCGAAGACCTGTGTGCATTACCTGCTGGTCAACTGCGCCGCCTGTTCGCGCACTGCGGCCTGGACGTAAAACCTGAATTCGTCGCCGCGGCTGCGGCTCGTATCAAGGAGCCGACATACTATCAGTCGGACTTCAACGACACGGAACTCGAAATGATCGCAACGGAGACCGCTGCGACGATGGCGCGGATAAAAAACCTGGTGGCAAGCTAAACTGTCACTGCCAGGTGACTATTTACCATCCAGGTACTGCTGAATAAATTCCCGTGCCGCAGCGAGGTTGGTATAAGTTGCGCTACCCCCGCCCAGGCCGCACAGGTTACCGTCAGTTGCACTTGCCACACCAACGACGAGCCGCCTGCCATCCAGCGTGTGCATCAGCATCGGGCTGCCGCTGTCGCGTCCGCAGGGGCCGCCGCCGGAGTAACTGTAGCTAATCTGGCTCCCCTCCAGCTTGAGGCCTTCCAGTTTTATCCGCCCCTGGACGAGCCGCTCGGATGGTTGTGGGCTGATTTCGGTTTTCCCCCAGCCTGCAACGATGGCTGACATCCCCGGCAACAATAAAATGGCTGCCTCCGGCTCCGTGGGTAATGCCGCGACGGGCGCATCGACCGGTTCGGCCAGGTACAGGAGTCCGACATCATTCCGGAGGGTGTCCCGTGAAAACTGCGGGTGCCGTATCGCCTTTTCAATCTCGACACGCCGGGCTGAACCGCGCTTTGCGTGACCTGCAAGCACGAATTTACGTGTACCTGTGCAATGTGCGGCTGTCACCACCCACCGGGGCGCTATCAACACGCCGCCGCAGATACCACCGCTAAGCTTGCCAACGATAACAACTGCCCATGGATAATCGGCCTCGAACTGCTGATCACTGACCAGGCTGCCATTAAGGATGGCGTGCGCATCGACAGTAAGCATCAGGAAGGCTGCCACCCCGGTAATTAATGCGGGTCCCCTGTGCCTCATGGGTGAAGCGTAGCATCCCCTGCCGCCAATAAAAAAACCCGGCGCATGCCCGGGTTTTAGCAATTTAGACGGAACAACCAATCAGAACAAAAAGTCCAGGCTCAGACGAGGCCCGCGGTAATCCAGATCGATCATTGCGACGATGTCGTCATCTTCGTAGTCGCCTTCCAGGTCGAAAACTGAGTAATGAAGCCCGATACTGGCATGGTCGAACGCTTTCCACCTCAGGCCAACATCGCCCGTGAATATCCTGGCATCGAACTCATCTCCGTCGCTGTCGAAATCAATATCGAGATACCCGGTGTGAATCCCCAGTAACCACTTATCAGTAATCGCGTAATCAAAGCCCAGTTTGAAGGTGGGCAACGGCGCGGTAAAATCTTCCTCTTCACTAAGCAGCACCGGGGAAGCCACGCTCGCAATACCAAGATCGAAGTCATGTACCGCCAGCCCGAGGCCAATGGACAGGTTCTTCTTTTCATCGAAAAGTATTGAATAGGCGTACGACAACTCGTAGACGTCAACATCAAAGAAGGTGTCAACTTCGTCACCCGGCAAAATCTCAAGATCGTCAAACACCAGTCCGTCGTCAGCAACAGCCCTGGCGTCACGCTCGAGTGAATAGTAATTAAAGTTCAGCACGTGCCGCTTAAACACCCGCCAGGTCAGCGCAGTGAATGATGCAGACTCCGAATCATCAAGGCCCAGATCGTCTTCAAAATCGATCGCGGTGCCTTCCTGCAAACCGCCAACTTCGGTTACCGCCATTTCGGTATTGAGATCGGCTTCGTAGACGCCTCCCGATATCTTCAGGCGCTCACCCATCGGCCAGGTCCGCCAGTCGCCATTATCAGCCTGCACGGCCAGTGGCGACAGCAGCATGGCAGCTGCAATAAATAGACCAGGAAATTTCACGAATCACCTCCTTGCGACTCGTGTCCGCACCCAGCGGACACCAACAACCCAATACGGTTCTTAATGTAAAAGACTGCCGAAACCGGTCAAGGAAGCAGGTATCAATCAGCGCAAATAGCCCGCGAATACTTGGGTTTCGCGCTTTTGAAGGCAGGATTATGTAATACAAGGGAAACGTCTAACTGAATTTACTCAATTCAGGATCGGCGGCGATTCGCCGTTTGTGGTTGGCGAAGCTCTCCCCCTCCGCCCGCTTAGTGCGTATCCTGTTGGCTTTCCAGGGTTTGCACATTTTGCAGCCGGCGCGGCGGTTGGCAGGACGTTTACGTTTGTGGTGCATAACTTGCTCGCTTTGCGGTGAGAAGATTGACTCGCGCAGGGCAGGAAGCCCGAGTGCCGCGGAGGCCAAGGATGGCCGAGAGCGGCCTTCGCGGTCCTAAATCGCTCCAGGCGATTTGGTCAAACCTTGATTCGGTTCCAATTCCCTCCCGAATTTTCAGCAAAGAAATTCGCCTCCACCCTCACGGGCAAAGGAGCCGACTAAAAGCATTTACAGTTCAATCTTCCGCCTATCAGCGGTTGGTTTGCGGCTCAGTGAGCCTCCAACCAAAATGAGTTTCACTTCGTGAAACAATTAAATTTGCCGGCTCAAATGCCGGCAAATTTGGTCGGGGTGAGAGGATTCGAACCTCCGACCCCTTGCACCCCATGCAAGTGCGCTACCAAGCTGCGCCACACCCCGACGTTGCGAGTCGTCGAACTCGCGATTCCTATTATCCGCGTTAGCGGTTTCCTTGTTGCCAATGCAAACAGCCCCGAAAAAGGGGCCGTTATGATACTCGATGGCTGAACGGTAAGGGAGATCAGCGCCGTAGAATCTTCAGAACTTCTTCGAGTTCGTTGCGAACCTGCTTGATAATCTGCTGACTCTGGGACACATCCGATTTCGCTTCGGGGCCCGTAAGCCGCTGGCGGGCACCGCCAATGGTGAACCCTTCTTCATACAGCAGGCTGCGTATCTGCCGGATAATCAGCACGTCCTGGCGCTGATAGTAACGCCGGTTGCCGCGGCGTTTCACCGGCTTCAGTTGCGGAAATTCCTGTTCCCAGTACCTGAGTACGTGAGGCTTTACCGCACACAGGTCGCTGACTTCACCAATCGTGAAGTAACGTTTCCCCGGAATAGGTGGTAATTGGTCGTTATTCCCCGGTTCTAGCATAGGCTTCTACTCGGGCTTTTAGTTTTTGTCCCGGTCTGAACGTGACTACACGTCGCGCCGTGATCGGTATTTCTTCGCCCGTTTTGGGATTGCGTCCCGGTCTTTCATTTTTGTCACGCAGGTCGAAATTCCCGAATCCGGATAATTTTACCTGCTCTCCGCTCCCCAGAGCGCTGCGCAAATCTTCAAAAAAAAGATCAACAAGTTCACGCGCTTCGCGTTTATTGAGTCCCAGTTCGTCGAACAAGGATTCGGCCATGTCTGCCTTGGTGAGTGCCATGGAATTATTCTCTTATACTGGCGTTAAACTTACCGGAGATTCGCTCTATGACGGCGTTTACGGCCCCCTCAATCTCCAATTCGGTAAGGGTGCGGGAAGTTTCCTGCAAAATCAAGCCTAAAGCGACACTCTTTAGACCTCTTTCAATATTGTCCCCTGTGTAAACATCAAAGACCCAAACGTCCTGTAACAGCGCGCCGGCGGCATCCCGGGCGGCCTCCAACAGTTCTGCAGCCGTTATTGTCTCATCCACCAGTATCGCCAGGTCCCTGCGCACCGACGGAAAGCGGGATACCGGCCTGAATGCCGGAAGCCGCGCGACCAATCCCGCTTCGGGCAATAACTCGAACAGAACGGGCGCAGGACTTATGTCCCATTGCTGCACCAGCCTGGGGTGTAACTCACCGAGCCAGCCGATGGTCTGGCCCGCGCGTTCGATGCGCGCCGTCATCCCGGGCCTCAACGCTGCATGCTCGGCCGCATTAAATGTGACCGATTCGGCGTCACCCGTCAGGCTTATCAGTGCCTCGATATCTGACTTTATGTCAAACAAACCGCCTGCTTTTGCGCCCCGATTGTCCGCCCCCCACTGCTCGGGTAAAAGGTGCCCCCAGGCAATGCCGGCGATAACTTCTTCCTCAATAATTTCATTGGCTTGTGAGTTAAATATCACACCAACCTCAAATAGGCGTACCCGCCCCTGCTGGCGATTGCAATTGACCGTAACGGCCTGCAGTAATCCGGGCCAGAGAGACCGCCGCATGACCGACTGTTCGGCGGATATCGGGTTCACTAATTCCACGTCGGCGGCTTCACCCAGCAAAGCCTGTTGTCGCCCCGGATCGACAAAACTATAGGTGATTGCTTCCTGGTAACCGCGGTCTGCGAGCAGCATCCTGGCCCTGCCCATACTTACCCGTGCTTCGCTGGCACTGGCCAGTGTTGCCGAGACCTGTTGTGGTTCTTCCGGCACCTGGTCGTAACCATAGAGCCGCACGACCTCTTCGACAAGATCTTCTTCAATTGCGATGTCAAAGCGTGCACTCGTCGGTATTACCGACCAGCCGGAATCACTTTTAGCAACCTGGAAACCAAGTCGCTCCAGCATCGACTCAACATCGTCGTCCGGAATGCTGACGCCAAGAATTTTTTCCAGGCGCTCACGCCGCAGCTCAACCGCTGCCCGGGACGGCATATGCTTGTCGTTGCGAACCTCGGTAACGGGTCCGGCCTTACCGCCGGCTATCTGGACCAACAGTTCCGTGGCCCGCTCGATCGCCCTTAGCTGCCCGTTGAAATCTACGCCGCGTTCAAAGCGCAACGATGCATCCGTGTGCAGGCCATAGCGGCGGGCGCGACCGGCAATTGCAGCAGGGCTGAAATACGCGCTCTCGAGAAAAACATCGGTTGTTGTACTGCCGACGGCTGTTTTGTTGCCGCCCATGATACCGGCCATGCCGATGGCAGCCTTGTCGTCCGCGATTACCAGCACATCTTTGCTCAGCTCAACCTCCTGCCCGTCCAGCAAGCTGAGCTTTTCACCTTTCTTTGCCATGCGTGCCGTAACTGTTCCGTTCAGCAGTGCCAGGTCGTAACCGTGCATAGGCTGACCGAGCTCAAGCATCACGTAGTTGGTGATGTCGACTACGGGGTGCAGAGCTCGTAAACCGCTGCGTCGCAGACGTTCGCGAAGCCACAACGGTGTTACCGCATCCGGAGCTATGCCCTTAACGACCCGGCCCGCAAACACCGGGCACGCGTCACCGGCTTTAAGCGAAATTGAAACGATATCGTCCAGTTCGGCACCGATGCCGTTAACAGCAGGTTCGGAGAACTCCAGCAGGTTAACTGCGGCGACATCGCGTGCTACGCCCAGAATGCTGAAACAGTCTGCCCGGTTCGGCGTCAGGTCCAAGTCGATGATGTGATCGTCAAGGCCCAGGAGATCGGCGATACCCGCACCCGGCTCCTCGCCCTCGCCGAGTTCCAGCAGGCCTCCGGCGCTTTCGCCCAGGCCAAGCTCGGCAGTTGAACAGAGCATCCCGAATGATTCCTGGCCACGAATCGTACTTTGCTCAATTTTAAGGCCGCCCGGGAGCTCCGCGCCGATGGTCGCCAGTGGATAAAAACCGCCCGCCCTGACATTTGAGGCGCCACAGACTACCTGCAGCGGCTTTTTTTGCCCGGCATCGACGCTGCAAAGAGAAAGCCGGTCCGCATCCGGATGCGGGTTCCGTTCCAGCACCTTGGCAACCACAACGCCGTCCAGCGCGACACCACAGGGTTCAACCGAGTCGACCTCCAGGCCCGCCATCGTCAGTTGTTCGGCAAGCCCGCCGGTATCGACGTTCGGATCCGCCCATTCCCGCAACCATTGTTCAGAGATTTTCATGGCACCCAAAGCTCAGGCAAACTGCTGCAGGAAACGCAGGTCGTTATCGAAAAACAGGCGTAAATCGTCAACGCCGTACCGAAGCATCGCGAGCCGCTCAACGCCCATGCCAAAGGCATAACCTGTGAACTCCTCGGGATCTATGTCAACGTTGCGTAATACGTTCGGATGCACCATGCCGCAACCCAGAATTTCGAGCCACTTGCCGGATTCAGACATTACGTCTACCTCGGCCGAGGGTTCGGTGAACGGAAAATAAGACGGTCGAAACCGCAGTTCTGCTTTGCGCTCGAAGAAACATTCGACGAATTCATGCAGGACAGCTTTGAGGTTGGCAAAACTGACATCATGATCGATCATCAGGCCTTCGACCTGGTGAAACATCGGCGTGTGAGTCATGTCTGAATCGCAGCGATAGACCCGCCCCGGCGCGATCACGCGTATAGGCGCGCCCTGCGCCTGCATCGCACGAATCTGGACGGGTGAGGTATGCGTGCGCAACAAGCGGTCGGCACCTACGTAGAAGGTATCGTGCATCGCCCGGGCCGGGTGGTCGAGCGGAACATTCAACGCACTGAAGTTGTGAAAATCATCCTCGATTTCGGGGCCATGGGCTACTTCGAAGCCGGCACCACGGAATATGGTCTCGATACGTTCAAGGGCCCGGGTAACGGGATGCAGGCGACCGATGGTCTGGCCGCGACCGCCCAGGCTTACATCCACCGCGCCGGCCTGCAGTTCCTCATCGAGTGCCGCAGATTCCAGCGAAGCACGGCGTGATTCAAGCGCCTCCTGCACAGACACCTTTGCCTCGTTGATCGCCTGGCCTGCCGCCGGCCGCTCGTCGGCGGACAAGGTGCCGAGGTTCTTTAACTGCGTCGTCAGCTCGCCCTTTTTGCCGAGAAAAGCGACACGCACTGAATCGAGCGCAGAAATATTTTCGCTCGCGGCAATATCTGCCCTCGCGCGGACTACCAGTTCTTTCAGCAACTCGTTGAGGTCGTGCATTCGAAATCGGGACTCCTGCCTTACGGGGGACCCTCGATCAATGACCGGCAGTGCAACCCAGACACGTCAGCGCCAGGGATCACTTTATCAGACAGCCGCCCGCCCCCTGCAAGCGACCACAGCTTCAGGCCGATGTACCCAGGCTGGCTTTCGCCTGCTCTGCGAGCACACCAAACGCATCCGGATCATGAATGGCGATATCGGCAAGAATCTTGCGATCTATGTCGATTTCTGCCTGCTTCAACCCGTTAATAAAGCGACTATAGGACAGGTCATGCAGCCGCGCAGCCGCATTGATACGGGCAATCCACAAAGCCCGGAACTGCCGCTTGCGCTGCCGCCGGTCGCGGTACGCGTACTGACCTGACTTGGTGACTGCCTGCTTGGCTGTCTTGAACAGCTTGCTGCGGGCACCGTAATAACCCTTCGCCTTGCGAAGTACTCTTTTGTGGCGCGCCTTTGCGACGACGCCTCGTCTAACTCTTGGCATTTTCCCTGACCCCTTTAACTGTAAGGAAGCATTTTCTTGACGGCGGCAAGATCACTCTCTGCCACGTGCCCGGTCAAACCGAGCTGACGTTTCCGCTTCGAACGCTTCTTGGTGAGTATGTGGTTCAGGTGGGACTGGGCACGCTTGAAACGGCCCTTGCCGGTGCGGCGAAATCGCTTCGCTGCCCCGCGATTGGTTTTCATCTTGGGCATTACTAACTCCTTGAACCTGATCCGTACCCCTTGTTTTCGGGCCGCAGCAGGCGGGCTTGGGTCTTCGCAGACCTTCACACACTTTTATAAATAGTTACTATTTTTTAATCAGTAACTAATGCTTTTTCGGCGTCATGACCATGACCAGTTGTCGCCCTTCCATTTTCGGAAACTGCTCGACAATGCCGTAGTCTTCCAGGTCTTTCTCGACTCGCTTCAGGAGCTTGACGCCAAGTTCCTGGTGAGCCATTTCCCGACCGCGATAACGCAGAGTTATCTTGGTCCTGTCACCGTTAGACAGGAAATCGACGAGTTTGCGCAACTTGATCTGGTAGTCGCCATCTTCGGTTCCCGGTCGAAATTTAATTTCCTTGACGTGTACCTGCTTCTGCTTACCTTTAGACTGCTGAGCTTTCTTTTTCAGCTCAAAAAGATATTTACCGAAATCCATAACCCGGCAAACCGGCGGTTCGGCGTTCGGTGAGACTTCCACCAGATCCAGCCCTGCTTCCTCGGCTTTCTCGATAGCATCATCAAGACTCAGTATTCCGGCTTGTTCACCCTCAGCATCAATTACCCTCACATCCGTGGCGGTAATTTCGCGGTTGCGTCGGACACGTTTGGTAGCTATACGTCAATCCTCCATAACAGAACGGCCGCGGCTCGCGACTTCGGCATCAAGACGCTCAACAAATTCTGCCAGTGGCAAACTACCGAGGTCCTTACCGTCTCGCGTGCGCACGGCCACGCAATTCGACCCAGCTTCCCGATCACCAACAACAAGTAGATACGGGATGCGCTGTATTGTGTGCTGGCGGATTTTATAGCCGATTTTTTCATTTCTCAAGTCCGCGGCGACCTTAAATCCCTGTTTTTTCAGGGACTCGCTGACGGTCCGGGCATAGTCCGCCTGTTTGTCGGTGATATTCAGAACCACGACCTGAACCGGCGCCAGCCAGGCCGGCAGATTACCGGCGAAATGCTCCAGCAGCACGCCGATAAAGCGCTCCAGCGACCCGAGGATCGCCCTGTGCAGCATGACCGGGGTCTGCCTGCTGCCGTCTTCGGCCACGTAGGTAGCACCCAATCTCTCCGGCATCGAGAAATCAAGCTGAATGGTGCCCAGTTGCCAGACTCGCCCGATGCTGTCGCGCAGGTTGAATTCGATCTTCGGGCCGTAAAAAGCGCCCTCACCAGGCTGCAGACCCCAGGGCAGGTCGCTTGTTTCCAGCGCACTCTGCAGGGCTGCTTCCGCCTTGTCCCATTGGGAATCGTCACCTACCCGCTCTTCGGGCCGGGTAGACAGCATGGTGAAGATATCGGTGAAGCCAAAATCTTCGTAGACGCTGAACAGCAGTTCGATGAAGGCCGCGACTTCCGACTGGATCTGGTCCCCGGTGCAGAAAATATGGGCATCGTCCTGGACGAAACCGCGCACCCGCATCAGCCCGTGCAGGGTGCCACTCGGCTCGTTGCGGTGACACGAACCGAACTCCGCCATGCGCAGCGGCAAATCCCGGTAGCTGTGCAACGCGCGGTTGTAAATCTGGATATGGCACGGACAGTTCATCGGCTTGACGGCGTAGAGGCGCTGATCTTCGTCACCCGTGGTAAACATGTGCTCGCGGAACTTGTCCCAGTGACCGGACTGCTCCCAAAGCGACCGGTCAACAATCTGCGGCGTGTTGACCTCCTCGTAACCGTTATCGATCAGCCTGCCGCGTATGTAATCCTGGATCGCGCGATAAATCGCCCAGCCCTTGTCATGCCAGAACACCAACCCGGGGGCTTCCTCCTGGAAATGAAACAGGTCCATTGCCTTACCAAAACGCCGGTGATCGCGTTTCTCGGCTTCTTCGATACGGTGCAGGTATTCCTTCAGTGATTTCTTGTCCGCCCAGGCCGTGCCATAAATCCGTTGCAGCATTTCGTTGCGCGAATCGCCACGCCAGTACGCACCCGCTACCTTCATGAGCTTGAAAGCTTTCAGGTGGCCGGTGCTCGGTACGTGCGGTCCGCGACACAGATCACTCCAGTCGCCCTGCCCGTACAGGCCGATCTCATCCTCTGCCGGAATACTTGCGATGATCTCGGCTTTGTATTCCTCGCCCTGGTCGCGGAAGAATTTGACCGCAGCGTCACGATCCATCACGGAACGCTTTACCGCCAGGTTGGCTTTAACGAGTTCGCCCATCTTCTTCTCGATTTTTTCGAGGTCATCTTCGTTAAAGCCACGTTCGAACGCGAAGTCGTAATAGAAACCGTCTTCGATCACCGGGCCGATGGTGACCTGTGCCTCGGGGTAAAGATCCTTTACAGCCTGCGCCAGCAGGTGGGCCGTCGAATGCCGGATTACTTCCAGCCCGTCGTCGTCTTTGCCGGTGATGATCGCAAGTTCGGCATCTTTTTCGATAACGAAGGATGTATCCACCATTGCGCCGTCTACCCTGGCGGCGAGTGCAGCCTTGGCAAGCCCGGAGCCAATATCAGCAGCGACTTCGGCCACGGTCACGGCCGCGTCGAAACTGCGTTGGCTGCCATCAGGGAGCGTAATTGTGGGCATGGTTACTCGTTACCGTCCGAAGAGCCGCGAATTGTATAGAAAACACAGGCCACCTTAAATCGTTATTCAGGCATCACGGAAACGACGACCGACTTGTACGCCGGCGTATTGCTGCCGGTAGCAACGTGCTGCACGGGAATCAGCGGGTTGGTCTCGGGATAATAGGTCGCCACGCAGCCCAATGGGATTGGATACGGCACGACGCTGAACCCCTCCATTGTACGCGTAGCGCCATCGTGGTGGCTTGTCAGCGTCACCCTGTCGCCCTCGGCGAGTCCGGCCTGCCCGGCATCGTCGGGATGCATGAACACGACCATGCGGCTGTCCGTGATACCCCGGTAGCGATCCCGGTCGGAATACACGGTGGTGTTGAACTGGTCATGACTGCGAATCGTCATCATCAGAAAGCGGCCTTCGGGCACCTCGACCGGATCGATGTCATGCACCGTGAACCGGGCCTTGCCATTCGATGTGTTGAACCGGCGCTCATCGCGAACCGCGTGCGGTAATTCCATGTTGTCCGCTTCGTACAGCCGGTCATTAAAACGCTCGAACCCCGGAATAATCGCTGCGATGCCATCGCGAACCAGGTGGTAGTCCGACGCGAGCTTGCGCCACTTCACTTCGCTGCGCCCGCCTACTACAGCTTCGGCCATTTCCGCGATGATGCTGACTTCGCTCCGCAGGAATTCGCTTGCGGGTTCCAGGTGACCACGCGACCGCGTAACTAAACCCATCGAGTTTTCGACCGTAACAAGCTGTTCCTCGTCGGCCTGCATGTCGATCTCTGTGCGGCCCAGTACCGGCAGAATTAATGCCGCTTTCCCCGTCACGACATGCGAACGATTTAGCTTGGTCGACATCTGCACGGTCAGGTCGCATTTTTTTAGAGCATTCGCCGTGTACTCCGTGTCGGGTGTCGCCGACATAAAATTGCCGCCCAGCGCGATAAATACTTTCACACGGCCATCGGCCATCGCATGGATCGTGTCCACCGTGTCTAATCCGTGCGCCGGCGGCGGTGTAAATTTGTATTTCACGCCCAGCCGATCCAGAAATTCGGCATCGGGCTTCTCGCAGACACCCATCGTGCGATCGCCCTGCACGTTGCTGTGCCCCCTGACCGGGCACGCGCCGGCGCCCTGCCGCCCCAGGTTGCCCCTGAGCATCAGGAAATTAATGATCTCCTGGATGTTGGCGACCGCGTTCTTGTGCTGCGTCAGGCCCATGGCCCAACAGCAGATCGTGTTACGCGCATTGATCGCGATATCCGCTGCCTGCCTGATCAGCGTTTCGGTCACCCCGCTCGCGGCGGCAATCTCATCCCAGCCTGTTATCACGATGTCGGCGGCAAACTCGTCAAAATCCGATGTGTACCTGGCAATAAAATCACGATCGAGAATATTACCCGGACTTTTGGTTTCAGCCTCCAGGATCGCCTTGCAAAGACCCTTTAATAAAGCGACGTCACCGTTGATTCGCACGGGCACATGCAGGTCTGCCAGATCGGTGCCTTTACCGACCCAGCCGTCAATGGTTTGCGGGTTTCTGAAATTCCTGAGCCCGGTCTCGTCCAGCGGGTTGATACTGACAATCGTCGCGCCATTCTTTTTCGCCCGCTCAAGGGTTGCCAGCATGCGCGGATGATTGGAACCGGGATTCTGGCCGAGCACGAAAATGGCATCGGTGTGCTCGAAGTCGCTCAGCCGCACGGTCCCCTTGCCGCTGCCGATCACCTCGTTCAGCGCGGTACCGCTCGACTCATGACACATGTTCGAGCAGTCCGGCATGTTGTTGGTACCGAAACTGCGCACGAACAGCTGCCACATAAACGCAGCTTCATTGCTGGTCCGGCCCGACGTGTAGAACGCTGCCTGGTTCGGGTCGGAAAGACCGTTCAACTGCCTCGAGATAAGTTCGAATGCCGTGAACCAGGTGACCGGCGTGTAATGCGTGGCACCGGGCTTCCTGATCATGGGCTGCGTCAGCCGCCCCTGCTCATTCAGCCAGCGGTCCGATTGCCGGGCCAGGTCGTCGATAGAATAACGTTCAAAAAAATCTGCCTTGATGCGTTTACGGGTAGCTTCGCCGGCAAAGGCCTTGGCCCCGTTTTCGCAGAACTCGGCACGTTTACGCTTTAGGGAATCCTCGGGCCAGGCGCACCCCGGGCAATCGAAGCCCTCAACCTGGTTCATTTTCAAAAGGGACGTCGCGCCCCGGATCAGGCCGGGTTTCGATACGATGTGGCGCAGCACTTCGACTACCGCAGGGACTCCCGCAGCGCTCTCGGCCGGGCCGCCTTCGTCGTCGTCATCCTTATCCGTGACTGTATCGGTCATCCGCTGCGAACCCGTCATCGCCCACCCGACTGATGCCGTGCAGCTTAGCGTTAGTTCCGCTACGGGTAAATTGGCGCTTATTGATAATCGCAGGCTGTTTGCATACATTAGCGACCCGCCCGGAGACCCCGGGGCGGTTTGCTAAAGGCGCGTAGCTCAGTGGTAGAGCACTACCTTGACATGGTAGGGGTCGGCAGTTCAATCCTGCCCGCGCCTACCAATTAATTTAATATCAATAACTTAAGCGTAATAGCTAAGTCTAATTCGATATCTTAAAGTCACCTGCGCCGCAGGAACCCCAGCCCCGCGAGCCCCGATCCGAACAGCCAGGCAGCCGCCGGGATGGGCACTGCTTCAATCGAAATATTGTCGATAACCGATGCCGTAAACGGGCCGCCCGCTACATTGGGCGATATTTCAATCCTGAAGCTGTCCAGACCTGACCAGGATGAATTGAAGTTGAAAGTCTGCAGCACGCCGGCATTGATCGCCGAAGCGCTCGCCGTGCCCCGCCCGAGAAAAATCCAGTAAAGACAAAATCGAAGCTGCCGCCCGTGTTGGTGGCCCCAACGTCGATCGATAAGAGATCGAACACTTCTCCGGAGACGGCGGACACGTCTATCTGCTCTACGGGAACACAAGCCGGGCAATTCATATAAACTTGGGTACCGTTGGGCGAAGAGGATGCGTTAAGCATGACCGGGTTTCCCGCCAGCCCTTCATCCAGGTAATCCAGGAAAAACCCTTTTGACACCGCGTCACCGCTTGGAGGGTTGATTGCCACATCTGGAGTAAACTCCTCGAAATCGATAACGACAGCCACTGCCTGTGCTGAGCCCGCGAATAACAATAGTGTCGCGCAAACCAGATGGCGCATAACGGAGCCCCCCCGGTTGTTTCTTATGCTAACGGGACAAACAAAGTTCTTTATAGCAGACACCATACTGCTGCTGCGAAGACGAGATCAAAGGCTTCCAGTTCACAAATGATTATGTTAACTAGGCCGGCCTGAGAGCCTTTCTCAGCCCACCTTCGTGTCCGAGAACCCCAGGCCGACACGTCGCATCTCGTTGATCTCATCGCGTATCTTCGCCGCCTCCTCGAATTCCAGGTCGCGGGCATGTTTGTACATCTGTTTCTCGAGCTTGGCGATCTTCTTCAGCAATATCTCGGGGCTCATGCCGGCGTAATCTGCTTGCGGTTCGGCAACCTTGCGCACGCCGCCGCGCCGGCTGATTGCTAAACGCGCGCCCTCCATGATCTCGCGTACCTCCTTGCGGATCGTCTGCGGCTTAATGTTGTGCTCTTTATTAAAGGCAATCTGCTTGTCGCGGCGCCGTTCCATCTCGGCTATGGCCCGCTGCATGGAACCGGTGACCTTATCGGCGTACATGATTGCAGCGCCGTTGATGTTGCGAGCTGCGCGACCGCAGGTCTGGATCAGCGAGCCTTCCGAGCGCAGGAAGCCTTCCTTGTCGGCATCCAGAATCGCGACCAGCGAGACCTCGGGCATGTCCAGTCCTTCGCGCAACAGGTTGATGCCGACCAGCGCATCGAATTCACCCAGCCTGAGGTCGCGGATGATCTCGGTACGTTCGACCGTTTCGATATCGGAATGCAGGTAACGCACCCGCACGTCGTGCTCGTGCAGGTACTCGGTCAGGTCTTCCGCCATACGCTTGGTGAGTGTCGTAATCAGCACCCGCTCATCCACTGCCGCCCGCAAATTAATCTCGGACAGGACATCGTCCACCTGGGTCCGCTGCGGGCGGACCTCGACCGCAGGGTCAACCAGGCCCGTCGGGCGCACGACCTGTTCAACGATCGCGCCTGATGTTTCCCTTTCAAGGTCGCGCGGGGTTGCAGACACGAACACCATCTGCGGCGCCACCGCCTCGAATTCATCGAAGCGTAGTGGCCGATTATCCAGCGCGGACGGCAGACGGAAACCGTATTGGACCAGGGTTTCCTTGCGCGACCGGTCGCCGCGGTACATGCCGCCGAGTTGCGGAATCGTCACATGGCTTTCATCAACGATAAGCAGCGCGTTGGATGGCAGGTAATCGAACAGGCACGGTGGCGGCTCGCCCGGCTCGCGGCCGCTTAAATAACGGCTGTAGTTCTCGATCCCCTGGCAGTAACCCAGTTCCCGGATCATCTCCAGGTCATAGAGCGTACGCTGCTCCAGCCGCTGGGCCTCGACCAGCTTGTTCTCATTATTAAGGACCTCCAGCCGATCTTTGAGCTCGACCTTGATCTCGTCCACCGCCGCGAGCATGCGGTCGCGCGTGGTCACGTAGTGTGTCTTCGGGTAGATCGTGAAGCGGGGAACTTTCTGCTGCACTTCACCCGTCAGCGGATCGAATATCGAGATCGATTCGATGTGGTCGTCGAACAATTCAATGCGGACCGCGTCCCGCTCGGATTCCGCCGGGAAAATGTCGATATTTTCACCCCGGACCCGGTAGGTACCCTGCGCAATCTCGATTTCGTTGCGGGTGTACTGCAATTCGGCCAGTCGGCGCAACAGCACGCGCTGGTCGAGCTTCTCGCCACGCATCAGGTGCAACACCATGCTGAAATAGGTTTCCGGGTCGCCCAGGCCGTATATGCAGGAGACCGTCGCAACAATAATCGCGTCCGGATATTCCAGCAGCGTCTTGGTCGCCGACAGCCGCATCTGCTCAATGTGCTGATTGACCGAGGCGTCTTTCGAGATATAGGTATCCGATGAAGGGACGTAGGCCTCGGGCTGGAAATAGTCGTAGTAAGAGACGAAGTACTCCACCCGATTGTGCGGGAAAAACTCCCGCATTTCGCCGTAAAGCTGAGCCGCCAGGGTCTTGTTGGGTGCGAGCACGAGGGTCGGCCGCTGCAACGTCTGGATGACATTGGCCATCGTGTAGGTCTTGCCCGAGCCCGTGACACCCAGCAGCGTCTGCCGGGCCAGCCCGTCACGCAGGCCCTCGACCAGCGCCTCGATTGCCTGCGGCTGATCGCCGGCCGGACTGAATCCGGCCGCGAGTTCAAAATGTTGATTGGAAGCTGACACTATAGTTTGACGCGCAAGAATCCCGTATATTTGCACCCCGTTTGGCCCGGCCGCGGGCCGAGGCAACCCAGACAAGGTAAACCATTGAGTCTATCAGTTTCAGAACGCGTGAAACGCGTGAAGCCTTCGCCGACCATGGCTGT
>PVBE010541681.1_pt1 | contig 129335 bp, 117 predicted proteins | sample 1631181 | NCBI WGS metagenome assembly PVBE01 (sample SAMN08397723, study PRJNA350692) | Marine metagenome, whole genome shotgun sequencing project. | isolation source: water | place: Pacific Ocean | collected 2012-04 | reverse complement strand
GAAATCCAAGACAGTATCAACGTTGTAGATATGGTATGTGTCGAAACTTACAATTGCGAATGTTCGACGACAGAACGATCAGAAGTGGTTTTGGCTTGCCGAAAACAGTTTCAATACCAAACTACCTAGAGTGACGCTCCGACTCCCCGTACCCGAGGCCTGACCGTCTCACCCACCCTCATTTGACGGAATGCCTCTTCATCGAACCCGAAAAAAACGCACCTTGATCCTCCTATCTGCTCGCGAATCAAGAGAAATAAGAACGCTATCGTTTCCAAAATGATGGGAATTCGCATCACAATCAGGCTTCTGGCAATTCTCCTCGGATTCATGAGCGGTTTCTTCGCCTTGGCCACGGAGGCAGCGGAACCCGGGACCGGTCTGGGTGGGCCGGCCGCGCTGCGCAAGCAACTGCTGGTTGAATTCGCCGAGGCCTACCCTGGCAAGGCGTTGCGGGCTGGGCGCTCGCGCCACTATGAACTGGTCGCAGCCGAGAGTGTCGTCGAGCAATTCGACGGCAAGAAGCTTCGTGTCTGGTCATACAATGGGCAGGTGCCGGGTCCCATCCTGCGAGTGCGGGTTGGGGAAGAGTTGCGAGTAACGCTGCGAAACGAACTCCCTCAGCCGACGACCATTCATTGGCATGGCGTCCGAGTGCCAAACGCGATGGATGGTGTCCCCGGGGTGACGCAGTCGGCGATTGAGCCCGGTGAGACATTCGAATATCGGTTCATCCCGAAGGACGCCGGCACTTTTTGGTTTCACCCGCATGTGCGTACCAGCGAGCAGGTGGAACGGGGTCTCTATGGAGTACTGATCGTGGAGGATGCCCAGCCACTTCCCTATACCCGGGATGAAGTCTGGGTGCTCGATGATTGGCGTCTGGGACCCGACGGCGAGGTCGATCCCCACTTTGTCACACGACATGATCTCGCTCACGACGGCCGATGGGGGCGCAATATCACGGTCAATGGATCATCGAAGGCAGAACTCGTGCTCCATCCCGGGGAAAGAATTCGTCTGCGATTGGTCAACACCTCGAACGGTCGTGTTTTTCGTCCGGATTTCTCTGGCCTCGACGCAAGAATCATTGCCGTCGATGGAATGCACACCCGGCACCCAATCGCTGCTGAAGAATTCAATCTGGCTCCTGGCAACCGGTTGGATCTCGATATCAGCATCCCGTCTGGGTTGAGTAGCGAGCCGGTTCGCATTACTGATCGCTTTACACGTCAAGCATTTACCCTCGCCACGATCCGAGTGGATGAATCCAAATCCGTTGAGCCTCCTGTGTTTGAGCCACCGGCCAATCCCCGGGTGCCGCGGTGGGAACTCGCGCCGAAGATGCCGATCGATGTGCTCTATGCCCTAAACGCCAGACGTGGCGGCCCCTACGGGATCGAGTGGACCATCAATGATCGTGTCTGGGGCGAGCACGAGGCCACCAAACTCATCGCTGGAAAGTGGACGCGGGTGCGCTTTCGAAATGATTCTCCTCGCCTGCATCCGATGCACCTGCATGGCCAGTTCTTCAAGGTTATCGCACGCAACAGTATTCCCGTTGACGAACCGTATTTCCGCGACACGGTGCTCCTGAGCCGCGATGAATCCGTCGATGTCGCGATGGTGCCAATCGATTGGGGACGCTGGGTCATGCACTGCCACATCCTCGAGCACGCAGAGGCGGGGATGATGACACTGGTAGAAGTCGAAGGTGAAGGTGGGGGCAAGAGTAAAGGCGAGGGCACGGAGCACTAGCAGCGCCTTGGGCTCGAGACGATAGGCCCCACAACTCCCAGACGATGTCTCTCGGACCTGGCTTGTGTCGCCGCTGGCCGAGTCCGACCTATGAGGCATGACCGACGAGGCATGGCCGGATCGGGTTCTGGCGCTGCTGGAGCGGAAACGGAGTCAGCAGTGAGGCGGGTCCAGAAGTTCAGGGCCGCGTCACCATTTCGAAACTTCGCTAGAGAATCTGCCATTGCGAGCAGAAGGGAAATTCAAAGTCCCTTTTGTGCCCGAGAAGAACCCGCGTGTCGAACAGGAGGGAGATTGCGGCGGAGTGGGACCCGTCCGGGGTTTCAGTCTCCGAAGCCGAGTTGCTCGAAGATCGAGATCCCGTAGCCCAAGCGCTGTACCGAGAATCCCTGTACGCGAGCGTACTGACCGTGAGCGATCACAAAGACCGGGCCCATCACTGTGAGCATCATCGCCATGCGTTGCAACAGACACAGCAGGCACGGGCACTCCCCCTCGCCGAACTGCACCCAGAAGGCGCCGAGAAGAACACCCGAGACTCCCAGCACGCCGATCTGGGCGTACACCTTTATCGGTGGACCGCCACCGGGATCTCCTCCCGGAGTCGGCGGCTTGCGCTAGGGGCTTGCCTTTTCGCTCGCGTTCTCCTTGTCCCCGGGTTGGCAGCGGCCCTCAGCAAAAAGTGTCTTCACCTTCTCTGCCACAGCTTTTTGTGCAGCCAGTCCCGTGGTCTCAGGGATAGAGATCGATTCGATCCAAGCCAACGAGGCCTCCTGGCTGCACGAGGCGACACGCTCGAAGTTCGCTCGGGCCTCGGCGAAATCCGAGGGTTTGTAGGGGTCGAGGGCCACCATCTCGCTGCGGTAGAGAACGTTGGCGGCGATGGCGATCTGCTCCCAGAATTCGAGAGAGTCGAAACTGCGCATGGCTTCGGCGACCGCTTGGTGCGAGACATTGGCCAATTTTTCGTTGCCTTTTTGCTTGCCATAAGCTTGGATCACCGCCGTGCAGAAGCTGATCGTGCCGTCTCCGAAGGCGCTAAAGCGCTGTGATTCGTAGCCGCCGGGAAAAGTCTCGGCCGTGAAGGTATCTGCGACGGCTTCGCGAAGGTGGTCATTGTGGGCGCTGACGTTTCCGGGCAAGTAGCCGTCCTTGCGGTGGCCGACGCTGTCTTGTGCGATGTGAGCCCCGAACCCGTGGCTGTAGGCGATGGCGTCGAACGAAGGCGTTGTGCCGGCTGGATCGCGTTCCGCAAAACGAAGCTGGAAGGCAGCGAAGTCGGAACTGTGAAGTGGGTTTCCGCCTGGGAGAAAGAGCTTGAAGGCGTCTGGAGCAGAGCTTCCGAGCACGAGGCTTCGACCCTTCGCGGTGGTGAAACAAACGTCGCTGCCATCGCCCGCAAGACGACAGCCAAAGACCTGGTGGGTGACGGGGCCCCAGGCAAGGGCCTGCGCCGCGAAAAGCAGCGTCAAAGGCACGATCAGTTTCATCGAAGGCATACGGACATCGCAGAAAAAGGGGTTCACGGTGCAGAGACGGGGGGCATGGCCGAGCGACTGCGCGCAACGCCGCCCGGGAGTTCGAGCGCCCCAAGACCAATGGGAGACCGCGTCAGCACCGCGATTGGACGGGGTTCGCAGAGGTCGATACAGCGGGGACGAATCAGCATGGAGTCTCGGCCCCCTTGCGCGCGTAGAACCACCAGTTGATCACCAAACAGCTCAGGTAGTAGACCGCGAATCCGTGGAGCGCTTTCTCCGGCGTTCCGGCCTCGATCTGGGTGGCGAAGATCTCCGGGATCAGGAAGGCCCCGTAGGCGGCGATCGCTGAGGTCCAACCCAGGACTGGACCCGCCATCTCCTTCGAAAAGATCATCGGCACCATACGGAAGGTCGATCCGTTGCCGATGCCGGTCGTGGCAAAGAGCAGGATGAAGAGCAGGAGAAAGGGGATGAAGTACTGCTCGGGGGTCTGTGAGCGACTGGCGAGATGGACGAACCAACCCGCGCCGATGGTCGCTCCGATCATCACGATCGTGTCCCATTGGGTCACCCGGGCACCGCCCAGCTTGTCGGCCAGCCATCCGCCCACGGGCCGAAGCAGTGCACCCACACCGGCGCCGATCCAGATGTAGTTCGCCGACAACGGCGCACCCGGATTCACGATGCTCTCCGCCAGCAGATTGCCGGCAGGATCGACGCGGATCACTCCGAAGACGTCGTCGATCAGCTTGGGGAACGCGTTGGCATAACCGATGAACGAGCCGAAGGTCATCGTGTACAGCCAAGTCATGATCCAGTTGTGCTTGTTCCGGAAGATCGAGAACTGGGGGACCAGGGCGCCTTTGATTTCCCTGGGAGTCAGGTACCGCATCGCTGCCAGAGTAATGATCACCGCCACGGCGAGCAGCACGAAAATCTTGAGCAGCTTCGGGAAGCCACCCCAGGGCACGAGCAACAAAGCGATTGCCACGGCGGCGCCGATAAACCCGAGCGCCGTCAGCCACAGGTACTTGGCGATCGCCTGCAGCGTAGAGCCGCACTCGTGCTGCGGCAGATTGTCCATGAATAAGAAAGCGGCCACCGCGACGAAGGTGAGGATCGGTACCCACACGAGACCGGCGTTCTGAACCCAGATGATTTCCTCGACACCGTTCGGCCCGAAGACGTCGTAGCCGGCACCCCCGAAGCTCCCGAACGCCCCGAAGGTGATGATCCAGGGCAGCAGGAACTGCATCAGGCTGACGCCGAGGTTCCCGATCCCGGCGTTCAGCCCCAGAGAGAGCCCCTGCATCTTCTTGGGGAAGAAGAAGCTGATGTTCGACATCGAGGAGGCGAATGCACCGCCTCCCACGCCCGCGAGTGCCGAGAGGATCACGAAGACGATGAAGGGTGTGTCGGGGTTCTGCAGGGCGATCCCGGCACCGATGGCCGGGAGCAACAGCAACGTGGTCGTCATGAACTTCACGTTGCGTCCGCCGCAGATGGCGACCATGAACGAATTCGGGACCCGCAAGGTCGCCCCGGCCAGACCCGCCACTGCTGGAAGTGTGAAGAGAAGCCCGCGGTAGGCGTCGCCACCGTAGGGATTCCCGTCGTTCATGAAGGTGAAATTGAAGAGCGTCCCGTCGTCAAAGTGCAGCTGTTGGATGAACTTCGCGACCATGCCCCAGTACATCCACACGGCGAAGCCACACAGCAAATTGGGGATCGAGACCACGAGGTTGCGGATCGCGACCGGCCGGCCCCTCTCCTCCCAGAACTTCTCGTCGTCCGGCTCCCAGCGGGTCAGGCGACTGCTCGAGTTCTTGCCTTCGCTGCTCATGCGTCCGCCAGGCGGTACGGCACGATGGATCTCCTCATAGCGTTCCCCCGATCTCCTGCAGGTCTTCGGGGTGCCTCTCCTTCAGCATATCCCGCACGACCTTGTGCATCCAAGCCAGACAAGCCAGCGACAGAGCCAGCATGAACATCCAGCAACTGGTCCATAGGCCCGTCCACTCCAGCAGGTACCCGAAGACAATCGGACAGAAGAAACCGCCGAGGCCTCCGAGCACGCCGACCATACCTCCGACCACTCCGACCTCTTCCGGGAAGTAGTCCGGGATGTATTTGTACACCGCAGCCTTCCCGGTTCCCCAGACGCTGCCCAGGAGAATCACCAGGACCGCAAAGATCCAGACGTTTGCCTGGAAATAGATCCGCGTAACTCCTCTTGCCAGGAGCTCTCTTCTCTCGACTCTCTGCCCGACTTCCACGACCGGCGCCTGCCAGACATCCTTCTTCGGAAGGACGAGGACACTGTGATCACCACCAACGACTTCCACAGGCTTCTCGACCAACGGATACTGTGTGCCGTCGACCACGACAGCCAAATCGGAAACCGCTGTGATCACGCCGTCGCGCTTGGCCATGACACCCTTGCCGGGGGAATAGACCTCCATCTTCGGAATCATCACCATGAAACTGATGACGGCCGAAGACGCCAGAATCCAGTACATCACCTTCCTGGCTCCGAACACGTCGGACATCCATCCGCCCAGAGCGCGGATCACTCCCGACGGAAAGCTGAACAAAGCGGCGAGGATCCCCGCCGTGACCAGGGGAAGGTAGTAGACGTTCACGAAGTACGGAACCAGCCACTGCGAGAACGCGACGAAGCAGCCGAACACCAGGAAATAGTAGAGGCCGAAGCGCCAGACCCGCATGCTCCTCAGCGGCTGCAGCATCTCGACCAGGCTCCGGTTCGACCTCACGGGCTTCTTGTTGTCCGACAGAAGAAAGAAGAGCACCCCCGTGGCTGCCAGTACGCCGGCATAGACGACCGGCAGTGATCGCCAGCCCTCGAGGTTGGCGCCGTGATTCGTCAACCGGTCCAACAGGGTCGGAGCGAATAGGGTCGTCAACGCCGCTCCCGCGTTGCCCGCTCCGAAGATGCCCAGGGCCGTACCCTGATTCTCCCTGGGATACCAGACAGATGTGTAGGCGATCCCGATTGCGAAGCTCGCGCCCGCTAAGCCGAAGCCGAAGCTGCAGAGCGCGAATGCCAGAAAGCTGTCGGCATAAGAGAGCAGGTACATCGGAATGGTGCAGACGAACAGGAGGGACCCTAAGACCGGTTTGCCACCGAACTTGTCGGCCAACATTCCAGCTGGGAGGCGGAAGATGGAGCCGGTCAGCACGGGAATCCCCATCAGCCAACCGATCTCGACGGGCCCCCAGTCGAATACCTCGTTGGCGGACAGGAAGGTGACGAGAACGCCGTTTAGCATCCATGCTGCAAAACAGACTGTGAAGGTCAGCGTATTTAAGAAGAGCGCCCTGTGCGACCGGGCAGTGGCTGCTTCCTGCATCGCGATAGCGATCCTTCCCCCCCGCGCACGTTCTCACTGAGAGAAAGCTATCGCTTCACTCCTGTGTACCTTCTCATCGAAATGAACGGTCGAGTGGAGTATCCGAAGGGATAACTGATCACGTGCACCAGCTTGGTGAATGGGAAGTAGGCAAAAAAGACAAGTGCAGTGATGATGTGCAGCTTGTTGATGAGCGGAGCGCCTGCGATCATCGAAGTATCGGGCTGCAACTCCAGGATGCTAGCCAGCCAAGGCCCGACCGAATAAGACACTCCGAAGACCAGTGCCACACCGGACTGGTAGAGCCCAAGACCTGCGATGAGAGCCAGGAGCAGGAGGATGACGTAGTCGTCCGCCGTACTCATCGCGTTTACCTGGGGGATGGTGACTCTGCGCACAAAAGCCCAGACCACTCCATAGAGAAAGAGGATCCCGAAACCGAGCCCCACCCACCTGAAGACATCGACCCAGGAGGCGAGGCCGTATGCGCCTCCTATCAGTCCTATCAGGTGAGCAAAGAACAAGATGACGATGCCCCAGTGCAGACATAGAGCGGCAGGGCCTATGGAAGCCCGCCCAAAGAAACCGGTGGAACGTGTCGTCCACAGGTAATCCCCGCGGACGGTCCAATTCCACTTGCCTCTGTGTCCGCCCATGGCACCGCTGAAGCCCCGATAGATGATGCCACCGAAGAAAAGCACGATGGTGACATAGGGCAGTCCGACGAAAAAGAAATTATCCCACATGGCTGCACTCTTCTTGTCGTGGTTGATCCGATCGCGGCTGTGCCTTCAGATCAATGCTCATTAGTTTCTCCAACGCACCAAGGAGATGGAGATACGGTGTCTCCAGCTCTTCCAGCCGGGAGCGCATCGGAGGCAGGAACGGAACAATATATTCGTTGATGAGCTTCCCTCTCACCGGATCATCTCCCGATTCGACGGTCAGCGAAAGGAACTCCACCATCAACGGCAGGAAATCCGGCAACTCGCTTCCATCCGGCGCCTTTCCAAAATGCTTATAGATGCCAACCAGCTCGATCATGTAGCCGTTCCGGTCGGAAACAGCCGCATTGGCACAGGTCTTGGGTTCGTCATACGTATGACTTCCAAGATAGAGAGAACATTTGGGCTGCAATTCGAATAGATCGATATAGTCCTCTTCGGAAATAGCATTCTCCTCGAGGAAGGTAGAAAGCAGCAGCGCACTCTCCTTGTCGATGCTCTCCAGCCCCCCGATGACTCGCCCGGCATCCTTCGCGATTTCTTCCCGCTCCGCATCCGTTTCAGGCGGGCTGCACCACAGTTCCGCTATCAGCGCATAAGCATCTTTCACTACTTGTATTTCACCCATATCACTCAAATTCCTTTGAATCCGTATGATGTGATTTGAAGTAGCTCTTTCTCCTCTTCATGGGCGACCAGGGGTTCATCTTGTCGAAACCGGCAACGCCACGCTCGGTATACGGGCTGATTTCAGCACCTTCGCGCTTTGTATTCGGAACGACGAAGCGTTCGTTGTAAAAGGCGAGGGACAGCCCCCTGACCATTTGCTTCGCGTCTTCTGCCGTCAATCCCACCCTGTTGAGCACGTCGAGATCGGGGCTCTTTTCCACTCTCAGGCTTCGTTCGTAGTGCCGCACAGCCAGTTGACGCAAGAGCGCCGTCCTCACCACTTCTTCATTCCCGGCCCCAAACATGCTGGCCAGATATTTGAAGGGAAGGCGGAACTTGTCCAACTCGTCGAGGCTGATGAGCGGTCCGGATGAAGGCTTCTCCATATCGAACACGTCGGTATCCGAAGGAGAGTCCTTCCCTGCGCTGGTCATGATGGGAGCCAGGGGCGGAATGTAAAACAGGGAAGGCAGCGTTCTGAATTCGGGGTGAAGCGGAAGCGCAATCTCCCATTTCTTGACGATCTTGTAGACGGGCGAGCGCTGTGCTGAGTCGATCCAGTCGTCACTGATGCCTTCTCTCTTGGCTCCTTCGATCACCTCAGGATCAAAGGGATCCAGGATGATATCCCTTTGTGCCGTCACGAGGTCTTTGTCATCTGCCAACGCGGCTTCCTCTACCCGGTCCATGTCGTAGAAGAGGACCCCGAATGATCGGATCTTCCCTACGCAGGAATGGAAGCAGACCGGAGGCAAGCCCGATTCGATTCTCGGGTAGCAGAGGATGCACTTCTCCATCTTTCCGCTGGCCCAGTTGTAGTAGGGCTTCTTGTACGGGCAGGAAGAGATGCAATAACGCCAGTTGCGACATCTGTCTTGATCGATGAGAACGATGCCGTCTTCCTCGCGCTTGTATGCGGCACCGGATGGACAGGCACCCACACACCCCGGATTGAGGCAGTGATTGCAGATGCGGGGAAGATAAAAATAGAAGACGTCTCTGAACCTGAGCGCCGCTTCTATCTCCTCTTCCTCCATATCCTTGAAATTCACGTCGAACTTCCCGGTAACATGGGCGCCACCGGCGTTGTCTTCCCAGTTCACGCCCCAATTGATGGGAACGTCTTCTTCCTCCGTGACCATCGACTTCGGTCTTCCGACCGGTTGCTGCTCACTCTGTTCGGAAGAATGCAAGTCGTCATAGGTGAACGTGTAGACGTCACCATCCCCGTAGTAGTCTGCCAGTTCGGGCGTGTGGGGATTGAAGAAGAGATTGGCGAGCATGTATTTCCTGCTGCCGTATCGCAGCTTCAGCTTGTCGCCATCCTTTACCCATCCTCCCTTCCAGAGGTCCTGGTCTTCCCAACGCTTCGGATATCCCATACCCGGCTTGGTTTCGACGTTGTTCCACCACATGTACTCAGCACCTTCCCTGTTCGTCCACACGTTCTTGCAGGCGACAGTGCAGGTATTGCAACCAATGCACTTTTCCAGGTTGAAGGTCATGCTCATCTGCGCTTTTACTCGCATGGTCTCGACCTACTCTTCCGGCAACTTATGTAGTTCACTTTCCTGATAGACCGGCTTCCCATCGGGACCAAGGGGCATCTTGCGGATGATCACCCCATGGTCGCGTTCCGACGGACTCGTCCCCCAGTAGTTGGTGTAGTACGAGAACTGGGCGTATCCGCCGATCATCGTGTGCGGGTTCATCAGGATTCTCGTGGTCGCGTTGTTGTTCCCGCCTCGCAGATCGGACAGCTTGTTCTTCTTGGCAAGGGGCGAGAACGGAACGTTTACGTGCCGTTCTACCTGGTGATAGGTGATCGCCATATTCTTCGGTACCTGATGGCTGACCACTGCCCTTACCACCTCAATGCCGTTCTCACAGAACATCTCCACCCAGTCGTTGTCCTTCACATCGATCTCGTCCGAATCATCTGGATTCAGCCACACCGTCGGGCCTCCGCGAGACATGTGCATCATGGGCCAGTGATCCCTGAAGGAACTGTGTATCTGCCACTTGCCATGAGGCGTGATGAAGCGGAATACCTTGGACTTGGGGCCGGCCTTGTCCAGATTGATATCTCCGATTGCCACCATGTCCAACGGCGGCTTGTTGGTCGGAAGCGCCTCTCCCAGCTCCCTCAATCCCTGGTGGTCGTAGTAGACCTCCTGCCGTCCCGAAAGGGTGTGCCAGGGCTTCAGCCTCTCGACGTTCATCGTCCAAGGGCCGAACGTCCGCTGCTTTCCATCCTTGTCGTGAAGCATGGCGCTCCACTGGGGCGTGGTGTGTATTCGCCTCGGCTGCGAGATGATGTCCTTGTAGTGGACCTTCCTGCCTTTGACGACTTCGACCATGTCGGCAAGGGGAAGCCCGACCTTCTTCTCCATTTCCTTGAAGAAGAGCCACGACAGCCGTCCGTTGAGCTCGGGAGAGATCTGAAGGATGAGCTCACAGAACTGCTCTGGCTTCTCGAAGAACACGCGTCCGTCCTTGATATCCAGAACTTCGTTGTTCTTGAGCTCCTCCTCCACGATGGGTGTCAGGTCGGTGTACTGCCCCTTGGAGCCGTAGCCCTTGGGCTGGGAGACGAGCGGGCCCAACGAAACCAGCCTGTCGTAGATGTTGGTGTAGTCCCTCTCCACGATGGCGATGCTGGGGAACGTCTTGCCAGCGACGGCCTCCGTGTCTCCGTTTCGCCAGTCCTTGATCTCTCCCAAGGGCTGGGCGAGCTGACCGGGGCTGTCCATCCAGGTGGCGTTGAGCACGACGTCCTTCACCGGCTCCGGGAAGTGTTTCTTCGCCAATTCCTCGAACTTCTTGGCGATGAGCTTGAACGCCTCCCAGTCGTGCTTGGCCTCCCACGGCGGCTGCGTCGCAGGAGTCAAGGGATGAACGAAGGTGTGCATGTCGCCGAACGTGACGTCGTACTTCTCGTACCAGAAGGCCGCCGGCAGAACCACATCCGAGTAGTTGGCAGTAGAGTCCATTCGGATGTTGAGGTTGACCAGGAAGTCCAGCTTGCCGATGGGGGAGTCTTCGTGCCACTCGATCTCGTTCACGAGATCCTTTGCCGGCTCTTCATCCCACATCACGTTGTTGTGCGTACCGAGCCAGTGCTTGAGCGTCAGCTCGTGCCCTCGCATGCTGGTCCCGATGAGGTTCCCGCGGTACACGGTGAGCATCTTGAGGTGATTCTCGGGAGCATCGACATCGTGGATGGCGAAGTTGTACGTGCCATCCTTGAACCTCTCCAGAACCCAGTCCTTCACCTCGTCATCGGACTTGCACCCCGCAGCGACAGCTTCGTTGTAGATCTCGAGCGAGTTCTTCTTGTCGATCTGTGGGAAGAAGGGCAGCCATCCCAATCTGACTGCGAGGGCGTTCATGTCCGCAGCATGATTGAAGGCAGGGAGCTTCTTCGCGCCTTGCGCCCACTGTGTGTCGAGGGACATGTTGTCGTATCGCCACTGACCGGTCTGGAAGTACCACAGCGATGTGGAATTCATCAGCCGGGGAGGCCGCTGCCAGTCGAGAGCACCACTCATGTTCACGAACGCAGCGTTGAGACGAGTGTGCTGGGTGCCGACGTAGTGGTTGAAGTTGCCACCGTTCACGCCGTTGCAACCGCAGAGGGCGAGCATCACCGCCTCGTTGCGGTAGTACAGCGATGCGCCGTGGTAGAAGTGTTGTATCCCCGGACCCGTTATGAAGAGCGACTTCCCCTTCGTCTTTTCGGCGTTGTCAGCGAATTCTCTTCCGATCTGAATGGCGAGATCTTTGCTGACGCCTGTCTGCGCCTCCTGCCAAGCCGGGGTGTAGGGCTTCGGGTCGTTGTAGTCCTCCGGGTAGTCGCCGCCCAACCCCCTCGAAACACCCGCCTGTGCCATCGTGAGATCGAAGGCGGTGGTTACGAGTAGCTCCTCGCCGTCTTTCGTTCTGATTCTCCTGGCGGGAACGCCGCGCAGGATTTCCTTCGCAGTCTGCCCCTTACCTTCCGTTCTGCCGATGTAGATGCTGAAGGTATCGGTGAAGTCACTAAATGAGACGGTTGCCTCTTCGTCATCATTTCCGAGAATGGTGAGGAGCGGGTCGAAGTCCTCCTTGGTGACGGCATTCTTCAGCTGAAGGTTCCAGTTGCCGGTCGGCTGCTCTTCCCACCTGAAGCCGATGGAGCCGGTGGGAACGTGCAGCTTCCCGCTGCCATCGGCCATGATGAGTTTCCAGTCGGCATTTTCCTCGTTGGCGTATTCCGCGATGTCGGAGGCCCGCAGGAACCGCCCCATCTGGTACTTGTCGCCATCCTTGTCCAGGACCACCAGGAAGGGCAGGTTGGTGTATTGCTTCGCGTACTCGGTGAAGTACGGCGTCTCCTTCTCGACGTAGAATTCCTTCAGGATGACGTGGATACAGGCCATCAGGAAGGCGCCATCGCTGCCGGGTACGAGCGGAACCCATGTGTCGGCGTACTTGGCCACATCCGAATAGTTGGGCGACAGCACCACGATCTTCGAGCCGCGATATTTTGCTTCGGAAAGGAAATGGGCGTCAGCTGTCCGGGTCATGTTGATATTCGAACCGGCAACGACCCAGTACGTGCCGAGATACCAGTCGGAACTCTCACAATTCTCCGTCTGGTCGCCGAACATGCTGGAAGAAACATGCGGGAGGTCGTGATACCACTCGTAATAGCTGCAGTAGATGCCACCGAGCAGGTTGTTGTACCTGTGCCCAGAAATGAAGCTGAGCAGGCTCATGGCAGGGATGGGTGAGAAGTTGGCCATATGGTCGGGGCCATACTTCTTGATGGTGTGAATCTGGCCTGCCGCGACTAGCTCGACCGACTCGTCCCAGCTGACCCTCTTCCAGCCCGCTTTGCCTCTTGCGGACTTGTACTTCTTCGACCTCTCTTCGTCTTCAACGATGCTCGCGTAGGCTTCAACAGGGTCTTTGCCGTTCTTGCGTTCTTCGGCATAGAGGTCCCACAGCACCTTGCGTACGTACGGGAACTTCGGCCGCAAAGGGCTGTAGGGATACCAGGAAGCGGTAACACCTCTCTGACAACCCCTGGGTTCGACATTCGGAATGTCCGGATCGATCTGCGGGTAATCCGTCTTTTGCAGCTCCCAGCAAATGAGCCCGTCTTTTACGAAGACCTCCCAGCTGCAAGCCATGGAACAATTCACGCCATGACCCGTCCGCACGCTGTAGTCGTAGTTCCACCGCTTCCTGTAGAATTCCTCCCAAGAACGGGAATCCTCGGTTACGCTGAACCACTTGCTGCCATTGCTCTTCATGTCAGTTTCCCGGGCCCTTGCTGGTTGTTGCCATCATCTCAGATCGACTTTCTTGTTTCCCGCGCCGAGTCCGATCAAGGTGAATACGATTATCGCCGCGATGCTTATGAGTACCGTAGGCACATAACGAGAAGGAAGGCCGGCTGGTTGGCTGGCTTGTTGTTCGGTGCTCTTCAAGTATGCGATTACAGCTTCGATTTCCGTATCGCTCAGTCCGAGCGGCACCATCGGCACGTTGTTGCTCTCCTTCAAGAGCTCCATGACGATGGGGTCCCCTTCGGCAATCAACTGATCGGGCTCCTTGATCTGCCGTCTGAGCCAGACATCTTCCCTGCGTACCGTTACACCCGACAGATCGGGACCCACCAGTTTTCCCTTGCCGATGGTGTGACAGGCGGTGCATTTCTCGACGAAGACCTGCTTCCCCTCAATTGCGGATGCAGGCGCTGCCCCCGGCTGAGAATGCGCAAGGAGTGGAGCTAGAAAGACAGCGAGGAGCGAAAGGGACAGAACCGTCGAACCAGCCTTTTGCCTCAACATGACCAAGCTCCTCATTCCGGGGAATCGGCTTGTTGTCCCAATCGCGACGCGGACGGGCAGCTCCCCGTGTCTTGCTTACTCCCGCTCAATCGATTCCGCAGCAGCGGCGATCGGTGCGAAGGCCCGCTTCGGGAAATTGACAGCCCTCAGATTCTCTCGGACCTGCTTGCTCCTCGACCCGTCCACTGATCGGACTTCCCCGCGAAACACCCGGCGGATACCGCACGAAACGCCCCGCGAGTCAGAGCGGATATCTATACCTCGCGCGGCTTACGTTGACAAATGTTGTCAACGTAAGCAAGCTGCTCGCCGAAGGAACGACGAAAGCGTGAAGATTGCTCTGGGGAAAAAGGGCGATTACTCGGTGCGCGCAGTGCTCGATCTCGCGATCCACTACGGCATGGGGCGGCGCAAGGCCCAAGAGATCGCCACCACGATGCGGATTCCGAGGAAATCCCTGGCGCGGGTCCTGGCGGACCTCGTTCACTCCGGTCTGATCACTGCAACCGCCGGACCGGATGGGGGCTACGAACTCCTGCGACCGCCCTCACAGATCCACCTGCTCGACGTGGTCGAGGCGGCCGAAGGTGGCATCGAGATGAACAACTGCATATTGAGGGGAATACCCTGCGGGATCCAGGGTACCTGCCCCGTGCACGAGCCGTGGTCCGAGGCTCAAGCGGCGATGCTGCGGCGGCTGCGAAAAACGACCTTCGCCGAGATCGTGCGCCAGCTCGCACTTGGCCAACTTGATCCGGCCGATCATGTCGCGGAACTCTGCCCTCGATGACGTGAGCGCAGCCGCGCTCCAAGTCGACAAGAACGTGCCGGACCCAGGGAAAACGCAATTTGGACTTCCTGTTCTCGCGAACAGGCGAATCAAACTGTGTTTTCGGCATCGAGTCCGATCACAGGGCGCTATGGCGAGTCGTTCGCAGCGGCGCCGCACCCCCGTTCCCGGGCCAGACCCGGCCCGCCATGACGCTGAGTCATTCGTCGGAGTCCCATGATTCCGGAGACTCGGGTCGCGTGGTGCCGCGCGGCTCGACACGCTGCACTGAAGGGCGGGGGGGGGTCTGGTGACCTTTCAGTCGTTATCCCCGCGCAACTCGCCTTGCATCAGCAACTCGAGACCCATCTCGAAGGGGAAGCTCTGCAGGATCCTCGCGAGATCCGCCGCCCCGTCGACGATGTTCCGGTAATCGGGCCGCGGCGCCGATTCGATGCTGAGCCGGATCTGGCGCAAGCCCTCTTCCGAATCCCGCTCGCCCGCAGCGACTCTCGACGCCGAGGCGAGACCGGCGGAGCCAATCGTGTAGGCGCACATCACCGCGAAGGCGTCGACGGCCTGGCGCTCCGATTTGCCCGCCTGGCGCAGCACTCCGAGAATCGTGTCCAGAACCGCCATGGCGGAGGGCCCGAAGCGTGAAGCCGTACTCAGAAACGGCATCACACCCGGTGTCTCTACCAGGGCGTTGAACATCCTGCGAAACGTGCAGAGCATCCAGCGCTGCCAATCCTCAGGATTCCGGCTCGCCTCGTGCTCAGTCACCGCGGCATCGCGCACGAAGAGGTCGAGCACACCATCGACGACCTCCGCCTTGTTCGTGAAGTGCCGATAGATCGCCATGGGGGTGACGGCCAGCTGTTCGGCCAGCTTCTTCATGGTCAGGCCGGCAAGCTCATCCCGCCTCGCGATGAGCAGGCCCGCCTCGAGGATCTCTTCACGCGAGAGCGACCCGCGCGGGCGTCGGCTGGGTGGAGTGGCGGTACTTCCTCGGGACCGAGCCATGTCAGAAGAAGTTGCCCATATGCGATGAGTCGCAGATGTTCATGTCCAGCACCACGACCCGCCTGGCCAACATCAGCCCCTTATCCGTTCGCCGCAGCATATCGCGGCGCTGCCCCACGAACTGCGACACCTCGTCGGCGCGACGGGAACGGTAGAGCACGAGGTTCGAATGGACGAGCAACTCGTCCGGCTTCTCGCCCCGTGTGACCTCCACGTTGCTCACCATGCGCCGCGTGCGCGAGGGTGGATTCTCACCCCACGCGGTTCCGGTCCCGAGGCGCAACGCCTTGGCCGTCAGTGTGAGCTTGTCGTCGTCGAAGTACGCGAGGCCGCTCAGCTCGTCTTCGATGGTGACCGCGGGCTTGCCCCGAACGGCCTGGACGTTCTCACGGATCGGGACCCTGTAGGTGCAGTCGTCGGTCAGCAGGCCGAGCCAATCCATGTAGAGGCGATCGTCGAGCATGCGCGCTTCGCGGTAGAGGAACTGCTCCACTGTGTGCTGCTCTTCCAGACTGGTGGTCGTGCCCGGGATGTCGGCTGTAGATTGGCTCATCGATGGCTCCTGTCGTCTGTCGTCCGCAAGGGTCGTCGCCCGGCCTGGCCATTCCCCGGACGATTCATGGAGTGAGCATCAGGTCGTGCCAGCGGCGGTACATGCCGCGCTGCGTGTGCTCACTGTACGCCGTGCTCACGGTGCCGGGCAGCTCCGGATGGCGCCCTGCGTCGAGCCCCGCACCGTAATGGAAGGCGTGATCTCTCGTGCCGACGCCCGACGCGCCATAGGTGACACCCTCCCAGTTCTCGCCATCGTCCTGCTCGAAGATGCCACCCGGGCCGAATGTCAGGCTGAAGAACTTGCGCATCGCATCCTTGACTTCGGTGGGTGCATCCCGATCGACGAAGACCCACGACCAGACCTCGGACTTCATCGGACCACGCGGGTGCGCGACCCGAAAGGTGAAGTTGCTTCCGAGCAGCGAGAAGTTCGGGAAGGTCGTGCAGGTGGCAATCTTCACACGCTTGCGCACATCGCCCAGGCGCTCCTCGGCCTCGTCCTGAACGGAGGCCAGGTATTCGCCGACGCCCGGGACACCGCGCAAGGTGCTCTCTCCGGGCAGGCGCCCATCCGTGTCGTCCTTGGGATAGAGCCGGAAAGTGCCGCCGTGACCGTGGGGGAGAGCCACGTTGCGCCCGTACTCGAGCACCGACTTCAGGGCCTGGTCGGAAGCGGGGTCGCCGGGCACGATCTGAAACACGGATGAATGAGTGGCGGGCGCGTGCGCCACGTCACCAATCATATTCTCGGCCGGGAGCTTCCAGTTCGTGCCGATCCGCCACTTCTGGACGCCGACGACCTCGACGCCTCCCTCACGGCGGTTCAAGCTCGTGTCGAGGTACCAGGTCATGTCTCCCAGGTAGTCCTCGAGAGACATGGCCTCCGCGTCGTGGTTGGCGAAGATCAGGCCGCAGTAGGTCTCGATCCGGGGCACCCCGATGAGACCGAGGTTCGATTTGTCGAAGTCCTCCGGATAGGACGCCCGCTGGTTGGGGAGGCCCACGAGACGGCCATCCCGGCTGAAGTTCCAGCCGTGATAGGCGCAGAAGAAAGTCCGCGCATTGCCGCGATCTTCCCTGCAGACGGGCATTCCGCGGTGGGGGCAGGTGTTGAGGTGGACGCGAATCGCGCCCTCGTTGTCGCGAACCACGATCACGGACTGCTCGCCCATGAAGGAGAGGAAGAAATCCCCCGGATTCGGAATCTGGCTCTCGTGCCCCACCATCAGCCACGAGCGGCCGAATACCCGATGCTTTTCGATCTCGTAGAGCTCCGGATCGAAGAAGAGTCTGCGACTCACCCACGTGCCATCGTCGCTGAGCAGCCCGGGGATCTCCGCTGCGATGGCCCCGTCCACGCTTTGCCCCATTGCCAGAACCTCCGGTGGTGATATCGCCGTAGTATACCGCATATACTCGTGGCCGCGGTCATGTTTCGGGGCGGCGTGTCGCACGGCGAGCGGAAGCGCCTTGTCGGACGAGCGGCTCTTCCACAAGCGCTTCGGAGGAGGCGTCTACCGCGGTGAACGGAAGCTGTCTTTGCGGGGGTGTGGCGTTCGCGATCGACGGGCAGTTCACTCCAATACAACTCTGCCACGCGCAAAGATGTCGGAAGTTCACGGGACCGACTATGTCGTGGTGCTCGCGGGCGTGCTAGACGACGACCCGGGCACGAAGCCATTTCAGCCACATCTTCGTCGATCAGGATGCTCCCTGGCACAGCATCCACGTCGCCCGACCGTGGCGGTCGGAAGAGGTGAACACACATTCGAGTTCCGCGGCGCCTGTATTCGTGTAGACGACGCCCGGATTCCAGGATTCGAGCCACTCCTGCTCCCGCACGGGGCAGAAGAGCGGGAAGACGACGTCGGCGCTCTGGTGCAGCGGGAAGCAGCTATTTCGAGTTGCTCGGCGAGGCTCTCGAACTTCCATGTCGCCGCCGGACGCAGGGGGCGGTCAGCTGCCGGTTCCGAGCGCCCGCGTTTAGATGCCAGACGATCCTAGCACTCGCCTGGAACACGCCGTGCCCCGGCGAGGTGATACCGCGCGGCGGGGGCCTGGGCTCAGCGCACTTCCGGAGCCGGTGCGCTACAGCCAGGCGTAGGCGCGGCGCAGCACCTCGCGCCCGTCGCTCTCGATCATCTCGCCGTGGGAGAGCACGATGCGCTCGATGTCCCAGGCGAGCATCCGGTCGATCTGCTCCCGGGCTCCCGCGCGGTCCCGGATCATCAGATGCTCGAGCCAGGTGGCACCCGGCCGCCGGTTGGCGAGCAGCGCGGCGACCAACCGGGTGAGGCGCGACGGGTGCTCGCACAGGTTGAAGACGATGTCGCAACAGACGAGAGAGCGCGACGCGCGGTGGTAGAAGACCACCTCGTTTTCCATCGTGCGCGCGGCAAAGAAGACCTGGTCGATGTCTTCGCTCCACGGTGCCTCGGGCAGGTCGCCCAGCACCCGGTCCCACGGCAAGTCGTCGCGCTTCTTCTCGAGGCCGGGGCAGGCGCACAGCAGGGCATCCGGGTAGGCAGTCTTCCACTCGCCCGCCCAGAGGTGGTGGAACAGGCTCGGCGCCACCACCGCGACCACCGGGCCGAGACCGTCGACGAGTTTTCGCACCTCGGCATCGAGTGGCCCCGGGGAGTGGACGAAGATTCCGCCGTTGGCGAGGCGCACAAGGGTGGTGCGCGTGCCGGTCTCGACGCCGAGGAAGCGCAGCCGGCGGGTCTGGCTCCAGAGATCGTCGGCGAGCTGCTCCACGGCGTGGCCGATTCTAGGCGAGGCCGCATGCCCTCGCTGGGATGCGGACCGGTTGGCCGCGGCGGGTCGTTCGGCGCTTACCGGCCGGCACTTCGACCGAAGGACTGAGCGTCGAGCGCCGGCGGCTCGAGAAGCGGGTGGCCGTAGGGCTTCGGGTTGGGAATCGGCCTCATCTCGCGGTGCGGCACTTCCCGCGCGTCTTTCTCCGCGTCGCCGGGTGGCTCCAGCGGCGCTGGCGGTACAGGGTTCGGTTGATGCGCACGCGAACCTCGGAGTGAAATACCATACCGGACAAGATATCCGACAAGGCGAGAAACGGGCTGCTATCTGGCTCCGCCTAGCATTCTGATCGATGAATCCCAAACGGCACATACGGTCCGGCAGTTGCGTACTCGGGTGGTCACGCTGTGCCGAAAGATGAAGTCATAGGGATGCAAACTGCTGTGACGATCTGCGGAACGGGGCTTTGCGCCAGCCCAGCCGAGACCCGCTGAAGGACCCCTCGGCATGGACTCGGCGAACCGCAAACTGGACCTGGGTAAAAGACAGGAACTCCAACCTGCCTTTTCCCCGGATCCGATGAGTGGACATTTCGTCACGAGGAGCGTCAGCGCTGGTCAGCCCGCACGGGCCTTCCGAACGGGTCCATGCCGACGCCGGGCCCATAGGCATCCGGTTGGACATCGTCTTGAAAGCTCGGATCCACCGGCTGGCCGTCCCGGGTCTCCCATTCGGCAGGTCTGCCGTATTGGTCGGCGCCAACCCCGAGCCCGTAGGCATCGGGTTCCACATCTACGTACGGGTCTTCGTACTCGCCCGTGCCCCCGTAGTCGGAGTGTTGAGCCACGGCAGCTGTCGCAAACAGCGCCGCGAAAAGACCGATTGCGTATCTCATTTATCCTCCAGGCGGTGAGCCAACCCTCTTTGTCCCTGGCGTGCACACGGCTCCACGAGTTGCGGGCCGCGACCCTGGCGGGTTTTTACCAGTCACGACGTCTCCTCTCCGTCGACGGGAGCGATCGAGAAAGGGTAACGTGCGTCCGCACCCTATGAGCCGCCCACCGTCTCGGGCGGGCTCGGCCGGTCGGGTCGGTCCGCGCTCTCCTCGGATGCTCTGCTGTGTCCGCGCTCTCCTCGGATGCTCTGCTGTGTCCGCGCTCTCCTCGGATGCTCTGCTGTGTCCGCGCTCTCCTCGGATGCTCTGCTGCAATCAGTTGCCGAAGTCCCAGCCGTCGCCGCTGCGGTACTGCTTGAGGACGTTCTTCGCGATCAGGATCTTGTGGACCTCGTCCGGGCCGTCGGCAATGCGCAGGATGCGGGCGCCCTGATACATGGCGGAGAGGGGCAGGTCGCCCGTGACGCCCGCGGCGCCCCAAACCTGGATCGCCCGATCGACCACGCGCGTATATGCCTCGGGCACCGAGATCTTGATGGCCGAGATGGCGGTCCGCGCGTCGGCCCCGCTCTCCATCTGCTCTGCGCAGTGGAGCGTCATGAGCCGCGACGATTGGATGTCGATGTACGAATCGGCGATGAAGCCCTGCACGAACTGCTTCTCGGCGAGCAGCCCACCGTGCACCTCGCGATTCTGGGCGCGCTCGACCATCAGATCGAAGGCGCGCCACATCTGGCCGACCGAGTTCATGCAGTGATAGACACGCCCGGCGCCGAGCCGATCCTGGGCAGCGGCATGGCCCGAGCCCGTCTGTCCGAGCTGGTTCTCGAGCGGGACGCGCACGTCCTCGTAGATCACCTCGGCGTGACCGCCGATGCGGCCCCACACCTCGATGTCGCGCACGATGTTCACGCCGGGGGTATCGGTGGGCACGATGATCTGCGTCATCTTGCCGTTGCGCTCGGCCGGGCCCTCCGGATCATCGGTGCGGCACATGACGATCAGGAAGTCCGAGCGGCTGCCATTCGACGTGAACCACTTGTGGCCGTTGATCACCCACTCGTCGCCCTCACGCCTTGCCGTCGTCTTGATCGAGCGGGGATCCGAGCCGGCGTTGTCGGGCTCCGTCATCGAAAAGCCCGACTCCATCTTGCCCTCGGTCAGCGGCACCAGCCATTTCTTGCGCTGCTCCTCGGTGCCGTACTTGAGCAGGATCTTCTGGTTGCCCGAGTTCGGCGCCACGACGCCGAACAATGCGGCCGCACCCGTCGCGTAGGCGAGCACCTCGTTCATGTAGGCGTGCTCGAGAAAGGTGAGCCCGCAGCCGCCGTACTCCTCGGGCAGGTGCGGCGCCCAGAGCCCCGCCTCCTTGACGCGGTCCTTGATGTGGCCGCGCAGTTCCCGCGCCTCGGCGATCTCACTCTCGGACACCGTGCCGTCCCGATAGAACCGCCACAGCGTGTTCTCGTTCGGGAGGATCTCCTTGTTGACGATCTCCGCGGTCAAGAGCCGGATCTGGTTGATCCGGTCCGGCAGCGAGGCGATCGACTGTATGTTCATGGCCATGGCGGGTGCTCCTTCGTGGGCGAGGCGGTCTGCAAGTTCTCGATTCGTGTCCGGAGGGCGGAGTATCGCAGCGTCGCGCGGGCCATCGCCAGGGCCTTCGACTTGCCGCGGCGGACCAGGGCTAGGCGGCGGGCGGGCCCTTGCGCCGCACGAAATGGTTGTACGGCAATACGATGACAAGCGCTCCATAGCCGCTGTAGCAGACCAGCCAGAACAGGCCGATCAGGAAGCCCTTCAGCGTCACCGGCCAGGTGAAGCCCGGCAGCAGCGGCATCCACGCCTGGTACATCGTCCAGTCGAACAGGATGTCTCCAGCGATGCACAGTACATAACTGACCACCAAGCTGATCAAGAACGTGATGGCCATCGCCCGCAGGTCAAGTAGTCCGTTCATGATGCTTTTCTCCTCTTGAGGCACGACCGTTCACCGTTGGATTCTGGGAACACCCACGCTTCTGCTCGCTGCTATTCCTCGAACGATGTCGAGCAACCACCGGGACCGCGTCGAGAAATCATCGATTCATACGGCAAGGCCTCTCGGCCTCGAATCGTACCTCTAACGGAGGAACAATCGAGCCCCGGCGCCCAAAACTGCCGAGGAGATCCGAGCCAATCCGAGAGATTCCCTACCCCCTTGCCTAGCGAATCCGGGGCTCGTTCTTCCTATCCACACACACTGCAGAGCGCCGGCATGCTGCGCCCACCGCAGAGCGCCGGCATGCTGCGCCCACCGCAGAGTACGAACGCCTTCTCGATGCCCTCGTTGGCGAGCGCATTGCCGGCGAGCGCCCCTCCGTCCAGCTTGCTCATGTGATGTGTCCCCTTTGGCCCGTGCATCGATCGGCCAGCAGGCGCAGACGCGACCCCATTCCTGCATGGGTGGCTGGCCTTGCGAGCCCCGACCTGTAGCCCTGCCCCCGGGTCGAAGCGCGGTGGGCCGGGTGCGGCGCCGATCGGCCGCGTGTCGTAGCGTCGGCCAGTTCGGGGACTCGGGTGAATGGGGCCGTCTGCCACAATGGGGCCCGGGTCGCGACGCGTCGCGCCAGCCCCGGCACCCGCACCCGGGTCAGCGCAACCTGCGCGTGGCACACTGCTTGCTCCACTTCCCGTGGACGCCAAAGGAGAATTCGCGCTTGACGACTTCAGCAGCCGCCTCAGGGACCGCGCCGCAGACCACCGAGCACTTCGACGTCCTGATCGTCGGCGCGGGAATTTCGGGCGTGGGGGCCGCGTACCACCTGACGCACCAATGCCCAGACAAGAGCTTCGCGGTGCTGGAAGGGCTCGAGAACTTCGGCGGCACCTGGCTGATGCACAAGTATCCGGGCATCCGGTCGGACAGCGATCTCTATACGTTCGGCTATCGCTTCAAGCCCTGGACGGGACCGCCCGTCGCGACGGCCGAAGAGATCCTCACCTACATGGGCGAGGTGATCGACGAGAACGACCTCGATCGCCACATCCGCTACCGCCACCGGATCGATTCCGCGACCTGGTCGAGCGAGGACGAACTCTGGACGATCGTCGGAGAGAGAACGGACACCGGAGAGCCGGTTCACATCAGCGCCAACTTCCTGTGGATGTGCCAGGGCTACTACCGGCACTCGGAGGGCTACACGCCCGAGTGGGACGGGATGGAGGACTTCGAGGGCGAGATCGTCCACCCGCAGACCTGGCCCAAGGATCTCGACTACACGGGCAAGAACGTCGTCGTGATCGGCTCGGGTGCCACAGCGGCCACGCTCATCCCGGCCATCGCCGGCGACACGGCGCACATCACGATGCTGCAGCGCTCGCCCACGTACTTCATACCGGGACACAACGTGAACGAGCTGGCCGATCAGCTGCGCGTGCTGGAGATCGACGAGTCGTGGATCCACGAGATCACGCGCCGAAAGATCCTGCACGATCAGGCCGCCATCACGCAGCTGTCGTTCGACCAGCCCGACATCTTGAAGGCAGAACTCATCAAGGTGGTTCGCGAGTACCTGGGCCCAGACTACGACATCGAAAAGCACTTCACGCCGCGCTACCGGCCGTGGCAGCAGCGCATCGCCTTCGTACCCGATGGCGACGTCTTCAAGGGCATCGCATCCGGCAAGGCTTCGGTGGTCACGGATGAGATCGCGCGCTTCACGAAGAAGGGCATCCTGCTCGAGTCCGGCGACGAACTGGAAGCCGACATCATCGTCACGGCGACGGGCTTCAACCTGAGTGTGCTCGGTGACATCGAGTTCGTCATCGACGGCAAGCCCCTCGACTTTTCGAAGACCGTCACCTACCGCGGTATGATGTTCACCGGTGTGCCCAACATGCTCTGGATCTTCGGCTACTTCCGCGCCAGCTGGACGCTGCGGGTCGACCTGCTCGGCGACTTCGTGTGCCGCCTGCTCGGGCATATGGACGAGATCGGCGCGAAGCGGGTCGACGTCGCCCTGCGGCCGGAAGACGCAGCCATGCCGCTGCTCTCGTGGATGGATCCCGAGAACTTCAACCCAAACTACCTGATGCGCAGCATGCACCTGCTGCCGAAGCGCGGTGACAAGCCCGAGTGGCAACACACCCAGGACTACTGGAAGGAGCGTCACGAGATTCCGGCGATCGATCTCGAGGGGCCGGAGTTCCGCTACACGTGATTTCGAGTGCCTCACCGATCCGATGATTACCGAGCTTCCGGTCGTCGACAGCGAGCTGCTCGGACGCCGCGTACGGCCGAATCGCATCGCGGACAGCCGGCTCCCGTTTCGCCGGTGTTGAGATGGGCACGGCCCGACGGGTCGCAGAAAGGAGCGAACGATGCATCGCGCTACTGAAGCAGAGCTTGCGCAATACGAGGATCTCGGGTTCTTCATCCGAGAGGACGTCTTCTCCGAAGCTGAGCTCGTCGAGATGCGTGCCGGTACCGAAAATGTGCACCGTCAGATCCTCGAGGCGGCCGATCGTCCCGAGGCCGGGGCGGTCGACCAGATCGACAACCAGAAGTACCAGTCGGTGCTCGGCTCCACGATCAAGTGGGAATGGAGCAACGACCTTCGGGCCGTGCGGTCGATGGAGCCCACCGGGCATCTCGACGCTCGACTCGAGGTTCTGCTCGACGACCCGCGTCTCTACCAGCCGGTGGCCTCGATCAACGGCTGTGAGTCGCTCAGCGTCTTCAGCGACAAGCTCAACGTCAAGCGGCCCGGCGGGGCACCCTTTCCGTGGCACCAGGAGGGCCTGTATTGGGAGAACGGCGCCGAAGACCTCGAGTCGATCGTGAGCACGCTCACCTATCTGGACGACGGCAGCAAGGAGAACGGCTGCCTGTGGGTCATCCCCGGAAGTCACAAGCGCGGCAACCTGCAGGGGCTGAAGGACCGCGGCGTGCTGGGAGCGCTCTACACGGATATCGACCTGGTGGAAGGCGAGGCCATTGCGACCGAGCTCCGGGCCGGCAGTGTGCTCTTCTTTCACCGGGATCTCGTGCACGGCTCACAGAGCAATCGGACCAACGAGAGTCGCCGGGTCTTCGTCGTCGCCTATCAGTCCGGAGGCCTTCACCGCTGGCGCATCGACCGCAAGCGCGAGGTGGACATGCGCAGCACTGCCCGGAGCCGCTGAGGCCCACCGGCGCGGGGCCGGACTGCACCGGCGTACGGGCCGGACGGCGCTCGGGGGCCTGATCGCCGGCGACGTCCTCGGGCCTCGCTCGGGTGAGACGCGTATGCGATTTCGCCTCGGTCCTGCCTGAGTTCGAGCGAGGGCTCGCACGCCAGTCGACGGGGCGGGCGCTTGTTCCACGCAGCGAGCGTGGCCGAAGCGAAGTCCGGCAGAACGACCCGGCCCAATTGTCACAGTTCTGTGCAAACCGACCTCAGCGGGGCCGGCTCTCTTGACCCGAGCGCCTCGCGTGCCGACAGTGCGGGCGAGGAAAATCGACCGTGCTGAAGACCCTACTCACCCGCTACGAGCGTCCCGCTGACGAGCGCGTCGAATGGCTTACGAGCGTGCCCTTCTTCGCCGTACACCTGCTGCCGCTCGCAGCCCTCTGGACGGGCGTGACGCTCTTCGACTGGATCCTGTGCGCCGCGCTCGTCTTCGTGCGGATGTTCTTCATCACGGCGGGCTACCACCGCTACTTCGCCCATCGCGCCTTTCGGACGGGTCGCGTGATGCAGTTCCTGCTGGCCTTCGGCGGCGGCATGGCGGTGCAGAAGGGGGCCCTCTGGTGGGCGGCTCATCATCGTCACCACCACGTCTACTCGGACCAGCCCGAGGACATCCACTCGCCCATGAAGGGGTTCTGGTGGAGCCACGTCGGCTGGATTCTGTGCCGCAAGTACGAGGCGACGGAACTCGACGCCATCAAGGATTTCGCACGCTATCCCGAGCTCGTGTTCCTCAACCGCTTCCACTGGCTTCCGCCCGTCGTTCTCGGCGTGGCGTGCTTTCTGGCCGGGGGCTGGAGCGCGCTGTGGATCGGCTTCTTCCTCTCCACGGCGATCACGTATCACGCGACGTTCTGCATCAACTCCGTCACCCACCTGTTCGGTCGTCGGCGTTACGTCACGACGGACACGAGCCGCAACTCGCTCATCCTGGCGCTGATCACCTTTGGTGAGGGCTGGCACAACAACCACCACTACTACCAGTCATCGGCCAACATGGGGTTCTTCTGGTGGGAGATCGACATCTCCTACGCGGTCTTGAAGGCGCTCGGCTGGGCCGGACTCGTATGGGACCTGCGACGACCGCCGCAGACCGTACTGGCGGCGAACCGGATCACAGACGGAAACGCCGACGTCGGAATGCTCGCGCTGCGGCGGCCCGTGCCCAGCTGAGCTCGCGGATCGATCGGCAGGTCCGGGGCGTCCCGTCGACGCCGGCACCCCGCTCCGCTGACGCGCGTATGGGCGCGGCACGAAAACGGCCAGCGTGGCGAAAACTCCTCAGCCGCGTGCCGCTCGGGCAGCGCGTCTGGACGCGCGGGGCGATTCACTCCATCCTGGGGCGAGTGCCGGGAGGTAGTTCATGGCCTTACTCGTGATCGGCGTGCTTTTCTGGAGCGGTCTTCACCTCTTGCCGAGCGCCGGGATATCCGTTCGCACCATCCTGATCGAACGGCTCGGCAGCGCGTACCAGGGCCTGTTCGCGCTGGGGATCATCTCCTGCGTCGTGCTGATGGTGCTCGGCTGGCGCTCGGCCCCGCCGACCGTCGTCTATACCCCTCCGGCGTGGGGCTCATTAGCCGCAAACGTCCTTGTGTTTCTCGCGCTGCTGCTATTTGCCGCGTCGGCGATGGCGACGAACATCAAGCGGATCATCCGGCACCCGCAACTCGCGGGCGTCGCGACCTGGGGCGTCGCCCATCTGCTGGGGAATGGTGAGCTTCGCTCGCTGGTGCTCTTCGGCGGACTGGCGCTGTGGTCGGTTGCGGCGATGGTCTTCATCAATCGACGCGACGGTGCACGGGAAGAGCCGCAGCCGCAGCCGCTCTCGGATGAGTGGAAGCCGCTGGCCGCGGCGCTCGTCGGATTCGTCGTTCTCTACGTCGTGCATCCGTACATCTCCGGCGTGCCGGCGACGCCGCACCTGTCGCCCTGATCCGTGGCTGGAATCGCGGGATCCGGGTCTGCACCCGCCGCTTCATGAGGCGGCGGTCGTGGATCCGGGTGCGAGGCGACCGAGCAGGCCGCGAACATGCCCCGTATTGGGGCCGGGTCCCCTCCCCGGCCCCCATTGGACAGAACTTCTACTGATCGGACGTCGCGGAAACGCAGCTTGCACTTCCCGCGTTCTCACGAACGTACCGCTGTCGACCCAAGTACGGCGAACGTGCCCACGCTGGGCTGGCGCACCTACGTCACGGCGGTGCCTGCGGCGCCGCCGCCGACTCACACCGCATTGTCGCCGATGGGCACCTCGGTCGTGAACTTGATCTGCTCCATCGCGAAGCTCGAGCTGACGTCGTAGAGCTCCGCCGACTCGATCAGACGTTTGTAGATCGCATCGTACTCGGCAACGTCGGCGGCCAGGATCTTCAGCAGGTAGTCCACCTCGCCGCTCATTCTGTAGAACTCGACCACCTCGGGAATCGCGCGCACGCTCGCGGCGAAGCCATCGAACCACGCCTGGTTGTGCTGGTTCGTCCGCACGCTGACGAAGACGGTGAGCCGCTTGTCGACCTTGCGGGGATCGACCAGAGCGACGCGACCGCGAATCACGCCATCGCTCTCCAGTCGGCGGATGCGGCGCCAACAGGGGTTCTGGGAGAGCCCGACCGCGTCGGCGATCTGCTGGATCGAGCGGGAGGCGTCGTGCTGCAGCGCGCGCAGGATGGCACGGTCGAGGGAATCCAATAAGATATTTTCTTCCATAATCATCTATTATTATCAGAAAATCTCCCAATAAAATCCAGTTTTTATAAACAAATTGGGATAAATCCCAGGTCGAGAGGTAGTACTTTCCCCCGAGACCTGGAGGTGCCATGGCAGAAGTGCGAAGCGTCGCGAAGCGCTCCGGGTACTCCGACCCGGAACTCTTCCGCTTCGCCGGCTCGATGGAGGGCCTGCCCGAGTGGGTCGACCCGGTGCACACTTCCGGTGCGGCTCCCTGGCAGCGCAACGCCCAGGAATGGTTCGCTCACGTGGCGATCGTGCTGCCGGGCGTGGTCATCGCCGGACTGCTTGCGTTGGCGGGCCGCGAGCTGGCCGATCTGATCGGCAACGAGTTGCTCGGCGTCGGCGGTGCACCGGTCAGCCCCATCCTGATCGCCATCCTGCTCGGGCTGTTGATCCGCAACGCCATCGGGCTGCCCGAGTCGTATCAGGCGGGCCTGCGGCTGTGCCTGCAACGCGTGCTGCGCTTCGGCGTCGCGCTGCTCGGCCTGCACCTGAGCCTCGCGACGGTCGGCTCGATCGGCCTCGTCGCGCTGCCCCTCGTCGCGGCGTCGATCGCGACTGCGCTGCTGGTCGTGAGCCTCATCAACCGGCTGCTCGGACTGCCTGCCCGCCTCGGCACGCTGGTTGCGGTCGGCACCGCCATCTGCGGCAACAGCGCCATCGTCGCGACGGCTCCAGCGATCCGTGCCCGCGAGGACGAGGTGAGCTACGCCGTCGGCTGCGTGACGCTCTTCGGCCTGCTGGCGCTGGGCATCCATCCATTCCTGGCGCACTCCCTCTTCGACGGGAACGCCCTGCACGCGGGTCTGTTCCTCGGCACCGCCATCCACGATACGGCGCAGGTCGCCGGTGCCGGCCTGCTCTACCGCCAGCAATTCGGTGGCGCGGAGGCGCTCGACGCGGCGATGGTCACCAAGCTGCTGCGCAATATGTTCATGGTGCTGGTGATCCCGGGCATGGCGCTCATCTACCACCGCCGCGGCGAGGAGCGCGCGAGCGGCATGCGACCCGCGCTGCGGCAGGTGGTGCCCTTCTTCGTATTCGGTTTCCTGGGCCTGGCGCTGCTGCGCACGCTCGGGGATCTCGGCACGGAGCCCTTCGGCGGCGCCCTGGATTCGGCGGTGTGGACACGGATCGTCGAGACGGGTGTCGCGGCATCCGCCTGGTGCCTCACCCTGGCGATGGCGGCCGTGGGACTCGGCACGGATCTCTCGCGGCTGCGCACGCTCGGACTGCGGCCCCTGGCCGTCGGCTTCGCGGCTGCGGTGACCGTGGGGGCGGTGAGCGCGTTGCTGATCCGGGGCCTGGCTCCGGTAGCGAGCGGCGGCTAGGGCGCTACCTCCTGGTCCCGCTCTACAGCACCGCCAGGAACGCCAGGATGCCGCGGGCAACCGCGTCGGCCACACGCGCGGGGCAACGGCTCGCAAATGCGCGCGCCGCGCGGTTGCAGTAGATGATCGCGACCCGGCCCTCGATATCGTACGCTGCGACTGCGGTTTCCGGATCCCGATCCCCTCCCTGGTCCCTATTTGACAGAATGTCTACTTATCGGACTCGGGGAGAACACAGCTTGAACTTCCTATGCTCGCTGGGCCAGCACGATGCGAAGCTGCGCGTCCGCGAAGCCCCCGCCGCGAAGGCATCCACGCCCCGAAGCGCTGGGACGGGGGCGCCTCCCTTGGAGCGGATCCGCGTCGCGAACGTCGGCGCCCGGGTAGACTTCATGCGCGGCCTTCCCCCGTTCGCGGGCGGCGTTCGCAACCCGAACCGCAGTCTCTCGAACCACGCCCGCTGGGCGGGCAACGGCAGCGTCACTCTCGATTTGATACGGGAAGAAGCGCGCGTGGAGCCCGGTCCCGGGATCGGCCGGGACAACGATTTCATCTTCGAGCAGCTTCTCGGCCTCTCCGAGCAGCGCTACCGCGCTCTCGTCGACGAGCAGGTCATCTCCTGAAGGGCGCGGCGACCAGCGACCCGGTCTCGCGTCGAGCAACCGCCCTGCTGGACGCGGGTCTCCGGCCGTTCTTCCTGGCCGCCGGCTTCTACGCCGCCCTCGGGGTCGCCTGGTGGGTGGCGTTCTTGTGGGGGTGGCTCCCCCTCCCGACTTCCTGGCCCGCGGTCTGGTGGCATGGACACGAGATGGTCTTCGGCTTCGGTACAGCGGCCATCTCGGGCTTCCTGCTGACCGCCGTGCCCCAGTGGACCGGCACCCGCCCCGTCTCGGGCGCACCGCTGGGGCTGCTCTTCCTGCTGTGGGCGAGCGGGCGCATCGTGTTCCTCGCGGGATCGACGCCGCCGGCGGTCGCCCTCATCGACCTGGCCTACCTGCCCGTGCTCGCCGCCACGGTGACCGCACCCATGCTGCGAGGCGGCGGCCGGAAGAACTTCGTGTTTCCACTGTTGCTCACCGCGATGTGGATCGGAAACCTGCTCTGCCACTTCAGCGCCGACGCATGGATCCAGGATCAGATGCGACGTGGACTGCACCTCGGCGTCTACGGGATGGTCGGCATGGTCGCGATCCTGGCGGGCCGCGTCGTTCCGGGCTTCACGAGCAACGCGCTCCGGCGCCGGGGCAAACCGGCAGTGATCCGAACCCCACAGCCCATCGAATGGGCCGCGAAGATCTCGCTCCTGGTCACACTCGGAGCTGCGGTGCTCGGTGCCGATATCCGTTTCCAGGGAACGGCCGCGTTGCTCTCGGGCGCCCTCTTCGCGCTGCGAATGCGCGGCTGGCAGTCGCTCCAGACCGTGGGCGAGCCGATCGTCTGGATCCTGCACGCCGGCCACGGTTTCCTGACTCTCGCACTGCTCTGCAAGGGGATCACCGACCTCACGGGCCTGCTACCCGCCACCGCCGCCTTCCACGCCTTTACGGCCGGCACCATCGGCACAATGGTGATCGGGATCATGACCCGCGCGAGCCTCGGACACACCGGTCGTCCACTCGTGGTGCGGCCCGCAATCAGCGTGGCCTACTGCCTCGTGCTCTTCGGCGCACTGGTGCGGATCTTCGGCGCGCCCTTCGCGCCCGAACTCTTCAGCGATCTGCTGCTGGTCGGCGGGGGCGCCTGGGCTGCAGGCTACGCGATCTTCACCTGGGTCTACCTGCCCATCCTGATCGCCCCGCGTGCGGACAGCCGACCGAGCTAGCTGGCGAATGCTCCGCGTTCGCCTGCGGCGCAAAGCCGACCCTCTCGAGTCGGCCAGCTAGCCCCGCGTGCTCATCTATCCGACGCGATGCTCTTCGAGCGCCGAACGCGCTTCGACTGCCATTTCTCGCGGGATCTCCGCGGCACCGCGACGCTCCTTCACAAAGCCCACCCTTTGCCCGACTACCGCGGTCATCAGATCGGGACGACGCACATCGTTGGCGCCCCGCATTGGGATCTGATCCTTTCACATCGATCCTGAAGAGCATCTCGGCCCACGCCCGCGAGTTGGGGCGTAGGGACGTCAGCCTCAAGCTGCTGGTGGCGACGAGCGCCCGGATCCTGCCTCAGGTGATCACGGGCCGCACGGTGCGACAGGGGAGTGCCGAAGGTCCCGGGACTCGGTGCTTGCGGCGTTTTCAGCCAGGCAGTTCACCCTGGAACTTCCGCGTGCCGAAGTAGTCGCGCCAGCCGCAGATCTTGCCACCCCGCACGTCGAAGGTCCCCATCACCGGAAACTCGACCCACTCCTTGCCGACCAGGTAGCGGTCCGTCCGCTCGGTGAGAACGATGCCCTCCGAGTTCTCGGCGATGTTGTGGAGCACCCAGTTGACCTCGGACGACATAGCGAGAAGCTCTCGCAGCCCCAGGAGCGCGTTGGGTCCGGCGGCCGGCGCGAAGGGGAGGTCGCCGGAGTCGCAGTCCTCGCAGAAGAAGTCCATTATCCGCCTGACGTCGTTCGCGTTGAAAGCCGAGACAAAGTCCTTCACGACAGTCCGGTTGTCGCTCATGCCGTCACTCCCGGATTCAGCACGTGCCAACTGTTTTACAGTTCGGAGGGCCACCGTGACGGCTCTCACCCAACACCCGGCGGGTCGATAGCCCGATGAGGACGTTCTCGGGGACGACGACTCCGCGCTTCTGGAGCTCGCGGGCACTGTGGCCCGGATCAGCCGACATTGTCGAGATAGCCTAGACGGAATCCCAGGGCGACGAGGGCTGCGCGTGTGCTGACGCCGAACTTGTCGCGCATCTTCTCGACGTGAGTGCGGACCGTGGACTCTCGGATCTCGAGCCTCTCGGCCATCGACGAAGTGATCTCCCCGGCAGCGAGCAACTCCAGTATTTCCTGCTCGCGGGCCGTCAGGACCTCCCATTTCTTCGGCTGCTGCTCACCTTCGGCGCGCAGCGTGCAGACTGCGAGTTCATCTACCGGGATGCAGGTGAGGTGGTGGCGTCGTCCGGCAAGCTTGATGTCGGTGTGCTGGGTCTGGTTCGGTCCCCGGGTGATCACCCAGTTCACGCAGCCCTGCCCACAGGGCAGGGCTTCAGCATTCCCGAGGCCCCCCACTACCTCCCAGCACGGCTTGCCGGTGCCCTCCCCCATCAGGCGCCGCGCTGGCGTGTTCTGCGAAACCACGGTCCCGTCTCTAGTCGCAACGACGACTGCAGGTACCGTCTCGAGATCCATGAACTTCTCCGGGCGGGGGCGCACGGCTCTTCTTCTAAGCTGGCTTGATTCCCGGGCAGCCCCCTCTGACCTCGTCATACGCCCCATGACGCTGATCAGATCTTTCTATCGGGTCATGCTACGGGACGCTGGTGAAGATGAAATGAACAAATAGGCACACGCGCTGGCTCGCCACTCCTTTGCTTTCGCCCTGCGCTGCGCTCCTCGGGCCACTGCGGCGTCGCGGGACACCTCATCCCAGACGGACACCGTAACGAGGCGAAGAGTCCGCCCTCCTGGGCCGTTTGCCGAGGGCACCCTCGGTTTCCAAGCGCAGGAAGTTCAAGCTGCGTGTTCCCTGGGTCCGAGTAATAGACATTCTGCTCCAATAGAGACGAGGCGATGGGACCAGGCCCCAGTACGGGTTGCATTGCAATCCTGACTGGTTATATAAGTCCATCCCACTTCGACTCCCCGAGCAATGAAGCCACAAACCAAGAAGGGCAGAACTCAATGAACGTCGACCAACATCTAAAAGTAGCCAAGTGGCACATCGAACAGGCCCGATTGCACTCAACCCAAGACGGCTACAGCTGCGGCTGCCCCCTCAACGACCACGACAAGAAGGCGATCGAAGCGGTCGAGTCAGACAATGTTCACGAAGAGAAGGACGACCATTAGATCGTCCTCCTGCCCACCTATTTCAGCAGCTACAAACGAATCATCTGCGCAAAGAGCGCCCTCGGCCATTCTTCGAAGTTGCATTGAAACACCGTTTCATCGATTGACTGCACCTCGAACATCGGCTCAAAGTGGGTGTGCAGTTCGTCTGGTCGCAAGCGCCGGGGCCCCTTGTCGCCCGGTTCTTTATGGCTGAAACACTTGAGCAGCAAGACACCACCCGGCTCCACGATTCTGGACAGCGTCTCGAGATAACCCTCTCGCTGTTCCAATTCGATAGCGTGGAAACAGCCCCGATCCATCACCAATTTGAATGGACCGACCAACCGGCTGTCCACCAGGTCGTCTTCCAAGAACGTCACCGCAACCCCGTGGGAGTTCGCCCGGTCCTTCGCCCGCTTGATGGCGGTGGCCGAGATATCTGAACCGGTCACTTCGAATCCGAGCTTTGCCAACTCGATCGCCTGGGTTCCCGGCCCGGTGCCCAGGTCGAGGGCCTTGCCACGACGCAACCCCCGCGCCTCCAGTGCATGTAAGACGTCCGGGTCAAGAGGAGCGTAAAACCACGGCAATTCCTCACTCTCCTCTGCCCGGTACTGTTCCTCCCAGTCTTTGTATCCCCGCACCGCCATGATCCCTCCCTGCAATACGCCCTCTTCGGCCCCGCTCACATTCCATAGCGGCCCCCATACGGGGCTCACCGCCGCATCGCTGGAGCCCGAGCTATTGGCACGCGCCCGCGCGGGTGCCGAACGCCACCGCGTGGCACCCGAGGGTACGGTATTGCCGCCCGCCATCGCCTAACGTCCCCAACGAACTGCGAGTGCCGCCAGCAGTGAGCCCGCCACCACGAATAGCGCACCCGTCCAGCTGCGTGCCGAGAGCTGCTGGGCCGGGACGAGTTCGGGCCACTGCGCGGCGAGCAGCGCCGAGAGCGCGAGCGTCACCAGCGGCACCAGCGCAAGCACGGCACCCACCCGCGACGCTTCCCAGTGCTCGAGCGCCTCGGCGAAGGCCCCGTAGCCCACGATGGTGTTGGCGGAGCAGAAGGCCAGCAGCCACCAGCCCACTCCGTCGAGTCGCGCGAGGCTGCCGACGTCGGCAAACGGCGTGAAGGCGAGCGCGCAGCCGGTGTAGATGCACAGCATGATGTGCGCGGAGCCCCAATAATGGAGCAGCTGCTTCTGCGCGAGCCCGTAGATCACCCAGGTGAGCGCCGCGAACACGATCAGCGCCTGGCCCACCAGCAGCGTCGGCTTGGCGCTCGCAGCGTCGCGGCCGCTGACGAAGAGCAGCAGCCCACCGATCAGCACCACGAGGCCTGTCCACTGCAGGCGCGTGAAGGGCTCGCGAAAGACCAGCACACCGGCAGCGGAGAGCAGCACGGGGGCCAGCTGAATCACCACCTGGGCGTCGGCCGCACTCGTCTGCCCCAACCCGATGATGTACGCGCCGTAGTTGAGGGCGAGGAAGAGCGTGGCCACCAGCAGCAGACCGCCCCGGCCGCGGTCGAGGCTCCGGATCGGCGGCAGGTTGCGCTGCACCGCGAGTACGGCGAAGAGAACCAGCGTCGAGCCGACGAAGCGCGCCCAGGTGACGGTCAGCGCATCGAGGTCGAAGAGGATGGCCTCGAGCCCGATGGGCAGGAGCCCCCAGAGCAGCATCGTCGTCGACGCGAGTGCCGCGCCGAGGCCGCGTCGGCCGCTGGTCCGGTGCAGTGCCATGGGACCCTGGTGTAGCGCGCCAGTCGGAGAGGCCGATGCGCTCGAACAGCCTGGGCATCGCAGAGGTCAGCCAGCCCCCAAGTGCTGCTGATACAGGGCCGGCAACTGGCCTGCGACCACAAGAGGAGCAGCCGCTCTCCAGCAGTCACACCAGATCGACAGTGTGAACGGCCGGAAGGGCCAACGCGTCCACGATCGGGTGTCTCCGCCCCGTCCCTTCAACTGCCACCCAACCGGCAGCGTCAGGCAGGGGTAGCATGCTGAGTTGTCTACACCCGCAGCTGACGTTGGCCGCCCGCGCTGCTGTGCATCGAGCGATCGAACCTCCGACACACCAGGCCTCTCACAGGCACGAGAGATCGCCCGCTCCAGTCCAGTTTCGAGCGCTACATTTTGCCTGGACGTGTGCACGATCAACCCGGAGGAAACGACATGAAGACCGAACGCCTCAACCCCGATGGCCTCTTTTCCATGGACGCCTTCACCCAGATTGTCACAGCAGAAAACGTGGGAACGATCGCGCATATTGCCGGACAGGGTGCCTTCGACACGGAGTTCAACCTGGTGGGCCCCGGGGATCTCCACGCTCAGACGGTTCAGGCGTTTCGGAACCTCAGGACGGCAGTGGAATCGCTGGGTGGTCGCGTCGAGGATATCGTGAGCACGACCATGTACGTCGTGGAAATCTCGCCAGAAAAGGTAGCCATCTTCGGACGAGCCATGGCCGAAGCGCTCGACGGCAAGCCCTTCCCCCCCAATGCGTCCAGCATGATCGGCGTCCAGGGGCTGGCAGCTGAGGGGATGTTGGTAGAGATCAGCGCAGTAGCTGTGCTCGAGTAGGCACTTCGACGAGCAGGCACGCAGCAGGTGGAGGGCGTATGACAAGAGTGGGGACTGTCGCCCAGATCTTCCGCTACCCGGTAAAGAGCATGCTAGGTGAGCAGCTCGATGCAACGGCGCTGGGACAGGACGGGATCCCCGGCGATCGCGCATGGGGCGTGCGTGACGAGGCGCGGGGGGACTTCTTCGTCGGCAAGAGAAGCGCCGCCCTGATGAGCTGCAGCGCCTGGTACGCCGCCGACAGTGACGGCGATCTCGTACCGCAGATCCGACTCCCGAATGGAGAGACCTTCCGGGCCAACGCCACGGGAGCCGCCGAACGAGTGGCACAAGTCATCGGACGCGACGTGACCCTCTGGCCCGTAGTGCCCGAAGCGCGCCAGGCCAGGCCCCGAGATGGGCTCTCTCTGGCCGATGAGATGCAGGATCTCATGGCGAGGGAAGAGGGCGAACCCTTACCCGATTTTTCGAACCCGCCCCCTGAGCTCCTCGAGATCTACGCCCGAAACGGACCGTTCTTCGATGCCTTTCCGTTGTTGCTGTTGACTCGACGCTCGCTGGAATCGCTCGCCCAGGCGGCACCTGGTGTCGAGATGGATGTCCGACGCTTTCGCCCGAACCTCCTGATCGAGGGCGAATCCGAAGGGGAGACCGCCTGTACGGATTTGGGCTCCTTCCCCGAGCAGGATTGGATCGGCCGCCGGGTCCAGATCGGAAGCGCGGTGCTTTCGATCCACTCTTCCTGCATCCGGTGCGTCATGACGACACACGGATTCGCCCAGGTTCCAAAGGACGCGCGAGTCATGAGAACGCTGGTGCGGGAGGCGGCTGGGAATCTGGGCGTCTACGCCATCGTGGACCAGCCCGGAGAAGTTGGCCGAGGGGACCGGGTGACCCTCCTCGAATGAGGCAGCGACAATTCAAGCAGCACGCGGGAACTGCCTATAACTCCGGGTAGGCCCTTTGCCAGCAGTACGGTGGCTCCGACCGGGGGCAACTCGAAGGAAACCGCCTCTCCGGTGAGCACAAGAAGTTCAAGCTGCGTTTCCCCTGGGTCCGAGTAGTAGACATTCTACGCCAGCGAGACACTCGAGCAGACGCCTGCGAGTGCGAGGGGCGACCCGGGGCGTGCCGAGCACCACCGTTCCGGGATCGCGAAGGCCAGCGGTTCTTCCTACGCTCAGCGTGCGCTACGATGCGCGACCTTGAACGAAAGGAATTGGGATGCACCTTCGCCAGATCCTACCGTCCGGCCTGCTGCTGGTTTCTCTCGCTGCGTGCGGGGGAGACGGATCCAGCCCGGCAGAAGTCGAGGCGCCTTCCAAGGCGGCCGCACCGCCTCCGGAGGCCCCGGCTCCCGTTGCTCCCCCCGTCAAATCCATCGCTGAAAAGCGGGCCGCCTACCACGCCGGAATGCTCGACCCCGCCCAGGCGACCGAGCAGGCTCCCGAGACCTTCACGGTCAAGTTCGAGACGACGAAGGGCGACATGCTCATCGACGTCACCCGGGCCTGGGCACCCACCGGCGCAGATCGCTTCTACAACCTGGTCAACATCGGCTTCTTCGACGACGTCGCGCTGTTCCGGGTCATCAAGGGGTTCATGGCCCAGTTCGGGATCAACGGCGACCCGGAGGTCAGTGCCGCCTGGAAGGCCGCGGTGATCGAAGACGACCCGGTCAAAGAGTCCAACGAGGCCGGGTATGTGACCTTCGCCAGGTCGGGGCCGAACAGCCGCACCACCCAGATCTTCGTGAATTTCGTGGACAATTCGCGACTGGATAAGAACGGCTTCGCGCCCTTCGGCAAGTTGCGGGACATGAAGGCCCTCGAGTCGATCTACTGGGGCTACGGCGAAAGCGCGCCGCGGGGCAAGGGGCCGAACCAGAGCCTGCTCCAGAGCAAGGGGAATGCCTACCTCGCGGAGGAGTTCCCGAAGCTCGATTATGTCAAGAAGGCGACGATCGTCTCGGAGTAGGCGGGGCCGCTGTGAGCAGCAGTTCGAGCTGCATTTTCTTCGGGTCCGAATAGGAGACATTCTGTCCAATCGAGGCGGGCGAGGGGATCAGGCCCCCGCACGGGAAAGCGCGGCTTGAACTTCCCAACTGCCACTGCGAACCTACCGACTCACACGTTCAACCCGCACGCAAGGAGGCTTCCGATGGTGCATCGCCACACGCGGCCCTTCATTTTGCTGGTTGCCATCGCAAACGTTTGGGCGGTGCTGGGATGCACCACACCGGCCCCCGTCCTCTACCCGAACGCGCACCTGGAGAAGGCGGGTGAGGCGCAGTCCAAGCGCGATATCGCCTACTGTGAGACCCTGGCCAGGGAGTACGTGCAGAATCACAGTCAGGTAAAGGCAGCCGCGGAGTACGGCGTGGGCGGGGCGGCCGGCGGCGCTGCGCTCGGAGCGATCGGCGGTGCGATCGGTGGAGACGCGGGTGAAGGCGCTGCGATCGGTGCGGCAGTGGGGGCAGCCGGTGGCATTCTCGCTGGCCTTTACAAGAGCAATCAGCCGAACCCGACCTACGAGGATTTCGTCAACCATTGCCTCGCCAAACACGGTTACGAGGTCGTCGGCTGGCAGTAGCAGAGCGGGTCTTGCGAGCACGGGCCATCTCGCATCCGGGACCTGATCCCCTCGCCCGCCTCTATTCGGACCTCGAAGACCCCGTGGACTTCCTATCCGCGGGGACGCGTCGCCCCTCCTAGCTGACGGGCCCCTCGAGTGCGTCTCGCGGCGGGCGGAACGCCGACGTGGCGTAGCGGTTGGTGCCCGGGACGGTGATCGTTCCGATGGCGCCGCGATAGGTCTTGTAGCCGAGCAGGTCGGCGAGGCGCTCGGGGTACCTGGCCACGTGTTCGCGTGGAAGCGAGAGGAAGTGGTTGTTGTAGGGCCGGATCCAGCCAGCGTGGTAGGAGCACTGGATCCCCAACCGCCATTCGGCCGAGTGGTTGTCGGCGGCGCCGTGGAAGAGCGCGTGGTCGAAGACGATGATGCCGCCACCCTTCACCTCGGGCTGGACCAGACCCGGAAGCTCGTTGGTCGCATCTGAGTCCCAGGGGACGTCGATGTTCTCGATCTTGTGGCTGCCGGGAAGCACTCGCGTCCCCCCCGTCTCATGGCGGAAATCCGTGATGCACCACAGCGCCGTGCATCCGATGGGGATCGGGTGGGGCCGCTCCAGCGGAATCAACGCGTCGTCGGGATGGAGAGGCTGGATATTCTTCGTCTTGGGCTTGAGGTCGATCCCAGAGACCTGCGAGAGCAGGAAATCCGGACCGAGCACCCCCTCGACGATCGGCAGGACATCCGGGTGGATCGGGATGCCCCAGTACAGCGGATCGGCCTCCAGGATGCCCGCCGTTCGGTAGAACGAACTGTCCTCCTCGGCCTCATCCGGCTTGAGATCCTGGAGAGTCTGCTCCTCGATCTCTCGGATCCCGTTGAGGATGCCCAGCCTGAAGTCCTCATCGATCGCGTCGTGGAGAATGGTAAACCCGTCGACCTCCATGTCGTGTAGACGGGATTCGAGTTCACTCTGGTTCATCGCTTTGCTCCGAGGATGCGTCTCGTTCCAGTCGATCCTTGCCCGATCGTCTAGGCGTTCCTGAGGCGTTCGGCCCGCCTCTTGTAGAGCTGTCCGTAGCTCTCCCGATAGGAAGTGACGGCGGGGCCCTTCTTCGTCGAGCCGATTCCGTCGAAGTCCTTGTAGCCGAGCAGGTCCACCAGCGGCTTCGGGTACCGCGCGACCTCCTCCTCGGGAATGGAGAGGAAGAAGTTGGTGAAGGGCCGGATCCAGGGGGCGCAGTAGGAGACCTGCAGTCCGAGGCGTGGAGCATCGCTTTCGTTGTCGGCGGCCTGGTGAAGCAGGGCGCCGTTGAATACGACCGCACTGCCCGCACGCATCTCGGCCGCGATCATGCCTTCGACCTCGCGATGGTCGGTTCCGTAGTCCGGCACCCCAGCCGTCTTGTGGCTGCCGGGGAGCAGACGGGTGGCACCGTTCTCGCTGGTGAAAGCGTCGATGGCAACCATGCAGGTGCACACCACCGGCTGATGAGGCCGCGGGAGTGGTATGAGTGCATCATCCGGGTGGATCGGCTGCCGGTTCTCACCCGGGAGCAGGTCGATCGCCGAGAACGCGGTGAGAAGGCATTCTGCCCCCAGGATCCCCTGGACTACGGGGAGCAGGCCCTCCAGGACCGGGATCTCCCAGAAGAGTGGATCCAGCCGCAGCAGCCCGGCCGTGCGCAGCTGGGAGTTCCCGTCGATCGGCCTTCCCCGCTCGGTCTCGCCCAGGGTCTGCTTCTCGATCTCGCGAACGCGCTTGCCAATCGCTTCGACGGAGTCGGGCTCGAGAACGTCTTCGACGATCGTGTAGCCGTCGCGCTCGATGGCCTCGAGCTGCCGCTGGACCTGGGAATCCGGCATCGTGGCCTCCTCTCGATCTCGGACCCGGAAGCTGCGGGCCCCAGGTCCCGGCGGGATTCCAGGTCTGGAGCCTTTCCTCCGGCACCGCACCTGTCAAGGAGCCGCTCGCTTCTGCTAGGCCGAGCCGCCTCCCGATACTACACGAAGCGGCGAAGGGAAGTCCTGCGCCAAGCGGAGAAGCTGGAATTGCGAGCAGGCCAGATGGTCGAGACACCGTTCGACCACACCCCTGCATCCCGACAGCCACATTCGGACAAATGGATGCTCTAACCTAAGGGACGCATCACGGGGCCTGAGACCCCGAGGAGTGTTCCCGAAGGGAAGAAGCCATCAACTGAAGCAATCGGACCCGGAAAAAACCCAGCTCGAACCTCCTATGCTCGAGAGTTCCTCAGGCCCCTTTCGCCAGGTGACGTGGAGTGTGCTCGAAGCGAACCGCCAGCCTGAACTCGCCTGGCGAAGCCGTGTGTCGTACCAGCCGCCGAGGTCAACGCGTCGATCTCCGGGGCGATGGCTCGCCTGGACGTCCGAGGTGCAGTGCACGTCATCACCATCGAGGCCGATCGGGGGACTGGCCGTGAGGTGCTGGGTGGAGTCGAAGCCCGTTGGTCTGCTCCGCACCGTAGACACCCATTCGTCGACATGCAGCTTTGACGCGGGTGCCCCACTCCACGAGGAGAGATCGATTCCGATGGCCACAAAGCTCCACTCGGGTCGAGATCCTTCCCGGCGAAGCTCCCCCTGGAAGACCACTCTCCTCGTTCTATCTCTCGCCGTGATCGCTCCGTGGGCTGCGATCGCCACGGAACCCGAAGCAGAAGAACTCACCGAGGCTCCCGAGACGCTTCCTGAGGGTGACGACCCGTTGCGCGCGGAAACTCTCGCGGATGCAGAGGTCGATCCGGTCGAGGAGATCGTCGTTCGCGCCGATCGCGTGCCGCAGACCGTGCTTCAGGTCCCCGCCGCGGTGAGTGTGGTCGACCAGCAGGCCATTCAATTTGCGCGCCAGCAACTGACGCTCGGCGAGTCCTTGCTGGCCGTACCCGGCGTCTTTACCCAGAACCGTCAGAACTTTTCCCAGGATCTCCGGATCTCGATTCGTGGCTTCGGCGCAAGGGCGCGCTTCGGCATCCGCGGCATTCGCCTGCTGATCGATGGGATTCCGACCACCCTTCCCGATGGTCAAGGCCAAGTCGATACCCTGCAACTCACGACCACGGGACGCATCGAGGTGATGCGCGGCCCGTCGGCATCGCTCTACGGGAGTGCAGCGGGCGGCGTGATTCGCGTAGAGAGTGAACCGGTGCCGGAGGTCCCGCTTTTTTCCGTTCGGGCGCAGGCGGGCAGCAACGGCTATCAGAGCTACGACGCCAAGGCCATGGGGAAGACCGGGCCCGTCGGGATCCTGCTCGGATTGTCTCGCCAGGTCACAGGTGGCTACCGCGGGCACAGCCACATGGAGAGCAACGTCCTCAACGGCCGCGTGGAGTGGGCCATCGACGACGACTCCGAACTCATCGGCTATGCGAACCTCGTCTATGGCCCCGTGGCGCAGGATTCGGGTGCGCTCTCGGCGGCGCAGGTCTCCGATAACCGTCACCAGGCTCAGGCCTGTAACACCACACTCGACGCTGGCGAAAGCGTCAATCAATTCAGTGGTGCGCTCAAGTACCGTCACGCTCACAACGCGGCCAACGAAACAACGGCGACGGGTTGGGTGGGGTGGCGCGATTTCTCGAACCGGCTGGCTTTTCAGAGCCCTTTTGCCTGCGAAAACCTGATTGGCGCGGTAGGGAAACTCGATCGGATTTTTTCAGGAGCCAGCCTTCAGCACGTGTACGAGAGCGCGCCCTTCGGGCTTTTCAATCAGTTGCTGGTGGGAGGAGGCTTCGAGATGCAGAACGACGACCGGAGCCGGCGTTCGATCGATGGCGGTATCGTGGGTGGCAAGACGATCGACCAGTTGGAGGACGTGCTGAGTCTGCGTGCCTTCATTCAGGACGAATGGGAATTGCCTGCGGATTGGACCCTGGGCTTCTCATTGGGTTTTGACTGGCTCCGCTACGACGTGACCGACCGGTTGGTCGCGGGTGGTGGTGAATCGAGTGTGTTGCATTATTCGGAGTGGAGCCCCAGTGGGACGTTGCGCTGGAATCCGCACGAGGGCGTCAACCCCTACTTGAGGATCTCGACGTCTTTCGAGCCCCCGACCACCACTGAATTGCGGAGGCCGGATCAAGGCGGCTTTGATCCAAATATTTCGCCGCAACGAGCGGTCAATTACGAACTGGGAGTGAAAGGGCTCCTGCCCGGTACGTTGCGCTACGAGTTGGCGGCCTACTACATCAAAATCGATGACGAGATCCTGAAATTCGATGTCGAGGGCGAGGATTTCTACCGCAACGCAGGTCGCTCAGACCGCACCGGCGTCGAGTTGGGTGCCTACTGGCAGCCCATCGAGCCCATCCTCGCGACCGCAGCCTACACCTTTTCGAAATCTTCCTTCATCGACCATCAGAGTTCCAATGGCAGCGAGAACTTCAATGGCAACCAGGTCCCCGGGGTGCCCGAGCATTTGCTCTACCTGGCGCTTCAGTACAACCACCCCGGAGGCCTCTTCCTGTCTCTCGAAGGCCGGTACGTGGGTTCGTTCTACGCAGACGATGCGAACCAGGTCAAGACAGATCCCTACGGAGTTCTCGACGTGAGAGCCGGCTGGCGGATGGAATTTGGTGCCTGGCGGGTCACGCCCCAACTCAGTTTCAACAATCTCCTCGATGCCAAGTACATGGACAATGTGCGCACCGGAGAGAAGTGGAGTGCAGCCGACCTCATCTTCGAACCTGCGCCCGGTTTCGAGATCTACGGTGGGCTCTCGGCCGGCATCGAATTCTAGGGGCCCGCCCTGCCGGCGGGACGCGGGCCAACCCTTCGACCGTGATCTCGATGGGCTTCGACACGATCGGCAGACCAGGGGGCGGGTTTCGCCCCGAGCCGTGCATATGGTGCGTGTCGGCCCAGAAACGCCCTGATCCCCTCTCCGGCCCCTGATCCCCTCTCCGGCCCGTACTGGACAGAAGCGCTACTCGTCGGACCCAGGGAAAACGCAGCTCGAACTGCCTATGCTCCGGTCGACACCTGGGACACGCCTACATCCTCGGTCGTGTCCACGGCGTCGCGTAACCCCCACCAATCAAAACAGGAAGGAAGGGCTCCATGATCGAAATCAGCAACCCTACGGGGAACCTCGTTGTCATTGACATCACGGGACAGGTCACGACGCGCGATTACGAGGAGAACATGATCCCCAGGCTGCGCGAGCTCGGGCGCGAGCACGGCAAGATGCGGGCGCTTGCAGTGATTGGTGACGGCTTCGAGGGCTACGATCTCGGGGCGGCGTGGGACGACACCAAGCTGGGTGTCGAGATGTGGGGAGCCTGGGAGCGGTGCGCCATGGCGACGGACGTGAAGTGGCTTCGGGTGTCCATGCGCGCCTTCGCTCCGCTATTTCCGTGCCCGGTGCGGATTTTCGGTGCTGCGGAAACCGAAGAGGCACGCCGTTGGCTCGAGGAATCCCTGGGCGCGGTCCATTTCAAAATGGAAGACGGCGTACTGCACGTGCGTATCCTCGGGGAGCTCGAGAACCGCCTGTACGACGACCTGGGCGAGCGGATCGACAACGCTCTGGCCGGTGTTGACGGTGCGCGGATCGTCATCGACCTGCGCGAGTTTACGGGTTGGCAGGGACTCTCGGCCTTCGGCCATCACCTCTCGCTGATCTTCGGACACCGAAGCGTGATCGCGCGCGCCGCCATCCTCGGGGATGCGTCCTGGCAAAAGGTCCTGAGCCGCGTCGCCGGTGAGGTCCTCCGTGGCGAGACCGCCTTCTTCAGCGACGAGGCGAAGGCACGCGCCTGGGCGGCGAGCTGAAACAAGACGACGACCTGACTGGAACCGCCGCGGGATCGACACCGGCCAGACGGATGCTGCGTCCGGCTGCCATAGATTCCCATCGGATGAAATCTCTACTGGTCGGACCCCGGGGAAACGCGGCTGGAACTTCCTATGCTCGGCAGGGACCCGGACCCGAGGGACACGATGGTCGACGAACTGATCTTCTTTTCGAAGCGAGACTGTCCACTGTGTGACCACGGTTTTCCCGCGGCGCAACGCCTGGCCGCACACCATGGCTTGTGCCTGCGCAAGGTCGATATCGAGACGAATGCGAGCTGGCTGGAAGAATACGGGGAACGCATCCCCGTGCTGTGTTTCCGGGACCGCGTTCTGGGGTGGGGACGGCTTTCGGAGCGCGCCCTCGAACGAGAACTCGCAAAGGTATTGCCGTGAAACATTTGCCTCAACGTGAAGCCGCCACCCCTGAGCCTGTGGACGAGCGATCGGCGCAGGGGGGGAACACCCTGCGCGAAGCGAAGCTTGCCTTTTTCGAAGCGGCGGGTCTCCCCGCGGACGGGGGATACGAAGCTCGTTTCGTCTGGTTTCGCGTCCTGGGAATGTGGGTAGGGTTTCCCAATACGGCGGCTCGGGTAAGGGCCCTTCGGTATCACGATCTCCACCACGCATTGACGGATTACAGAGCGGATTGGATGGGAGAGGCCCAGATCGGTGCGTGGGAGGTAGCGAGCGGTTGCCGCGGTTTTCTCGCTGCCTGGGTCCTGAACCTCTGGGCCATGTCCGCCGGCCTCGTCATCTCTCCAGCGAAGACCTTCCGGGCTTTTGTTCGCGGTCGCCATTCGAGCAACCTCTACGCGCAGGCGTACGGCGATGAACTACTCGACCGCAACATCTCCGATGTTCGCAGGGCTTCGGGACTGGAGGCACGCGAGGGGCCCGCAGGGCTGCGCGATGTGCTCGCGTTTGCCGGTTTTTCGGCCCTTTCTCTGGGTCTTGCAGGTCTGCCCCTGGTTCTCGTCGGGCTGGGAGGATGGGCTCTGGTGGCGAAACTTTCCGCAGCGGGTTAGCGCACGGTGGGGCCCGTCTGGCGCTCCGAAAGCCAGTCGCCACATCGACCAGCGTGAAGCCGGCCAGCTTGCCGGCGGTAATGCTCCCCACGCGCCGGTGTTCTCGAGGCTGAGGCCGCGGGATGGTGGCGGTCGAAGAGCGATCGAGCCACCGCATCAGCCCGCAAGCGATGGCCACGCGCCGTCCACGGTCCTTCACGCATCGTTCAGGATCTCGATGCCCCGCTCGCGAAAGCTGTCCTGCGCCTCGGCGAGTCGCTGCCAAGAGAGCCTTGCCAGGCCGAGCCGCGGCTGTGAGCCCTGAATGATGTCGATCTTCGCCTCGCCCATATCGTGATAGGCGAGCAGGTGGATGCCCGCCTTATGCACTCGCTGCAGCAGCGCGGCCACCGCGTCGATGTTGGCGCGCGTGTCCGTGAAGCCCGGAATCACCGGCATGCGGAACTCGACGGGATGCTCCTTCTCTGCAAGAGCGAGCGCGTTGCGCCGAATCGTCTCGTAGCCGTCACCCAGGTGCTCGGCGTGCTGTTCGGGATCCATCAGCTTGAGGTCGAAGTAGATCAGATCGAGCTTCCGCAGGATCGCCTCCCACCTGTCGAACGAGAACACACCCGCCGTCTCGACGTTCGTGTGGATGGACTCCGCCCTGCAGAGATCGATTACCCGATCGAGAAAGTGCGGATGAAGAAGCGGCTCGCCACCGGTGAACGTGACGCCGCCACCCGAGCTCACGAAATAGGGAACGTCGGGGCGCAACTTCTCCATCAACTGCTCGGGTGTGTGCGCCTCGCCAATGAGCCGAAGCGCACTACTCGGGCAGGCGGCGACGCAGCGGCCGCATAGCGTGCACTTTGCCTGATCGATACGGAAACTTCCGTGCAGGATCGCACTATCCTCGCAGGCAGCCTCGCACTCGAGGTATTCGCCACAGCGGTCCCGATAGAAGGCCACCACCGGCACATGATCCTGTGACTCGGGATTCTGGCACCAGGGGCAGCGGAGCGAGCATCCCTTCAGGAAGACCAGCGAGCGGATGCCCGGCCCGTCGTGCAGGCTGAAGCGCTGGATGTCGAAGACCGGAGCAGTCGGTGTCATCGCGCGTACTGGCGCGTGCGATCGATCAACTCCTGCTGCATGGCGGGTGTCAGATCGACGAAGTACGCACAGTAGCCCGAGATCCTGACGAGCAGATTGCGATGGCTGCCGGGGTCGCGCATGGCCTCTTCGAGGACGGCCGGGTCGAGCACGTTGATCTGCACCTGCATCCCGCCCTGGGCGAAGTAGCCGCCGACCAGTGCCTGAAGTGCGGCACGCCCCTCGGTCCCCGCAACAGTGCCCGCGTCGAACTTGATGTTCAGGTTGATTCCGTTGCCGAAGCGGCTGTGGTCGAGCCGGGCCACCGAGTTGAGCGAGGCCGTCGGGCCGAGCAGGTCGGAGCCGTCGGTGGGCGCCAGGCCGTCGGCGAGCGGCCGGCCCGCCAGGCGCCCGGACGGCATGGCGGCCATGCGCTGGCCGAAGCCCTGATGGCACGTCATCGAGTAGTAGCCCGGCATCCAGCGACCGCCGCGCGTGTTGGTGTGGCGAGAGACGACGCGGTCGAAGAGCAGTGCCACGCAATTGGCCAGCGCGTCGACGCGCGGCGAGTCGTTGCCAAACGCCGCAACCTTGCGCGCTCGGGCGAGCATCAGCTCCTGCCCCTCGAAGTTCGTCGCGCAGGCGTTGGCGAAGTCTTCGAGGTCGTAAAGACCCTTCTCGAAGACCAGCTCGTCGATCACGGCGAGTGAGTTTGCGAGATCCGCCACACCGACACCCTGGATGCCCGAGGCGTTGAACCAGGCGCCGCCGCGTGTCGAGTCGGTGGCGTTCTCGATGCAGCCGCCGATCAGCAGCGACGAGAACGGAGTGGGATAGTACTCGGCGCCCGCACGCTCGATGGCGTCGAGCGAGCTCTTGAGCTGGTCGATCCGCTCGGCTGTCTGCTTCTCGAGCTCGGCCAGCATTTCGTCGAGATTGTGGATCTCGCGGAGCCACGGTCGCTCGCCGGCGTCGTCCTTGCCGAGGCGGCCGCGACCCGCCAGCAGCCACTCCATCGCGATACCCAGGTTGAAGATCGCCGCGTCGGAAGACGTGAAGCTCTCGCACGAGAGCGCCGGCTCCACACAGCCCACGGTCGCGTAGTTCCAGACCTTCTCCGCGGCGTTGCCGCGCTGCACCATGGCGGGCATGATGACGTCGTCGTTGTAGAGCGCCGGCGAGCCACCGCCGCCCGCGACGACCTCGATGACGCGCTGCACGTAACCGGGGCTCGAGGCTCGGCTGATGCGGGCATGCCAGTTGGGCTGGCGGGTCTTGAACCCCTCCATGACATCGAGCAGCAGGAAGCTCAGCTCGTTGGCGGCGTCGTTGCCCTCGGCGTCCACGCCGCCGATCGTGAGCGCCTGGCCGCTCGGCAGACCCGCGTAGTACTCGGTGGCCCGCCGCGAGAAGAGCGGGATCACCTCCGAGAGCTTGATGCAGACGGCCGCAAACAACTCGCGCGCCTCTCCGTCATCGAGGTCGCCGCGCTCTCGCTGCTGGCGGTAGAGGGGCAGCAGATACTGGTCCATCCGCCCCAGGCTGATGCCCTGGTCGACCGACTCGATCTGGATCACGAGCTGAAAGAGCCAGATCAGCTGCAGGGCCTCGCGGAGGCTCTGCGGCGGATCGCGTGGCACCCGCCGAAGCACACCCGCGATGTCGTCGCGACCGAGTCGCTCTGCCTCGATGCGGTATCGGTCGGCAAAGCGATCGATCGCGTCGAGGACCAGCAGGCTCGCCTCGAGGTACTCGTCGCCGTCCTTGGGCAGCGCACCGCATTGCCGGCGCTGCTGGATCTTGTCGCGCAGGCCGCGAGTGCCCAACAGGATCAGCTCGCCGTAGTCGGGCAGGAAGTGGGCGACGCCCGCCGCCTCGTTGATGGCGAAGTGGAGCGCATTCAACTGATCGCCCGCGTACTTGACCTTCTCCCGAAGTGGGAACGCGCGCATTGCGAGGTTCCGATTGAGCCAGTACGGAACGACCTTGCGCAGCAGCTTCCACTTCGTGCCGGGCGGGACCGCGAGCGGATTGACGTCGCGCGTCTCGAAGCTGAGCACATCCTCGAGCATGGCCGCCCCGGCCTTCTCGATATGACAGATGGCCCCGATGCGATGCTCGGTGTGGGTTCCGACGATCAGTTCGTCGTCGAAGATGCGGATCGAGCGGCAGTCCAGGTGGTGAGCCAGGCTCTCGGCGCTCTGCCGCAGCGCGGAGGCGCCAGTGGGTGCAAGCTTCTTGTAGTAGTCCGTGTAGTGCAGCGCACGCTCGATACCGATCGCGGGCACGCTGCGCGAGTGGTCGGCATGGAGCTTCTGTATCCGGGGCGAAGGTTGCCAGCCGGAGGGAGCCGGGGCAGCGCTCATGGCTTGTCCTCGGGCGGAGAGTGTAGCAAGCGGGGGTCGTGGATCCGGGAGCGGGAAAGCCCGGTGTCGACCAGTATGTGTACGGGCTCCGCGGGCGGTCTGGAAACCCACGCTGGCAGAATCGCACGTGCAGTCGACGGACACCTCGTCGGAGGCCAAGGAGTCACAGCATGCCGGCTGGGCGAAGCTGTCGACGCAGAAGACGGCCGAGCCGCGGAGATCCAGAGCTCGACGTGACATCGTCAGCGCGGGGTCCACTGCGTGTTTCCGCCGCGCCGGAGGCACGTGCAGTTCTTCTCCTCGAACATCTCGCCATTTTCAGGATCGCGCGGGCAGTCGCGCCATTCGCAGGCCTCCCAGCCCCACCGGCCCCGCAGGGCGAAGCATTCGAGCTCCGACGTGATGGCTGCGGCCAGCTCTGGCATCATGCAGATCCGGCTCGTGGCCTGGCCGGTCGCGCCCATCGAGCGGACGCACCCGCCGTCGCCAGGCACATCCGCCGGCAGCTCGCACGGGCCCGCGCGATGACTGGTCGCGAACGAGAATGGAAGCAGGGGATCGAGCCATGACACAGCCGAGAATCGTATTCACGAGCGCCAACCTGGTGGACGGAGTCAACCCCGCACAGCGCGGCGTCACGGTCATAGTCGAGGGCGAGCGCATCACCCACGTCGGGGCAGGTGCTGCACCCGACTCGCGGCCCGGCGATCGCATGGTCGATCTCTCCGACAAGACGCTCATGCCCGGGATGTTCCAGTGCCACTTCCACGCGCACTTCGGCGCGTTCGGCGAGGGAGTGGGCGCGCCGGCGCTGGGGCTCGAGGGCTCGCCCGCCTATCTCGCGATGCTGACGGCGAAAAACGCCGGCATCTGCCTCGACCACGGCTACACCGGCGCGGTGGGATCGAGCAACGCACACGTGATCGACGTCGCGCTGAAAGAGGCGATCCTGGCCGGTCACGTGCGCGGCCCGCGCTACCTGGCCTGCACGCGGGAGCTCGTGACTACCGGCGACTACTCCGACTACTCCAACAACCGCAACTGGTTCATGGAACTGGGCAACACCGGGCTCACCCTGCAGGCCGACGGTGCGGACGGCTGGCGGCGTGCAGTTCGCTCGGAGCTCGGCAAGGGCGCGGACATCGTCAAGATCTCCGCCAGTGCGGGCCACGGCTCGATGCCCGCGCGTGGAACGATCTACCAGACACCCGACGAGCTGCACGCCTGCGTCGATACCGCCCATGAGCTCGGCAAGCTGGTGCGTGCACACGTCGCGACCCGGGACGGCATTCTCGCCTGTGCGAGGGCCGGTGTGGACGTGATCGACCACGCCGACCGCATCGACCGGGAGTGCATCGACGCAATCCTCGAGGCGGGGAGCTTCGTCGTGCCCAGCATGCTCTGGACGGTGCGATTCCTCGAGGTGGCGGAGAACTGGGACCACGCGGAGCGCACGCTGCAGATCAACGAGGGTTTCCCCGAATCGCTCGACGACACGCTGGCGCGCATCCGCGGCGTGCGCGAGGACTTCGAGTACACCTGCCGCGCCATGCCCGACGCCGTGGCGGCTGGCGTGAAGATGGTGGTGGGCGACGATTTCGGCACGCCGATCATGCCCCACGGCGACTACGCCGCGGAACTCGTCTTCTACGTGAAGCAGCTCGGCATCTCGCCGCTCGAGGTGATCCGCTGGGCCACGAGCAACGGCGCAGAGCTGATGGGCCACGGCGGCGACCTCGGTCGCATCGAAGCCGGGCGACTGGCCGACGTGGTGGTGCTCGACGGGGATCCGCTCCAGGACATCACCTGCCTCGCGGATCCGGCCAACGTGCTGGCCGTACTGAAGGGCGGCGAGGTGGTGAAGGACCTGCTCGGAGAACCGCAGAGCCCGCTCGCCGTCCGGGCCTAGGGTCACGCGACGGGGCGAGACCCTGCCCGCGTGACGATGTGCCGTCCGCGCGGGGCGTCAGCTGGCGCGCACGAAGTCGGCCGGGGTCTGCCCGGTCCAGCGGCGAAACGCCTTGGTGAAGGCGCTCGGATCCGAGAACCCGAGGAGGAAGGCAACCTCCTCGATCGCGCGCTTCTCCTTCGTCAGGTAGTGGCTCGCCAGCTCGGCACGCACGTCGTCCAGGATCTCCTGGTAGCTCGTCTCCTCGTCCTTGAGGCGGCGGCGCAGCGTGCGCTCGCTCATGGAGAAATGGGCGGCGACGGCCTCGGACGTCAAGCCGCCCATCGGCTGTATCGAGAGGATGCAGGCGCGGACGCGCTGCGAGAACGGAGCCGTGGTGGGGATCCTGGCGAGCTGGTCGGCTGCGTACTCCTCGAGCACGTGGCGCAGCGCAGCGTCGGCGGACGGGTTCACGCCGTCCATCATCGAGATCGGGAACAGCACCCCGTCCTCCTCCGCATCGAAGCGGACCGGGAGCTTCAGGATCCGCTCGTAATCGTCCGCGTGCGCCGGGGCCGAGTAGGAGAATCTCGCCTCGAGCGGGTCGGTCCCCGCCGCCCCGATGAGCCGGCTCATCGTGACCGTGAGGCCAATCGAGTACTCCACGATGAAGTGATTCGCCTGCGAGGGGGCGCCGGTGTGGCAGCGGAAGAACGCGACCTCGCCCTCGCTCTCCAGCTCGCACTCGATGTCTTCCAGCAGCAGCGGGGTCAGGCCCTTGACCAGCTCGAGCGAGCTGCGAACCGACTCGCTCGCCGAGGCCAGGTAGCCGATGACGCCCAGCGATTTCGCCTTGGCCCCCTCGGAGACGTGCAACGCGATGGCCGGATCGCCGGTGACCTCGCTCGCGACCTGCCACAACGCCTCGATATCCGCCTTGGGAAAGCGCTTTCGGGTGTCCTCGAGGGCCTCCCCCGGAATGCCGGCCCTATCCAGGATCGGACGGAGATCGAAGCCCTCGTTCCCGAGGTACTCGAGGAGCGGCAGAATCGCGTTGACAGAACCGTAGGAACTCATCTTCGAAGCGGTTTCCGACACCATTCGAGCCCGCCGCCTGTAACCCCGACAGCGAGAAGGACGGTTCTCGCTGCTGACCGGATTCGACCAGACACGGGGCCGAACCGGACAAGATCCGCCCCTCGACGGCTCCCTATGCTCGATTTCGCGTGGAGAAAAGATAGGCCAGGGATCCAGTTCCGGCGCACCGGCCGGAGCGGCCGTCTGGCTCACGACCCCACGTGTACCGGGCCCTGATCACGAGCCCGAAACCGCAGATCTTCGGGGAGACGACAGAATGAGCAATGCGAATTCGACCAACGGCAAGGGCGCCAGCAGCGAGCCCCGCTTCATCATCATCGGGGCCGGAATGTCGGGCATCCTCAGCGCCATCAAGCTGAAGGAGGCCGGCCTCGACTACGCCATCTACGAGAAGGCCGATCGCCTCGGTGGGACCTGGCGGGAGAACGAGTACGCCGGTCTGTCGTGCGACGTTCCCTCGCACCTGTACTGCTACTCCTTCGCTCCGAACCCCGATTGGAGCCATCGCTTCTCACCGGGAGCCGAGATCCAGGCCTACTTCGTGGACATCGCAGAGCGCTACGGGATCGACAAGGAGATCCAGTACAACAAGAAGATCACGCGCTGCGCATTCGAAGACGGGCGCTGGCAGATCGAGACGTCCGACGGATCGACCGACGCCGGCGACTTCGTAATCGCCGCGACGGGCGTCCTCCACGAGCCCGCGTACCCCGACATCGAGGGCCTCGACAGCTTCCAGGGCACGGTGTTCCACAGTGCACGCTGGAACCACGACGCAGAACTCGCGGGCAAGCGCATCGGCGTGATCGGAACCGGCTCGACCGCGATCCAGATCGTGGCGGCGCTGATCGACGACGCGAAGGAGCTCTCGCTCTTCCAGCGTACCGCCCAGTGGGTAACGCCCCAGGAGAACCCCGCCTTCACCGAGGAGGAGAAGGCCGACTTCCGGGCACACCCCGAGAAGATGCAGCAGATGCGGGAGTTCATCGCAAAGGGTTTCGCCGACGGGTTCGCCAACGCCGTCATCGACGCGAACTCGCCCGAACTCCGGATGATCCACGACACCTGCGTCGCGAACCTCGAGAACAGCGTGAAGGACTCGGCGCTCCGGGAGAAGCTCCGCCCCAACTACCGGGCGGGCTGCAAGCGCCTGATCATGTCGGAGGACTTCTACGACGCCATCCAGAAGCCCAACGCGAACCTCGTCACCGAGGGGATCGAACGGATCGAGCAGACCGGCGTGCGGACGAAGGACGGCGAGTTGCACGAACTCGACGTACTGATCCTCGCCACGGGGTTCCGCGTCGACCGCTTCATGCGGCCGATGAACGTGATCGGCCGCAACGGGACGAAACTCGACGATGTCTGGAGTCACGGCCCTTGCGCGTACATGGCGATCACGATTCCGGAGTTCCCGAATATCTTCATGCTGAACGGGCCGAACGGACCCGTCGGCAACTTCTCCCTCATCGACGTCGCCGAGCTGCAGTTCTCCTACATCATGAAGCTGGTCGACCAGGTTCGATCCGGTGCGTGCAAGGAGGTGAGCGTCTCGCAGGAGGCGATGGAGAAGTTCGACGAAGAGCGCAAGGAAGCCGCCAAGTCGACCATCTGGCAGAGCGGCTGCAACAGCTGGTATCTCGACGCCAACGGCGTACCGGCGGTCTGGCCGTGGACCTTCGACCGCTTCCGAGACGAGATGGCCAACCCGCGCCTGGATCACTTCGACTTGAGATGACGCGCCCGCGCGCGGCGCGGCGTCCACCTGCGGGAAACGGCTGATCGCCCCGGGGCGACCGGCACCCCTGCCCCACCCTTGCGTCTGCCCCCTTTTGGGGCCGTATCGTGCGACACTGGACGTGCATCGGTCGATGCGGCGGATGCACGTGCATGGAGCTGCGGCATAGAGCGCTCGACGATGAGTTCTGCCGTCGAACGCTACGCGAATCGAACCCGGAGGAGACGCCCACATGGATATCGATTGCGATTTCGTCGATTCGGAGGCCTGGGTCGGAAACGAGATGGACGGGCGCCTCAAGTGGCTGCGCGAGAACGACCCCGTCTACTGGTCGGAGAAGAGCGGGCTGTGGATGATCACCGGGTACCGGGACGCGGAGTTCATCTCCAAACACCAGGAGATCTTCACTTCCGAGTTCGGGATTCGACCCGGAACCGACATCCTCGCCGGGCTCATCGACGACGGCGAGCCGCGGCACGGGATCCTGCGCAAGAAAATCAACCGGGGCTTCACGCCGCGCATGGTCAAGAAGCTCGAGAAGACCTTCCTGCAGATCACCACGGATGCGATCGACAAGGTCGCGAAGCTGAGTGAGTGCGACTTCGTCACCAGCATCTCGACGCCTCTCCCGATCCTGCTGATCGCCGAGATGATCGGTATTCCCAAAGTGGATCACCAGCAGTTCGCCGCGTGGTCGGACGACCTGATCGCCTCCCAGGGCAACATGGACGATCCCGACGTCGTGGCGAAGGCCGGCCAGGCGTTCGTCGAGTACGGGCGGTACATCACCACGCTCATCGAGGAAAAACGCAGGAGCCCGCAGGATGACCTGATGAGCATCCTCGTCGGTGCGAAGGACGACGGACTTCTCAACCGGGAGTTCGGAAACGAGCCGCTGCTCAACCGGGAATCCACCGAGCACATGGAACTCGCCAACGACGAACTCATCATGCTCCTGGTCGTCCTGATGATCGCCGGAAACGAGACGACGCGAAACGGTATCTCCGGCGGCATGCAGCTGCTGATCGAGAACCCGGGCGAGCGCCAGAAGCTCCTCGACGACCCCTCGCTGATTCCGAGCGCGGTCGAGGAGATGGTGCGCATGGTCTCGCCCGTACGCACCATGGGCCGCACCCTGACGCAGGACTACCAGCTGGGCGGCAAGCAGCTGCTGGAGGGTCAGGAGGTCGCCATCCTCTACCCGTCGATCAACCGGGACGCCGAGATCTACGACGAGCCAGACACGCTCCGGGTGGAGCGAAATCCGCAGCACCTGGGGTTCGGTATCGGGCCCCACTTCTGCCTCGGAGCGAATCTGGCGCGGATGGAGATGCGGGTGACGTTCGAGCAGGTGCTGAAGCGCCTGCCCGACATGGAGTACTCCCGCGGTGGCCCCGAGTTCCGCCCGAACTCGCTGGTGCGCTCCTGCACCCACATGTACGTGCGGTATACGCCCGAGAGCTGACGGAACTTCGCATGCCGACGCGCCGGCCGGCCCGTCGGCGGCCAGACGAACAACAGCCCACGTCGTCCACGGAAGAGCCGGAGACGAGGAGCGGCATTCGTCCTCGGGGCTGACCGTATCGACCGGAACCGGAGCCACCGGGTGGGCTCGGTCGATCAATCTATCGAGGGGCAACGTGCTCGACCTCCCCAAGCCCGAGGACAAACGGCTCGCGTTCTTCGTCCGGGAGGCGTTCCCGAGTATTGCTACTGGAACCGATGTCACCTGCGGCCTGATCGAGCAGAGCACGGCGCTGGCGGTGGTCTCGGAGATGAACGAAGGCGGGGTCATCTTCGGCGATGGCATCGAGGACGATCACCTAGACTTCGCCTGGGGACAGCGAGTCAAGGTTCAGGCGGCCAGTGCGAACTTGTCGCTGGTGTGTCCCTGAGAAGACAAGCTGGCGCGCACTGGGGTCTGATCTGTGCCCGAAGCTCTACTGATCGGACCCAGGGGAAAACGCAGCTTGAACCTCCTGTGCCCAGAAGCGGCCAGCGGCAGGTAGCAGATCGCGGACATGAACGGCTGGAGCGTGCACCGTCGCAGCGCCACCGCGAGGTTGTATTCCTCGCTCTGATAGTGGACGACGTGTGCGGCCCGGGGGAAGTCGATCTCGTGATTCGGGCGATGGAACCGGCAGTAGCCGAAGTCGACTGCCGGAAAGCAGGCAACCCAGGTACCGACGCTGCCCGCAGAACCCGTCGGGGGCGAACCCCAGGCGGCCCCGTGCGGTCGGGGGCGAACCCCAGGCGGCCCCGTGCGGCCGGTGGCGGCTGCTAGTCTGGGGCGTCGCCATCTGCGAACCCGCACTGGAACGGCAGGAGACCGGAATGAGTGATGCATGGGCCGAGGCGGACGCGACGGAGCAGGCCCTGCTGGTGCGCCGGGGCGACCTGAAGCCGATCGAACTGGTCGAGGCTGCGATCGCGCGGATCGAGCGCCTGAATCCAGAGCTCAACGCCGTCATCCACGAGCACTTCGATCGCGCGCGCGACGAAGCTGCCGGCGACCTTCCGGACGGGCCGTTTCGCGGCGTCCCCTTCCTCTTGAAGGACCTGGGCGCGGGCAGCCGCGCCGGAGATCCGATCCACTGCGGAACGCGCTTCCTGAAGCGCGTGGACTACCGCGCGCAGACGACGTCGCACATCGTGCAGCGCTTTCTCGCAGCCGGGCTCGTCGTCGTCGGGCGCACCAACGTGCCCGAACTCGGCGCGTGGTCGATTACCGAGCCCGACGCCTACGGGCCGACGCGCAATCTGTGGAATACGGACCACGCCTCGGGTGGATCGAGTGGCGGTGCGGCCGCCGCCGCGGCCGCCGGGCTCGTCCCCTTCGCCCACGCGAGCGACGGCGGCGGATCGATCCGGAATCCGGCGAGCCAGTGCGGACTGATCGGCCTCAAGCATCGGCTTCGTCGAGCGCCAGCCCGACGGCAAGCCCCTCCGGGTGGTGACGGCCGTGCAGTTCGTCGCCGCCACCGACGCCTACAACGACTTCCGCCGCGGCATGCTGCAGTGGTGGGACGATGGCTTCGACCTGCTGCTGACCCCGACCATCACGCGCCTATCGCCGCGGGTGGGGGAGATCGTGCCGTCGGCGGACAAGCCGATGGATGCCTTCATGCGCTCCGGGGCGCTCCTGCCCTTCTGCGTCCCCTTCAACATCACCGGACAGCCCGCGATCTCGCTGCCGCTCCACATGAGCGCCGAGGGACTTCCGGTCGGCGTGCAGCTCGTGGCGGACGCGGGCCGCGAAGACGTGCTGATTCGGGTGGCCGCGCAGCTCGAGGCTGCGGTCGATTGGAGCGCCCGCCGACCACCCCTGCACGCATGAGATACTCTCATCGAGCGCCCAGGGGAGCTGGGCGCTCGGCACCGCCCGCAGTTTTTCCAGCCGGCATCGCGGCCTCGATTCCCCAAAGGAGACGACATGGCCCTGGAGCACCATCCCGATCACGTTCCGGTCCCGGATCACGACCTCGACTACTCGTGCTTCGACCTCGCGACCCTCACGCCGCACATCGGCGCGGAGATCCGAGGCCTCGACCTCTCGGCGCCCTTCTCCAACGAGCAGGAGAAGGAGGTCCGCCGCGCCCTGCAGGACTGGATGGTGCTGGTATTCCGCGACCAGGAGCTGACGCACGAGCAGCACGAGGATCTGGGACGGCGCTTCGGCGAGCTGCACATCCATCCGCAGCTGCGCGGCGCGAAGATCGCCCACCCCGAGATCCTGCCCGTCCACACCAACGCCGACTCTCCCTTCACGCCCGGCGACGGCTGGCACGCGGACGTGACCTGCGAAGAGATCCCGCTCTGGGGCTCGATGCTCTACATCCGCGAGACACCCGCCTGCGGCGGCGGCGACACGCTCTACGCCGACATGTACATGGCCTACGAGCTGCTCTCCGGGCCCATGAAGCGCTTCCTCGAGGGCTTGACGGCGGTCCACGATGGCGCCGGACCCTACTCCGAACAGCTGGCGATCGGCCTGGGAAAAGCCGCACCGGAAAAGCAGCACCCGTGCGCCGAGCACCCCGTCGTCGTGCGCCACCCGGACACCGGCCGGAAGCTGCTCTACGTGAATAGCGGCTTCACCACCCACATCGTGGGCCTCTCCGCCAGCGAGAGCCGCAGTGTGCTCGACCTGCTCTTCCGGCACATCGACTCGACACCAAAGATCTGCTGCCGCGTGAGCTGGTCGCCGAAGACACTCACCTTCTGGGACAACCTCAGCACCCAGCACCACGCGATCTGGGACTACTACCCTCACTCGAGAGTCGGCGGGCGTGTGTCCATCCTCGGTACAGCCCGCCCGAGCGCCTGAGCGCCGGCGCAGCGACGGCCCTCACGCGGGCGTGGGCACCCCGCCGGCGGTCCGGGCCCGGGCGCAGGAGGCCGGACGCGGGGCTCGTCGGGACGTACCGCCTCTCGACCGCGCCCCGATCCTAGGTCGCGTCGATCAGATCGAAGTCCGAGAAGTCGGGACGCTGCATCAGCTGCTGGAAGCGGTTTGCGGGCCACGGCCAGATGGTCGGGATGCCGTCCGGATCGAGATACCAGCTGTTGCAGCCGGTCACCCAGACGGTGTTCTTCATCGCCTCTCTCAGCGACTCCTGGAAGGCCTCGGCGGCTTCGCGCTTCGGTGTCAGCGCCTTTCCCGGCTCCCGATCCAGCAGTTCGATGCAGTCGAGGATGTACTTCGACTGGGTCTCGGAGACGTCGATGATCGAGATGTTCCCGATTGGGCTGTTCGGACCGACGAGCATGAAAAAGTTCGGGAAACCCGGCATCGTAACTGAGCGATAGGTTCGCGGGCCCTTCTGCCAGGCCTCGTCGAGGCTCAAGCCGTCGGCTCCGACCACGCGGTCGATGCCCCACTTGTGGGCCTGGAATCCCGTCGCGAGCACGAGCACGTCTAGTTCGTGGAGCCGGCCGTCCTTCGTCAGGATTCCGCGCGGCTCGATGCGTTCGATCCCCTCGGTCACCAACTCGACGTGCTCCTTCTGGAGCGCCGGGTAGAAGTCGTTGGACAGAATCAGCCGCTTGCAGCCCGGCTGGTAGTCGGGTGTGAGTTTTCGGCGAAGCTCCGGGTCCGTCACCGTCGCCAGGTGCTTGCGGCAGCCCTTGTCCATGCTCCGTCGCCAGTAGCCGTCCCGGACGACACCGACCGAGCCCTGGTTGAAGATCCACTTGTAGAACTCGCGGGTGAGTCTTCCGAGGATCGGAAGGCGGCGCGTCCACGCGCGCTCGCGCTCGGAATAGGCCTTGTTTCCCACCGGGAAGACCCACTGGGCGGTGCGCTGGAACATGGTGAGGTGGCTCGCCTTCTCGGAGAGCGGCGCCATCATCTGCACGCCGGTCGAGCCGTTGCCGATGACACCGATGCGCTTGCCGCGAAGTTCGACGGAGTGGTCCCAGTCGGCGGAGTGGAACATCGCTCCCTCGAAGCTGTCGATTCCCTCGATGTCCGGGTAGTACTTGATGTGGAGGGGACCCGTCGCGTCGATCAGTACGTCGGCACGGATCTGCTCGCCGCCGCTGGTGTCGATGGTCCAGCGCCCGTCTTCGTAGCGCGCGCCCGCGACGGTCTCGCCGAATGAGATGTACTTGAGCAGGTCGTACTTCTCGGCGATCCGCACGAAGTACTCGCAGATCTCGCGCCCCGGAGAAAAGCGGTGGGACCAGTCGAGATTGGGCTCGAAGCTGTAGGCATAAAAAAAGGACGGGACGTCGCAGCTGAGGCCCGGATAGGTGTTCTCGCGCCAGGTTCCGCCGACCGAGGTCGCCTTCTCCAGGATCCGGAAGGACTTGCCCGCCGCCTGGAGGCGGATGCCCATCACCAGGCCCGACATCCCGGCGCCGATGATGCAGGTTTTGAGCTCGGATCGTCGCGTCATGGGGGGTACCTCTCGGGTGCGGCCGGGCGCCGTCCGGAGGCGGCCGCCCGCGGCCCGCCGATTTCTATAGCACGATTCAATCTTGTATCAGAGTATAGTTGTCGCGTGAACGACGAGCGTCTCACCAGCGAGGACGAGATCGAGTCCCCCCGACGGGAGCGGCGCCGGCTGGCGACGCGCAGCCGCACCGACTGCGCGGCTCGTCTCTTCGCACGCGTATTGAACGATCCGTGGGCGGCGGTCGAGTTACGGCCCGAACGAACCCGACACATCGAGAGAAGGAGCCAGGCATGAGCACCCCCAAGATCCAGGACTGGGTAATCGATACCGACACCCACATCTCGGAACCCGGAGACCTGTGGACGAGCCGGCTGCCGGCCCGATTCAAGGAGTCCGCGCCGCAGATCGTTCGCGATCCGAAAACCGGCGTCGAGACCTGGCAGATCGGCAACATGAATACCCTCATGCCCGTCGGCTTCACGGCCGTCGCCGGGTGGCCCGATCCCTTCCCCGCGGCGCCCAAGAACATGGACGAGGTGCCGAAGGCCGCCTACGACGCGACCGCTCGCCTCGAGCACATGGACCGGGTGGGCATCTGGGCCGCGGCCCTCTACCCGAACGTCGGCGGCTTCGGGAGCCAGGCCTTCCTCAACCTGAAGGACCCGGAGCTGATGCTCGCCTGCGTTCGCGCCTACAACGATTTCGTGATCGACTGGATCTCACCGAATCCGCAGCGCTTCATTCCGATCCTGGCCACACCGTTCTGGGACGTCGAGGCCTCGGCCGCCGAGATCGAGCGCTGCGCGAAGATCGGTCACAAGGGCGTCCTCTTCACCGGCGAGCCCCAGAGCCACGGCATGCCCATCCTGGCCAGCCGCCACTGGGACCCGCTGTGGGAAGCCGCGCGCGCCTGCGATCTTCCGGTGAGCTTCCACATCGGCACCGGGACCTTCGACGACGGCTTCACCCCGGAGCGGATCAAGACCACGGGCGTCGGGCGGACCAACGGATTCGCCGCCGTGTCGCTCTTCCTGGACAACGGCAAGCAGCTGACGGACCTGCTCTTCTCGGGCATTCTGCCGCGCTACCCGGAGCTCAAGTTCCTGTCCGTCGAAGCCGGCATCGGCTTCATCCCGTTCATTCTCGAGGCCTGCGACTACACGTTCGTGTACGGACAGGTGCGCGAGGCGAATCCGGAGTTCGTGCTCAAGCCGAGCGAGTACTTCGCCCGCCAGGTCTACGGCTGCTACATCTTCGAAGAGCACGCGCCGCGCGAGCTGATGGATTCGATCGGCGAGGACAACATCCTCTTCGAGACCGACTATCCCCACCCGGTGAGCCTCTACGGCAACGTGCGGAAGAAGATCGACGCCGCCCTCGGCAAGGCCACGCCCCAAGCGCGACGCAAGGTGCTCTTCGAGAACGCGGCAAAGCTCTACAAGGTGGATGCGCCCGACGTAGCCCCCCCCGTACCGGTCGGGTGACGGCTGTCCTGATCTCTTCGATCTCGAGCAGCGCTTCGACCGTCACAGCCGCCCCGTCTTGCGAGTGTCGAATGAGGTGACGAATCGTCACCGGCGCTTCAGCGCGTCGGGCGAAGCTCTGCGGGATTCCAGAAGGCCCGCATGCTGGAGATCTTGCCCTCGTCATCGAAGCTGAAGACGTCGGTGGCGTCGAGATACTGCTTGGCGTCACCCATCGTGAGCTCGGCCAGCAGCGGGAACGCGCAATCGTGGCCCGCGACGCAGATGGGTCCGTTGAGTTCCACCTGGAGCGCAGGAGCCGTCAGCGCATAGAAGTTGCGGAGTGCCTCGATTCCCTTCTGGACCTGGCCGCCCACCGGATCTTCGGCCGTCGCATCCTCTGCATAGAGAGCGAGAATGCCATCGATGTCGCTGTCACACATCATCTCCACATAGCGGCGCACTACGCCGCGGATCTCTTCCGGGGTGGGCATCTCTCATCTCCTCATCGTGCAATTCGCAAGTCCGGCATGAACGCGCGCGATGATAGATCACTCGAATACGAGGTAGCTACGAGAGATACGCCACAGGGGTTCGGGTGACACGATGCGCGATGAGACGCGAATCGAAACCGCTTCTCACCCCGGGCCTGCGATCCGCTGGCGCTGCCCTGGCCCATCGTGACGGGTGCACGTCGGTTGCGCGCTCGCGGACGCATACGGGTTCGACGCTGTCAACGGGCGAAACCCGATCCCCTCGGAATCTGCGGCCCACCGAATGAATCAGGCATTCTTCCCGGCAGCCAACGCCGCGGATCGAGCGAAGCTCACCCGCAGCCTAATTCGCTGCGCGGTCAGAGAATCTCCTCGGCCAGCACTTCCAGCGCAGGTCCGCCCCCGCCGATTAACATCGAACCCAGGTGGCCCTTCTTGCCGGCCTCCTTCCAGGCCTGCAGGCGCTCACGGATGCGACCTTCGGGCCCGACCAGAGCCACATCGTCCACCAGTTCGTCCGGCACGGCGGCCGCCGCTTCCTCCTTCTTGCCGTCCAGATAGAGATCCTGGATCTCGATGGCGGCCTCTTCGTAGCCGAGCCGCTTCGCATAGTCGTTGTAGAAATTCTTCTCGCGCGCGCCCATCCCGCCGATGTAGAGCGCCATGTTCTGCTTGATCGGTGCACGGCACTGCTCGACATCGTCGGCCATGAGGCATGTCACGAAGGGGCAGACCTCGAAATCCGAGAGCCCCTTGCCCCCGCCGGCTTTCGCAAACCCCTTCTCCAGCGGCTCCTCGAAGAGATCGAAGCGCTCGGGGTTCATCCAGATGGGGAAGACACCATCCGCCACCTCTCCAGCACACTCCATGCCATTGGGTGAGATCGAAGCGGTCAGGATCCTGAGGGCGGGATCACCGTGCAGAATGCTCTTCAGGGGCTTTGCCAGACCCGTGGCGTCCTCGCCGCGATAGGGCAGTTGATAGTGGTACCCCTCGTGGGTCAGCTTCTCCTCTCGCGCGAGGATCTTGCGGATGATGGAGATGTATTCCCGGGTACGCGTGAGGGGCCGGCCATAGGCCACCCCGTGCCAGCCCTCGACGACCTGCGGACCCGAAGGCCCGAGCCCGAGGATGAAGCGCCCGCCCGAAAGGGCGTAGAGGGTCATGGCCGTCATGGCGGTCATGGCCGGCGTGCGGCCGGGCATCTGCATGATGGCCGTACCCACATTGATCTTCTCGGTCTGGGCAAGCATCCAGGCTGCGGGAGAAACGGCATCCGAGCCCCATGCTTCCGCGGTCCAGACGGAATCGAAGCCCATGGATTCGACCCGTTTGATCAGGTCCATGGGAACCGACATGGTGGCCGGCGAGTAGCCAACGAGTAGACCGAGCTTCATGTTTGCGTCCTGTCTCCGGTCCGATTCGGACCGATCCTGGGTTGTGGAGCCGATGGAAATTCCGGCCGCTCGGCGGCGGGTGTGCAACCGTCTCTGGAGTCGAGCACCAGTGAGCTCCGGTCGAGCGAGAGAGAGATCGGCTGCGGTCGGTGTCTGCGATAGCTGGAGTCACTCCGGTGTCGTGGTCGAGCCCCTGCCGAGGCGCGCGCATTCGAATGGCTAGATCTGGCGCGCGAGTTCCGCCGCGGCCGAGGTTGCCTCGAGGATCCTGGCGATCTGCTTCGCGTCTCCGATCACGTGGACCTCCGGGGCCATCGCCTCGAGCTTGGCCGAGAGTTCGTCGTTGGGCTGGGAGCCCATGGCGAGGATCACGTACTCGGCGCCGCGAATGGTCTCTTCCCCTCCGTCGCCAGTGGTGTAGACGGCGCCATCCTCCAGGATCCTGTTGACCGTGGCGCCGTTGATCATCTGCACGCCCTTTTCGTGCAGTCTCTTCATCAGCAGGTGACGTATCTCGAAGACGCTCTGCATCGCCATCAGGGGCTGCATCTCGAGCATCGTCACCTCGGTGGGCATGGCGCCCGTATTGTCGTGAGTGTCGGCCAGAAAGTCCGCCAACTCGCAGGCAACCAGGCCGCCGCCGATGATCAGGACGTTGCTGGCCAGCGCAGCTTCGGACTTGCCGGCCAGCACGTCCCAGGCGCTCACGACCTTCTCGCCATCGATTCCCGGGATGCTGGCGGGGCGCAGCGGCGTGGCGCCCGTAGCCAGGATCACGACGTCGGGCGCGAGTTCGTCGACCAGCGAGGCTGTCACCTCTTTGCCCAGTTCAACCTTCACCCCGGCCTTCTCCACCTCTCGCGAGAGGTAGCCCACGACCTGGCTGACTTCCTGCTTGAAGGGCGCAACGCTGGCGAGGTTCACTTGACCGCCGAGCTTCTCGCTTCGCTCGCACAGGGTGACATCGTGCCCGCGAACTGCGGCGACGCGCGCCGCCTCGAGGCCGGCGGGGCCGCCGCCCGCCACGAGCACGCGCTTCGATTGCTCGGCCGGAACCAGGGGGCCCTCGATCTCCTTGCCGGCCGACGTATTGATGATGCAGCCGGCGGGCAGCCCCTTCATGACGGCGCTGATGCAGCCCTCGTTGCAGCCCACACAGGGCCTGACCTCGTCCAACCGGCCCTCGGCGGCCTTGTTGGGCATGTCGGGATCGGCGTTGAGCGCCCGTCCCATGGAGACGAGGTCCGCCCTCCCCGTGGCGATGACGAACTCCGCCAACCTCGGCGTATTGATGCGCCCGACGCAGAGAATCGGGATGTCCACCACCTCTTTGATCGCCCTGGCGAAGTTCGCGTTCGGAGCCAGCTCCGTGCCCTGGGGAGGCACGACGGCATAGAAGACCGTGGGAATCGCGCCGCCGGAGACCTCCAACCCGTCGACGCCCGCTTCCACCAGCATGCGTACGATGAACTGGGTTTCCTGCAAAGAGCGTCCGCCCGCGCGGCGCTCGTCCCCCGACATGCGCAGCATGATGGGGAAGTCGGGACCGACCTCCGCCCGGGTGGCGTCGATGATCTCGAGCAGGATCTGCAGTCGGCCCTCGAGCGAGCCCCCATAGCGATCGGTTCGCTTGTTGAAGAATGGGGAGAGGAAGGAGCCCACCATCGCATAACCATGGGCGGCGTGGATCTGGACGCAATCGAGACCCGCATCTCGCGCGCGGCGCACCGCCCGGGCGAAGTCCTCCACCACGGCCTCGACCTCGCCGGTGGTCATCTCCCTGGGCAGCGAGCGGAAGTGGCTGCGGCCGACCACCGCAGAGGGGCCGACCGGCTGGATTCCGGTGAGCATCTGGATGGACTCGGGACCGGGATCCATCAGCTGGACTCCGACCTTCGTCCCGTGGGGATGCACCGCCTCCGCCAGCTTCGCCCAACTCGGAATCTGCTCGTCTTCGTAGAGGCCGAGGGGATAGAGCCCGTACTTGCGGTTGGCGTTGACGGCCGCGGCCTCGGTCACGATGAGTCCGGCACCGCCCTTTGCCCTGGCTTCGTAGTACGCGCGATGCCGGTCGGTAAGAGTCGCATCGGCCGTGCCGTATCCCACCGTCATGGGGGGAAGTCCGATGCGGTTCTTGACCTTCATCTTTCCGATGTGGACCGGGGTGAAGAGGTGCTCGAACATCCTGGTCATCTCCTGAGCCGGGTCCGGCACCGAGAACGCGCCCCGATCTGAAGCACCCGAACGTAACATAGGCCTCGACATGCGCGGCCGAGCGAATTCCACAGTGCGGCGGCACGGCGCTATGCTCGGCAAAAACTCGGGCAGGGGGCTAGAAAACAGGAATGGAAGATCTGGCTGGACGGGTCGCGTTCGTGACGGGTGGGGCATCGGGTATCGGCCTGGCCCTGGCCGAGGGCTTCGCGAAGGAGGGAGCGAGGATCGTGCTCGCCGACATCGAAGCCGAGGCACTCGAGAAGGCCGAGGGAGATCTCCTCGCCTCGGGCGCCGAGGTGATCGGCGTGCAGTGCGACGTGTCAGACCGCGGGTCCGTCATGGCGGCTGCCGATGCTGCCATCGAGGCCTTCGGCAAGGTGCATATCCTGTGCAACAACGCGGGCGTCGCTCCCGCCGATGCAATCGACGAGACCACACCCGAGGACTGGAAGTGGTGCCTCGGCGTCAACCTGATGGGCGTCGTCCACGGCATCCAGGCCCTCGTCCCCAGGATCAAGGAGCAGGGGGAGGGGGGCCACGTCGTGAACACTGCTTCGATCGCGGGGCTGATCGCATTGCCGACGGTGGGGATCTACACCGCGACGAAGTACGCGGTCGTCGGAATCTCCGAGACCCTGCGCGGAGAGCTGGCGCCGGCCGGAATCGGCGTCTCGGTCGTCTGCCCTTCGTTCGTGAAGACCCGCCTGCACGAGGGGCATCGCAATCGACCGGCCGAGCTGGGCTCCGGCCCGGAGGAGCCCAACGAATTCATGGCCCAGATGCTCGCGAACGCGACGGAGCCAGCGGTGATCGCCGAGCGCGTCATTCGCGGCATCAAGCGCGGCGACTTCTACATCCTGCCCCACGCGGACATGAAGCTGGGCTTCGAGGCGAGGGCCAATGAGATCCTGGCGGCCTTCGATCTCGACTGAAAGGCGACGGACGACCCGCTGCAACGGGGGAGCGAGCGACGTGACACGCTGGGACACCCTCGAGGATGACTCGGACGAGATCCTGCGCGATCTCGACGCCTGGCTTCGCTGCGGCGAGGCGTTTGCGAAGATCTTCATCGTGGCCTCAGCACTATTGCCCACGCTAAGCGGCGCAGAGTCTGCCGACGTTCGTCCAGTCTTGTTCGAGGACTGCTTCCAGGCTGCTCAGCTGGATTCGTCCCGGTGGAATACCCAAAATCCTCGGAACCGGATCATCAACTGGGAGCAGCAGGGATACGTGGCGGAGGCGATTTCCGTCGAAGACGGCATTCTCCGAATCTCGCTCACCAAGACCCCTACTCTCTACCACGGGCAGACGCTTCCCTTCGCTTCGGGGACTGTCACCACGCACGGAAAGTTCTCCTTCAAATATGGTCGAGTCGAAGTCCGGGCTCACGTCCCCAAAGGACAGGGCCTATGGCCCGCGGTCTGGCTGCTTCCCGAATCCCTTGAGTGGCCCCCAGAGATCGACGTTCTCGAGATCCGCGGGAGCGAACCCGATCGCGTTCATATGAGCCACCATTGGCTCGAGGCGCCAGGCCAGTTCCGCTTCCACACGGGAAGTTTCTCAGGACCCGACTTCTCGGCTGGCATGCACACATTCGCGATCGAGTGGACGCCGAACGAGATCAATTGGTTCGTCGATAGCAGCCAACGGCACAGCGCTACCGAGCACATTCCCCAAGTTCCCATGTACTTGAATGTGGCTCTCGCAGCCGGCGGCCAGTTCGCAGGTCTTCCCGATCACACCACACCACCTGCGGCCCAGATGGAGATCGACTGCATTCGCGTGTTGGCGCCAAAGGCCACGCCTTGAGCGGCTCCGCGAATCGGCTGCTTGACCAGGCGCTGCAAGGCACGAGCCACGGTGCATTCCAGCCGAGTCCTGGTAGCCTCCGGGCTTTGCAACTCTTGCGCTTCCAGCGAGCCGCGGAGGTGCTGCGGCTCGCCGCCGAGCGCCCGGTCCGTTGGGTGGCGGGAGGCTAACGGCCCGCGTACGAGTTCGTCCCATGAGCCAGACCAGTATTCGTTTTTACTTCAGCTTCCGAAGCCCCTATGCCTGGATCGCGGCCGAACGGATCGAGGCGGAACTCGCAGATCTCGATGTGGGAGTCGAACCGGTTCCCGTCTTCCCGACGCCCGAGCAGTTTCCAAACGATCCCAGTAGCCTCGAGGCAAAGCTCGCCTTCCTCGTGCAAGACGTGCGACGCCTAGCCCGGGACTACTCGCTCACGGTGCAATTCCCGCGCGTTCTAGACTGTGATTGGTCCCTGTCCCACGCAGCTGCGCTGGCTGCCATCCACCGCGGCCAGTGGCTCCCGTTGACTCTCGCGCTATTCCGCCAGCGGTTCGCAGAGGGCGCCGACCTCGGTGACGACTCGGTCCTCGCCCGAGCAGCCGAGGCGGCAGGAACGGATGCTTCGCAGGTCCTTGCCGACGCGCACTCCGAGGTGCTCCGCAAAGAGGCAGGCCGAGGCTGGCGGCGGGCCGGTGAGCAGGACGGAGTATTCGGAGTTCCATCCTTTATCTTTGCGGGCAAGCTCTACTGGGGCCAGGACCGGATGCACCACCTGAAGGCTGCGGTCCAGCGCAAGGTCACCCGCTCCACATAACAAATCACTGCAGCTGGTAGCCAATGGTACATTCCAATCCAAGCCTGGTAGCCTTCGGCAGCGCTGCTGTCCGCAGCTGAGTAGCAATCCGTTAGACGGTGGGGAGATTTCTTGGAACTCGCGGAAGCAAACCAGCTCTTGGACCCAGGCTATCTTGACTTCGAATCGGGATACAAGCGTCTTTCCGATGGTCAACTCCATGTTGCAAATTGGACCACGATGTTCGGATGCGCGGGACATATGGTCGAATGGTGGTTCGACTTCCTCGAAACAACCGAACAGTACAGATGGTGGCACCCCAAAGATCATGTCTGGTGCGAATGGATCGACGAGGTCGGCAGCAGAAACTTCATCGGAGGAACTCATCACGTTCACGAATACATCGGAGGAGTGCTTCAGAAGCTCAGAATTCACTTCCGCGATCCTGCCGAATATCTAGACGTGTCGAGATTCTCGGAAGCCGGTGTGACAGCTGCCGTGTGCGCACGCGTGGGCCCGCTGGGCTCTTCGATCTGGGCAGGTCACCTCATTCATCTCTGCCGAGACACAGACTATGGCTGTGAAATGCGCAGCCGCTTCTGGCTGGGAGACTTCGATCCTCCAGAACTCGCTCCGGACGCAGAATCTCGACGCAGACTCTTTCCAGATTCCGCGGGCGAAGGCCTCGTCAAGCACTGTCACGAGGAGATGAGCTATCTCGCAGAATTCCTGCCCAGGCTTCATGCGGAGAACGAGCCGTCCACCGTCTAACGCGGTGCTGCGGCGGACCTCGGCGGCTGGTTTCAAGCGGCCTCTGGTAAAGTTTGGCATTGAAACCTGGCTCGAACTTCCAAGCCGCGAAGCGCGGGGTGTACCCTTCGGACCGAAGCGTGGCACGCTGCTCGCTCCTGGTGAACAGAATGGGAACGGAGGATCGTGTGACCGATGTCAAGCGTGACGAACGCGAGAGCTGGGACGCCATTGTAATCGGATCGGGACTCGGCGGGCTGGCGACGGCCGCATATCTCTGCGCCGCCGGTCGGCGCACCCTGGTTCTGGAAGCGCACTACGTGGCGGGTGGCAACTCCCAGGTGTTCCGGCGCAAGCACAAGGGTCGCGAGTACGAGTTCGACGTAGGCATCCATTACATCGGCGAGTGCGGCCGCGACGGTGTGATCACGGCGGTTCTCGGGGGACTGGGCCTCGCCGAGCGCGTGGTGTTCCGTCCGCTCGATTCGGATGGCTACTCCACCCTGCACTTCCCGGATCTCTCGTTCCGGGTTCCATTCGGTTGGGATCGCTACCGGGCCCGGCTGCTCGAGACATTCCCGGCCGAGCGCGATGCGCTCACGTCGGTCCTCGACGTGATGCAGGATGTGGCTCGGGCCGGGCGCGACCTGCAGCGCGAAGAGATCGCCATGGAAGATGTCGCGGAAGAAGCGCCGGGCTTCTTGGAGTGGGGGCTGCGGCCGGTGACCGAACTCTTCACCGAGAAAGGGCTCTCGCATCGCGCCGCCGCGGTGATCCTGGGCGAGCAGGGCTGCTACGCGGTGCGCCCCTCCGACACACCGGTCGCAATGGCGGCCGGGCTCGCCGATCACTTCCTGCGCGGCGCCTGCTATCCCGAGGGCGGGGGGCAGGTGATTGCGGGCAGGCTCATCGAGGCGATCCGGGCCTACGGCGGGGAGGTGCGCACCCAGAGCCCCGTCCACCGGATCCGCATCGAGGACGGCCGCGTCGTCGGGGTCGTCGCGGGCAAGAAGAGCCGCGCGCCCCAGGAGATCGATGCCCCGGTCGTCGTCTCCAACGCAGACGTGAAGCGGACGTTCGCCGAACTGGTGGGACGCGAGCACCTCTGCCCGGAAACGGCCGAACGAATCGAGTCCCTTCGCATGGCCATGCCCCTCTTCTGCGTCTACGTGGGTCTCGACGTCGACCTCCGCGCCCGTGGCATGCCCAACAGCAACCACTTCATCTGGGGCAACTACGACATCGAGGCGGTCTACGATGACCTCGACGCCGACAAGATCTCGGAAGACGCCATGGCCTACGTGACGGCGGCGAGCCTGAAGGACCCGACCTGCACCCGGCTCGCGCCCGAGGGCTTCACGAACCTGCAGATCATGACCCTGGTGCCGCGCAGCTACTCGATCTGGAACGTGGAGCAGGGTCCGGCCGAGGGCGGTCGCTATCACCGCGACCCCGAATACCGCCGGCGCAAGACGGACGTGATGGAGCATCTCATCGACGCCGCCCAGCTCGTGATCCCCGATCTGCGCGAGCACATCGCCTGGAAAGAGGCGGCAACCCCCGTGAGCCAGGAGCGCTTCACGCGTTCCACGGGTGGCACCTCCTACGGGATCGAGATGTCCTGCAACCAGGCGGGTCCCCTGCGCGTGGGGCCGCGCACCGAGATTCCCGGCCTCTTCCTGTGCGGAGCCAGCACGCCCTCGGGACCCGGAATCGCCGGGGTAATGCGAGGCGGCGTGGCCACGGCCGGTGAGATTCTGGAGGCCGACCTGCTGAAGGCGGTCCTGGCGGGACGCGTATTCGGCGACCGGGACCTGCTCCCGGAGCTCGATGAGGCCTGGGACCCCTGGCGCGAGAGCCACTGAGCGCCCCACAGAGGCAAAAACATTTCATATATTGTGGTATGTAGATCTCTAGTGTAATAACAGAGATCGACGGCATGCCCAACTCACCGTATCAACTGCCCAGCTCCCGCCTCTCTGCCAAGAGCCTCGCCATCGACCTGCTGTCCACCGTGCCGGCTCGATTCCCGGTAACAGTTGGAGCGCTGGTGCGCGCCGCGGCCATTCTCGGCATCGGTGAGAACAGCATGCGCGTCGCCCTCGCGCGGCTGCGAGCCCGCGGGCTCGTGGAGTCGGACGAGCGCGGGCTCTACCGGCTGAGCCCGGCCGCCGAGCCCGTCAACCGTGAGGTCAGGTCCTGGCGATCCATCGAGCAGGGCGTGAGCGAATGGGGCGGGGCCTGGGTCGGCGTGGAGACGAGCGGCCTGCCCCGCGGCGACCGAAAGGCGGTGCGCACCCGCGAGCGAGCCCTGCGGCTGCTGGGCTTCGAGGCCCTGGCTCCGACGCTTCGGGTTCGGCCCGACAATCTCGTGGGTGGCGCCACCGCCCTGCGTCAGCGCCTGGCAGCACTCGGGGTTGCGCCGGCACCGATCGTCTTCGAGCTGTCCTGCCTCGATCCGGACACCGACGCCCGGGCCCGTTCGTTGTGGGACACAGCGGCCCTCGAGACCGGCTACGCGGAGATCCGCGTGCAACTCGAGGCGAGCGCCAGGCGACTGCCCTCGCTGCCCGAAGCGGAGGCCATGGCGGAGTCGTTCCGGCTGGGGGGCGAAGCCGTCCGCCAGATCGTGCTCGACCCCCTGCTTCCGGAGCCGATCGTCGACACCAGGAGTCGGCGTGCGTTGGTGGACGAGATGCGACGCTACGACCGCATCGGCCGAAACTGCTGGAAGACCTGGGCGGGGGAGTCGGTCGAACTCGAGAGAAGCCCTGCAGACGTCGGAGGCCTCGCCGCTGCGTCGGAGCCAGCCTGACGAACCTAGCCGTCGGATCCGCCTAGTAGATCGAGCCGACGGGGAGAGAGGAGAGCGAGATGAAGATCACGGACGTCGCGACCCGAGAAGAACTCGCCCCCTTCACGGAGCGAAGCCAATCGAAGGCAATCGGCTACGTCGCCTTCAACTGGGCGTTCATCGCGGCGATCTTCTGCGGGGTCGCCGCGTGGACGAACCCGCTCACGATCCTCGTGGGGATTGCGCTGCTCGGTGGGCGTCAGCTCGCGTTCGCCGCCTTGATGCACGACTGCGGCCACCGGGCGCTGTTCCCGGGCGACCGGGCAAACGCCGTCATCGGCCAGTGGCTGTGCGCCTACCCGATCCTGTCCGACGTGCACCGCTACGCGGCCGGCCATCAGAAGCATCACGCGTTCGCGGGCACCCGGAAGGACCCCGACCTCCCCAACTACCAGGCCTATCCGATCACGAAGGAGAGCTTGCACCGCAAGATTGTTCGCGACCTCACGGGGCGGACGGGCTGGAAGGCCCTGCGCGCCGCCTGGCGGCGCGGTCGCACCGAACTCGCGAAGGCGCCCTGGAACGGCAACGCCCTGGCCGGTCACGCGATCGTGAACGGTGCCATGTTCGCCGTGCTTCACGCGTTCGGTGAGGGTCTGCTCTACGCGATGTGGCCCGCCGCCTACCTGACCTCCTACATGCTAATCGCCCGTCTGCGGCAGGTGGCCGAGCACGGCGCCGTACCGGACCTCTTCGACCTCGACCCCCGAATGAACACCCGCACCACCCTGGTTCGCTGGTGGGAGAAGCTCTTCGTCGCCCCGTTCCACCTCAACTACCACCTGGAGCACCACTTCCAGGCGAACGTCCCCTGCTACCACCTGCCGGCGTTCCACCACTTCCTGGAGTCGAAGGGAATCTACGCAGAGACCGAGTTCCCGAACGGCTACCGGCAGCTCTTCGCGAAGACGGTGCCCGCGTAGGGCCGACGCGCCCCACCCATGACCATCGACCTCGCCGTGACCCCGACCGCCCCGGTCACCACCGTGATCGGAGCGGGCGGCTCGATCGCCGTTGAGGACGACGACCTTTTCGGGGACTTCATGGGAATCACCGTTGCCTGCAGCGATTTCAACGGCGATGGCTTCGCCGATCTGATCGCCGGTGGCACCAGCGACCCCTTCGTCGGGGACAAGGGCAAGCTGGCACTCCAGTTCGGCACGGCCGGTTCGGATGCGCCGGGAGTGCCCGTGCTCTCGCCGGGTAGTGTGGTCCTGCTGCTGGCGGCCCTGCTCGGACTGGGCGCTGCCTTCAGGCTGCGCCCGAGGCTTTCTTCCGAGACAGCGGAAGGCGACTCGATCTACAACGGGTGATCCGGGACCCGGCTGCACCTTCGCACATTCTCATTGGCATGAACTGGAAGCCCGCGGGTTTCGCAGTACGCTCCCCCCGTGCTGGAGGTTCAGCGTAACGCCTGCCCCGAGTGCGACCTGCTGCTCGAACTCGATGGCCTCGAGTCCGGCCAGCGGGCGCGTTGCCCGCGCTGCGACCGATTCCTCACCTCGCAAGACGATGGAGCAACGAACCGCGCGCTCTCCTTCGCCCTCGCGGCCGCCGTACTGCTTGCGATGGCGAACAGCTTTCCCTTTCTCGAGCTTCACGCCAGCGGGCTGGAGAAGGTCATGACGATCCCGCGCGCGGGTGCCGAGCTTTACCGAGACGGGTACGCGGTGTTGGCGGGGATGGTGCTGCTACCCATCGCCGTTCTCCCCGCTGTGATGCTCGTGACGATGATTGCACTGCTGGTGCCGCTGCGGCGTCGCTCCCGGTCTTCCTGGCTGGTGCCGACTGGGCGGCTTCTCTTTGCTCTCAATCCGTGGAACATGGTGGAAGTCTTCATCATCGGCGTGCTCGTCAGCCTGGTGAAGATCGGAGCGATGGCGACCGTCATCATCGGCATCTCCTTCTGGGCCTATATCGGCTTCGTTCTCTGCTTCATCGCAGCGATCGGCAGCCTCGATCGCTTCCAGCTCTGGCGGGAAATCGAAGCGTGTCAGGCGTGACGTCGCCCTCTCCCGAGACGGCGGCGTCCAGGGGTCTTGCCTGCTGCCACGTCTGCCTGAAGCTGAGTTCGAACACGGCACATTCCTGCGGACTCTGTGGGGCCTCGCTTCACACCCGGCTTCCGGACAGCAGACAGAGGACGATCGCGCTCACGATCACTGCAGCATTGCTCTACATCCCGGCCAATGTTCTGCCCATCATGAGCACCAACCAACTGGGGAACATCACCGAGAGCACGATCATCGGCGGCATCCTTCTTCTCATCCATCACGGCTCGTACCCGATCGCGGCTGTCATCTTCGTCGCCAGCGTGGTCGTTCCCATCGTCAAGCTATTCGCCTTGACGTGGCTTTCCTGGAGCATCTCGGGCTCGCACGGGGTGGCGCATCGTCAGAGAACTCGAATCTACCGCGTGACGGAACTGATCGGGAAATGGTCGATGACCGACGTCTTCGTGGTCTCGGTGCTCGTCGCCCTGATTCAGTTGGGCGGCTTGCTCGTCATCACGCCGGGACCCGCCGCGCTCGCTTTCGGAGCGATGGTAATCGTCACGATGCTAGCCGCCGAGGCCTTCGATCCACGACTGATCTGGGACCAGGAGGAGAGAACGCATGACTGATGCAAAGCCCAGGGTGACCGAACGCAGGCGCATCTCACCGATATGGATCGTACCGGTGGTTGCCCTGTTGCTGGGTTTCTGGATGTTGATCTACACCTACCAGAACCAGGGGCCCAAGATCGAAATCGAGTTCCCCACCGCGAGCGGGATCGAGCCGGGAAAGACCAAAGTGAAGGTTCTCGACGTAGTCGTCGGACTGGTCGAGAGCGTGGGCCTCGGCGAAGACTTGAAGAGCATCGTCGTGAAGGCGCGGCTCGACAAGGAAACCGAGCCGCTGCTCCGAGAAGACACCGAATTCTGGGTGGTGACCGCAAGACTCGGAACCAGCGGGGTGTCGGGGATCTCCACATTGCTTTCGGGTGGCTACATCCAACTCTCACCGGGCAATGCGCCGGGCAGGAGGAGTTCCTTTGTCGGTCTGGCGGAGCCTCCCGTCACACCGGCCGGAACACCCGGATTGAAGATCGAGTTGATCGGAGACAAGGCGGGCTCCGTGAGCGCGGGCGACCCCATTCTTCACAAGGGCTTCCGCGTCGGGCGCATCGAAAGCGCCAGGTTCGACGTGGAGACCGGAAAAATGCAGTACTCGGTCTTCATCGAGGAAAACTACCAGCAGCTGATAAACAGCTCGACGCGTTTCTGGAACACCAGCGGCATTTCCTTCAACGCCACAGCCGACGGTATCCAGATCGAAACAGGCTCCCTGTTGACGCTCTTGATCGGCGGGGTGAGCTTCGGGGCGCCGACGGGCGTCCCGGCGGGTGAACCCGTTTCAAACGGTGCCTCCTTCGATCTCTATCCCGATCATGCGAGCATGAATCGGCATCCCTACCGAGTGGGGCTCGAGTACATCGTTCGTTTCGACCAGTCGATTCGAGGTTTGAAGGCGGGAGCTCCGGTAGACTACCGAGGCCTTCGGATCGGTAGAGTCGAAGACATCCTGATAAACGAGCTGTCGATTTCAGGTGCGGGTGAACCCATTCCCGTTCTGATTACGATCCAACCGGGGCGGATGCTCTTGCCGGACAACAAAGCGGGCGCTGCCCAGATGCGAAAAGCCATCAAGAATTCCGTTGCGCTCGGCATGCACGCCAGCCTCGCGACCGGGAGCCTCATCACTGGGAGCAAATACATCGCACTCGACATCCACGAGCGCGAAGCGGGTTCGGCACTGGGGAGCTACGCCGGTCGGCAGACGATTCCGACGCTTCCCTCCGGTCTCGAGGGCCTCGAATACCAGGTTTCGAATCTGCTCGCGAAGCTGAACGACCTGCCGCTCGAGCAGTTGGCCAGCTCGGCCAGCGATGCGATCGGGAGTGCCGATCGATTGCTCGCGAGTGAATCGATGCAAGAGCTTCCCGTTGCTCTCGAAGCCACGCTGGCCAACGTGCGCCAGACACTCGACAGTATTTCTGGGGACTCCGCTCTGCAGGGACAACTGCTGGCCGCCCTGGTCGGGTTGGATCACTCACTAGAGAGCATCCGCGAGCTCGCGATCACTCTGAACGAACAGCCGAACTCACTCATCTTCGCTCACCGAGTTTCGCCGGACCTCATACCGCCTGCGGGGAACCAATGAGAGCTGTCCCCGGATTGCTGCTGGTATTTGCGGTGGCGTGCGCCAGCGCGCCGCCCCCGAAGACCGAGTACCTGCTCCGCTACGACGCCCCACCCTCCGCAGAGGTGCTCCCCAGCAGGTCGCGCGTTGGGCTGCGTCGAGTTCTGGTCGCCGCCTATCTCAATCAGCCCGGCCTCGCGGTCGAAACCACAGAGAACGAGGTGCGTCCGGCACGGAGTCATTTATGGGCCGAGCCACTCGACGTTGGGTTGACCCTCTTCCTGCGCGCCGCCATCGCTGACGCACTCGGCGAAGAGGTCGGCATGGTGACCCGCTCGGTGCCGCAGTGGGAGCGGAGCGTCGATGTCTTCGTGGAGCAGTTTCACGGCACGATGTCCGGCAACGCAGTGCTGGTGGCGAGCTTCCAGATCACGTCGGGTGCAGCCTCGGCCCCGACGGAGTACCGCTTTGCGCGGTCGATACCGCTCGAGAGCGAGGGCTATGCGGCACTGGTGCGCGCCGAGAAGCAGCTGGCAGAGCAGCTCGCCGCCGCAATCGTGGCGGCTCTCACCTCGACCCGCTGAGAGACCCGCCGAACGTCCGATCGATTACCCGCCTCGGGGTTGAAATGCCCTTGCTCCTCGTATTGGGCCGGATCCCCTCCCCGGTCCCTATTGGACAGAATGTCTGCTGACCGGACCCCGGGGAAACGCGGCTCGGGCTTCCGGTGCTCAGGCGTTGCTCGAGTACGGCTGCGCGACTCGAGTTTGCGGGTGTTCAGCCGGGGAAGCGCAACTCGCCGATGAAGACGTTCTGGAAGCTCGGATCCGCCGCCAGCGAGACGTGCTCGATGCGCGCGCTCAGCTGCGAGATCTCCTGGGCCTCCCGCTCCGGTGCGAATAGCGCCAACTTCGCGCCTAGCAGCGCCGTATTCCCCACGGGCTCCACGTTCGCGCCGGGGTAGTCGAGCAGGCCGATGCGCCGGGCGCTGTCGCGGTTCACGTAGTTTCCGAACGCCCCGGCCAGGTTCACCCGGGGTGCGGTCCCGGCTGCCGCGCCCAGGCGCTCGAGGAGGATTTTCAGTCCCGCGGCGATGGCTCCCTTGGCCAGCTGCAACTGGCGGATATCGCCCTGGGTCAAATGCACGCTGCCGTCCAACTGGAGAATCTTGCGGCCGTCCGCAAGCCGACCGCCGGGCTCGATCCAGCCCAGGTCCAGGCCGGCGGCCACCGCGTCCACCAACCCGCTGCCACAGATTCCGCGCGCCTCGCCGCCGCCCAGCACGCGGCACTCCAGGACGCCGTTGCCCGCCGTCACCCCGTCGATGGCGCCGGTCGTGGCCTGCATTCCCATCTCGATTCCGCCGGCCTCGAAGGCGGGACCCGCCGCGGTGGAGGTGCAGAGCATGCGCTGCGCATTCCCCGCCACGATCTCGCCGTTGGTTCCCAGGTCTACGAGCACCGCGAGCTCATCGCGCTCGTGCAGGCGGGTGGCGAGCACGCCGGCCAGCAGGTCGCTGCCCACGAAGCCTCCCAGACAGGGCAGGAAGCGGATCCGCGGGTTGCCCCGAAGCTGCCAGCCGATCTCGTCGGCCCGGAACTCCTGGAGGCCGATCCTCTCGGACTCGAACGGGACGGCGGCCAACGGCGCTACGTCAAGCCCGCAGAAGAGGTGGTGCATCGCCGTATTTCCCACCAGCACCAGCGTCTCCAACGGGGCGCTGCGGAGCCCTGCGCTCGCCACCGCGCGGCGCACCAGCCCGGCCACGGCGTCGCGCACCAGCTGCATCAGCTGCTTGCGCCCGTCTTCGTTCAGGGCGAACTGGATGCGGTGCATGATGTCGCTGCCGGAGACGCCCTGGGGGTTGAGTGCGGTCTGGGCCGCCAGCACCCTGCCGGTCTCGAGATCGAGGAGCTGCGCCACCAGGGTGGTGGTCCCCAGGTCCACGGCCACGCCATGGCCCGGTCGCGGCTGGAAGGCGAAGGGCGTGTGATCCACCAGAATCGGGGCCCGGAACTGCTCCACCTGCAGCGTGACCGGCGCCTCCACCCGGCAGCGGCAGGCCAGCCGCCAGCCCTCCTCCTTCTCGCGGTCGGAGAGGATGGCGCTCTCCTCGACGCCGATGGGCAGCGTGCCCTCCAGCAGCTGGACCCGGCAGCGCCGGCAGCGCCCCTGTCCTCCACACGGGAACTCGACGCCATAGGCGTAGAGGACATCGCGCAGGCTGGTGCCTCGCTCCACCTGAATGCTGCGACCCAGGGGGTGCAGGTCGATCCGGACCGGGTCGTTCACCGTGTGACCATAATGCCAGACCCCCGCTACGCGACGGCGGGCTCCGAGTTCGACCGGCGCAGGCGACAGTGCTCGCGCGAAGCGCAGAGATCACACGCCTGCGCGTGGGTCCACGTCGGGAGCCCGTGCCCCAGGCCAATCAACAGGGACATCGACTTGAGCGGTACGAGCATTTGGCCGCTGGTGAGATCGACGCCGATTCGCTGGGCGTTCGCAAGCTCGACCACGACGCGCTGGTCGGAGAGATCGACTCCGGTTCCACCCGGACTGAGTGCGCCGCTCGCTTCGAGTCCGCGGCCGGCAGCCCACTCCGAGATGATCTCCGGCATGCGATCGGCGAGCTTTCCGATGGCCAGATTGCCGATCTCACCGAGCACGAAGGCGTCCAGCTCACGTCCGCTCGCAGACCAGTCACGAGCCATGAGATCGAGTTCCGGGCCGATGCTGCCGACCGCCGCGACGAGTTCGTCCGCTTCACCCAGCAACTCGACGACGGCCTTCGCCCGCGCCAGCTCCGGCCCGCCGGCGAGTCGAACGCGAGTGCCGGTCGCTTCCAGAAGGCGTCGCGACTCCCAGGCGACCGCGGGCTGGAGCACCTTCTGCCCGACCGCCTCGGCGAGGATCTCCGGAAGCAGCGCGCGAAGCCGTGGGTGCAGCCCGTCCTTTCCGTGGAGCGTGCGCAGCCGTTTCAGCTCGGCCAGCGAGATCTCGAGCGGGACGTCGCTCACGACCGGCACCGGTTCTCCTTTCGCTCCCCGCTCTGGGTCCGCCGATTCGCCAAGGAGTGCACGGTCACGTGCGGCTACCGGGCCTGTCCGTAGTTCCAGACGGCGTCGCGCATCGCAAAGACGTTCTCGATCCGCGCGTCGTCGGGGATGCCGATCGAGCCATCGACGATCAGCCCACCCCCGGGCGCGCAGCCATCGATCAGCCGCTTGCAGTAGTCCTCGACCTCGGCGGGCTTGCCGGTAGTCAGGATCGATGCCGGCACAAAGCCCCGCAGGCAAACGGTGTCGCCGAGTACAGCCTTCGCCTTGAAGGGATCGGTGCGCTCGAAGAAGTAGATGGCCTTGCCGGGCGGGATATCCGCAATTCTCTCGAGGCGAGATTCGCAGTTCCCCTCCCAGAGCACCAGCGGGGTCAGATCGGCGTCGATGAGTGCCGTCAGGAGTTCGCGCAGCTGCGGCCAGTAGAACTTGGCAAACTGCTCATCCGACATGAATCCGTCGAGTCCCCAGTGGAGCGGAATGAACACGGTCTTCGAGGGGAGTGGGGAGGGGCGCTCGATCGTGCCTCGAACGATGATGGCGCGCGCCTTCTCGATCGCCGCGATCATCTTCTCTTCATGGCGGAACATGTCGAGCATGGCGCCGCGAGAGCCGCGCATGTAGTCGGCAATGTAGTCGTAGGGCGCCATGGAGAAGCCGCCGAAGACCGTGGGGAAGCCGAGCTCGGCCAGCTCCTGGACCACCGGCAGGCCCGACCCGACCATCTGCATCATCTCCCGCCCGGCGCCCGCCAGCCGCTCGAAGCTCTCGGCCATCCCGGGCGTCGCGAACGCAGGTGCCGCGTGCACGAGCCCAAAGTAGGGAGAGGCGGGGAAGTCCGGAAAGCCCGCGAACCCCTCGAAGGCGTCGGCGACTCTCGGCAGGTACTTCCTCAGGAAGAAGCCCGTGGGATCGAAGAGGAAGTCGTCGTACTCGTCCGCCTTCATGTACTCGCGGTCGATGTACTGGTACGTGGAATCCGAATCGACACCATGACCGGGCCACTCGAGCATGCGGAAACCCAGCTGCTCGAACGCCGGCCCGAGGCTCACGGCGGGCTGCATGAACGCGAAGGAGTCGGGCTCGAGATCGAGCACGGCCTTGCGCATCGCGGCGCTGTAGCGATCGTACTCGTACATTGCCTCCCGGCAGGTCATCCCGGCGTAACGCGCCGGCCAGAAGTGCCAGATCGTGGAGAAGGGAACGCGATCGGGCTCCCGTAGCTCGACGGCGTCTCGAATCCGCTGCGAGCGTTCCTCGAAGAGTTCGGTGCCGGTCTCGTTCACGCGTCCGCCCACTGCCGGCAGAGATTGACTGCGCTCATCGCATTGGCGCCAAAGGAATCGGCGCCGGTGAACTCGAGGATCGCCTCGTCCACCTGGCCGCCGCCGATCATGATCTTCACGTCGTCGCGAAGCCCGGCCTCTGCGATCGCCTCGATGGTGCGCTTCATCGAGCCGAAAGAGAGCGTCAGGAAGCCGCTCAGCGCAACCACGTCGGGGGCATGCCGCTCGATCGCCTCGATGAAGCGCTCCGGCGTGACATCGACGCCCAGGTCGCAGACCTCGAAGTCGTTCACATCGAGCATGAAGCCCACGATGTTCTTGCCGATGTCGTGGATGTCTCCGTGCACAGTGCCGAGCAGTACCGTTGCTCGCCGCTCTCCCGGCGCCTTGGCGCCCACCGCGATGTGCGGCTTCACCACGGCCGAAATCTGCGAGAGGATCTCGCCGGCCATCACCAGCTCGGGGATGAAGAACTCACCCTCTTCGAAATTCCGGCCGACGACGTCCATCGCCTGCTTGCAGAGATCCAGGATCTCGAGGGGCTCGCCGGCGGCCTCGAGTCGCGCGGTCGCGAGCTCGACGGCCTCCTGCTCACGCATTCCGACGATTGCGTCGATCAGCTTGCGGTCTTCAGCGCTCAAAGCGGCTACTTCCGGGCCGGATCTTGGGCGGCGCGCCGGTGCTGCCGTAGTCGATGGCCGTGATGCCCGCGAGGGGCGAGGCGGCGGCTTCGTCCCGGCCCATGGTCCGGCGGATGTCGACGCCGAGACTCGTGAGGCCGCCGTCGACGGGCGGGCAGACGCCGGTCACACCCGCGACCGATGCCGTGTTGATGCTCGCGCCCCCCCCCGCCTTGGGCCTGCATGCCCTGGGACACGTGCTCGATGCCCGGGAAGGCGCCGCGGACCAGGACACCGAAAGTGAAGTCCCAGTCTTCCGCCCCGCTATCGATGACCTAGCCGATGGCGCACCGCCGATTCCGGCGTTGACGAAGATGCAGTCGAGCCGGCCTGCCGCCTCTGCGCCTCCTGACATGGCTGCCGAGCCTCCTCCTGCCGGATCCGTCAACGTAGCGCTATCCGGCGGCGTGCGGCCGCGGCTTCGAGTCGGGCCCGCGGGATTCCGGGGAGGCCGCATCCGGCACGAGCGGCGGCGGCGCCTCGAGGTTGAGAAGCATCACCGCGGTCGAAAACATCACCGCCCCGTGTTGGGACCCGGTCCCCATTGGACAGAATGTCTGCTGATCGGACCCAGCGAAAACGCAGCTTGAACTTCCCGTACTCGCCGTCGCTGTTCCCGTACTCGCCGTCGCGGGACCAACGCTTGAACTTCCTGCGCTCACCTGACGGGTCCCCGGGGCAGGCCGGGCGAGGCAGGCTCGTCTGCCGCCGAACGCTCGGCCCCACTCGCCGGTGCGACCCTACTGGAGTGCGACGGGCAGGGTCTTCGGACCGCGGATGATGGCACCGGTCGGAGCCGAGGCCTGGGGGTCGCCCTGCAGCCGCAGCTTCGGGAAACGGTCGATCAGCACGTCGAGGGCGATCGAGAGTTCCTTCTTCGCCAGGTGCATGCCGGGACAGGAGCGCTCGCCACGCCCGAAACTCAGGATATCGCGCGAGCTGCGGGCCGGGTCGAAGCGGTGGGGATCGTCGTAGACCGCGGGATCCCGATTCGCCGACGCCATGCTGAAGAGGACGAAGCTCTTCGGCGGGATCTCCCTTCCGCCGAACTCGACGGTCTCCTCGGCCGAGATGCGTGGAAGGTTGGGCACCGGCGTCTGCCACCGCAGCGACTCGTGAACGGCCGTGGCGCGGACGGAGGGATCGTCGACCACCTGCTCCCAGGCGCCGGAGTGTGAGAGCAATGCGTGCAGCAGGTTTCCGATGCCATCGCACGTCGTCGTTGCACCGGCGGAAAACATGAGCTTCACGTGGGAGGAGATCTCCTCGTCCGTGAGGTGGCGTCCCTCCACCTCGGCGGCGATCAGTTCGGAGATCACGTCGCTGCGGGGCTCGCGGCGGCGCTCGGCCAAGGTGGGCGCGAGGTAGCGCGTGAACTCGGCGGCGGCGCGGCGGCAGACCTCGAGCGGCACGTTTGGCGGAGTCACCATCTCCGCCGCCCATTGGTGGAACTCGTCTTCCCGGTCCCGGGGAATCCCGACCAGGCGGCAGAGCACCAGGAACGGGAAGCGGTGCGTGAACGCACTCGCGAGATCGGCCTCGCCGCGCCCGTCCAGACGCTCCAGCAGCTCGTGAGCCAGCTCCGCCATCCCCTCGCGCTCGTAGCGTTCCACTGCCCGCGAGCGAAATGCCGGGGTGGCGAGCCGCCGGTACAGGGTGTGCCTGGCCCCTTCCATCGACTGGAAGTTGGGGCCGATCACCCGGGCGATGCTGTTCTGGTAGAGGCGGGCCGGCGGGAACTTCGCGGCGTCGATGAAGCCCTCGAGCAGAAGGCCGTGGGTGGTGGTGAGAAAGCAGGGCGCACCGGCGAACGTCGCGCGGGCCAGCGGACCATCGCCCCGCAGCTCCTCGAGGAGCTCGAACATCTCGTGACCGGGCAGCTCGGCGAACGCGAGATCGACCGTCCGTGCTTTCTCCATCTCTGCCCACCCGTGCCTGCCGGGGAAAAGGCGTCCTATTGCCACGCTCCCCTGAAGCAGCCTTTCCCGCGCATTGCGCGCAGCGACAAAATCGCACTCTTGCACCCTCGGTGCCACGACCCAGCAGGCGCGGCACCGGACCAGCACATGCCGAGCCAGATCGTGATGCTGTCGGCGATCGCCGCGGTGACGAAGACGATTCGATTGAACGCGGCTGCGACGCTCGCACCACTGCGTCACCCGCTCCTGAACGCCAAGCAGTGGGCGACCCTCGACCTCGTCTCCGGGGGTCGCGTGACGATCCTTCCGATCGGCAGCTGGCAGGCCGAGGAGTACGAAGCCTTCGGGATCCCACACGAGGAGCGCGGCCGCCGGCTGGACGAGCAGCTCGAGATCATGCGCCTGGTCTGGAAGGAGACGCCCGCGAGCTACCGCGTGATCCAGCGGAGTACGGGAAACGTCGGAGCCTTCGCGTTGCGCGCGATCCTGGGGCACCCGGAACTCGAGTTCGTGGGCGTCTGGGTGCGCTCCGAAGACGAGGACGGCGTCCGAATAACACAGTGAATCCGGCACCACTCGAGGCCGCCACAGCATTTCGCCCGCGGGCACCGGCATCGCGGCACATCCCATGCTGCTTGAAACCGCTATTCTGATTTAATAGAATAGTGGTTACCAGACATGCCCTCTCCCGACCGCCAGAGCGCGCGCCGCACCCGCCCCAGCGCCATCCAGCGCCGGATGAAAGAGGAGCGTCGCACCCTCTACCAGCAGGTCATCACCGAAGCCGCCGAGCGCGTCTTCGCCCAGAAGGGGGCAGATCGCTCCCGCATGCGCGAGATCGCGGCCGAAGCCGGCATCTCGCTGGGCACGCTCTACGGGGTGATCGATGGCAAGGAGTCGCTCTTCAACAGCATCCACCGGACGCGCATGCGCGAGTTCCTGGATTGCATCCGCGAGGCGCGAGACGCCCACTCGGACACACTCGAGAGCCATCTCTCCGTTCTCAAGCGGGGGGCCGCCTACTTCCTCGAGAGGCCCGACTTCCTGCGCATGTGCTGTCGCGACGGCTACGGCTGGGCGTCCGGCTTCCCGAAGTCGGCGGGCGAGAGCGAGATCTGGAAGCAAGGCGTCCCGATTCCCCGGGACCTATTTGCCCGCGGCATCGCGGAGGGGATCTACGTCGACGAGGACCCCGACCTGCTGGTGCGCAAGATGCTGGCACTCAAGCAAGTGGAGCTCGCCTACTGGCTCGAGCACGGCGGCGAGACCCCGCACGAAGTCATCCTGCAACGACTCGAGAGTCAGTTCATTCGCACCTTCTGCGCCCCCAACCGCTAAAGCGCGATGCCGTCGAAGCCGGTGATCGGGAGAAACGAAATGGAGCAGATTCCGGAACGCAAACGCTTCCTCTCTCGCAAGACCACCTTTCCCATGTTCAGCAACGACGTGGCGGACGGCTGGCTGCAGCTCCTCAATCTGGTCATGCGGATCGGCACCGACAAGACGACCGGCCAGGGCGACAGGATCGCCGAGGCATTGAACGCGATCGTGACGATCCAGCTAGCCGCCGAGGAGGAGGAACTCGCGCCTTACCTCGACCTCAGTGGCGCCGACGTCGACGAGCACTACCGACGGTTCACGTCCACGTCTCCCACCGGCGACTCGGGCCCGGCGCTCGGCCAGCGCCTGCACGACTGGAACGGGCTCAGCCAGTTCGACGCGGCGATCGAGCGACTGAAACAATCCCACGACACGCGCTCGGGCACGCTGGTGCTGATCGACCCGCAGGAGATGGGCTCGCCTCAGAATACGCCGTCGATCCTCTCCGCCACCTTCAACGTCATCGAAGGTGCGCTATTCGGCTCGTTCGTGATTCGCAGCATGGACGTCTACGCGGCTTGGCCGCTCGAGGCGCTGTCGCTCACTCGCCTGCAGCGGGAGGCCGCCGCACGGCTCGGCATCGACGTGGGGAGCGCGACCTTCGTCATCCACTCGGCTCATCTCTGCGATCGCGATTGGGCCAGCGCACTGCGCGTGTTGGACGAATCGTTCAAACGCCCCCTGCCCCTTCAGGAAGACGCCTCGGGCATCTTCCTGTTCGGAAACGACGGCGGCAAGGCCAGGGCGATGCTTCTCAACCACGACGCGAGTGCGATTCAATGGGAGGAGACCTTCACAAATCCAGAAGACCTCTCCTGGTACATCATAGACATCATGCCGTGGCTCTCGTCTCAACACATGCGGTACATCGGGCAGGAATGTGCAGCGCTGATGCGCTCCATTCGCGAGAGCGAATGCTACGAGCAGGGTTAGGCATCACCGTCTCGCAGCAACCACTGACATTCAAGGGTCAGAACCATGGGTAGGCTTTTCTGGGAAGCGATTCAGCGGTCGACCACCGGGCCAATCATGGCGGAGGAGAAGTTCGAAACCGAGTTACTCCCGTCCGTTCTCGCGTCCGTTCAGGCCAAGTACAAGATCGAAGCCGATCCCGACGAGCCGGTCATGGCCGACCCGGACATGGCGGATGCCGTCTTCCAGGCCGGCATGGAGCTCCTGCTCGAGCTCGGGCTCTATTGCCAGGACACGAAACGAATCATCAAGTTCACCGAGGAAGAGATCAAGGAAGCCATCGCCACAGCGAGACACGAGGTCACGTTCGGGCAGGGTCGGGACGAGATCAGGCTCACTCCCAGGGCGCCGGGTGATGCAAAGCACCCCTACTGTTGGCCTCCCGCGGGCACGATCACGAGGGATGTCGATATCTACCGGGCCCATGCCCTGACCGTCGTTCGGGAACCCACCTGCGATGGCGTGTTTCCGCTGCCGCTCTTCGGCGTCGGCAAGACGAAGAACATCGCGGAGACCCCCGCGCACACGCTCGTCTGCCTGACGGAAGCCCGGATCATGAACGACGTGGCGACATGGGCGGGCCGGCCCGGTCTCTTCTTCGGCATCCCGATGAGTGCCACGACGCCCATTACCCTGATGAGCACGTTCAACTCGGGCCTCTACAACAAGTACAACTGCACGCTTCCCGTCCAGATCTTGATGGACATGCGGGTCAACTACGACCGCTTCAATCTCACCTTCTTCGCGGAGCAGCAAGGACTCGAGCCGTGGATGAGCTCCTCTCCCACGCTGTACGCCTACCTGACCGGTCCCGAACAAGGCGCGATCGAGATCATCGCGCATACCCTGGGCATGCTCGCCTACTCGGGCGGGACGCTCACCCAGGGGATGTCGGTATCGGTCCACGGCGTCTACTCGGGAAACGACATCACATGGAGCAACTCGGCTGCTGCCCTTGCGGCTGAGCAGAATCTCCGGCTGCCATGGCTGACGATGGGAGGCACCGCCGACCCCAGTGGACCCATGAGCGACAGCTCCTGGTACGGCACAGCCGTCTGCATCATCAATGCGTGCATCTCGGGAATGGAAGCGACGTGGCTGTCCGGAGGGTCGACCGGGCTGGAGGCCCGCTGGGCTGGTGAGCTGTCTCGTGCGGCGGCCGCACTCAGCCCGCGCGAAGGCATCGAGATCATCAAGAAGGCCAACGCCGCCGAATGTGCACCGGCGCCGCCCGCGGCCACGATCGACAAGCTGTACGACATGAGTACGCTGAGGCCCATTCCGGAATTCGTCGACCATTACAAGAAGTTCACACGGATCTTCAAGGAGTGGGGCCTCGACTACCCGTCGTGGGACGACTAACGCCCACGATCCACGGGGCGGGCCCAAGCTCCCCGGGAGGAGAAGCAATGCCGACGATCGAAGACCTGAGACGGCTGGTGAGCGAGACCAAGCCGGAAGAGGCAGCGGAGATGACCCGCGAGCTGCTCGCCGCCGGCCTCGACCCGATGGAGATCCTGGAATCTGGCATCATGGACGGCCTCACCGAAGTGGGGGATCGATTTGCCGCCAAGCAGGCGATCGTCCTGGATCTCGTCAAGGGCGGCGTCACTGCCAAGGCCTGCATCCCCCTCATCCAGGAGGCCTTCCCCGAAGGCCAGAGCGCCAAGCACGACAAGAAGATCGTACTCGGAACCATGCTCAGCCAGCACAACATCGGAAAGAACCTGGTGAGCACCCTGCTCTCGATCGGAGGCTTCGACGTCATCGACATCGGCGAGAAGAACTCGCCGTTCGACTTCTACGAGACCGCCGAGAAGGAGGGAGCGGACATGATCGCCGTGTCCGTGGTCTTCGCTCCCGCGATGGAGAAGTTCACCGAGCTCATCGGCATATTGAAGGAGCTCGAAGTGCGCGAGAAGTACCCGGTCATCGTCGGCGGTGCCGTCACGACGAAAGCGTGGGCAGAGAAAGAGGGGGCAGATGGCTGGGGCGCGCAGGCGAAGGACGGCGTCACCCTCGCCAGGGACCTGCTGGGCGTCGCCTAGCCCCGGCACTGTGTTCACCGGGCTGAGAAAAAGGCACCAGACCGAACCCACCGAGGGGTCAGGCTCACTGGTGGGTACACCAACTCGAAGACTGGTACGACAAACTGCGGCAGTCCGTAGCTGAAGGCATGCACAGACGCTGGATCTCTACAAGATCCAGCTATTCCGTTCATAGGGTGGATCCGTCGCATACGTCCGGATCTGTGAGGGTCCGAGGGGGCGACCTCCTCGGTCTACGCGACCGCCTCGCACAACGAGACCCGCGGGCAACCGTTGCGGGTAACCGCAGCAACGCCGGACAATGAAGACACCCTAACGAGCGGCGATGGAGTTTTCGATCGCGTCGAGCAGATCCCGGATCTCGACGGGCTTGGCGAGGCATCGGTGCGGTATGGACACGAGGAATGCTTTGGCGTCCTCGGTGAACGCACCGCCGCTCAGGTAGAGCATGTTCTCGGCGAGTTTGGGCCGCACCTGGGAAATCTGCTCGTGGAGCTCGCGAGGTGCCGTGCCGGGCATCATCACGTCGCAGAGGATGATGTCGAATTCCTCTGCCTCGAGCTGTTTCAGTGCAGCGTCCGCGCTGTTGCATACCTCGACGTCGTGCCACTTTGCGAGAAGTCGCGCAATTGCACTTGCGACCATCGGCTCGTCGTCGACGAGCATGACCTTTGCCCGACGTGGCGTGGCAGCGGTCCCCTCAGGTGCAGTGGGCTCATCCTCGCCGACCGCAATGGGCAATACGACGCTGAACGTGCTCCCTTCGCCCGACCGGGACTCGACGTTGATCTGACCACCGTACCCCTGGATGATGTTTTGGCTTATCGGAAGGCCGAGCCCGCTGCCGCCCTCGACGCGTCTGGTCGTCACGAACGGTTGAAATATCTCGTCGATCAGCTCAACCGGGATACCGCGGCCGTTGTCCTGAACAGACACGATCACGTGGTTCTCGTCGACACCAGAGCTGATCCGGATCTCGTTGTCCTCACGGGCTGTGCCTTCGAACGCGTGAGCGGCGTTGACCAGCAGGTTGACGAAGACATGGCTGAGCTGGGTCTCGTTGGCGTCTACCTTGGGCATATCCCCATACGCTTCGATCAGCCGCGCGCGATGCTGGATCTCGTCTGCCGCGATCTTGCACGACAGGTCGAGGATCCTGCGGACATCGACTCTTTCGGTGCGTTCGTTGTCGGAACGAGAGAAGTTCCGCAAGCCGCTGACGATACGACGGACCCGCTCGGCCCCCTGCCTCGCGTCCTCGATGATCTCTTCGATCTCTTCGGGGTCACCATCGCCTCCCCCTCGAGTCCCAACCTCGTCGGCCAGGAAATCGAGATTGGACATGACGTAGGTCAGCGGGTTGTTGATCTCGTGCGCAACTGCGCTTGCGAGTCGACCGAGCGAATCGAGGCGCTCACTGACGGCGACCTGCCGCTCCAGCCTTCGTTGCTCTGTGACGTCGCGAACGGCGGCGACCGTCAGTATGCCGTCGTGAGTATTGATCGGATTCAAGCTGATCTCAGCGGGAAAGACCCGTCCGTCTTTGTGCTGGGCCCGCAGATTGGGGCTGGCGCTCATTGGTCGCGGATGTGGAGCATCGAAATATCCCCGCCGGTGGCGGCTGTGTTCTGCGCGGGCGTCGTCCGGAACCAGTACGGACATCGACTGGCCGACCAGCTCTCCGCTCTCGTAGCCAAACACCCGGGATACGGCACCGTTGACGGTGATTATCTTGCCGTCGGCATTCACGATGATAATCGCGTCCGGTGTGGCTTCGAGAAGACCGCTGAGCCGCGACTCCTGGTGCCGGCGTTCCGTGATGTCTCGGACCGCGGCCATGAACAGCGGCCGATTGCTGTGGCCGAGCGGACTCAGACAGATCTCTGCGCTGAACTCGCTCCCATCCTTGCGCAGCGCTCGCAGGCCAATGTCGCCCGCCATAACCCGCGGCGTGGGCGCCCTGGTGTACGCGGCCCGGTGAGACGTGTGCGCGCTCCGCACCCGTTCTGGCACCAGCAGATCAACGTTCAGTGCGAGTAACTCGTCGCGCGTATAGCCGGAGAGCACGGTCGCGCGCTCGTTACACAGCAAGATCCTGCCGTCCTCATCCACGACGAGTATCGCGTCGGGTGCAGCTTCGAAGACGTCGCGCATCAGCGACTCGGACAATGAACCGGAATCGTCAAACAACGGTCGAACCCCTCGATGAATGCACTAGCGCACAGAACGGCTTGCCGCAATCCGATTGGAACATTCAAGGCTCGACAGGCGTAGATGCATCGACCTGTCGTCGGAGCCAAGCCGTGTAGGCGTTTTTTCTCTATGTTTGGATGTCGAATCAAATCGACCTCTGGGCTCCGCTCTTCGCGATCACCGTGTCCAGTTCCTCCAGCAACGATCGCGACGGCAGGCTCCCATGGACAATTGGATGTCTCTTTTTCCTGCGGCCGATGGCACTCTGGATGCTGGATGAATCCTTGCACTAAGCCATGAGACCACTCCGACTAACCCCCATCCAAGGAGAGCGACAATGGGATTGATCGAAGACGAACACAAGAGTTTCATCGAGGAAGTGGGCCTTTGCTACGTGGCAACCGCTTCGAGCGACGGCGAGCCCAATGTGAGCCCGAAGGGCTCCATCATGGTTCTGGATGAAGACCACCTGGCTTTTGCCGACATCATGAGCCCGGGATCGAGAGCCAACCTCGAGCAGAATCAGCGGGTGGCTGTCTACGTCTGTCGTCCCGAAAAATTCCAGGGCTTTCAATTCAAGGGCACGGCCGAACTCGCGCAGGACGGTCCCGTCTACGATCGGCTGGCAGCGGCCATCGAGGAGAAAGGGCTCAAGCTGCCCCCGATCCAGAATGCGGTCACGGTCACGGTAAAAGAGATTCGAGGGCTGGGGGAGTAAACCTCGGCCCGTACCGGGCGGACTGCGAGTGCTGGGGTGGCCCGTGGGGTTGAGATCGCGTTGGGGTTCTTGCGTGTGGCCGCGGCAGCCCGGTGTTTTCGGTGTGGGTCGGGGCTATGCCGGGTCGTCACCGTCGCGCGGGGTCTGATCGAACGCCCACGGCGGCTGCTCGGGCAGCCCCCCCCGAACTCCCGATTGCCGGCTCCCCGAGGCTCCGCGCATTTTTTCTTTCGATAACCTACGCGGAACAGGGTATCGTCGTTGCGCGACACCTTCGAGCGTGCGCAGCGGTTGCGGGGAGCCTGGCGAGGGGGCCTTGGCAACGAATTCCAGTCCGATTACTAAAGCGAACCCGTGGCCGGGAGCAACCAGCAGCAAGAGCGGAGTCCGATCGCTGGCTGGTCGGGCCTCGTTGCGAGGCGTGCTTCTCTTTCTCCTCATCTTCCTCATCCCCGCGATGACGGCTTCGGGCGAGAACACGTCGGTTGCCGAAATCGATAGCCTGCGAGAAGCCGTTCAACGCCTGGAAGCGCGGGTCGAGCAGCTCGAAGCGGAGATTGCTTCGAAAGACGAGCCGAATGTGGCTTCGATCGAAACAGTGGGATCCTCGAGAGAGGCACCGAAGGCTCCGGAGATCCAGGAGAGCGTCTCCGATCCAGCCGCAGACACCTCGGATGCTTCCGGGTCGGACGTCTATGGGCTCGGGAGTCAACACCCAGCTCCAGCGAACCCCTTTTGGAAGTCTGTCCGAGTTGGCTTCAGTACGACCGTCCAGCTCGACACCATTCACGACTTCAATTCGGTGGGCCTCACACCCGGAAGCGGATTCGAGAACTGGTTCGTAACGGCCAATATCCCGGTGCGTGGCTCCGCCGCAGCAAATCGCGACAACCGGACCGGTTTGAGCATCCAGCAGAGTCACCTCGACGGTTGGCTCCAAATGCCCACGCCCTGGGGTGACTTCGAGGTCTTTACCAAGTTCAACCTGACCGGAAAGATCACGGGCATCGCGCCCTTCCAGGTCTACCAGCTGTATGGGCGCTGGGGCTGGCTGGAAGCGGGCCTGGACTACACGCTTTTTCTGAATAGAGCGACGATCCCGCACACACTCGACTTCGAGGGCCCCAACGCAATCCCGGAGAACCGGCCAATCCAAGCCCGGCTGAAGGTGCCGATACATCAGCTGATCGGCTCACCAGAGAATCTGTATCTACTCATCGGCATAGAGGATGAGCCGGGCGACATCACCCTTCCCGACACACAATTCAACGATCTAAATCGGGTTCCCTCGGTCGTCGGTGGGCTCGCGTACGAGAATGCGCGCGGAACCGCGATCTGGCTCCAGGGCCTCTACCGCCACCTCGAAGTGAGCGGAAACGGCATGCGCGAGAGCGTGGACGGCTGGGGACTCACCCTCCAGATCTATTTGCCCACGACCGGAAAAGACAGCTTCGCGCTGGGCGCGGTCGGTGGTCAGGCGCTCGGGGCGTACATCGACGATCTCCAGGGCCAGGGCCTCGACGCCGCTCCCATATCGGTGTCCAACCCCAGCCTGCGACCCGTGAGGGCTGCTTCCTTCTGGGCCGTCTACACGCACTTCTGGCGCGAGGCGCTGCGCTCGACGGCGACCTACGGCTACACCTGGGCTGATACCGAATTCATCGATCCTTCCTTCCAACCGGTTGAAGACCAGGGCATCTACAAGCGTGCACACTACGTCTCGGCGAACCTGATCTGGAGCCCCATCCCACCCCTGGATATCGGCGTGGAGTACCTGTTCGGCAACCGACAGATCACGCGTGGGAGCGCCGCCTCCAACAACACAAGTCGCAGCGGTCTGAATAACCGCCTTCAATTCACGCTTTCCTGGCACCTGAGCGGTGAGTCCCGCCTCAATTGGTGACTCGGCAAGGAGTGGACACTTCATGATCGATCCGACCTACAAGCCGATTCGACTCCGAGCTCTGATCGTGGACGACGGCTTGGCCCACCTGGACACGAGCCTCGGACGTTCCGCAGAGGATCTGGCGCGCGAACTCGAAGCGCGGAACGTCGATGTCGTGCGAGCGCTGTCGACCCGGGACGGCGCGGCCGTCGTCATCTCCGATGCAGCTCTCAGCGGCGTCCTCCTGAACTGGGACCTCGGCCGCGATGACGAGGCGTCGCATGCGCAGGCTCGAGCACTGCTCGAGAAGCTTCGCGAACGGCATGCAGCGGTTCCTGCTTTCCTCGTGGCCGATCGCGAAGGAGTGATGCGGGGCCTGAGCCTTGAAGTCGCCGAACTCGTCGATGAGTACGTCTGGCTTCTCGAGGACACCGCAGATTTCGTAGCAGGCAGAGTGATCGCTGCAATGAAGCGCTACCGCGCTCAGCTCCTGCCACCCTTTGCCAAAGCCCTCGGCGAATACTCCCAAGTTCGAGAGTATTCCTGGTCCGCCCCGGGCCACCAGGGTGGAGTCGCCTTCACCAAGCTGCCCCCCGGGCGCCTCTTCTTCGATTTCTACGGAGAGAACCTGTTCCGTACAGATATGGGCATCGAGCGCGGCCAGCTTGGCTCTCTCCTCGACCACAGCGGTCCAGTCGCCGACAGCGAGGCCTACGCCGCGCGTGTTTTCGGAGCGGACCGCTCCTACTCGGTCGTGGTCGGCACCTCGGGTTCGAACCGAACCATCATGCAGGCTTGCATGAAAGAGGACGATCTCGTCGTGGCTGATCGCAACTGTCACAAGTCCATCGAGCAAGGCCTCATCCTGACCGGCGCGAGACCCATCTACTTGATTCCGACCCGCAACCGCTACGGAATCATCGGGCCCATCCCCCCTGAAGAGATGAGCGCTGATGCACTTCGCAGAAAGACAGCCGAAAGCCCTCTGACGAACTCGCTCGAGCAGACGAAGCCGGTCTACTCAGTCGTCACCAACTGTACCTACGACGGGCTTTGCTACAACGCAGCTCGCGCTCAGGAACTCCTACAGGCTAGCTGTGACAGGATTCACTTCGACGAAGCGTGGTACGGATACGCTCGATTCAACCCGATGTACGCGGATCATTACGCCATGCGGGGAAATCCTGCGGACCACACCGGCCCGACAGTCTTCGCGACACACTCGAGTCACAAGCTCCTCGCCGCCCTCTCCCAAGCCTCGTACATCCATATCCGAGACGGTGCAGGCTCGGTCGACCACGATCGCTTCAACCAGGCCTACATGATGCACGCCACGACCTCGCCGCTCTACGCCATCATCGCATCCAACGATATCGCCAGCGCGATGATGGACGGACCCGGGGGCCGATCGCTCACCCAGGAAGTCATCGACGAGGCGGTCGATTTCCGGCAAACGGTCGCACGGATGGAGCGGCAACTCGCCGCGTCGGGCGACTGGTTCTTCAAGCCCTGGAATGCAGATTCGGTGACCGACCCGGCCGACGGCCAGGTCTACGAGTTCGCCGATGCCCCGCGCGAACTCCTGACCAAGGGCCAGGACGCATGGATCATGCGCCCCGAGGACACCTGGCACGGCTTCGATGGAATTGCCCCCGACTGGTGCATGCTCGACCCGATCAAGGTCAGCCTTCTCTCCCCGGGAATGGGCCAAGATGGGCAACTGCTCGAGCGCGGTGTGCCCGCCGCGCTCGTCAACGCCTACTTCACCCGCTTCGGGATCGTTCCCACACGCGTAACGGACTTTCAGATCATGTTCATCTTCTCGATCGGCGTGACCAAGGGGAAATGGGGAACCCTTCTGACCAATCTCCTCTCCTTCAAGCGGCACTACGATGCCAACGATCGCATCGAAGAAGTGCTGCCGGATCTGGCCGCCAGGCACCCGGACCGATACGCAAATCTCGGAATTCGAGAGCTGGGCGATGAGATGTTCCAGTACCTGAAGGAAGAGCGTCCCGGCGACCTGCTGAACAAGGCCTACTCGACGCTGCCCACACCCGACATGACCCATCGTGAAGCCTACAACTCCATTGTCTCGAACCAGATCGAGAAGGTGTCCGTCGAGGACCTGGCCGGCCGGACGGCGGCGAATGGAGTCATCCCCTATCCGCCGGGAATTCCGATGCTGATGTCGGGAGAGAATTTTGGAAACCAGGAGAGCCCTCAGATCGGCTACCTCCAGGCACTTCAGACCTGGGATGAGCGCTTCCCAAGCTTCGAACACGAGACCGAGGGCGCCGAGGTCATCGACGGGAAGTACCACGTCATGTGCACCTCGTGATCGTCACTTGGCGCACTAGTCACCGATCGGTTGTCACCTGATGGCAAACGAGCGTAAAGGAAACGACAAGAAACTTGGCCTGACCGGTCTCGTTGCGATCGTGGTCAGCTCCATGATCGGCGGCGGGATCTTCGATCTGCCCTCCAACATGACGGCGGCCACCGCCCTCGGTGCGGTCCTGATCGCTTGGCTGATCACCGGGATCGGCATGTACTCCCTGGCCAATACGTTCCGGAGCCTGAGCGACAAGCGACCCGACCTCACCTCCGGCATATACGAATATTCTCGTGAGGCATTCGGTCGCTTCGTCGGATTCGAGATGGCATGGGGCTACTGGCTCAGCGCAGCATTCGGAAACGTTGCGTTCGCCGTGCTCATCATGGACACGCTGTCCTTCTTCTTCCCGGTATTCGGCGACGGCAAGAACCTGCCATCTGTCATTGGAGGCTCGGCCCTGATCTGGACGATGCACTTCTTCGTGCTTCGGGGAATCTCCGGCGCCGCTGCACTCAACGTCGTGGGAACGGTCGCGAAGCTCGTCCCCTTGGTGGTCATCGTCCTGGCCTCGGCGATCGCTTTCAAATGGGACACGTTTCAGTTCGACTTCTGGGGACAGGAAGAACACCTCGGCAGCATCTTGTCGCAGGTGAAGAGCACGATGCTCGTGACGCTCTGGGCCTTCATTGGCATCGAAGGGGCGGTCGTGATCGGACGGCACGCCAGAACACCGAAACTGGTCGGTCAGTCGACCTTGATCGGCCTCTTTTCCTGCTTGGTGATCTACGTCTTTCTCTCGGTCTTGCCTTTTGGCGTCCTTCACCAGAAGGAGCTGGCTGCGCTCACGACACCCTCTACGGCCTATCTGCTCCAGCACATCGTGGGGTATTGGGGTGCGGTATTCGTCAACATCGGTGTCCTGATCGCACTGCTCTCCGCGTGGCTCGCCTGGACGATTCTGGTGGCCGAGGTGCCTCATACGGCGGCTACCGACGGTGTCTTTCCGAAGTGGGTTGCGGGTGAGAACAAGCACGGAGCACCCGCCGCTGCACTGTGGCTGTCGAGCATCATCATGCAGTTGGCGATATTCGTGGTGCTGCTGTCGGACAACGCGTGGCTTTTTCTGCTCAGCATCACGGGTGTGATGGTGTTGCCTCCCTACCTCACTAGCTGTGCGTTCCTCTGGAAGCTCAGTATCAGTGGGCACTTCCCCATCCGCGGCCCAGAGAGCCAGCGCTGGTCTCACGTCACCGGAACCGTGGGCACCTTCTACGCGATCTGGTTGCTATTCGCCGCCGGACCCAGCTTTCTCCTGATGTCTGTGGTATTTTTTGGGCTGGGGATGCCGCTGTATCACATGGCTCATAAAGAGCTCTCGATGCGAGAGCTCTTTGCAGGACGGGATGCCTGGCTTGCGGGCACAATCGTCATCCTCATGGTCGTCGCGGTCTTCCTCTTCGCGACTGGCAACATCAAGATCTAGGTGGATCGCATGCCCTCGAAACGAAAGGCTGCCTCTCGGCTCCTCTTTGGCACGTTTCTGATCGCGGCGAGCATCAACTGCGCAGGTCTGAAGCACCAACACTGGCTCGACGCAACCTATCCTCGGGGAGCATCGCGATCTGTTGCAGCGATCTCCAGTTCACCACAGAACAACGAACTGATCCGAACAATCTGGCTCAAGTCCGGCTCCGAGACGACAGGTACGGCCCAGACGAGGCTGCCGGAGGGGGCGCTGGATGCGCTGGGGCAGAAGCGTGCGCCACTGGTAGTGGGCTTCGATGAGTACGACGTGCGGCTCCACGTCGGCAGCCGGAAAGAGCATCGAGTCGTCTCCCGATGCGATTTTGTCTTCTTCGATGATTCACAGACGATCGTGGGGGCCTACCGCCGACTCGGATCCTGCGACCGCTAGTTCGCAGCGCTCGTGGACGAAACGCCGGTCCGCACTCTCGATGCTTCCGGTGTCGCGTCGTGCGCGTCCGGATCCACCAGCAGAGTCAGGGTGTCGGCCGCACCCAGACATCACGCGGCCCCCGCAGCACGCATCCGATGAACTCCACCGGGCGTTCGGGGATGAGTTCCATCTCCGGGAATCGCTCGAAGATGAGCTTGATCGCGGTCTCGAGCTCTCGTCGTGCCAGGTGGGAGCCGAGGCAGAAGTGCTCACCGTGACCGAAGGCGAGATGCTGGTTCAGGTTGGGCCGATCCGGATCGAAGCGGCGTGGCTCGGGGAAGACGGCGGGATCATTGTTGGCGGCCGTGACGCCGAAGATCACCGGTGTGCCGGCCTCGAGCTTCACGCCGCCCAGCTCCGTGTCGGCGCTGCAGCGGCGCGGCAGCAGCGCGGTCGGAGGCTGCCAGCGCAGGCCCTCGAGCACGAGGGCCTCGCGTGCCTGGCTGCTCTCGAAGACCCGTTCCCGCATGCCCGGTGTGGAGAGAATGGCGGTGAGCAGGCTCCCGAGATTCTTGTAGGCAGTGTCCGAGCCGGCGGGGAAGAGCAGCAGGCAGAAGGCGAAGATCTCGTCGTCCGTCAGGCGTTGTCCCTCGATCTCGCTGGTTGCGAGCAGGGAGAGCACATCGTCCGAGGGATCCTCGCGTCGCTGCTTTAGCAGCGGACGCACGTAGTCCTGAAAGCCATGACGTGCGCGCAGCGCCCCTTCCGGATCCCAGGGATAGTCGATGATCTTGATGGCCCATTCCAGGAACAGGGCCTCGTCGTGGACGGGCAGCCCCAGCAAGCGGGTGATGACGGAGAAGGGGAAGGGACGGGTGAAGCCTGCGACCATCTCGATCTCGCGCTTGCCTTCGAGGGCGTCGAGTCGCTTCGTGGCCTCTTCGGTGATGCAGCCCTCGACGTAGCGCTTGACCCGGGAGGGCAGGAACGGATGCGCGACGAGCAGGCGATTGATCCGGTGCTCGTCGCCTTCCATCACCTGCAGCGTTCGTCCCATGCTGGGTTCTGAGTGCACCCGATAGGCGGCGGACGAGGCGAAATGCTCTTCGTCCGCGAAGGCCTGCCGAAGCTCCTCGTGGGCGTTGATCAGGTACGTGATCTCGCCGTGGTAGAGGACGGGCACCACCGGGCCGAGCTTGCGGACTTCGTCGAGCAGGTCGTGGAGGTTGGGCGCCTCGGCATGGGCGAAGTCGATGTCGGGGAGGGCGGGGGTGACGCTCACGGTGGTCTCCTTTGCGTTTCGACGCTGTCCCGCTCGAGCGCGGGCAGCCGGCACGCTGTGAACACTGGAAGGAACCAAATTCCGGGTTTGGATGATATACTAAGAGCCGACAAAGGTGCCCGTTACCGGGGCCGTACCGCATATTGGCTGCGTTGCGCAGCGCGGGGTTTCGAAGAAACAACTGCACCACGCCACGGCCCGTTCGGCCTCGAAGGCAACGTGCGAGGGGAAGGCCCATTCTCATGACGTATGACGTGATCATTCGGGGCGGCGAGATCGTCGATGGAACCGGCAGCGAGCCGCGGCGCGCCGATCTGGCGATTCAGGGGGATCGCATCGCTGCGATCGACGATGTATCCGGCGACGCGGCGCTCACCATCGACGCGACGGGCAAGATCGTGACGCCGGGCTTCGTGGACCTCCACGCCCACATGGATGCCCAGGTGATGTGGGATCCGAAGGCTTCTCCGCCCTGCTACCACGGCATCACGACCATGCTCAACGGCAATTGCGGTTTGAGTCTGGCTCCCGTCAGGCCCGACGAGGCCGGCGTCCTCGTCAAGCTGCTCGAGTTCGTCGAAGACATCCCGGCCGAGGCGATCCTCGAGGGCAACCGCTTCACCGGTGGAAGCTTCGGGGCCTACCTCGACACCCTCGAATCGCTCCCGATGGGGATCAACGTGGCTTCTCTCGTGGGCCACACGGCCGTTCGCTACCTCGCCATGGGCGAGCGCAGCATGGATGAGAGCGCCGATCCGAACGATGCAGAACTCTCCATGATGTGTGAGGCGGTGCGCGGCGCGATGAACGATGGTGCGTTCGGCTTCTCGACATCGCGTTCGCTGGTCCACTCCACGTCGGATGGTCGCAAAGTGCCCGGGACCTTTGCGAACCTCGACGAGTTGATGGCTTTCGGCAAGGTGATCAAAGAAGCGGGGCACGGCATCTACGGCTGGGTGTCCGCGATCGAGAGCGGCGACGCCGAGCCGCAGCAGCGCGACGTAGAGATGATGCGTCGGATCTCGTCCGAGACCGGTTGCGCCTTCACCTTCGCGGTGGTTCAGATTCGCGACAACCCGAAGTTGTACCGAGAACTCCTCGACCAGATCGCTGCGGCGAACGCGGAGGGCGCGAAGCTCAGGCCGCAGACCGAGGTGCGCGCGGTTGGTGTCGTCGTGGGGCTGCAAAACGTCACCCCCTTCCAGCAGAGCCTCGAGTGGATGGCCCTCGGGAAGCTCGACATCGAGGAGCGTCTCGCCGCCCTGCGCGATCCGGAGCGTCGCGCCGCGCTCGCCCGCGACGGGAACGCCTCCACCAGCGAGGCACAGCTCTCGCAGATCCACCAGTTGGTCGTCGAGGACGGCAACGCCCGCTACGACTTCAGCGAGGACGACAGCCTCTGGGCGATCGCCAAGCGCCGCGGCGTGACGCCTGCCGATGCGTTCATCGACATCGTCCTCGAGACCGACGGGCAGGCGTGCTTCATCTTCCCATTCGCCAACTACGACATCGAGGTGGTGGGCCAGATGCTGGACGACCCCGACATGATGCTGGGCCTGGCCGATTCCGGTGCGCACGTGGGACAGATCTGCGACACGAGCTTCTCGACCTTCTTCCTGCGCTACTGGATCCACGAGCGCGGCCTGATGTCGCTGGGCCGGGGGATCCAGAAGCTCACGTCAGAGCCGGCGGAGTTTCTGGGCATCCGGGACCGCGGTGTGCTGCGTGAAGGTGCGTTCGCGGACATCAACGTGATCGACCTGGATGAGTTGCGGGTGCACCTGCCCAAGTACACCGGCGACCTGCCCGCCGGCGCCTATCGCTTCATCCAGAAGGCCTCGGGCTACGACTACACGCTCGTGAACGGCCGGGTCTTCATGAAGGACGGAGAGTTCCAGGGTGAGTCCGCCGGTGTCGTGCTGCGCAGCAGCTGACCACTCGACCCTCTAGGGATGCTCTCGAAGCGACGGAAGCCGCACGTAGGATGCTTCTGCGAAGTCCACGTTTCTCGGTGAGTCCAGCCGCCCAACGGACTGAGCAGACAGCGGCGACCTGCCGCCGGGATTGAAGCGCCTCATCTTCCCCCATTCCATCCACTTTTTCGGCTGCCCAACGGACCGGGCGCCCAGCTTTCGGACCCACCGCTTATGGTGGCCCGAAGCGCCCGAGTTTTGGTGCCAGACGCTCCAAAGTGGATTCGAATGCGTGTTGGCCTGGTCAGCTGCAGCGCCTTCCTAGGCTACACCCTCCTCGCTAAGAGGCGTGCCGCAGCCTGGACATGCTTCGTCATCGGCGGCTACCTCAGACCCACACTCGCAGAGGTAGACTGCCGCGGGGAATTGAAGCCCACAATCTGAGCAGGACTTCGCACCGGCCCCAAACGGGGTGCCGCACGCGGGACAGGTTTCGAGTTGAACCCCAACGGCGCCTGCTTCCGGCGTACCGGGTAGCGTTGCCGCTCGGTGCTGTTCGAGGGTCTGGTGGGCGCGATCAGAATGTTCTGGAAGCACGTAGACGCAGAGGTCGAGTCCGTGTCCCGAGTTGCCTCTGAGCCGACCGGCACTCTCAATCGGCTCTCCCGGAGGGAAGCTGTCGATTCGGCTGGGGATTCCGGCCTCCGAGAGTGCTCGTGCAATCCGCTCGAGTTCCCATGGTCCACCGCGAACCAAGCCAGAGAGCCCCGCTGGATCGGGCAGGATGGAGCCTTCGGCCGGCCGGGAGTCTTCTACTACGTGCAGCTCAGCGTCGCAGTCTTTGCACCGAGTTGCCGTATGGACGTACTCGGCGTGGCAGCTCAGACAGACCTTCAGAGGAAGTGTGCTCACCTGGTACCGCCTAACTAGTTAGCCACTGAAACTCTGATATTCATCCAACGTCATAACTCACGGGGGGGCGGGTTGGCAACCGCCCGAAGGAACACTGAAATCTCACCTGTGCGTGCAGACGCCTGGATATTGAATATTGCGGCGCGTGCGGGTGCTGATACGCCGCCTGGGCTGCTCGAGCAGCGCGAGTTTGGCCTGAACCGGGAGTTGATCCGCTGGCCTGCCTCTATTGGACAGAATGTCGACTCATCGGACCCAAGAGGAAATGCAACTCGAACTTCCTATGCCTCCTCACCCGAACAGCGAGCCCGCGGAGATCATTCCGCTGGCGACCTGGACGGAGGCATACCGTCGAACGGATGCTCGAGGGCCACTTTTCGGAGCTCTCGGACGAATTCGATGCTCCGCGGCCGATAGAACTGAATCCGTTCCGGCTGGTATTCAGCTTCATAGAGAGGAAGGTCGCGGTAGATGCGGCCCTTTTTTGCTGTGCGCTCGACGAATCGCCCGTCCTGAACCTTTGCGAACCAGACCCGGTCCGTGTTCGGATCGAAACGAATATCGCTTCCAGCATACAGCCATTTGTAGAAGGCGTGACGCTCGTTGCGCGCTCGAAGTCGGTTCGGCCGCTTGTTCCGCAGCGAGTAGGCGATGTAGTACTTGACCCCCATCACCTCCGGTTCCAGATCGCCGTCTATGTCGAAGACGTCGTAGTCGTAGGAACGATTGAGGAAGACATCGATCTCATAGAGCTTCTGGGTATCCGAGGGCATCAACTGGCGCAATTCGGAGATGTGCCCGGCATTCAGGTGGGTGCAACCGCTCGACATGGGGCCACGCGACAGCAGCCACAGGTTCTCAAAGGGTTCCCCATCCCGGCTGCCGCGATCCACCTCCTGCCACTCCGGCGGAAGGAATTCCGGCCCGTTGGCGGGCATGGGCCACCAGAGCGTGTGGAATGAGTTGTGAAGCGTATCGCCCACATGCATGTAAGGAAGCCATGGGAAATAGCTATAGGAGAGCTTGGTGGGAATATGGTCCACCGTCTGGGTGCGCTGGTGGGTGGTCAGGGCCCTCCGGCCCGGCGTCGGATACAGGGGAATCTTCTCGCCGTTGAAATCGGTGTAATCGTTGAAGGTCCCGATGGGATGGATGGCGGTGAACTCTACGAACCGGATGCTGCCGTCACGCTCCGGGTAAAGGCCCTTCGACATTTTCTGGAAGAAGGCCAGGAAGCGCGGACGCAGCTCGTCGAGAGCGTCCGGGTCGAGAGTTTCTCCCTGGGGCGTCACGGCGATGAGCTCCCGCAGCGCGCGCTTGTTCTGGGGTGAGAGCTTCGCGATCCAGAGACGCGTGGGCAGCATGAGGTTCACGAGTTCGAGTTCCCGATCGCGCGACAGCTTTTCACGGTCCACCGGCCGCAGATGGGAAGCCCAGCGCCGCACGAGTTGGTCTACGGGTATGTCGACGCGGAAGATGCGTCCCGGATTCAGACGCTCCATCAGTTCAAGGTTGCGTTCCATCAGTTCCGATGGCGACAGTTTCACCTCGTCGGCGACGAGTTCTTCCAGGTCGATCTCTTCGGTCGTATTTTCAAATTCTTCGAAGCCCGTGTTCTGTGTAAGGACGACTCGCCGCTTGGCGATCAGATCGCGATAGGTCTGCCGACGGGTGAGCAGATCACGCGCGTAGCCGGAAATCACCTCTTCAGACAAAACCGCTGTGATGCGCAGTTGATTGCCCCGACCGACCTGAAGATGCACCCGGTTCGGATCCTGGGAGCGGGGTGCAAAACCCGTATAAAAGGAGGGCTCGCGCCGGTCGTAGTAGACGCCGTACAAGGGTTCTTCTTCGAGCTGCTTGCCTGGCCTGAGCTTGACGGGCGCCTCGGGCTCCAGGCGAACGAGTTTCTGCCCGACTTCATCCGCTGAAACCACTGCGGCGAAACCCAGCACGAAGCCCAGGGTGGAGCACAGGGCCGCAAGACCACGCGTCGCGCTCATGGTGTGCCTCTCGACAACGGGATTCGTCTCATCAGCCTTTGGTAAGGTGCGCAGCGGATTGGAAGTTCAAAAACCCATTCTACACCCTTGGACTCGCATGATATCGGTCAAAGGACATCGAGAGCAGGCCGAGGCCAGCGGGCGGAGTGGAAGGAATATATGGATACCATGCACACCAATGACTTTTTGCGTGGGAAGGTTTGAAGTTCACCGGTACCCATCCGTTGATGATTTTGATCGAAAGGAGCCGTAGGGGATTTTGGGGACAGAGCAATTCGCGTCATATGACTTCCCCGACCATCCCGACAGTTGGGAACGCAAGGGAATAAGGGCGCTCGGTCGGTTCATCACCGAGTTGGAATTGATCGATGAAGCAGGCCGGCACATCCTGTGGAATGCACGCCGGCACCGAAAGGGCCTCGGCCCCCTCACGAATGCAACCCGCACCGAAGTGGAGAGCCTGACCCGGCACTTGAACCGGCCCATCGCCATTCGGTTCATCATCGGCGCCAGTCTATTCTTCATTGCGGCGCTACTCAGCCTCTTGAACCTCGGTTCAGTCTTCACGCAGAGCCTGACCTACTTCATCGGATCCATCTTCTTCACGCTGGCCGCTTACCTTCAGTACGTTCAATCGATCAACAATAGCGATGATATTCATCTCCAATGGGTCTCGAGGCCCTGGCGCTGGTGGGCCTGGCAGCCCGACCGGATGGATTTCTGGGTCGTCTTCTCTCAGTTCGTTGGCACCATTTTCTTCAACTTCAACACCTTTGATGCATTTCTCAGCCAGACACTCGGAGCCGAACTCATCGGTATTGGAATGCCGGACCTCGCAGGATCGATCCTCTTCCTGATCTCCGGCACCTTCGGGGTCGTGGAATTCAACCACCACATCATTTTCTGGCCACGACGATCTCTGCAGTCATCCATCACGATCGTCAACTTCTGGGGATGCATCCTCTTCATGGGCTCGGCCATTCTCACCCTGGTGGTCTTCCTTTCTCCCTCGGAATGGTCGGCCCTCACATCGGTGGGCATGACCGCCGCCGGGGCACTCGCCTTCTTCACCTCTTCGATGCTGATGCTCTTCGAGAAATAGAGAACCTGCCCCTTCTGCCGTGGCCAACGATTCAGTGCGCGTACGGGCAAGATTCATCGACAGGTGGGGATCCTGGAAAGGCATTGGATGAATGGGGCGTTCCGCCTCGGCTCGCGTGTTGCGCCCGCTGGTCGCCGGCCGGTGGATTCTGGACCGGTGAATTCTTGGAACCAAATCCTCTACAGTTCAGTAGAATCCCCAGGACGTGCAGGGCATTTCGCTCGACTAGCAGAAACGAGCAGGCAGGGACCATGGCAACCGAGACCCGCGATTCAACTGAGAATACTCCGGCGGCAGATGCACCCGAATTCGACGCAGAGGTGCTGCGTGCGAAATACGAAGAGGAGCGGCGCAAGCGCCTCCGCGAAGACGCCAACGAGCAATACCTCGAACTCAAGGGTGAGTTTTCGAATTACCTCGAAGATCCCTACGTCGAACCCGGCTTCACCCGTGAGCCGCTGACCGACGAGGTCGAGGTGGCGATCATCGGGGGCGGGTTTGGCGGGCTTCTGGCCGGCGCGCGGCTGCGCGACGAAGGCATCGAGGGCATCCGCATCATCGACAGCGCCGGCGACTTCGGTGGAACCTGGTACTGGAACCGCTATCCGGGCATCGCCTGCGACATCGAGTCCTACATCTACCTGCCGCTGCTCGAAGAGACCGGCTACATGCCCGAACAGAAGTACGCCACCGGCGCCGAGATCCTCGAGCACTGCCAGCGGATCGGCCGAAAGTACGACCTCTACCGGGACGTCTGCTTCCAGACCAAGGTGACGGAGATACGCTGGGACGAGGAAACCTCGCGCTGGATCATCTCGACCAACCGCGGCGATTGCATGCGAGCGCACTACGTGTGCATGGCGCTCGGGGTGCTGAACCACCCGAAGCTGCCCGGGATCCCCGGGATCGAGAATTTCGAGGGGCACTCATTCCACGCCAGCCGCTGGGACTACGCTTACACCGGTGGGGATTCGGATGGGAACCTGACCGGGCTGCACGGCAAGCGCGTCGGCATCATCGGTACCGGTGCAACTGCGGTGCAGTGCGTGCCGCACCTGGGCGAGGCGGCGGAGCAGCTGTACGTCTTCCAGCGAACGCCGTCGTCGGTCGACCTGAAGGAAAACGAACCCACCGACCCCAAGTGGGTGCAGAACCTGGAGCCCGGCTGGCACCAGAAGAGAATGGACAACTTCCAGATCCTCACAGCGGGGGGCTACCAGGAAGAAGATCTGGTGAGCGACAACTGGACCGACATCATCCGAAATCTCGCCGCGAATATCCAGAAGTCGGTCTCGCCGGACCTGTCGCCCGAGGTCCTGGAGAAGCAGATCGAACTGGCGGACTTCGAGAAGATGGAGCAGATCCGCACCCGCGTGGATGCGGTCGTCGAAGACGAAGCGACGGCAGAGGCACTCAAGCCTTACTACCGCCAGTTCTGCAAGCGACCCTGCATCCACAACGAGTACCTGCCTACCTTCAACCGCGACAACGTCACCCTCGTGGACACGAAGGGAAAGGGTGTGGAACGCGTCACGAGCAAGGGCGTCGTGGTCGACGGCAAGGAGTACGAGGTGGACTGCCTGATCTACGCCTCCGGCTTCGAGGTGGGGACCGACTACACGCGGCGCGGCGGGTACGAGATCATCGGACGCGACGGAAAGACCCTGACGGAACGATGGGCGGACGGCACGCGTACGCTGCACGGCATGCACTCGCGCGGCTTCCCGAACTGCTTCTTCATCATGAGCATCGTCCAGTCCGGCTTCGCCGTGAACTTCACGCACGGGCTCGGCGATACGGCCAAACACATCGCCTTCATCGTCAAGCGTGCCCTCGATCAGGGCGTCGAGTCACTGGAGGTCTCGGAAGAGGCCGAGAACGAGTGGGTCGAAGCAGTTCTGAGCCTGGCAGCCAAAACCGGCGACTTCATGCAGACCTGCACGCCCAGCTACTACAACAACGAGGGCAAGCCCGGAAAGATGAGCCGCCAGAACGGCTTCTTCTTCGGCGAGCCGGGGGAGTTCATGCAGATATTGGAGGATTGCCGGGCCGACGGCGGGATGAAGGGGCTGGAGATCCGCTTCGCCACCTCCGGGGAGTAGCGTGTACCCCCGCGTCGGCCGGCGCCGTCCCCATGCTCCCGGAATCGGGCATGTGCCCGGACTTTTGTAGACCATCAGCCCGACCGTTCCCCTACGAGAAACCCGGGAAGCTCTGCTGTGGGGCGCCTGATTTCACAAGGGGCAACAGGGGACATCGAGAGCGGGCTGAAACCCATAGGCAGCTCGAAACCAGGGTGTGGGAGTCAACGACGTCTGGCACTTCCCAGCCCTCCATCCGGAGCGCGCGCGGCGGCCGCTACGAGGGTAGCGTTCCGAGAATCTCCTTCGCGCAGAGCATGGCGGAATCAGCGGCACACTCGAGGCCGGGCAACACACGCGAGGCCACCGTGTCGCCGGCAAAGTAGAGTCCCTCCACATCGGGCGCCTCGGATGCCGAGCGGAAGACACCGGCGCCTCCGGCGTTTCGCGCCGGCTCCTCCCAGTGGAAGTAGGACTTCTTCCAGACCACCGGCTCCCGCCAGCCCGGAAACATCGCTTCGAGATCTTCTTCGAGTAGCTCGAGCGTCTTCCGAAGCCGTGCCCGATCGTCATCGATCTCGAAGTCGCATTTGACAGCAGACTTCGAAGAGGTGGCCGTCCTTCGGTGCCAGGCTGGGCGTGACATTACTCGCCATGAACCCGGAAATCGGGAAGCCGCAGCGCTCTCCGTCGGTGAGCACGAAGAACTTCTAGTCGTAGAGCGGCTCTCGGAGCGCGGCGGTGATCCCAAAGATCGCCGACTGCTTGTCGAGGTGCTTCACCTGGGCCACGAACTCACCGGAGAAGGCGCTCTCGGTGGCCATCTCGAAGAGCTCCCAGATCGGGAGTGCAACGATCTTCCAGGATCCGGTTCGCACAGATGACGGTGGAGCCCGCTGCCGCCCCGAGTGCAAAACTAGAATTGAATATCAACGGATGTGTCGCCATTGAAGAATTGAAGAACCAGTCCATTCTCGATATCGCCATATACACAAAATAGCCTTTCCCTGGGTCCAAATAGTAGACATCCTGTCCAATAGAATCAGAGAAAGGAGTCCGGTCTTTCAAGCCCCTCCCGACGATGGGCGCGGAGGGGAGCGACGGCCGGAGCGCACCAACCGGGCATCTGCGAGTACGCATGGACAAGTTCGGACGCATTTCTCCATCGAAATGTATACCGACACTGTCGATCTCGAGCAGACTGAAAACACAACCCGAGCCCCGAGACCGTTATCAGCAAACGATCGGCGGAATGAAATGAGACGGCGAAAAGCGACATGCCCCTCCCCGATCCCTATCGAACGGAATATCTACTCCTCAGACCCAGGGACAAGGCAGCTTGGACTTCCTATGCTCCCGAGTCTCGGCCGTCATCCGTGCCCAAGTCGTCGGATTGCCTCGAGTCGGCGGCCTTCAGCATCGATACGTGTGGAGAGAAGCAGCATAGAGACCGTCGGTGAGCCCTTCGATCGGCGCCATCGACATCTCGGACGGATACTGAGAACACACAAGCCTCGATGACTAACTCGAGATCAAATACATATGCTCTGGAGGAATCGACCAATGAGTCGTCTGCATCGCGACACCTCAGCTGATGCCATGCCGCTCAGAAATGAGCAATGGCAGCTTAGAAAGGAGCAGGCCATCGCGCGCGGGCAGGGCAATTCCTTGCCGATCTATATAGATCGCGCCAGGAATGCGGAAGTATGGGATATCGAGGGAAATCGATATGTTGATTTCGCAGCCGGGATCGCGGTGTGCAACACCGGCCATGTGCATCCCCGGGTGAAGGAGGCGATGGTCGAACAAATTGAACGGTTTACTCACTCATGCGTGATGGTCACTCCGTATGCCTCGGCGGTGAGGCTTGCCGAGAAGCTCGGCCAGTTGGCGCCCGGTGATCGTTCAAAAAAGGCAATTTTCGTAACGACCGGCGCAGAAGCTGTCGAGAATACTGTGAAGATCGCTCGCGCTCATACCGGCCGACGGGGAATCATTGCTTTTCACGGGGGTTTTCATGGGCGAACGCTCTTGGCGATGGGCCTGACAGGGAAGGTCGAGCCATACAAGAACCTATTCGGGCCATTTCCGGGTGATGTATTTCATATTCCTTTTCCGATCGCTTATCACGGGATCTCAGTCAACGATTCTCTGAAAGCACTTCGGATGCTCTTCAAAGTGGATATTCCCGTAGCCGACGTGGCTGCAATCATTGTCGAGCCCGTGCAGGGAGAGGGAGGCTTCTACCCAGCTCCACCCGAATTCCTTCGCGGGTTGCGCCAAATCTGTGATGACCACGGAATTGTCCTGATTGCCGATGAGGTCCAGTCGGGTTTCGCTCGGAGCGGGCGATTCTTTTGCAGCGAGTATGCCGATATCGAGCCGGATATCGTGGCCGTTGCGAAGGGATTGGGGGGTGGCTTCCCGATCGCAGCCGTGGTCGGAATTGCTGAGATCATGGACGCGCCGCTAGTTGGAGGGCTTGGGGGCACCTATGCTGGTTCGCCAGTGGGATGTGAAGCCGCACTCGCTGTGATCGATGTGATTGTGGAGGAAAATCTGCTCGCTGCAGCCAATCGGATCGGAGTTCGCATGGGGGAGAAGCTGCGGGAGATGCAGTCGCTTCATCCGGAGATCATCGGCGAGGTTCGATCGGAACGGGGCGCAATGGTTGCGGTGGAGTTGGTGCAGAATGGCAATCCAGAGCAACCGGATCCCGGTCTTGCCAAGGGCCTGGTCGCAGAGGCTGCGAAAAGGGGTCTGCTCATTTTGTCATGCGGCATTCGTGGAAACGTCATCCGGTTCTTGCCCGCGTTGACGATCCCGGATAGTCATCTCGAAGAAGGATTGACGATTTTCGAAGATGCATTCGAGCATCTGGTGGGCAAGTAGTAACGCGAGCCTCGATCGGTCGCTCGCGCCGCAGCCCTGCTGCCGGACTCAGCTGTAGACGTCGAATACGCTCGTGCGGGTGCCGATCGGCACGGGCTCGGGGTAGATGTTCCGAAGCTCGGCGATGAAGTCGGGGTCGTCGACCCGGCTGATGTCGAAACGGAAATCCTTTCCGTGCTTCGCGAGGTCTTCGTTGAAGATCCGCGCCACGTCGTCGAACGAGAGGGTGTCGTTCTCGACGCGGCGCCGCTCCTCCTCGGTGGAGAAGACGTGGGACTTCCAGAGCACGCTCACCCGGATCTTGTCGAGGGGCGCGCGGTAGGCCTCTACACCGCGGTCCATCACGACCCAATCCCCGCTGCCATCGCTCGCGGGTGCCAACTCGGCCGCCGTGCTCACGAGAAGCGGCTCGTCGAGGAAGGGCCCCACCGGCTCCACCTGATGGAACATGCCGTGGTTGTCGCCGACGAGCGACGTGTTGGCCATCGCGCCCACGTGGCGCTGCGGCGGCTTCTCCGGACCCTCCGGCCAGTACGCGATCCCGCCGCCCTCGACGTCGTTCATCCACCAGATCGATGTCGCCTGCTTCGTCGCCCACTCATCGAAGAGCCTCGACCAGAACATCGTGCGCAACAGCAGCATCGGCGTATTCATGCGGTCGCGACCGCGAAACAGCGGGTTGTCGGTGTGCACCGGGCCACACTCCGGAATCGCGGCCATCAGGTTCACGAAGAGCGTATGCGGAACCACGACTTCTGCGCCGTAGAACTGGCGTACCGCCTCTTGCACGCGCTCGTGCCCGACGAAGAGCTCGGAGCCCTCCACGTCGACCTCCGCACCCATCCAGGTCTTCTGGAACCACATGGGACTCGTCGCGTCTTGCCCGTCGTGGTCCGGCCGGAACCAGCCTCCCAGCGGGGTGTAGGGGGCGTTGCGCTCGAGCAGCCCGACGACTGCGTCGAGATCCTCGATCACGTTGTCGAGTTGGATCGGCGGATTCGAGTAGCTGAAGATCGACGCCATACTGGGTCCTCCTGGCTGGCTCAGCGTAGCCCTTCTCGCGTGGCCGTTCGAGAGGTCCGCATCCCGGCTGACCTGCCCGCATCTGGGAATCGGTCATTTTCCGCCGACCCGTGTCCAAACCTGCCCCACTTGGGGAACAGTGCGGTGTGTACCGCCGCGTCGTGACCCGAGCGGACGCACCCGGCAAAAAGTGCGGTGTGCGCCGCCGCGTCGTGACCCGAGAGGACGCACCCGGCAAAAAGTGCCTGGTCCCGTCTTGGAGCCAGGTCCCCTCCCCCGTCTCCATGGGACAGAATTTCTACTTAGCGGACCTAGCGAAAACACAGCCTGAGCTTCCTGTGCCTCGAGTCGCAGGCGCACGACCGGATCGGGGCGACGTGCCCCGTGAGCACCCACGCGACCACAGCGCGTTCTCGTCCGGTGGCGGGAGAAGCTCTTCGTCGCGCCCTTCCCTCTAGAGCACCACTTCCGGGCGAACGCTCCGCTCCGCCATCTGCGCGCGTTTCACCGCTTGCTGGAATCGAGGCGGAACTTGGCCGGCCGAGGGCGTCAACCGGCGGCCGTGCCCGTCGCTCGGGCCACAATGCCAAACATCACACTTCCCGGGATGAGCCTGGCGGAGCGCAGCTCTGAAAAGCCGGCGCGCTCCAGCTTGCTCGAGCGAGCTACGAGCAAGGCGCGGCCCACCCGAATTCGAAGGCTCCGGTGCGTCACCACGGCGCCCGTATTCCCGTCGTATTCGGTCTCGCGCCTGGTTCTTCCGACGAATTGACCGGGCTTGGCGTCGTTCCCGGACCGCCGTCACCCCGCCTGGCGCCGGGGAACGAATGCTACGCTGCACGCAAGCCCGCGGAGGCACGATGTTTCGGGACGCCCGGAAGGTCGCGAAGAACCAACTGATCGAGCGGGACGTCTGCATCATCGGTGGCGGCGCCGCGGGGATCACTCTCGCGTGCGAGTTGTCGAACGGCGGTGCGAAGGTCGCCCTCATCGAGAGCGGCGACATCGCGGCGAGCGCAGCCACGCAGGCCCTCTACCGGGGAAGCGTGGCTGGGGGATACCTCCCGGCCGAGAGCGACTACCTCTCGACATCGCGTCTGCGCTTCTTCGGCGGCACGACCAATCACTGGGCGGGCCTGTGCGGACGACTGGCACCCATCGATTTCGAGCAGCGGAGCTGGATTCCCCACAGCGGATGGCCGTTCGATCGAGAGCACCTCGACCCCTACTACGAGCGCGCGCGGCCAATCCTCCAGCTCGGCCCATTCGATCCGCCGGATGCCGCGCGCAGGCAGCTCGATTTCGGGCCGGGAAACGAGATCAAAACGATTGTAAAACAGTACAGTCCGCCGACACGCTTCGGGCCCGTTCACGGCCCGGAGCTCAAAGCTGCGACGAACGTCGAGGTCTTCCTGCGCGGCAACGCAACGGAGCTGCGCAGCGACCCCGCTTCGAAGCACATCGAGTGGGTGCGCGTGGCGACCCTCTCCGGAAACCACTTCCGCGTCGCAGCACGCACCTACGTCCTCGCCGCGGGTGGAATCGAGAATGCGCGCCTTCTGCTCGCCTCGAATCGAGTCCAGCCGAATGGGATCGGAAATTCCGCAGACCTGGTGGGACGCTTCTTCATGGATCATTGGTATCGGCAGACCGGCGTCGCGCATGTCGTACTGGACGCAGCGCCAGGAGACGTCGCGCTGTACACCTGGCCGCCGGCCCGCGATGCGCTCACGGGGCGCGTCACCCAGGGCCGGATCGTGCTCTCCGATGCGACCCAGAGGCAGCACCGTCTGCCCAACAACGGATTCGGCCTGCTGCCGCTTCGAGAGGCCGGAATCGGCCCGCTGATGCGCTCGGTGGGCTCCGTCGTGCGCGATTTCTCGGCGACCGGCAAGAAGACGCGGTATTTCGGAGGGCTCAGCATCAACCTCGAGCCGCTCCCCGACCCGAGCAACCGCATCTCGCTGAGCGCTGAAGTGGATGCGCTGGGGATGCCGCGAACGCGTCTGCACTGGGACCTGACCGAGAACGACCGCAAAGCTGCCATCCGCTCTCTCGAGGTGTTCGCAACGGAGCTGGGGCGGTCGCTGCGGGGGCGCGTGAAGGTCCAGCTCGCCCTGGATGGCCCATGGACCCGCATGTCCTTCAGCTCCCACCACATCGGCACGACGCGGATGCACGAGGATCCCAGGCAAGGGGTCGTCGATGCGAACGCGCGGGTTCACGGAGTCTCGAACCTCTACGTAGCGGGCAGCTCGGTCTTCCCCACCGCCGGCCTCGTCAATCCGACTCTCACCATCGTGGCACTGGCGATTCGACTCGCCGACCACCTGAAGTCGGAGATCTTCTCGTGAGACCCGAGGGCGGGGTCACCCGCCGCGGGGTCCTCATGGCATTGGGGGTGGTGGCCGCCGGAGGCGGTATCGCGTTGTGGCTGGGGCGACGGGAATCCGTCGGCAGCGCAACAGGGGACGCGGAGTTCGCTCTCGAGCTGAAGGGCATCGCCTCCGACCCCGATGCGTTGCGGCTGATCGGTGCCGCCTACCTCGCGGCGGTTCCCGAAGAACGCAGCGAGGCTGCGCTTTCGGCGGCACTCTTCTCCTCGAGCGCGTGGCGGGGAATCGATCCGGACGCTGCGGCGGAGCAGCTGCGCATCCAAGTGCGCGAAGATTTCGAGGCCGGACGGACGATCGAGATAGAGGGCTGGCTCCTCGCGCTCACCGAGGCACGCTTCTGTGCGCTCGTCGAGCTGTTGACACGGTGAGAGCGTGGAATCGCACCCCCTGTTGATCGGACCCAGGGAAAACGCAGCTCGGACTTCCTATGCTCCGTCCGACCAGGCGCGATCGAAGTCAGTCCGGGCGCGCCGCGAGCCGATCTGCGTCCGGGGCCGCTTGGCGTCCACGCGGAAGACGAGGCGAGGTGCGGCGCCTCATTGCCCCGGGACCAGCGCCCGACCGCGCTGGCCTCACGTGCCGACAGCCGCTTCGCAACGAAGGCACGTGCTCCATACGTCCCGTTTGCACGGTGAATGGCGACCCGTGACACTCCGTGGTGCGACCGGGCGCGCCTTCCGCGTCCGGTATCTCACGAGAGGCCGACAATGGACCACTCCTCCCCGACCGGCTACGTCTTCGACGACTACCTGAGCGAACTCGGCGGCAACTGGTTCGAGCAAGACGCCCTGCTCCGGGCCTGGCTCGATCGCTCACGCCTCGACACCGCGACGACGGACTGGCTGCGAGGCTTCGGCGCTGCGGCAGCCGGGCAGCTGCGCGAGCGCGCCGACGCCGTCGAGCACCGGGAAAACCTGCCGTTCGTGGCCGAACGCGGCCCGTACAACCGTGCGAGTAGCGAGGTCGTGCTGCCCGCCGCAACCCGGCAGAGCCTCGCCGAGATCCACGGATCGGGTATCTGGAGGGCCGAGCTCGACGAGCGCGCGCGCTACGCCGCCGTCTACCTCATCAACCAGAACGGCGAGGCCGGCACGGCGTGCAGCACGGCCTGCACCGATGGGCTGATCCGGGCGCTGCGAACCTACGGCACGAGCGATGCACGCAGCCGCGTCGCTATCGAAGAGCTCGAGAAATCGACCGTCGAGCAGTGGGTGCACGGCGCCCAGTTCGTCACCGAGGTCCAGGGCGGGAGCGACGCGGCGACCAACGCCCTGCGAGCCGAGCCGCTGCGCGACGGCCTCTGGGCGCTCTCGGGACAGAAGTGGTTCTGCTCGAACTGCACCGCCGACTACTGGCTCGTCACCGGCCGCGTGGCCGGCGGGCCGGCGGGGCATCGGGGTATCGGGCTTTTCTGCGTGCCTCGGCTCTGGGAGGGTGCGCCGAACGGCCACCGCATCCTGCGCCTGAAGGACAAGCTCGGCACCCGCGCGCTGCCCACTGCCGAACTCGATCTCGAGGGTGCCATCGGGTGGCCGGTCGGCGCAGTGGACAGCGGACTCAAGAACACGGTGGCGACGGTGCTCGTCACGAGTCGTATCCACAACATCGTCGCTGCGGCGGGCTTTGCGCGACGTGCGACTCGTGAGGCGCATGCCTATGCGGGCTTCCGCCGGGCCTTCGGCCGCCGCATCGCCGAGCATCCCCTGCTGGGCGAATCGTTGCGCCGCTTGTCCGACGGTGCCGATCGCACGGAGGCCGGCGCTTTCGCAACGGTCGATGCATGGACGCATAGCCTCGTCCGGCCAGACGACGAAGACCGCGCGCTCTGGGCGCGGGTACTGGTGAGCATCGCAAAGGCGGTGACGACCCGGCGCGTCCCCAACCACGTCTACGAAGCCATGATGGTCTTCGGCGGCAACGGCATCGAGGAACGCTTCTGCGCCCTGCCCCGACTCTGGCGCGACGCCGCCATCCTCGAGACCTGGGAGGGACCGTACACACTGCTGCTCATGCAGGCGTTTGGCGACCTGCTGAAGTTCGGCGTGAAGGGCCGCGAGCGGTCGTTCCTCGAGCTGGGCCTCGGCGACCACCTCGCCGCAGACGACGCGCGCGAGCTCACCGAGGCGCTCGGTGCGGCCGACGAGAGCGAGGGCGCGCTGCGCTGGGGAGAACTCGCGCCGAAGCTCTACGCTCGCTTCGAAGCGCGCGCGTTGGCGGAACTCGTCGACGGACGCTGAGACGCGGGCCAGCCACTCCGCCTCCCCCGGACGGACTCACATCGGCACCCGGTAAGCGGCCGCCGCCGGAGAGGGCGGATTCTGAGGCTGCCGCCGCCGGAGAGGGCGAATTCCGAGGCCGCTGCCGGAGAGGGCGGCGCCGGAGAGAACGGATTCCGAGGGCTGCGGCGGCAGCGGGAGTACAATACGCTCCGGCCGGCTGCCGCTGCTGGGGTGACATAGGACCCGGTACGACAACCGGGGCAGATCAATCGCTCCTGCAAAGCAAGCCCGGGCCCTCGGAAGAAGCGTTTCAAAGGTTGGAGATCCATGCATCGCTACACTCTTACTGCCGCGGTGATCGTTGCCGCTCTTCTCGGCCCGCTCGCGCTCGCAGCGTCGGACGAGCAGGTCTTCGGCGCAAAGGATCATTGCGTCGCCTACCGGACCACCAAGGACATGTTCTTCGGCATGGACGTCGAGGTGATCGGCCGGAGCTGCGATGTGACGGCCTCGTTGATGAAGACAGCGGCGGGGAGCGAGCCGAGAATCGTGGTAACCGTGCCGGCAAAGAGCTTCAAGTCCGGCAACATCATGCGGAACAGGACCGTGTCGGACCTGCTGGGTGCGAAGGTCCAGCCGGATCTTCTCTTCACGTCGAGCCCGCTCGATGCCGAGTCGCTCCGCGCAGACGTCGACCGGGGGCACTTCGTGCTGTCTGGAACGCTGACCCTCGGCGGCAGGGACTATCCGATCGACTTCCCGCTCGAGCTGGTCGAGCAGGCTGGGGGGCGGTACGTGAAGGGGCATCTCGAGACCACGTTCGAAGCCTTCGAGGTGGAAGTTCCGACCATCGCGTTCGGGCTGATCGCGAGCCCCCACGAAGAGCTCGAGCTGATCGTCCACCTCGACCTCGAGCGAGTGAACGGACTCGAGGCGTGGGCGGCATCGCTTGGGCTGAAATGAAACGCGAACGCGTCGGCACCCAGAAGGCCTCGTGCTACCAGGGCTCGGAATGAGAAACCAACCAGAGCTCAGCATGAGAAACAGACCCGAGCCTCGGAGTGAGGAGCGCACCGTGTTGCGATGAAGGGGCGGTGAGGAGCGCACCGTGGTCGAGAGGGGGGCGTCCCCCTTTCCGGTGCACGGGCAGCGGCAGCCAGTCCTTCCTCTTCGAGCCTCGCGCCGACGACAGCCGGAGACGGCCTGCTCCTGCCGAACTTCAACAGCGGATAGTGGCCCCGTCCGATTCCGGTTTTACTGGCGGTTTCTGCTACTTCGAACGTGCGTGGGAGCTTCGAGCGCGACAATCCCCGTAGGTGCACCATCCAGGCTGGTGGCGTTCTCCTGTTCCCAGTACTCCCGGATGCCGTCCGGCCCGCGCTTGTCCGTCCACCGCGTCAACACGTCACGGTCTTCCTGGTATTCGAATAGCGGCACCGCATACCCGCACGAAGTCTGCACCAGATCGATATTCACCAGAAAGTACTGACGGGCACCCAGCGAAGCGGGAATGATCTCAGCGAATTCCTCCCACCGCTCGTCGCGGGGATGGACGGCCTCTGCACTGCCATAGACTCGCAAGATCTGCGGCTTGCGCTCGAAAGCACACCACATCAGCGTCATGCGATTGCAGTCGAGCAGATGCGCGGCGGTCTCGTTACCGCTGCCGGTGAAATTGAGCCACACCAGCTGGTTGGGTGACAGCACGCTCAGGCTGTCGTGGCCCTTGGGTGAGACGTTGACCCTGCCTTCGCTGGCCGCCGAACCGGTAAAGAAGATCTTCTGTGCTTCGATGAAACGAATATGTGCATCGATCAGTTCACTGTATCTTTGCGCCAATTGAATCTCCTGCTCAGGGTGTCGACCACGGCTCGCCAAACGGGCGAATCGGTGGGTTGAAAATCCAGACCGGCCTCGTGCCTAGGAAGTGGCCACCAGGCGACGGTCACACCTGGGTCCACTGTGAGGGCTTTGATCCGCACGGCAGCCGGGTAGGAATAAGTACTCCCGAATTTGAACCAGAATTGGAGCGTCATCGGACCACAAGACTCGCATCACGCTGTCCGGCGCACAGAAACTCAACTGCCGGCAGCGCCCTGCGGCCGGGACCAGAACACCTCGTCACATCAGAAGGTATCCCAGCGCCACCCCTCCAGGTTTCGGTCGCTCCCCTGCATTGCCCTGGGGCGCCAACGTCGGAGGGGGGAAGTGTTCACGGCGTGTGCTTCGGCTCAGGAGTCGCCGGGGAGCCCCTCGGCCGGTGACTCCGCGACAACCGGGCCGGGAGGGTCGGCGCTGCGACGACAAGCCCGGTTCGCAGGCGCACGACTGTCACCGGCGAGGGCTGCCCCACCCTTTCCTCGAACCCGCCCGAACCAGCTGGACCCTAGGGGCGGCTCGTGCGGGTCCGGACGCGCCGAAGGCCGGCGGTGGCCAGTAGGGCCGAGAGCAACGCCCACACGAGGGGACCCGCGGCCGGGACCGTTTGCGCCCGACAGGTCCCCAGGTAGACGAAGGCCGCACCCTCATCCACCTCCTCCGAGTCGCAGTACGGCGCCCCGACGACGAAGTCTTCGAATCCGTCTCCATTGAGATCGCCGACCCCCGCTGCTGTAGCACCGAACTGGGAGTCCGCCTGGTTCGAGTCGGGCTGTGCGGCTTGCGTCAGGACGAACCTGGCACCAGTGTTCGGCGGCATGCGCACGAAGACAGCAAGCGGAAGAGTAGAAAGGATCGGGCGGAACAGCTTTCGGCAAGTTGGTTCCATGAAGCCACCGACTTCGATACGTTCATCCATGATTACAGAAAAAGTACAACCGGCGTCACAGGCCAGTAACATTTTTGAACCATTTGTATGGAGTCAGACTTCAGGAATGACAGGAAATGAAACAATTAGGCTCCAGAAGCCGGTGCACGGCAGCGACAGCCGGTCCGTTCATCTTCGAGGCTTACGCCGACGACAGCCGGAGGCGACCTGCTCTTGTCGAACTTCAACTGCGGATAGAGACTCCGTCCGATTCCAGTTTCACTCGCGGCTTCTGCTACTTCGAACGCGCGTGGGAGCTGCGAGCGCGAGCTGCCCCGTGTTGGGGCCGGATCCCCTCCACGCTCCCCATTGGACGGAATCTCTACTGATCGGACACTGCGAAAACGCAGCTTGAACTTCCGATGCTCCCATGCGCCCTTCCTGGCATACAACAGCGTATCATCACCACCGCCTCGGGCCCTGCGCTTCGTTCGGGCCGTGTAAGGGTGTGCGGGAGGTCGCGTGTGAAGTGGGTGCTCCTTTGTGCTGCGGCGGCTCTTCTGGGCTGGCTCTGGTGGATGGGCACCCTGGCCGAGCTCTCGGATCCCGATCGGCTCCGAGTCATGGTGGACGACGCCGGTGCAGCGGGGCCGCTGGCCTTCGTCGGCCTCGTCCTCCTTCTCTTCCCCGTGATGCTAGCCGGACCACCGATCTGGCTGTCGGGAAGTCTCTGGCCCATCCCCCTTGCGATCCTGTACTCGGCCATCGCGAGCGCCGTTCCGAGCCTGCTCTTCTACGCGGCGGCCAGGCGACTCGGTCGCGAGTGGGCGGCCGATCGCATTCCCGCGAGGCTGCGCCGGTACGAAGAGCGCCTCGAGCAGCACCCGCTGCGGACCGTCGTGCTGCTGCGACTCCTTCTTTGGATCAACCCGGCCGTAGACATCCTGGTCGGGGTCTCTGCGGTCTCCACGCGCAACTATCTCATCGGTTCGGCGATCGTGCTGGCTCCGGCGACCGTCGTCCACGTGGTCTTGCCCGCGAAGGGCATCGAGCTTGCGGGTGACATGCCCGCCTGGCTGTGGCCCGCATTGGGCGTGCTGCTCGCCGTGGGGCTCATCAGCCTCTTCGTGCGAAACAGGATCACCGCTCGTTCGGGCTGATCCTTCGAGCTGCCTGGCGAGCAACTTCGTCGGGCATCGCCGGGAGGTCCAGCCCCGATCCGTCACACATTCTCGCGAGAATTCTCCCGGTCTCAACCCACCACCAGGGTCAGTTTGGACCGGTCGATATCCGCAGGCAGCGCGGACCCATCGGGCCGAGACGTGGGCCTACTTTTTTGGATCGCCTCGACACCCCGCATCGCCGCCGGTGAGGACGAGACTCATTCGCTGCTCCAGATCGCTGCAGCCCGAATCAACTCCGCCATCGAGGCAATGCCAAGCTTTGTCTTGATCTTGGCCTGATGAGCCTCCACCGTCTTGGTGCTGATCCCCAACGTCGTGGCAATGCTCTTGGTCGCTGTGGCCTGCCCCACCAAGTTGAAAATCTCGAGTTCGCGGTCGGACAAGCGATCGAGGTAAGTGGTGACATCGGCGTTGAAGCCATCGGTCACGAACAGACTTCTGCGAACCTGGTCGCTGATGGCCAGCCTCCCCCGGCTCACATCCTTGACTGCCTGAACAATTCGGCTCGAGACATCCGCTTTGGGTACATACCCTCGGGCCCCGGCCTCCATCGCACGGCGGGCGTAGACCGATTCATCGTGCATGGACACCACCAGGGCCGGCGGCGCTTTGGGCCGCCCCTGAAGTTCGTTCAACAATCGGACACCACTACCATCGGGCAAACTCATATCGACGATAATCACATCGGCCTTGGCCTCGTCGATCTGACTGAGCGCCGACTCCACCGAATCGGCCTCGCCACAGACATGAATGCCACTCGCCTCGAGTAAATGGCTCAGCCCGAGACGAAACACCGGGTGATCGTCGACCACGAAGACACTCAACATGAATCTGCCTCGAGGCCTTTGGCATGCAGGGTGCACACCACCCGCGTGCCCTTGCCTATCTTCGAATCCAGCTTGAGCCCCGCTCCGATTCGGCGAGCCCGTGAGTAGATGATGGCCAACCCCATGCGCCTGGCATCGGTCGCATCGGGATCGAAGCCCTTTCCCGTGTCCCATACCGCCAATGTGCAACCATCATGGTGGCAGGTGAACTGCAAGCCCACCAAATCTGCTTCGGCATGCTGCACCGCATTCCAGAGCATCTCCTGGGCAATACAAAACAGGTTCAACGCAACATCGTTCTTCGGTCTACAGGTGATGTCGATATGTGCATCGACTTCACCGTCGTTCAAGAGGCGGGAACGCTCGACCAGTTGTTCGAGACCTGGGCCCAAGCCATCGACCAGTTCAGTCTCCGGATTGAGACCCTGACCCAACCCACGAATGATCACCAAAGCCCTGTCCACCTCGTCCGCAAGGGTGCCCCCCGGCGCTCCCGAGCGGGCGAGCAACGACACCCCAGCCAGGCGGGAACCCAGCTCGTCGTGCAATACTTGACCGATCCGTCTTCGCTCCAGACTCGCGACCTCCACCAGAGCATCTTCCGCTTCACGCCGTCGGATCATCGACTGCCTGAGATCTCTCACCGCTGGCGCGAAAATGAACCATCCGGACCACACCAACAAACCCAACAAAAAAGCCAATGCGGCAAACGAAGCCCTGCGAAGCCGAATCACACGCAATTGATCCTCGGCCTCCAACTGGAGAACCACGGCATCCATTCGCTCCAAATACCTGCTCTCTTCCTCGAAGAACGCCGGAATATCCCGTGCCAATACCGCCTGTTCCAGAGCTGAAAAAGACGGAATCAGGTCGTCGATGCGACGTTGCATGTCCGTATTGTTGCTGCCGAACACACCCATCGAGTTCGGTTGGCTGACCAATGCAGAATGTGTGGCCACCCACTCCTCGAGCACGGCCTCCAACACGACCGCTTCCGCCGGGGAACGCAGAAGCAAATGCCCCAAGCGTTGACTGAGCATGCGTTGGCGACCCGCGCCATTGATGCGGGCCGAGACCTCCTGCTGCTGGGCCAGTCGATGGTTCAACAGGCCCTGACCGACCATCGACACAAGGCCGATGATCGCAAGAACAGCGAGATAGCGAACCGTCAGATTCCGAGTGTCGACATCCATGTCATTCCTCACGCATTATCAGCACGAAAACAACGAGTTGATGCGTGTCCAGCTCATGTTTTCAGGTAGAACACGAAAGGGGATACCGTGCAATAGGGTATGCCCCTATTGTTAGGACTGGGTTCCAGAGTGAGACTTCACTCATCGTGTTACCGGACAGGGAAGTCGTGCTCAACGAACCGAACTCTCTCGCTGCACTCGTCCAGATCTTCACGCTGCCGATGGCAAGCTACGGCGAAACTTCCGTTACCGCCAAAGGCGTCGATGTGGCCGGGGACAAGGCAAAGCCTACCAGCTGCGTTGCTTGCTGTGACACCGGCGTGGCATTCTTTCTCGCCAACCGGGTGGTGATGATGGCGAACGTCTCTGGCGCGTGCTGGGGAACGATCCTCGACGTCACCCTGCCGCTGTCTGCACGACCGTGCGACGATCATCGAGTATCCCGACTCCGACATGCTCCGGGAGGAGCCCTCTCGTTTCTGGAGGAGCAGGAGCGCGAGCACGCCGCCCCACCCCGGGCCACTTGAGGTCGGGAGGTTTCCAGACCACTCTTGCACCCGGGGTGCGTCCGGCGCGTGACGCGGCGGGCAAGGGGAAGAAAAACAGGGGAATGGGAAGAGCCATCCGACGCACAACCTGGATCGGCCTCACTCTCGGGCTCCTGGTCCCGCTCATTGCAGCAGCCGAGCCCACCGAATTCAGCTTCAAGGACTACGAGGTCCCACCCCTGGCCTTCAACGGCCCGTGGGACTCCACGGTCACCTTCTCGATCAGCAACCAGATTCGCGGCGAGTTCATCAACTGGTGGAAGCCACCGCCCACCTCGTCGGCCCGGGACAACAGAGACAATTTCCTCGGCAACCGCTTCAAGTTCGGAGTGGGCGTGGCCAAGGGCCCTGTCCAGGTCTTCGCGCAGTTCCAGCACACTCTGCTCGACGGCCTGCCGTCGGGAGGCCCCGGACCGGGCGGCCTTTACTTCGCGAATACCAGCGACACCTTCCAGCAGGCGTCGATCCTGCGCAACGGCTGGGCGCACATCCGCGGCTGGGACACCCTCGATGGCTTCTCGATCATGGGAGGCCGCATTCCCTACTCAGACGGTATGCAGGCGATCGCCGAGGTCGACAACCCGGCACTCAGGTTCCTCTTGGGCAACCGGATCCAGGAGAGGTTGATCGGCAACTTCGAGTACACGATGGTCGGTCGCAGCTTCGACGGCGGCAAGATCCAGTACGAGAACGAGAACATCAACGTCACGGTGGCTGGCTTCATGCCCACCTACGGCGGCTTCGAAATCGACGCGAACGAGGAGATCACCGACATCCACGTGATCGGCGCCTCGCTCAACCTGCCCGACTCCGACTGGCTGCCGCGATCGGTCGGGCGGCTCTTCTACTACCACTACAACGACAGCCGCGACATCGTGGTGCTCGACAACCGGCCGCTGCCGGTGCGCGAGGCCTCGGTGGGGAAAAGCCTCGACATCAACACCATCGGCGGCAACTTCGTCCACGTCGAGGAATTCGGGCCCGGTCGCGGCGACGCGCTCTTCTGGGGTGTCTATCAGTTCGGAGACTGGCAGCAGCTCGACCACAGCGCCTGGGCCTGGACCGCGGAGTTCGGCTATCAGTTCCCCGAGTTCTACGGCAAGCCGTGGCTGCGCGCCGGCATCACCCGCGGCTCGGGCGACTCGGACCCCAACGACGGCGACCACGACAGCTTCTTCCAGATGCTGCCCACCTGCCGCCTTTACGCCCGGACACCGTTCTACAACATGATGAACAACCAGGACGTATTCCTGCAGGGCTACCTGTTCCCACACCCGACCCTCAGCATCATGGTCGCGGGGCACTGGCTGCGGGCCAACGAAAGTGCCGACTTGGCCTACTTCGGAAGCGGCGCCACCAGCGACACCTTCTTCGGCTTCGGCGGCATGCCGACACACGGCTGCAACGAGGGGGCCTACCTGCTCGACGTGGCGCTCACCTGGAAGCCCAACCGCAACGTGAAGTTCTACGGCTACTACGGCCACGGCTTCGGCCAGGGGATCGTGAATGCGAACTTCACCACCAGGAATCTCGACTACAGCTACATCGAAATGGTCGTGTCCTTCTGACGCCCTGGTGGGCGGCTGCTGATGGCACTTCGGGCACCCACGTGCCGCGACGACCGAAAGGACACGGAATCACGTAGGCCAGAGATGGCACGTGGCTTGCGGCTGTCCTGAAACATCCGTCTGGCTCTCGGTCTTCCTCGAGGGTTCCGCTCGACGGGGCCTCGTGAAGATCGCACCGGCCGTGAAAGCCGCTGGACTCGCCGCCTCAGCGGACCCACATGTTTCGGAGCTTCGCGCCCACGTCGACGCTGCAGTCCTGTGCTTTTGCGGCGCCGTCGGTCGGCAGGAGGCGACCGTGAGTCTGGCGCTCGAAGTACGGAAGCACCGAGTCGGGCAGGAATCGGCTGCGCGGGGCGTAGACGTGGCTGTCGCCGTGGCGGTGCTGCTGTCGCGTGAAGAAGCGCAGCGGGTGCAGGAGGTGGAGCCTTTCCTTTGCACGCGTCATCGCCACATACAAGAGCCTGCGCTCCTCTTCGATGTCTTCGGGCGTGCCGGTTGCCATATCGGAGGGAATGCAGCCGTCGGCCGCGTTGAGGAGGTAGACGACATCCCACTCCTGCCCCTTCGCCGAGTGGATGGTCGACAGGATGAGGTAATCCTCGTCGCGCAGGGGCGGGCCGGCTTCATCGCCACTCGCATCGGGGGGATCCAGCGTGAGCTCCGTGAGGAAGCGCTCGCGGCTCGGGTAGCCGCCCGAGATCTGCTCGAGTTGCTCGAGGTCGACCGTCCGCACGTGCGGCGCATCGTAGAGTCGCTCGAGATGGGGTTGGTACCAACGGCGCGCGAGCCCCACCTGACCCTGCCAGTCCGCCTCGCCAAGCTCGCAAAGGACATCGCACATCGGCAGCCAATCCTGTGCGGCGGCGGCCGGCACTCGAAAACCCGCCAGCGAGCGCAGCGAAAAGGCACCCCGTGTGAGGTGCTCGATGGCGCCGCGGGCCCTGCGGGGTCCGACACCGGGAAGGATCTGCAGCACCCGGAACCCCGCTACACGATCGCGTGGGTTCTCGACCCAACGCAGTACACACAGCAAATCCTTGACGTGCGCGGCCTCCAGGAACTTGAGGCCGCCAAACTTCACGAACGGGATGTTGCGTCGCGACAACTCGACCTCGAGCGCGTCGCTGTGGTGTGAGGTCCGCATCAGGACGGCCTGTTTCTTGAGGTCGATCCCCGCCTCCCGCTGTTCGAGGATCTGCTCGACCACGTAGTCGACCTGGCAGGCTTCGTCTTCGACGCTGATGAGGATTGGCTTCTGTTGCGACTCGCGGAGCGAGTAGAGGCGCTTGCTGAAGTGCTCCTCCGCCAGGTCGATCACCGCGTTGCAGGCCGCCAGGATGGGCTGCGTGGAGCGGTAGTTCTGCTCGAGCGTCACCACCCGCGCTGGCCGCGTGAAGTGCTGCGGAAAATCGAGGATGTTGCGGATGCTGGCAGCCCGGAAGGAATAGATCGACTGGGCATCGTCTCCGACGACGGTCAGCCCGCAACCATCGGGCTTGAGGCCCAGCAGGATGCCGGCCTGCAGCGCATTGGTGTCCTGGTACTCGTCGACGAGAACGTGATCGAAGCGGCGGCGCACCTCCGGTGCAATGGCCTCTTCGGCCATCAGGTAATACCAGTAGAGAATCAGGTCGTCGTAGTCGAGCACGTTCTGCTTCTGCTTGCTCGCGACATAGGCACCAAAGAGCTCACGGAGTTCATCGGCCCATGACTCGCACCACGGGAAGCCGCGCTTCAGACTGTCTTCGACCGAGCACTGAGAGTTGACGGCGTGTGAGTAGATAGAAAGGCAGGTCGCCTTTCGCGGGAAGCGGGAGGACTTCTGGGCGAAGCCCAGTTCGTTGCGGAGCAGATCGAGCAGGTCTGACGAGTCAGAGCGGTCGAGCACCGTGAAGGACGGGTCGAGACCAACCGCCCCGGCGTGCAGGCGGAGCAGCCGGTTGGCGATGCCATGGAACGTGCCCGACCACTGGATCGACTGGGCAGGGTTGCTGTGTCGCCTGGTAACTCCCCGGCTCCCTTGATTCTCGGAAGCGGCGCAGGCCAGGGCAGCAGCACAGATGCGCTGTGAACGCCGCGTCATCTCGGCCGCCGCCCTGCGCGTGAACGTGAGCATCAGGATGCGCCGCGGGTCGGCACCGCTCAGAACCAGGTGCGCGACGCGATGCGCCAGCGTGTTGGTCTTGCCCGAGCCCGCGCCCGCAATGATCAGCAGCGCCTCGGCTTCGGGCTCGATCCCCCCGGCTTCGCTGCTGGTGGACTGGGCGGCGTTGGCAGCAGCGGTATCGGCCTCGGTGCCGTGCACGACCGCGAGGCGCTGCGCCGCGTTGAGCCCCCGGAGGTGGAGTTGGGAGGGCGAAGGGAGCGGATCGGAGGAGTGGGGAGACTGCAGGTGGCTTCGCGCGCTACGCGGTCCGTTCGACGCGTCCAGCGGGGTTGAGGTCATTCGAACCCGGGCCTCCGTCTCGTCTCCCCACCGCCGTCCCCTTACCGGGAAGGGCCCCGGTCCGAGTCGTCCGGAGAAGGAGCGCGCTGGGGAAAGCAGAGCGTAGGCGAAGATAACGCGAAAACAAGCGTGCCGGGTAAGGGCATCGAGCCCCGCCTCGAGGGCCCCGCCGTGCTCGATCTCGATGCAACGTGGCAGTTCGCCGCTGGCAAGGGAGGAGAGGTCACGTCGCGCAACCTCGGAGAGGCGCGCGCCGGTCGTGTTCAGCGCAAAGCGCTCAGGCGCCCGTATCCCCCACCGACTCGGCGCTCTGGCCTCCGAAGTGCGGAATGACCTGCTCGCCGATGTTGCGGATCGTCTCCAATTGCGCCCACTGCGGGACGGTGCCCATCTGGCAGACGAAGAGGATCTCGTCGGCGCCGGCCTCCACCAGTCGGGTGACGTAGCCGATGCAATCCTCGACAGTCCCGTAGGCGTGGTTCGGGTTCATCATCGACAGCGCCGGATCGCTGAAATCGACGACGAGTTCCTCAGAGGCCCAGCGAGAGCGGATGATCGTCTCGCCCGTCGTCTGCGTCACCATCAGATCGTCGTCCCCCCACAGCGTGTGATCGGGTCGGGGGCCACCTGTGTACCAGTACGCCAGCGACTCCATGAAATAGCGCTGCCCGCGAATTCCGATCTTCCGGGCTTGCTGCCCGTCCTCCAGGACGATTGCCGGACACAAGACCGCAAGGTGCTCGATCGGGCGGTAGCCGACCTGATCCTCCGGCTTGCGATTCGCCCACGACTTCCGATAGAAATCGTTCTTCTTGGCCACCTCCTCGGGCCCACCGAAGCCGAGCACCAGGGCCCCCATGCCGCGGCCGCCCGCCCACTCCAGCGAATCCGTCCTCGTGCAGGCCAGATACATGGGCGGGTGGGGGTCTTGGTAGGGTTTCGGGTGGACGGGCCGGCGCGGGATCTTCATGTACTCGCCGTCGTGCTCGATTTCGTCTTGCACGAACATCTTCGGAATCAGGTACATCGACTCGTCGATCTGAGGCTGGAGCGTTTCGAGGTCGTAGCCGAAGGCACCCGCCTCCTGCTGGCTTCCGCCCTTGCCGACACCGAAGTGGAGGCGTCCCTTGGAGAGGATGTCGAGCGTGGCGATGCGCTCGGCCACCTTGATCGGATGATTCATCGCCGGCGGCAGACACACGACGCCGTGCCCGAGGTGGATGCGCTCGGTCTTGCCGGCGAGGAAGGCGAGGAAGGTTTCCGGGGCGCTCATGTGGGCGTAGTTGGTGAGCGAAGTGTGCTCGACTGCCCAGATCACGTCGAAGCCCATCTTCTCGGCCAGCAGACACTGCTCGACCATCTCCTCGTAGACCTTGTGATCGCCCCGTCGGGACGCGTCCACCGTCTGCGCTTCGTAGATCAGGGAGAATTTCATCACGGCCCTCCCAGATGAGGGGCGGAGTCTAGCAGCCACCATTGCGCCCCACCCGTGGTCCCGAAGGACCGGAACGAGCAGACCGGCTGACGCCACTCATCGCTGTAGCACTGAACGCCGGAACGCTACTGCGCGGCGGGCTCATCGGCGATGAAGTAGTTGAGCATGCGGATGCGGCCATCCTCGACGTGGAAGATGTCTACGGCGTGCACGATCGAGCCGTTGGACAGGTCGATGTAGACTTCTGCAGCCACGCGGCGACCGTCCGTCATCAGCGGACCGGCCGATCTGGGCTGCGGCCCACCCGCTTCGATCGCCTTCGCGTAGAACTCCCGGATCGCCTGGCGGCCCGACACGCGCATACCGAGGCCCAACAACACGGCGTCCTCGTGGAATAGATCGACCACGCTCATATCGTGCGCACGCATTCGTGAAAAGTAGGTCTCAGCAACTTGTTCGGGTGTCATCGTCTGAATTCCTCGTCTCCCGCTGCCATTGTACGGCACGGACGCCGCCTCCATCGAACAACCGGTCACGAGAACGGCAAACAGGCCGATACCAATACCGGTCTGGACCGCCGTCCAGGACACAGAATTGGCAGGGGCAGAACGCGTGACTATGCCGATCACGCGCTCGGGGGCGTGGCTCAGGCGCCGCGTCCGGGGACGAGACTGAGCGCGCGGCGCGCCACGCGCGCCAGCCGCGGAACGAAGGTCGGCATCAGCAGGCGGCGATCGAAGCCTGCCAGGCGCCGTTCGTTCTCCGCGACGCAGGTCTCGAGAACGAGTCTTGGCGTGAGGCTGTCGGTGAAGTCCCGCGCGCCGGTGACGATGAAGGCCGCACCCGGCTCCGCGTCATCGACCTTCACCAGGTCCCGAATCTTGAGAAGCGCCCTCGCGTAGTACCACGCGATCCGCGGTGGCAGCAATAGCCGGTTCGAGAAGCCGCTGGCCGTCTCGCGATGGGCGTACCAGTTGGTGAAGAAGACGATGTGATGGGACTCCTCGCGCATCACGTTCTCGAAGATCTCGAGCAGGGACTCCGGGAGGAGTTTAGACTGACGAACGAGTTCGAAGAGACCGAAGCCGCCGAAGGAATCGAGGCACTCTTCGAAGCCGAAGTCGATGAACTCCGTGAGAGGATCCGGGCTGCTGAAGTCCTTCGGATCCTCGGCGGGAAGATCATAGAGCTTGATCATGTAGTCCATCAGACGCGCGTGGCGTGTCTCCTCGAAAGACTGCAGCTCCAAGGCCTCGCGAATCATCGGGTCCGCAACGCGCTTCGCCACCATCTCGATCATGGGCCCCGCGTCGTGCTCGAATTGTCGCGCGTGGGTCCAGAGCTGCAGGCTGCGGAGCAGCTCGAGCGGCTTCTCGTCGAGCTCGGGCCAGGGCAAGTCCTGTGGCTCGAACTTGAGGTGACCTTCCACGAACGTGCGGCAGAAAAGCTCTTTGTGGACGTCGGACCCAATCTCCATGACTTTCTCCATCCTGTATTCTGCTATGCGCGGTCTGCGCATCGGCGGACGATCGAGCGCCGACCGGTGCGCCGGGGGAAGCATAGGGCCAAAACCAGTATGACCCCAGTCATACCGGTGTGCACGTTCGGGCTGACCCACGAGCCCTTCAAGTGGATCTGGAAGCGCGCTCAACGCTCCTGCGAAGGCGTAGCGCGGCGCGGCCCCGCCCGTCAAGCCGGTCGGCGAGGTGGGTGCCGAGCCGCATTGGCCACGAGATCGGAGGCGTGCAGACCCCCGCCGAGAGCGAACCGAAGACGAAGGTGCGCAGCCCGCCCAGGGGCTGGCAAACACGCAGTCCGCTCAGCGTCCTCGCTTTACGGGCGATCTCCAGACAACGGGCCGCAGCACCCCCTCCACGCGGCAACCGACCTCTCCGGTCTCGAGGCGCGCTGACTCCCCGACCTCTCCGCCTGCTCTCGCCAGCCTCCCCTTTTCGAGGGACCAGGAGTTGACCTGGCTACCGCGATCCTGGGAAGCTTGCCCCATGAGCGTGACGGCAGCTTCGATTCCTCCGGCAAAACACGGCAGCTACCCGGTGCGCAAAGGCTGTACCGTGCACCCACTCGTCGACGGCCATGAATCCTTCGGGCGCATCGCGCAGGCCGTCGAGGCCGCAAGACACTCGGTCTGGGTCACCGTGGCCTTCATCGAGCGGGAATTCCGCTTTCCCGACGGGCGCGGCTCCCTCCTCGACCTCCTCGATGCAGCCGCTCGACGAGGTCTGGACGCAAGGGTTCTCTTCTGGCGCGATCCCAAGGTGGAAGACCTGGTATCGGACAGCCAGATCTTTTCGGGGAGCCCCGCCGAATGGGCAGCACTCGCCGAACGAGAATTCGCAGGCAAGATCCGCTGGGATGCACTCCCCGGCTTCTGCCATCACCAGAAGAGCTGGCTCATCGACGCCTACCGTGCATCCGAGACGGCGTTCGTAGGCGGCATCAATTTCGACCGCGGGTCGCTGTCCCTACGTGGGCATCCAGCAAAACCAGGAGAGGTGGCGAACCCTTCCAGCCTCTACCGAGAAATCCACGACCTCTACAGCGAGATTCGCGGCCCAGCGACCAGCGACGTTGCCCACAACTTCGTACAGCGCTGGAACGAAGCAAGCGAGCGCAATCGTCCGGATGGCTGTTTCCCAGACCGGGAAACGGCCGACGACCTCGCCTGGCCGTGCGAGCTGTCCCCCGTGGTCGGCGACACTCCCGTACAGATCAGCCGCACGATCATGCCTGGCGTCTACACCAACACCCGGGCGGCACCCGAAGCGGCCCCCTATGCGATCGAAGAAGGGGAAGAGAGCGTTCGCGAGCAGGTTCTCGCCGCAATCGCGGGCGCGCGAGAATCCATCTACATCGAAAATCAGATCTTTCTCTCCAAAGCGCTGCTCGGCGGCATCGACGAGGCCCTCGAACGTGGCGTGCGGGTCATCGCGGTGGTGCCGACCATTCCCATGCCCGAGCTCGCCGAGTACCGGCGCCGGGACCCGAAGATGGCTGCGGGAATCTTCGATCTCTTGAGCCGCGTGGGCAGGCGAGAACGCTTTACCCTGGTGGGGCTCGCGCAAAGAGACAATGCCGGGAACTTCTTCAATGTTTACGTACACGCGAAAATCATGCTCGTCGACGATGCCTGGGCGACGATCGGCTCGACGAACTTCGTGGGAAGGTCGTTCAAGAAAGAAACCGAAATGAATGCATCCTTCTGGAGCGCGAAAGTCGTGCGTGACCTTCGGGAGAAACTCTTCGACGAACATCTCGCGGGAACCGCGAAATCACTCATGCCTCCAGCGGCCTTCGACCATTTCGCTGCCACAGCGCGTGCGAATCGCGAGCGGCTCGCCAAGGGCCAGGACCTGGTCGGACTCGCTCATGCGCTGAACCCCGACACCTACTGCAGCTAGTGGCGAACGACGCCAGGCACTCGGCAACTCAGCCTCTTGGCAACGCGAACGAGGAACCGGCCCGCGCTTCGTGCCGCCCCTTCGGACGATCGGGGACTCCACTGCCGACAATCTCCTGCCGAGCAATCGGCGGCCGGAAGCGAGCCCGGAATCCGGGTGAGTCGGGTGACGAATTCCGGGCCTGTGATGCCGGCATCCCGGTGATCGCGGACGGCAACTTCGCGCTCGCGTTCGGCCAGGCGCGCACCGTCGGCGGACAAGACCAGAGGTGCACGGGTGAAGCAGGGCAGCTGCCCACCCAGTAAACCGGCGGGCAGTGCTTGCCGGGGAAAGGAGGCAGGCGGGCCAGCGCCACGCACGACCTCACTGCTTCCCAGGGCCGGGTCATGGACGACTACCGCCAACTGGCAGGAGAAGATCCCCATCATCGCCGCGCAGAACGAAGTCGCCGACGGCCAGTGTGCACCTGGCCACGCTTCATTCCTCTGTGCTGCGGGGACGCAGGGCGAGGCTCACTTCGGCGCCGGACCGAGCATCGCGACGCTGGAGCATGCTACGAACCAGGGGGCTCGGACGGTGGCCGGCCCCTCCATACTGGTACCAGCCTCTGAGTTAGCCTTTTCGGAGGCTGATAGGAGGCAGGATGAAGCGCGCACGCTTCGCAGAGGAGCAGATCATCGGAATTTTGAAGGCGGCGGAAGCGGCCGGAAACATT
>PVBE011215002.1_pt1 | contig 129778 bp, 136 predicted proteins | sample 1631181 | NCBI WGS metagenome assembly PVBE01 (sample SAMN08397723, study PRJNA350692) | Marine metagenome, whole genome shotgun sequencing project. | isolation source: water | place: Pacific Ocean | collected 2012-04 | reverse complement strand
TCGCCACCGATCGATTGCTCAAGGTGATCCATCTGGCAATGGGCGGCTCGGCTGCTGACGTGGAGGCCTGAGGGTGGCGACGGCGGAAGAGCAATTGGCGGCGGCGGCTCAGATTGTCAACTCTCAGTCTGACCAAGGGGAGCGAAAGGCGCGGGCCTACTGGGAGCTGGGACGCCTGATTCACGAGCAGTTGGGACCACGGTCCGGATACGGTCAGGACAGTATCGGTTCTCTGGCCCAACGTCTACACCTGCATACGAGGACCCTCTACCGTGCCCGGCGGTTCTATCTACGCCTGCCGAATTTGACCACGTGGTCAGGCCTGACCTGGAGCCATTGCCGGGTCCTGGCGACCCTGACCCGCGACGATGATCTTCTGCGCCTGTTGGATCAGACCCGAGCCCACCGCTGGAGTGTTAGGCATCTGCAGGCTCAGGTGCGGCAATGTGAGAAATCCTCTGCCCTGACGCCTCGACGCGGCCGTCCATGGACGTATCAGCTGCTCCCGGGTCACACGCCTACCCTCGACCTTGGATTCCATCTCCAGATGTCGGTTGCGTCTCTGGGTCCGATCAGTGATCGCACCCAGCGTCTGCTGGATACGACCGGCAGCCGGCTCCTGGTTGAACTGTCTCCCACACCGCAAGGCATCGATCTGCGCCCCGTCTGGGGCGCGGCTCACCAGCGGTTGTACGCATATCCCCTGCGTGATGCCCAGGCTCTATCTGCGCATCAGTTGACGGGCGTTGCCCAACTGCTACCTCAGTTCGTGGAACCGCAGCTCGAACAGCGTCTACAGCTGACCCTCAGAGATATTGTGCCCGCCTCCACCGACGACGGTGGCCGCGGTCGTCTCAAGGCTTTGCTCCAGGGGCGTCGGCTGGCCATCACCGTGGACCACCCCGGACCGCCTGCGGACGTCGATCTGTTCGGGCACGACGACTCCACGGCCGAAGCACAGCAAGTCATTGCCGAAGGCCATCATCTCAACAGCCTCATCGGCGCGGCGCCATAAACCGACGGAGGCTTCAAAGGAAAAGGAGGGTCACGCCCTCCGTGACCCTCCTAATCAACGACCGCACAATCGCCTTGCTGTCTGTCTCACCCTCCGTCGACGGATTCCTTTACATCCCCCCAACTGGTGCCTTCGACACCGGGTCTGGCGGATCCATCCAACGATGGATCGCCATCAGGCGGGAGTTGCCTTTCACGCCGAGGTCTGCGCTTGCTTGACTGGCGCGCGGCGCGGAGCTGATCCAGCGTCTGGCGCTGCTGCTCGGTGAGCACCTGTCGGATCGAGTCGCGGTGCTCCTGGTGCAGGGCACGCAAGTCCTCACGGGAAGCACCATCGCGTAGCTCCTGCACCTGTTGGCGATGGACTCGTCGCAAGTCTTGCATCGCGTCTCTCTGCTCCTGCGTTAGTTGCAGTTTTTCTGCCAACCGACGCCCGCGTGCCCGTCGACCGGCACGCTCACCCCCCCTCGGACCATCGGGCCGATCGGCCTTCAACTGAGCCAGTGCCTGCTGCTGCTCCGGTGTGAGAATCGATCTGACCTGTTGCCGGTGTTGATCGCGGAGAGATCTGGCTTCGCTGCGCAGCTCTGTTCCCTGTTGGCGCAGAGACTCCATCTGTTCGTGCATTTGCTGACGAAGTGACTTGAGCTGAGCCTGTTGATCTGCGGTCAGTGACAGAGCTTCGGCGAGACGTCCTGCGCCGTCGCCACCGACCCGGCTCTTGGATCCCCGGCCTGGGCGCTGCGCCTCGGATGCGTCCAACATCAGCACAAGCACTAGCGCCGTAGCGCCTAGAGTCATGATTCGTTTCATCATCGTCTTCCTCTCGAATCTTTCGGTGGCGACGGCCAATCCCTAGCGGGCTTCCATCTTGATTTCAGCCCACGTCGTGTTGGCGACGGCGGCCTTGCTGGCACCTTCGATCGCCTCTTCAGAAGTTGGCTCATCATCTTCTGCTCTGTCGTGAGGCCCACGAGCCGACCGACGTTCCTGTCGCAGACTCTTCAATGCCTCCTGCTGGTCCTGGGTCAGAATGGAGACGAAGGCCTTGTGTCGGGAGGTGCGCAGCGCACGAGCATCCTCACGGCTCACTTCCCCAGCGGCACACAAGTCATCCTTGGCCTGCTGGGCATCCTCGCGCAGCAGGTCCCACGCGGCGATCTGTTCGTCCGTCAATTCAAGGGCATCGGCCAAGGAGGCCCGCTGCTCAGCATGCCGGGCATCTCGTTGCTCAACGTCGATGCCCGTCGGTCCGCTTCCACACAAGCCTCTGCCGCCGTGGCCCTCACGGCCGCCGCGACGTGAGCCTGCATCGGCGGCATCGGCAACGGTCAAACACAGCGCAGCTGCACCCAACATTCCCACGATGAGAGATGTTCTCATTGTCCAAACTCCTAATCTGAGGCGCTGACCCCATCGGTCGTCGTCGGTGACCCCGGTCGTTCAACGAATGATGCCTCCCAGCATCACCGCCACTTCGACGCAGTGCACGGCGCAGACGTTTAACCCGGAGGCGTACTCTGGTCTTGCCGATGATCCTGGCCTTGGTTGGTGGGCACCCACCACTTAGGAGATGTGTTGTTCTACGGTTGGATTATCGTCGGCGCTGGGTTCGTCGTGCAGCTGTTGAATGGTGGGCTGCTCTTCCATGCCTTCAGCGCGTACGTGTTGCCCCTGCAAGCCGAGTTCGGCTGGAGCCGGACTATCCTCGCCAGCGCTTTCGCCCTCGTGCGATTGGAATCCGGGATCCTCGGTCCCGCGCAAGGATGGTTGATCGATCGGATGGGTCCACGCAAGGTGATGACCGCAGGCAACGCGCTGTTCGCCATCGGGTTTCTTTTGTTCGCCCATACCTCGTCGCTGACGTCCTTCTATGTCGCCCTGGCCACCATCGCCTTGGGATCGAGTCTGGGTGGTTTCATGCCGATCTCGACGACGGTGATGCAGTGGTTTTCACGACATCGTTCCACCGCTTTGGGACTCACCCTGGCTGGCATGGGCACGGGGGGACTGCTCGTGCCCGCCGTGGTCTATCTCATTCAACTGCACGGCTGGCGATGGATGGCGATGTGTTCGGCACTCCTGATCGCCTGTATCACGATTCCAGCCTCACAGCTGATGCGACGTCGGCCCGAAGACTATGGGCAACGCCCCGATGGCGAATTGGATCAACAGGAGGCGAGCGTGACGCCTCCGCAAGCGGAACCGAGTTTCTCGGCTGGCGAAGCGCTGCGCACCCGTGCGTTCTGGTTTCTTTCCCTCGTCCACGCCAGTGCGCTTCTGATCGTCGGTACAGTGCTCGTCCACCAGATTCCCCATATGGTCGAAGGAGTGGGGCTGTCACAGACGCGCGCAGGGCAGGTTGTGGCCTTGCTCGTTGTGGTGGTGATCGGAGGACAGTTGTCCGGCGGGTGGATCGGAGATCGCGTCGACAAGCGATGGATCATCTTTATCGCCATGTGGATGCACGCGGTGGCGATGGTTGTGTTCGCCTACGCGACGACGATCGCGGGGACGATGATCTTTGCCGTCCTGCATGGCGCGGCCTGGGGGATCCGGGGCACGATTATCAACTCCATCAGAGCTGACTATTTTGGTCGACGCGCTTACGCAACGATCAGTGGTCTTAGCGCCATGTTGATCATGGTGGGCATGACCTCCGGGCCCTTGTTCTCAGGTATCGTCCGCGACCTGACGGGGTCCTACCGGGGCGCATTCCTCACCCTGGCCTTGCTAGCAGTCCTCGGGTCCATCGCGGCGTTGGCCGCTCGCCCTCCTTTGCAGACATCAAGTGCCTAGAGCGCCAAACAAGAGGCCGAAGGGAAGCCGCAACATCCCTCTGCTATCATCCATCCCATAGGCCTGCGGGTGCAGGCATCAGCTGACTCTGTTGATAGCTCAGCCCCGGTGTTCGATCCGCGGCCAGCAACAGGGGGCCGTCGAGGTCGACGACCTGCGCACCGGTTGCCAGCAACAGTGCGGGCGCCATGGACAGCGAAGTACCCACCATACAGCCCACCATCATGCCCAGGCCTGCGGACCGTGCAGCGTCGCGAAGGGCGAGGGCTTCAGTCAGCCCGCCGGTCTTGTCGAGTTTGATGTTCACCAGATCGTATCGATCGATCAGCTGCGGAAGATCATCAGAGGTGTGACAGGACTCATCGGCACAGATCGGGATCGGGTGTTCCATCTGCCGTAACGCGAGGTCCTGCCCAGCTGGCAGGGGCTGTTCGACCAGATCGACGCCCATACCTGCAAGGCTCGACAGCAAGTCACCCAACCCCGCCTTCTGCCCACCTTCATTGGCATCGACGATGATCCGTGCGTTCGGTGCACCCGAGCGCACACCCGCAACTCGATCCGTATCCAGCCCGTCACCGGCGAGTTTCAACTTCAACAGCGGGCGCTCGGCTTGTTCGGCAGCGGCATCCCTCATCTGGGGCGGAGTTGCCAGACTCAACGTGTAGGCCGTCGTGAAAGGGCCCGGCGCATCCATGCCGAGAAGCTCATGGACACGGCATCCCGCACGTGCGGCTTCCCAAGACCACAAAGCACAATCCAAGGCATTGCGCGCTGCCCCTGCGGACAGGATCTGCTGCAGAGCCACCCGGTCGAGGCCCTGAGCGAGGGCTTGCCGAAGGGACTCGAGCGTGGCCATCACGCCGTCGACGGTCTCTTCATATCGAGGATAGGGCACACACTCACCCCGACCGATGTGACCGTCGCGCTCAACCTCTACGACGACGACGTCAGCCTGGGTCTTCGTACCCCGAGAAATCGTGAAGGCCGTGGCCAATGGCCATGACTCATGGTAGACGCGAAGATCCATTCGAACTCAGTCCGTCGGCCTCATCGCCTGGACCGCCAACTTCATCATCGGACGTGCCCTACTCTCCACGAGTCTTATTCCGGTAAGGCTTCTACGAGACGTTCTGAGCCATGGCGATAGGCGTCGACCGTGGGCAACCCCGTCTCATGCTCGATCCTCTTGCAGGTGTCGTCGACCTGGTCGTCGGGTAACTGTAACGTATTCAGGGAGATGCCGATGACGCGACAGTCGGGATTGGTGAGTCGGCCGCAGCGTTCGTTGAGGTCAATGCACTGTGCGATCGAGGGAAGGTGCGCTTGTGGCAAACCTCGCATGTGGGTTCGCGTCGGCTCGTGGCACAGCACAAGGGCGTGGGCCTGAGCGCCGTGGAGTAGTCCCATGGACACGCCCGCATAGGAAGCATGGAACAGCGAGCCCTGTCCTTCGATAAGATCCCAATGATCGTCGTCGTTGTCTGGCGCAAGTTGCTCGGTCGCACCGGCGATGAAATCGGCGATCACCGCATCGACGGAGACACCCGTCCCGGCGATCAGGATGCCTGTCTGGCCCGTGGCGCGGAAAGTGGCTTTGCGTGATTGGGATTGCAGTTCACGCTCGATGGCAAGGGCCGTGAACATCTTTCCGCAGGAACAGTCGGTACCCACGGTCAGCAATCGACGTCCCGTGCGCGGCGTGCCCTGGCCGACTTTCAGCTCAACGTCCGGGTAGCGGACGTCCACCAGTTGTCGACCTGTGGCCTGAGCACGCTCCGCCAGTGCGGGAAGATCTCCGAGGCGGTTATGCAGACCGCTGGCGATATCGAAACCGGCGTCCAGCGCGGCAAGCAGCGTTTCCAACCATACCTCAGAGATGATGCCGCCTCGATTGGCTACACCCACGACCAGGGTTTGGGCACCGGCCTGGCGAGCCTGATCTATGGTCAGATCTTCGAGCCCGATGTCCGCCTGGCACCCCTCGAGGCGCAGCTGTCCAAGGCACCAGTCCGGTCGCCAACGCGCCACACCGTCTGCGGTCTTTGCCGCCAGCTGATCTGCCGCATCGCCGAGAAACATCAGATAGGGGGGTTTGATCGTGAGCATGCTGGAGCAACCTACCGGGGTCCAGCGACAGGGTCAAGGCATGTCGGGCAGGATCGATCAGGATTCGTATATTTGACACGAAAACAAACCTTTACGCGCATATTGATATGGCCGATCTGAAGGTAGTGTGCCCCGAATGTGGCAAACGCGTCTCTTTACGCGGCCTCAACGGGCACCTGAGATTCGAACACGAGTACGACCTCGAGCAGGCCAAGCGGATGGCCGCAGGGGTCCGCATCGATGGGTCGCTTCGACGCCTCGAAGAGGACGTCATGGTGCAATTACGTCGACTGGCGGAGTTGCAGCAGGACGCACAGTTATTGCGGCAGGCCAGAGAAGATGGTCTGGTGGGTGAGGCACTCTACGAACGACTGATCACAGAGAAAGGCCACGAGCGCACGGCAGCGACACGATATCTCCAGAATCTGGAGGAGGCCTGGTCCGACCGGGTTGAGGAGCGAACCGGCGTTCGTCCCAATGCGGTCGACGAACCGAGCGTCGAAGAAACCGAGGGCATCGATCAACTACTCGGGGCCGGGGACTGAGCGCCGGCCACACGGCCTCCCCACCCACCACGATCTGATGCCCCATCGGCTCGCAACCGTTCAGGTTCCGCGAGCCTTTTTTCATCAAAAAACCTCAAGAATCCAGCCAACCACCCGATGATACGGGGGGAGTATGAGGCTATCTAAATTCCGTATTATCAACAGTTTAAGAGGAATTTTGCAGCACCGCATCATACCAAGTCGTGTGAAGGAAGCTCCCCATGCCTCTGTCGATCAACAGCAACATTTCGGCGATCAACGTCTCTCATCGGATTGGTCGTAATCGCGCGAGCCAAGAGGGTCGCCTCGAGGCCATCGGTTCGGGCTTGAGGATCAAACGAGCCTCCAATGGTGCCGCCGGTTTATCGATCTCCGAGGGCTTTCGAGCGCAGGTCACCCGCTTGGGTTAGAACGTAAGAAAACACCGCGTAGGCGACGGACTTGCTCAAGATCGCAGAAGGATCGCTGGAGGAATCGACGTCGCTGCTGCAGAGGATGCGCGTACTGGCCACACAGTCCGCCAACGGCCACCTCTACCGACAAGCAGCGCGAAGTGCTCACCTCAGAGTTCGATCAAGCTACAGCGGCCATCGAACGAATCGCGCAGGCGACGGTGTACAATGGCCGTCTGCTGTTGGCTGGTTTCGCCGAGGTGGATCGAACGACTTCGACTTCATTCACCGATGCCACCGACACCAGGGTCTGACAACTGATCTCGTCCATCCAACCGAAGCCATCCTCCACCACGGCCAGAGCAAACGACTGCAGTCGAGCAAGGTCTTCAGGAAACAGGGCACCGAGCGTGAGATTGCCGAGTTCCTCTCGAGTGTAGGACAGCAATCTGCAGGCACGAGGATTCGCGTCGAGGATCTCGTCGTGATCCGGATCAAGCACGAGGATGGCATCGTTGGAGTATTCGAAGATGTTGCGGAATCGCTCTTCACTTCGCTGCCGCTGGGCAGCTTCGCGCTGTAATGACTCATCCACAGACCGCAGGTCGGCGGCACGCTCTTCCACTCGCTGGCGCAATTCGTCGCTGGCCTGGCGTTGAGCCGCTTCAGACCGCTCCAGTTCGTCGCTGCCGTCCACCCGAGTCCATTCTGCAATCTGTGGCCCTAACTCGCTGTGCGCGAAGGCGCAACAGTAGCGGGCAGCCTGCTTGTTGTCAACGTGATCCCAAGCTATCTTGGGCAGTCCGGACGCCGGAATCTCTCATGCTCGAACACATCCCTACAGACACCGCCGAAGATCTGCGCAAGCAGGTCCAGCAATTTCGCGATTGCTCTCATCCGTCGAGTCCAGCGGATGATGTGAACGCCTTGTTGGCGCTGTTTCCACGGGTCAATACACGAAACGGCTACATCCTCGACTACATGGTGGAGACTTCCACCGCCGGCGTCGAGCTCCCCATCCGTCCCTTCGCCAGGCCCGCCGCCGACGACTCCTGGATGCCTTTTTATGAAGGGGAAGTGCCGATGCGGGATGAACTGGTGGAACAGCTGTACAAGTACCTGGACTATGGGCAAACGCTGGCCGGCGCGTTCGAATACGCGTACTTCATCATCGAGATGTGGTCTCTGAGAGTGAGTCGCTACGCCGCTGAGTGGCTTGAATCAACGCCCATTTTCACCGAAGCCGGCTTCGATGAAGCCCTCACCAAGACCCGCAAGGTGAGTGCCTTGCGCCGACCCGATGACTACACACCGACGGTGCGCACCGATGAAGACGGATCAGGTCGAGTCCGATTCCTCGTCTACACGGCCATGGGATGGGAGCGAATCTATTATCTGGAAAGTCGGATCACCGACGACGGATATGTCGATCAGCAGGCGGGGGAGATCGTTGCGGATATGGGAACGGGTCTGATCTTTTAGCGGCTGAGGTGGTCAAAACCCTCACGGGTCTGTTTTCCCGCCGCGCTAGATGAACCGATCCAATCCGAGCTTCTGGTGCTGAATACGTTTGTCCTTCTCCGCTTCTTCCTCACGCTACAGCTTCCACCTCTTGCTCCATCGACTTTCTTTCCAGATGCTGCAACCGCGAATAGTACGCCTGAATCTGGCGAAAGTCCGCCTGCAGCGGTTCCAGGTCGCGTCGCAACTGGGTGATGCGTTCCAGCTTGCCCGGGATGCTGGCGTGCAAGACGTTGAGGTCGGCGTCGATTTGTGCGAGCCGTGTATAGAGTTCACCACTCTGGCGCATGAACATCAATACAGAGTGGACGACGATGAACAGGGCCAGGGTGAATACGGCACTGAACACGACCTTGGAGCTGAGGATGATGTCGAGGACTTCGCGTCGCTGAAGAAAATCGAACATACCGGAACCAGAAGGGCAGGGCGGCGGTAGCGCCGGAGATGGGCAGCATAGGGACCGATACCGCACGCGGCAACGGAAGGACGCTGCATTGACCATCCCACCACGTCGACAAGCGAGCGCGATCGAGCTGGGTGTACTGCTTCGACAGATTGTTGTCGAGCCCGGAGGGGGCGAGATGGAAGCAGTTCAATCGTTGGCTGAACCCCTGGGTGTTGCCCCTGAGATCATCCAGCTCGAATTGCTGCACACCCGAGCATTTGCCGTGGAGTTGGCTCTACAGATCAGCCTCAGCGACGATCAGGTGGCCATGCAATTGCGAGAGCAATTCGCGGCACGGATCCGAGAAGGCCACCACGATTCCCAAGCGTCAGAGCTTCTCCAACAGCGCCTTGAGACCTTCCACGCGGTGATCGAAGACGAGCACACGACGGCCGGGTTGGCTGCGGCTGTGGGGCAGTGTTTCGCCGCCCACTTTGCGGCAGGGGCCCTGGCCGGAGATCTGGCTCATCTTGCGGGGCGGCTGTTTGCCGGCCTGTTCGACGAAGTCTGCGATCTGCTGGCTGAGGTGGAACTGGTCGAAATCGACGTCGATGACCTTGCCGAATAGGTCTCAACCTTGACGGTCTGCGCCGTGGCGTACCGTATCAACTCGGGTCTGCCATGCGCTCTGCGACGGCCACGATGTGGGTGCGGTTCTGTTTTACCTTGCGGTAGTTGCCAAATTCTTCCCGAAACACACGCTTGATATAGTCCTTCAGCCCCGCCACGGTGACGACCCACAATCGGCCACCCGGCCGAAGCCGCTTGTGTGTTTCTGTCATCCAATACTGCAGCAACTCACCGCCAACCTTGGCGGGGATGTTGGAGACGATGACGTCAAACCTCGTCGTCTCCGCCACGTGGTGGAGTCCGTTCGATAGGTACGCCTGACCGTTGTCGCATCCATTGGCCGTCAGATTGTGATTGGCGAACTCGATGGCGACAAAGTCCTTGTCGACCAGGTGCACTTGCCCCTGCGGGGCCAGGCGTGTCAGACACAGGCCAATCGGCCCCCACCCACATCCCAGATCAAGGCAGTCCGCATCAGCGGACACGTCGATCAGGCCGAGCAGCAGACGCGTACCTGCGTCCACTCCCTTGGGGTGAAACAGACCCCATGTGGTGACACAGTCGAAGTTGTGTCCCCGCAGCTCGATGCTCATCGGCAGATGGTGGTGAGTTGGCGCGGTCAGAAGAGGCATGGCGCTCTATATTACGCAGCGTTGCCAAGTCTGGCTGCTCATCCCCTCGACCATGGTGTGGTGGCGAGGAAAACGGAGGCCAGCAGTCAACGATGACCCAACCCGTTTCGGAACCCATGACCGACATCGCCTACTCCATCATCGACGACATCTTTGGTTGGATCGAACCGCGCGACTTTGCCATCCGCCTGTGGGATGGAAACACGTGGGGCCCAGACGCCGATCATGAGCCGTCATCCACGGTCGTGCTGCGCCGCATGTTGATGAAGCCGACGGAAGAGAACTTCGCCGAGTGTTACATATCGGGAGAGTTCGATCTGGAGGGAGATCTGGAAGCGACAGTGCCCCTGTCCAGAAAACTGATCGGCATGAAACTCACCTGGTGGCAGAAACTCCAATTTGGACGGCGCTTGCTGCAATTGCCATCCGATGCAGAGTCGACGTCCATCCCTGAGCCCGGGCTGTCCGGCAGCGAGCACTCGGTAGATCGCGATCGCCAGGCGGTGACCCACCACTATGACGTGAGCAATGATTTCTACCGTCTCTGGCTCGACGAACGCATGGTGTATTCCTGTGCGTACTTCACGGCCGAAGACGATGATCTGGATCGCGCCCAGGTGCGCAAACTCGACATGCTGTGCCGCAAGCTCCGTCTCAAGGCGGGGGAGCGGCTTCTCGACATTGGCTGTGGCTGGGGCGGGCTTCTGCTGCATGCCGCAGAGGAGCACGGTATCGAGGGCGTGGGGATTACCTTGAGTCAGCCGCAGGCGGATGAAGCCAATGCAAGGTTTGCCGCCGCCGGCCTGGCCGACCGCTGCCAGGCGCGCGTGATCGACTATCGAGATCTCACCGATGAAGAGGGCTCCGACAAGGTCGTCAGTGTTGGCATGATCGAGCACGTGGGTAGCGAACGGCTGGACGACTACTTCCAGACTGTTCAGCGGCATCTCAAACCCGGCGGTGCTTTTCTGCTGCACGGGATCGCCGATCTTCCCGCGCGTCCGGCCAAGACGACGAAGGGGGTCATTCGCACCTACGTGTTCCCCGACAGCGATCTGCCGTCGATGACAAAGCTGATCACCGCCGCTGAGCGCCATAACTTTGAGGCTCGCGACGTGGAGAGTCTGCGCGAGAATTACGCGCGAACCCTCCGTCACTGGGCCCGCAGGTTGGAGGCGAACCAAGAAGCGGCGTTGGCCCAGGTGGACGAACGGACCTACCGCATCTGGCGCCTGTATCTGTCCGCCGTGGCGAATTGGTTCGATCGCGGATACATCAGCGTTTTCCAGAGTCTGTTCGTTAAGCAGAGGGACGAGGGCAAGGCCCATCTGCCCCTGAATCGCTTCGATTGGTATGAGGAGGCTCCAGTCACCCTCCCACGGAAGGACCGACGGGCGTGAAGATTGAGGGTGGCCGTCTGGTCGGCGACCACGTCGATCACGTTACATCTCCGAATCACGGAGAAACCTTCGCCAACGGTGGGCCTGACACCCTCATCCTCCACCACACCGCGTGCGCCAGTGCGGCCTCAGCCGTGCGCATCCTCATGGACCCGCAGCGCCAGGTCTCGGCCCATCTGGTCGTGGCTGAAGACGGCACGATCACACAGCTATTGCCCTTCAACATCATCGGCTGGCACGCAGGCAGATCGGCGTGGGCAGATCGTACAGAATTCAATCAGTTCAGCATCGGTGTCGAGATCGACAATCCTGGCCGACTGCACCAGAGAGACGGACGGCTGTTCACGTGGTTCGAGCGTGAGATCGCCGAAGCTGATGCGGTCCAGGGCGTGCACCGCAACGAGTCAGCGTCCAGTTGGTGGCACCGGTATCCGACGCGTCAACTCGAGATGGTTGAGCAACTGTGCCAGCTGTTGGTCTCCACTTACTCCGTTCGCTACATCCTCGGCCACGAAGAGGTTGCGCCGCAGCGGAAAGTCGACCCCGGTCCGGCGTTTCCCCTCGATCAGATTCGCTCGCGCGTGCTCGGTGACGTTCCAAGCCCATCCACAGATGCAGGCACCCCGTGAAAATCACGAAAGTGACGCCCATTCTCGTCGAGGAGAATCGCACCTATACCTTCGTCAAGATCGACACCGACGCGGGTCACTATGGCCTTGGTGAGGCAGGCCTGGGCCGCCGTGCGCAGGCGCAGGCCGCCGTCCTGCGGGACTTTTCTCCCGATCTGATCGGTCAAGATCCATTCCGCATTGAGCATCTATGGCAGACGATGTTCCGAGGGGGATTCTTTCCCGGTGGCGTCGTTCAATCGGCTGCGGTCAGCGCCATCGACATGGCGTTGTGGGACATCAAGGCCAAAGCCCTTGGGGTCCCCGTCTATGAATTGCTCGGCGGGCTGTGCCGAGAGCGCGTGGTGTGTTATCCCCACGTGGGCGGAGCCGATACCGATGCCTTGATCGCGAATTGTCGATCAAAGGTGGAGGCGGGCTGGCGTTTTGTTCGTTGGGGGCTGAGCGATCCGGCGGGCGAAGAAGAGGTGTTCGAACCGCACAGAGCTGTGGCTGACGGGATCGACCGAGTTCGTGCCGTGCGAGAGACCTTTGGCGACGATCTGCAGATCTGTGTCGATGTGCATACGAGACTCGACCCCCCGTCGGCGATCGAATTCAGCCGGGGCGTTGAGCCCTATCGACCCTACTTCATCGAAGATCCACTGCGGTCGGAGAATCCGCAGAGCCTCCGCCTGTTGCGTCAGCAGAGCTCCGTCCCCCTCGCCGTGGGTGAGCAATTCGATAGCAAGTGGGCTTTTCGTGAAGCCCTGGAAAATGATCTGATGGACTACTGCCGTCTCGATGTCTGCATCGTCGGTGGCCTGACCGAGGCTCGAAAGATCGCCGGTTGGTGCGAGACGCACTACGTGCCGCTGGCACCCCACAATCCGCTGGGTCCGGTTTGCACTGCAGCGAGTCTGCACCTGTGTCTGGCAACTCCTCTGCACGGCGTACAGGAACTGTCACGTGAACCGGGTCAAATCCTGCCCGACGTCTTCCCACGCCAGGTCCCGTTCGCCGATGGGCACCTACTGCCGCCAGAAGTGCCGGGGCTCGGTGTTGAGATCGATGAGGAGGCAGCCGCGCGGCACGCACCCAGCGGCGCACGAGAGGGGCCTGCAAGAGGTCGTTATCGCAGGGAGGATGGCAGCTTCACCAACTGGTGACCATCCACGAAGCTCGACGCCGGCGTTGGTTAGTTTACCCGGCCATATCGCGAACGACGGTGCGCCTCGACTCCACCATTTGCTGCGCGTCACGGACGCGTTCAATGACGGTGTCTCGCTCGAAGGGTTTGGACAACACCAAATCAACAACCCGGCCACCCTCCACCTGATCCGCATCAAACTCCCATCCCGTCATCAGCACGATCACCGCATCCACGCTACGATCCTTGGCCGTTGCGGCGACTTCCAGGCCCGGGCTGTCACCGCGACAGAGACGATTGACCTCCACGCCGCGCCCGGAGCCGGCGTGCATTCGAAGGTCGAGTGTGCCGAAAGGATGGACCTTTACGGCGGGCACCTGTTGGGCCTCGGCCGAGATTATTCCCAGCCATCCACAAGCGATGACCCATTGCCCGATGATGATCCATCGTCTTTTGATGACCGAAGGCTTCATGAGGTGCTCAATCTACAGAAGAACCAAGGATTCCAACGTGAATCTTCTACACAAGACCGATCCTCCGCTCAGGACCACGTCACGTTCTACGTTGACGAGATCCTCTGATTGGGTTGGGTTGTGTGTGATGAATATATCTGCCAGGCAAATCAGCCAACACCAAAGAACGAAACGTACGGAACGTGCCTGACGCCCAATACGACGGCATCATCCTCGGTGCAGGTCACAACAGCCTCGTACTGCAAAGCTATCTGTGCCGTGCCGGACTGCGAGTGCTCTGCATTGAATCCGGACCCATCGCCGGAGGGGGACTGCGCACCGAACAGTGGCCACCCGGCTCCGGATTCTACCACAATACGCATTCTTTCTACCACCGGGCGATCACCGCCATGCCCTGGTTCGATGAACTGCAGTTGGGCGACCACGGCGCCGATTACCTCGAACCCGAGCTCAATGTGGCCATGTTGCTCGACGATGGCACTGCACTCGAGTGGTGGACGGATCTCGACAAAACAGTGGATGCCTTCTCCCGCATCAGCCCACAGGACGCCGACCGGCTCCATGTGTGGGCACGTGAGTTCCGACAGATTGTCGATGAGATTCTGCTACCCGAAGCACTGAGTCCGCCGCGCCCCACCGCGCAGCGTCATCAGGAACTGGCCCGAAGTGCCTCTGGTAGAAAACTGCTGGAAGTCGCTGCTCTATCGCCGAGACAGTTTGTGGAACAGGAATTCAGTCATCCCGCCGTACAGGCAGGGCTTCTGTTCTTCAACGGTCTGCGTGAGGTCGACCTGCGAGCACCCGGGTTCGGCCATCATATTCCGGCACTGCTGGCCTCACGCGGCAAGGCACAGATGTGTCGCGGTGGGTCAGCGGGCCTGGCCAATGCGCTGGTGGCCGCCGTGGAATCGGCAGGGGGTCAAGTGCGGACGTCGACGTCGCTGAAACGCATTCTCGTCGATTCGTACACCGACCCTGCGAAGGTCATCGGTGTGGAGACCACCGACGGTGAGCAGATCGGTGCACGGCACTTTGTCGCCTCCGGTCTGAATCCGCGGCAGACATTTCTCGAACTGATCGAGCCATCGGTGCTGCCGGCCAGTTGGTGCGATCAAGCGGTGGCATTCCGCTTCAATCTGCTGGCGCCCCTGTTCGGGCTTTATCTGAATCTCGATGCACCTCCCAGGTACGCGGCCGCCCAAAACATGACTCATCTGGACAAGGCCTTCATGGTGATCCTCGGCCTCGAGTCGCCAGCCGACTTCGACCAGATGGTCAGGGCCCACGAGCAGGGAGAGATTCCGCCGACGGTGATGTGGGGGTCGAGCCCGACCGTATTCGATGGCAGTCAGGCGCCGGAAGGGAAACACACTGCTTTCATGTGGGAGAAAGTGCCCTATCGGCTACACGGAGATCCCGCCCATTGGGATAACCTCGGTGAGGAACACGGCGAACGAATGCTGGAAACGTGGGAGCGGTATGCGCCGGGTCTGAAGGGGCAGGTTCTCGACCAGTTCGTACGCACAGCTGCAGATATCCCGCGACAGTTGCCCAACATGCATGAAGGAGATCTGCTCGTCGGCGCCCTTTCGCACGGGCAGGTCGGTTATGATCGACCCTTTCCGGGCGCCGGACACTATCGAGGTTATCTGCAGGGGCTGTATCTGTGCGGATCATCCAGCCACCCCAGCGGCAACATCACGGGACTACCCGGCTACAATGCAGCACAGGTGATGTGCGCCGATCTGGGTCTCGAGGGACCGCAACGCGCATGATGAGCAAACCCCTGATTGGCAGTACCAGCACGTCACCCGTGGTTGCCGACTCATGACAGCCATTGCCTGTGACCATCTGTCCAAGACCTACAAGGTCCCTGTCCGCGATCCTGGATTGTGGAACGCTGCCAAGAGTCTGTTCTATCGACGAACGCGCGATGTCGAGGCGGTGAAGGACGTCTGTTTCGAAGTTGCCCCCGGTGAGATTGTCGGTTTTCTCGGGCCCAATGGTGCGGGAAAGACGACGACGCTGAAGATGTTGTCGGGCCTGCTGCAACCCACCGATGGCCACGTCGAGGTGTTGGGTTTAAGACCCTTTCGAAGACAACGGGATTTCCTGCGTCACATCACGCTCGTGATGGGCAACCGCAATCAATTGGTCTGGGACATTCCTGTCGCCGATTCCTTCGAGCGAAACAGAGCCATCTATCGTCTCGAGCGCCCAGCTTTCACCGACACAGTGGACATGCTCGTGGAACTGCTCGATCTGTCCACTTTGCTAAGCAAACCTGTGCGCAATCTGTCGCTCGGCGAGCGGATGAAATGCGAAGTGGCGGCGGCCCTGCTCCACCGTCCGCAGATCCTGTTTCTCGATGAACCTACGCTCGGGCTCGATGTGACCATGCAGCGTCGCATCCGCACTTTTGTGGCAGAATACAACCGGCAATCGGGCGCGACGGTTCTGCTCACGTCTCATTATATGGCTGATGTCGAGGCGCTGTGTGAACGAGTCGTCGTCATCCACCATGGCCAGTTGCTTTTCGATGGCCAGCTGGCAGAGCTAGTACGGCGCTTTTCTCCCAACAAGACCATCGTGGTCGAATTGGACACAGAGGACGCCGACCTGTCGAGTTACGGGGAGGTGGTCAGTGCCGAGGGCAGCCGGTTTACGATGACGGTGCCCAAGGAGCAGACCGCCTCGACGACCGGTCGACTGCTGGCAGATTTACCGGTCATCGACCTGACCGTCGAAGAGCCGCCCATCGAGGATGTGATCGAGCAAGTCTTTGCTCAACAACTGGGCGGTCCAGGCTCAAGTCCAGATTCAAATGGCGACTGAGGGCGCCGCATGAAGGGTCTGTTCGGCGACATCTATCGAACGCTGTTCAAGATCGAGCTGGCCGTCATGTTCCAGTACCGGGCGGCCGTCGTCATCTGGCTGATCGGGCTCGTGTTGCAGCCCGTCATCTATCTGGTGGTTTGGCTCACCGTGGCCAAAGCGCAGGATGATGGCAAAGTCGGTGATTTCGATGCGAGTTCACTGGCAGCCTACTTCCTGATCATGATGGTCGTCAATCACGTCACATTTTCGTGGCACATGTGGGAGATGGGGTATCGTGTGCGCTCGGGTACGTTCAACGCGCTGCTGGTGCAACCCCTGCATCCCTTTCATCGGGACATCATTCAGAACATGGCCTACAAACTGTTGACCCTGGCTATCGTCATCCCTGTCACAGCCCTGCTTTGGTGGTTCTTTGAGCCCACCCTGTCACCCGAACCGTGGATGTGGATCGCTTTTGGCCCCGCCGTGGTGCTCGCTTTCCTCGTTCGCTTCTTCTTCGAGTGGTCCCTGGCGCTGCTGGCCTTCTGGATCACCGACACATCGGGTCTGAACAATCTCTATATGGCGCTGTTTTTCTTTCTCGCTGGCCGCATTGCGCCCATTTCGCTGCTGCCCACCTGGGGACAGGCGATCGCCGACGTGCTGCCTTTCAAGGTGATGCTCGCCTTTCCCGTCGAACTGGTGATGGGACGTCTTTCCCCCGACCAGATGCTGACTGGCTTTGCCACACAGTTTTTGTGGATCGGGCTCGGCTGGCTGACCGTCCACCTGGTGTGGTCGCGTGCGTCGGCACGATACTCGGCCGTCGGCGCCTGAACTGGTCTGCCATGAGACTGTTGCGACTGTTCCTCATCTACCTGCGAATTGGTCTGCTATACGAACTGCAATACCGGGCCAATTTCTGGATTCAGATGGGCAAGTCGCTCATGAATCTGGTGGTTGCCCTGGCAGGGGTTGCCGTCATCTATGGACACACGGACCACCTCAATGGCTGGGAACCGGCAGAGCTGGTTGCCCTGCTCGGGATCTTCGTACTCATGACGGGTGTGTTGGGAGTCGTGGTGCGGCCGAGCATGGAAAAGCTGATCGAAGATGTGCGCGATGGAAATCTCGACTTCACTCTCACCAAGCCGGAAGAGGCGCAGGTCCTGGTGAGTGTCTCCCAAGTAAGGGTCTGGCAATTGATCGACGTCATCCTGGGGCCGACGGTTTCGGCGGCGGCGCTGATTCACATGGGGAAACACGTCGAGATGCAACAGGCGGCGATCTTTGCCGTTACCCTGCTGGCGGGCATCGTCATCCTCTACAGCTTCTGGCTGATCCTGGCGACAGTTTCTTTCTGGTTTATCCGAATTGAGAACATCTTCATGATCTTCCACAGCCTCTATGACGCGGCGAGATGGCCGGTGACGATCTATCCCGGATGGTTGCAGGCAGCTCTGACGTTCCTCGTGCCGGTCACCTTCGCGGTCACCGTTCCCGCCGAAGCGCTCATCGGTCGCTTGTCTACCGACTATTTCGTGCTGACCATCGGCCTGGCGCTGACCCTGTCACTGGTGTCACGTCTCTTCTGGCGGGTGGGCGTGCGACACTACGCGGGCGCTTCCGCATGAGGGTCCGGTTTGTCGGCACGCGGGCGCTGACCTGGCCGCCTCAGAGGTGGTCGCAGACAGATCGAGCGGCGATAGGGTCGAGTAGCGCTAGAACAGTGCGGGTAGAATGCGACCACACAGAATGAGGACGCCCGTAAACAGCAACAGCGACACCGGCATGGGTACTCGGGCGGAGGACAACTGCGGGGCTTTGCGGGACATCGACATCGTCAATCCACTCTGATCTCGACAACACCGGGGTGGTGTTGACGCTGACCGTCGCTGGGGAGGCTCACTTCCGTATAATGTGGTACGAGATCAGAGCCGACACAACCGCTTGTGGCTGTGATTCAGAAAAGGGGCAAAACGGCACCCTTTCTCGACTCAAAAAAACCGTCTGACTGACCTATACGAAATCGAGTTGCACAAACTCTCCCCGAGGTTGGTAGCCAATCTGTTGGTAAATGTGATTCGGCGTCGGGTTTGCCACATCGGTGAAGAGAGTGACAAACTGTTTGCCCTCGTCGAGAATGCGCTGACTCAATTCGGCAACACACGCCGATGCGTACCCCTGGCGACGAAACTCGGCAGGCGTTTGAACGATATCGATGGCGGCACCGCGGGGAGATGGCCGGGAGCGACCTGCCAGACTGACGGGGCGCCCCTCGTCCTCCCACAGCAACAGTTCCTGTCGTTCGATTCTCCGAACCACAGACCGGCGCAGCTCATTGCGGTCAGGTCTCGGATTCTGCCGAACTTCGCGATTGAATGAATCGATCCACTCGCTGAGTAGATCGAGATCGGAGTCTTCAGCCAAGCGAGGTTCGCCGCTGACTCCCTCTGGTTGCATGACGTTTCGCAACTCGAAGACCATCATCTCCATGGATCGTTCTACCGCAAAGGTCTCGGCTTGTCGCCAGGATGAAGCGAAGGCTTCGGCCACCTGTACGGGTCCGGTGACGCCGGGGACCGTCCGTCTGTCACCCCGCAGATCCTCGACGAGAGCGCCCAGTGCCTCGGATTGATGCACGGACTCGGCATTGAGCAGTAGCCGATGGGGAGGGGTCATGACCGCCACAAGATGGAACTGTCCCGACTGCGTGATGGTCGCAAGGTAGGGTGTGTAGCCCGCGGCGGTGTGTTCGTGGGTTCGATCGGCAACACCGATCAGTACGCCGTTGATGACCTCGTCGTGATAGAGGTAGTCTGCCGCCGCTTCCAGAAAACTTGGCCCGTCACTATAGCGTTGCAGTTGCATGTGTGTGTGTCTCCATTCGCCCCAAAACCTGTCGAGTCGACAGCCACAGTGGCAAGCGTCACGGACTACTCGTCAAAGGGTCAGCAGGGCGACGGGACCGTCCCACGTGGAAAGCGGCGCTGTTCCATCGGCGACACTCCCACGAGACAGACCGTACCAACGTCCCGGGCCGGTCAGTTGGCCCAGCGGGTCTGGCCACACTCTCAGCTCACCGCCATGGCCTTCGAGACGCACACACTGTGTCGATTCGTCGAGGTCAAATTGCTGTGGCTTGATTCGTTCCAACAGAGCTGCCAGAACGCGTACCGTCTCATACGCGGGTCCGGGGTTGCAGAGTGGATCGAGCAATCCCGCCGCGCCATCCATGGTGCGATCCAGATCGATGAGAGGTTCGATAAATGGCATCGCCCCCCATGCAGAGGCTTGTAGCAGCCCCCGAGTAATGTACGTGGGGGCCGTGGTCAGGTCATCGAGAACGATGCGCAATTGCAGTGGGCGGGCCCGAGTGGGCGCCTTCAACAACTGCTGCGTGAGTGGTCGGTGTGTCTCGGCGCTGATCACGATGGCCATGTCCGAGCTGCCCGCTGCGATCGACAGCAGTTGAGCCACTTCGTCCACCCTGTAGCCGATACGAGCGCGTGGGTGTTGTTTGTCAGCGATCAACTCACCGGGCACGATCGCACACAAGGCCAATGGTGGGTCCAACTGTTCGAGCACGGCCTGTTGACGCGCATCCGGGATTGGAGAATCGGTCAATTGGACTTCAAGTCGATCCAGCCGCTGAGCATGTTCGGCAGCGGCTTGTGCCGCCGCGCCCAGTCCGACGGCCACCGCCTGTATCTGCAGCCCTTCATCCCGCAACCATTGCAACCTCTTCTGCTGTGCCGGATCATCCAGGTCTTGTGCGGGAACCCGCATCGCACCGATGCCGAGCTCTCGCAGCATGAGGTAGGGATAGTCGTTGCGAACGGGTTGGCGCACGAGCGACGGGTAGGCAACCGGAACCTGCGCACCGGTGACCAATGGCTGCACGAGGGTTTGGCCCAGATGACGCTGGCCCGAGGAGGTCGGCGTCAACACACGGCGATGGGTGGACCGTCCGTCGCCGGTGGGAATGAACTGAACGTCGAGTTGGCCTTCCTTCACGCGACACCAATAGAAGCCCAGCTTCGGCGTGTCGTCGCGGCCTTGCTCCGGGGCGGGCGGGGCGGCAAACAGGTAGCCGAATCCCGGTCGCGTAAAGCAGGAGGAGGCACAGATCCAGTGATGGGCGAACCCAGCAGCCGTCGACATCCGATCGTAAAAACGGAAATGCACGTGCGCCGCAAAAAGGTGACGCACACGCGCCTGCTGCAACCACCGCAGCAACAGACCGCGATCAGGCTCGGCGACGGTGTCGTAGTGCCCCAGGTGGGGGTCGCTGCGATCTCGCAGGTAAAGCGGCAGATGGAGGAAGACAACGAGGTCTTGCGTCCCGGCTTCTGTGAGCTGTTCCTGCAACCAGCGCTGTTGTCGTTTGGCTGTTTCCAGCTTGGTGTTGAGAATCTGTGAATTCAACCCGACAAAACGAAGACCGCCGTGACACCACTCGGTAAAAGACAAACCGAACTGGGCCTCGTGATCCGTCAGGTCTTGCTCGCTGACCGCGTGGGTTGGCATCGTCGGATCGGGTTTATCACCCACGTCATGGTTGCCGGCGATGAAATGAGTTCGTGAGCGAAGACCCACGGCATCGATCTGTGCCAGCGCCTCAGTCTGGGCCCGGGAGAAATCTGGCCGACCAGGATACTCCTGTACCAAATCTCCCATGTGAACGATGAAGGTCGGATCCAGATCTGCAATCGTGCGCCACACTGCCGCCGACCGCTCGCCCTGTACACCGCGTGAGGGAAACTCGGCCACGGCACGAGCATCGGCCCGGCCCGGGTCGGCGAAGTAATGCGTATCGGCAACCACGACGAACTCGAAGTCCGCCGCGGGGAGCAGGCTTGTATCGCAGGAGATGGGCATGAGCGCCAACCTACATCACTGTCTCGTGACGTCAATCACCCGTACATTCGCACCTTTTCATGGTCCTGTCGCGCCCGAAGCAAGGGTGGCAGCACGGCGGCGATCCAGATTGAAATTCGAAACGGGAGTAGACGGGTGGACACAGTGGTGGTGATGGCGCGCGGCCTGGGCAATCGCATGCGTCGAGAAGATGAGAGTGTCGGTCTGCGGTCCGACCAGAAGCACGCGGCCGAAAGCGGCATCAAAGCACTGGTCCCCTTTGATCGACCCTTTCTCGATTATGTTCTCACCGCCGTGGCCGACGCGGGGTATACGAAAGTGTGTCTCGTCATCGGGCCTGAGCACGAGGAGATTCGCACCTACTACACCAACGTCGAGGCGGAGCGTTTGAGCTTCAACTTCGCTATCCAGCATGAACCCAAGGGCACAGCAGACGCCGTGCTGGCCGCCCAGGATGTCGTCGGCGACGAACCATTCCTGGTCATCAACTCCGACAATCACTACCCCTGCGAAGCCCTCCTGGCCCTGCGGCAGCTCGACGGTCCGGGTTTGGCCTGTTTCGACCGAGACGCGCTGATCGAGCTCAGCAACATCCCCGCCGAACGCATCGCCGGATTCGCGGTCGTCGAGGTGGACACCGATGGATTCATGTGTCGAGTCCACGAGAAACCGAGTCTCGAGCAGTTGCAGAGCATGCCCGAACCTGTGGGTGTGAGCATGAACTGCTGGCGTCTCGGAGGTGACCACATCTTCGATGCTTGTAAGGCCATCGACCCCTCGCCGCGAGGCGAGTTCGAATTGCCGGCAGCGGTGCAGTACTCCATCGACACGCTCGGTGCCCAGGTGCGTGCCGTGCCGTTGCGCCTACCGGTGCTGGATCTCACGAGCCGAATCGATATCGACACCGTCGGCGAGCGGGTCAAAGATCTGACTGTGCGGTTATGACTTCACCCCTCCTGCTCGACGATCAGCCGTTGCGACAGGATCTGCTAGACCATGGTCTCGGCAAGGATCATGTCGACGACAAGGCGAGGCGCTTTGCCGCAGCTTCACAGACCCTTGGGACGTCCACGCCAGCCACGCTGGCTTTCTTCGTTCCCGGCCGCATCGAGGTTCTCGGAAAACACACCGACTACTGCGGAGGGCACTCGCTGGTGACCGCCGTCGAATGTGGTTTCTGTGTTGTGGCTCGGCCTCGCACCGACAACGTGATACGTGTTCACGCACTTGACGAGGGCGACCATACCGAATTCCGCATGGGCCCAGAGCTCGATGTGCCCACAGGAACGTGGACGAACTATCCCATGACGGTCGCCCGTCGTCTCGCACGGAATTTCGACAGCTGTCGCACGGGCGCCGACATCGCTTTCAGCAGCGACCTGCCGTCGGCGGCAGGCATGAGCAGTTCATCGGCGCTTCTGATCGCCACGTATCTGATCCTGGCTGAGGTGAACCAACTGGAGTCAACGGATCGCTTCCGCGAGCATGTCGTCGACGATCTTACGCGAGCGGAATACCTGGGCACGCACGAAAACGGTCAGAGCTTCGGCCAACTGGCCGGGGATCGCGGTGTGGGAACCTTTGGTGGCAGCGAAGATCACACGGCCATCCTCTGCAGCCAACGCGGCTACCTTGGGCTCTATCGTTATTGTCCGACCCAGGCCGTCCAGCAGATTCGTCTACCGGAAGGCCTCGTCTTCGCCGTCGGCGCCAGCGGCGTTGTGGCCGAAAAAACCGGCGCCGCCCAGGAACTCTACAATCGTGCATCCCTGCGTGTGCAAGCACTCGTCCACGCCTGGCAGCGTCAGCAGACGTCGTCGGCTGTCTACCTGGCTGACATCACAAGCGGTGGCGACCGGTCCATAGACCAAATGCGCGCAGCGATCGAAGGAGGCAGTGACGGATTTGACACACAGGAGTTGTCTGTCCGTCTGGATCACTTCCTCGCCGAAGAGAGGCTGCTGGAAGAGGCCACCGATGCCTTGGCGCGGGGGGATGTGGCGACCTTTGGTGAGCGTGTGGACCGGTCCCAAGAACTGACGGACCGACTGCTGGGCAATCAGGTTCCTGAGACACGTGATCTGGCGCGTCTGGCGCGAGAACAGGGCGCCCTGGCAGCGTCCGCCTTTGGGGCGGGCTTCGGTGGCAGCGTCTGGGCTTTGACCTCAGATCGCCAGGCCGAGGAGTTCACCGAACGCTGGCGACGAGCCTACGTGGATGCCGATCCGGTGCGAGGCCCGACGAGCCAGTTTTTCCTCACGGGATCCGGTCCGGCGGCGTTTCCACTGCATCGCTGAAAGGGCCGTTTCCCGCGATCCCCCCATCCCGTCGTATGCTTTCTGCGCACCACTCGTACCGCAGCGTACTGACGAACCGTAGATAACCGACCCATGCTCACATTCTTCCGCAATCTTGTCGCTCGCATCTTCGGCTTTGATCGTGAGATTAACAGCCTGCGCGAACGTGTGCGTGAACTGAGCTGGGATTCGGCATACGGGATGTATACGCGGCCTGCCTTTCTGCAATTTGCGATGGTCATGCCACGGGGCACTCGATGGGTGGCTTTCATCGATCTGAACAAGATCCACACGCTGGATCAGGAACTTGGGTACACGGAAGTCGATCGGCGTATCAAGGCGACCTTCTCCATGAACTTCCGCAGGTCCGATGTCGTGGCGCGTTGGTACTCGGGAGACGAGATCGTCATCCTCTTCGACTCCGATCGTGAAGGCGCTGATCGCAAGATGGAGGAGTTGGCTCTGTCCGCCCGACACGAGGGTCTCAGCTTCAAGTTTGCCATTGGCGAGTGGGCTGTCGGAAAAGAATCGGCCGATGACGTCATCGACGCATTGTCGGAAAATGTCCGTCTGCAAAAGACGTCCAGCGACCAGCGCTGAGGGATTCGGGCACGACTGATGGGCACGATTGGATGGGCATGACTAGATCACGCCTGTTGCTGAGTATCACAGTGAGCTTGTTTCTGGCCAGCTGTGGCGATGACGATTCCAACCGGTTTGGCAATACCGACGATCTTCGCCACTATCGAGACGCACTCAACCCGATCATCGACCACGTTTCGGCCATCGAAGCCCAGGTGCAGCAGCAAGCTGTGGGGTCATCGAATGTGGCCACGGCGGCAAATCTCAACGCCGTCTATCTCGAAGTCCGGCCACAACTGCTGGAAACACTGGTCGATTTCGATCGACTCGTGCCGCCGAAGAACCTCAGGACCCTCCATCACGACATTCGTACGCTCATCATCCTGCGCCTCGATGCCTACCGGATCGTGATGGAGGGGTTTGCGGTAGGTGACTCGACCGTGTATGCCACAGCCGAAACTCAGCTGAGGCAGGCGAACGAACTGATCGTCGAGATCAACATCGAACTGTGCGAGATCGACGTCGCCCTTGGAGACCTCGAGGATTGTCGCTTGCTGGCCAGGCAGAGACGCCGTGAGTTCTCTCACCCGGTTTGAGTTTCGTCGTTCCTTTTTCAGATCTCGACCCGTCGCACCAAGACGCGCAGCTTCGTAAGCAGCGGTCAGGATCTCGACGAGGTGGACGGCCGTCTCTCCGTCGAGTCGTACCGGTTGGCCTGTCTCCATGGCCTGAACCAGATCGTCGATCGGACGGGGCACATCCGGCAATTGTTCTTCTGAGAATCGATCGACGCCCTCTTCCGTCTCCAACTGCAGGTGGAAGGGGAATCCCGTCCCCAGCGAACCGTAGTAGGCAGAATGCTGACGCTTACGGCGGATCTTCGAGTCCGCCGTCTGTACTAGACTGACCATCGCTCCATTCGACATCTCAAGACCGACAACGGCGCGCACATCGGATTCAGCACTGTCCATCTGCGCCATGACGGCTGAAACCCGCAGGCCCGTACACCAGACCAGTTCACACAGCAGATGTGAACCACCGTCGACAAGAAACCCGCCGTTGGCACCCGCATCACCACGAAAGAGTGTGGGAGGCACGACACCCGGCAGATCCGCGGGCAGCGGCTCTCGACCAAGTACACCGAGCGCATTGCCCACCCAGCTGATGCTAGCGCTCTCAAGCTCGCCGATTCGACCGTCTACAAATGCTTCAGTCGTTCACAATGTCGCCAATACGGCGGATTCTGAGCGACCAACAACACACGACCTGTCTCACGCGCCCGTCCACCAGAACGCGACCTTCATCCGCATTGAGGGTGATCGGTTTCTCCAACAACACATGCTGCCCTGCCTCCAACGCAGCCATCGTATGTTCGAAGTGCGTCTCGTGAGGCGAGCAGATCAGAACCGCGTCAGTGGTTCCACTGGCGAGCAAGGCACGATAGTCCGAGAACAGATCATCCACCTGAAAGGCCGCCCCCATCTTCGCCAGGGCTGCCTCGTCACGCCGACGCAATGCTGCCAGTTTGGCGCGTGGATGGGAGTCCACGTCCGGGCAGTGGCGCCGCGAGGCAAACCACCCGGCTCCGATCACACCGATACGCCACATCGTCGCTGGCATGTAGATTCCTCCTGTGTGATATCAAGGAAGACAAGGCTAGGGGCGTTGCTGCAAGGGGACAAACGTGAGAAAACAATGGGTCAAGATCTGATGAAGGACGAAGACGGCAACGAAGACATCGTGCGCATGCCCATTGACGGCACCCTCGACCTGCACACGTTCCATCCCCGAGATGTGAAGCCGCTGGTGCAGGACTACTTGGAGGAGTGCCAGCGCCTGGGGCTAATCGACGTCCGCGTCGTCCATGGGAAGGGTACCGGTTCACTTCGTCGCTCGGTGCACGCGATTCTCGATCGCCTCGATATCGTGGAAAGCTTCAGAATCGCCGGAGAAGGGGGAGGCGGTTGGGGTGCCACGCTGGTTCGACTGCACGCCGCCGGACATTGAGCCTGGCGCAGCGCGGCGATAGATTCTCGATGGAATGACGATGATGGCATCTTGACCCAGGCGCTGCGATGACAAATGTCGAAGATCTGATTCGGAACCACATGGCGGACCTCATCTGCTTGCGCCACGAAATCCATCAGAACCCGGAACTGGGGTATCAGGAGCACGGCACGGCCAAACGCGTCGTGGCAGCTCTCGATGGAATCGAGGGACTCGACATTCGTACGGGCGTCGCCGAGACGGGCGTGGTGGTGACCCTGGGGGTAGACAGACCGGGCCCCATGGTTGCCCTGCGTGCCGATATGGATGCACTGGCCATCCAAGAAACGTCCGGTCTGCCGTACGCCTCTGCGACTGACGGCAAGATGCACGCCTGTGGGCACGACGGGCACACGACGTGTCTGGTCGGCGCCGTGCGGGTCCTGTCGGCGATCCGGGATGAGTTGGCTGGCCCCGTACGATTCGTGTTCCAGCCGGCTGAAGAGGGTGGTGGAGGTGGGGGTCGCATGTGCGACGAAGGGGTTCTCGACGGCGTGAAGGCGATCTTTGGTCTCCACGGCTGGCCTTATCTGCCGCAGGGCGAGTTGGGTGTCCGATCGGGCCCCTTTCTGGCCTCCTCCGATCGTTTTCGGATCGTCGTCGACGGGCAGGGGGCTCATGCCGCGTTCCCACACCAGGGCGTCGATCCAATTCCTATCGCCGCGCAGATCGTGCTCGGGTTGCAGACCATCGCCTCCCGACAGACGGACCCACTGGATGCCGTTGTGGTCACGGTGGCACAGATCCACGGCGGCACGGCAGACAACATCATCCCCGCTCAGATCGAGTTGCGCGGAACGCTCCGGTCACTGCAAGCCGGAACACGACGATCCGCGATGGATCAGATTGAGCGGATCGCAACCCAGATCGCCGCTGCTCACCAGGCTCGAGCCCAGGTCACGATCACCGAAGGAACACCGGTCCTGGCCAATGATCGTATCGCAGCCGGATTCGGGCAGCAGGTTGCGTCCACCGCGTCCTTAACCCCCGTCGACATCGATCCGGTCATGGGGGGCGAGGACTTTGCTTTCTACGCCGAGCGCATTCCTGCCGCCTTCTTCGCCCTCGGCGTACGACCACCGGACCGTGATTCGTATCCAGCCCTCCACCAACCCGACTACGATTTTCCCGATGCGGCCATTGCCACCGGTGTTGCACTGCACGTTCAGTTGGCGCGCCGGTTCTGGTCGGATGCTGCCGACGAGCTCAACGGGTAATCATGCAGGCAGCTGTCGACTACTACGGCTACGAACCACTCGTCCAATTGCGGCAACCGCTGGTGGTGACCGGGCACCCGGGCAGCGACCTGCGTGAGATCGCCTACGATCTGGCAGCCTTGACGGGACTCACCGTACACGATCTCGATCACCGTATCGCCCACGAGGTGGGCAAATCGCCCTGGGCACTGCGTCGTCAGCAGGGCGTTGAGACTTATCTGGAATGCGCCGCATCTCTGGCACCCTCGCTGCTGACGTCGAGACCGGTTGGCATCGTCGTGGTCGGTATCGGTACCCTCGAAGCACGATCCGAGCTATCCGACCTCGCTTGTGAGTCGTCGACGGTGATCTTCCTTCGAGTGGATTCCTCCACCATGTATTGGCGTCTGCGACAGCTGTATGGTCAGGGTCGATTCCGGCATCCCCTGCTTCCCGATGATCTGCGACATCCCGACGACCTGGCCAGTCTGTTGGCCGATAGCCAAGCGACGATGGCGAGGTCCGATCTTGTCATCGACGTCACACCGGGCCAGGTACATCCTGCCGTTACCGCGTTGCACGACTATGTCGTACAGCAGAATCTGGAGTTCAGTACGCCATGACCGAATTGCCCACCCGCCCCGACATATCCGCTGCTGACTCGCCCTCCGACTCTGAGGCCCATTCTCAAGCCACCGGTCGGGCCCTGCCGGAACCACAGGTAGATCGCGTCGAAGAACGGGTTCTGGGTTCACTCATCGAAAAGGCGATCACCACCCCCGATTACTATCCGCTGACGTTGAATTCGCTCACCGCCGCGTGTCGTCAGAAATCGAATCGAGACCCTGTGGTCGATGTAGACGAACAGACAGTGGCCGCCGCCCTGGAACGATTGCAGGAACAAGGTCTGACGCGTGTTGTGATCGGTGTCGACCAGCGGGTTCCCAAGTATCGCCAGCTGTTTGCCGAAGTGCATGGGCTCCAACCCGCAGAAACGGCCCTGATGTGCGAGCTGATGCTGCGAGGTCCTCAGACCTTCGGCGAACTACGCTCGCGGGCCAGCCGCATGCACCCCTTCGAGGACCTGCAGCAAGTCGAGGCGGCGATCCAAGACCTATCGCACCGATCGCCGGCGTTGGTCACGCAACTGGAGCGACAGCCCGGTCGCAAGGAGTCACGAGTCGCCCATCGCCTTGCTGGGGAGCCCGCTTCCCCAACCCCATCGGCGGCAGCCACCAAGAGCGAGCCGGCCGTGGTCGCCGCACGGGCCGAGAGCGAGCGGCTGGAGCGATTGGAAACCCTCGTTGAACAGCAACAGTCCCAGATTGAAGATCTTCAGCAGCAACTCGAAGCCTTTCGAAAACAATTCGAGTAAGCAGCTAGCTGACCAAGACGCAGGGTCTCGCGATGGAGTTCGGTGAGGGAGTGCACAGGTGGTGGTGCCAGTACCATCTGCTGGACGAACGGTCGCTGGCTGCCATGCGGATCGGCCTGTCCTTCGTCTCTGTTCTGGGATCTGACCCGGGGCTGGCTACTGGCTGATGACTGGCTGGCCATGCAGGCCTTCGATCGCTGGCCATTGCCCTTGGGACAGGACAATCTGGCGACGAGTCTGCGGTGTGCATTGGTCCTGCTCGCAGGTGCCACAACGGCGCTGATGATCGGGTGGCGGACGCAGTGGGCGATTTTCATCGTTTGGTTTGGTGCGTGCGGAGATCAGTATGCCTCGCGCTACACCATCGACTACCACGACGCCATCGTTTGCCAATTGCTGCTATGGAGTCTGGCTCTGCCCATCGGTCGACGGTGGTCGCTGGATGCACGCGCTGATGGGGTGAGCAACCTGTGGCCCCCATGGTTGACGAATCTGGCGTCGACGGGACTGGTCGCCACCATCACCTGGATCTATCTCTCCACGGTGTTGTCGAAGCACGGGGCTGCATGGTGATCGCAGGGCCATGCCGTTCGCCTGGCGGTGGCCGATCGAGCGGTGATGACATCCGCCGGTCAATGGTGCCTCCAGCATGTCCCGGACAGCTGGTTCCAACTCATGACGTGGGCGACCCTGACCCTCGAGATCGCGATTCCGCTGCTGATTCTGGGGGCGCGTCGAGACTGTCGCAATCTCGCGGTCGCGCTGGTGGTCCCCCTTCACTGTGGGATGTGGCTCCTGATGGATCTGGGGGCTTTTCCCCTGGTGATGATCGCCGCGGCGTCCGTCGTCATACTGGCCAAAGAAAACGACAGCCGATCTTACATCGGCCTTCACCGGGGGTCGATGGCCCGCACGAGCATTGGCGGCCTTGATGGGTCTGAATGTGCTGCTGGCCGTCGATGATGAGCGACAGAATCGCTGGCCCGTTGAGCCCGATACGGAAGCGGCCCGACGGTATGCGCCGGGGTCCATCTTTCTGGCTGCTGAGCCGGAGTGGGCGATGTATGCGCCTGAGCCTCTGCGATTCACCGGCTGGTGGGTTGCCATCGCGCGGACCCAGCAAGGTGATCTGATCGATCCCATCACCGGCAAACTACCTACGCTTGCTCCTCCCTGGCCAGCCGATTCCCGCCTTCGCTGGTCCTATCTATGGACTCCACCCACCGACCACTCGTCCACAGGCGGGGGCACTCAGTGGGGATATCTGCAATTTCTCCTGCGGCGAGCCGCGTCCGCGACCTCGCCACCTACGATGCAGTGGCTCGGTCTGGTGTATGTCTACGAAACGACGGACGGATCAGCGCGGGGTCAGATTTCGCCCTTGCTGGGCGCCGTATGGCCTGAGAATCTGCCCGCATCGACCGTCGCCAACGCCTTGGGAGCACCCCTGTTTCAGCTGGAAGCGGAGCGTTTGGGAGATCCGTCCTGGACACCGCGGCGTGTCGACATCGAAGAGCCGGCGTCCGCCTTGTGACCGTGAAGGGAGTTGTTACTTTACCCCTCTTGCCCCCATCCAGGAGATCGTAGATGCTGAGCCCAGAGCAGGTCGCGTTCTATCAAGAGCACGGCTTTCTCCACATTCCCGAGGTCTTCAACGCAGAGGAAATCGATGCGCTGGACAGAGATCTGGAACAACTGGTGTCGGAATGGGCGATGACGAGTCCAGGATGGAGTGGGCCCTGGCGTCGTGTGTACATGGATGAGGCCACAGAGAAGTCATCGAAACTGACGGCGATGCATGACCTGCATCTGTATTCCCGTGCCTGGATGCATGCGGTGACCCATCCATCACTCACCACCGCGGTGGCCCAACTCATCGGCCCCAATGTCGAATTGCACCACTCGACGATGCACATCAAGCCGGCTTCCACCGGCCATCCCTTTCCTATGCATCAGGACCATCCGTTCTACATGCACGATGATGAGGGTTTCATCGATGTGCTGGTCCACCTGGACGACACATCCCATGAGAATGGGGAGATGCGGTTTCTCGCCGGTTCTCACAAGCAGGGAGCCCTCGTTCATATCACCCAGACCGAAGATGGGCCCTGTACCCCTCACCTGCCGACGGACGAATACAGTCTCGACGATACCGTCGCCGTGCCGGCCAAGCGGGGCGATGTGGTGTTGTTCTGTATTCACACTATCCACGGTTCGCACATCAACAAGACGGATACAGCACGACGCATGGTCCGCGTCGGTTACCGCGATCCACACAATACGCAGACCGCCGGCCAGAGTCTGGGGCGTCCGGGTTTGATGGTGCAGGGCTACCGCTCGCGCCTCGATGGACAAGAGCTACTCAAGAACGTGTAGAAGACAACTTGATCCCGCGGGCACTGCCGGTGGCGCGCCTCGCGGCGACACACAGCAAGGAGATACAGCGTCATGTCGAAGGCACAGCCGGTCCTTATCGCCGGTACGTGGCGGGATTCGAAGTCCGTCGGGTCTTTCGAACCAGACAATCCCCGCACTCGCCAGTCCACCGGCGAGACATACCCTGTCAGCGGACTCGAGGAGGTGGAAGAAGCCGTCGAGGCGGCAGCCACAGCATCCGAGCAATTGCAGGCGCACTACCCGGAAGGCGTCGCTCGTTTCCTCGAGGTGTTTGCAGACCGCATCGAAGCGCGTCGTGACGAGATCGTCGAAATGGCAGCCACAGAGACGGGATATCCCGCCTCTCCGCGCCTCAATGACATCGAACTGCCCCGTACGACAGATCAGATCCGTCAGGCCGCCGCGGCAGCTCGCCATCGTGCGTGGTCCATGGCGACGATCGATTCGGCAAGTGGCGTTCGTTCCATGTTCGCCGCTTTGGAAGGGGGCGTCGCCGTTTTCGGGCCGAACAATTTCCCCCTCGCTTTCAACAGCATCGCCGGGGGAGACTTCGCTGCCGCCATCGCCGCCGGTTGCCCGGTGATTGGCAAGGCAAACTCCTCTCATCCGGGCACAACGCGGTTGCTGGCAGAAGAGGCCTTTGCTGCCGTCGCCGATGCTGGATTGCCACCGGCCACGGTACAACTCATCTACCGTACCGAGCACGATGTCGGCAAACGACTGGTAGGCCATCCACGAATCGGCGCCACCGGCTACACCGGTTCCCGCCACGCGGGTCTGACGCTGAAGGAAGCCGCCGACCGGGCTGGCAAGCCGATCTATCTCGAACTGAGTTCGGTGAATCCCGTCTACATTCTGCCCGGTGCTCTGCGCAAACGAAGCGACGCCATTGCTGAAGAGTTTCAGGCCTCCTGCCTGATGGGAACGGGACAGTTCTGCACCAATCCAGGCATCGTCGTGATGCTGAAGGGGGCCGACACGGATGCCTTCGTCCAGAGTGTCTCAGGGCGTTTCGATGATGCCGCCGTCGGTACATTGCTGGCTGAGGGTGTTGAATCGGGCATGACAGACAGTGTGGAGACCCTGACCGGAGCGGGGGCCAAACTGATCACGGGTGGAAAAGCTGAGGCAGGAGAAGGTTTCAGTTACGCCAACACGCTGCTCACCGTGACGGGCAAGCAGTTTCTGACGAATCCCGAGACGCTGCAGACAGAAGCCTTTGGCAACGAATCTCTCTTCGTCATCGCATCCGATCTGGACGAGGCCATCGAGATCGCGAGACACTTTGAAGGAAACCTTACCGGCTGTGTCTATTCCGACACGGAAGGATCAGACGATGAGGCCTACGAGCGTATTGAGCCATTGCTGCGCCGAAAGGTCGGTCGCTTGCTGAACGACAAGATGCCAACCGGCGTCGCCGTGGTACCGTCCATGAACCACGGGGGCCCCTTTCCCGCCACGGGCCATCCTGGTTTTACGGCGGTAGGGATTCCCGCAAGTCTGCTACGGTTTACGATGCTGCAGTCCTTCGACAATGTTCGCTCGCATCGGTTGCCGGCACCGCTACAGGACGCGAATCCTCTGAACATTCAGCGGCTCGTCGACGGTACCTGGACAGACGCCGTTGTGGGCTGAGTCCACCCCCTCAACGACTTACCAAGAAACCCCCCGACAGCAGAGCTGATGTCGGGGGGTTTCTTTGGAGGTTTGCTGGAGTCCGTTCGACGCTCAGGTCGGGCGATCTTAGCTTTCGGCGCGAATCCTGAGTCGATAGATCTTAGGAGACACACCTTCGCGCTTGCTGAAGACGCGGCTGAAATGCTGCACCGTCTGAAAGCCGGCTCGAACGGCGATCTCTGATACATCCAGTTCGGTGTTTTCCAGCAGTCGCTTGGCCAGATCGAGACGACAGGCATGCAGGAATTGGCGGAAAGACAGGCCTGTCTGCTCCTGAACACATGCAGACACGCGTTCGAGACTCACACCCAGACGCTTGGCGACGTCTTTGCGAGATCCAATATCGGTGGCATTCGTCTGAATGAACGCGACGATGGGATCCTCGGACACGGCCTTCTGCTGTCGGGCCAGGATATCCTGTAGCATGGCCTGCAGATCATCGGGACGAAAGGGCTTCTCGACAATGTCTTTCGCTCCGACCTTCATGGCCTCGACGGCGGTCGGTACATTGCCATACCCGGTGATCATGACAACGTCAGCTCGACATCCTTGCGCCTTGAGTCTGCGCAGGCATTCGATACCGTCCATCCCTGGCATCTTCAGGTCGAGAAGTACGATGCGATAGCTGTTCTGCGATGCGAGGGACAATGCTTCCTCGGCGAGGCCCGCCGTGTGGACCTCATGCCCATATGCCTGCAAGACACGAGAGCAGAACTCACGCAGCGAATCATCGTCGTCTACGACGAGAATCGGGCCGTCGTCGAGGGAGTCGCTGGTCTGTGTCATCGTGGACATTTTTCTTGAGGCCTCGTGCTTCACGAAACGTGTCTCGTGAGGCAGCGTCAACAAGCAAACTTCAAGCTGGCTTGTCATCGGTCACCGCGGTGGATCATCTCTGACAATAGCCAGTATAGATCGATCGCAGTGTGTCACCGGTTAAATCGTGCAAGCCAACAATGAGTGGAGGGAGATGACGGATTGAGTGACGGGTTCGAATACAGCGCGCGAGAGGCAAGACGAGTCACCTGCAAGGAAACGGGGATCGTCATTCCTGTCTATCTGCCGGCCGGCAATGAGCATGAACTCCAACTCGAGCTCTTGCTCGACAACGTCGAGTCCTGCCTCGACGTCGTCGAGGACCCGAGCCAGGTCTGCCTGACTGCAGATGGGCCTGACTGTGGTGGGCCCGAGGTTGAAGATTTGTCACGACGATTTGGCGTTACGGCGACCGTCGGTGACTGCAATCGTGGAAAGCTCAGCGCCTTGCGGTGCGGTGTGGAGCGGATGACAGAATCTCCCTTGTCATGGCTGGCCGTCATCGACGCCGACGGAGATCACTTCGCCAACGAACTGATCAATCTCACGCGGGCAGCGCTGGCCGCACACGCTCGATTTGCCGCCGACCAGGTTCTTGTCATCGGACGTCGTGCCAGCCGACATCGTCCCATGGGTATGCTCCGCGGCGAGTTGGAGGAACTGGCGGATCGCATTCTGCTTGATGCCCTCAACTATGCCGCAGCCGTCTCGGGTAAGCCCCTGCCACTGCAAGGGACGACAAGTTTGGAAGAGTTTCCCGACTTCCACTCTGGCTTCAAACTCTTCAGTCGTTCGGCGGCGGAAGCCGTCTTTCTGAGGGAGCCAGATTTGTGCGATGTCTCCGAAGACGCCTATTTCCGCCATGGATGTGAGGCTGTGATGACGGTGGAAGCGGTCCTGGCCGGTGCTCAGTTGGTATCGGTTCAGCGGTCGACATTCAACGAGCAGCCCGTGTCCACGTTTGGGCAGCTGCAGCGAGAACGACTCGTGGCGGACAAGATGATCTGGCCCTGCCGTCGATTGGGTGTTCCGCCCTGCTTCGTCGAACAGTGGTTGCGTAACCACGTCCCTCGGTTGCTGCTGACCACCCTCGCTCCGCAAGGAAAACAGGAACTGCTGACGATCTGCAATCTCATGGCTGAAGCGTACCAGCTCCCACTCTTCACGCAAGACCTGATGGACGGGCCCCTGTTCGTGTGATGACGAAGAACGAGGCCCAATACGGTATGATCGGGGATAGCGAGCGCATGAAGGTATTGCTGCGCCTGCTCGAACGAATCGCCAAGACACCTGCCACGATCATGCTTCAAGGGGAGAGTGGCACCGGAAAGGCGCCGCTGGCGGAGGCGATTCATCGCGCCAGCCCCTGGGCGGATGGGCCCTTCGTCACAGTGGATTGAACAAGTATTCCGGCTTCTCTGATGGAGTCCGAAGTCTTCGGGCACGAGGCCGGAGCATTCACATATGCCAGGCAACGCAAACAAGGCTTGATCGAATTGGGTGCCGGCGGGACGGTACTGCTCGACGAAATCAGCCTGCTAGTCCCAGTTTCATGCTGTTATCAGCCTCTTGTCACAGCTGCACGAAAAGGTGAATCTCTCACACTCACTCGACATCCAACCGAGTGTCCCGTCGTCGACAACCGCGTGTCTCTCACAACCGAGAGAAGTCACGGCGGGAATCACAGCAGAGAATCCCAAACGAGAATCACGCCGCAATGAGTGAGTCCGGGCCCAAGATTATCGCCTATCTGAATCCCATGTGTCCGTGGACACACGGGGTTCTCGCCTTTCTCAAGTCAAACGAATTGCGCTTCGAGTTTCGCGATATCATGCGCGATCCGACGCAATACGAGGAAATGGTGAAGAAGTCCGGGCAGTACAGTTCGCCGTGCGTCGAGATCGATGGGCACATACTGGCCGACGTCGGTGGCGATGAAGTGGAGGACTGGATGAGGCAGCAAGGCTACGTTTCGGGTTGAGCAGATACTCACCCTGATCAGCCCGCCCTTAACTTGCTCAACCTTGGGCTTGAGGAGCCGTCAGGCCCGACCGTAGTGGGAGGCCTCAGGCGCCGTGTACCCGACCTCAAGATGCGGCGTCTCCAGTCGCTTGCTGCCCTGGTGACGCGACTGCAGGCAGCTTTCGAGGATGCCATTGACGATCATCGTTCGCTGAGCCGGGAACGGGGCGACCCCCGTCTGGAACATCTCGTCGATCTTGGCCGCAAAGCAGGCTGAATAGGTGACATTCGGCGTGGGTGTCAGGAAGAACTGGCACGACACCGGATCCTCTTCCCCTTTGAGCTTGGCGGCAAAGTTGTAATCACCGATGGCGCCATTGATCATCAACAGCGTCGCCCGCAGTCCATCACGGAACTCAATCAGGTAGGCGACCGGCTTTTCGACCAGACGTCGTAGTTCGCCCGAACCCAACAGGTCCTGCGTGCGCCCGTCTTCCTTGGACAGACCCTGAGGAGAGTCGGATCGAGACAACGCCGCTTCTACCAGTCGCGTAGACCAACGCCCCTCATCGGCGGCGCGCCAGACGTCATCCCCCTCCAACATCTGTACTGCGGCCACGCCTGTTTCGCTTCCCGAACGTCGCTCGATCATACACTGCATCGCTTCCAGGGCGTGATAATCCATCGCGTCCGAGCCGCCCACGCCCAACATCATTGCTTCTTCGATCTGGCATCCATAGGGCAACTCGAGATCGGGGAGTCGGTACGTCACCGGTAGTGACGACCCCGCCAACAGCGGGAAATCGAGGCGTGCAGCATCCTCAACCATTTCCTGAGCCTTGGCGAAACTGTACGATAGGTGTTTGTCATTGTAGATCGCCACGGATCGACCGTCGGCCTCAAAGACCTCGACGCACTCCTTGAACAACTCATACCGGGGATACAGGATCTGGCCCAGTTCGTTGCTTGGGTAATCGCCGTGTTCGCCAATCAGGAGCACACCATCGACGGCCAATTCGTCGCCACCGCAACGGAGAGCCTCAGCGACGGTGGGATAGACGTCGAAGCTAAACTCACAGGCGCGATCATCGCTTTGGTCACCCACCGGTCTCTGGTCGACGTACATCGATACGACCTTGGTGTTTGGCATATTCCAGCGACCTTCATAGGGATATCCCACCATGAAGCGGTCGCAGAAGTGCTGCGCGTGGGACAGATAACGATAGACGGTGGCGACGACCGCCAGGCGTTTGGGGGCATCAGAGGATGGTTGTGGCACGTGCTGGGTCTCCGGTCAGTCGGTGAAATGGCCTGCGCTCACGTGCGCCAGTATGTGGACTCGGTGGGTGCATCATAGGTAACCTGCTCAAGATGCGGTGTCTCGATGCGTTTCTGGTCCTCGAACAGACTGTCGACGGCTGCAGCCGTGAGTCCCGTCGTCATGAGGGTTCGTTCAACGGGGTAGCTGGGCCTGCCGCTCAAGAACATCCGCTCCACATTGGCAACCTGTGGCGAAAAGAAGTTGGCCAGCGATGTGAAGGCTGGCGGCATGGGTAGATACATCTGTGTGGACAGCAATTCGTCCCTGGCTAGCTTGGCGGCGAAATTAAAGTCCTGCACGACACCATTCATGAGGATCATGGTCGTGCGCAGCCCGTCGACGTGCTCGTAGTGGTAGGCGATCGGCTCTTCCGACAGCTTCATCATGTCATCGATCGTGGGAAACGCATCATTGAATCCTGGGCGCGCCTGCTTCAGCGTATGACTGCGACACAGACACGCTTCGAAAAGTTCCCGCGACCACAGTCGTTCGTGATGGGCCTGCCAGAAGCGGTCACCTTTGTACGTCTCCAGCCAGCGCACACCCGCTTCGCCTCCCCCCCGCCGTTCGACCATACATTGGGCGGTCTCCAACCCGTGGAAATCGTAGGAATCCACGCCGCCATAACACACGCACATCGCTTCTTCGATGTCCGACCCTGTCGGCATGTCCACAGACGGGGTTCGCCAGGTCACCGGAAGGGATGAGCCGGCCATGAAGGCGAAGTCCAGTTCCTGGGAGATGTCATACATCTCCCGGGCCCAATCCCAGTTCCACGACAGATGTTTGTCATTGAAGATGGGTGCCGTCTTGCCCGTGGTACGATAGACGGACGTAATCTGCTTGAACATTTCGTAGCGGGGGTACTGGTGTTGACCCTTCTCGTTCCGATGGTATTTGCCGTGTTCGCCAACGAGCAGAACACCGTCCACGGCCAGATCGTTGCCGCCCAACGTCAGTGCGTCGGCGATGGTCGGCACTACCTGCATCTGTGGAAATCGTGCGGCCCGTTCATCGGTAAGGTCTCCCTCAGGCCGTTGATCGACGTAGAGTGAGACGACATCCATAGGTGGGCGATGGTGCCGGCCATTCCAACCGTATCCCTCAAGGAATCGGTCGACGATGTGCTGCCCGTGGGAGTACTTGCGATACTCGGTCACAATGGCGGCAATACGAGGTCGAGATGATGGGCTCATGTGCCTCCGCGTCCGGCGGTCGTTTCTTGTTGACGCTGCTTCGGATCAAATTGAACGGAGGCGCCAAGATAGCTCGTCGTCGGTATCGGCTCAATGTGATCGACACGCTTGTTTGACGATCGCCCGATGAGCGTGGACTTTCTGCATCCGGAAACTGATGATGTTGCCCACACCGACAAACTTCTACCGTCCGCGGAGTTGCGTGGCCGGTCTTCTGCTGTGCACGGCCCCGCTCGTGGCGCAATGGCCAGGTGCCGACGTCCGCGGCGATTTCGACGGCAATGGCATCGTCGATATGAGCGATGTTCGCCAGCTGCGCGATGCCTTCGGATCCGATGACGCTCTTTTCGATCTCAACGCCGATGGGGAGGTCGGATTCGGCGATTTCTTCGAGATGGCACAGTTGGTCGACCCCTCTAGGGTCATCGATCCGACGGCCGTTGAGCCGGCTCCATTGCTCTACAGGATCATCGAAACCTCACAGAGTCTCTCCCTGCACTTCGAGCAGTATTCGGTCACCCTCCAGCACGGGCGTCCCTTCGGACTCACCTCACTGCGCATGACCGGCCAACCGGGCGACTTTGTCCACTCCGAGTTGCCTTTGGCGGATTGGGAATGGTTCTGGTTCGATGTTCGCACGGGTCGCCGAGACGTCAAACTGCTGCAGCCCACCTGGATCGCACCCCGGGCCGAGACCCATCCTGGTCACGTAGAGGTGACCTATCGACGACGGAATGTGCTGCTTGAAGGCATCGATCTGCGTGTGAGCTATCGGTTTTACGTGCAGCGCCCCGTCTTCCACGTGACCTACCAGATTGACAACACCAGTAGGCAGACGATCTCCGAACCCTACGTCATGTTGGGGTTCCCTGGATTCCCGAACCAACCGATGATCACCGGTGTCAGCGATACCGAGCGACATCGCACCGCCCGATGGGGGAATTTCGGTGACGAAGCCCTCAGCGACGGGCGCACCAACTACCTGCTGCTGCGACACGACGCGGCGCGACGACCCCAGGGCATGCGGGGTGGTCTTGAAATGCATACACAGCAGGGCCTCTACACATTGACGACGTATTACCTGGCCGATCCACAGGTGCGGCGTGCGTACACGGCGCACACCAACAAGCCACGGTATCTGACGAGCCACCTCTACGTGACCCTCGCCGATCTGCCACCTCAGCGCAGCCATCAGTTGCGGATTCACTACATCATGGCCGGGCCGCCGACACAATAGCCGGGCAGCAACCAGGGCAGAGCTGATCGCCTTGCCCGCACTGTTTGGCGTAGGTACCATAACCGACCCCGCACGGGCGCCTGCGCCCACTCCGTGTCGGACCCCACGCGGGCTCCGACGCGAGAAACAAGAAAGCCCCAAGGACGAAGCTAAAATGATCAGCCTCCAAAGTGCCCTTTCGGCTCAGGCACGTCGCAATCGCAAGCTGCTTTCCGAGGCGTCCTACCTTGGACCATCGGTCAGTTCCAAAGTCGTACCCCTGCGCATCGATGTGAAGGGCCCTGCCAGTGCCGACCAGCTGGACGCTGTGGTTGGCCTTGGCGCTGAGGCAGCCTCGACGGCGATCTCGTCCCTGGCATCCCTGGCCAAGATCGGCGAACTCGATCATCTCGGTGGCGGTCTCGAACTCATCGATCCACTGCTTCTGTCGATGGCAGTCGCCGATGGCGAGTCGGTGGACTACACCATCGAACATGCCCACACCAGCATCGGTTACTACGCGGCGCTGGCCGCCTTCGGTTACGTCAAATCGAAAGATGTAGTCGAAGGTTTTCGGCGGGGTATCGACATTGCCGGACACGTCTCGTGGCTTCCTGGTGGAACCCAACTCAACGGCGGTCGTTTGGGTGTCATGATACCTGTCGCCGTGGGACAGGCCCTGGGACGGCGGGCCCGAAAAGGCGACGACGCGTGGGTGATCACGCACTGTGGCGATGCAGGTTGGATTTCAGGACAAGCACTCAACGGCTTCAACGGCGCCAGCGCCCACGGTGCGCCGATCACCTTCGTGATGCACCGCAATGGCATTCAGTTGTCGGGTACGACGCGCAGTGTCCTCGACCGCGATCCTCGACCGGTGGCCGAATCTCTGGGTATTCGTGTTCTCGAAATTCCCACCCTTCACGACATTCCGGCGCTGTATGAGGCCTATCGCGAGGCAGCACGTCTGGCGCGTGAGGGTACGCCCAATTTGATCTTCCCCACCGGCTTTAAGTCGGTGGAAGGTCAGGTGATCGACTTGCAGTGGTTTGGAGAGTACTACGGCGTCTTGGCCGAAACCGAGGCAATGGTTGCGAAGAATGGGGTCTCCATGGGCAGACCCATCTGGGTGCCCGGGTCCCTGATGAGTTATCGCGACGTGGGTCCCATGCTGGAATGCCTCTTCCTCGTCAACGATCTACCCGGCGGAGAAGGCCACCACGATGGCCACATGAAGGGTCGTGACGAGAAGGAAGTCCTCAGCGGATCCATGTTCCAGGTGACCGATGCGCAGAAGTCGGCCATCTCAAATCTGCGCAAAGCAAAGCGCTCGGTGACTTGCAGGGCGCGACCGGCTCCGGGGGCGCCCAACCTGAAACTCAGCGGCACCCAGACGGGGGCCGCCAAACTGCCGGCTGCCGGAGACTCCGCCAGTCCAAGAGCCGGATCTGAGGCTGGATACGCTGCCGTGGCTGCCGCACACAGCGAAGACGTTTTCATCGTCAGCTGTGACCTGGATGTCTCGACGAAACTGGCCAAAGCGTGCGGTCTCATCCCGGCCCAGAACCAGTTCGAGATGTCGATCGAAGAGCAAGCAGCGACGCTGGTCGCCGACGGACTGGCCATGAGTTCTGATCGCCCGCAACTCAACGTCGTTTCCACCTTCGCCGCGTTTTTTGAGGGAATTGCGCGTGAGGGATTCGACATGTGGCGATACCAGAGGAATCTGACGGGTGCCAATGAGGGTTTGAATGTCACTTTCCACTTGTCCCACGTCGGAGCCTGTACGGGTCGTGATCATTTCTCCGGTTGGGGCCTGGATTGGATCAATGTGGCTCTCACCTACCTGCCCTATCTGCACCGTTTCTATGCACCCGCCGATGCACGAGCCGCCTACCTGGCGGTTGTGGATCTGGCGGCTCACTATGGCGGTCACGTCATCGGCATTCCCCGCGACAATCTGCCCGTGCTCAGCAAGCAGGACGACTCCGGTCCCTTGTGGGAGGCCACCGACGCTTGGCAGCCGGTGACGACCTATCGAACCCACGAAGGGGCTGAACATGCGATTCTGGCAATGGGCGCTCCGGCCTTCCTCGCCGGTGAAGCCGCCGCGACGCTGACGAAAAAGGGGCGACCCACCGATGTGCTCATCATCAATGGCCTGCCTCTGTCGGACAAAGAGCTGGAAACTCTGCTGGCCCCGTACGCCGGCGGTGTCGTCACGGTGGAGGACGGATTTATCGGCACCGCTGCCACGGGTGTGCGCGGTTTCGCCGGTCTCGTCGCCTCCAAGGCGGCCGATGCCGCGTTGCCCGTCTCACACGTGGGTATCACCGATCCCACGGTGGCACCGTCCAATGGACACATGGAAACGTGGGCTCACTTTGGCATCACGACACAGGCTCTGACCAAGGCGGTTCAGGACCTGGGTTGAATCAGCGACATAGGTACGATTTTGCGAAACGAATCAACGGAACATCAGACAGGAGCAAATGCTGTGAATCGAGTACGTGGAACTGCGATGGGATGTCTGCTGCTGCTGGCCAGCTGCGGCCGTGGCCCTGAGGGTGGCGGCGACGCGTCTGTGAACAAGGCGGTGTTGATGGATCCTCAAGGCGAGGAGATGACCAAGCAGGCCCCGGATACGTATCGAGTACGTTTCGAAACCAGTGCAGGTGATATTCAGATCGAGGTGGAACGATCCTTTTCACCACACGGTGCCGATCGATTCTACAACCTCGTGGCCAACGGGTTCTACGATGAATGTCGATTCTTCCGCATCGTCCCCAACTTTATCGTCCAGTGGGGGATGAGTCCCCATCCCGAAGTGACGGCGGTCTGGCAAGGAGCGACGATCCCCGATGATCCAGTCCAGATTTCGAACGACCGGGGCACGATCACTTTCGCCAAGACGAACTCGCCCAACTCGCGCACGACGCAGTTGTTCATCAATCTCGTCGACAATGCCCGGCTCGACGGGATGGGTTTCGCGCCCTTCGGACGCATTGTCTCCGGCATGGACGTCGTGGACGCGCTCAATCCCGAGTACGCTGAGATCGGACAGGGCAACATCGCTGCTCGCGGTAATGCATTTCTGATCGAGAAGTATCCGAATCTAGACTACATCAAGTCGGCCACGATCGAGGAGTGATCCGCTGAGCACCGGTGGCGGGGCGGGCGCTTCCTACCGTCTGGAGCCCATCGGCCCCGGCGCCGCGGGCCTCGCCGTTCTCACGTCTGCGCTCTGGGGCGGCAACCAGGTCGCGATCAAGGCAGGTCTGGAGGGCATGCCGCCTGTGGCGATGGCGGTGGCGCGCTTTGCCCTGGGACTGGGAATCGTTTTCATCGCAGCCGCCATTGCGCGCATTTCCGTCTTGCGGGTTGGCGGTCAGTGGCGCGGTCTCCTCGAATTGTCGCTGCTGTTCACGGCGCAGATTGTGCTGCTCAACATCGGTTCCCACCACACGACGTCGAGTCGCGCCATCGTCCTGATCTCGGCCTATCCCTTTTTCACGGCCCTATTCGCCCATCTGCTGATCCCGGGAGACCGACTGAGCTTCCGGCAGGTCATGGGGATGGTGCTGGCCTTTGCCGGTATCGTCACCCTCTTCGCCGGCTCCCTCTCGCTCACCGAAACCACGTGGCTCCTGGGGGATGCGCTGGTGCTGGGTTCTGGCGTGCTTCTCGGACTGCGCCAGGTCGTGATCAAACGCCTCGTCCACGACCTGCACCCTTATCAGGTTCTGTTCTGGCAAGCCGCCTTCGGTCTGCCGCTGTTCATCATCGGCAGTGCCATCTTCGAGTCAACCGTAGACATCGAGTGGACACGCCGAGCAGTGCTTGGGGTTCTGTATCAGGGACTCATCGTGGCAGGTGCCTGCTTCATCATTCTCGTCACATTGCTCTCAAGACACCCAGCCAGCCGTCTGGGCGTGTTCGGCTTCATCACCCCCGTTGTGGGCGTGGTACTGTCCATGTGGGTGATGGGCGAAGCCTTGTCCATGGTCGTGGTGGCCAGCATGGCCATGGTCGCTTCAGGCACAACCCTGGGTGCCATCGGCGCGCCTGAGCCCAACACACCTACCCAGGGGTCTACCTAGACCGGGCTAGATCGCGCCGGCACCCTTGGCCAGCTCTTCGGCCTGTCGAACGCGTTCGAGGATCAGATCACATCCGCCCTGCCAGAAGTCACGTTCCGCGATATCGAAGCCGAGTCGCTGGATGAGATCTGCTGGTGCCGCCGAGCCCCCGGCGGCCAGTAGCGAGAAATACCGATCGATGAAAATGTCTCCCTCCCGCTGGTACTGGGCGTAGAGCGCCAAAACGAGCAGCTCGCCGAAGGCATAGGCGTAGACGTAGAACGGCACATCGACAATGTGGGGGACATACAGCCACCAGCGGGCGTGTTCTTTACCGAGGGTTAGCGCGTCACCAAACATGGCTTGCTGATTGGCCTGCCATAGTTCGTTGAGTTTCTCCGTGGGCAATTCGCCGTCACTACGGCGAGCACGATGGGCTTGCTGCTCGAAGCGATACATGGCGATCTGTCTGAAGACGGTGGCGAAGGTGTCTTCTGCCTTGCTGCACACCAGCGCCATCTTCTCCTCGTTAGACGTCAGCTCCGACAGTAGTCGGTCGAAGACGAGGGCCTCGGCGAAGGTGGAGGCCGTCTCGGCCATGGGCAACACGGGGTGATAGTCGAGCAGGTGGTTGCTTTCGGCAGCCAGCAGGTCGTGAACCCCGTGCCCCAACTCGTGGGTGAGGGTCATGACATCGCGGGGTTTGCCCGTGTAATTCATGAAGACATACGGATGATGATCGGGCGTGACGGCGGCACAATAGGCGCCTCCCCGTTTTCCGTCGGCCAAAGCGGCATCGATCCAGCCTTCGCTGAAGAATCGCTCGGCCAGCTCACGCAGACGCGGTGTAAAACCCTCGAACGCGTCCAATACGATCTGTCGGGCCCTGTCGAAAGGAATCTCCGATTCCTGGCCCAATACAGGGGCGTAGCGATCGTAGTGGGCCAGATCGTCGATGCCGAGAATGTTTCCCTTCAGTTCGTAGTACCGGGCAACCGTCTCGAAATTGGCGGCACAGACATCGGACACGGTATCGACAACCGTCCCATCCAGTTCGTTGGCCAGGTGACGACTGTCCTCGGGCGAGCCATAGCCGCGCAGCCGATCCAGAACATCCTTCTCGTGAAGCAGCGTGTTGTAGATGAAGGTGCCCGTGTGCGCATTGCCCTGCAGGCCTTCGCTCACCGATTCGGCCGCACGACGTCGCATATTGCGGTCATGGTCGTAGAGCAGCACCAGGATCTCGGATTGGCTCTTCTCGACCACCTCCCCGTCGACTTCGATGCGAAATCGCGTGCGCGAATTGATCTCCGTCGCCATACGGGCGAAGGCACGGCCTCGTGCGTTGGCGGTCTCTACGAGGATATTCTCTTCCGGCTCGGACAGATTGTGCACGGCCATGTGGCGTTCATGATCCAGGTAGTGGCGATACGGAACCAACCTGGGATCGTCACAGATGGCGGCCCACACAACGTCGGGAATCTGCCCGATCTCGAGGTCGAAGAACACCAGATGTGTCGAGACAGCGCTGCCGAACTCGCGAGATTTCTGCAGCAGTGCACCTCTGGCTGCGTCCGACGTGTCTGTGGAATACAGGAGCGAGGCATAGGCCTGGGGCCGGTATTCGTCCCCCAGCAGTTGCTCATACTTCTTCAACGCCTTCAGAAGATGAATCGCCGTCAGGCCCTGCGTGGCAATCGAGCTCCGGTAGTCTCGGGCAAACTGGGCCGCCCGCTCGGTTACAGAGTGGATGTCGGAGGCAATCTGGGGATCGTCTACTCCGGCATAGAGGTCGGTCAGATCCCAGGTGGGCAAGGTGTTGGTCATCAAGCGATTCCTGTGTGAGGTCCATCCTGTGTCAGTGTTTTTCGCTGAACATTCGGGCTATAGGATCACCGCCCCGACGAACACTGTCCAGCGCGTGTACCTCGAGAGCGTCTCGCCGAGACAGATGCCCGCCACTTTTTTCGCAATCCCTGTAACCTTTCGTCCCTTTCTCGATCGAAAGCAGTGAAAGCCGACGTCCTGGCCCCGGCACGCTCTGAGATCGCGTGGGGCCTGGCAAACCGGATGTGAAGCGCCTTTGGAACATCAAGCAGATATCGGGCTGATCGCAGCCTGACAACAGGGATCAGGACATGGTGCTCAGTGAGCGCGAGGAGTCGGCGATTGCTCGAGCGGGTCATGGGTCGGAGCAAGGCGACGTGTGATCCTGGAAGCCACAGCAGAGGTCAGTGCATCCCGTTTTCATCTGCTGCGCCAGCTGCCACCCAGGGATGTGGCTCCGTTCATCGCCCACGAACATCCGCAAACGATCGCCCTGATCCTGTCGCAACTGGCACCCGAACAGGCAGCGGCCACGATGGATCAACTCTCCGAAGACATGCAGAAGGACGTGGCGTATCGCCTCGCGACCCTGGAGAATGTGACCCCCGCTGTGCTCAAGCTTCTCCAAGGGTGTTGAGCACCGTCAGATGACGCAGCTCGAAATGGGCGTCCTGGCACGTGTGGTCAAGCGCGCCGTGGCGGATCTCGAGTGCACGTGGGAACCGATCTTACCGGGCAATCAGATTCACTCGATCGAACTGGAGACCAACCCGGAGTTCATGCAGATCACGGCGGCTCCTGAGATCGTGATCCTGCTGGCCTTCGAGGTCAATGCACCGGGGCTGACGGGGCTGATCAGTCTCTGCTATCCCTATTTCACGCTGCAATCCACCTTGCCCCGCCTCGGCATGCAGACGGCACCGCGACACCCTGGGATCAGTGCACAGCTGGCACGGGAGCAGAATCGACTGCGTCTGGGTGGCATGTCCCTGCCGGCCGTTGCAGAAATCGGGCGCACGACGTTGTCAGCATCAACGGCGAGCACCCTGGCCGCAGGAGACGTGATTCGATTGGATGCCCACGTCGACGATCCGGCGCCGATTTTTGTCGGGGCCCAACCGAAATTTCTCGGATTTCCCTGCGTCACCGAACCGGATTCGACGGCGGTGCAGATCGCAGGCCGCATACCACCCCAGTTCTCGGCGCACTATGGAACGGTGGATACGCCGGCACGACCCGAGCACGGCGTGCTCAAATCGTCCGATCTGGCCTGAACACGTGGCTTGAACACTCGGCCCGAAACACCTGGCTGAATCATCGGGTCTGCACTACCCGGCCCGAATCACCCAGTCTGTCGGTGCAGATCAACCGCGAGGGGCGGCCAAGGCCCGGATCGGCACCTCCGCCTCCCAAGCTTCGGTCCAGGTTTCCCCCAGGTCGTCGCTGCGGTAGAGGGTTTGCTCAACGGCGACCCAGGCGCGATCCACGCCACCGAAGGCAAGACAGAAGGTGTCGATGTTGCCTTCGATGTAGGGCGGAAAACCGCGACTCACGTGTCGCCATCCCGCACCCCCGTCTGTCGACCGATACAGCCGTCCCTCACCCTGGTGCGGACCCAGGCTGACACTGGCCAGCATCAACTGGGGGTCTTCGTGATCTACGGCAATGGCCCGACCATACCGCGTCGCCAATCCATCGACGGCATGGCGCCAATTGTGCCCACGGTCGTCGGAGACGAACACGCCATCGGCCGTATTCGCATAGACCCGCTCCGGTTCGGCCGGATGAGTGACCACCTGGTGCACATCGGGGTGGATGCCATTTCCCACCGGTTCCCAGGTGTTGCCGCCGTCCGCCGACCGCACAATGCTGCCCACGTGGATGTCGGCGTAGATCCACTTACCATGATCGGCGATGGAGCGAACGCAGGCGGGACCGCCCCAGGGTGTGCCCCACTCCGCTCGTCCTTCGACGCGATCGAAGCCCTCCAGCGGTTCTACCAGACCGTCACCGGTGATTCGATACAGGTGGGCCGGTTCCGTTCCTACCAGCAATACAAGTGGTTCCTCACACAGGATCCGCAGGCATGTGACCTTTTCTTCCAGATCGGTGTGTAGTCGTCCGAGCTCCTGGCCGCGACCTACCACCACGTCTCCACCTCCCACCCCGGCCGCCACCAACGATGCGGTCATGTCGATGACGGGGGCCGTGTCGCTGGAGACCAGGGGCGCGGGAACCACGTCGTTCTCTTTGGTGTTGAGCAGCAGAACCTGTTGATCGGTGGCGATGAGCATGGGGCGGGATCGTCCTTTGCAGAGTCCGTGGGTGGGCGGCGTGCGGCCTATCCCAATACCACTGCAGGGACCTGCTTGTCAAGGTGCTGTCCGCTGTCGGTCATTCCCCACGCTCCGTATTTTGCGCCCCATCGACCTCGACGAGGAGCAGGGAGCACCATGGCAGACGGCATTTTTACCGACCTTCGTACCCACTGGTTCGGTCATTTCGGGTCCGGTCAACAAGGCCACGCCGGTCTCGGCATCGCACGACATGCGGGGGGTGTGCTCACCGTTGCCAACGACGGCCAGATTCCCCTCACCGTCTCTCCGGGGGCAGATCCGCCCCATCTGGTGCGCCTGGGTATGCGAGTCAAGCTGCACTGCCTGCACACCGAAGGCACCGCCGACCGCGGTCAGCTCGTGGAACTGCGACAGGAGAACGACCCGGCACCCAAGTGCAGCTTTCTCGAAGAAGGTCCGGTCCGTGTCGGCATGCGTGTGGCCTTCGACCTGCTCGACGCGGAAGGTCATTATCACGGCGATGGCCGTCAGGACGTGTGGCTCTATCGCGAGGGAGACGTGCACGTCACCTGGTCGATGCACATCATGGACGAGTGCGCCCACGGGGCCGTAGAGTCCGCCTGGATCGAGGCCACCGGCGACCCGGAGTACACGCAGGTCTGGATTGGTGATGACAGCGTCGAATCGACGCAGGTGCGTCGGGTCTTCGGAGAGTCGCTCGCAGCAAAATCGATCGTCTTCAGTGGCGCGCCCTCTCTTAAGCCTGTCGGACTCTATTGGGTGCGGGATGAAGGGCACGTGTGGGAAGTCGGATCCGATCACGGTCCACTGCCCCCTTTTTACGCGTCACGCTGGCCCACAGGCATGCAGCAGTGGTGCTGGGCAAACATGGGCTGGGCGCAACATGACACGGCGGCAGCTACAGCCTGTCGAACCGACGACGGCCCCGCTGCTCGGTTTGCGTGGCGCGAGAAAGCCAAAGAGGCAGGTGTCATCGCGCACGCGGCAACGCTGGTGGTGTCTGTCGCCGCCGACGAAGCAGATCTGGCGCAACGGATCGCCGCGACCCAGCGGCCACTGACGCCACAGGTGACGGGTGGCACCTTCCGTTGTTATACCGAAGAGGATGGCATCTACGAGGTGGGTCAGGCAGACCCGGGCAAGGTTTCGATCGAGTTTCCAACAGATGCGCTCGAACGCGTTGTTCGGGTGCGCCACTTCCGGCGCAAGACCCAACCTCGTCATCGCGGTGGCGTGGTCGCCCGGGCTGATGGGGCCGCCATTCGTCCCCAACTGATGTCGGAGGGCGAACTGACGGACGACATCTGCGTGCCCATGGACATGAGTCATCGAAACGACTCGGTCGATGATGTCCTGGTGAGTCATCGACTGTCTGCAGAGCAGCCCACCGTCCTGGAAATCGAGCGGGTCGCCGGCGCGCGGGCGACGTATCAGAGTGAAATCACGGGAGTCGATCTCCAGCGTCGTGCGGGCAATCGTCGAGATCTGGCGATCTGGACGAGCCACAATGTCGAGAGACCTCTGCTCGAAGTGGATCTGTTTTCAGGTGCCGTGCACCGACTCACGGGTTTTCAGCAGTCAGATCCCGTCATCTGGGAAATGCCGATGGCGTGGTTTCTATCCTGCGGCATTTCGCCCCTTCACTACTGCAATCAGATCCAGGAATTCGACATCCTCGACGCGGGCCCATCGCGGATCGAACTCTACTGGCGCACGATCAACCCCAACGGACGCGCTCAATCCGAGACGTGGTTATCCATTCCTTCTGATCACCCTCGTCCGCGGCTCGAGGTGCGCATGCGGATGGAGATCCTGAAACAGTGGGACGGAAACAACGTCGAGTTCTCAGACATCTTTCCCTATCCGTCACGCCTGGTGGAAACGTGGGATCACGACGCCGTCGTCTTCATGCAGCAGAACTCGACGTCGACGATCTACACCCTACGGCCCGACACAAGTACTCACAGCTCAACGGGAGAGGAGGTGGGCCCACACCTTTTCTACGGTCTATTCTCCAGCGACCGGGGCAACGTGTTGTCCTTCTTCCGCAACCCACAGCATTCGAAGATTCCCTTTCACTACTCGGTTTGTGGGAACTACATCGATGTCCACGTGAACTTTCATCCCGAGCAGGTGCCCGTACCGGCGGGCACCGTTTTCGACGTCGATTTCGTCACCGAGGTGTACGGGGATGGCCACACGAGCGTCGACGAGATCCGCTCGATTGGCGATAATTCACTCGCCGCGGGGAAATTGGTCATCGATTGAGGGGCTCGTGGCGGTGGCCAGGCAGGCCACAAGCCGTATATTGGGAGGGCGGTGACTGACCCGGTCACCGAGATGTACCGATCTACCCCAATGACCCCGTCTACCTCCCCGTGGTTGGGTCGTTGGCTTACCGCCCGGCGCCGCAGTTTGCGGTCCGGTCCTCCCCGTGTCCGCAAACGCGAGCCATGATGCCAGAGCATTGGCAACGATGGCCGCTCACGCCGAGGCCCGCCCGTGCGGTTTGTTGCAGACATCCATCTACATTCGCGCTTTTCTCGCGCCACCAGTCGCGACCTGAACCCGCAGACCCTGTATCGCTGGGCGAGTCTGAAGGGGATCGGTGTCGTCGGTACGGGTGACTTCACACACCCTGTATGGATTCAGGAACTCAAGGACATGCTGGAACCCGCCGAAGAGGGGCTTTTTCAACTGCGGGAGTCACATCGCGCCGAGGTCGATCCAGAGATTCCGTCGGCGTGTCGGCAGGATGTCCGGTTTCTGCTCAGTGTTGAGCTGAGTACGATCTACAAGAAGCGGGATCGAACCCGCAAGGTGCATCACGTCGTCTGTTTGCCTGACTTCGATGCCGTCGACCGCTTGAACCAGCGGCTCGGTGACATCGGTAATCTGGCTTCCGATGGCCGACCCATCCTCGGGCTCGACAGTCGTGATCTGCTGGAGATCTGCCTCGAAGCCAGCGACGATGTGCTGTTCATCCCTGCCCACATCTGGACGCCGCACTTTGCCGTGCTCGGTGCCAGTTCGGGCTTCGACAGTCTGGAAGCCTGCTACGAGGATCTGCTGCCGCACATCTTCGCCGTCGAGACAGGTCTGTCCTCCGACCCACTCATGAACTGCAAACTGTCGGCCCTCGACCGGTTCGCCATCGTGTCCAATTCAGACGCGCACTCGGCGTCGAAGTTAGGCCGTGAGGCGACCTGTTACGATACCGAGATGAGCTATCGGGGGATCCGCGACGCGCTCAAGGACAATGACCGCGATCGATTCACTGGCACCATCGAGTTCTATCCCGAAGAAGGGAAATATCACTTCGACGGCCACCGCAGCTGTGAGGTGTGCTGGGAGCCTCGCCAGACACTGGCTGCCGATGGTCTGTGTCCGGCTTGTGGCAAGCAGCTCACCGTCGGTGTGCTGCATCGCATCGAGCAGTTGGCCGACCGTTCCGACGAGGCGGCGGCGGCGGCCTCGCGACCCTACGACTATCTCATCCCCCTCGAAGAGGTTGTTTCGGCGGCCGTAGGTGTGGGACCCAAGTCGAAGAAGGTGCAGGCCATCTACATGGACCTGCTGACGAAACTGGGTAGCGAATTGGATCTGCTACGACAGGTCGATGTGGCTCGCATCGAAGAAGCGGGTCAGTCGCTGGTGGCCGAAGGCGTGCGTCGTATGCGTACCGGGCAAGTGCACATCGACCCGGGACACGACGGGGAATACGGTGTCATCCAGTTGTTCACCGACGCCGAGCGTGAACGATTAGAGGGCCAGGGCCGGCTCTTCGAAATGCCGCCCCCCTTGTTCGAGTTGCCCCCTCCCGTCGACGTGGAACGATCCGCTAAGGCGGCGCCGGAATCCGAGCCAGAGACTGAGCATCCCGAAGTCGTTGCCGACACCGAGTCGTCTGAACAAGGGCAGGCAGTGCCTGCCGATGAAATCGTCGGCCAGATCGATGAGGTCGACACGTCCCAGTTGATGGGGGCGTCGCCAGACCCCGCCTCCGACGCCACTCAAGATCCTGCAGACGCACCGTCCGCAGAAGATGTCGACGCGGCCCTGACCCTCACTGATCTGGCGCGCCACGCGGATCGTGGTCCCCAACGTCATGGACTGCTCGAAGCCGCCGATGAGCTGCTGGCTGACGTGGCAGCCGCCGATCCCCTGGCTGGACTCGACGAGCACCAGTTGGCCGCCGTCACCGCCGAGCACGGCCCCGTCATTGTCGCTGCAGGCCCTGGGTCAGGAAAGACACGTACCCTGACGCGACGGATCGCCTGGCTCGTAGAGCGTTGTGACGTCAATCCGGCTGCCATCACCGCCGTGACCTTTACCCGGCGCGCCGCCGCCGAGATGCGTCAGCGTTTGCAGCCCCTGTTGGGTGAGGCGACCCAACAGATGCGTCTGGGGACCTTGCATCAGATCGCTTCAGAGGCGCTACGCGAACTCGATAGCGAGCAGGCGGCACCGTTGCTGGTGGACAACCTCGAAGCCCGGGGGTTGATCAGCGACGTCCTGGCCGAAACCGGTAGTAGACGCACCGGTCAGGCGCGTGCCGTACAAGACCAGATCAGTCAGTGGAAAGCGGCGGGCATTCGCGCGGGGGATCTTCCCCCCGACGAGGAACTGGCCGTCGTCTACGGTGCCTACGAAGAGCGACTGATCGCCTGGGGTGCCTACGACTTTGATGATCTTCTGCTGCGCTGGGCGGATCGCCTGCGTGGCGATGCGGCCCTGTCAGGTCAGCACGAACGATGCCGTTGGCTGCTCGTTGACGAATTTCAGGATGTCAACGCCGTGAAGTATCGCCTCGTGCGGGCTCTGGCCGGCGAAGGAGACGGATTGTTCGTCATTGGCGATCCAGATCAGGCGATCTATGGGTTCCGCGGCGCCGACGCCGGATTCTTCCACCGGTTGCGTACGGACTTTCCCGCAGCGGTGGATGTTACGTTGGAGACGAATTACCGGTCCGTCACCGGCATCGCTCGTGCTGCGACAGAACTGCTCGGCAAAGGTCCCCTGTCCCCCTTGCCTGCTGGGCGTGCGGCGATCGAGTTGATCGACACACCATCGGAGACCGCTGAAGCGGTTGCCGTGGTGCATCGGGCTCGTGACCTGGTGGGTGGCACGGACATGCTCAACAGCACATCCACCGGGCCCGAGGCGGGGGAGTATGGATTCGGTGACATGGCCATTCTCGTGCGCACGGGGCAACAGGCCGTCGAGATCGAGCGATGTCTACTGGAAGAGGGGCTGCCTTATCGGCTGCTCGGACACACCAGTTTCCTCGAGGAGCGGGGTCCTCGTGAGGCCCTGGCCTTCTTCCGTTACGCCCTGGAGCCGACACGTCCCCTGCGTCTGCTGGAAGCCCTGCGTGGCTCAAGTCCTTTCCATCCTGGTGATGCTGCCGTGAGGGATCTATCGCGCGGGTTGGTGTCCACGCAGGTCATGGACCGCGCCATTGCCGAACTAGCCACGACGCCGGCCGCTCAGGTGGAGGCCATGCGTCGAGCGGCCGAAGGCTACGGACGGCGAACCGACGCCGATCCTCCCGCCATGGTGCTGCGCGCCTGGCAAAAGGACCTTGCTGTGGAGCCATCGGAAGCGTTCGACCGGCTTGTGCAAACCGCCCAGAGTTTTGACACGATGCGACAGTTGCTCGACAACCTGTCCTTGGGCGGTGAAGCGGACGTCGAACGGCAGGGGGGAGAGCGTTACAACGGGGAAGCGATCTCGGTGATGACGATGCACGCGGCCAAAGGGCTCGAATTCCCTGTGGTTTTCCTCTGCGGCCTCGAGCAAGGATTGATGCCGCTGCAGCTACAGATGGAAGAGGCGGGAGATGTCGAGGAAGAGCGCCGTTTGCTGTACGTGGGGATCACACGGGCACAGCGACGACTGATTCTGACCCACGCGCGTCGTCGACATCGCCATGGCAAACTGACTATGCCATCGCCGTCGATCTTCCTCTTCGACATTCCAGGAGAGTTGGTGCAGCGCCGAACCGTGGAGATGCCGAAGCGCGATCGTACTTCGCAAATGAGTCTGTTATAGGACCATCCACCTCGCAACGAAAAGTGGCATAGTAGACGACGGTCAGTTGAGGTCGCCGCCAAACCAGTAGCCGTTTTCGGTCACGTGTCGGTCGATCTCGGCAAAGTCGGCCGATCCGTCGTCCTCCCACACATCGAAATCGATCCCTCGGACAGTACCCTCTTCGAAGCCCAGCAGCTGACGGAGATCGGGAATCGACGGTGTGTAGAGGATGCGGCCATCAGCCAGTCGTAATCTGCCCAGATGGCGGGGGACGGCCAGATCACTTTCGACCAGATCGCACCGTCCGGCCAATTCGCGAATCTTGTCCTCATCGACGGCGATCCCCAGCCCGGGACCTTCGGGCACCGGTGATGTCCCCGAATCGATATCGATCACATCGTCGGTGATGTCATCCGCATACTGATCCACGAGGTTGATCGTATGCCCGGCGGGCAGGGTGCACGCGAAATGCAGGGCGAAGGCCTTCGTCAGCATACCACCGGTCAACTGAAAAATATTGAGTAGCCCCGCCCGCGCGTAGGCATGAGCGCGGATCAGAGCGTCGCCAAAACCACCACAATACTCCGCGATGATGTAGCCATCGGCGCAGCCCAGCAACATCTCCTGAATGCCGCCCAGGGGTGGCACGTGCATGAGGATGGGCACGTCGATTCGTTGACGCAGTTGTCGCCAACCTTCCAGATCACTCAGAGACAGGGGATCCTCGAGACAGGCCAAACGGGGTGAACGCAACTGTTCGATGATCGGCAGGACGGCGGCGGCGGTGCGGTTGTGGTTGAAGTCGTAGTGCATGCGGAAGCCGTCAGGAGCCACGTCATCGATGGCTCGGTGCTGTTCGAGAACGTCGTAGTGCTGGCTCGTGTGAACTTTGAACAGCAGATACCCCTCTTCGGCGGCACGGGTGATCTCCGAGGCCATCGTCTCGGCATCTCCGGGTCGTGTCCATGCACAGACCGGGACCCGCTGGCGTTGCCGCGACCCCATCAACTGCCAGGCGGGCACATCCAGATGTTTGCCCACTGCGTCGTAACAAGCGGCGCCTAGACCCAAGGGAAGGGATTCATCGCGCAGAAAGGCCGCTGGTGACCTACCCAGCATAGCCTCTCCCACAGCTGAAGGCGGCGGCGCGCACCGGTAGTCACCATATCCGACGACGCCGTTGTCGCACGTGATGCGAAAGACCGTGCGCTGATCAATTGCCCGCATGCGCACAGCGGCCCCTTCGTAGCGGTCGGCAAACCGGGGGCGAATAGGAATGATGTCGACACTCGTAATACGCATGCATGAAATCTATATCGGACAAGCCAGAATCGACACTCTATCCTCCGGCGAATGCTCAGCCACCTCAGAATTCTAACGAAACCCTAACAATTACCTAAACCATGTTCGGTGACCAGAACCGACTGTTGTGGTACCGCGTCAACAGCCTATGGTCAGACAGTCCCGGTGCACGACCGCCTCTTGAAGGCGGCCTTGAGAGAGCGCAAGAGAATGAAGAACACCCGATGGCAGTGGCCTCGCTCGCGAGCGGGTCCGTTGATCGCGTCCGTCGCGTTGGTCTGCTCAGGACCGGCGGACACAGCCCAACCGATCACATCCGATGGCCCCCAACCATCCGCAGAGAACGCGGCGGTCGCCATCATCGCCGGTGGCTGCTTCTGGTGCATGGAACCACCTTTTGAGAAGCTGGATGGCGTGATCTCTGTCGTGTCCGGGTACACAGGAGGGGATCAGGTCGATCCCAGCTATCAGCAGGTGTCGTCCGGCCGCACCAACTACATGGAGGCGGTGCAGATCACCTACGATCCGGCCATCATCGGTTATCACCAATTGCTGCGCGTGTTCTGGAAGGGCATCGACCCCACCGACGATGGCGGTCAGTTTGCCGATCGTGGGGCCCACTATCGCACAGCGATCTTCGTGCACAATGACTACGAGCGACAGGTGGCCGAGGCGTCGCGGGCAGGCCTCGTGGACAGTGGCATCTTCGGCAACGAGATCGTGACCGAGATCCGACCTGCCACCGCCTTCTACCCCGCAGAAGGATACCATCAGGACTACTACAAGAAGAACCCAACCCACTACTACGCCTATCGTCGTGGATCGGGTCGGACGGGGTTTCTCGAGCGCACCTGGGATGAGCAGGATCTGTCGGCAACTCTCGGTTTCGTCAAACCGCCAGACCCACTGCTGAAGTCGCATCTGGATCCGCTGCAGTTTCAGGTCACCCAGCACGACGGCACCGAACGTCCCTATGCCAACACTTATTGGGACCACAAAGGAGAAGGAATCTACGTCGACATCGTCTCCGGCGAGCCCCTGTTTTCCTCGGCCGACAAGTTCAAGTCAGGCACAGGGTGGCCCAGCTTTACCCGTCCGATGGACGATGAGGTGCTGGCGGAAGACGTGGATTACAAGATCGGTGTGCCGCGCATGGAGATTCGCAGCAAGCTGGCCGACTCACATCTGGGCCACGTGTTCAGCGATGGTCCAGCACCGACAGGCCTGCGTTACTGCATGAATTCAGCGTCCTTGCGATTTGTGTCGAAGAAACAGATGGAACCGCTCGGTTACGGAAGCTGGTTGGCGTCGTTGGAGTAGGCCGTGGCACGGCCGGCGGGTCACAGCTCGATCTGACGGATCTGAGCAGACGTAACTATCCGGTAAGGGCGCGCCAGCTGCCGTCGGCTTCTTATTCGACGTATCGACGGCGGTTGCGTCGAAGCTGCGGAACGAGTTTGCCACTGTCGGGATCGCGCTGCGCCATCAACATGCGACTCGGCTGATCGGGATCCGGCATCAGTACGCTGGTCACCTCCTGCTTCAGAGAGCCGTTGCGCACACTGACGGTGGCGAATACGGCGTCGCGGCTTTTCTCGTAGTCCGTCAGATCATCAACAGATACCGGCTCGGCCGCGTCGACGCCGTCCTCGGCGCCCGCATCACCCTGTACGGCAAGCCAACGCTGCTCGACACTCACCACCAGCCCATTGCCGCGTTTGCGCACGGCGGCGCGCTCCTCGTTGGTTGCATTCAGGCTCAATCGTTCAAGGCGCCGTTCCACAAGGCTCTCCGCCCGTGGCGGTGATCTCGAATATTTCCCTATTTCCTATGGAACGGACAAAAGTCCGGAAATGACACGTCTCGATTCAAGCGACAGCGAGAGCGCTCGATGATAGAGCCGATTCTTCTGACAAGCCGCGGTTCTGACCGTGCCACGGCCTACAACTTCAGCAACAAGATCCTGCGACATGATCAGGGTCTGTTGGTGAGTTGGCTCGAGGCCCCATCGAAGAAGGGTGGATCGACGAGCATCCGACTGGGTGTCTGTGATGGGTCAACGGGCCAGCTGACCAAGACCCTGTCGCTCGGCGAAGGCATCGACAATCACTGCGGGGCGACGATCCTGGGTGACGCCACGGGCCGAGTACATGCGTTCATCGGCGCACATCACGGAGACTTTCTCCATCGCGAGTCCGAGTCCCCAGCCGATTCGCATTCCTGGAGCGCACCCGAGAGCCTGGGTCCCAGTCACAGTTACCCGGCGGTCGTTTTGGATGAGGCAGGCACCCTTCACATGGCTTACCGCGAGAGTTACCGTGGCCCGGGCGAGACGTGGCAACTGGAATACATCCGCAAACCCGCTTCGGGCTCGTGGTCTTCACCAAGGTTGCTGGCCAAGTGTCCGGTGCCCGGCTACAGCCACTTCATGCATTCGCTGTCGGTCGGCCCCACAGGGGCGCTGCACATCACCCTGCAATTCCACTATACGACCACTGGCAGCCCCAAACAGGGGAAGACGAAACTGGCGGCCCACCTGCACAGTACAGATGGCGGCGACCACTGGGCCAGCGAAGGCGAGGGGTGTGACCTGCCCATCACCATCGACAACGCTCGCCCCATCGTGAGTTACCTGCACGACGAGGAAGCCTCCATCCGTATCGGCACCCATGTGGTCGATGCTGACGACGAACCCTGGCTCTTCTGCGGAATGCCCGAGCCTCCCTATGGTGTCATGTTCCGGCACACGGCATCGGGTTGGCAGACAATCGATCTGGAACAGGCGTGCCCGGGGCTCAGCTTCGCCGCACCGGGGCGGGCGACGGCCACGTCTCGAGACGCATCAGGCCACGTCCACCTGCTGGTCAGCACCGCCCACAAGGGAGGGGGCGAGGGCTGGTATCACCCAGACAACGAACTTCACCACATCGCCTTCGACCCGAAAGGACGCGTGAGTCGTCACGAGCAACTCACCTCGTCCGATCCGGCTGCCGCTCGTTGGTTGCCTTCGATCGAATTGTGGGACTGGACGGCGGCCGACGCGTCCTGCGATCAAGGACACTGGTACGCGTGGACGAGTGGGCTGAGTGCAGGCTGGATGGACGCTGCAGACTATGAAGACACGCTCAAGACGGACGTTTGGCTGGGCAGACTTCGCCCCTAAAGAGAATCGGTGGACGTGGGCTGCTCCGTCACGCGCCATCGACGCAACCACCAGGCCGTGGCAAGGGTAAAGGCTGCCACAACGCCCAGAATCAGGGCCAGACGGGTCCACGATTCGTCCACGGCCTGACGAACTTGCACCATCGTTCACAGCGTCCGGAGCCACTCGAGGGCACCGATCACCAGTAGACCCTGCAGCAGCCGGAGCAAGGCCAGCTTGCGAGGGATCAGCAACAGCGGCAGCAGCAGACACAGAACGACGACGACGATCTGACCGTCTCGCAGAAAGCGAGCGGCCAGAAGTACTGCACTCAGAATCGTCGGCATCGCGCGGACCAATCGGGCCTCGTTCGAGTAGGCGGGCCGCTCACGGTACGACGCGACGCCGAGTTTCGTCAACGAGGGCTCGCGCTCGAGGCGCCTACCCACGGAGTGATCCTGCCATGGAAATCGTGTCGATAAGATCCTTCATGCCCACCGCCGCTCGCAAGCCGGCCGACTGGCGCGGCTGGATGGGGCAGATCTGCGTCCGACTCGAGACCGACGAGGGTCAGGTGGGTTACGGCATGGGCGGCGGGGGAGAGGCGGGGATGCACGTGATCGACACCGTTCTGCGCGGTGTCCTGGAGAAGGCGGATCCTACGCCGATCGAAGATCTCTGGGAGGAGATGTTCAGCGCCACTCTCGCCTTTGGCCGCAAGGGTCTGGCCATCATGGCCATCTCGGCGGTGGATCTTGCCCTCTGGGATCTGCGCGCCAAGGCAAAGGACACGACCGTCGCGCACCTGTTGAGCGAACAGCCCACTGCGCGCCTTCCCATGTATCGGACGATCTCAAAGGATGCAGACCCCAACCGCTGGCTGGGACAGATCGAGCAAGCCCTCACCGAAGGGTATGAGGCGGTGAAGATCGGCGGCTTGGGGCAGATGGATCCTACCACCGACGCCGACGCGATCGTCGACATGATGAGGCAGGCACGACGCGTCTCGGGTGATATCCGCCTCATGGTGGATGTGGGTATGAGATGGCAGGACGCCGATGCTGTAGCGGCTTTGTGCCACCGACTGGCCGAGGTCGATCTGGGGTGGCTGGAAGAGCCTCTGCCCGCAGACGATCTTGACGGCTACGCGCGACTGGCCGCCACCTCACCTGTGCCCATCGCCGGAGGCGAACACGAATTCACCGCTCGCGGATTCGCCGAGCTGATGGCCCGTGGTGCGCACCACATCTACCAACCTGATGTGTGCTGGTGTGGGGGCCTGACTCAACTGCTGGAAATCTACCGCCTGGCAAGAACGCATCACGTGCAGGTCTGCCCCCACCGAGGTTCCGAGGCATGGTCGCTGCCGGCGCTGCAGACGGTGGACCCGAGTCCCCTGGCAGAAAGTGGGCGCCCCTGGATGGCATGGGTCGGTGGCGCACGATGGGCAGATGCGCACGTCGAAGCATCGGCTCGCCGGGGATTCGGCGTCGACGAGCAGGCCCTGGAAAACTCTACGTCCCCGGACTGAGCCCAACGGCAATCGGGGCGCCAATTGGGTCAGTGCGATGAATCCCCTCGGCGGTCGCCCGAGCCGCCCCTGCAAGGATTTGGCATCAAGGATTCGGATTCAACAACTGGGCGATGTGGATCGCCTGAAACAAGGTCGCCGGTTCCAACTGAGTTCGCAGGGCGCGCTTGCGTGGCAGCAATGTGGTTTCCCCCGGGATCGGCGGCGAGACGACGACCTCCACCGTTCCCGGTCGAATGTTAGAATTGCCCGCCGGACACTTTGGCCACAACTGGTGGATGCCGCGCATGGCGATGGGAACCAACACGATGTCGGCGGGTAAATACGCGAACAGTGCGTGCTGCATGGGCAGCACTTGTAGATCATAGGCCGAGGTGGTGCCTGCACCGTACACCACTCCCGGGCGCTCTTCCAGAACCCTGGCGAAACGAGCGGTGGGCGCGACGGAGTCGTCGGATCGATCCAGGATCACGTAGCCGTCGATTTCTTCCAGCAATCGATCCGCCGTCTTGGCGTCCACGCCGATGAGACTGATCGTACGTCCGGCAATCTTGAGATCGGTCGGTGTCGTGAGCCCCGCACGGGCGAGCATGCTGCACGGCTGCGGACCGTCCCAGCCCATGGCCTCGATCATCTGCGGCGACGAGAGGGTCGTATACATCACGGGATGGTCGAGCAGACTCTGGTGGGTTGGAAAAAACACAACGCGTCGTTTGCCACTGGCCAGTTCGAGTTTCTGAGCCATCTGGGCAAAACGGGGATCGATCGTGATCTGCACGTCGACACCGAACAGATCCAAAGTGCTTCGCCCCCAATCCGAAGCCGCATCCCACGACGATTGCAGTCGCTCGGTATCAGAAAGCTGCTGCTTCTTCAGCCGCACCGTGTGTTGGGTTCGCCGACGAAAAAGCCCCACCCACTTCATCAGCTTCACTCGACGCGACCACTTCCCATGTTCGGCTGACGCACCCACGTGGGGATAATCGACGTAGCGGCCCTTCGCCTCACCGGCCAGCAGCGGTGGCAGTTGGATTTCGGCCAGATCGACGTTACCTCGCTTCTGCAGACGGCGCGCGCCCTTCACCAACTTCGTCGTCAGATCGATCATGTCTCGCGTCAGGTAGCTGTACTGCTGGCCATACCAATAGTCGCGAGGCCGAATCTGGGCCGGATCTTCCAGATGGGCTTCGAGAAACTCCAGCAGCATGCCCTGCAGAAGCCGGACGTAGTCGACCAACTGTGAACGCCAGCGTTCGGCGACTTTGCCACCTAACGTCTCGGCCAGCAGTTCGACATCGGTAACGACCTTCCAAACACTGATGCCGAACCAGATGAAGTTGCTGAAGCAGTTGTAGCGAATCGCCAGGTGTTCGCCCGCGGCGAGAAAATCGACGACCTGCTCGGCGATACGACGAAGCTGCGTCCGCAGAGAAGCCTGGCCGACGCCGTCCGCGTGATACAGATCATTCCAACGACGATCGTCTTCGGCTGGGGCTGCGCTGATCTTGCCCGCCACGGATGCGGCATGGGCCAGAGGGGCGCGGGCGACTCTGAATTCGACGAGGGCCGCTTCACCGTCGTCAAGCGGCACCGGATTGGGACGGGCCAGGGCGTCGAGGTAGACGGTGTGGTACAGTTGACCAAACTCAGCCTCGTCACCCCTGCCTGCGGTTACGAATTCATCACGCAGGCCGAGGAAGGCAACATTGGCATTGATGTAGGTCGGCTCCAGATCGCGAAAGCGATCGTGGGCGTCACCGAGACGCTGCTCCCGCCGTGACGGAATGCCGTCGTAGATGGTGGTGATCAACCACTGACGGTGGGTAAGACCCTCGATATTGACGGTGCCGTCGCTGTAGGAGGGCCACTCGACACGCTGTGATGGTTCGCCCGCGAAATGACCGTCCAACAGGGCGACACGCAGGAGCTCTCCCGCCGCTTCATCATAGCGGAGAAGGATCTCGTCGAGGCGTTGTCGAACTTCGGCGAGGGCTGCCTGTAGATCGGGTGGCATCGAGATCAAGCACCGGAGGAGATTGTCGATTCAACCTGGCGCGTACGGGCAGACGTCCTACCTTCGCGCGCAGATGTTCGAACATACGACCCCAAGCCAGAGGTGACCAAGATACATGAGTACACATCGGATCGGATTGATCGGCTGCGGCGGCATTGCGGGTGCCTGGATTCGGGCAGTGGCCGAGCACGATGAGTGTCAGATCGACTGGGCCTTCGATCTGGATGCGGAGGCGGCCACACGCCGAGCCGAGGAGGTCTCCGGCCAGGCGATCACCGATCTGGACAAGGGGTTGGCCTCAGACGTCGATCTGGTCGTCATCGGCACACCTACGTCCAGCCATCCAACCCTTGTGCAGCAGGCGGCGGCCGCGGGCAAACACGTCATGTGCGAGAAACCGATGGCCCTGGGTCTGGACGACTGTCAGAAGATGATCGACGCCTGTGAAGCGGCCGGGGTGCAACTGGCCATCGGTCACAGCCTCCGCTTCTGGGGCGCCTTTCTCAAGACGCGAAAACTGATCGCCGAAGGGGCGATTGGAACACCGGTCTCCGGTAGCATCGACCGACTCGGAACGGCAAAGGCTCAGGCCGCCGAGGAAGTGGAGCCAGCCGCCGATCACTGGCGCAACGATCCGGCCAACACCGGCGGTCACGCGCTGGAGGGATTCATCCACGAACTCGATTTCACGCGATCCGTTTTTGGCGACGTGGCGACGGTGACCTGCGAGATCGGCGAAGGGCGCGCGGTGGACGGGTTTGTAAGCCCGCAGATCATTCAGGGCGTGGTTGGCTTCGAAAATGGCGCAGTCGTGACGACGCGTACGGGCAGTACGGTCGGCGTCCCGACGCGAGGTTATTGGATTGCCGGCAGCGAAGGGGGTCTGCGTTTTGATGGCTGGGGAGGTCCCGTCGAACTCTATCGCCGCGACGCCGAAGATGTGGAACTCGTGGAGTGCGAGCAGGTGTACGCCTACCACCTTGAGCTGAAGGATCTGACCGACGCCATCGATGGCGTGCACGCCAGGCCTGAGAATGACGGCGCCAACGGACTTGCCAATGTCAGTCTTGGACTGGCCCTCTATCGTGCCTACGAAACCGGCTCGCGCGTGAGCTTCACCGACGGCGTGGCCGACCTGCCTCAGGGGTATCGAAACCTCAAATACTGATCTCCCTCAAATACCGAGACCTGGGCGATCGATGTGGGAACTGATCAGGCCGAACGCCAACCCCGCAGAACGAGTCGGTCGTCGTCCAGCCGATCGACGGTGACCTGGGCCAGGCCCGCGTCCTCCATCCAGGCCGTGATCTGGCCGATCGTGTAGGTCCGACCTTCCTCGTACAGGACACCAAACAGTACGTCGGCCACCGCCGCCGCGGCGGGCGACCGTCGGTCGTTGTCGATGATGCCGATCCCCGTGATCAACAGCAGACCGCCGGAGCGAAGCCAACGGACCATTCTGCGAACCGCTGCTGCCGCCAGCGATGGTCCAAGGACCTGCAGAAAGGCGACGCCCAGCACGGCATCCACGGGAAGGCGAAGTCGCTGCTCGATATCGTCCTCGGGGTCACACACATCGCCATGTGTGACGGACACCGGAACGCGATGATCGTCGATGGCCTGTTGGGCCAAACCCACAACGGAGGCGCGTTCCAATACAATCATCTCGGTTTCGGTGACGCTGGAAACGGCCAGGGCAAGACCCCCAGTGCCGCCACCGGCATCGACGACACGGTGGCAGCCGTCGAGCCAACCTCTGCGAACCAACTCGTGTCCAAGCGCTTGAGCGCCGCCGAACAGTTCCTGTTGGAAGTGAGCCCGCTCGTGCTCGTTGGTATGACCGGCCAGGTCGGCACCTTGTGCCTTTCCCGTACGGATCGCCGTCGCCAATCGGGTGCCGGCGCGCATGAATCGATGGGCCAGAGCATGATCCTGTCCGATGAATCGGCTGCTGTCGGTACTCAGCAGGGCCGTCACCTCTTCCCCTGCGTGATACACCGCCTCGCAGGCTCTGTGCGAGTCGCCCGGCGCCGTTTCGTCATCCAAAGAGATGTGGAGCAGATCCACCGCAGACAGAGCCCGCAACAATTGTGAGAGGCGGCGTTCATCGACTCCGAGGGCTGCTGCAAGCTCGGAAGCGGTGCTCGGACGCCGTGACAGGTGGGCAAACACGTCCAACTGCAGGCCCGCCATCAGCGCACAGGTGGGAAGCGGGTCGAGCCATGCTTCAAGGCGGGCTGCCAACGATCGATCTGTCAACTACCTTCTCCTCGTTTGATCTCTTGATGCGACTGGCGGTGCGACCATGTGGAAAACAGGATGAGGCGACACATCACACAACGGACAGTCCGACTTCTGCTCACCCTGGGAGGGCTCAGCTTGCTGCCCCCGGCATCGCGTAGGGCGCTGGAGGGAGAAACGGTGGACGAGATCATGGAGATCGTCGAACGATGTACCCGGACGCCGTGATCCTCAAGTTCTCTTCCGCGTACCGCTGATCGATCCCGATGTCCGACCCTTTCGAGGAGGTGGCCGACGGCGTTTTTGCCTATCACCATGATTGGGCCGACGGGCTGTGTGCCATCGTGCTCGGCGAGGACACTGCGGTGGCCATCGATGGCGGTGGTGACCGAGCCGACGGTGAAGCGATGGCCGCGTTTCTGCGTCGCCAGGGCCGGGAGCCATCGAGATTGATCTACACCCACGGTCATTTCGACCACGTGTGGGGCGCGGCACCTCTGGGTCACGGCGAAGTGTTCAGTCACGAGCGGACCCCCGATGTCATGCGAGCACAGGTTCCCTCGTGGGCGAAGAAGTGGGCCGTCTCCGAATCCGAGGCCGCCAAGCGCGTGCCCTGGCCGACAGCCACGTTCTCCGATCAGATGATGTGGCACCTCGGGGGACGAACGATCCAATCCATTCGGACGCCCGGCCACAGTATCGATGGGACCAGCTATCTGGTGGAGGACGCGAAGGTGATCGTGGCGGGAGATGCCATCGCCACTGGAATTCTGCCTGCGCTGGACGACGGGGATGGTCGCACGCTGGAGATGTCACATCGACTGCTGTTGGAGATGGACGATCAGATCGAAGCGCTCATTCCCGGGCACGGCCCGGTCGTGCGCGGGGAGGCGGTCAGCGAGACGCTGATCTGGGGAGCGGGTTATCTGCGCAATGTGCGCGAGCGACTGCGTCAACAGTTGATGGCAGGAAAAAACGACGAACAGACGTTGTTGGACGCTTGTCCCTACGAAGAATTCGTCGCCGGCCGATTCGACCCGGCTGTCCATCACATGATCCACCGCCACACGGCTGCGGTGACGAAGATGATCGCCGAGGAACGGACCCGCATACCTCCTCAAGCCTGACGCAGCGCTACGCCATGCTCGATTCGGAAAGTCTCAGGTGGCGGTGTTTCGGATCTGTGCCAGGCTCGCTGCCAGCGAGGGTGCCGGATAGGCCAGATCGATGTGACTGGTGCGACCTCCCAGGCGACTTCGAAGCGCACGTGGAACATGGGGTCATGGGCAGGGATCCAACCGTCCATGACGTAGCAGTTGTTCGTCTCTACCTCTGGTTCGATGATTTCCACATCGATGACTTCACTCCACAGACTGACGATTTTCCGCATCAGACGGCAGGCGACCAGTTCCATGTTGGATACAAGACGAACAGGCAGATCGGATGACCGACGGGTCCGACGAGGCCCGCCGGTTTGATGGTGCCGGTTCTCAGGCCTTGTACGGAGTCCCGGTGCGCCGCAGCTGTTTCGTGATCGCGATCTGGCATGTGCAATAGCTGCCGATGTATTCGGTGGCGAAACCTGGTCGCGCGTCACCGATGGTGCCGACAATCATGTTCGCATACTCGTAGGTCGTGTCGTATCGATCGATCAGCAGCGCCACCATCTCGATCCACGCCTTCTTCACCGCCTCTCCCCACGTGGGACCCACACCCCCGGTGAGCCACTCCTCCTTCGACTCGACATACCCGGTGGTTTCCACAACGGGGCTCGCATTCGGAAAACCGGGGGATCGGTTGACCTTCAGCGTCACCTTCGCGTCGATCTCCACACCGGCCGCGGTGAGTTCGCCATCGCCCATGCGCGCATGGGTATCACCGATGGACAGATAAGCACCGGCTTTCTGGGCACGGATATGGACGGTTGAGCCGGGTTGAATCGAGTTGAAATCCATATTCCCGCCGTTGTCGATCGGATGGGACGCGACGGACTCCAACTGGATCACGCCGATCATGGGACGCACGGGCACGACAAAGTCGGGAGGGAAGTGGACGAGGCCATCGCGTACGGGTGCCACAGCGCGCCAGTAGCCCCAGTGAGGGCCGGCATTGCGGTAGAAGCCGTACGGGCCACACTCCATGTCGAGGATCTCGATGGCGACCCAATCGTCCGGCTCGATACCCTCGATGATGAAAGGTCCTCCCTGTCGTGAGTGACGGGTTGTGTTGGCCGCAGTGATCTGGCCGGCGCGCGTCTCTCCGGCGGCCTCGTAGTCGTGATCCGATCCACCGACGGTGTCGATGATGACGGTCTCTCCCAATTCCAGCGTACCACGCGGCTGACCGCGCTCGGGATCGTCGGGGCCGGAATAACAGGGCGTGCGGGTGAAGTGGCGCATCGTCTTTGTCTCTCTTGGTTGGGGTGGTCGTTGCCGACCAAGCAAGTCGCAGCAGCGATCATGTCAATTCGGAGGAATTGCCTCGCCAGGGAAGGGCCCCTAGTCTGTGGGTCATGTCTCATTCTGACCGAACCACAAAATGGTCCATCAACCCCTTCGTATTCTGGGCCTCCGCCGGACTGACGGTGGGCTTCGTCCTGCTCAGTGTCCTGAATCTGCAGCAGATGACGGAGGTCTTCGACGGCGTGTTGGGATTCCTTACGGCCCGTATGGGGTGGTTCTTCGTGCTGTGTGTCAACGTGTATCTGGTGGTCGTGCTGTATCTGCTGCTGAGCCGACACGGGAGGATCCGCCTCGGGGGCGACTCGGCGCGACCTGACTTCAGCACTTGGGGCTGGCTGGCCATGCTGTTCAGTGCCGGCATGGGCATCGGGCTGATGTTCTGGAGTGTCGCCGAGCCGATCTACCACTTCACCAGTCCTCCCTGGGGAGAGGCCGGCACACCTGAGGCGGCCCAACTGGCCATGGGGATCACCCTGTTCCACTGGGGATTCCACGCGTGGGGGCTCTACGGTCTGATGGCGCTGGCCCTGGCTTACTTCGCCTACAATCAGGGTCTGCCGCTCACGGTGAGATCGACGTTCTATCCTCTTCTGGGCGCGAAGATCCACGGTCGATGGGGCGATGTGATCGATACCCTGGCCACCTTGGCCACCCTGTTCGGGCTGGCCACGTCGCTGGGACTGGGTGCACAGCAGGTCAATGCGGGAATGTCCCACCTGTTCGGGTTGCCACACTCGGTGACGGTGCAGGTGGTCTTGATCGCCTTGATCACGGCCATGGCAATGACGTCGGTCGTGCTCGGCGTCGATCGAGGAATCCGCCGGCTCAGTCAGCTGAATGTGATGTTCGCCGGACTCCTGCTGCTGTTCGTGTTGATCACCGGACCCACACGATATCTGTTGGATGCCCTCGTGCAGAATATGGGGATCTATCTGCGGATGTTGCCGCGGCTCGGTTTCTGGACCGAGGCCTATCGAGAAACCCAGTGGCAACACGGGTGGACGATCTTCTACTGGGCCTGGTGGATCGCCTGGGCGCCCTTCGTCGGACTCTTCGTCGCTCGCGTCTCACGGGGCCGGACGGTCCGTGAATTTCTCGCCGCCATCCTGTTGGTGCCGACGATGGCGACGTTTGTGTGGCTGACGGTCTTTGGCAACTCGGCCCTGCACGTCGAGTTGTTCGGTGCAGGGGGAATCGCGGCAGCGGTGAAGGACAATGTGGCGGTGGCCCTCTTCGTGCTCCTCGAGCAATATCCCCTCTCGGCGATCACCTGCGGCCTGGCCGTTTGTATCGTGGTGACCTTCTTCGTCACCTCCTCCGATTCCGCATCCCTGGTGGTGGATATCATCACCGCCGGTGGTGATCCCGACCCACCGAAGAAGCAGCGCGTCTTCTGGGCCTCGATGGAGGGCATCGTGGCCGCCGTCCTGCTCATGGGAGGCGGCCTGCTGGCGTTGCAGACGGCAGTCGTGGTGACGGGGCTGCCCTTCGCCTTGGTACTGCTGCTTCTGAGTGTCAGCTTGATGAGGGGGCTGGAGACCAGGACCCCCTCCCCTCCGGCTTCGCCGGACCGCCCATAGCGGAGGCCTGGGGAAAGGGCACGGGGATCCCGTCCTGGTGCCAGGGGAATGCATAGCTGGGGGTTTCGCAGAAACGCTCCAGATCGGCGTCCAACCGGATCGCGGCACCTGCCGGCAACTCTACCAGTACATGCCGGCCATCGACACGCATCGCGTCGAGGCCTTCGCCATCGGCTTGTTCAAAACGGACTTCACCAAAGCGATGTTCACCGAAAGCGCCGGCCTGCACGATGAGGCGTCGGGCTTCGTTTCGGTGGCAATTCACCAATTGCACGCCCACGCGACGATCGCTCAACTCGTCAACGAGGGCGGCCGTGTCCGGTGGCAGCCCCGGTCGTTGACGATCGGCGTCGTAGTAACGAACCGTGGCACGAAGCAGTCCGCCGTTGTAGATCGACTGGGGAGCGCCGGTGGTGACCTGGGTGAGGGCCTTGGTCAGCACCACGTGCATCGGAACCTGGTTGCTCTGAATGATGTCGAGATGCGTTCGGTCGTCATCGACCATCTGCCGATAACTCTTCAGCGCAGCGGCGTATTCGGCTCGCAGGATCTGCTCAGGCCAGCCGGGGTTGCGCCCCTGGTGATACTGGAAACGTGGCAGTTCGGTCTGTCCCCGATTCTTCTCGCCCATGCTGACGTCCACATCGTTCCAGTCGCGTTCGGTGTCACGCTCACGAATCGAATCGATCAATTCGCGGTCTTCGTCGGCCATGGACGCGTGATAAAGGTGGACCATCTCCTGCGGGCGCATCGGACTGGCTTCCTGGGCATAGCCGCGCATGTCGATGCCGTCCAGAACGCTGGGCCCCGGGGGCTTGAGCGACAGGTCCCACCCATCGGGGCCATACCGTGTCGGTACGACAAACTGCCCATCGGGTCGCTCGAATCCGTTGTCGACGAGCAATCTCACCTGCGAACGCAGAAACTCGAGCCAGCTTGAATCCCCCGTCAGAAGTTGGCAGCACTCCACGGCAATGTTGATGCCGTGGAACATGATGTTGTACCCCTGGTAGTGATTCCAGCCGTACTGCCCCCCCCACCAACAACCCTTTCTTCCGCCACCGATCACCCCTTGGGCATCTACGTTGTCCGGGCAGATGCCCCCATTGGCCTTGGTGCGTTCCCACCAGGCTTCGGTGTATTCCAGAACCCAGCGTTTGTACCGTTCGTCCCCCGTCTGCAGGTAGGCGTGGGTTACCAGCGCCGTGGCAGCCAGAGAGTTGGGCGTGTCGCACTGCAGCACGAGCCGGTTGAACAGGTCGACGATCTGTTTCGCACGGGCCGGATCTTCATACCAGCGGACTTCGAGATCTTTGACGACGGGATAGAGGGACGCGCGCACTCCGTAGTAATTGCAGGAGCCACCCAGGCCCCGACCGGCGTAGAGCATGGTGTGGGCGAATTCGACATCCCCCTCCAGCACGGGGCCCTGCGCAGAATGAAAGGGTGAACGCAGGATGCGGTGTTCTTTGTCGTAGTTCGGTGCCTCCGGGTCGTCACCGGTAAACATGTTGGCAAAACGGCGGGCACGCCGTTCGTTTTCCGAGATCGTCGGGTCTGCGACACCGAAGTCGTAGAAGGCCATGTTGCCTTCGCTCAGATGATGCCACTCCATCGCCTGGGAATGGCTCCAGAACTCCCGGTAGATCGATGGCCGGAAGATTTTCTTGTGTTCGTTGAATCGCGTGCGGTGCTGAAAGCTGCTGTCCGAGACCCGCGTCACCGCATTCCAGTGACGCAGGTGCAACTCCAACAGATCATCATGGGCACCCAGGGCGTAGAACAGGCCGAAGTTGTAACACTGCTCGTACAGATCGTCCACATCTTCTGCCATCAATGTGGCGCCCCCTGCCTCGAAGTAGTCCCGTGCATACAGACGGGCGGCGTCCTCCATGAGGGCGAAGAGCTCGCGCTCCAACAGCGCCCACGCTGGCGGTGCACTCAGGTGGTGGCCTTTGATGGTGGGTAGGTTGGGTAGTGAGGGTTTGCTGGGCATGGGGGTTCTCTCCAGGCGCGCCGGTACCGCAATTGTCGCTGAGCCAGTAGATGCTGAGAGAGGTAAGATGTAGCGGAAGAGGCTCGACCAAACAAGCGCATGCAACCGGCCGGCCTGGCCACCGGCAAGGCAATCACCTCCAGGAACGCGCCCTTGGCGGGTACACGATTTTCGGAGATCGCGGTTCGCTTCGGGCCAATAGCGACGGATGCCACTTCATCGACGACGACGGTCAGCAGCAGCTGGAGACCTATCCTCAGCCAGAACGCTCTGAATACGCCGAGGAGCTGCTCGCCTTCGCAACCTGGGTGCGCAGTGGTGAAGCCGGCCCGACAACGGGTGTCTCCGAACGACGTTCGCTGGCGATCGTTCAAGCCGGTTACGAATCGGCTGCCAGTGGCGAGCCGATCGATCTCGAAAGCAGATTCGGTCGGCTGTGATCCAGCCTGGCTCCCACTGTGATGCGCCCTGGCTTCGTATTACCTTCCAGCGCCTGACCTGCCAATGTCCATCTGGTAGCTCCACACCAGCCAAAGAAAACCCAACAGACCACAAGGGAAACTCATGGCCGAAGACAAACCGACCATCGACGTGATGGAGTCCGCACCCTTCATCGTGAAGGGACTCAAGAATCTCTACGACGCGGATGGCAACAACATCGAGATGGCAAAGGATGTGATCGCCCTGTGTCGCTGCGGGGGGTCACAGAACAAGCCGTTCTGCGACGGTACCCATCGTGGCAATGGCTTCAAAGGAGACAACGAAGGCGGCAAGGGGCATGAACTGCGCGAAAGCGAGGGCGAGGAGGTCACCGTCGTCGACGATCGCAATCTCTGCTGCTTCGCCTCGGCGTGTTCCGCTGGTGCACCCTCCGTCTTCTTCAAACGCGAGGACGGCCAGCGGTTCGCCAAGCCTGATGCTTCATCTGCACAGGAAGTGATCGACACCATTCGCAAGTGCCCATCCGGGTCTCTGCTGTACAAGCTCAAGGGCGAATTGCAGGATCAGTATTTCTCGACGGCGGAGATTCAGATCCTCAAGGACGGTCCCATCGCAGTGCGGGGTGGGATCGTGTTGAACAATCCGGACGGTGGGCAGCCGAAAACAACCTCTCACTACACGCTTTGTCGCTGCGGGCATTCGACGAACAAACCCTTCTGCGACGGCGCCCATTCGGATGCAGGGTTCTCCGACGCGAGCTGACAACCTCCTGCAGGCGCTGGCACGAGTCGAATGAGCACGCTTCTATCTCTGCCTCTGCTGGCGCTTGGGTTTGTCGTTCTGGTCGGTACGATCACAGCTGTGACCGGGCTGCACCTTCGTCGGGGGCCGCGTGTGAGTGTCGACAACGCGCGGATCGAGACGCAGTCCTGGCTACGTATCCCCTACCTGGATGCGCTGTTCGAGTTCCCTCAGATTGCCAGGGATGTATCGGCCGGCTGGTACTTGGATCGACTCGATCATCCTGTTGGCGAGTGGCGGATGTTTCGTCTGGGAATCGCCCGGCGTGGGATTGCTTCTGGCGATCCTCTCCAGCCTACATGGAGCAGGCCATGGAGCGAGGGCAGTTGGCACGCAGCATGGCCGGTCTCGTCTTCAGCATCACCGCCCTCACGATCGGTGTCGTGATGGCGATGATTCATTTCGCTTTGATCATGCGATCGCACTTCAGCTAGTGCCGCCTCGATTGTACAAACACACGCACGGTGTCGGTTCGTGAGGCGATTCGTAACTCAAACCCAAGAGCTACCTCTCTTATGACCCCGATCTTCGAAGACCGTCGCCACTTCTACAGTGACAATCTCGCGGGCACTCACCCGGCCGTACTGCTGGCGATCGCCGATGCCAATGTGGGTCACTCACTGGCCTACGGGGAGGATCCCCTCACGGCCGAGGCGATCGCGCGCGTCTGCCAGCTATTCGGCGGAGATGGCGTGGAAGCCCATTTTGTGTTCAACGGCACGGCGGCCAACGTGTTGTGTGCGGCGGCGGTGACCGCCCCGTTCCAGGCCGTGCTCTGCTCGGAGACGTCTCACATTCAGTGGGACGAGTGCGGAGCGATCGAACGCTTCGTCGGCTGCCGAGTGCTGGCCCTGCCATCGGTCGGTGGCAAGCTGACGCCGGACTGTCTCGACGACATCGCCGAAGGCCATGCAGAGCCGCACCAATCGAAGCCGCGCCTGCTGTCGATCACGCAGGTGACGGAGATGGGCACCCTCTACACACCCGAAGAGGTAAAGGCCCTGGCCGACGCCGCCCACGATCGTGGCTGGCTGTTGCATATGGATGGGGCCCGACTGGCCAATGCCGCGGCATTCCTGGAGCTCCCACCCCGGGCCTTTACCGTCGATGCAGGTGTCGATCTGTTGAGTCTGGGGCTGACCAAGACGGGGGCCATGATGGCGGAGGCCGTCGTGATGTTCGGTGAAGAAGCTTCGAGGAGCTTCCCCTACGTGCGCAAGCAAGGTCTGCAACTGGCGTCGAAGATGCGCTTCATCAGCGCCCAGTTCCTGGCCATGCTCACCGACGACCTGTGGTTGCAGTTGGCCGGCCACGCCAATGAGATGGCACAGCGGCTGCGTGTTTCGGTCCAGGACATCCCCGGCGTCGAGCTGGTTCACCCTACACAGGGGAATGGGGTCTTCGTGCGACTGGCGCCCGATCGAATGAGGAAGCTCCTGGCGGAGGTCACCTTCGCCGTCTGGGACCCTCAGAAAGGCGAAGCACGTTGGATGACGGCCTGGGACACGACCGCCGCTGATGTCGATGCCTTCGCCGAGACGGTGCGCCAGATCATGACACCCAGATGATCACGTTGAGCCGCCAAGGTGAAGTAATCGACATGTTTTTGTGACGCGGATCACAACCGCACCCGGTAACGGGCAAGGAACCCACCAAGCGTGCAACATGCTGTTAAAAACTCGCTTACGCATAGCGGCGCCATCTGCATACTCTCCTGTACCACGTCTGTTGTCGGCTCCAATTGGTGCGGCGGGCACGGACTTCACGTCAGGAGGCGGGCCATGGCTCTCGGCTTTCTTTACACATGCTCTGGATGCGGCAAGTGGTTCAAGGTCTACGTGCCTAAGCAGAAACTCTTTCGCAGCATCACGGGGCCGACTGTTGACTGAGAGCGCATCGATCGCCGGGACGAAGAAGACGGCGGTGTCGATGAGGTGAAACGACAGGCGAGTTTTACACAAAGCAGCTTCGTCGACATTCGTGGCGGGGAGCGATTGCAGTGTCCCAAGTGTGACCACGAGGTGGATCTGATGCGGCACTTCCGCTCGTCATGACAGGACTCGCCACGGCACCGATGAACTGATTACAACCAACCGTCCATCGCCGTCGTTGCCCCACCGAGCTTGAAGAGGACCCCCACACCCTGCCGTGTGGGGGTCCTGTCGTTCTGCTATCGGCCGGTGGGTCGATCGAGGCATCGATACTGACTCTTTGTGACATCAACCTTCAGGGTTCTTCTTCTGGTGGTCTTGGTCGGTTGTGGTTCGACAAAACCCACGGAACCGACCACTGAAGACATCGTTGTTGGGACTTGGGATATCTACTCTGACATGGAGTTCAACAGGGGTGATTTCCTAGGTACCTGTGAGTATCGTTCCAACGGACAAATGGAGTGTGACTCGGGGGAGACTCACGGTCAATGGAAGATCGAGGGGAATCTGCATTACGAGATCTCCGACGGTGTCACTGAGGAAGGGACAGACATGATCATCGAAGTCGTGGACGAAGACAACATTCATGAGGCTGAGCACGGTATCCAGAAGTGGACAGGGCAGCGACGGATGCTGTGTTTGTTACCCATGAAAGAGTCTGATGTCTTGCCTGCAGGTTCCTCCAATGATCTTCGTCTGGCCGTCTCCGCGGCACAGGCGGCGGGCGCCGTGATCTGCGAGCGCTTCCATGCCGAGGCCTCCACCGTGCATCGCAAGGACGGAAAAGGGGAGGTCACCGAGACGGATCTGGTCGCCGAAGCGGCGATCTTCGACGTGTTGTCCGGTTCGGATCATGGCATTCTGAGCGAGGAAGCGGGTGGTACTCACGAGAACGCCGATCTGTGGATCATCGATCCGGTGGATGGGACCACAAATTTCTCGCGACGCCTGTCCCTGTGTGCTGTTTCAATCGGACTCCGTTTGGGCGGGCAGCTGGCATTGGGTGTGATTCTTCATCCGGTCACCGGTGAGGTGTATCTGGCCGAGCGGGGTCTGGGCGCCTGGAAGAACCAACAGAGACTCCATGTTGCGACCACCGACGATCCATCTCTGGCGGTCATCTACCTGACGCACGGTTATGCGGCCGAGCATCGACGACGCTACGGCGAGGCCCTGGCGCGCTTCGCCGAGACTAGCTACCCACGGACCTTTGGGTCTACGGCGGCGGAGTTGTCCTTTGTCGCGGCAGGCGCAGGAGATGGGTGGATCTGTTCGGGGGACGAGTTGTGGGATTTCGCCGCCGGTATGGTGTTGGTGGAAGAGGCCGGTGGCCGTGTGAGTGACTGGCGGGGCGCAGACTGGGATGGCCAGAGCACATTCACCATCGTCTCCAATGGTGCGATCCACGGCTTCCTCACCGATACCGTCAGCGATCTGCAGCCGGTGTAAGAGCGTATCGTGAGCAACTCCCGTCCCAACATCATCTTCATCATCTGTGACGATCTGGCCTGGGGCGATCTTGCTTGCCACGGAAATCCACACACGTCCACACCTCGTCTCGACCGGATGCGTGAGGAGTCGACGCGACTGACCCGCTACTGCTCCGGTCCGCTGTGCACGCCGGCACGGGCAGAAATCCTCACCGGGCGCTGGCATCTGCGCACGGGGGCTTTCGACACCTACTGCGGTCGCGCCACCTTGCACCCAGACGAACCGACGATCGCACGCACTCTCGCGAAGGCCGGTTACCGTACGGGCGCCTTTGGCAAGTGGCACCTGGGAGACAACTACCCGTCTCGACCGCACGACGTGGGTTTCCATGAAACCCTCGTGCATCGCTCGGGTGGCATTGGTCAACCCGGAGATGCCCCCGCCAACCACCTGCGAGAAGACGAGAGTTACTTCGATCCCACGGTGATGTGCAACGGGGTCGAGCAAGACAGCCACGGGTACTGTAGCGACGTGTTCACCGACGCCTGTCTCGACTTTGTGTTTAGGGCGACGCAGGACGAGCAGCCGTTCTTCGCCTACCTCGCCTTCAACGCACCCCATACGCCGTTGCAGATCGCCGATGAATGGGTCGACCCGTACCGGCAGGCGGGCATCAACGAGACCCATGCGAGGCTCTATGGCATGGTGACCAACATCGATGCCAACGTGGGACGGTTGATCGACCACGTCGACCAGCTCGGCCTCGGTGAGCAAACCCTCATCATCTTTACCTCCGACCATGGACCCTGTGGTTCGTCGGGAGATGGCGACCATGGCCAGCGCTACAACGCGGAGCTGAGGGGGATCAAGGGATCCATGTACCAGGGCGGTATTCAGACGCCGTGCTTCTGGCGGTGGCCCGGGACCCTCAACGCAGGACAGGACGTGGACCGCGTGACGTCCACGGTGGATGTGTTTCCCACGCTGGCCGGGTTCGCCCATGTCCCCGCTGCGGCAGACGCAGATTCCTCACCGACGGATGGGCGAGAACTGACCGCGCTGCTGACGGGGAAAATCTCGCAAGACACTTGGCCCGAACGCGACGTGTTCATGCAGTGGCATCGAGGGGATGCCCCGGTGCAGTATCGCAACTACGCCGTCATCGAGCAGCGCTGGAAATTGACTCGACCTTCCGAGGACGCCGACGACGAACTGTATGATCTGGTCGACGAGCCCCACGAGTCGACGAACCTCGCCCCGATGCAGGGCGCCCGTGTCGAGGCCATGCGCCGTCGATATGATTTCTGGTTCGAAGACGTGTGTGCGACACGAGGGGGGCGGACTTTTGATCCGGTGGTCGTTCCCCTAGGAACGCCCCACGAGAATCCCGTCGTCTTGTCACAGAACGACTGGCGCACCATCGGTGAGGAGGGATGGCGCAACGATCGGATTCGAGGAGTATGGTCGGTTCGCGTCGAGCACGAGGGCAGATTCGGCGTTCGACTGAGATGGCGCAAAGATCTGCCGGTAGGCACCGCCTACGTTGCCCTCGGCGATTCGATCTGGTCGGTGAGAGTTGCCACCGGTGCGACACAGACGGACTTGGATCCTCTGATCCTTGCCGAAGGATCCGCACAGCTGGAGGCGTGGCTGGAGACGGATCAAACGTGTCCGACGGCACGACACGGGCGATTCATCCCCGCCCTCTACGTCGAGGTGGAGCGGATCGAGTGACCCTCCACCAGATCAATCACCTCAACACCGCCCTGATGGTGATCTCGGTGGCCATCGCCGCCGTGCTGCCCTTCGAGTTGTTCCTCTTTAGCCTACGCGATTCTCGGCCCGGCCCACTACCTGACGCAGATCTCTTGGCTCCACGACCGCAATTACTTCACCACCGGTCGCTGGGATTTTCTCTTCCTGCTGCTACGCACGATTCCACTAGCGCTCCGATTCTTCTATGGCCAGGGCAGTTTTGAAGGACTGATCTGGGATGGACTGTTTGGCGCCACGGCCATCGCTGCAGAGGGGTGTTGCCGGCTTGTCTCCTGTGGCGGCCAACTGCTATCCGGAACTGTTCGCCTGGTTGTGTGCCCATCACAGTGACGAGCCGGTCAAGGCCGAACGACTACAGCATCGCCTCGCTGGACGCGGCGGTAAAACTGAAGTATCCACAGAGTGCCAAGCGACATCTTCATCGGCGAGGTCTGCCGATCGGCAGTCGGTGTCGCGTCGCCGAGCATGACTTCGATGGCTACGATGATCTCCTGCTCACGTCCCTACTGCTGCAGGTGGATGAGATCAAGCAGGAGTTGGAACTGTGAGATCGTGACCTGGTCCCTGTAGGAAGTGTCTGGGGCCGTTTACTGATTCGGGCTACTGGGCTTCGCCGCCGGCTGCCGGCGGCGGCTGCAATGTGGCGATGAAACGGTCGAGCTCTTCCCACACCTGCTCGCCGATCTCAGCCGTTGCATGGCGGACATTGTCTTCCACCTCTTTCGCCGTCCGCGGGCCCACGAGGGTGGCACCGATCAGAGGCTGGCGCAGGCTATACTGAACGGCAATGGCGCCGACCTCGACCCCCTGCATCTGACACCATGCATAGATCTGCCGCGCTCGTTCGAAATCGACATCGCCGGGTGATCTGTGTCGTGCGGCTTCTTCCACATCGATGCCGGCAAGCAGACCGCCCAGGTAAGGCGACCCGTTGACGACGCCCACGTCTGCGGCGTCCGCGTGTTCGAGCAGCGGTATCACCGACTGCCGGATCGGATGGTAATCGTAGGATGGCAGAATAAGATCGGCTCGCCCCGAGTCGATGACGCGCCGCAACCATCGATGTGTGCGATTGCCCAGACCAACTCCACGGATCTCCCCTTGCTCACGCAGCCCTTCGAGGAACTCGAAGGCGCCTCCCGGCCCCATGATCGTGTCCATATCGTCGTCAGAACCCGGGTCGTGCACGAAGACGATATCGATGTCTCCTAACAGATGTCGGCTCTGGTCGTAGCACCACCGTACGTCGTCGAGCAGATAGTGATTCGGGCGCTGCGGATGAGTGCCCACCTTTGTCGAGATCGTCAGTTGTTGGCGCAGGGTCGGATCCAGTGATGCCAGGCCGGCGCCTAGGTGTTTCTCGGCCACCCCCCCACCATAGGCCGGAGAGGTGTCGAAGTAGCGGACGCCTAGTTCGGTGGCCCGTTGCACGGCGGCACTGGCAGCATCGATGGCGCGATGTGGATCGTCGTCGTCGACGAGCAGCCCAAGATATCCGCCGATGCCGAGGGTTGTGGCTTGGATGCCAGTGCGGCCCAGCGTCTTGAGAGGAAGGGGTGACATGCTGGTCAATCGATGACGGCGGCAGCGACAGCGTTGCTCACCCGTCTCAGCAACGATCCATCCTGAATCTTCACATTCGTCAGACAGACGCAGATCAGCTCGCTAGCTGGATCGGCCCAGGCGACGGTGCCTGTTGCGCCCACGTGGCCGAAGGTGCGGGGGGACACCTGCTCACCGAAGAAAGCCCAGACCCTCGAATCGCGCAGCGCCCAGCCGACGCCCCACGGGGCCTCGAGATGGGAGGGATTTTGATTGGACACCATCGCTCCTGCGGCGGCCTTCGAGAAGACACGCTGGTCACCCACCGATCCCCCATTCAGCACACATTGCAGCAGCTTTCCCAAATCAGGTCCCGTCGAATGCATGCCGCCCCAGGGGCAGCCGAAATCGCGCCAATAGCCGCTGTTCGGACCCCAGTGCTGGCCATCGGCCGATTCATCCATCGACGTGCCCACCCACACCGTATCCTCGATCTCGAAGTCATCGATGCCGAGACAGCTGCGGTCCATCCCCAGGGGCGCAAAGATCCGTGTCTTTTCCACGTCTCGCAGGCGTTGGCCCGTGATACGCTCCACGATTTCGGCGGCAAGCAGGATTCCCTTGCTCTGGTAGGAGAAATCCGTCCCGGACTCAAACAGCAACTTCGTTCGCAGCGCGCCCTCAACAAACGCCGACATGGGGCGATGAGCATGTCGAAGTGCCGTATTCTGTGGCAGCATGTCGGGCATACCGGAGATGTGCGACAGAATCTGTCGCACCGTGATCGATGACTTGTCCCAGCCGACAAACTCCGGCAGGTGCTGCTGCACCTTGTCGTCGAGGGAGATCAGTCCCTCGTCGACCAGCAGCATCATGGCGCAGGCCGTGACGGGTTTCGTGATCGAGGCGAGAAGGAAGATAGAATCCCCGTCCACGGAGGCGGATCCGGCCTCGGGCCGCAGCCTACCAAACCCCCGCGACAGCACGCATTTGCCGCGACGGGCGACGAAGAGTGAGGCCGCCGAGATGTCTCCCGTCCCGATGTGACCATCCACCAGAGACGCGGCACGCTCAAGCTGTTGGGCGTCGACGCCGACATCGCCAGGGTCGCTTGGTGTGAGGAGGGCGTCAGCGGTCATGGTTCGATCTCCGGGCAACACGTTGTTGCGTGGTGTTGGATAGGTTAGGCGGCGCCAGTGTACGGGCCGGCGACGGTAGTGGCAACGGGGCCACGCCGTATCGCCCGGGCCGCGTTTGTCTACCTTTGCGCGTCACAAGGCTTCCATCTTCCAACGGGTAGCCTCGGTTCAGGAACCCTAGGAGTGGACCTTTCAGCAAACCACCACGACCGACACGTTCAAGCACGGAGATGGAACGATGGCCCGTCTGCTGACGACGCCCCAGCAAAACTTTTTCGACACTTTTGGATATCTGTCTCTGCCGGGTCTGTTGGCGGATGTGATCGAGGAGATTATCGAGGCCTTCGAACAGGTCTGGGCCGACCGCGGTGGCGGCCACCATGGTGAGCAGCACGACGAGGAACGTCGCTCATGCATCGTTCCCTTCATCGATCAACACCCGCGACTGTGCGCCCTTCTGGATGACGAACGCATCGATGGTCTGCTCTGTGACCTGCTCGGGGACGACTACAACTACTCTGGTTCAGATGGCAATTATTATGCCGGCGACACCCAGTGGCACTCCGATGGCTTCAAGCAAACTCAGCATCGCTACGTGAAGATCGCGTTCTATCTCGACGATCTCGATGCCGACACAGGTTGCCTGAGAGTGATCCCCGGTTCACACATTCCGCAGGACAGCTTCGCCGAAACGCTGCAGCAGCACGTCAAAGAGATCGGTGACTGGTGGGGGGGCGATGGATCCCAGGTACCGGCGCAGGCGATGGCTACCACACCCGGCGACATCGCCGTTTTCAACCACAACCTGAAACACGCCGCCTTCGGGGGCAGTGGCCGACGGCGAATGTTTACGATCAACTGCACCCAGCGCTTTGCCGAGGCCGATCTGCAAATCTGGCGTGACTATATCTCCGGCATGGCCCGTTTCTGGACCGATCGCATGTATGGCGAGACGATGGTGTCCACGGCGAGTCCGGCGCGCATGGTCCACCTTGAACAAGGCATGGCCAACGACAATCACCTTGCGGCGTTGTCGGCCAAAGCCCGCGAAGAGATGAGCGAGCCCTCCCGCGGATGATCCACGATTTCGTCGACGCATGGCCAAAATTCAGCGGCAATGCGCGGCGCTTTCTGCTGTCGGCACTGCTGGCAGGTTTCGCCTATTCGGGCCTGTATTTCCTGCTGGCAAACCTATTTCTCGTCCGGCTCGGCTACGACGAAGGGTTCATCGGCATCTTCATCGCCACCGGTGCGGCCTCCTTCGCCCTGTCTTCCCTACCAGCGGGCATTGCCGGACGACGTTTCGGGCCCCGCAAAGCGATGATCGGTGGGTATCTGGTGCTGATGACGGGGTTGATCCTGCTGTCTATGGTCGCCGTCGTCCCGGCTGTGTGGCGTTCGGCGTGGCTGCTGAGTTGCTGTGCCTTACGAGAATTCGGCAATTCGTTCTACATCGTGAACGCCAACCCCTTTCTGATGGAGACGACCCATCAAGACGAACGACGGTTCGTATTTGCCGCCAGGGGTGCTGTCGTCCCCCTGGCGGGATTCCTCGGAGCACTCGCCGGCGGTGTGTTGCCCGATTGGTCGGCGACCATCCTGAATACGGGTCTCAGCGACCCGGTCACCTTCCTCGTCCCTCTACTGATCGGAGGTTTGGTGCTGCTACCCGGTTGGTTTGCCCTGCTGATGACGAAGAAGGAGTCTGTCCTCTCACCAGGAAGGGAGTTGCCCCAAACGGTCTCTGAGGTCACGTCGAGTTTTCCGATGGAAGAAGCGCAAACACCAACCGAACCCGGAACAGGCACGTCATCTCGCGAAACGCAAGCACCAGCGCCGACGAATTCGCTACCCGGTGATCCAGGCACGTTCCCCGCCAAACCGATTCTCGCCATGGTCGGCACGGGCCTGCTCTTCATCGCGTCCATGTCCGTGTCCGGGAGCTTCTTCAACCTCTACATGGACCAGGCCCTGGGCGTGGCCACGTCTCGGATCGGTACGGTTCTGGCCATGGGCCAGTTGCTGGCTGCACCCGCAGGCCTCATGCTGGCGCCTTTGTCCGCTCGCCTCGGATACGACCGAACCTTCATTCTGTCCGCGTTGGGTGTGGCTGCAGGTGCGCTTCTGATGGGGTTGTCCGGTCATTGGCTGCTGGCCTCAGCTGGGACAGTCATGATCACGGCCCTGTCCGCGATCGCTTTCCCCGCCATCACGGTCTATCAGCAGGAACTCGTACATCCTGAGTGGCGTCCGATCATGTCCGGTGCCTACATGATGTCCGTCGCCCTGGGCTGGTCTGTGATGGCCAGTGGTGGTGGATACTTCATCGCAGAGGTCGGTTATCAGCAGCTCTTCCTTCTGGGTGCGGTCCTGACGGGCGTGGGGACGATTCTTTTCGGCGCCTACACCCGGTCTGTTCCAGCGGGCTCCGCACATCTGACCGAATCCTGACACTCTCCCGGGTCGATCGCCTATGTTTCGGCCGGGAGACACGCCATGCCTGGATACAGGCTCCGCCTCACCCTCTTTCTGGGTCTCATCGTCGGCCCCGCCGGCGTACTGGCCTTTCTCAGTCTGCGCGCAGCTCGCGATGAAAGCGCAAGCGCCCTGGCGGACGTACGGCTACACATTCCTGCCATCCGAGCAACCCTCGACGCTCGCCTCGAGACCATCATCGACGACCTCACGCCGAGCGCCCCCTTCACCGAGACTGCTGATCTGCCGGAAGTTCAGTTCCGCTTCGCGCTGGATCCGCAGGGACACTTCGTACAGCCCATCGTGCTGCCATCATCCTTTCTCGAACGCACAACCGCCTTCGCGACGGCCCTGCAACGGGGGGAGGCGCACGAGTTCAGCGACGGCGATCTCGTGTCGGCAGTGGGGGATCACCGAGATGTGCTGTCTCACGCTGAATCGTCAGCTGAAGAGGCAGAGGCCCTCGACGCGCTGGGTCGAGTGTTGCTCGCCATGGGAGACACGCTCGATCTCCAGAGTGATCGTCGACAATCTGCAGTTCGAGGGATACGAAGTGCTGGCCGCCTAGGATGGGACATCGGGACTGGACCTGGCCATGTCTGCTTCGGTGGACCTGGTGCTACTGGACATCATGATGCCGGGCATGAATGGATACAATGTCTGTCGGCGATTGCGTGAGACGGGAAACAACACCCCCGTCATCGTGCTCAGTGCTCGAGGTGAAGAGGTCGACAAGGTTTCGGGGCTGGAGTTGGGCGCCGATGACTACGTCACCAAACCCGTCGGCGTTCGTGAACTGCTTGCGCGGGTTCGAGCCGTCCTGCGTCGAACACCAGAGCGGGATCTGAGTTCGGTCCGGCTCGCCCAGTGCCCCCGGGGCAGATGTTACCAGTCCTGCACGGCGCCGTCTGTGCGTCGCAGGTGGGGGGGCTCAGAATCGTTGGGACCGATTCTTCTGGCCGCCTCCATGTCAACGTCGATTCCCAAGCCCGGTGAGGTCGACGGCAACAGATAGCCGTCTTCGACGACGAGCTCATGCTGGACCACCTCATCCATCCAGGCCGCCGGTGGTGCGTGTTCCTGCACGGCACAATTCGGGACCGACAGGTTCAGGTGCAGCATCGCGGCTGAACTGACCGGGCTCGACGTGTAATGGGTGGCCAACTCCTGGTAGTGCATCTCGGCCAGGTGGGCAAGCTTCTTGCCTTCGGTGATCCCCCCGGTGTGGCAGATATCGACGCGCAGATAGTCGATCAACTCCTGCTCGATCAACTCACGATAGGCCCACTTGTCATGGAGTTGTTCACCGGTGCCGATGGGCACATTCGTGTGCTGTCGCAGGTGACGGAAGGCGCCTGGATTCTCAGAGCGGATGGGATCTTCCACAAAAAATGGATGGTACGGCTCCAGTTGCGAACACAATTCGACCGCCCGTGCCGGCGACAGGCGTGTGTGCACTTCGAAGATGATCTCCACTTCAGGCCCCACGTCTTCGCGTAGTGCGGCCATGTGGTCGATCCCATTGAGGATTGCACGCCGTGGATCAAATCCCGCAGGATCTTGTTTGATCGGCGAGATCCGCAGTACCTTCCAACCCTCTGCAAGCAGAGCGCGTGAACTGTCCACCAAGCCCTGTGGGTCACCACCACCGACGTGGCGATACACCAGGACCCGGTCTCGTGCCAATCCACCGAGAAGCCGATAGGTAGGCACCCCCATCGCTTTGCCCGCCAGGTCCCACAGCGCGATGTCGATGCCGGCCAGAGCAGATTGCAGCACGGGACCTCCGCGCCAAAAGGTGCCACGATAGATGTCCTGCCAGATGTGTTCGATGCGTGACGCATCGGCTCCGATCAGAAGCGGCGTCAGATGCTCAAAGGCGGCCACGACGGCGGCACTTCGTCCGCTGAGCGAGGCTTCGCCAATCCCATACAGTCCCTCGGCGGTGTCGATTCGTACGTAGACGAAAGCGCCAACTGGAACCACATCGACGTGAGTGATTTTCACTAGATTGCCTCCTGAGAGTTGGCGAGTGTGGGCTGGTAGTATATTACCTGTCGCTCGTGCCGTGAATCTGGGCAGTACGAACCGATCAAACCGTGGGACGAACAGATCATGAGTGTGAAAGATCTCGACCAGAAACTGGATCAACTCGAGGCCGACGGCTTCCTCGTCGTCGAAGCAGCCCTGTCCTCAGACGAGGTCAGACAGGTGCGTACCCGCGTCAATCACGCACGGAAGATGGGATGGGAAGAGGGCCTCAACGCGGTAGGCAACATGTGGTTCGACAGCCTGCTGGACCGTGAGCCGGAAACCTTCGCGCCTCTCGTAGGACATCCGAAGATCCGACCCTATCTACAGGGAATGATGGGACCTCAGTGTCAGCTGCGCAGCTATCGTGCTCACATCAATCCGGGTGCCTATCTACAGGAGTGGCACATGGATTTCTACGGCTACTGGGAAGAAAAACGGAAAGCCAGTCAGTATCGGATGGCCACACCTCCCGTCGGTGTGAACACAACCTACTACCTGCAGGACAACAATCCCGGCGACGGCCATCTGAAGTTCATCAAACAGGGCCATCTTGCCGAACCGCCGCATCTGCACCCGATGGATCGACCGGCTTTCGAGCAATGGTGCGAAGAGCAAGAGCATATCATCCTGTATCCAAAGGCCGGAGATTGTGTCGTCTTCCTGAGTCACATTCCCCACCAGGGGGCCAAGGAGAGAGATGACATGGATCGATCCAATGTGGTGTGCCACTACCAGTGCACGCCCATGCACGAGGGTGCCTGGTTCGTTTCTCGCTCACGAGGATACGCGGGGACCTTTCCTTTCGCGGAGGCACTGTGATGTTTCGACGCACTCTGGTACTGGTAGCCCTCGCCGCGTCGCTGATGGCGTGTGCGGATAAAGCCGAGGAAGGAACGTCGAGAATCCCCCCACCACCCTCACAGATTGTCTACGATGCGTCGAACTACAACGACGTAGCCGAGGGGCCTTTCAAGCACTACCTGCGGGCGGCCGATGCCCTGGCGCACGATCGCTTCGAAGAGGCGCGTGCTTCGCTCAAGACGATGGCCACCTCCAGTGAGGGTGAGCTGCAGGCGCTGGCGCAGACCGCCGCGGCTGCTTCTGACATCGCCGCGATCCGTGTCGCCTTTAAGCCCCTGTCTCAGGCTGTGCAAGCCCTGCCGCTGCCGGAAGGGATGGCGCTGGCCTATTGTCCCATGGCCTTCGATTATGCCGGAGGCCATTGGGTTCAGCGAGACGGTCCCATCATGAATCCGTACTTCGGCGCCTCCATGTTGCACTGCGGGGTCTTCGAGGACGAAGGCGCCGGCGCCTGACAACGACAGACATGTCCAGAAAGACTGAACGGTGACTGTGATCAGATGTTATCGTGCATGCCTGCACGCTTTGTTGTTTCTCTCTTGGATGTCGCTTCCGGTACTGGCGCAGGAGAAGGCCTCCTCGCCGTGGACTCACCAGCTGGTCGGCGATGTCACAGCCAACCAGGTCGCGCTGAAGGACTGGGCAGCCGGTGGTGATGACGCTTCAGCCTGAACGGAATCTCCCAGAGTGCCACCGACACCCGCGTGTGGGCGACGTCGTACAAATTCGCCTTTGGCCAGAACAAACTGGGCGATCAGGACATTCGAAAGACGGTGGATCGCGTTGAAGTCGAGACGGCGATGACCTTGAAGCTCGGCTACATCGTTGAACCCTATCTGAAGGCAACACTGAAAACCCAGTCCTTTCGTGGCCACGTCTACGATGGAGACACGAAGACCGCGGTTTCAGATCTATTTGACCCTGCGTGTTTAACTCAGTCGGCAGGTGCCGCCCTGCAAGTCTCAGAGCAGGTTGCCACCCGATTTGGTGCTGCTCTGCGTCAGATCATGACCCGTGACTTCAACGGGTATTCGGATGACGAGAGCACAGCCTCGATCGAAGAACTGAGATGGGACGGTGGTGTCGAGTCGGTGACGGATGTCAATTGGCCACTCGCCGACAACATTCTGCTCACCTCAAAGTTTGAGATCTTCGTACCGTCGAACGAGCCCGGGGATCGTTCCCTCAGCAATGACGCCACGCTGACGGTCAAGCTGAGCGACCACATCAATCTGAATGTGAATCTGTTGCTTATCGACGATCCGACGGCCAGTGACGATCTGCAACTCAAGCAGACGACGGCCTTCGGCGTCAGCTACAGTCTTTTTTAGTCGAACGCCACGCGGGGGATCGTCATGTTACGAGCTGGGATCATTGGCTGTGGAGGCATTGCAGAACGACGTCACGCGCCGGTTCTGGGCAAGCTGAAGGGTGTCACCCTTGCTGCTCTGACCGATACATCGACAGATCGGCTCGCCGAACTCGGCGAGCACTACAATGTGCCAGAAGACGATCGTCACGCCGATATGGACAGCATGCTGGCCAATGCCGAACTCGATCTGGTCCATATCTGTACCCCCCACGATCTCCATGTGGGCCAGGCCATCGCCGCATTGGAATCCGGTGCCCATGTCCTTCTGGAGAAGCCCATCTCCACAACGGTGGATGAGGCAGATCGCATCATCGCCGCCGCCGAGGCGGCCGGGCGAAAGGTGGCGATTAGTCACAATCAGTTGTGGTCGTCTGGCCATCGGGCGGTGCGGCGTGTCGTCGACGACGGATCCCTGGGGGAGGTCTTCTTTGTTCGCTCCGAGGGTTTCAGTGCCCGCCACGTCAGCGGACGAGGAATCAATCAGGATTGGCGAACTCAATCCGGGGCGGGCGGCGGTGGACCCCTGATCGACAATGGATATCATCAGGTGTACAAGGCCATAGATATTGCAGGGCCTCCAACCCGCGTATTCGCCCGGATCGGTCGACATGCAAGCGACATCGAAGTGGAAGACACGGCGGTGGTGATGATCGAACACCAGGGCGGGGCGACGACATCGATCCAGGTCGGGTGGTGCGCGCCGGGTGGATCGATTCGCGCCGAGGAGATTTTCGGCAGCACCGGACAACTGCGCGTAGGTGGCGAGTCACCTCTGCGTTTGTGGACACACGAGCGCAGTCGATGGGACGATGTCGAACTCGAGCCGGAAGTGCGCGATGAGCTGGGATTCCCGCCCCTCGTGCAGGAATTCCTCGATGCCATCGTCAACGACACGGATGTTCCCGAGGCGATGTCGGCTGCGGCCTCCAGGCAGACCCTCGCTGTCGTTGTGGCGGCGTACGAGTCAGGACAATCGGGACAACCTGTCGAACTCTAGCAGGTACAGAACTCAACCTGAACGTAGAAGGGAAAGAGACCGAATGGCGACGAAACGGATTGTCCGAGTACGCGAAGCGGGCGGTGACCAAAGTTGGGGATTGGTCGTGGATGATGAGACGATCGAAGGACTGGTAGGATCGCCCTTTGATGGGCTCCAACCCTCCGGTGAGCGGCGGGAGATGGCGTCCCTCAAACTGTTGGCGCCGATCGAGACGGGGGCGCGACTGATCGGTGTCGGGCTGAACTATCTGAAGCACGCCGAAGAGAGCAATCTGCCGCCGCCAGAGCAGCCGATGCTCTTCCACCTGCCCTCGACGGCGATTGTGGGACCCGGGGATGACATCGTGTATCCGACCGAAGGCAAGGTCGTGCATTTCGAAGGCGAATTGGGTGTCGTTATCGGGCGTCCGACACGGCGTGTCGCTGCCGCCGACGCATTGCACTATGTGCTTGGGTACACGATCGGCAACGACGTCTCCGAGCGGGTGATCCAGAAGAAGGAGATGGCCAACGGCTGTATGCTGATCTGTAAGGGATTCGACACCTTCAAGCCCCTGGGTCCATGGATCACGACAGATCTGGATCCGTCGGATTTGCAACTCACGACACGCGTCAACGGGGATATGAAGCAGTCATCGTCGACGTCGGATCTGATCTTCCCCGTACCGCAATTGATCGAATACATGAGTGCAGCCATGACCCTGCTGCCGGGAGATATCATCATGACCGGGACGCCGTCGGGTGTCGGAGACATCCAGCCCGGCGATGAGATCGTCATCGACATCGAAGGAATTGGCACGCTCAGCAATCCCGTCGTCGCAGAACGCTGAGGTTGAGCGGCGAAGTGGTGCAGCAGGATGGGTACTACGGGATCTGGTTCACACTAGGTCAGTTTGCGCCGTCGGGGGATGAGCAGTCTCCCTACGGTGACAAATACTCCGGTGGCCTCGGGACGTATACGGCCAAGCACTGTCCGCTGGCGATCTACGATGACATCGTAGGAAAGACATTCTTCGTGTATGGCGGCGCTCGAGATGAGCGTCGCCACCTGCTGGCCATGATCGGTGCCTATGATCACGGCACCCACCGGCTCTGCAGCCCCTTCGTCGTCCATGACAAGCAGACGGTGGACGATCCCCATGACAATCCGAGCATCGCCCAGGATGAGAATGGATATCTGTGGGTCTTTGTCTCGGGTCGAGGCCGGGCCCGTCCTGGATTCATCTACCGCAGCCGGTCCGCCCGTACTCTGGAAAACGGTTTTGAACAGGTCCTTGAGGGCGAGCTCACCTACCCGCAACCATGGTGGATCCCCGGACAAGGGTTTCTCCATCTGTTCACGAAATACACAGGTGTGCGTGAGCTGTACTGGAGTCGCTCGTGCGACGGCGAGACGTGGTCGGAAGATCGCAAGCTGGCCGGCATGGAGGGCCACTATCAGGTCTCCCGGCGTGTGCCGGAGGGCGGTGTCAGCGGGTTGGGACTCGATCTTGGAGCGATGGGGTCGTCGAAGGTCATCACGGCCTTCAATCGACACCCGGAAGGTCACCCTGACAATCGAACCGATCTGTTCTATCTGGAGACGGATGATCTCGGTGACAGCTGGTGCACGGCGGCCGGGGAAGATCTGAGTAGCGATTTGCCGCTGACTGCCCCGAATACTCCGGCGCGCGTACATGACTTCGCCCGTGAGGGTCGCCACGTGTACATGAAGGACATAGGTCTGGATCGCGACGGCCACCCGGCGATCCTCGTTGTCACCAGCGCCGACCATCGACCCGGGCCGATGGGAGAGCCGCGCACATGGACCCTGGCGCGCTGGCAGCCGGACGGATGGCAGTGGGTCTCGGTGACCAATACGACCCACAACTACGACATGGGATCTCTGTACATCACCTCCGAAGACTGGCGTATCGTCGCTCCCACCGAACCGGGCTCCCAGCATTGGGGTACGGGAGGCGAGATGGCCATGTGGATCAGTGAGGATGATGGGTGGAGTTGGCGGCTGGCCGAACGACTGACATCAGATTCGCCCTACAATCATGCTTATGCGCGCCGACCCGTGAATGCACACAAAGGTTTTTATGCCTTCTGGGCGGATGGCAATCCGGATGTATTCTCGCCATCGCGGTTGTTCTTCTGCGATCGCGCCGGGACAGTCTGGCGCATGCCCATCGAGATGAAGGCCGACGAAGCGGAGCCCGAACCGTATCAGGGCTGAGGAATCAGCAGACCTAACGCCAGTCCATTGTTCAGCGCGTGAATTCCAGCGGTGACGAAGTAGGCGTACCAGAAGCCCCGAGGTCGCCAGGCCTCAAAGGCTGCAGAGAAAACGACGAAGGTCCAGAAAATGCACACGCCCCAGATGGGCACGCTGAGCGAATGCAGGATCGCCCAGGCGAGTGCAGATCCGCAGATCACGAACCACCGCTGACGAACGAATCGACGCAACAAGGCCAGCAACGGTGCCATCAACATCGTTTCCAGAAGTGGGGCGCCGATGACGATCTCTGCGAAGAGCAAACTCGGTGAATCGATGTTGAATTCCCACTGGTTCTGATCGAAGAGTTCTTCGAATCCAAGCAAGTGGCTGAACAGCGCAAGAGTCGTCGCGATACCGAGGGTGGGCACCGTGGCCAGGGGCCAGACGCGGATCACATAGCGCCAGGGCGAGATGCTGGTGTCAAAGAGGGTGGCCACGAATCGACCTGGCTTGTCCTTCATGCGGTCGGATTCTTCAACTGTTGGACGGCCCGCCCCTGCGCCTCGAGCGCTTCATCGATATCCGCTTCACTGTGGGAGTAACTCGGATAGTAAACGCTGAACGTGATCACTCCTTGGCGCAGACACTCGCCCTCAAACCGAACACGATCTTCGGTGGTGGGTAGGCGCAAGAGGCCCACGGGCGGCAAGCCGGAAAACCCCGCATCGACGCCGTGTCGCTCGGCCAACTCGCCAAACCCGGTGTGCAACTGCTGGCCGCGCGCCCAGAGTGTGCCGATCACATCTTCTTGCTCGTAGACGTCGAGCACGGCGCTCGCCGCCGCGAGTCCGAGCGTATCGCCGCCGAACGTGGAGGAAATGACGACACTCTTCACCGCATCCATCACATCGGCACGACCCAGATAGACCGAGAGGGGTACTCCATTCGAAATCCCCTTGGCAAACACCGCAAGATCTGGAGTCACGTCGAAGTATTCCTGGGCCCCTGCTCGACGCAGGCGGAATCCGGTGACGATTTCGTCGAAGATGAGCAAGGCGCCGATTCGATCACACATGGCCCTCAAGGCCGGCAGAAACTGGTGACCCTGTTCGATCTCGGCATAGTCGCAGGCGACGGAGATGGCGGCAATGTCATCGGCACCTTGCGCATCGATGGCGGTCTGGAACGCATCGACGTTCCCCCACGGCAAGGCTGTGTAGGTAGACTTCGTCGCTGCCGGTACACCCTCCCTCATACTGTTCACCCATCCGTGATAGCCGCAGGTCAGGATGTGATCGCGACCTGTGAACCCACGTGCGAGTCGGTGGGCTGCAGCCATCGCTTCGCCGCCCGTTTTCAAGAAACGGACCTTCTCGGCGCAAGGTATGATCTCGGTAAGACGTTCGGCGACCTCCACCTCCAGAGGGTGGGCGTAACTGAAGACGACGCCATCCTGTAGCTGTTTGGCGATGGCCTCATTCACCGACGGATAGGCATACCCCAGACTGATGGGTCCCAGCCCGTTGCGGAAATCGATGTACTGGTTGCCATCCACATCCCACACACGACAGCCTTCCCCGCGAACGAGAAAGCAGGGTTCTACTTCTCGAAGCGCCGGCCTCGGCGCCTTGCTGTGGGTCTGGGTTGCCATGGGCGTGACGCCGACGGCACGGCGGTGGAGTTCCCAGGACTGCTCGACGCTACGACCGCTCATGATCCTGCCTACCGGTTGCTGTGGCATGGGTGGTTTACAGGATAGAGTCGGTGTGCCGGGGTAGTGGGGCAACCTGTGGAGTGCGCGGAGGCCGACCTCAGCCGCGTTTCTTTCGCCTGCCAACGTCAGAAGGCTTTCGGTGGTTCAGGTAGAGGCGCCCCGTCTGATGCCTTCGGCTTCCATCCAGCGGCTGACGACAGCGCGAGAGGCGCGCAAATCGAGGCGATAGTCAGCATTGAGCCGCTTGCGTCGCATACCGGGATCCAGCCTGCCTGTGGGTTGGACATTGTGCCGGCTCCGCATCTGACTGATGACACGGGTCTTCGGGCTGACGGCGATGGTCATCAAGTGGAGAGGACGGTCGTCGTCGACGGTGAGCTGTACAGAAAAAACCGCGTGCCGTCCTGCACGACAGCCCGTGGAATAGGATCTAACACAGTGGCTCATGGCACGGCCTTCGGCGACCAGCTCAGAGGTGGTCGTCAGTTCGCGCACCGTCCAGGTCAGGTTGAAGCCCTTCTTGTCTGTCGTCTTCTCTGCCAGTTCACCAATGTCCGATCGTTCCCAGCGACTGGCGGGAACACGGTTTTCGCGGGACAACCGCGTCTGCCATGCCTCCACGAGATCGAGCAGCTTGTTCACACTGCGACTCTTCATAGAGAAGTTTGGCTCGGGTGGGTCTTCCATAAGGACCTGACCACCGGGCTCCGTGATCTGCTGGGACGTGAATTTCTGCAGCTGGATGTATTCGACGATCGGATCGATCAGGTCGAGGTCGATCATCGGGTGTTTGGTGAGCCAATGAATGACCGTGGACCAGAAATCCTCGTGTTCGAGAGAGCGACCGAGCCGGGTCCCGTTCACGGCGTTCACGAGGGGACTTTCTCCATCCTGCCCCATGATCTGTCCGTATCGCAGTGCTTCGATCAACGTAGAGTGGGCCGGTGCCTGCAGCGCTTCGTGCGCCATTCGTTTCGTCAGGATCACCGGCAGCCTTTCGCAGGTTGCCGCCGGTGGCCAGGTGCAAGATCCAGCCGGTGCCATCTGCAGGTGCGCGATCACCGGCCTGCAGAAAGTGCGTGTCGATGAAATCGGGCACGTCGTAGAGGACGAGAAGGTGCCTTAGAAGAGCGGAGAAGTGTCGTCGCGCATTGTGGCCCTGCGGGCGCCAATCTTCCAGCGGGCGCTGCCAGTGATTGTGAAGCCGTGCGATTCGCAGCAACCCATCCATCCACCGATTTGACGGCTCGTCGCCGAAACGAGACAGAGCCGGGTCGAGGCTGAACAAATCGGCCCGCAGCCGTTCTGCGTGAAGCAGCAACCGTTGAAACGCATCTCGTGTCGAATCGTCGTCCCCCTGCTCCAGCAGTGCGGCGACGTGACCCAACCAGGCGGGCTTCAGACTCGCGGTGTCGATGTCACCGGCCAACAGGGCCTCGATGGTTTCGTGTAGCCGGCGCGTCAGGCGTCGGACTCGTTGTAAGGCCTGACGGCTGGCTGACTCGCGCGCCAGTTCGACTTCCTTGCGCCGTTGCCGAGTGCCCTTGTGCAGGGCGTCAATCTGGTCGTGGGCGCGGCACCACTGCTGGTACGCCGAAGTATCAGCAAGGCCCAGCTTGGTGATATGTTGTTGGAGCGATGCCTCGATGTCTCCGGCGATGGCATCACGTCTGGCCGGGTCTCGTTCCTGACGACGCTCGCGCCAATCCTTGGTGAGCGCTCCCGTGAATCCATGATCACGGCACCATCGCTGGTACTCACCCACCGTCCTCAGACCGAGGGAGGCGATGCGGGTATCTAGATCGGCGTTGGCTCGTGCCTGCGCGCCACGATGACGTGGACGCGATCTGCGTTTGCTCTGCTTACCCATGGTTTCCGAGGTTGGTAGCCTGAACCGGAGCTGTCAAGGCGAGTACAGGTAAGACCTTTCATCGGTCATTCTGTTACTTCACCTGTGCGGATGCATCGCGTCCCACATGTACCAAAAATCGGGCGAACGCTGCCAGCGGCAAACGCACGAAATGAACAGAAGAGAAGGAGTGAGAACGTGACAGGATCACTGGACCTCCAGGTACGCTACTTCCAGGATTCGCCGGAGGTCGGGCTCCCTTATCGCGAGGAGCATTTCATTCGCCGCGAAACCACCATGGTCCTACCCATTGCCCAAACGGCATTGGTGCTCGTTGACACGTGGGACAACCACTTCATCCTCAGCTGGCTGGAGCGGGCGGAACAGACCATGCGTGACGCCGTTGTGCCGGCACTGAACGGGGCCCGCTCGGCCGGACTTACGGTCATTCACGCGCCGAGTCCTCGCGTCACTTGCCGGTGGGAACGGGCGAAGCTCCGGACTGGCCCCCTGCCGATTTCCGCGCCCGACAGGGAGAGCATGCGGCCTTCCGTGGCCCCCGCGCTCAACCGCCGGGCGTCCCCGATGTTGTGATCGGGATGTCACCGATGATCGATGTTCGCGACGATGAGGAACTGCTGGAGACGGGCGACCAACTGCACGCCTTGTGTGAGAAGCGGGGGATCGTGCATCTGATCTATGCGGGGTTTGCCACGAACTGGTGTATCCTGGGGCGCAACTATGGCATGCGCGCCATGGCAGCGCGAGGCTACAATCTGATTCTCCTGCGAGACGCCACGATGGGTGTCGAATACCCGGACACGCTCGATCAATGCATGGCGACCGAATTGGCCATCCGGGAGGCGGAGACTCAACTGGGTTTCAGTGCCTCCAACTCTGACGTTCTCACCGCGTGCGAACAGAATGGCTAAACGACAACCCCTTCTCTCACCAGACCAGCTGAGTGAGATCGAGCAACTCCATGCAGGGATCCTCGACCCCATCGAGGAGATGGCTGTGGGGTTGCTCCACGGCGTGCAGCATCTGCACCACATAACCTTTCGACAGTTTCTCGAGGGTTGGGAGGAGGGCGAGGCCTGGGGTGACGCGGACCTGTTCGATGTGATTCGCCCGGAGGCCGAGGTCGATTCGGTCCAATTCGGGGTTGGACCCAACGTCGCGGGCAGTCTGACCGATCTGATGCCGATCCCCGACTGGGATCTGACCACGACGGGAGGGATCGCCTCCGTGTTCGCGGGGTTGCTGGCCATGGCGTGGCAGATTCGAGGTACCCCGATCGACCTGTCCGGATCGCAGTTCGCCGTGTCAGTTCGGGGTGGCGATATAGATCGTACTGTCGTGGTGGTGACCCACTGGTTTGGATCCAAACACCGGGACCACCGCGTGGCTGTCTGCTACGACGAGTCGCTTCTGGTCAGGGCGTTGGCATGATGCGATTTGGCACGTTTCACCTGCTCACGCAACCACCGGGTCTGACGGCAGAGGATCTTCTGCGGCAGACGCTGGACGAGGCGGCCCTGGCCGACGAACTGGGTTTCCACACCTGCTGGCTCACCGAACACCACGGATCTCGCTACGGACTGTCGAGCAGCCCCCCTGTTCTGGCGGCGGCCATCGCCGAACGGACACAGCGGATACGCCTTGGTTTCGCTGCCCACATCACACCCATGCACCACCCCGTGCAATTGGCCGAACAGGTGGCGATCGTGGATCAGTTGAGTGGCGGTCGCGTCATCGCCGGATTCGGCGCCGGGTATTCGCCATATGAGTTTTCCATGGTCGGTGCCGACTTCGACAACCGGCACACCATCCACTGGGAAATCCTCGGTCTGGTGTGTCAGCTGTGGACGCAGACACAAGTCAATCACCACAGCGATCTGTTCCACCTCGACGGTGCCGCCAGTTTTCCTAAACCCCATCAGCAGCCGCACCCTCCGATTGCGATCACGGCGGGTCATCCAGACAGCGTGCGTTCCGTCGCCCTCGGAGGGCACCGGATTCTGCTGCTGGGCGGTGACGACCAGGTTCGAGACAGTCTCGCGATCTACTGGGCAACCCTCGACGAGGCGGTCGAGTCAGGTGAAATCACCGAGCAGGTGGCAGTCGATTGTCGAGGTTCGGCCGGCGTTCTGCGGCAGATCCATCTGGACGATGACCCATCGAGGGCGATGGACACCGTGCGCGAGTCCACGGCCTGGTCGCTGCGGGTTGCCAAGGCCTTGGCGAGTATGGGCCCGGTGCCCCTGACAGACGCAGACTTTGATGGCCTGGAGCTTCCTGCCGTAGATCCCGACCAGGTGCAGGAGATCCTGGCACGACGCGTTCTGGCCGGTGATACGAAATATGTCACCCAAAGGCTGGAAGGGCTTCGTGATATCGGTGTGGGTGAGGTCTTGTGCTGGACCCGCTGGGGATATCTGGGCCATGAACAGGCCACCGAATCCATGCGGCGGCTCGCCGCCCATGTCATGCCCTCATTCCAGTGATCGCTGTTCACTGTGGTACTGGATCTGGGTGCCTCCAGGTGAAGGCTCGCCCGGATGCCGCATCTCAGGCCCCTGGTGGTTCGCTCCCGAGGCCGGACGAGCTTGACGATTCCACGAGCAACACGTATCCATTACCTGCCCCAGTCTGGGACACGCAGGTGCCCAAAGTGTGTCAGCCAGAACGGAATCCTCGACAGTCTCTGCCAAGTGCCAGCAACCTTGAAGGCCGGTTTCTCTAGATGGCTCAAGAAGAATCTCCCGAATATGATGTACTGATCGTCGGCGGTGGTGGAGCGGGACTTCGTGCCGCGATCGCCGCCTACGAGACGAATCCCAACCTGAAGATCGCTGTGATTTCGAAGGTCTATCCCATGCGGAGCCACACGGTTTCGGCAGAGGGTGGGGCTGCGGCGGTGATCAAGCCCGACGACAGTCTGGACGATCATTGTTACGACACGATTTCGGGTGCCGACTGGATGTGCGACCAGGATGCGGTCGAGTCCTTCGTCAACGAAGCGCCGAACGAACTGCTGCAGCTCGAGCATTGGGGTTGCCCGTGGAGTCGTGAGGCGGATGGTTCGGTGGCGGTACGCCCCTTCGGCGGGATGAAGATCAAGCGCACGTGGTATGCGTCGGACAAAACCGGCTTCCACATGCTGCACACCTTGTTTCAGACCAGCCTCAAGTACGACCCGATCCAACGCTACGATGAGTGGTTTGTCACCAAGCTGCTCCTCGAGGATGGCCGCTGCCAGGGTGTGGTCGCCATCGAATTGGCGACGGGCCGCATTGAACCGATTCTGGCCAAGGCCGTCATCCTCAGCACGGGGGGCTGTGGGAAGATCTTCCCCTTTACGACCAATGCCAACATCAAGAATGGCGATGGCATGTCGCTGGCCTATCGGGCCGGCATTCCCCTGAAGGACATGGAGTTCATCCAATACCACCCGACAGGTCTGCCCTTCACAGGCATCCTGATCACAGAGGCTTCACGTGCTGAGGGTGGGCACCTGCTGAACAAGGATGGCTACCGGTATCTGCAGGACTACGATCTTGGCAAGCCCGAACCGAAGCCGGTGCTGCGTTCCATGGAGTTGGGTCCAAGAGATCGCCTGTCCCAGGCCTTCGTCAAGGAGCAGGAGCGTGGAGGCACGATGGCGGGCGAGTATGGCCATTATGTCCATCTCGACCTGCGGCACCTCGGCGAGAAGATCATCGATTCGAGACTGCCCTTCGTGCGCGAATTGTGTGCGAAATACGAGAATATCGATCCCGTGACCGACCTGATTCCGGTACGGCCCGTCGTCCACTACATGATGGGTGGCATTTCCACCGATATCGATGCAGCGACCGTTCTCCCAGGTGTCTATTCGGCCGGAGAAGCGGCTTGCGTGAGTATCAATGGTGCGAACCGGCTTGGTTCGAATTCGCTCACGGAGATCCTCGTCTTCGGTGCCCGCGCTGGAAAGAACGCGGCGGCCTTCGCTCTGGAGCAGAAGGAAGCTAGCTCTGGTTTGCAGGCGCAGGTGGAGGACGAGCGCAATCGCCTTGCCAAGCTCATGTCGGGCGAAGGCACCGAGTCCATCGCTGGTCTGCGCAAAGAGATGCACGACACGATGGAGGAGGGCGCCGGCATCTATCGGACCCGTGATTCGCTCGCCGCGTCGGGGCAAAAGGTCCGCGAACTTCAGGAGCGCGTGGTCAATGTGAAGGTGTCGGACGCAAGTCACACCTTCAACACCGACCTGACGGCAGCGATCGAATTGACCTACATGCTCGACGGGGCTGAATCGATTATCGCTTCCGCACTACTGCGGGACGAGTCACGTGGATCGCATCAACGTTCGGATTTCCCGGAGCGCGACGACGACAAGTTCCTCCAGCACAGTCTGGCCTACCGAGAGCCGGGCGGATCGCCACGAATCGAGTATCAACCCGTGAGTATCACACGTTGGCCTCCGGCCAAACGCGAATACGGACAGCAGAAGGGCTGAGCCTGCATGGCAGAAGAAACCATCACAATTGAGGTGCTGCGTTATCTACCGGAGAATGGCGCAGAGCCCGAATTCCAATCGTACGACGTCCCACTGCGCTCAGATTGGGTCGTGCTCGATGCACTGAACCATATCAAGGACCACATCGACGGTACGCTGTCCTATCGGTGGTCGTGTCGAATGGGGGTTTGTGGCAGCTGTGGCATGATGATCAACGGAGAGCCTGTGCTCACCTGCGCCGCGTTCTTGACCAAGTATGCACCGGGTCCCATCCGAGTGGAGCCCCTGGCGCATTTTCCGGTCGTGCGCGACCTGGTCGCGGAAGTCACCGACTTCGTCGACAAACTCAAGCACGTCAAGCCATGGGTCGTGCGTGAAGAAGACAAGCCGTTGGAAGAAGGCGAATTCAAGCAGACGCCGGCAGAGCTGTCCGACTTCAAGTCGTATACCATGTGTATCAACTGCATGCTCTGCTACTCCGCCTGCCCCGTGTATGGTCTCGAGCCCGGTTTCACTGGGCCAGCAGCTTTGGCACTGGCGCAGCGATACAATCTGGACAATCGGGACGAGGGCAACGACGAACGCATGGCCCGGTTGTCAAACGATGAAGGTATCTGGTCCTGCACGATGGTGGGCGAGTGCTCGGAGGCTTGTCCCAAAGACGTGGATCCTGCTGGCGCGATTCAACGATACAAGCTCGCCGGTGCCGCCGAATGGTGGAAGTCGTTCATCACGCGGAAGGGGAAGTGAGGGATGGAATCGAAGACCGGATATACCCTGCATCACCCGAAGTGGCATCGCGATGCTAAACCCATCTTCTGGTGGGTCAAGCGTTGGGTCTACATCGGGTTCATCTTTCGTGAGTTGACAAGTGTCGCCGTTGCTTACAGTGCCATTCTCATGATCATTCTGTATCGGTCGGTTCAGTCTGGCCCCGAAGCCTACGCGCAGATGCTGGAATGTCTGTCCCACCCGGTCATGCTCGTGATCAACGTGCTGGCCCTCGGTGCGGTGCTTTACCACAGTATCACCTGGTTCAATCTGTCACCCAAAGCCATGGTCGTTCGCCTGGGTGACTGGCGGGTGCCCGACCTGATGATCGCCGGTGGCAACTATGCTGGCTGGTTCCTCATCTCCGCCGTGATCGCTGCGGCTTATATCCTGGGCTGAGGGAGAGACCATGAAAAAAAGCAACGACGCCTTCTGGTGGACCCTGTTCGGCGGGGGTGGTGCGCTGACGGCGATGTTCGTTCCAGCTTTGCTGTTTCTGTTCACGATCGCGACACCTCTCGGCTGGGTTGAAGGCCCCAGCTACGCCAACGTTGCGTGGCTGCTCATGCATCCACTGACTCGGATCGTCGCCTTCGGTCTTATCAGTCTGTCCTTCTTTCACGGGGCACATCGGTTCCGCTTCACCTTGTATGATGGTCTGCAACTCAAGCACTTGTTTGAGCTCGTCGCCGTCATCTGTTACGGCGGGGCGATCGCCGGATCTCTCGTGGCTGCGTACGTTCTTCTCTAGTGACACCTGCTCCGCCACTCTCCCGGGGAGGATATCATGTTCGAGCTCAAGTCGATCAACAGCGCCGCGATTCCGGCGGCCCTCGAGCGCGTCGAGCGCTACCGTCTGTTGAACGAGCCGCGCGTGGCGCAGAGTATCTGCCAGGACATCCTGGCCATCGATCCGGAGAATCAGCCTGCGCTGATCCAGCTCATCCTTTCGATGACCGATACCTTCGCTCAGAGCACGGAGGTGAGTGCCAAGGCTGTCTTCGATCTGATTCCCCGCCTGACCAACGAACATGACCGTGTCTACTACACGGGTGTGATCCACGAACGTCAGGCGAAGGCGCGGTTGAATCGAGCCTATCCTGGTTCCAACTTCGACGCCCACGAACTGCTGACCGAGGCGATGGCGTGGTTCGAGCAGGCTGAGGCCGCTCACCCGGAACACAACGAGGATGCGGTCCTCCGCTGGAACACCTGCGCCCGCTTGATCATGAACAAGAAGCTGGAAGCGCGACCCCTCTCTGATGATTCAGCGGTGATGTCCGAGTAGGAGATGGATCCGAGACAGTGAAGAATCGTCAGTGTTTGGCGAGGTGCTGTGACGGCGCCTCGCCGTTTCTGTTTCTTGGTGCTGGTATGAGACGAGTATGTCCCAAGACGCTCTGCACTCTGATGGTCGTCGGGATCTCTTTCCTCGCCCCATCACTGAGCGCGTGGGCCGAAAGCCTCCCCGCATCGACCGACTCCCTCGTCATGCGAGGTGTCGAATGCGGTTACAACTTCGACGACCGAGCCTTCGACGACTTCGACGAGGTGATTCGTCGAGAGCCGGACCATCCCCGTGGTTACTTCCTCAAGGCGAGTGGGTTCTTCTGGCGAGTTCTCGTTCATCCGTCCGATCAGGATGCGCGTGCAATGATGCGCGATTTCTCACAGCAGGCGATCGATCGGGCCGAGGCACGGCTGGATCGGGATGATGATGATGTGGAGGGGTTGTTCTACCTGGGGGCGGCAGCGGGGAATCTTGGCTGTTTCTACGGAATGGAGGACAGATGGCTGAAGGCGTACTGGCACGGTCGTCGGGGGGAGAACGCGCTGCTGAGCCTTGTTGAAATCGATCCAGACTACAACGATGCCTACCTGGGTCTGGGGATCTATCACTACTACTCTGCTGTGTTGCCCAAGATCGTGCGTACCCTGTCCTATGTCATGGGGAACCGCAGTGACAAGAATCTGGGTTTGCAGCAGTTGCAGCATGCCGCCAAGGAGGGCACTCTGGCGTCCCGCAGGGTGGGATGTCGAGATCCTGAACTTTTGGCTCCGGCGCGTCCGACGCCACGCAGCCATCTGTTGGGTGTCGATATAGACGGTCTCCCGGTGTCGGAGACAACCCTGGAGTACTGCGTTCTGTTCGCCGCCCTCAGCGCTCCATCCGAAACGTCTTAGGGTAACTATCTACGACTGCTGCGTTACTCCTTCGCCGGGGGGATTCGCAGCAGTTCTTCGATCGCTCGATAGGCTCTACCCCAATCAGCATGTGGGTCCCTTACAGCGGGTTTCGGACCCGGGAAGTGGACGAACATCTGCTCGCAGATCTGCAACCATTGCGTGCACCCTTCGACGACCGAGGGTCTGGCGCGAGGCAACGCTCCTGGAAAACCCATTTGAGATGTCTCTGCGGATCATCCGGTACCAGGTGTATCAGCACGGGGTTGATGGTTGCAATCGAATCATAAACCCGCTGGTCTGCGGCGATGATCTGCTCGGCGGGCACACCGGCAAGGAACATGAAGGCGGCGCGATTTCTGCCAGAATCTTCCCTCCAGGATCGTCGAGGTAGGCCCACACAGCAGCTGCTGAGGCAGAACATGCCACTGAGGTAGGCTCCTATCCGGCAACGTCCAATCCTGTGCGCCCTCAAAACCGGCCAGCACATCAAGGGCGATGGGATTGTCAGGAGAGAACTCGTGGAACCAGCTGGCTTGCAGCCCCTCGTGTTGGATTCGGTCCGCCACGAACGCAGACGTCGTCAACTATCCCATGGGAGTCCCTCAATCAGTATTAGTCTCGTATCGATCATCCTCTCCTAAGTACGAGCCCGTAGCCCGTTCAGCAACTCCGACATTCTTCCATGCGAGTCCGACTGGACGATGGACCGGGAAGAGCCGATTGTGGAAGTTGCCAGACTAGAGATTCAAGAGGACAGCGATGCCAGGATCTACCGTAGACAGTTCGCGTGAACGCCACGCGCAGATCGTCATCATCGGCGGGGGAGTGGGTGGCTGTGCCGCCGCGCTGGCCGCCGCACGGGGCGGCGCCACCGTGATCATGACCGAGGAAACCGATTGGATCGGCGGCCAGCTGACTCAGCAGGCGGTGCCGCCGGACGAGGGCCGTTGGATCGAGCAGTTCGGGTGCTCCCGCTCGTATCGTGCCTTCCGCGAGGGTGTGCGTGCCTACTATCGAGACCACTACCCGTTAACCACAGGGGCTCGCGCTCGCGCGCAGTTGAATCCCGGCAATGGATCGGTCTCTCGACTCTGTCATGAACCGAGGGTAGCCCTGGCCGTACTGCAGGCCATGTTGGCGCCCTATACCAGCAGTGGCCAGGTGGAGATCTGGCTCGACTCGAAGGCGGTCAACGCTGAGTCAGATGGAGACAGGGTACGCTCGGTCACCGTTCGCCGGCCCTCGGGCCACGAGACTGTGCTGCACGCGCCCTACGTGATCGACGCGACAGAGATGGGAGATCTGCTGCCCCTGACGGGCACCGAGTACGTGACCGGTTTCGAGTCCCAAGCCGACACAGGAGAAATGCACGCACCACCCGTAGCGCAGCCGGACAATCATCAGTCCTTCACCTGCTGCTTCGCCGTGGAGCACATCCCCGATGAAGATCATACGATCGACAAACCGGAGACGTACAGTTTCTGGCGCGACTACGAACCCAATCTCACCCCCGCCTGGCCGGGCAAGTTATTGGCGTGGCCGTACTCCTTTCCACACACCTGTGAGCCTATCGAGAAACCCTTCGACCCACTGGAAACGACGGGGGAGTTCAGTTTCTGGACCTATCGACGAATCCTGCATGCTGGCAATTTCGACACATCTACAAGCGGATCACCCCTGCGATCTGTCTGCCTGGTGAACTGGCCACAGATCGACTACTGGCTGGGGAATCTGCACGACGTGGACGAAGCCGAGGCAGCGAAACACCTGGAAGGTGGCAAACAACTCAGCCTGTCGTGGCTTTACTGGCTGCAGACAGAGGCGCCCCGCCCCGACGGTGGTCAGGGTTGGTCGGGGCTGCGTCTGCGAAAGGACATCGTCGACACAGAAGACGGGCTGGCCAAATACCCCTACATCCGTGAAAGTCGGCGCATCAAGGCCGAGTTCACCGTCGTGGAGGCGCACGTCGGCACCGAGGCACGTATGACCGCCACCGGTCTGAGCCGTGAGGATGTGCGCGCTGAGAACTTCCATGACAGTGTGGGTGTCGGCAGCTATCGCATCGACTTGCATCCGTCCTCAGGAGGCGACAACTACATCGATGTGAGTTCGCTGCCCTTTCAGATTCCATTGGGCGCGCTGATTCCTCAGCGCGTGGAGAATCTGCTGCCAGCGAGTAAGAATCTGGGGGTCACGCACATCACCAACGGTTGTTATCGTCTGCACCCGGTTGAATGGGGGATCGGTGAGGCAGCCGGTGTGCTGGCTGCGTATTGTCTGCGAACGGGGGAGTCACCCCGTGGTGTTCGCAATACGACCGACAAACTCAAGGCTTTTCAATCTGCCCTGCTCGCACAGGGCGTGGAGATCGAGTGGCCACGACTTGAGCCACGATAAGGCAGAAAGGCACTCCATGGCTGACACCTTTCCCTGGCCCGAGGGCAAACGCTTCGCTCTGTCCCTGTCCTTCGACGACGCTCGTGCCAGCTGCCTCGATCACGGCATCCCCCTGCTCAACACTCACGGTGTGAAGGCGACGTTCTACGTGTTGCCCCATCCCGTCGAAGAACACCTCGAGAGTTGGCGTGCCGCCGCTGAGGCAGGCCACGAGATGGGCAACCACACGGCGAGTCATCCATGTAGTGCCAACTTCCACTGGATCTCCCCCGATCGTCGCACCGAGGACTGGACGCTGCCGCAGATGGAGACCGATCTCGATGAAGCGACGGTCGCTCTGCAGCGATTGCTCGACGTGACGCCGCGAAGCTTCGCCTATCCATGTGGCAATACAACGGTGGGTAGAGGCGAACAGGCGAACAGCTACATTCCCGCCATTGCGAAACGATTCGTGTGCGGTCGGCTCTTCAAGAGTGAAGGACCGGTCGACCCGGCCACGGCAGATCTGTCAGCCGTCTTTGGAGTGGACATGGACGAGCGTGACTACGCCGATCTGGTACCGTATCTGGATCAGGCTCGGGAACGCTCAACGTGGCTCGTGTTGGCAGGGCACGACATGTGTCTGGACAAACGACAGGGTGTGCGACGGGAGACGCTGGAGGCGTTGTGCGTCTTGGCCGACGGAGATGCCTGGGTGGCGCCCGTGGCAGACGTGGCCGATCACATCCTGGCTCATCGCCAGGTGATGTTGTAAGGCTGTCCTTTCAGGCCGTGGCATTCCACAGTGGCCTGACGCGAGCAGGCCATCTTCGACAGACCCAGGGCGACCAACCCGCCCAGGGCGTTGGCCACCGCCACGCCCCACAGCAGACCCGTCATCTGTCCCCACCACACGCCAAGGACGGCCAACGGTGCGCACAGAGCGAACATGTGAATGACCGTCTGCCCGCCGCCAGCATGGGTCGCCCTACGGCATTGAGTGTATCCTCGCTGACATTCAGCACACCGTAGAGAGCGTACCGCACGGGCATGATCCACAGATACCGCACCAGTTCGCGTGTCAGGTCAGGATCGGTGCCGAAGATGGTGGCGATCTGACCGCTACCCGTCCAGATGACACCCATCATCAGTACACCCCAACCGAAGGCGAACAGGAATCCCGTGTTGCGGGCCTGGCGCACGCGGTCGAATTCCCCGGCTCCCCAGTTCTGGCCGATGAGGGGCACCAGGCCTGAGCAGACGGCCAAAACGGGGATCACGTCGCCATAAAGTCTGAAGCACCTTACCCGAATCCGCGGGACTCAGGTCTTCCCCTCGCGCGACTTCTTCTGCAGATCGTAGAGGGAGGAGACCGCATCTTTGTAGCGAGGCAGCGCGACGGCCGTGCCGTCAAATCGCGCCTGCGATGCTGGCTCGCCGCGTACAAGACGCACGTGGGTTTCGTGTGTCGCCGTCATAGGACCGAGAAACAGCGGGATCGCGTCGGCGGCACGATAGGCGAGGATCAGCGTGCGTCGCGGTTTGCCCGACGTGTTCGGCGCTGACGCATGGGGCGTGAGTCCGTGCATGAAGATGGCCGTACCCGCCTGCCCTTCAGCCATTACGACGTCTGACTCGTCAACAGGTTCGGTCACTCTCCCCTGGAAGAATCCCTCCCGTGTGTGCTGCATCAGCGGCGCCTCGTGGCGTTTGGGGATCAGTTTCAGCGCCCCATTGGTCGCATCCGTGTCATCGAGATAGAACAACACCGCCAGAGAGTCCCGATTCGTCATCGGGTAATACGACAAATCCTGATGCCATTCGACGACGGATCCCACCTTGGCCGGCTTCATGTTCAGCTTGCTGTAGTGGAACAGGAGATTCGGTCCGAACAGTTGCTGCACGCTGTCGAGAAGCTTGTCCATTTCGGACAATGCACGGGAGACGGGATAGTAGGTGCAGGGCTCGTAGAGCCGGCGCACGGCTCCGCCATCCGGCGGCTGCTCCGGCTCCATCTCCATGCGTTCGGCGTCATGGGTGGCGAGCGTATTTCCTTCGATTGCCCCATCTGCTTCCTGCAACAGGGCGTCAACTTCTGTCTGCGACAGAAAGTCCTCGCAAACAGTAAAGCCATCTTCGCGAAAAGCCCGAACCTGTTCGTCGGTCAACATCACTACACCTCGATCGTTTTCCAGCGTCCACGATGGAACTGCCCAAACAAAACAACACCACGCACGGTCAGGTCCAGCGCCATTACCATCCAGACACCGGTGAGTCCCCACTCGAACCACTCGATCACAATCAGTGACAACGGGATTCGCAACAGCCAGACCGAGGCGCCATTGACCAACATCGGTGTCAATGTGTCGCCCGCGCCGCGTAGAGAACCGCTGAAGACCATCATGGCCGCCAGGAAGGGCTGCACCAGTCCGATCAGACGCAGGGGCAGCGTGCCCATGGCGATTACGTCGGCATCATCGGTGAACAGACTCACAATCTGGGCGGGAAAAAGAAAGAAAATCACACCCATGATCGACATGAACACGGCTGAGATGTAGAACGCGAGCAGAGCGTCCTTCTCGGCGCGCACGTGGTCACGCGCCCCCAGACCCTGTCCAACCAACGTGGTGGCCGCGACGGCGAAACCCCAACCGGGCATGAAGGAGATGGACTCTCCATTGAGCACGATCTGGTGAGCGGCGAAAGCGACCGTGCCCAGAGATGCGACGATGCGGATCCAAACCAGGGAGCCGAAGCGGAAGATGAGCTGATCGAGTGAGGCCGGCAGACCCACACGCAGGATACGCCACATGATCTCGCGGTCCAGGCCTCGCCAGCGTAGGCGCAGGCCGGACCGGCCCCTGAGTAGCAACGCAAAGACGATGAGTCCGCCGAGGAACCGCGACAGCGCCGAGCCGTAGGCGGCACCTGCCACGCCGAGGGCGGGAAAGGGGCCAATCCCTTCCACCAGGACCCAGGCGACGACGATGTTGAGCACGTTCACGACAGCCATCACCAACAGTGGAGTGCGCGTGTCGCCCGCGCCGCGTAGGCACGCTCCTCCGACGAAGATCATGGACGATATGGGAAACACGATGCAGATGATGCGCAGATAGACAACGCCCTGCGTCAGCGATTCACCTGTGGCTCCCATGATGACCATCGCCGGCTCTGCGAAAATGAACAGACCCAGACTGGAGACCACACCACAGAGGAAGGCGATCAGGACGGATTGGGCGACGACGCGGTTGGCACCCTTTACGTCTTCGGCGCCGACCATGCGGGCTGTGACCGCCGTGGCCCCGGTACCGACGGCCGAAAACAGAACCATCGCCGCCATCGACACCTGGACACCGAGACCCACAGCGGTCAACGAGGCGGCGCCCAGATGACCGACGAGATACGTATTCACCAGACCCACGAGCATGCCCAGCAGCATCTCGCCTGCCGAGGGCATGGCCAGAAGCAGGACGCGTTGTGTGCGGTGCCAGGAGCTGGGTTGGGAGGGGGGAACGGTCGTCAACGGGGACTCCAGACTCGACCACGATCCTGCGATCTGAGACCAGAGAAGCTACCCCGCACCTCGATTTGATGATAGTGACCATAAACCTGCGTTCACACAGGTTTGGCGCAGAGGCGCACAGCATCGACATTGTGCGGCCGGAAATGACGACCACGCCAAAAGGACAGCTTTCATGCGGATTCTGCTCACCGGCGCTGCCAGCCCTCTTGGGCGCGCCATCATCGATGAACTCGGAGAGAACCACCAGCTGCGCCTGTTCGACAACGATCCTGTCGAGGCGGATCCACGCCACGAAGTGGTAACCGGGTCCGTGACGGATGCCGACCGTGTGTGGTCGGCGATGCGAGACATAGAGGTGGTGCTGCACACGGGAGAACCACCGTCCCAGCTGCCCGACGACGAACTGGCACGAGATCAGATGCTGCTCGACCTGGCCACGCGCGGAACGCACGTGTTGTGCAAGGCAGCCGTTGAAGCCGGTGTCAAACGGGTGGTCTACGGCAGTACCCTCGATCTGTTCGACCCTTACCCGGATGATGTGTACATCTCAGAGATGTGGAAACCACAGCCCGCCCCCCATATGGTGACGATGAGTCGCTATTTGGGAGAGCTCACGTGCCGGGAGTTCGCCCGCGACTTCCACATCTCCATGACCGCGCTGCGTCTTGGCAGGTTGGTTCGCGAAGATGAGGTGGCCGGCCAGGATGCGGATCTGCTGTGGCTCGATCCGCGCGATGCAGCTCGAGCCTTCGCCTGCGCCCTGAGTCGGGACACCAGTCAAAGTCCCGTGTGGTCGAGTCGCTGGGCCCTCTACCACGTCTGCGCTCTACCTCCGAATCCAAAGTATCTCATCGCCGCCGCCACAGGTGCGATCGGTTTCGAGCCGCAGCACAATTTCGCCGCAAACTGGAAGGCGGACTGAGCATGGGTGCGAAGAAGAAGGTCCTGTTTCTCGGCGCATCGGGGCTGATTGGGCCCTATCTGACGCCAGGGCTTGAAGCCCACTATGATCTGCGGCTGACCGATGTGAAGGACCATCCCGACGGGATCGAGGTGGAGCGTCTGGATATCACCGACTATGACCAGGTGCTGACCGGTGCCGAGGGCATGGACGCCATAATGAACTTCACCGTCAATCGCAGCGACCCAGATCTCAGCTTTCATGTGAACACACGAGGCGCGTGGCACGTGATGCGGGCAGCCGCCGAACTGGGGATCAAGAAGGTGGTGCACTCCGGTCCCCAGGCGGTGCGGCGGTGGTACGATCACGACTTCGATGTGGACGACGTGCCTCGAACGCCGGGGACCGGCTGGTATGCGGCGACGAAATTACTCGCTGATGAGATCTGCGAGATCTATGCACGGACCTATTCCATCCAGACCGTCTGTTTTCTCTTCAATGGCCTGCACGACCCGCCGGCGGGACCGATCACGGGTCGCGATTTTCCCGTGATGTCCGTCGTCTGGGAAGATCTGCAGCACGCATGTCGGTTGGCTCTGGAGGTGGAGTCGGTCCCCGCGAACTATCAGGAGTTCAATCTGCACTCCCATCTTGGGCACCAGAAATACAGTCTTGAACGTGCGCTCGACATCCTCGGATTCGAACCGGTCCGCAACATGGCAGAGTTCTACCGACGACCTACGGAGATGTCGTAATGGCGGCGAACAAGAGGGTCCTGTTCCTCGGTGCGGCGGGACTGATCGGTCCCCATCTGATCCCCGGATTGGCCGATGACTACGACCTCAGACTGGCCGATGTGAAGTCGCATCCCGATGGCATCGACGTGGACCACGTGGATGTCACCGACTACGAGCAGGTACGCGACGCGGCCCGGGGAATGGACGCGATCATGAACTTCACCGTCGTGCGCAACGACGCCGATCAGAGCTTTCACGTGAGCACACGCGGGGCCTGGCATGTAATGAGGGCCGCCGCCGAACTGGGCATCCGCAAGATCGTGCATTCCGGGCCCGAGAGTGTGCGCGGGCACTACGATCATAGCTTCGACATCAATGACCCACCGCTGCAGCCGGGGCCCGGCTACTACATGACGACGAAGATGCTCAGCCGCGAAATCTGCAAGGCCTGGTCCCGCGCCCACGACATCCAGACGATCTGCTTCCTGTTCAACGGTCTTGGCGCGCCTCCCGAGGGGCCTGTGTCCGGCAGTGATTTTCCACCCTTTACCATCGTTTGGCCCGACCTGCACCAAGCCTGTCGGTTGGCCCTGGAGATCGAATCGATTCAAGACAACTATCAGGAGTTCAATCTTCACTCCCACCTCGGTCAGGGGAAGTTCAGCATCGACAAGGCGCGCCGGATGCTCGGTTACGAGCCGCTGCGCAACATGGCCGACGTGTATCGTCGGCCCATCTGACGATCGACTCTCCTCGACTCAGAAAACCCTGACCCACACCACCTGACCCACACCACCTGACCGACGAACCTAAATGACGGATTCACCCGTCACGACGATGAGCGACGCCGAGAAAGTGCGTCGGTTGCCGTGGTACTATGCCCACTCCGCCAGCAATGCCGTGTTCTCGGCACTGACCTGGTTCGGTCCCGTGTTCGTGTTGTTCCTCAACGAGCTGGGTCTGCCCAAGACACGCATCGGAATCGTCCTCTCCCTCCTGCCGTTCTCCGGCATCCTCGCGCTGTTTCTCGCTCCCACCATCGCCCGGTTCGGTGTGAAGCGTGTCTTCATCGCGTGCTGGGGGACACGCAAGCTCGTCACGGCGGGCCTCCTGTTCACGCCATGGGTGCTCCAACAACGCGGTGTCGATGGCGCCTTCTACTATGTGCTGGTCTGCATGGCTTCGTTCGCCGTGTTACGAGCGATTGCCGAGACGGGCTGGTATCCGTGGGCGCAGGAGATTGTGCCTGCCGCCATGCGTGGCCGCATGTATGGGATCAACAACATCATCGGGCTGCTGGCAACCACCACGGCGCTGCTGGCGGCCAGTTGGATTCTCGATGAACTGACGGGCCTCTCGCGCTTCATGATGCTCATCGGCCTCGGTGTCGGTGCGGGCGTCCTTTGTGTGCTGCTCGCGTTTCCCATTCCCGGTGGTGCGCCGGGTCGCCTACGCGAAACCGCCCATTGGGCGGCTATGCGTGAAGCGTTGGCCGATCGGAGGTTGGTGCTGTATCTCAGCTATACGGCCCTGACGATGGTGGCCATGCAGATCTTCAGTGCTTTCGTGCCCCTGTTGATGAAGGAAGAGATTGGTCTGCCAAGCAGTCGAATCGTCCTACTGGAGGTGGCCGGATCGGCGGTGGGTGTGCTTTCATCGTATGGCTGGGGCTGGTGGTCGGATCGTCGCGGCACACGACCATTGCGACTCGTGCTGCTGCTGCTGGGCTTGCTGCCCGTCCTGTGGATGTTGTTGCCGCGCCAACACGAGTGGAGTTTCTTCGGTGCCCTGATCATCGCTTTCGTCGCCGGCGCAACGTACAATGGCTGGTGGATCACCGATCAGCGTATGCTCTACGTCGATATCGTGCCCGAGGAGCGACGCACCGAGTATCTGGCTCTGTACTACGCCTGGATCGGACTGGTCGGTGGCTGCGGCCCCCTGATCGCCGGGCCGCTGCTCGACGCCAGCGCTGATCTCCAGGGCCGCTGGTGGATCGTTCCGATCGACGCCTATACGCCCTTGCTGGTGGGCAGCATCCTTGCTGTGGCCTCGAGCTTCGTCTTGCTGCAACGACTGCGCGCACGGCTCGCCGACACGCCCCCCCCGCTCCAGAGAGATCCCCATGTCGCATGCCCATGACGCTCTGCACCGTGGATTCGTGGAAGAAGGATTCGCTATCCCCCGTGGATCTCTCGTCGATCCGGATACCCTGGCCGCGGCACAGGCTGCGATGCTGCAGGTACGCGACGGGACCTTCGACACAGGCGTGCCACCCTCGGGGCACCCGGGATACGATCCGGCAAAGCTGTGCAAGATCAACGATGCACATCTGGCCAGTCACGCTCTCCATGCGCTGGTAAGTGATCCTACCATCGCCAGGCTGGCTGCAGTGGTGACAGGAGCACGACGGATCCAGGTGTGGGCGACACAACTGCTGATCAAACCACCCGCCACGGCGGCGGCAGGCCACGTGGGCTGGCACCAGGACCGACAATACTGGCGTTACTGGCAGCAGCCCGAAGGGCTGTTCACGATCTGGATGGCCCTGAGTGACGTGGAGGCAGATTGCGGCCCTATGCGCTTCGTACGGGGCTCACACCGGTGGGGGTTTCTCGATCAGGGAGACTTCTTTGCCGGTGACCAGCAGGCGCTGCGAGACGGGATCGACGTACCCGACGGTGAGACGTGGGAGGAAGTGTCCGCTCTCATGCCGGCGGGGGGCGTCAGTTTTCATCACTGCCTCACCTTTCATGGCAGCGACGCCAACACGTCTGACCGACCCCGTTGCAGTGTCGCGGTTCATTTGCGAACAGAGGCCGTAGAACCCAACGAAGGCGATGAGAGCTACTACGTGTCTCATCTCGCCGATCCGGCACACGCGCCCGTCATCTACGATGAGGATGACGCGTGACACCGAAGCGAGGCAGCTGATCCATGGGTGCCAGCCAAGAGGATCGAACACCCGAGTCGATGGGGGCCTTCGTCGGCACCTCACCCGATCTCAGACACGCAGCACGAGATCTGATCACCTGGCAGCAGGACCGAATCGAGGCTTTGCTCGAACTCATCGGTCGTCCCCCCGCGGGCCTGCCACCTGCCGGTACCTCGGAAGCCCATGTCGTGGAGCGTCACGACGATGGAGATCTGTGGCGAGAGAAGATTCGCTACGGTGAACCAGAGGACGATGTGGTCTGGGCGTGGTTGCTGCGGGCAAAAACATTGACCGACCCCGCTCCGGCAGTCATCTGTCTACCGGGATCGTTCATGACGCCGAATTGGGGAAAGGACGCGCCTGCAGGTCTGGCGGGACCGCTTGTGCCCGGCGCCCCGGAGGCATACGGTGTCGATCTGGCGTGCCAGGGCTTCGTCACGTTGTGTCCCGACTACCCGTGTTGCGGCGAGCGTACGGCCCCTGGGCTGCGAAGCCATGACACGTCACAGTTGGATGCCCGTTTCCCCTCCTGGACAAGGGGCGGTCTTTCCGCCTGGGATGTGAGTCGTGCCGTGGACATTCTCCTCACTCGTGCCGAGGTGGATGCAGATCGAATCGGCGTGTGTGGATGGTCACAGGGGGGACAGATGTCGATCATCGGCGCTGCTCTCGACAAGAGGATTCGAGCGGTTGTTTCGGTGTGTGGTTGGGGCCCCTTGCGTGGCGTCGATGGCGCCCGAGCCTACAATTGGGCCCAGAGGTACAATTTTCCGCGCCTGGCCCCCTGCCTCGATGGCGCGCGGCCGCTGCCCATTGATTTTGACGAGATGGTCGCCTGTTTGGCGCCTCGTCCTTTCCTCGATGTTCGCGCAGAAGAGGATGACACGTTCCCCAACCGTGCCGAGGCGGACAGCGCTCTGGACGCGTTGCAGGCGCTTTGGCGCACCGCCGGCTCGCCGGACGCCTTCGCTGTGACGCGCGCCAGCGGTGGTCATGCGCACGGCCGTGTTGCTGCCGATGCCCAGTTGCAGTGGCTGCGCCGTTGGCTTTGACAGACCAGAGGTCGGTGTGACTCTGGCGGACGTGTGCCTCTCTATTCAGCCGGTTCCACAATTCGTCCTGACTCTGAGGATTCGATGGCCGCGAACATCAAGGCCAGCGATTGCAGGTTGTCGGCACTGTGCGTCAGGGCTGGCTCGCGCGTCTCGATGGCCTGCGCAAAGGCCGACCACGTACCCACGTCTGGCGGTTCGGGCCAGATGATGAGAGGATCGGTTCCCTGCGCGTGAGCGGAACGGGTCTGCACCGTCACGCGATCGCCGCCGATGAACAGCTCGCCTTCAGACCCGTGGACGCGTGCCTGACAGCTGTAGCCCACCGGATCGATCAGTTCGCGCACGGTGGCGGTGTAGGCGGCGGTGATGGGTCCCTCGAACTCCAGAATCGCCACGGCATCGGTCGCCGCCTGGATGGACAGACCCTGTTCATCGGCGACCCAGTCCCGTGCGAACACGGACCTGCACCTTTGACCCACCAGGTATCGGATGAGGTCGAAGTGATGGATACTGAGGTCTTGGAATACCAGGTGCGGCAATTGACTGCGGTATCCATGAATACATACATCAGAGTGTACGCTGAAATGGAAGTCGATTCGTCGTAGCTGACCGACGGCTCCCGCCTCGATCTGGCGGCGGGCCTCGAACCAGCAAGGATGCCAGCGCAACTGATGATGGATCATCAACATCTTGCCCCGATCGAGGGCCGAGTGGTGCATACGGCGAGCGTCGCGCAGATTCTCCGCCATCGGCTTTTCGCAGATGACATCCAGGCCCGCATCGAGCGCGTTGAGGGTCAAGGGTGCGTGGAACTGATCGGGTGTGGCGATCAGGGCCGCATCGGCCTGCACCGTCGCCAGCGCGTCTTCCAGTTGGGTGAACGTGGGGGCACCGGTCTTGTCGGTGAATGTCTCACGGGCCGCGTCTGAGATATCGACACCGCCCACTGCCGTGAAACCACCACAATCGACAGCCGCATTCCAGTCATGGTGGCCCATGCCACCCAGTCCTACACAGAGCAACCGTATCACGATGAGACTCCCCACGTCGGTACGAGAAGAAAGAGGCGAAACGAGTGATGAAACTGATCGTGTTCTCAAAAATGCTCAACGACAAGACCGTCGAAGAGCTGGCAGACCTGGCTGAGGCGCTGGGAATCGACGGGTATGATCTGGCCGTGCGTCCTGGGCACCCCGTCAACCCGGACAACGTGACGCAGGCCCTGCCCGCAGCAGCCCAGCTGTTCCGTGACCGTGGTCTTGGCATACCACTGATTACAGCCAATACCGACCTTGTCGATCCGACGGTGGAGGCTGCCGACACGCTCCTTGCAGCCATGGCGGACGCCGGTGTACCGCGGGTGAAACTCGGCTACTACAAGATTGATCTCAACAGTTCCTACTGGGACCAGGTTGAAGCCACAAGGGCTCACCTGGCGGGCTGGGGAGAATTGGCTGCAAAACATGGGGTCCAGGTCGTGTACCACACCCATTCCAATCGCTGTATGGGGTTGAATGCAGGCATGCTCCTTCACCTGCTTCGTGGTCTCGACGCAGCGCGAGTCGGGGCGTATCTCGACACGGGTCACCTCGTCGGTGAAGGTGAAGAATTCGTTGTGGCCACGAAGATTGCCGCCGAGTATCTCACCTGTGTTTCTCTGAAGGACTTCCATCTTCGACGGGGTGAGAAGCAGAATCACGGCGTGAAAGTGCGAGATGTGGTCGAGGCGGGACTCGGGATGGTGGACTGGACAGAGGTGTTCGCCGAGCTCAAGGCCCTCGATTTCTCGGGTCCTGCATCGATCCACTGCGAGTTCGAAACCGACGATGATTTCCTCACCGCCGTGCGCCGTGAGGCGGCCTTCTTCCTCGAGCATCGCCGACAGGCCTTTGGTTAGAGAAGAGCCACTGAGAAGGCTCCTTCTCTCTCCATGACTGGTTCAGCCGCCACAGATTTGACCCAATCTGAGGTGGCTGTACCTTTTCCCCCTGATGCCGATACTATGAATAGAAGATCATGATCGACGCCCTCAACATTGCGGCCACTGGCCTACAGAGCGCAGAAACCCGTCTCGAAGGGACGGCTCACCGAACTGCGTTTGGACGGGCCGAACCAGTGAGTACATCCGTCGATCTGATCACCTCGATTCGCGACGCCGAGGCCAACGCGAATGTGGTGCGTACCTCCGACGACATGGTCGGCACGCTCCTGGATCTGTTCGCCTGAAAGGGCGATCGCATGCCTCCCGGCCCACGCCTGACCCTCCTCATCATTCCCGAGGAGGGGGGCCGCACCTACGAATACAAGATTCCCCGCGTTTTGGTGTGGGTGGCGGCTCTGTCCGGCGTCGCCCTGCTCGTGGTGTTGGTGATGGGTCTCCACGCCATGCTGGAATCGAAGGAGCTGGCGCGTCGGGTTGAGCACCTGCAGCGGGACAAGGATATCCTTGTGGAGGAGGTCCAACGTGTCGACCAGCTGGAGGTGGTCCTGAACGGATTGCAGGCGAGCAACGCCCAGCTGCGTCGCATCACGGCCGAGGCGGTGGGCCTCAGCGATAGCGAATCTCTGACTCGCTCGCCCCGTGTGGGCGAACAGCTGATCAGCGTCGTCGACCGGCTCCGTTATGGTCGCCTGCGAACCGTGCCAACCCTCACGCCCGTGCGAGCTACGACGCCCGACTATGAAGGAGAAGTTCTTGTCTATCGTCCCCCGGCGGGCAGTCTGGTGCGTGCAACGGCCGCCGGGCGTGTCGTGGCAACATCGATGGCGCCTGACGGGGACCACCATCTGCGTCTGGATCACGGCAACGGTCTGTTCACCGAGTATGCCGGGTTGTCCATGTCGACCATCGAAGATGGGCAGTACGTACAGAAGGGCCAGCCACTGGGTCTGAGTCACCCATGGCTCGGCGTTCGATTCACCCTTATCGAGGACGGCCAGCAACGTCGTCCGGAGATCGGCGAGTTGTGGCTTTGAGTGCTGAATCGATCCATGCCGAGTCGGCCACCGTCATCGGTCAGGGCAGTTCCATGGTGGGTACCCTTGAGGTGGGCCACATCGTCCACGTGGAGGGATCCTTCAGAGGCACGCTGCGTACACCAGCACGTCTCGACGTGGGCGAGGAAGGGCTTGTCGAGGCCGAGCGTCTGGAAGTCGGTGAAGCCATCGTACGCGGTCGTGTCAGCGGGCACCTGCAGGCAACGCGGACGATTCACTTTACGGCCACAGCGGCCTTCCGTGGTTCGGTGCACACGCCCCGACTGGTGATTGAGGAAGGGGCCCGCCTCGATGTGACCGATGCTCCAGAAGAGGAAGCGGTCACTGAAGACGAAGCACCAGCTGGCTGAGCAGATACACCTGATGCAGAAAGAGGGGGCTTCCGCTGTGCGGAAGCCCCCTCTTCCATTGTATGACGAACCAGCGACCGAAAGGCCGTGTGGTTGGTCTTAGTACATGTCACCACCCGGAGGGCCGGCCGGTGCTGGCGGCTTCTCTTCGGGAATCTCGGCGACCAGTGCTTCGGTGGTCAGCAGCAGGCTGGCGATGCTGGCACCATTCTCGATCGCCGTCCGGGAAACCTTGGCGGGGTCGGTGATACCGGCCTTCACCAGGTCTTCGTAGACGTCGGTGCGTGCATTGTAGCCGTTGTTGCCCTTGGCAGCGGCAACCTTCTGTACCACGATCGCACCTTCGAGGCCGGCGTTGGCAGAGATCTGACGCAACGGCTCTTCGAGACAGCGACGGATGATGGCGACACCTGTCGCCTGATCACCTTCGGCCTTGATCGCGTCAACAACACTGATGGCGCGAATGAAGGTCACACCACCACCGGCGACGACACCTTCCTCGACGGCAGCGCGGGCGGCGTGCAGTGCATCTTCGACACGCGCCTTCTTCTCCTTCATCTCCGACTCTGTGGCAGCGCCGACGTTGATGACCGCAACACCACCGGCCAGCTTCGCCAGGCGCTCCTGCAGCTTCTCACCGTCGTAATCGGATGTGGTCTCTTCGATCTGCGAGCGAATCTGGGCGACACGGCCCTTGATGTCGGCGGCCTTACCACTGCCCTCGACGACGGTCGTGTTGTCCTTGTCGATGCTGACGCGCTTGGCCTGCCCGAGGTCGTCGAGGGTTGTTCCCTCCAACTTGAGGCCGGCATCCTCGGAGATCACGCGACCCCCTGTGAGGATGGCGATATCTTCGAGCATCGCCTTGCGGCGGTCGCCAAAGCCCGGGGCCTTGACGGCGGCCACGCGCAGCGTGCCGCGCAGCTTGTTGACGACCAGTGTCGCCAGCGCCTCACCCTCGATGTCTTCGGCGATGATCAGCAGGGGCTTACCGAGCTGGGCGATCTTCTCCAGGACGGGAACTAGGTCCCGCATGTTGGAGATCTTCTTGTCGTAGATGAGGATGTAGGCATCCTCGAGAATCGTCTCCATCGTCTCCTGATCGGTGACGAAGTAAGGAGACAGGTAACCACGGTCGAACTGCATGCCCTCGACTACGTCGAGGGTTGTGTCCATCGACTTGGCCTCTTCGACCGTGATGACACCGTCCTTGCCAACCTTGTCCATGGCATCGGCGATCAGATCGCCGATCTCGGTGTCGTTGTTGGCCGATGTACGCGCGACCTGGGCGATTTCTTCGTGGCTCTTGACGGCCTTGGCCGCCTTCTTGATGTGGCCGATCACCGCCTCAACGGCGGCATCGATCCCACGCTTGAGATCCATGGGATTCGCACCAGACGTCACATTCTTGAGACCCTCGCGGAAAATGGCTTGGGCAAAGACCGTGGCGGTAGTGGTTCCGTCACCGGCGACGTCCGATGTCTTCGAAGCGACCTCGCGCACCATCTGGGCGCCCATGTTCTGGAAGGGGTCCTTCAGTTCGATTTCCTTGGCGACCGTCACACCGTCCTTGGTGACGGTGGGAGATCCAAACTTCTTGTCGAGGACGACGTTACGGCCCTTTGGGCCGAGCGTGACCTTGACGGCCTCAGCGAGACGATCAACACCTTCGGCCAGGGAGTCCCGGGCGGCGATGTCGAACTCGAGCTGCTTAGCAGCCATGCGCTACACCTCCTAAGTGGTGGGCTAAATGGTTGGGGAAAAACGACTTAAGTTGTCTGCAGGCACAATAAGCACTCTTATACCCCGAGTGCTGAAATTTCCTATCTGAAACTACTAAGATACCGACGGTTCCCGGAAAAGGCAAGGCCGCCGAATCCTCTCCCGATCAGGATTCCACGCCGGTGCGTATAGCTCCTCAACAGGCCGGGGGCGGGCACTACCACTGATCGGATGTTTGCCGGTTTTCTCGAGCACGGTTAGATTCAGCGCCCGATTCCTGAGCGACTCTCTGTGTCGCCTCGTCCATTCCAAACGCTTGTATCCCGGAGACGTTGACCGCATGCTGGACCTGATGAACATCGCGCGCACCGAGGCCGACGGGGGTGATCTGCTCGGACTCCTTGAGGGCATGTTCAGCCCTTCGGATCTGCGCCCGACGGGCTATCCCGACGCGGTCATCTGGCAGGGTGGCCATCACGATGGCTCCGCCAACCCCGTCGCCCATTCGCTCACCGATGCCTATGCCCTGCTGGGCACGATTGCGGCGAGCGACATTCTCGGTCTGCCCTTCTATGGCGTGCCGATGTGGGCTCAGTACCGACATGATCTCGACCTTGAGCCGTTGGCCTGGTTCGGCAACATGCCGTGCACGTCGATCAAGTGGTCGACGGCAGGCGATGCCTATGTCAACGACGGCCAGGGCGGCAAGGTGGTGGTGAAGGGCAAGTCGGGCAATGCGCCGCTCAGAACACAGGCCGGCGTGTATTGCAACGTTCGACCCTATGGCACGATCACCGCCGTACGCTGCATGCCCTGCTTGCCGTATTCGCAGGACAAGGCCGTCTTCGATGTCAACGCTGATACGGGCATTATCCACTCCGAGATGAATACACCTGGCATCCAGATGGCATATGCCAATCGACGCTTCCTGCAGATGGTGCACGAGACGGGGAAACTCGGCCGTGTCGCCTTCAAGCCGACGCAGGCCATGGAGGATGGCATCAATGCGGGTCTGCTGTCGTGGCTGCTGCAGGACACGAAGTTCGAGGTAGGACGCAAGTACGCTGTCGACGGATACGTCGAGCATCGCGAACGCGTCGATCGCATCGTCTCTCTGTTGCCGAAGGACTTCAAGGAGGGGATGGATCGTTGGAGTGGCCGCATCGAACAGCACATTGCTGACACCAACTACGGTCTGCTGCTGTGGGATCTGATTGACAAGCAGGACGCCATCGTGCTGGCCACCGATCTGGATGGCGACCGGCTCACCGATCTGCTGGCTGATGTGTCCGATCCCTTGCGCCACTTCGGTCAGCTCGTTCTCGACAAAGTGGGGGCCGACGCGAAGATGAGCGATCTTTGGGGTGAGATGGGGTATACGACCGGCAACGGCCGGGACATGACGTCGGTCATGTATCGGATGGATGGCCCACCCATCCACGAGCAAACCCTCGGCTCGGCGGACGCCATGTTGCTTCGACTCCTCGATGGAGACGAGTCGATGGGTGGCACGAAGCGACCTTACGATCCCCGGATCCACTTCGTTTTGATTCGTGATGCCTATCTCGACGCCAACCCAGGCAATCAGGAAGTGAGCGACTGGCTGGACGCAGCTCTGGCCACGTTCGATACGGTGTATGCAGGCGAGCGTCCCGGCTTCCTCGAGGGATACCAGCAGTTGAAGGAAGCCATCAAGCCCTGGGGTCAGGCCTGAGCGCCGTTCCCATGGCGGACCAACTCACCCACCTCGACGACACCGGTCAGGCGAAGATGGTCGATGTCTCCGCCAAGCAGATCACGGACCGTGTCGCTCGTGTAGGTGGTGAGATCCGTATGCAGCCGGCCACGGTGGAGGCGATAAACAACAACCAGGTCGCCAAGGGGAACGTGCTGACCACCGCACGGATCGCAGGAATCCAGGCAGCCAAACGCACGGCCGAGTTGATCCCGTTGTGCCATCCGCTGAACCCCACGTCCATCGAGATCGATCTGGTTGTGCTCGAAGATCGGGTTCGGGTTGAGGCGCAGGTGCGCCTGGCGGACCGAACGGGCGTCGAAATGGAAGCCCTCACGGCAGCCAGCGTCGCCCTGCTGACCATCTACGACATGTGCAAGGGGATCGATCGCGGAATGGTCATCGGTGAACTGAGACTGCTGGAGAAAGATGGCGGTCGTTCAGGCCGCTGGGTCGCTGACTGATCAGGCCGGTCGTTTCAGTCTGGTCGTTCAGTCTGGGACGCTGAGATCCACCGCCGGTGCTCGCCGACTGCCGGGGATCGCTTCCGGTGGCAACTCATCTACGAGCACAATATCGACACGCCGATTGGAGAAGCGCCCCATCTCTGTGCTGTTGCTGGCCAGGGGGCGCTCTTCCGCATATCCCACGGGGAACATCTGACTACGGGGGATCAGCTGAATGTCATTCAGGTGATCCTCGATCGAGACGGCCCGTCGGATGGCTAGCTTCACGTTCTCTGACTTCTTGCCCGTATTGTCGGTGTGGCCCTCGAGTACGACGGGGTAGTCGGAAAAACTCAAAATAAAACGCGCCGCATACCGCATTCTCTCGTGCATTTCGGGCGTAAAATCGGGTTTGCCCGAGCCGAAATTGACCGTTTCCAGCAGGACATATTTCGGGTAGAGCCGATATCCTCGCTTGATGACCACATCGGAGTTGGGATCGACCTTGCGCTCGAGGGTCACCATGCGCAGGAACGCGGAGTCGCGGAAGGTCTGTTCCACCCGCAACACGCCGACCAGTGCACCTCCACCATAGACATCAAAAATCGAGCCCGGTTTTACCCCGTCCCGGTCACCGAAATTGGCCACATACTTCGCCTGATTCACGATCATCTGCGTAACCGCACCAGAGCGCGGATAACGAATGGCCTGGATCCCGTATTTGCTGCCCGGCATGTCCAGCAGGACTTCGCTGGAATTCTGAGCGACCGAATCTGTCGCCGCCCCCGCCTCTGGTTGAGCCGTCACCGCACCGATGTTCCCCAGCAGCAGGGCGAGGATCGCTGCGGCTCTCATGACAGTTGTCCAGCCAGCTTCAGAAAGACGGCCTTCTGCGAGTGCAACCGGTTTTCGGCCTGCTCGATCACGACCGATCGCGGCTCGTCCACCAACTCGCTCTCGATCTCATATCCTCTGTGCGCCGGCAGGCAGTGCATGACCAACGCGTCACTACCCTCCAGCACCTTTCGATTCAACTGATACGGGGTCAACATTTCGATCCGCCTCGCCTTCTCCTTCGCGAAGCGCTCGTCATTGAAGAACTCGATGTCCAGCCACGTATCGGTATACACCACATCACTGTCCAACACCGCATCGCGTAGATCGTCAACTTCTCGATACGCACCGGAGGCCGCCGCTATCTCCAGCAACTGTTCATCCCGCGCCGCTTCATTCATTTCCGGCGCCACGACGTTGATGTGCATCCCTGTGCGCAACGCCGCGATCAGGAGGGAGTTGGTCACATTGTTGTGGATGCCCGTGTAGGTGAGGCGAACCCCCTCAAGGCGTCCCAGCTTTTCCTGAATCGTCTGCAGGTCACACAGTGCTTGCAAGGGGTGATAACGATTGCACAAGCCGTTCATGACCGGAACGTCGACGGCATCTGCAGTAGTGCGGACATCCTCGTGTTCAAGCAGGCGCAGCAGTAGCATGTCAAAATAGGTCGAAAGAACCTTCATCTCGTCAGCCAGATCCGCGAGACCGAAATTTGTCGTCCGCCAATCGAGATAAACACCCTGGCCGCCGAGTTGGAACATGCCAACCTCGGCCGAACACCGAGTACGAGTCGATGTCTTCTGGAAGAGAAGGGCACAGGACTTTCCCGACAGGGCTTGGGCATACGCCTGCGGGTCTTTCTTCACAGCAATGCCCGCCTCGACGACCTGCACGATCTCTTCAGTCGTCCAATCCTTCAACGTCACCAGATGCTGCACACCACTCATGTCAGCGCCTCATTCACAGATTCATGCAGTCGCTGTTTGACTTCGTCGGCTGTTCCTTCCAGCCGACATCCTGCAGCGCGTGCGTGACCGCCTCCACCGAACTGATGGGCAAGAGCACTCACGTCGACTCGTTCTCTTGAGCGGAGGCTGACGCGGAATTTCCCGGGTTGCTCTTCCTTCAGCAACGCAGAGACCTCAACGCCGCCCACCATGAGCCCATAGTTGACGGCTGCTTCGGGGTCGCCCAACTGCATGTCCTGATGGGTCAGGTGCAGCGTGGCGAAAAGTCCATCGCTATGCAGCTCGAGGGATTCGATAGCCCGCCCAACGAGTTTCACCGAACCGAAGGTCGCATTGTTGTACAGGCGATCAGCAATCCGATCGAGGCGGGCACCACGGCGGACCAGTTCGGCGGCGACCTCCATGGAAACAGGTGTGGTCAGTGAGTAGCGGAAGTTTCCGGTGTCGAAGATGATCCCTGTATACAGCTGTGCCGACGTGGCAGGATCGATCTCCAGCCCCATGTGGCTCGCCAGATGAAACACCAATTCACACGTCGAACAGACCGCCTCGCTGGCAATGTTCGAATCGCCAAATCGCCGATTGGCGAGATGATGATCGAGGTTCAGCAGTACTGCATCGGCCGTGATCAAATGCTCGGCTCTGCCGATACGTTCTCGTTCGGGACAGTCCAGAACGATGACACGGTCGAAGGTGCGCGTCGCCGACTCTTCGGCCTGGATGATGGCGTCGAAACCTTCCAGGAAGGAATAGGTGTCAGCGGGGACATCCTGCAACACAATGCTGGGAGTTTTGCCCAGGCTTCGCAGAAGACCGGCCAGGGCCAGGCAACTGCCGACCCCATCGCCATCGCTGTTGACGTGTGATGTCAGCATCACCTCATCACTGTCGCGCAGAAAGGTTGCCGCTCCATCCAACTCGGAAGTGGACAACTCTGGAGGCCGCAGATTCACCGATGATCCTCAGTCGTTGCGTTGCAGAACAAAATGCACCCGATCTGATCGTTCCGATCCCGGTCGACGGCTGAACCCATCGAAGGCCGACTGCAGCCGCAAAGGACTTGCGTCGATTCGCTCGCGCAGAACGTCAATGGGATAGATGTGTTGAACATGCGTCTCCTGATGACGACGTCCGTCATCGAACTCAATATCAAAATCGTTCACCTGCAGGCCATCGCCATGGTGGTAGTCGCTTCGCCGGGTGTAGCGGAATCCCGGACCCTGCTCGACATCCACGACGCCGTCAAAATGCAGCAATGAATTCTGTTCGGTGCAGACGTCGAAGATAAAGGTTCCGCCTCGGATCAGCACCCCATGGATCTGTTCCAGTGCTTGGTCGATGTCTGAGGGCTGGAGCAGATAGTTCATGCTGTCATAGAGGCACAGGACTGCCTCTGCAGGCGCCACATCATGCAGATCGCGCAGATCGCGCACTTCGAAGGCGACACCACGCCCGTCGCCACGTGATTTCTCGTCGGCGATACGCACCATGGCTTCACAGCCGTCGTAGCCGCGGACGTCGTACGCAAGATCGGCGAGGGCGAACGTGGCATTGCCGGTGCCACAAGCCAGTTCGATCAACTGCCGAGGGTTTTCACAGACGTCCCGCAGCAGGTTGTCGATGTAGCGGACCCAATGTCCGTAGTCGACGTGCCGCATGACGTGATCGTAAATCGAAGCCAGTGACTCATACGGCTCAACCCGACTGCCCGAGTCCTCAACTCGGCCGCTCGAGTTCACTTGTGGGTCCGAGTCGTCCAGGTCTTCGTTGTTCATCGGGAAGATGGCTACTGAGGCGGGCTAAGCGTCATCGTCAAAGCTGAGGATCTCCTCAGCCACAGCTTCCCGAGAGATTAGACGGTAACATTCAGAGCGGCAGGCACGTGCCACGGGTCGTTGGGGGACTTCGAGCACTTCCAATTCGAGAATCTGCGTCCCCGTTTCGACACGCAGGCGATCACCAACGCGCACCTCCTGCGACGGTCGCACAACAACGCCTGCGATCTGAGCACGACCGTCATCACAGCAGCGTTTGGCCTGGGAGCGCGATTTGTGCAGACCGACGTTCTTCAGAAAGGCGTCGATTCGGACCATACGATCGTCAACCGCCGTCCTGAACGGGTGCGAGGGTTTCCGAGGGTGACGACTGCGTCACTGGGTCCCACAGCCACTCATCGTCCAGTCGCACCTCGACATGAATCAACTTTCGATAGTCGCCGATCACCTCTTCCATTCGTACGTCGACCAACTCTTCACGTACCAGTGATTCCAGCGTCGAGTAGTCATCGTTGATCTTGAGGATGTGACCCCCCGTCTCCAGGACAAAGGGATCACTCACACCACCCAGTCCAAGATGGCGGATGTGCGGCTCAACGATCGGCGGCAGGTTGTCACGTTCCAGGACCTGCCACAGACCGCCCTGACGCGCTGACCCCGGATCCTCCGAGTGCTCGCGCGCCAACTGTGCGAAGTCTTGGCCACCCACTGCGCGCTCACGCAGATCGCGCAGTGTGGTCAGCGCTCGTTCCCGGTCATCACCCGTGGACTGAATCCGCAGGAGAATGTGGCTCGCACACAACTCACCTTCACGCTTCTCATGCAGTTGAATCAGATGATATCCGAAGGTGGTCAGCAGTGGGTCCGATACCTGGCCCGGCACCAAAGCGATGGCTGCTCGTTCGAATTCGGGAATCATGGTACCCGAGCTGAAACAACCCAAGTCGCCGCCAGCACTCGCCGAACCTGGATCTTCGGAGAACTTTCTGGCCACATCGGCAAAGGGCTCACCCTGGTCCAACTGGCTCTGGATCTCCGAAATCCGGGCCAGTGTGTTCTCCTGTACCGTATCGTCCGGTTTCACTTTGACGTTGATCTGACTCACGGAGAATCTCAGTGGCAGTCGATCGCCAAAACGGGCACGAAAGTCTTCGACCTGGCGTCGTGTGATGAACTGCGAATACGCCAGCTGGTTCACCATCTGATCGTAGAGCAGTCGATCGCGAATCTGTTTGCGATAGGTGGCCCGCAGCTGCCGTTCGCTCATGCCCGATCGCTCGAGCATCGTGGAAAACTCCAGCTTTGACACACGATCGCGGATGCGATTCCACTCGGCCGACAGCATGTCTTCCACCTGCTGGTTATCGACCTCGACGCTGTCTTCCTGAGCCTTGAGCACCAGCACGCGTTCATCCACCATCTCGTTCAGCACGCGTTGCATCTCACCCTGTAACTGAGTCGGGTTCATGTAGGCGGGATTGCGCTGTTGTTGCTGCAGGTCCATCTGCGTCCGCAGGGTTAGTTCTGACCACAGGATCACCTCTTCGTCGACGACGGCAACGATGCGGTCGAGCAGTTCTGGTTTCCCATGACCGGGTGTCGGCGCGACCAGCAGCAGTGCCCAGAACAGGCCGGCGCCGATGGCCAGCGGCAAGTGATTTGTCAGTCTCGTCAAAATGGCTCGGGTCTCATTTACTCTAGGAGGGTTTCGTCGATCTGCCACGAATGATCATCCTTCAGTCGGGTGATCAAGGCATCGAGTCGTTGAAGGTGTCGTTCGCGAATCAGCTCGACGCGAATCTGTTGTTCCACATCAACCAACTCCTTCACCGTACCCGGCTCCTTGCGCTCCAGCAGACGCACGATGTGGTAGCCTCGTTCCGATGACACGGGGCGGGAGATTTGCCCTGATGAAAGATTGGCACATGCTTCCCACAGTTCCGGATACTGGCTGGCAGTAAAGAAGCCCAGATCGCCGCCCTCGGTATGGGTCTCCGGGTCGAGGGACAGGTCCCGGGCCTTCTCCTCGAAACTCTCTCCACGCCGTAAAGCCTGTCGAAGAGAGTTGGCATCTCGTTGAGAACCGACGAGGACGTGTTGGGCGTGAACCTCTGCTTCTTTGCGCTGATATCGTTCCGGATACAGATGATACTGTTGTTCGATGTCCTCAGCCGTCAATTCGATGGGCGTATCCTCGAAGGTCTCGTCCAGATAGGCTGCCACAACCAGATCTCTCGTCGCCTGATCGATGAGACGGCGCACACTCGCTTTGTCACCATAGTCCTGATCGAGCGCCTCCTGATACAGAAGCTCCTGCTGCAGCCACTTGTCGATGTAGACACGACGCTCCTGCGCCGTCACGTCCGTTCCCGGGATCTGGTCCGCCAGCGCTGTCGCTGTCAATGTCGCGTCATCGACCCGCGCCACCACCGGATCGGTCTGCGTCGATGACTCGCAACCAGCGAGCAGAACTGTCGCCACGAGGGCGAGACATCCAAGGTGGTTACAGCAATTCTTCCAGCAGATCACGGGCCTTCTCCAGGCGTTCGATCTCGTCGGTGGCACGCACTGTCGTCTCGATTTCGAGGCGATCCCCGATATTGAACTGCAACTGCGTCGACGTCTTCTCTACGAGCCGCTGGATATCACCGGGCGTCATTTGCTGCTCCTCCGGGAATGCCATGCGGAATCGCGTCTTCTCCAGGTGAATGGCCGCCACACCCAACTGACGTGCCATCACCTTGATCTCCATGATGTGGAACAGCGCCTTGGCCTGCCAGGGCATCCGGCCAAAGCGATCTTCCATCTCTTCCTTGATCAACAGCAGATCAACCACTCGCGGTGCATCTGCCAGCCGCTGATACAAAGACATCTTCAAATCTGCATCAGGAATGTAATCGTCGGGCAGGTACGCCGTGACGGCGATCTTGATCTCCGGCTCCACCTGCTGCTCGACATGTTCTCCCTTCAGTTCACGCACCGCCTCATCCAACAGACGAGTGTACAGGTCGAACCCGACGGCGGTGATGAACCCATGCTGCTGTGCGCCCAGCAGGTTGCCGGCACCGCGGATCTCCATATCGCGCATGGCGATGCTGAAGCCAGATCCTAACTCGGCGAACTCCTCCACGGCGCGCAGTCGTAGTCGAGACTTGCGTGTGAGACGTTTGCCTTTCGGCACCATCAAGTAGGCGTAGGCGCGTTCCTTGGAGCGTCCGACCCGTCCACGGATCTGATACAGTTGAGCCAGACCCAGCATGTCTGCACGATTGACGAGAACCGTATTCACCGATGGAATGTCGATGCCGGATTCGATGATCATCGTGCTGATCAGACAATCGTATTTGCGCTCGAGGAAGTCGAACATGATCCCTTCGAGCTGCCGTGCCGGCATCTGACCGTGGGCGACGGCGAAGCGCGCTCCGGGGAGCAGGTCCTGCAGGTATTCGCTCAGACTGTAGATCGATTGCACCCGATTGTGTACGAAGTAAACCTGTCCGCCCCTGCTGATTTCTCGTTGGATCGCTTCGACGATGCGCCCTTCATCGAAGGTGAGAATCTCAGTGTGAATCGGCAGACGATCCTGGGGAGGTGTATTGATGATGGACATGTCCCGTGCGCCCATCAGTGACATGTGCATCGTGCGCGGAATCGGTGTCGCTGTCAGGGTGACCACGTCGATCTGCCGCTTCATCTGTTTGAGGCGTTCCTTGTGATTGACGCCAAAACGCTGCTCTTCATCGACGACGAGCAGGCCCAGGTCGCGAAACTGAACGTCCTTGCTCAGGATACGATGTGTTCCGATCAGGACATCGACCTTGCCCGCTTTCACGTCCTCGGCAATGCGCTTGAGATTCTTCGCCGTGCCAAAGCGGGACATGACTTCCACCCGGACAGGGAAGGGCAGCATCCGCTCAGAGAACGTCTGGTAGTGCTGTTGGGCGAGAATCGTGGTCGGCACGAGTACGGCTACCTGCTTTTGATCGCAAACCGCCTTGAAGGCCGCTCGAACGGCGACCTCCGTCTTCCCATACCCCACGTCGCCACACACGAGGCGATCCATCGGGTTGGGCTGCTCCATGTCCTTCTTCACATCTTCTACGGTTCGCAGTTGGTCAGGTGTTTCCTGGAAAGGGAAGGACGCCTCCAACTCGCGCATTTCCGTCGAATCCGCAGCGTATTTGAAGCCTGGCAACGATTTGCGCTGGGCATAGAGCTCGATGAGCTCACTGGCCATCTGGAAGATCTCTTCCTTCGTCCGCTCCTTCAGCTTCTCCCAGGCGCTGGAACCTAGCTTGCTCAGCAGCGGCACATCACCTTCGGCGCTGCCATACCGACGCAGGCGGTCGAGCTGTTCCACGGGAATGAACAGTTTGTCGCGGCCCTGGTAGGCCACCTCCAGGCAATCGTGATCGAGGCCGGAGATCGTGAGTCGGCGCAATCCGAGATAACGACCGATGCCATGATCGACGTGCACGACAAAATCGCCACGCTGCATGGCGTCGAAGGTGGAGATCGGTTTGGCCGCCTTGAACCGCCGGTAGCGGTAGTGACTCCGCTGTCGCGAGAAGATCTCGTGATCGTTGAGGACGGCAACCTTCGCCTCGGGGAAGACGAATCCACGACTCAATGTACCGAGACCGAAGACGACGTCATCGGACCACTCCGAGAAGATCTCCTGCAGGCGATTTAACTGGCCCTGCGTCTCGGAGAGAATGATCAGCTCGCATTCCTCTCGAGCCAGACGCGTGATCTCGGCCTTGAGAACGCCAAGATCGCCCTCGGCAATTCGAGGCAGTGTCGCGCCGAAGCGAAGGGCCGTTTCCATCTGACCCACGGGGGCCGGCGCCAATCGCGGGACATCTGAGATTCGTTCGTGCAACCAGGCGGTGTCGCGTGACAACAGCTCCAACGGCAGATGGGTGTCCTTGCCCGCGTGTCGCTCAGCTTCGCGCTTTGACGGGGCGAACACCTTTTCTACATCCGCTTCCCAGTCGTCGGCTTCTTCGACATAGAGCAGAGTCTTGTCGTTGATGTATTCGAAGAGACCCTCGTCGCGACCGTAGAGCAGACTCATCACGGTCTCGATCCCATCCAGTGTCGTCGACCCCATCTCCAACTGCTCTTTCAGAGAGGTGAGATCGACACCCGTCTCCTGCTCGGCAGCGTCCAGGTGCGGCACGTAGTCGTCGTAGAAGGGCCGATTCAAGACCAGCTCACGCGCCGGCGGGATCACGGCCTTCTCGCAGGTTCCGACCGAACGTTGACTGGTGATATCGAAGTGGCGGATCGACTCGATCTCGTCGTCGAAGAATTCTAGTCGCAGAGCTTGACTGCTGCCCAGGGGATAGACGTCGAGGATTCCACCCCGAGAGCTATACTGGCCAACGCCATCGACGGTGGCGACCGACTCGAATCCCGCATCGGTGAGATGGGTCGTGATCTGGTCGAGAGGATATTCCTGCCCGACACGCAGATTCAGAGTGGTCAGTTCGAGGGCGTGGGGAGGAATGACGGGCGTCAACAACGCCGCCGCCGGAGCGACGACGAAGCAAGGTTTGCCACTGGCAAGCCGGGAGACCGATTCGATGCGCAGGCCGGAGATTTCAACGTCCGGTGACCGCGTATCGTAGAGACCGATGTCCCATCGGGGGAAGTAGTGGACGGCGTCCTCTCCGGCAATGGACATCAGATCGTCCCGCCAACTCTCTGCACGGTCTTCATCGGCAGCGATCAAGACGATCGTCCGGTTCTGCTCCCGATGGATCGCGGTCAGAACAAACGCGGCCAATGATGCGGGCAGGCCGTGAAGCAGGATCTCCGAGGCACCCCCCTCAAGCTGTTGGAGAACATCCCGTACTGCATCGCACTGCGCCGTTTTGCGGGCGATGGGGTCGAGTGAAGAAGAGGGGGTCATAGGCGCGCGGCGCAGAAAAGTGACTCTATCTGCTTGAAAAATGAAGGCTTGCAGGCGGTAGGTTAGGGCCTGCGCCAGACAGAAAAAGATAACCGGCGGCGCAAAGATGTGTCAATCAGGGTGACCGTCCCAATTCGCCACCCGAAGAGATTCCAGATTCCATCGCTCTTCAGGATACGGGCGGTCGACGAGGGCGCTGCTGGCGCTTTTCCTCCCGGGCCTTGCGGGCCTGTTCCAGTCGCACCTCCGTGGCCTCGCGTCCCAACTGGCTGATCTCGCGTGTGGCGCGGCCGAGTAGCCAGATGGTGACCAGAGAGGAGGCGCCCAGCATGATCAGCAGTGCCATGCGGGCCTACATCCACTGCTCCGCCTCTGGATCGTGGCCGGGTCGCAGGATCAGGATCCCACTGGTGCACATGACCCATACGGCGCTGATTAGGAGCCGACGAAAACGTCGCCATTGCTGGCGCATTCACACGATGTCTCGGAGTTCGTTCAACAGCCCCGCAAATGGATAAGAATTCCACAAGTTGTGTAACACGCGCCGAATCGAATATAGCCCTGCCAGATGTCCCCCAGAAAGAGATGATGATCACGATGAGTCACTTCTTCGCCTTCCTCGCCCGCATGAAGTTCATCCAACGCTGGGGGTTGATGCGCAATACCCAACCCGAGAATGTTCAGGAGCACAGCCTGCAGACTGCCATCATCGCCCACGGACTGGCCGTCATCGGCAACCGGTACTACGGGGCATCCCACGACCCGGAGCGGGTGATGGCGCTGGCTGTCTTCCACGAAGTCAGCGAAATCATCACCGGCGATCTACCCAGCCCGATCAAACATCGCGACCCGGCGCTGCACAGCGCCTACAGCCGACTCGAAGATGCGGCACGGGAACGGGTTCACCTGATGTTACCAGCCGAACTGCAGGTCGACTACCGTGCCTTGCTCTTCGGTGACGACTCAGCGTCGCACATGGCCCTGGTGAAAGCGGCCGACAAGCTGGGTGCCTATCTGAAGTGTCTGGAAGAGCTCAAGGGAGGCAACACCGAGTTCGCCCTGGCGCGCGACAGTATCGAACGCGACATCAATGCCATCGACCTGCCAGAGGTACAGCATTTCGTCGAGCACTTTGTGCCCAGTTTCTCCCTGACGCTGGACGAACTGAATCGGTAGGGCATCGTCCAGCCCCAGAACGAGAAACGCAACCGCCGTGGAATCAGGCAGTTGCGCTTCACAGATCATGGTGGAGCCGAGGGGGATCGAACCCCGGTCCGTTGAATCGGCAAACCGCGCACAATCCACACAGAACTCTGCAAAGGTGGTGCAGTTCAGTGCGTTACGCTGGAAGGCATCATCAAGTGATTCGCAGAACTGTGCACTGCTCATGCACAACCAACGCACTTCTGCGCACCCAAAGAGTGTACCGAGCGTGTCAACCGATTCAGACTTGGCAGAAGTGATTGCTGGCTGGGATCAGTTGTCCGGTGAGGCCAAGGCTCGCATTCTGAAGAC